>JAABUM010000013.1_pt1 | contig 627201 bp, 340 predicted proteins | sample 5559161 | NCBI WGS metagenome assembly JAABUM01 (sample SAMN10711868, study PRJNA513369) | rock metagenome | isolation source: Antarctica rocks | place: Antarctica: Victoria Land, Siegfried Peak nord | reverse complement strand
TCCACCACCTCCTCCCCCCCCGCCAAACCCTCCACCACCCCACCCCCACCCAAACCCTCACCCCCAACCTTCCCCACCCGCCCCCTCAAACCCCGCCACACCACCTCCCCCTACACCCCCCACGACTTCCTCCGCGCCGACGAAAGCCCCGACGCGAATTTCTACGCCGAACCGCGCTTCGTAAACCATATCGACGACCACGCCATCGGGCTTTTAAAGGCGTATTATCGAGGGGTTTTGCCGAGGAGGGGGAGGGTGTTGGATCTGTGTTGTAGTTGGGTGAGTCATTTTCCTGAGGAGGTGGAGCGGGATATGGATGTTAGGGGGATGCAGAAGGATGGGAAGGAGGGGTTGGAGGTGTGGGGCTTAGGCATGAATGCCGCAGAGCTGAAGGCGAATCCGATACTCTCGCACTCCATCCTGCAGGACCTCAACGCCAACCCGCATATCCCCGAACACATCGGCATGCTAGATACGAGCCTGTGCGTCGTCTCGATCGATTACCTCACGCGGCCGGTGGAGGTGTTGCGGAGTCTGCTAGAGCGGACGAGAGTGGGGGGTAGTGTGCATTTGGTGGTTAGCAATCGGTGTTTTCCGAGCAAGGTCGTGGGGCGCTGGTTGAGGGTTGGAGAGGAGGAGAGGCTGGCGATGGTGGGGGATTTTTTGCATTTTGCGGGGTGGAGGGGGGTGGAGGTTGTGGTTGTTTGTGAGGGAGGGGGTGGGGGGTGGTTTGGGGGTGGTGGGGTGGATCCGCTGTGGGTTGTTAGGGGGGTTAAGGGGGGGGAGGGGGGTGGTGTGTGAATGGTGTTTGAGTGGGGGGTGGAAGGGTTGTAGTGCTGGGACGACTGTATGATCCCTTGATTGAGCGAGCTTTGTTCACTGGCATCTCATTGCCATGTAATGTGAACTAGCTCAATTCGCAGCACGCTATACACCATATTCACCACTTTCACCTCCCTCCAAGCCATATATTCCTCCTCCCCCCTCTCCACTTCTACTCTCCACTCTCCACCCCCCATCTCCTCCTCTCCCCCTCCCCTCCTTTACCTCTCTACCCTCCCCTTCCCTCTCTACCCTCCCCGTCCCTCTCCCTCCCCTCCTTCTCCCTCCCTCTTCTCTCCCCTCTCCCTTCTCCTCCTCACCACCCAAAACATGAACTCAAAACCTCCTCCCATACACCATCCCATTTATATCCCTCTCCAATCACAAAACACAATTAGATCCACTCCGCAAACCTTAGAACCTCAAATCTCAAATCTCAAATCTCATATATCATATCATATTATATCCTATTATATCATATCATCTTTCCCCTAACAAGCGTGACTATATTTGGAGGGATTTAGGGTAAGTGTAAGTGTAGGAAATACCGATAGCGCAGTTAGTATATTGGATCATAAGTGGACCGTACTGTACTAAAGTGTGAGAGGAGTAGAATGGAGTAGAACGCAATGGTTTTGGAGAGGTTTTGATATGGATAGGGGCGGAGATGCGTGGGGTCCGTATTGGAGTTTCTCCATCGTGATGGCGCTGTGTAAGAATAGTTTTAGTAATAGTGAAAGCGTTTGTATCAAGGCCGAGCCCGTCTGGTGTCGAATTGACGCAAATATACTGTTTGTTGAGTACCAAGGGAAAGAAGAAGTGGTGGTTTCTCAAGAGTAGGTCTGCCCCATTTCTCCAAGCTCTATTTAGCAAGGCCGGTTCAGCGCAGTGAGAAGTTTTCGTAGGATCATCATTAAAAATTAGAACCACTTTGTCAGAAAGTTATATATCACAAAGTAAGCATCGCTAAAACAGAAGAGGTATCATCACATCCAGACAGACGCTCATCAGTGCAAGCGATGTTCAAAAAATACAGGTCAGCCTCCCATCATCACGACGCTTCCCATGTATCGGTATCGTAGCGTGGAAGAGACAACGTCAAAATGTACCCTGCCATCACGTTCGAAAGTATGTAGTAGAAAAGAAGTCGGACCATCATCTCAGGAGTTCCCAGTCAGCGACCACCGCTCAATTCTCCATTCCCTTTCAAGAAATCCCTCGCATCTTTGTCGCCCCCATTGGCCGCAGCTTCCATCCAGTGAAAGACGACGGCGAAAGTATGGGGATCGAGAGCGCCTCTCTCCTTGTCACCAGCCCTCATATCGTTCGACATCACCGACCTGAAGACGTCCTTCTCCTTTGAGAGCGGCGTGGTCACCCTGGGCAGTAGCTCCGGATGCGTCAGATAGAAAAGCCCAAGCTCCCGAGCGGCGACCGGAGAACCTTCTTTAGCTGTGATGAGCCACAGCTTGGCAGCGTCACGAAGCGTTGTCGAAGCCAGAGCTTTATCAGCGGCTGGATCTAACGAGTTGCGCGGAGAGATGTGGTAGGCTGTGATAGTGTTGGCGCGAGTGATCAACGATTCGCAGAGATTCTCTTTTAGCGCTAGCGCTGCTAGACCCGCGTTCCAGAATGCTTTGCCCTGCGCCGTTCGATCCAAAGTCTCCGAGGGAATGAAAGCTGCTATGTATTGAAGATCTCGGAAAAGAGTTGTAGGCCGAAATCTCCGGTCTTTGAAGATGGAAAGCATGGCATTCACGATGCCATCGGTGTCAGGTGAATTGGGTTCTCCAGGGTCACTTGCTGCTCTAAAGGTAGAAGGAGCACTCAAGCCTGTGGATCTCAGTGTGCTTGCCCTTCGCTCGGTGCAATTGGCAATGGCTTCTTCTAGGCTTGTGGTCTTCGTCCTAGGTACGCCCCTGGTACGGAGGCTGGATCTGCCATTGCTGGTCCCCGAACGGACGTGGTCAGAGTTTTGATATCCTGTATGAGGTTCAAAGTCCATTGACTTTAGGATGAGGTCCTCAAGCTCGTGAAGGAGACGAAGCTTGGCATAAGGATCGTGGGTAAGCGACATCTTTCGGAGAAGCATTGTGTAGGCTTCGATGAAAGGGAATGAGTTGGTATGGTGATTATGTGTAGTTTCGTCATGGGGTTGTGGGCCCACCCCAGGTATACGCAAGCTAGTGGACGATCCGTTTGCAGAGAGCCCGTCTCGCTGGGAAGTATTCATGAATAGAGCTTCAGAACTTTCTTTTGGCAACATAGAGCCACGAGCGTTCGCAGTCTCGAGTTCGCATTGCTCCTGTGCAAAATCTGTGTTTATCCATGCGTCTGTCTCACTGCCTTGATTCCACAACAAATATCCAAGGTCACTAATCAGGAAGCTGAAAAGGGACTCTCTGATTCGTTCGGCAAAGGCTCTCTTGGCCGGTGGAGTAACCCTTTCTTGAGTCTCCTGCGAATGACGTGCGGAAACGAGAGGGCTGAAAGCTTGAGGAGGTCCGGTCGCATACAAAGATTGTGAAGAGGTGAAGGGATTACTCGACCAAGACGTTGGAGGGGACGTTGGTGTCGGTGGAAGAGTGGGTGGATACCCGTGCAGACCCAGGCCGCGTGATGGCTGATTGCCGCTCCAGAACCCACCGGAGCTGTTCGGTGGAGACCTGGCTTTGGCTCCAGCATAAAGCTGAGAAGACATGTCTGCAGAATTCAACCCCGGCGAATGTAAATTGCGATAGTCGTATTGAAATGCAGGAGCAGTCGCGGCGTTGAAAGATGATCCGAGAGTGCCAGGTCTCAACGGCTGGGTGTCAAATAATGTCCTTTCACGCTTGAATAGATTGCTAGACCACAAGACTGGGCTCTCAAGTAGGCTCGTTCCTGCAATCTTGCCAACTGACCTGTGCACCTCGTAGCAAAACCGGTGGATCCTCTCCTCACCTTTGCAAAAATTTTCGATACTGTTGCGGGTAAGCCATCTCGACGTCAAGTCAATCTGCTCGTCTGCTAACTTTGGCAGACCGCCATGATCTTTAGAAGCAACCATGGCTTCTAAGGTCTGACCTTCGGCCCGATCGTTGTAAGAACCCCTCAGTCGCTGACGTGCCCAGTTCTGGATACCGCCTGCCTGCTTGGGTTTCTTCGAGCTCCCCATACTCCGAAGAGCGCGAGTGACGTACAACGCTTCCTCATATGCCGCAGAGTGCCGGACATCTGATACATACCACATTTTGATCCGTAGACCGTTCCGTAGCTCTTCCATTCGAGCAAGGACGCTAGTGGTTTGCGTCTGTAATCTTTCCAACGATCTACATTGATCTTGACACTCCTTAGCTATATTGGCCGCAGATTCCACATTAGTCTGGAGGGTGTTTGAAAGATCTTGCAATAGCGTACGGAAAGGCTCGAAAGGATTAGAAGCTTGATAAAGCCGATAGTTTTGGAGGGTCTTCCACCAAGTGTGAGCTTCACCAAATTTCAGAGCGGTCTGCGCTCTATTTATGGCCATCTCAACAAGGATTTCTACCGGGTCCTCGCGGCTTCCTGGGTGCGCTGCATTCAAAGTGGTAGAATTTCGTAGCGGTATCCGTCTCAATTCCTCGTTTCCCAAGAGCAGTGGGATCAACGCTGTCTTCAAGACTTTTATAGTGTCGGTGCCTTCGTCTGTGCCGGATTGCTTGATATGCGGAGCAAGGGCCATCAATGATCCACCACGCTGCTTTGGTACCATAGAGAGCGTCGAGCCATCCTCGGAATAGTAGAAAAAGGTCCACACATCTGAAGACGATCCTGAACCGTGGACTCCATCGCGTGCTGCAGTGACCTTCAAACTTTGGCAGATCCCTCTAAGCTGGGCCTCGACATCTTCTTGGGCTGTCTCCAAGGACTTAGCCGACGCCATCTTCTTCTGACTTTCCCGGAAACCATGAGATCCGTCCGCTTCGGCTGGGGGTTCAGTCACAGAGAGTAGGACAGGGTTCCCGTTGCCTGTGCTATCTGTTGTGGTATAAGTGTCCACAGCACTGGAAAAACCGCTAGAGCCAGCAACCAAAGTGGACGAACCAGCTGTCGAAGGACGGTCAGATATCGGGCCCGTAGACGCTGGTTCGTTACTTGGAGGATTTCGATCCGGACATAATGCCTGGACAAGGCCAACGAAGTCTAGTGGAGTCAGCATAAGAAATTGACTGGATGCCTCGTTAGCTCCTCTAAGTGTCTTGAAGGCAGCTCCGGATTCGTCCTGAAGAGGTGGTTCGAAGAAGTCAAATATAGCTATGATTCTGTCTCGTATATCAGGCTTGACTAAGGCGTTGCTGTTCCTGAAGCACACCATGTCAGCCGAGTATGATGATACGTGATACAGCGATTGACGCACCATGGAAGGATCACATCAAAGACCCGTTCCTGCATTCGGACAACCAGCTTTTGCCAGATCAAACGCCTGGCAGACTCGCCAATATGCTGTGTTATCATGAGGCCGCATACCTAATTCAGTTGCGTTATAGATTTTCGTGGTCTCGATTATGAATGAGCTTACCTCAGGATAAACCACAATACTAGAGACAAAGGTCGCAAAATACCATCTGATGACAATGAATTGTTGTGCTCGAAGTCTGAGCTTTGGGTCTTCAATCTTTCGCAGAAGAGCATGCGCAAAAGCTAGAACGTCGGTAGGCACAGCTTGCTGGAAGTCTCCAGCAGACAGAAGCTCGAATAAATCTGTCAATGCATCTTCAAAGAAATTAGCTTCTGCTATCGCAGCCTTCGCATTGTGTGTCTCCATAGGCTCGTTGAAATTCACAGCCCGATTTGGAGGCGACTCCAATAGGAAAGATCCTTCGACCAGTAGCCTCATGAGATACGTCTCCATCCTGGGTTTTAGTGTCCAGTCCTGAGAGCTGGCAAATGCATCTAGGGAAGCTATGGCAAACTCATCAGTGCCCAGTCTGGATCCAGCGAAGCCCTCGACGATATTTCTGGCACAAACTGTAGACCAAATGTCCAGGCGTCGGGTATGCTCTCGAGACCCGGGGGGCGCGGAAGAGTCGAAGACGCCATACAGCAACGAGAAGAAGGGATCCTGATTATGGAAGCGATGCAGATTGTCCATTCTCCGGGAGAGTTTCATCATTTGGCTGTCCCGACTAAAGGCTTGGGATTTCCCATGGGAATGATTCTGTAGGATGGAAAAATCAATGCCGGCAGGATGATAAGTGGAGGTCAATGCCGTGAGCTCGGTGGGCGACATGCTAGATATCCTATCGGACAAAAAGTTTGGTTCGGTCCTAATTCGGGTGAGAAAGACAAGAACGGCTTCTTGCTCCTGAGGTTGCAGCATCTGGATACTTGATGGGCTCTCCAAGTCATCCTGAGCCATAGGTCTCTTCTTCAATTCATCTCCAGAGGAACCGATGGTCCGGCCAGCGATATCACAGGAAGCCTTCAGCTGTTCACATGCTTCGAACAGCCCCGCAAATCCAGCTTGATCATCAGTCTTGTACTGATCAATCATGTTTCCATAGGCTATCATGAAAGTGCTGATCATTCTTTTCCCCAGCCCACAAGTAAGCCTTAGCCGATCCAATTCAGCCTGAGCAGCGATGGCCCGGTGCTCTTGATACACTTCCAATTCCACCAGGTAAGCAAGGTCTTCCAAGGTCATGGCGGGTTCAGGCAACAATTCTGGCTTAGGTACTTCCGGACTGGCATCGTCGTGTACTCCAAGACCTGGGTCGGCGTGATGTGGATGCGTGTCCGTCTCCCCAGAGGCTTCCGCTTTCAAGGACTCCTCCTGGACTGACCTTTCCGCTGGGTGTTCCTTCTCTTCATTGTCTTCTGAACAGGCGCTCGAGGGGGGTAACGGGATTTTGAGTTCCATTGGGAGCTCATCTGCATCATGAGACTCCAAGGGAGATGCAGTAACAGAGGTGAAGGGGGAAGGGTCTGAAGCGACCGCCATGATGGTAGATGCCAAGGCTTTGGTGGTGTTAGTATTCGAGATTCGATAGATAGCAGTCTGACACCGCTGTCGTCTGGCTAGACCTTCATTGTACTTTCGCGGCAAGGATTGGATGAAAGGGTGTCAACATACAGGACAAGCTACGTGTGTGGCCATGCATGGAGTAGCTATGCTCCATGCCGTCCACCATGTCATCGAGAGGCTGTCGATGAGGGGGATGAGATGATGCCCGGACTCAATGGTCGCCGCTTCGACATTGAGTCCTCCGCATCTACTCAGCTGGTGAGAGCGGAGGCGGATAGTTGGAGGTGGTCGCTAAAGAGCAGAGACAGCCGCTGGTGTTGGAATGCGCGGTTGGTGGTGGCTCCAGCGCATAGCAATAATCCTGCTCTTCTTCACCGACAAGTCTGGGATGATGTTGTGGCGAGTAAGCAGGGAGTTGAGTTGGCGCAATGTATGTACAGGTCATGCAGATTCGTGCAGCGACGAAGGACTCAGGTGGTGTGGCCGGCCTCTGCAGCTTGCGACGAATCGACCAATCACAACACGAGGGGTTCGAGACCAGGTAGGGCCACCATCTGTCTAACCGTATATCGGATGGCTTACATTGACGCAAGTCTTTCTACTAGTACGGGAGTAGGGTACATGGTCCTCCGTTCTACGGTCGTGATGGCTTCCAACGACTTTATCTGAAGTGCCAGCTGTTGCAGAGTACCCTACTTCAATCTGGCAGATCTGTGTGCAACACCCTTGGTCGTCGGTTGTTCAATTGTGGATGCACCCGTATCAAACAAGGGGCGGTACTCTAGAGCAGCTACCAACATTCCCACTCATCCAATGCCTCTGTCCACGACCAGGTTCTCACGTCGCAGGTACATCATTCCACTACAGTGCTAGACACTGGTGTCGACTGGGAGAGGCAGGACTCGAACATCTGTAAGTACCGATCGACACGCCCATTCGCCTAGTTTCCTAGTTGCATGAGGAAGTGCGGTTGATCTTCACGAGCCCCTCCGGACAGATTCTTCTGACGAATGGCAGAAGTCAGAGCGCAGAAGTGTGGCACCCAAAACAGGCGCCACCACACCACCCTGTACGATGCGGATTACTCCCTCCGGTAATGACAGGTCGACGATGATTTGGCAGGATGAATTGTAGAATTCGGACGAGGATGAACCTGAGTGGCGAATCCCGTGACCGTCAGGAGCCCGAAAATATCAATAGAGTGCGGGCGTTTGCATATGTCCATGCCGGCCAGGTATGCGTTGGCACTGCAGCTACCGCTGCACACGCCCTGTGTGTTTTCAAGTCTCATTTGACCCTCCGCTACACCAGATCAAGAGAGCTAGAGCCTTGGACGCGGGAATATTGAAAATTTCCGCGCATTGGCAAACCTTCGAAGAACAGACTACCGCATTCGGCAGGGCTATGAAAGGGACGAACGGCTCAGGCCACGCGACATCGTTGAATATTCCTAGGCTGAAAGCGTACTCCGTGACGCCTCTTGTCCGTACCTGGCATTGTCTTCGACTCAGTAATACCCTTTGTCTATACGAGCTAGCAGGTCTGAACAGAGTCTTCGAGGGATCATCCCAGGATGGGTACCCATGGCGCGGCATGCATGCATTTGCTGTTCGACAGCCTGATATTCCTTGTTAAATGGGCCGTCGGATTGCAGAGATTACGTGCCATCATGCCGTGGGCTCTGCAAAATCGTGAGGAAGCGGTGGTAGGTGCAGTGGTTATTATCAAGGGCATAAGAGGAGAACAACTCCTCGAATAGGAATGAAAGGAGACTTGGGCAACATCGATCATTCATCATAAGAATGATACATATCACCAATGAAAGGTCTTCAGCATATGGTAAAATGGTTCAGTAAGACCTCGCAGATTTATGTAGAAGTAGAAAGCGGGAGTATGGAATTACGGCGTCTTCAATTCGTGTGACCTCTAGCCTCATAGAGACTCTTTCCTAGATACAGATTACAGGGATACATATAAGTTTCTGCCAGATCCGTGATCGATGATGATGGTCTGACGGTGAAAACTCGTAATTATTTGATAGGTACCTTATTCGACGGGTAAGAACGAAATCATTAAATCATTAATTCTTTGAAAATATGAGTCAGCCCTATGATAATTCTAGACCTCAGCCAGGACTCGCTGCGGGCTTCACTTTTTGAGCCGCGGCTGCCGCCAAAATTTAAGCTCACCACACATCAATTTGTCTCACCAAACGACTTACCCAAATTTCACAATCATTCACTTTAAACTTGATATTGCTCAACACCAGGTGTCATCATCTACAAATACCATACAGACTCCTGATGCACCAGGTTTCTTGTCCTCCATGAGCAACAAAGACCTGCTGCGCTTCCTATCCAAGCCTGCGAAGTGAGTTCTTTCGCCCCACACGACACACGTACAACCTCTCCGTGTAACGTCTAACACTGAGGGAGAGCGATGATTAACGTGATGAAAAGACCCAGATAACACCCCGCCACTACGGACTCACTGACATACCACAACACCATCAATCTTACACAGCACATCCTCGTTTGCTTGCCCAGCACGAGGATCCTTACGTAGCCAAAATTCCTTGGTACAAGGACTTCTTCATCCCTCTCTCGGCTCGACCTCCATAACGAATCGAAAGTCGGCAAACATCATACCCCTACTGCTGCTGGCTTAAGCCAGCCTCTACACCATCCCACCGAGCGTGGGCCTTCTCTTCTCAGGCGGACGCCGCACTGTTCGTCTGGGTGGAAGACTGTGCTCACGGTCCTTCTGAGCGATTAAGATTAGTCGATACCGCCATAGCGTGACGCCTCGTGCACGTACCCGAGAGGGAAAGCCACTTGTCAATAGCGCTCAGACCCACAAGATCACCGGCAGCTGACAAAGGTCACTGACCAAGCTACCGCTCGGATATGGTCAATATTGGTATTCCCGAACACTACACAGCATCTCCATCGTCCATTAGTGGGACACCGTATCTGACAATCAATCGCGATGTTACCATTGATCTTGACTCTACCAACGCATTTGAAGGTAAGCCCTCCGAAGTCGAAGCTCCACATATTTCACTGACATCCAAAAGGGCCAGAGAAGCTTCTAGAAGTATGGTTCAGCTCCTCTTCGGCCTCCTTGCCCGAGGCCACCGCGCCGGCAGGGCTCAAAGCTGTCCCCTCGCAGATATGGAAGGATATGCTGGAGCTGGTCAACTGCAAGGTCCTCTCAGTCGTTGAGTCCGAGCATGTCGATGCCTATCTACTATCTGAGTCGAGCATGTTCGTCTTCCCTCATAAGCTCATACTCAAGACATGTGGCACCACCACGCTTCTTGCCGGTCTGCCCAGGATTCTTGAGATAGCTGCACTCTTCGCGAAATTCCCTCACCGAGTTGCAAATCAAAAACTCGGTACTGGTACTGCTGCAATTCCATATCGGGTCTTCTATAGTCGAAAGAACTTCCTATTTCCAGACCGCCAGCATGGTCCACATCGCTGCTGGAGGGACGAAGTCAACTCACTTGATCGTCTCTTCTTGGGCGGCAGCGCATACATGATAGGAAAGATGAATGGCGAACATTGGTATCTTTACCTGACGGAGCCCAATACCATCTTGACGCCGCCATCTACACCCAAGAGGCAGGAGACCGAGACGAAGTATTTGAATCTTCCATTGTCAAAGGTAGCTCTCACAGCCAGTGATAATTATGACGACGATCAGGATGAGACTCTGGAACTGCTCATGACGGACCTCGATCAAGACAAGGCCAAGCAGTATTACCTCGACCACGCGAGTGCGGTCGCGGAAGGTCAGTACTACGAACAGGCCCACAAGGCGCGCTTGGATGCGGAGGAGCACCTCGGTGACATTGCTAACCTGCCGTCCAAACCAATCAACATCGTCAAGTCGGCACCAAAAAGTCCCCTTAAGACCATAGACGAGAATGTGGACGTCTTCAGCAATACTTCTTCTGACCCTGGCGATCTAATGTCCTCAGATTCCGATCTCCTTGACTATCCCGAAGAGTTGAGCACAGAGGGACATGCACTTGGTACTGTAGTTTCTGAGGCTTCGGGTCTCGCCGATGTTTATCCCACATCCAAGTATCCCGACGCCCGCATCGATGCGTACCTATTCACCCCATGCGGGTTTTCTGCCAATGGTGTCATCCCAGCCCCCAACGGTCGAGACGCCACCCATTACTTCACCGTTCACGTCACACCCGAGGCAAACTGCTCGTACGCGTCCTTCGAAACCAACGTTCCCAGCAAGCAGACCGGACGCGAGACAGCGGATGTTATCGAGCATGTGGTCAGCATCTTCAAACCCGGACGCTTCTCCGTGACCCTATTCGAGGGAACGAAGACTCTAGACGACGAAGACAATGCCGATGGCAATGAGAGTGGGACGGCCGACACGATTAGGGCGCTCCAGAAGCAGGTCGCTAGGAAGAGCAGCCGCTTGGATCAGATCAGGGGCTACAGACGCGTCGATCGCATCGTACATGATCTGGAGGGGTACGAGTTGGTCTTCAAATACTACGAGAGGTTCGACTGGGAGGGCGGAGCGCCCCGGTTGGGAGAGGTGAGCTTCTGACTACATGGCAGAACGCCGACGAGCGACGACTTGCATGCTGGATGTGGTAATGGGTTGATGGATTGGGGACGGAGTGACAGGGGCATGGAAATGATATGCACGGCATAACGATCTTTACAGCTTCCAGCTGCAGCAGCAGCATCTACTCTTGCCATCACTTGGACATCTGCACCTGGCGATGGAGCTTTGCACTGGAGCTAATCTCAAATGGTGACACTCTCTTTTTGATAATGGCATAGTTACCGTGGCAGCTATTTTTACAGAATTCAAACACTCTCTTCTAGCATTCTTACTAGAAAGCGTAGTAGTCCCGATCATTAGCATGACTTAGAAGGTCTGACCGAGTGACACGATTGCCGGATCAGAGCATTTTCCATCCTGTTCGGCCATGAGTTCTCTGAAGAAGTATCATTATTTGACTATCAACGCCAAATTGTGGCTGTATGCTCCAGCTGCGGGTTCCTTCCGGAATATATTGTACAATGTAGAGGAAGTCATGCATGCCAATCTCCCTATCAGAAAAAAAGGATGTGTCTACATGATCCTCAATTTTGCTCCCAATTTGATTACTTGGTAGATGGCATAAATAACATGACTCTACAACATACATAAATCGTATTTTGTATAGATCTGCGGTAATGGAGTCGAGAAAATCATGGTTTGACCGGCTCTATAGGTCGTAGAGGTTTGGCAATGTTCGTGATGCTGTACCTAATCCGGATTCCCGTTTCGAACCTTTTGGATTTTTTTATGATGGGACTTTTATTGGAGAGGGAAGGATCATTCGGTATATTCGGGCATGAGGATGGGGTGCGGTGTTTTTGCGTAGGATTGATGTTGGTTAGTGCTTTGAGCACTCTTGGACCTAAGCAGGGAGGAGGGGGGAGGGGTTGAGAGGTTTTGGAGGGTTGACCGGGGGTTTTTGGATTTATGTTGGTCGTGGGAACTTTTCTCATTATGGTAGACTTCTGAGGTTTCTGAATGAGTGAATATAGGTCCTCGGGAGAAGCTTTGATGAGTTGAAGGGTGGATAGTTGTGAGCGTTGTGACTGGAGTTTTCTTTGGTGGTCTTATAGGGATTAAGTAAGAGCCTGAGGATGATCCGGGAGTACGTTGATTGATGAAGTTGCGTTCCCTATGCTATTGTTGTCGCTAGGTTCTTGGGTGGACTGGGTGGGATTTGAAGAGTCGTAGTCTACTTGGAATCGCTTTTTGGTATATCGAAGATGATGAATCAAGGGAGAATAATACGGCTCGTTACGCGGCAGGAGTCTCAACAGTAAGCATGATCTTCTCCTTGCAGGCGAGAAGCTAAGAGTGTACCCCGAAGTTTCAGGGATGCCCTTATGTTTGTGTATGAACAGCGATGCCGTGGCGCCTGCTCGGATTTGGTATCAGAGGCAGATCAGAATATTGAGGAATGGGCAAGGGGCGATGAGTCCAAATCTAGGCCTGGTAAGGTAGGAGATTTCTTTGCATTGTGAACATCGAGGGAATTGGCACAGTTGCTCGACTGTGTGATGGCGCTAATCTGGAAACGCATGGCAGCTGTATGGCGAAAACAGCGCCTCCAGGAATGCTTTGGTGCTGTACCTTATGTTGCCAGACCCAGCTTAAGAGTCAAGGTCCCCAATAGGAACGGTAAAGCTTAGCCTAGACGGTATTTCGGCCGGCTACGTTGCCTGTCATGATCGTATGCTGTCAGTATTGTTCAGCATGTGTCGAAGGCTGTTTTCGACTTTGATATCTCTATCGGAGGTGCTTGCAGCTTCGCTTCCTGGAATTGACTGGCGCAGCCAAGCCAACACCTGTGACAGCAACGGAGTAGTCGCTACCTCTGCCGAGGTATTATCCCTCGTCGGTTTCGTAATCTTGGCTTGGGCCTGAGATGTCACCCTTGAAGTTGCGGCTGTGGCTTTGCCAGATATCACTTCTCTATCAGGAAAAGCCCCTACCAGACCCAGACCTCTCGTCTTCGACCGAGTGTGAGGTCTGACCGAGGTACCTTCCACTACGGGTTCCAGGTGCGTGGATGGTATGGACTCTGCAGGGCCATCGCCCGTAGTTTCAACCTGTAAATGAGGAGGACGATGGCTGCTATGTTCGTCTGCTAAGCTCATCTTGCTTCGACCGCAAATTTCAGCAATGGCATCGATTGACGATTCGGCTTCGGGCCCAATGGAATTCAATATGTCTTGAATTGAGAAGCTCTCCAGCGGTGGCAATTGTGGGGATTCAGTCGGAACTCTGGTTTTGGTCTTTCTCCCCATTTCTATCTTATTTGACGATGCGCGCACGAGGACTGGCTTGGTAATGCCGGCGGACGAAGACTCTGGTGGGATGGCTTGAGCAGACTTCTTGGCTTTCACCTCAGACCGTCTGATTACCGCTTGATGCGCGAGGTTTGTATCTTTAGAATTTGTTCTATGATACTTACGTTGTGCGCTGATTGACGAAGCAGTGTGGACATCTCTCCTAGTTATTTCTGGCACGGCAGTAGCGAGTTGGCTGTCCGAGGCCTTCTGCCCTGGAGCTATATTCATATTATATGCATTTTGTACAACGACATCATGCATATTCGACACCGCAGTAGCAGCAGCCGCATCTGCACTTTGACGATCTGGCGCCATGGCGACTAATCTAAAATCTTCGATTGGATGAAACAAGATTCTGCAGATGTTCTAGGAGATAGTTTGCGCAATGACAGCTGTTCTTCTGCACTTTTCCTGGCAAAGCAAAGGGGCAGTGCTAGCGGTAGGAATGCGCGGACTCGAGTGGTTGTGATGGGGAAGTGCAAGCGAAGAGTGTATGCAAGCGTGCGTTGGCAGGAGGGGGGGGCTGCATAGACTACAGCACGGGCACGGATGGTGAAAGTTGAAGATCTGTTTCGCTTCAATGATATTCGGGATAGTGAGTAGTCGAAGACGAAGAGGATGATGTGAATATAGAGTAGAGAAGAAGCGAAGATGTTAAGCAAAAGAGACAGAAGGAACGCGCGCTTGACCGAATGCATTGCTGCCCAATGTCCTGTGTCTAAGGAGTGTCCTGTTATCAGATGACTTCTGTCCTATATCGAAGATATTCTAGAATATGTAATCGCGGCTGCACTTTCGGTTCACTCCGCCACACGATGTATTCTACAAGGCTGGCAAGGCATATTCTACCTTCGGTGTTGCCTGTCATTGAGTGGATTCATGAATACTAGATATTCAACGGCACACAACCATTGCTCCTACTGTCCTACCAGCGCGTATATCTTAAGCTGATCCTTCCTGCTCAGAAAGCTTGGTGTATCCTACGGCCCCCGTCGTGTCACCGATTCCGTCTTGATAGCCTTGTTTTTGGAATCTCAGCTATAGCCTTTGCTCTTATAGTGCTCTCACAAACTCATATAGACGCTGTGCTGAACAAAGCTTCACAACTAAGCAGCTCGTTATGTCCTTTGGCTTCTCGGTCGGAGACGCCTTCCTCCTCACTCAATTGGCGTGGAGAACATTACAAAACTCTCGAAAAGCATGCGGTGAACACGACGAGCTCACATGCCAGCTATCGACCCTACACACAGTGCTCCGGCGCTTGGTTCAAGAGATAGAGAAAGAGGAGAGTCCCATCAACAGCCCAGGCTACACATCCCGAGAAGAACTTGAAGGTATGGTGCGAGACTGTGCAAGTGTACTTAACATACTCGACAAGATACTGGAAAAGTACGTTGCATTGAGTGAAGAGGAGCGGAGCGCCCGCAAGCTTTGGAAGGCCGTCAAATTTGGCAATGGAGAGATGGCCGATCTGGGAGAGTTGAGAAGTAAAGTCACGTTTTATACATCGGCCATCACGCTCTACCTAAATCTAGTATCTATGGGCGCGACGGGGAGGATAGAGCGGTGTATGACTGAATCTGGAGGCATCATCAGAGATATTCAACGTGCTGTCAACACGATCTCTGCCCATATGATGTCATCCGGCACCCACGAGGGCTCAGTGCTCACATCGCATTCAGACGATGATCGAGCAGTTTGGAGGGAATTCCGGAGAGACCTGATTGGAGAAGGATTCAACAGCTCCGTGATTCACAAACACAAATCTCTCATTCAGGCATATGTCCGGGAGCTAGGAAGCCGAGGCGTTTGGGATGTTGGCTTACACGATGATGTTGAGGGGCACTCAGAGGCACGCGCCTCGGATAATGTAGCACGGGAAGCCATCCAAAAGTCCTTGGAGAATTACAGCTCGGTCTACGAGATACGGCCAGACATCGTAGAGCGTTCGGAGGAACGTAGGTCCAGGAGCGCCGAGACACTGAATCTAGATGAATCAAGCCCTGGCCCACGAGCTGCAGGAGCTCCTAGAACTGAGCGTTCGACCGAAAGATTTGGAGAAAGATCGGTGGTTACCAACGTTCGTCCAAGTGTGTGCCCGCACCCTGCAGAGAACGAGGTGACTCCTGTTGCTGCAGCTACAAAGGCCGTTCGCAGCCGCACAGAGCCAGCTAGCGATGTCCAACATAGCCCACTGAACAATGTAGTGGAGCTCGACAGGTTATCTCAACTATATTACGACCAGCTTTTGAGACAGTATCGCCACTGGGATTCTGCTAAGTCGCATGTCAAGCCGGATCAGGAGGGTGAATCCTTGATCAGGGAATTGCATCTTATCAAAGCCAGGGTAGACTCGCTAGACGCAGAGAACCTGCCCGACGAAGACTTTTACAGGCTACAGGATTTGATACTCAAAATTGGCTTGATGCTATGCACCATGGCAAAGTATATATCGCAGCCTGGAAAATGGAAGAAAAGATGGTGGCTTTCTAGATTCTCCGAGTCCCTAGCACAAACATTTTCCACGGAAGGGGAGCTTCCCTTGTACGAATCTATCTCAAAATCCATACTTGTCCGTCATTCGACATCCCTGGCGCAGCAGCAAACCACCCCTTGGTCCCGGGATGGCAGGTTACGACCACGGAGTCCGATGCGTGTTCCTCCTTACAGCTGAAGAAATTCCCAACTATTTCCAATGAATGTCCTGCCTTATTCATAAGATCATCTCTATGGAACGGAAAAGAAACCCACCAAGGTCAAGCAAGCAGCCAGCACATTCCTCACTAGAGACCTTGCTCGTCGAGCGGCAATTCATGCAGAGTCGGATTCTGAGAATAGTACGCCCTGGTGATAAGTATCTAGCATCCGGTAAGACCGGAACATGTAGCAACCCACAAGGCTAAACGTTCTTCCGTGTATGATTCGAGGGGTGGATGTTAGGTCTTGATCGGATGCATGACATAAACTGCATTATTCTGTCGTCGAACTCCGTTTTAGGCGTAGGAGGAGTGTTACAAAGCCTTCCTCACATCTCTACATCACTGTACCAGCTCGCTGACAGAAATCGTCCGCTCTTCATTTGGGCTCGTGGTATATGCCGCTTTACTACATGATAGGAAAGATACATCGAAAATGCTAATTCATATATATAGATTTCACATCAAAGATTACTTACGTACTTCGACGTACTGCACAAGACAATATTAATCTCTGAAAGTTACGAAGACCCCGACCAGCACTGATCGAAATGAAATATGAAGGCGAAAAGGAGGAGTCTCAAGAAAGTTACCAGCTGAGAAAGAACAGCGCCACCGACTCCTCACATATCCTCGAACAAGTCTCAGGCTTCGACACCCGCCATGGCGGCCATCATAGCGCGTACCCACTCGTGTAGTTCCAGACCGAAGTTCTCTCGCGATAGGATATCTACAGCCTTACCAAATCTAAGAAACGTCGTTTCATATAGTCGAAAGGGGGTTTTTGGAGACGGTGATGGTTTAGGTTTGGAGGGGAAGTTTGGATATTTGAGGATTTGGGTTGGGAGTGGTTGGAATTTTGGTTTAGTGGCTGTATAGTTGTAGCCTTTGTGGGATTAGGAGAGTAGAATGGAAGGGAATGATGATGGGTAAGCATTGGAGACCGTGGTTTTGGGGAGCGTGATGCGTCGCGATTGTGTGGGCTGCTGTGGAGTAGAGTAGACTAATCTCGGTTCGCGTCTATGATCTGCAAAAGAAACGCCTGGTCGAGCATCTGCAACCTAAGGCTATTGTCGATACAGCAATTATACAAGCCCCGTCGTTAGCTGTTGAAGCTACTCATGTTATTGTCACAGTCCGTTCACGAGACCCTGATTAATTTTCGGCATCGGCGGAGCATTATCTTCAGCTTCGTCCATCGCTTCCAGCTCTTCCGCTGAATGCCTATGGGAACCGTCAGTCAGACGACAGTTTCATCAATTAGGAAGAAAGAGAGAGTGGGACATACCCAAGCAGCCCCTTAACATCCTTCATCTCATAATGCTTCTTCCGCATCTCCTCGAAATCCCTATGCCGAATCACGCCATCATGGCCCTTCCCATCCGGCGCCTCGTCATCAACAACAACCTGCTTCTCCCCCTTCACACTCCCACTCCTCCCCAACCCCAGCCCCACTCCACTCTCGCTCCTCTCAATCCGCCCACTCTCATCCCTAACATCGACATCCTCTTCCGGCTCCCCGATATCCAACCCCGGTATCTCCGCCTCTCTCGTCCGCTGCGCACTCCTCCCTTCCCTCGCTCTATCCAGCTCATCAACCATGAGTTCCTGCGCGTCGAGCGTGCGCATCTCCTCCGCATCCTCATCCGGTTCATACCGCTTGGCGTAGGGCGTCTTCGGCTCTTCGATCTTCATCGTGCTGCTCTTTTCCTGCTCGGTCAGGTAGAGGTTCGCCTCGTCCCATTTCAAGCGCATGTTGTCGCTCGCTTCTTGGCTGTCGTGGCCTGGGTTCCCGGATTGGCGGCGGGAGACGGAGGCGCGGGGTTGGGAGGAGGTGCGGCGGTGGCCGGCGTTTTGTTGGGTGTTTTGGAGGGTTAGGTCGTTGGCGGCGTCTTGGGGGGTTGAGGAGGTGGGGGGTTTGGTTGGGGAGGTGGAGACTGCGTTTTCGGAGATGGGGGTGGTGGGGTTGGGGATGGTGGGGCGGGATGGTGGGGAGTGGTGGAAGGAGTTCTTCAGTATGCCTGAGGTAGAGGAGATGTGTGAGTGATGGGGTAGCGAGGAACAGTATAGATGGCTGCTCACCTTTAGGTCGGGTCTGGGGAGAGAGGGACTGCATGCTAGTCGAGAGTCTCGGTCACTTTATTCTGGGTGAACAGCACGAGGAGTGGAGCGTGAAAGGCGTATTAGTATCAGGTCGATCAGAGTCTAGGAAGCTTGAATGTAGTTTGTCAAGAGGTCTTTGTCCTTTAATTATAAAAATATATTGTGGTTTTCGCAAAGCTTGACATTGGTTGATGATGGAGGGTGGATTGCTACTTTAAGTAGGTAGAACCCTGTCAGGTGGGGGTTCCGTCATCCGCCTCGGGCCTTCCGGAGCTAGTCCTGCACTAACCTTCTTGAGAAATGGCGGAAGATTCCTCCGAGCGTCGCTTGTTCCAGGCTAGCGCTCATACGATTTTATATCACATACTGTATGGACGAATCTCAGCCGGTGGTCCGGTTTATTCACAGCTTCATGCATAGTCGAAAAGCCTGTATGGGTTCAAATTCATCGCTGTACTCCGAGGCCTCGCGCCAATACAGCATACTGGCACTGGGACATGATGGAAAGTACAGTGCTCAAACCAATTTGTCCATGTCTTGGGATAAGGACATGAGGATCATGAGAAGATCCGCCATCAAAGACTATCTTGTAAGCTATGCATCGTCTAGTATCACTGCAGGCCGTTCATGAACAGGACAAAGTTCCTGATCATAAGACGCATTTCCCCACTTCCAGCTCTATGCGTCTACTTCCCCTTCTCCGTCTTGGATTCCTCCTTCTTCTTCGCCTCCGCAGTGGCCCCTTTGATAGCTTGCACCTGCGCATCAGTGAAATGCTGGATGGGTCGCAACATCGGGAAGTCACGAGCATCGTAAGTGATGGGCGTGAAGGGTACGCGAGGGTATGCGGGAGCAGGTGCTTTCTTATCGAGGGTAGTATCGCGCCATATATTGGGCAGCTTCAATCCTTTCGAGGCTGCGTGAGGGTTGCAAAAGGCTGGGGCAGGTCTGCTGGTGAGAACGTTTCTGGTGGAATCATGAGTAATTCTGTGATTTGTTCCAGCTGCTGCCGGGGATGTCCAGGGCGCCATCTGTGCGGCAACGTCAGTCCAATTGGTTTCTTGGGTGCCATCCATTGCTTACTAGATCAGAAGCCGTCATCTGACGATTGTGAGCGCTGCTTGAAGTGTTTGGACCGTGGGCTAAGTTCTTGACGGCTGTCTTGTTACTACTCTCATTAGCGGAGTGCAAAGTGACACTTCGTCCAAACCTACGCCTCCCTCAACGCACTCCACCAGACATCAATAATGAACCCAGCAGTCGTCTCTTCGGAAGAGTTTGTCTCCTCAGAATCCGCTTCCAGAGGAGATGTCGTTTGTGAGGCGTTGGGACTGTAATCGGCTCGTCAGTACGGGTGAAGATAAGGCTTGCGAATTTGAATTCACATCGCGGTAAGTGAAACTGATTCATCATCAGCATGATCCTCTTCTTTATCTTTGGCTTCATTTAGTGCCGCGATCATCGTTTTCTTCATCCTGTATACGATCTCACGAGTCTGGTCGACGTAAGGCATATTCAAAGTCCTCACGCTTTCGATAAGACTCATGGCTTCCAGGAAGAGGACGTCTTCCGTCAAATACGTATTTTCCTTCAGTTCCGGTTGGGCTTTGAACATGGTATCGCAAAGTAGCTTTGCGAACCTACGGTCATCATCACCGAGGCCATCTTTGTTTCCGTCGAATTTTATCATAGGTTCTTCAGGGCCAACTAGGATGTGTTGGGGTGGGTTGTCTTCGGGATTGACGACGTTAACTTTTCTTCTCACTTCCCCCACTCTTGGTCCTTCCAAATATTCACCATCACTCGCTTGGCCAGCTGCCTGCGGCCCTGTTGGAGCGCTCCACGAGCCAGGCTGAGTTGGGTCATTGAGACGCCCGTTTTGCAATCCTGGTGATGTCGGGTGGAATTTCGGCTTGGCTTTCCCACTTTTCTTCCCTGGAGCCATCGCGAGCGGTTAGCCGGGAGGGGTGAATGTCTGTAATTCACTACCTTCTCAAGATCAGGTCCAATGCGAAAGGGAGGTTTATCACTAACAACGAGGCATGCGAACATCTCAGCAGCTCCTTCCCGCTCTATCAAACTCATCGTTTGGGCAAGTGTTAATCGAGAGTGTTGTCTAGGAAAGTGCAAGCCAACTTATTGCAGCTGGTGTTCACCGACGTCAACACTTGATGGGTGGGGTCTTAGTCGGCTCGCATCTGGAGTCTACGAAGCTGCATTGACCTACAGCATGTTAGTCACATGTGGGCTTATACTGTCTCAATAATCTCTGTTTCCATCTATATCATGTTCTTTCTTTTCTCTTTCTCGGCCTCTTTCAGATGATGGTTCTCAGATCATGGTTCTGCTAAGGTACTCGACATTTGTGCGCCTGCCGATCGCCATTCACTTCTATAGTCCCCCGCAGTTGTTATCGACTGTTGCTCGATATACGATTCCAACATGCGCAGATACCCCTTAAGCTTCACTTCCAGAAAGCACGTCATTCGTCTAATGGACATATTGTTTGTCCTCATAGTAAGAGAATGGATGCATCACCAATAGTGCTGCTACAAGTAAACAACGGGCCCGTGGTAGAACAGGCCGAACAGCTAGATATACGACCCTCGATCAACAGAAGATGCCATCTCTTCAGCAGGAGCACCACTTACCCTCCCTATCCCCGCATCCGGCAGCCGTCAATATAAAGCTCGAGAAATGTATAAACCAACCACCCAACAGCATCTCCTCCGCTCAAAAGCGAACGATACAAACTACGGAGACGCAGCTAGAAGGACACCCCTAAGATATCCAAGGGAGAAATTGATTCCAAATCACCTTCTGAAATCACAGTTAGGCACTCGCGCGATATTATTACAGCTCGGACTTCATCTTTCAACCCTCAATCAACCAGTCATCTTGGGCATATGATGTGAAGTTAAGCTTTCAACTTTCCCATTTACCTACCACACCGCAATTTGAAGGTCTATGATAACATTGCGATCGGCCAACAGCTCTTTGCGCCAACACATTTACATTTACTAAACAACAGCAACTACCCGCTACAGTCTATCTTCACGCGATGCACCAGACTGCTACAGGCATCAATACGGGTCTCATTCAATACGGGCAATTTATTATACTAGCTCTATTCTCAAGCGCGACAGCTAGGCTAGCTACTTGGAGATAGCTAAATGAAGTTTCTATATACATTTGAATGGCTCCTGTTTAATCTATGATTGACTGCGACTGTGACTGCGACTGCGACTGCGACTGCGACTGCGACTGTGACTGCGATCTGCGATCTATGACTGCGTGCGATAGAGTGCGACTGCGACCGACTGCGACGGAGTGCGACAGCGAATACCAACGAATCCGCCGTAATCCATCCTAGGGATCCTAGACCTGGAAGTCGCGCCTCGGGAAACCGGTCTCCATTCCATGGGATTCTCCTTTGATGGCAAGACACCTTCCAAACGCCAGCCGTTAACACACTTTGTGTATCTCAATATACATGAGATGTACAGCAGTCGGACTCTCAGTCGCAGCGCACTCAGCACTATTCGCTTCCGCTTTCGCTTTCGTTTTCTCGCAGTCGCAGTCACTGTTGCACTATCGCTGTCGTACACAATCGCATTTGACTTGATGTCCACACTCCGCACTCTGCACTCGTTTCCGCACTCCTCTTTGTACTTTTCTCCGTAGAATACTTATCCCCGACTCGTTTCTGTACTCGTTACCGCTTTTGGTTTCTGCAATCCGCACTCATCCGCATTCATTTTCGCACTCCGCACTGGTTCTCTCATCTCCGTTTTCGTCATTCGCTCTCGTAATTTGCTTTTCGCACTTGTTCTGTCGCAGTCGCAGTCACAGTCACAATTCGCTGTCGCTGTTCCACTCCGTCCTCCACACTCCACACCTGTTTCCGCAGCCGTAAGTTCGCACTCCACACTTTGCACTCCACAACCGCTTTCACTTCCGCCCTTGATTCCGTACTGATTTCCGCAATTCGCTCTCCCTCATAATTTGCTTTTCGCACTTTTTTCCGTCGCAGTCGCAGTCACAATTCGCTGTCGCTGTTCCATTCCGTCCTCCGCACTCTACACCTGTTTCCGCACCCGTGAGTTCGCCCTCCGCACTTTGCACTCTACATCCGCTATCACTTTCGCCATTGCTGTCGTTGTCGCACTCCCTCGCCATTGCACTCACTTTCGCACTCCGCAAATTTCCCGCAGCCGCACTTATGTCCGTTCTCAATTCTCGCACTCACATTACGCACTCGCTGTCGTCTGCCGCATTGTGGTAGCGAATGCGGCGGAATACGACTGTGGGAGCTGAATGCGAAGTGCGGAGTGCTGGTAAGATGCTTGTCCCTTTATTTGCGTGAAGAACTTGACAGAACCCGAGCCAATGAAACTGGCTTATCCGCGACGGTTCTTGTCTTGAAGTTGACACTGGGGTGAGGTGCGGAAAAAGTGCGGAGGGCGGGAAAGGAATGCGGAAATGAGCGGAGTCTGGAGTGCGGTGCGGAAGCGATGGCGGAGATGAGTGTGGGTTGCCAGTGATAGCGGGTCGTCACCCGCTACCACTGTAGCTAGATATCGCTGTTGCTTTGTAGCTCTAGTCGCTTTCCGCCTTCCGCTTTCCACACTCTGCATTTGATTCCGCACCAGTTTGCGGGCCGATGGAAATGTGAAGGAGCATTATGGAAAGGAGGTTGACCTTGACTTATAGAATAAGGTAGCTCAGATAACATAAAACGGTCGCAACTCCGCACTCACACATCTTTAAAGTCGGCGGCCCGCTGACCTCTTTTCGCATTTCCGTAAGCGGTAATCGATACCCTCTATGTTGTGTACATCTCCGCAAGTGTCTTACAAGTATGGTCGTTACGGCACGCCGCACTTCATACTGATGTCCATACTCCGCCATTTCCGTATTGGGCAATCCATACTCCATATTTTGTACATATGTCCACTCGGTACCTTGCATAGTAGTCGTTACGGCACGCGGCGTCTCACGCCGATGTCCATACTCCGCATTTATATCCCCATTTGGTATTTCTATAAGAGGTGTGGGCCATACCCAGCACGTTCGAAGATTTCCAACCGGCACAACTCGGCGCCGCACGATTCTTTTCCTCACGGTAAGAAAGGACGTGGTTGAGATTGGGACGTTCATCTTCGATGGATATCTCCTTTCGCCTTTGAAACGTCTTTCTCCACGAGCTAAGTCCACCAGGGTTTGTCCTAAGATTCATGTCAAGTCCGCAACATTCGAGTGTCTAGTAAAAAGCCAGCAAGAGCTAGTCGGCCCTGGCTCGTCGACCTCACTGACTTCCGACCGCAACGCCAGCAGTGGCGAGGCTTGGTCGGGACAATTCACTATTCGAACGGGAAGGTCTTCGACGCTTGCGTGCGGGTGGATCTAGAGCCTGCAGGTCTTCGGATTCGTCTAATTCGATCTCCTTCGCTCCTCGTTTCTTTGCGGTGGTTGCCAGCCGAGACGAGATGACTGGTTTGTGAGGTTGCTTTGGTGTTGTTTGCCCACTTGCTATTGACTGGTCTGAAGGTGCGCGCTTTGAACCTAGGTTGGCGCTCTGGAATTGTTGCTGCACTCCATCGCCGAATGTCGATGGCTCAACGCTCGTAAGCCTTGGGCTTTTGCAGCTTTTCGGATTGGGCTGCCCGTACGAGTAGAAATCCACTTCCTGCCTTGCAAAATACAGTCCAAGGTCCTTCTCTAAGTTCTGGACAAGCTTAGAAGCGGCAGCATTGATCATTTTAAAGAGATCATCCGTCGCATATCTAAGGATCTTTTTAACCACCTCCAAGACTCTTTTCCGGGAGAATTCGTCCCCACCCCTAATCCTCTGAAATTCTCGGAATTCGAACTCCAGGCGATAATTAGGCTGGTCTGGCATGACAAGCTCCCATTGGCTCGCGTCATCCGGCTTCCTGATGGCTCGGTGGATACGAACGATAATCCCTTTTCTATTGGCCACGACAGAGAAGAATCTGACCTTATCATAAAAGACCTGTTCATGCTCAGGGCCTGCATCTCGGAAGAACTCGAACATGTTATGTAAAGCTTGGCTTGCGTTATTTAGACATTGATGCAATGCCTGTGGCGAATCGAGATCATGCATTGCTTTCTTAGCCTCTACGGCGAGGAAGTGAAAGATTCTTGACGCACTTGAGGAGCTGTTTTCGAAGCACGCAAGCCCTTTTGTTGCGTCGGGTAGTGTCTTCCACATCCTGTCTGATATCACAGCTTCTCGTTTGAAGCATACTGCAAGATCAGGCTTTGGCTGGGTCAGGAATTTTGCTCCAGACTTTTGGCCTTTAGAAATAGCCCAGACAAGTCGGCTTGGCATCGGCAGACAGCCCCAAGGTTCTTCCACACTAAAATCAAAAATCTGCTCTTTGCTACTATCAAATTGATAAATCAAAAAGTGTCGTGCAATAAGGTTGATCATGAGAGTCCGCTGATAAAGAGCCTCACTCGAACCAGGGGTGCATTTGGCTTTATCTGACTTCCATAGCTCTTCGTGAGATGTTTCTTGCTCTTGTGTTTCCTGTAGATATCCCTCCAGAGATATGGATTGAATCTCCTCCTCACGTGGATCTAAATAAGTACTTGGATAAGACAAGACATTTCTATTATGGAGGCCAGACAAGAATTCCAATTTTTCAGGGCCTATTCCGATCATGGTCTTTGCACGGGCTGAGTTTTTGATAATAGCTCCTATGATCCGTATAGTCTCTTCGTCTAAGGGAGGCACGTAACCCCACTTGCGGTTGAACCGTTCCTGTGAATGGGAAGATCCGTCTTCTGACTCTTCGCCAGAATGTCCTACGTCGAGTTTTCTGGCATATCTGTCACGGTTGGTCGGGTTTGTCGACTCCAGTGCTCGAGTCAATTCTTCGAGTGCCTCTCTAGTCAATAGCTGGCGGGAACCTCTGGCCCAATGGTCTTCTTGAATGGGTCCAACTTGGAGCTCTGTAGCATGCAGTGCTTCTGCGTTATCTACGGGAGCAGGGATCGGTTCTGTGATAGATTTGGAGGAGACTTTGTTTTGGGCGCCGCGTCCAATAGCTGAAGTTCTTCGAGAGGCGCTACGTTCAGGGTCTCGTCCTGCGCGTTGTTCAGATTTAGCAGAAACTTTTGGTCTACGACCAGGTCGAAGGTGGCGCGTAGAACCAGAAGGTGGTATTGGATCAGCGCTCTTGGGTCTTTCGCTGGCTTGGCGGTTGGACCGAACAACTGCTTTCGCTTTGTCTTTCGATTTTTGAGATGATTTGGCGGCAGCTTTTGACGTGACAGTCGCCTCGGTGGTTGGACGAAGAGTTGTGGTGTTCCTTACGTTGGCGTCCTTCTTGGTCGTGATATGGTTGCCGTTAGTCGACTGTTGGTTTCTTCTGGAGAGTGGATGTTCCTTCGCAGCAGGCTTCGAAGAGCTGTGGTTCCTTGGAGAGCGGCGAGGCTTCATCGTCGTAGTCAAACTAGGATCAAGCTGAATACCATCAGGTATGATATAAGCTATTTGCTTTGTGATATGTGAAGCAAGGGCGGGACGAACTTACCTTTTTGCTTTTATCTATTGAGGTTGTCTTAGTGTCTTTGCGGGCTCCTGCAGTATCTGACGTAGCAGTTGTCCTGCCCGTCTTGGCTCGAACCATCGGAAGGGAGCGCTTAGAAGACCGACGCAAACTGGAGAGGCTCAGATCAAGAGAGAAAGGAACAAGTGCGAGTTAAGGAGGATAGACAGAGTGTTAATGCCCAAATGTTCATGGCTGGGGGAGGAATGTTACAGCGGCCGCAAACATCAAACCACGCCACAACATAATTTAATTCCCCGTTTCGGGCTAGAAAACATGTTGTAGAACTAGGTGGACCCGAGGGAGAGGATAAGGTTTGGTATCGGCTTTCATGCAACCGAATATTGCATTCATATCTTTCAATTGGCCTGGATCGCAGCTCGCTGGAGTGTCTCCCATGCGCTGTTTGCAGCTACCCAAGATGCCAAAGCAACTTGCGTCTGAACAGAAATCAAACGTCCACTTAAGCGCCTAGTGGAAAAGCCTTATGTCATGGGAGATCATCGATAATGTGCGTTCTTAAAAGTAACTAATTCGACATTCGTCGTTCATCGAGGCGCTTTTAAGAACTAGGATAGTAGGAAGTGGCCTAAGCCCCTTCAGCTTAGCGATACTACTACGCAGCTAAGTAGTAATATATCTAAGTGTAAAATTATATTCCTTTACTTATAAACCCCTTCAAAATACTATATTAAATATTAAATATATTATTATAATTATCTTAATTATTAAGAATATACTTAGTATAAGACCTAGTATTAACAAGGATATATAAAGATTCTAAAGTTTATAAGAGGATTTAAAAAGAAATTCCTTATAAACTTACTTTATATACTTACTAGCTGGAAAGATATAGAATGATATAAGATATTTGTCTCGCTAGCTATCCTGTAGTATAATATAGGATTAGCGATTTTAGTTCCATCCTATTCTAGGATAGTATAGGTTTTTATAGGATAATCTATTAGGATATCTTAATACATCTAGCTAGTATAATACAGCCTACTAGCGATATCCTAGTAGTATTAGTTCGGCTTCTTATTATCCTGACGGATATCCTTTTATCCGGATATCTAAGAGGCTAGGTAGCTTCCTTAAGGGGTATTTAGATAGTCCTCCCTCTACCTCCTTAGGAGGTAGAGATTAGTTCTTTTATAACTATAAAGTTCCTAGAGTATTAAGTCTACCTTTATAACGCTACCTACTCGCTAGTAGTTTATACTATCTATTCTAGCCCTTAGGAACTAGCCTTCTAATCTAGTTCCTAATAGTTCTAATCTCTCTACCTTTAAAGGGGGATAGTCTAAATTATAATAGTATAATAATATAAAGATATCTAATACTAAGTAAGATAAAAATATATTAAAAATCTATTATAATAAAATTAAAATAATACTAGAGCTTAATATAAGAGATATTAAAGTAATAAATAATATACCTAGTAACGGAATTTCTAATAAAACCCTTACTAGTATAATTACGCTTAATAAACTTATTACTACTATTAAAGTTAAAGAAGAGTAGTTAATAAAGGAAAGAAAGCTTTAAGGTATCTAGGAAAGGGTAGCCTAATCATAAGTAGAAGTAGATATAGTTATACTAGATCTATATTAGATTACTAGCAGATTACTAGGAGGGATATAATAAGGGTTAGGACTAGGCCTAATAAAGGACTACCCTCTAAATTAGGGTACTAATATATAAGGTATATTAGACCCTAGGGTAGGATCTATCTTTAAGGGTTTTACCCTGAGTTAGTCCGCTAGAAGCTAGTTAGAAGAACCTAGTAGTTAATACCCTAGGAGCTACTTAAAGCCTAAGGACTTACTCTTTTATAAGGGGAAGAATATATATAAGTATAGAAAATAGTATTATATTATAAATATTATATTCTAACTAATACCTAATAAATTCCTAATTAAGTTTATAAAGGTTACTTAGGCTATATAGTTCTTAGAAGGTAAACCTACGAAGTTATAGGATTATTATAAAAAGTTATTATTAGGGAAAGTAGTTACCTAGGAGTACTTTACTTAGTACTTACTAAACCTTATTAAGGACCTAGTAAACTACTAGCTTTATAATATATAGTTATACTTAGATATATAATAGAACCCTAACTAGTTAATATAAAGCTTTAATATATATTTAAGTAGGATTAAATTATAGATCCCTCCTTTTTTAAAGGAATATCAGCGGATTAACTTCTTTATAAAGTTACGCCTAGACCTCTAAAAGGCCCTTATAAACTATTAAGACCTCCTTATAACTAAAGAAAGCCTAATTACCCTTACTACTTAGTTAGAGAATAACTAGCGGTATTATACTAGAATAAAGGTAGGTAATAGTTATATTACTAAAAAAGGGGATTATTTTAATAGGTAGAATAAAGGCTAGAAGAGGGAAGGAAGTTAAGATAGAGGTATTAATCCTTTTATAAAAGTAGGAAGTATTTAACCCGCTAGCGGTTATAATAAGTTACTAGATACTAAGGAAGGGTTAATATATTTTAACTACGGAAAGAAGGGGCATTATAATAAGGACTATTATAAGCCTAGGATACCTAGGAACCTAAATATAATACCTATTAATACTATTAGAAAAGGGACTATTGAATTTAAAAAAGGAAGCGCGCCTCTATTAAAACCTTAATACTAAGGCGCTTACTTATTAAAAGGGGTTTACTATTAATTTATAATATTAATATTAATAGTTCTATTAATATATAAGGTATTTAGGACTATATAGACTTCCTAATAGATATAAGAGCGGAGATTAATATTATCTCCTAAAGCTTTACTAAGTAATATAACCTAAAACCCCTAGAGGGCTATTAGCTACTAATTCCTAAATAGATAAATAGTTAGTTAGTCTATTACTACGGCGTATACTAGGTAGAGTACTATCTTATTAATAGCTAGGGATAGCTAGGTTAATATACTAGTATATTCTATATAATTAAGAAGAAGGGGTTACTAATTATTCTTAGTATACCTACCTTATTAGAAGCTAGGGTATAGGTAGATCTAGGGAGTTAGAAGTAGTAATTTCTACTAGACTCTACTAGTATATCTATCCTAGAGTTATAAGTATTTATAAATACCCTTAAAGGCGAATTAGTAATTTATACTATTATTTATACTAGGTTATTATAAGCGGAAACCTAGAGCTCTAATAGTAAAGTACTAGAGCTACCTAAAAGTCTTTATAATATTTTAGATATCTTTTTAAATAAGGAGGTAGGACGACTACCCCTATTTAAGCCTAGGGACTACGCTATTAATATAGATAGTTATAAGCCTCCCTATAAGCCTATCTATAATTTATTATAAAGGGAGTTAGAAACTCTATATATCTACCTAGACGACGCTAAGTTAAAGGGTTAGATATAAGAGTCTACTAGTCTTATAAGGGCTCCTATTTTATTTATATTAAAGAAGGATAGTAGCCTACGGTTATACGTCGACTATTATAGGTTAAATAAGGTAATAGTAAAGAACTATTATCCTCTCCCTTTAATTAGTAAAATATTTAATTACTTATAAGGTATAAAGATATTTACTAAGTTAGACCTTAAGGATACTTATTATAGGATTTATATCTATAAGGGTAATAAGTAGAAGACGGCGTTTTATACGCGGTATAGCTATTTTAAATATATAATTATACTATTTAAGTTAGTAAATACCCTAGCTATATTTTAAGCCTATATTAATAGAGCTTTAACAGGCCTAGTAGATATTACCTATATAGTATACCTTAATAATATTTTAATTTATTTAGAAGATATCTTAAGTTATAAGTAATATATCTACTAGGTACTTAAGTAGTTATAGAAGTTTTAGCTTTATATAAATTAAAAGAAATATAAATTCTATATTAATTTAGTAGAATTCCTTAAGTTTATTATAAGTACTAATAGTATATTAATAGATAGTTATAGGGTATTTACTTTTTAAGACTAGCTAGTATTAACTACGTATTAGGAAGTCTAAGTATTCTTAGGATTTATAAACTTCTACCGGCATTTTATATACTACTATTTATAAATAGTATCCCCCTTAACTAGCCTTTTAAAAGGTAGTAAGGATAGGAAGAAGTTAAGACCCTTTATATAAGGCGCTAGTAAAGAGAAGGTATTTTATAACCTATATTATACCTTTATAACCATATCTATTTTAATATATTTTAATCCTAATAAGAAAATTTAGATTAAAATAGATATATCTAATTTTATTATAACTATTATCTTATCTTAATAGGATAATAATAGGGCTTAGTATCTAGTAGCTTTCTAGTCTTATAAATTAATACCTACTAAGACTAGGTATAAGATATATAATTAAGAGCTATTAGTAATTATTAAAGCCTTTAAGTAATAGTAATACTACGCGGAAGGTAGTTATTATACTATTAAAGTACTTATAAATTATAATAATCTTAGGGGATTTATATAAGTAAAGTAGTTAAATAGTTATTAAGCTTAGTAGGCTATTTATTTAGTTATATATAACTTTAATATTAAATATTAACCTAGTAAGAAGAATCCTATAAATACTCTATTATATAGACCTAATTATAATAATATTAAGACGTCGTTTAACTAGCTCCTACCTACCTTATAAAATAAGCTAGTAAACTTAGGAAGTATTATCTCTAACTAAAGGTAGCTAGAAGAAATAACTAAGTATATAAACCTATCTAGCTTAGGAGGGCTTAGGAAACCCTTAATTAAGCCTAAAAACTTAGATAGAAGGGGTATAAAGCTACCTTCCTAATATTAATATAATATAGTAGTACTACTACTTAATCCTATTACTAGAGTTATTAATTATAAATAATATATCTTATAAGTACTAGTAAGAGTAGTTACTAGACTTAAAATAGCTTATAAAGCTAGATTAAAACCCCTAAAAGAACTTATCCTCTTATTATAAAGTAATAATCTATTTATTATTAAATAGAAAGATAAGGTAAAATATATAGCTTCTAAGTAAAATACTATTAAATAGCCTTAGAAGGTTAATTTAATAAGATTATTAAGATTTAAAGGAGTACTCTATATACTAGATAATTTAGTATTATATATAGAAATTATAGTAAGGTATTATAATAATACTTTAATAGGTTATTTTAAGTTATAAAAAACCTTAGAGTTACTCTAATATAAGTATTATTAGAGTAGGATATTAGTAGATACTAAGTTATATATCTAAACTTATAAAATATATTAAAGGGTAAAAGCTCCTAGATATAAATCTTATAATAATATAGTATCCTTATTATAACCTAAAGGGCCTTAAGAAGAACTTTTTATAAATTTTATTATAGGCTTACTACCTAGTAAATATAGAAATTCTATATATAATTCTATTCTTATAATTATTAATAGGTATATAAAGATAGTCTAATACCTTCTAACTAAGAGTACTTATATTATTATTAAATTAGCTAAGATCCTATTTAAGAATATAATATTATATTATAATTTATTAATAGGTATTATATTAGATTAGGGATCTTTACTTATAAGTACCTATTAGTTAGAAGTCTATTATTATATAAAGATAAAGAGATAACTAAGTACTACCTTTTATTTATAAATAGATAGATAGATTAAATATTAGAATTAAATATTAAAATATTACCTTAAGGTATTTTTAAATAAAGAATAAGATAATTAAGTTATATTACTCTTAATAGTTAAATTCGCGTATTATAATAATATTTATATTATACTAGGTTATTTACTATTTTATATAATATATAGGTATAATCTATATATAGAAGATAAAGTTAAGGATAACTTTCTAAAAGGAGGAGTACTTATAATTAAAGACCGCGTAGAAAACCTTTTAAAAGTAAGAGCTATACTAGTAGATTAATAGTAGACTATTTAAGTATAAATTATAAAGTTTTATAATAAACTTTATATCCTAAAGTCTTATATAATAAGAGAACTAGTAATATTAATTATAAAGAACTTAAAGTAGAAAAGATTAAATTAAAAGCTATTATATAAGTATATTAGTCCCTTTAAGGTAGTAGAGGTAGTTAGATACTAGGTATACTACTTAAGTCTCTTAATAATATAAAGAATCTATCCTATATTTTATATTTCCTTATTAAAACTATATTAAAGCTATCTTAATAAAGGTAAATAACTATTTATACCTCCTCTAGAACTTATTAATAATAAAGAATATTATAAGGTAGAATAAATCCTAGATAGGATAAGAAGTAAAGGTATTTAATACTACTTAGTTAAGTAGTCTAGTTATAAAATAGAATATAATTAATAGATATCTATTAAGGATATAAATATAAAAGACTTATAAAGGGAATATAATAATATATATATAATAAAGAAATATTAAAGGTAAAATACTAGTATATAACTATTATAATAGAACTATTTAATTATAAAGTTAAGTTATATAAGGTAAGTTATAAGTTATATTTATATAATAGAGATTTTAATAAAGAGGTATATATAAAAAGAATTAATTAAGGGGAAAATCCTTATAATTTAAAAAAAAAAGAATCTTTACTTAAAGGTATAACGCTAAGGTCTTATAAGGGGAGCGTATTAAGGCGAGCTAGGGCCTATAATAGATAAGTTAGAGGATAAGGTAGTATCCCTAATAGGGGTAGGTAGAGAGGGCGGAGTAGGTAAAGGAGAGGAAGCGGGAGTAATAGGAGCGGGGGAAGCGTAAGGGGCGCGAGGGACGCGAATCTTACGGGTAGAGGGCGTAGTACCGGCGGTACTACTATTATAAGAAGGGCGGCTAGGGCTAGTAGAAGCGGGGGCGGGTAATATAATAGTAGGCGTAGGCGTAGGTATAATAGCCTCCTCCTCCTCCTTTATATCCTCCTCTATCTCCCCTATCTCCCCCTTAATAAAATTATTATTATCCTCCTCCTAATATATAATTAACTTACTTAAAGATAGTAGAATACTTTAATAATATACTTACCTCTCTTAACTCCTTATTAACCTCTATTATAATAAGGGTAGTTAACCCCTCTTATAAAAGTATTAATATATATTATAAGAAGTATATAATAATAGAACTTACCCGCTATCTTATTATATCTAGAATACCCTCTAAGGTAATAGCTACCTAACTACCTACCTTTATATTAAAGCGTAGTAATTCCTTAGAGGTTTATAACTTATATAAAAGTATTTTACCGCGCTCCCCTAAGTAAATTACTACCTCTACCTTAATTTTAAAGGTAGTAACCTATATTATAAAAGTAGTATAATAGGGTAACTTTCTATCTTAAAGGGTAATAATAGGGTTATAAGTAAGGAGGCTAGATAAATAAGTATAAAAGGTAAGGGGGACTTATAACTTATTAATATATTATAAGTAAATTATATTAAAATCCTATTATTATAAATTAATTTATAAGGCTTATAAAGGTAGTAGTACCTCTTATAAGCCCTACTAGTCTCTTAATTATATAATAACCTAGGACTTAAACTTAGGTACTTAGTATACTAAAGATAATAGGGTTATAAGAGGGCTATTACCCTAGTAGTATAATAGGGTAGTATAGCGTAGCAAGAGGATTTAACTATCTATTATAAGAGTTAGTTAATAGGAATACCTTTAAGTATAAAGAGTATAAGAATAATTTAAAAGAAGTATAATATAATAGGATATTAATAAGGTCCTTAAATAACTAATATAATAGACTTATATAAGAAGGTAATTTATAAGTAATATACTTATAATATATATAAAGATAATTAAAGTCTATTATAAGGTAATAATATATATAAAGTAGTAAAGGATAACTAGTAGAGACTTACTTTAGTTATTATTATAGTTATTAACTATTTAATATATAATACTATATTAGTAATTAATCCTTTATATTATACTTATATTATAATAGTAGTTATCTTATAAAGTATAATAGTATTAATACTATATATATTAACTTATATTATTAATATATTAAGATAGGGCTTAAAGTAACTTATAATAAGTTAATATTAATAGTAGTAGTTATAAAAGAAGTTAAAAGTAAATAAAATATAACTTTATTATATATTATATTATATATATTAACTACGCGATTTAATAGTATAATATTATTACTTAATATTTATATTAATATTTATATTATATATTTATAAAGTAATATAATAATAAATATAATTAATAATTATACTCCTACTACTAATATAAATTATAATTATAAAGGCTTTTATATATTAGTAGTATATAATATTAATAGTATATTACCGTTACTATATTATTACTATACTTAGAACTCTTTCCCTTTATTACAAGCGAACTAAGCGGTTCTTATATTACGCTTAGCAAGAGTACTTCTCGTTATAGACGTGTGGATTAGACGAGAGAACTACTAGATCCACCTATAGATTAGATGAGTATGGAGTTAGACCTATATAAACCATACCTCTTGGTAGGATTTCCTATATCTATATAAAGAGCGTGCTTTCCTATCTAGATAGGAGCTTCGTGCTTAACTTATATTATTAACTAGACTATCTCCTAGATACTAAATATAATATTATACCTGTACTAGACTAGTTTAGTATAAAGCCTATTTATCTTAGTCCTTAATACTCCTCTCTACGAGATCTACCTAGACTCTAGAGCCATCTAGTTAGAAGGCGAACGGGTCGTAACACTTTAAGTACCCTTAAGATAAGTACCTTAGGATAAAGAGACCTTAACCTAGGAGAATATAGTCTACGATAGTTAATAATAGTAGAAGTTAAGGAAGGTATTAAGGTTACTAAACTAGACTTATATTATAGCGACTAGGACAAGCTTAAAGAGTAGTTAGTATAGATATAGCTATACTTCTCTTTTAATAAGGACGCTATTAGACTAAAGAAATAACCGCTATTCGTAATAACTTATATAAGGGGACGGGCCTAGCGGTAGTCCGCCCTATTTCTTAAATAATATATAGAAGATCCTGATAATAATAATAATATCTCTATTAAGTTATAGATAGAAAGCTTAGCGCTTTTCCGAGAAGAGATAAGACGAATATTCGGACCTTCTAATAAAGTAAGTATAATAATAAGAGTTATCTAGTATTTAATATAGAAGAAATTAGTATCCGAGTATATGATATAGTTTTAATAGTACTTTATAAGAACTAACTAGGATAATAACGCACTAATAGTAATATATCGGCGAGGACTAAAACCCTAAGTAAAGAAGGAGCTTATACGAGATAGAGCCTAGAGTAATAATCTTAATTCGCTTATTAGGAACTCGACGAGAATCGATAATTAAATCTATAAGTTAATAATAGAACTACGCTACGATAGTAGAGTTTCTAGACTTAGTTATACCGGATTCTATTTAGGAGGAAGTCACGGAAAGAGGCGAGCCCTACGCGATCCTTATAGACTAATGCTAATAGAATTAGACTTCACGTAGAAGAAGAAAACGTTCGGAGGTAAGAAATAGTACGGGGGAAAGAAAGTAATAAATTACTATAACTATGGTAAACCGGGCTATATCGCTAAAGATTACAGGTTAAAAAATATAGTAAAGCGACCTTAGTTAAACGTATTAGAAAGAGTTCTAGTTAGGAAGACTAAACCTCTAAAGGATTAACTAGAAACGGAGTATAACGAGATAGAGCTAGATATAATTATAGATGATTTACTAGCCCTCGTTAATCTACCTATTAATAAAGAACTTCAGGCTAGAGAAGAAGAATTGCGCGAAGAAATAGCTAAGAAATAGTAAAATATCGTAAAAATCGAATAAAGGCTCGCGGATATTTATAAATAACTTAAGGAGCTAGGTTCTAATAATAATAGTAATAGTAGTTAGGTTTAGAAGGGAAAACCTAAATAAAGCCGAGATAGCGAGGAGGATCCCGACTAGGAAAACCTTAGCTATACTTCCGAGAAGTGTAAAAATATATAAAAGGGGAAGGAAAACAGCGTAGCATCTCGAGCTTCTATATTAAAAGATTTATAGATAAAACTCGAGGAACGAGTAGAGTTCTATCAAGAAAAGGTATTAGGGGGACTTCTTTAAAGGGAGTTTAGAAACGACTCGGTATATCTATAGTACGGAGTAATATACTAGTTAGCTTATACTAATAAAATATATATAATTTATTACTAAGTAAAAATAAACTTAGGTAAAGTAATTAGAGTACGTATATATAGAAAGATTTAGTTAAGTTATTATAATATAGATTATTACTAGTACTTAGTAACTAAAAGATTAAGAAAGTAGTTTCCGAACTATAATTAAAGATAGCATAGTAGTCTCTACGGACACCTCACTTATAACGAGTATATATTAGAGTACTACTTGACGGATTAGTATACTTGTTTCTATAATAATTATAGAAAACATATATATATAAAAAGAACTACCGGATTCCTACCCTTTTCAGGAAAAGAGTAATCCCTTATACTAAGGGGAAGTATAAGGAGATTAATATCCTAACCCCTAAAACACGTTAGTTATACTTAACGGAGTATATAATACACGTGAATATACCGGTTAGAATAAATAGTTAGAGAACTATAGTAATAATAGATTCTAGAGCATCTGGAAACTTTATCTCCGAGGTACTAGTACGGTTAGCGGGCCTATTAACGTGAAGGAAGAAGTTACTATATAACCTATAGATGGCCGACGGGTTAAAACTATTAATAGGAAGCGTAGACGAGGAGATAACCTCGCTACTATTTATAATTTAACGCTACTATAAGGAGATATCCTTTAATATTATTAGGATGGCTACTTATTATATTATTCTAGGTATACCTTAGTTAAAGAAGTATAACCCAGCAATTAACTAGAGGAGAAAAGTACTTAAGTTCGAGCGAACTAGTAATATCACTAGGTTCTAACCTATACGTCGGTAGCGGATGACGGTGGATAAGAAATCGGACTAAAAGACGGTCGAGGCGTATATTACCTTAATTTCAAATAAGGACGACCTTAAATAACAAGGATCCGGCTTAATAGATACTAGTAACGGTCCGCTAGGTTAATAAGTTAGAGTTCTTGAAGTAACTAACAGCACTCCTAATATCTTATAAGAGTATTAAAAATAGAAACGCCTCTTTATAAAAGAGATAATAGTAAAAGCTCTACCTATATACTAACCTTAAGATTATAAGATTAAACTTGAACTAGGGAAGGAACTAACGTTTAGACCTATTTATATGTTATTTAAAAAGGAACTCTTAGTACTACGCGGGTACTTAGAAGAGAACCTAGAGAAGGGATTTATTCGAGAATCTAAATTACTAGCAGGATATCCGATACTCTTTATAAAGAAGAAGGACGGATCCTTATAACTATACGTCGACTATCGAAAGTTAAATAATATGACGATTAAGAATTATTACCCGCTACCTAATATTAGTAAGCTACAGGATTAGCTAGCTAAAGTAAAAGTCTTTATAAAGTTAGACTTACAAGGAGCGTATAATCTCATTTAAATAAAGGAAGGTAACGAGTAGAAAATAGTATTTAGGACTTAATATAGATATTACGAGTACCTAGTTATACCGTTTAGCCTTACTAACGTACTAGTAACCTGCTAGGCACTAGTTAATAATATTATACGGGTATAATTAGATTATTCGGCTATTACGTACCTCGATAATATATTAATCTACTCTAAGTTAATAGAGGAACACGTCCCTTATATATAGAATATATTAACATATCTATCTAGGGCTAGGCTCCTCCTTAAACTAGAAAAGTACGAGTTTTATAAGACCTTAGTCGAGTTCTTAGGGTTTATAATAACAACTAAAGGCGTTTATATAAGCCCTAAAAAGATTCAGGCTATATAGGAATAGCCTATACCATATAATATTAAATTAGTATAAGGGTTCTTAGGATTCGCTAACTTTAATAGGCGTTTTATAGAAGGCTATTCTAAGAAGGCCTTGCCTTTAACGGAAATTATATAGAAAGATATAGGATTCCGATAGGATACTAACTAATAGAAAGTATTTACTAAACTTAAGTAAGTATATATAGATCCTCTAGTACTCTATACTTTTCGTAACGGAGAACCAGCGCGGATCGAGACAGATGCCTCGGACCTTGCTATTAGAGCCTACTTATACTAACAGAGTAACGGTAAATAGTACCTAGTAGTATACTACTCACGTAAAATGACGGTAGTAGAATAGAATTATAATATATATAATAAAGAGCTTTTAGCTATCATCTATTCTTTATAATATTAGAGAGTTTATGCTAAAAGTTATTCTAAACTTACTATCTTTACTAATTATAAGAACCTAGTTAGTTTTATAATAACTAAAGAGTTAAATTAACGACAAGTTTAATAGTCTAAGCTCCTTAGATAATATAAGTTTAAAATTTAGTATACCCCAGGTAAAGATAATAGACGAGTAGACGCTTTAAGTAGACGATCTAACTATATATAAATAAAAGATATCACGAATCAGCCTATTCTTAAATAAGAAAAAGGTGGATTATTAGTACTAATAAGAAGTCTAGTAACGACTATATATATTATAACATATGTAGTTCTAAACCTAAAGGAAGTATATATTAATAACACCCTAGCTAGTAAGCTTAGGAAATAGTAGCCTAACCGAGACCTATTATTATATAAATAGAAGTTATACTTACTACTAAAGGCGGTTAAAGAAGTAATTAGAGATTACTATAATAATCCTTTACTAGGATATCTAGGAGTATCTAAAACGTTAGAACTTATTTAAAGAATATACGCCGTACTAAACTTGCGAGCGTTAATTAAATAATATATTAAAGAGTATATATATTACTAGTAGAACAAGTCTATAAGACATGCTAAATACGGATAAATTCAGTTTACTAAAGTTCTAGACATGCTATAAAAGGATATTATAATAGACTTTATTATTAAATTACTACCGTTAGTTAATCCGGTAATAAATGACAAGTACGATTTAATAATAGTTATTATAGATAAACTTATTAAATATACTATTATAATTCTATATAAGAAGACTTATAACGCTAGTTAGCTTAGGTTTATCTTATTAGATAGACTTATTAGAGATTATAATATACCCGAGTTAATTACTTTAGATAGAGACAAGCTCTTTACTTTAAACTATTAAAAGACCTTAATTACGTTAATTAGAACTAAACTATAAATATTAATAGCGTATTATCTATAAATAGATAGATAAACGGAACGTATAAACTAAATAATAGAAGTATACTTAAGGTATTATATTAATAAAAGATAAAATAATTAGGTTATATTACTCCCGATAGTATAATTAGTAATTAGATACTATAAGGTTATTACCGTTCTTTATAAATTACGGACGATATATAAATTTATTTTTAGATCCTAGGGAAGGACTAAATGCCGAAAAAGCCTTAGTACTAATATCTGATATAAAAAGCCTATATAAAGATATATAGTAAAAAATTAGTAATACGAACGCTTCTATAGAAAAATCAGCTAATAAGAAGAGGAAAAATGGACCTTAGCTAAAGAAGGAGGATAAAGTATACCTCCTTATAAAAAATATAAAAGGTATAAGACCGAGTAAGAAACTAGATCACGTTAAGGTCGGACTATTTTTAGTTATCTAGGAGAAGGGACCTATTAACTATAAACTATAACTTCTACTAGACGCTAAAGTATATCCAGTATTCTATATCTCTATATTAGAACCAGCAGGTCCTAATACGCTATTGTAAGAAACCTTCTATTTTAAAATAGAAGAAGAAAACGAGTTTAAAGTTAAAAAGGTACTAGTATAAAAAGGTTAGGACTACTTAGTTAAGTAGAAAGGTTACGAGGATTTAGAGAGTACCTGGGAACCTATTAAGAACCTTATAAACTGCTAGACCCTGCTATAATAATTCCACTAGTACCGACTAAACCACTCTAGTTAAAATCCGCCGGGATTTCGACCTGCTTAGAAGAAACGTTAAAAAGGAAGTCGTTAGGGTTAAGAGCGGCTATTTACTCCTCCTACTCTAACTCCTCGATATTTCTAAGCTCTCCTTCCACTATTTCTAACTTTCTTTTTTCTAGTACCTCCACTTTAGCCTGAAGACGAGTAAAGCGAGCTAGAGCCTCTTTAGCCTCTACGGCTTTTAATATATGCTACTGTTTAATGCGAGCCCACTTTATAGGAGAAAAAGGAGCAAGATCGTAGGCGTACCTAAGACGGGCGTACTCGACGTAATAGTCTAAAGAACGACTAACCTTATACTTCTTAGGATGGTTAGCTTTTAAATAGTTCCTATAAACGCGTATCGTAGGTATAGGAGCTTTAATAGAATCGGCTAACTAATAATAACGGTATAATAAGGGAAGATAATATCTATTAGGCGGTATAATTAGAATTAAAAGCTTTCGGGATAAAAACTAATAGAGGGGAACCTAATATTATAAGCGAACTGAGCGGTTCTTATATTACGCTTAATAAGAGTACTTCTCGTTATAAACGTGTGGATTAGACGAGAGAACTACTAGATCTACTTATAGATTAGATGAGTATAGAGTTAGACCTATATAAACTATACCTCTTAGCAGGATTTCCTATATCTATATAAAGAGCGTGCTTTCCTATCTAGATAGGAGCTTCGTGCTTAACTTATATTATTAACTAGACTATCTCCTAGATACTAAATATAATACTATACCTGTACTAGACTAGTTTAGTATAAAGCCTATTTATCTTAGTCCTTAACACTCCTCTCTACGAGATCCACCTAGACTCTAGAGCCATCTAGTTAGAAGGCGAACGGGTCGTAACACCCTTACTTTCCCTACTAGGGTTTTAAAGGTTTTTAATAAGTCTTATTATAGATAGTAATATTAGTATTTAGGGATAAATACCCTTAAAGGGGAGGTAATTATTAGGATATCTTAATATATCTAGCTAGTGTAATATAGCCTACTAGTAATATCCTAGTAGTATTAGTTTAGCTTATTATTATCCTAACGGATATCCTTTTATCTAGATATCTAAGAGGCTAGGTAGCTTCCTTAAGGGGTATTTAGATAGTCCTCCCTCTACCTCCTTAGAAGATAGAGATTAGTTCTTTTATAACTATAAAGTTCCTAGAGTATTAAGTCTACCTTTATAACGCTACCTACTCGCTAGTAGTTTATACAATCTATTCCAGCCCTTAGGAACTAGCCTTCCAGTCTAGTTCCTAATAGAATCCTATAGGATAGATTATTTATAGGACTACTTTATAAGATAGGATATTTTTAAGATATCCTATAATTAGTAAGTATATAACGTAGTATTTTTAAAAAAAAATATTCCAAAAATCTTTACTATTTAAATAACTAGAAAGTTAATATTTACCTTTCTAGTTAGCTTTCAAGTTATAGTATTCTATATAGTAAAGATTTCTAGATATTTTTAGGATATCCTACTATTAGTAAGTATATAATATAATATTTTTAAAAAATATTCTAGAAATTATTACTATATAGAATATTATAACTAGAAAGCTAATTAGAAAGGTAAAAATTAGCTTTTTAGTTAGCTTTCTAGTTATAGCTTTCTATATAAGAAAGATTTCTAGATTTTTTTTATAGAAAATACTACGTTATATACTTACTAATTATAGGATATCCTATAAATATCCTATACCGCTAGTAGGTCCTATGAAAATCCTATCCTACTAAAAAATCCCATCCTATTTCCGTCTTATACCGTTATAAAGATATAGGATTAGGACCTAATTTACCTATCTTATCCCACGGTCCTATACTATCCCACGTGGGATATCCCGTAGGATATCCTATATCTTTCTAGCTAGTATATATACTATTATTAGAGACTAGAATAATATTAGTCTAAAGATATAGTATTCTAGTATAAAGAGAATAAAAGGTATAGTATTATAATATATCTATAATATAACTAGTATAGTACGCGTTAAGGTTATACTAATTCTAATTAAAAGTTATAAGCTAATATAGTAATACTAGAACTATAATAACTATTCTAAGTAAAATTTATATATCTTTTCTTAGTTACTTAAAGTTAGGATTTTTATATAAAAAGTAAAAATGCTATTATAATTTAGGAATTTTATATTAAGATTTACTACCCTCCTACTATAAACCTTAATTAATTTTACTAATCCGAACGGGCTTAGCGACTAATTTGCTGGCTAATAAGGGTGTCTTGAGCAAATATATTCTATACTCATATCCGCATCCACCTCCCGCGCGCCGCCCTTGTAATATTCCCGCACTTACAGTCCCATACAGCCGTACTAAGTAAGACATAATGGCTAACAAAAAAACTGTTTATGTGTCGCTTCATTTCTTACCCTTATCATGCAGCTACACACACTGCATTTTTGTTTGGTAGACGCTTGGAGGTAACTAAATGAGGTCACTATATGAAGATCGGAGCGGGTATTAGCGCATGTGAGGGTGATGGGGGTCGTAGTGGTCTCTTCGATGTAGGAGTGATATCCGCTTCAAAGGGTGTGGTGTTGATTTTGGTTATCTGAATTTGAGAATTCGGTGCGTTACTTTCACAGGATTTCAAGGGCGTAATGGACAGAATTAGGATCATAGTTGCGCATGATCCTACTCCAGGGGCACAATATAAACCCACACTATTATCCATGAACCCAATTCACGAACGCAAACGTAGCCTGCTCTATGTTAATTACAAGTCTTTACGCTTCTCAAAGTCCTATTTTATAGCACTAGCTAGGAATAAATTATGGGAACTAAGCTCATTCAGGGACCACGTCGATAACCATCGTGTCAGCGTTGTAGTGTTGAGCTGGGAACATCACTGTTAGAGTGGAAAAATTATTTGAACCTCAAATGATAGACTTACCTAATACATTATACGTAAGAAGAAAACTCGGCATTCCTGATGTTTTCCTCCCCATGAAGCACACTTATTAAATCCTTACACCATAAAGATTAAGACCAGCCACGAGGGATCAGCGAAGGAAACCATGCTAGGTGCTTAATCTATGAAGCTGGAAAGGCATAATATTGTGATATCGAGAGAAAGGGGTAGTCTCAATGGCATAGACGATATTCGTATATGAATTGGTATCACATGAAATTTCGAACAGCGAAGCCGGAACCGTACCCACGTCCCTCGCCAATGACCCAAATGTGCCGCAATTGCAGATCCTTAGAATGGTGCTTTCCACCTCGGTCCCCCAAGCCTACTGGCCCTGTGCAACTTCCTCGCCCGAGCCTCGACGCTTTCCGAACTTTCGGGCGGCGGCGCCCTGACCCACCCTGCGCTCTCTGAGGGACAAGGAACTCTGCGCTTAATATTTGGCTCATTGATCTCCTCTGTGGTCTTCGTTTGCGAATTATTGATCAACCTTGGCTGCCTAGCCGCCTCCTTCACGCCATTGTTTGATACATCCTTGGCTTTTCTGCGATGGGTGTCGTGGCCTAAGCGGCGCTGTGTCTCTAATCTTGCCTTGGCGAGCTTCATGTCTTCGGCGTCCGGGGAGGCATGTTTGGTGAGACGTTCTTGAGCGTCAAACTTCGGTTCGAACTGGGTCCGGGCCGCATTACTCTCGCTGGCCGTTCGTCTTTGGGTCCGAGACGATACTTTCGACCCAAAGCCGAGTTTTATACCGTCAATTTCGCTCATTATGCTTTCTATACGGCTCACCTCAGATGACGCTTGGGCTGTGCGAGTTTTTGTGACGACGGGCAATTTATTCCAGCTCCGATCCCGCTCGAGAGGTACTGTTACGATCGTCTGCTCAGTCTGCGTAACAGCCTTAGTCCACTCAAGGCCTTCCAAAGATCGTTGTGTTCCTATCTCCTGTCGATATGGTTGCCTTGTTACGGGAGACTCTGCGGTTAAACCGGCTCGTGCAGCGGCGACTGACCCTCTCCTCCTCTTTGATGGGACTGGAGGTGGTTTGAGGGTGCAAGTAAGGTCCGTGTCATCATGCGCATCGAATGGCTGATATGTGCTCCCAATGTTGGGGTCACGGTAGATATGCTCGGCCAAAGCGTGGAAGTCTGCGAAAAGCTTCATGACGTCCATAGTTGAGTGGACAATGCCAGCTTCAGTTAGGCTGTCGAAGCACAGGTCAAGACAATGGCGCTCATGCCTGAGCAAGCGGGTCATCTGCAACGTCTCTTGCGAGGGGCGAATCGGCGAGAGTACAGGCTGATGAGTGGCTGGCTTCGAAAAAAGACTTTGGAGTGGTGAACCACCGGGAGCAGATGATACACTTGAGATGAGCGAGATTGGAGAGTAGCAATCGTCATACGATGAAGAAGACGTAGAAGCTGGGGATATAGATCTGCTAGGGGTGTGTTGGCTGCTTGGACTAATTCCATTCGGAAGTATTGGCGCTGGATGGATCAGAGCTGCTTGCTGTTCATCATTACAGGTCGACATGAAGCTGATGATGGATATATGGCGACAAAAGTCGGCCGCAAGGTAGTGTTGCTCTGGGCTACAAAGGAAGTCACCCCTTGGGCCAACGCCATCGATTGAATGCTGCTTTCCAACTAGACAAGTAAGGAAGGCGAATGTGTATGGAAGCGGCGTTTTATCTGTTGCACTTCTCTCCCCTTGCTCGCCAGACAGCTGGCTTACTCGACCAATTAGGAAAGATAAAAATTCTGACCTGAGTTGACCTTGGTCCTGGGAGCTGGCTATAAGTACATGTGGATGGGTAAGAACATGTGAGATGAAGCCATAGAGAACTAAGTGCACGTCCGAAATGGCGATGGCTCTCGATGATCCTGTAGTACCATTGGTGTAACTGTCGCAGAAACATCGGTGTTTGTCTTCGGCCGCGAGATCCTGGAAGATACTGTAGACGATATCTTCCACTTCGAAGAAACAGCCCGCAAATGTCTTGCGTACCACCCTCTCCATGTACTCCTCGAAATGGCGGCCGAGGACAGTGAGAATGGTCATCTGAAGGACAGTCTCCGCTCCTATGAATCGCTTGTCCATGTTGTTCGCGACAATCCATGCAAATGGAATGGACTCAAAGTATCTGTCGTCCACGAGTTTGTCGCTTGGGAAGACAGCATGGCGCACAGCCCTGACCTGTGGCAAAAGAAGATGGGATTCAATGAGGCAAGCTTGAACGAGCCATTCTGGGACGCCAACAAACCACGCTTGCCGAGCAAAGTATTTCGTTTGAATGGTCATCCTCGCCAGAGGAATCTCGCAATGGCTCTCAATGGTAGATCTGGTCTGCTGCTTACGTACTGGAGCACGGATGGCAGCCAATACATATGCCTGGTACATGGTACTGGATCCTGATCTAACCTTTCCAGTCCAGACATGATCCGGGCCGGTGGAAGCAGGGAAATTTGTTGAGAGGAAGCTTCGACCACTTTCAATAGCCCGAGAGACTTGATGCTTGATTCTGGTTGCGGATGATAAAGACGTAAGCTTTGTCAGAGAAATGATGGCGTAAGCAGTGACCTCGCAGCCGCCATCTTCCCAAGAGCCGTCGACATTCTGGGTCTGCAATATTCTAATCAATGCTTGGAATAACGAAATGATGACCTTGTCGCGAATTACTCGATCATCCAGTATCGGTACACGACCTTTCTCCCAGAGCTCGAGCAATTGCATAAATGCCTCCACCATGAGCATAATGGGGTAATTTGCGGATGAGTTCTGCTCCGATATGTCAGCTCAGTCAAATCGAGGTGGACGATTCTACATACTAATTGGTCTTCGATCATTCCATTAGTCGTCCACCAACAGTTGCAGAGAAATCTGACAGTCGTCTCGATCTGAGACATTTGTTCGCTGTCACCTGGGAGTAAGTCTAGCAAGGCTTTGAGAATATGGCAATTGGTGCTGAAATTGACGATCCGCTCCTGGGTACATGTCTTGAGATACTGGGGGGCCTCATATCGGACATTCAAACTGTGCGGCGAGATGGCTTGACCGAGTAGACAGAGGGCAGAGATAGTCTTGGCAGTGTTGTCAGCATTCGCCTCAACATATCTTGCGAACTCTGTCACGCCAGACTGGAGTTGTAGCCGATCCTCTAGGTAAGTTGCAGCAGTCTCGAGAGACTTTGACCCTAGATCTTTGAGGGAAAAACCGTTGGCCAGTAGAACCGTAATGGCACCAGTCATTTCGAAGATTGTAGTGGGAAACTTTGTCGGCACACCACCTGATTGACTGCCGCCGAGAGACACTATGTGTATTAGATACGCTTCCGCTTCATCATCCCAAGTTGAACAATCCATCAGGTAAGCTGCTGTCGAGGCCGGCGAAGCCATGATTGAGCCTAGTATCTTGTGTTGGCCAACGCGATCGATGTCGATCTCCCCAGCTCGACCTTCTGAGAGCCCGGTGGCCGCTGTCTTTAGGTCGCCGCAGGTTGTGCAATCGTTGCAATTGGTATTTCCTCTTCCCCTTTCGTCAAGGAACAGCTCCCTGCCAGCAAAAGAAAACTGAAGACCTTCCCACTCAAGCATTTGTAAAAGCTTTGCAATGAGAGGTTGTAAAGTGGAGCGCGTCACGGTGCTATCGACAGTCCAGCTGGAGAACTTCGTCTCAAGAAAGTAGATAGCACGAGACTTTCGATGTTTGAGATCCTCGAGATCTCCTTCGATCTGGTATGGCTGCCTAATATGCTTGCAGAGCGCCAACAATGCAGCCAAGCTGTTCAGTATACCATCATTATCGAATGTGTCATTTTGCCAACCTCCATCGTGCTTTTGGTGATTGAGCAAATACTGAAAGCTGGATTGGAACAGCCAGCGCGTCTGACCGTTGGTAGTCTTGGCTACCATGGACACCCAAGCGGTATCGTATATGGAACAGGTCATTGACCCGAAACCGCACTTAGGATCATTTTCGTTGACTAGCTGCCGTATGAGTGTACTTGCCTTCGCGATATGGTCGACGCCGTTATGTGACAACGTCGAGGCCATTGTGAAATGTGATCATGCGTAGCAGCCGGGGCAGTCAAACGCGGGGTGAAAGGGTTTTCGAAACATCACGGAGGATCAATGTAGATATAGACCATTCTTGAGCAAGGATGCGACCACTGAGATAAGTCCATCCTCTCCAATGAAGAAGAAAAGTACTCCAGGCATGGGTGGGATACCCAGCGAGGCAGTTGGTCTGCCCGCCACTCCGAATGCTGTTACCATCGTGAAATCTACAGGTTCCCACTATGATCGATTGCCAGGGGGCATTTGATGCTAGGCTTTACCGCTGTAAGGGTAAGGTGAGCTGCGCATAGTCTGCAAAGCCGCCCAGTGAGATACTGTCTGGCATCAATTGGCGACGAGGTTCCTCATTCGGAAGCACTCCGTCGAAAGATCGACAGGACTTGGCGCCAAGGCCTGTCGTTTTCCGAGGCACCTTCCCCTTTAAGATCATTTGCTCCTCCTCTTTCGAGCGTACCACCGATAATTTGGACTGTGATGCCACAGAAGTGATAGAAACTCTTGATGCGATGAGCGGAATCTCAAGACAACTGTAATGTCCATCGAGGAGACAAAGTATGGCCAATTCCGCTTGCGAACAGCATTATGACCCTCTCGAGTATTCCCTCCCTTCAAAAAGTGCGAGGCACACCGTTGGCTTCCGTGTTCGCTGGTGGTTGAACAGGCACTCACGCCAAAGTATGGATCGCATAAATCTGGTATCTCTTGACCCCAACATCACACAGATGCCCTTGTGCTGGTAGAATATTTCCATTGGAGGTTGACCATGAGTCTCAAATCGTCCATGCCATGCTGTACAATCCAGAGACAGCGTCCGATGCCAACAAGATGGAGGACGATTCATTCTTTCCTTTTGATTCCAATCATATCATTGACACCAACGTCCCCTATTACGCCAGCCTTTTTCAGAACCTTGACGGTATCCTCGACGACGTTTGCCTGCACACCTTTCACATCAGCAGCGAATCTCACAGTTCCCAACCATTCCTTTGCATCCTCTGCCGAGTAATCCAATTCAGTACTTATATACTCCACAGTTTCTTCGTGGTGAGTGTTGAAATACTCAATGCCCATATTTAATTTCTCCAACAACGTCTCAAGACGCGTTTGCTCTTCCAACACTTCATTAGAGGCAACAATATGCCAACTCGGCCACGGCGTGTAGATCTCTCCTACTCTTTTAACCTCGCCATTGTCGTAGTAGCGCTTTGTTGTGAAGTGCTCCCACATGAAAAAGTCGATTGACCTGTCATTCACCCCTTCACGTAATTTCGCAAACGTTTGTAGAGGGATGATGTCGAAGGGTGCGGAATCGCTGGCTGCAGCTGAAGATGACGAAAGCCAGTCATGTGTGTCGGCGAGTACGAATCCCATTACATAAGATCCACTAATGCATATCGATAAGCATTGAACATTCTGGGCAACAGATTGTGATTTTTCTACCTCCCTATCCTGCTCACGCCCATCTTTTTTCCCTTCAATTGCTGCACCCCCTCCATATCGGTTCGGTTTGCACCAGTGCTGATGGCCCAGCATAGAGGCGTCTCGACATATGTGCCGACGAGTTTGTACCCGCCATCTTTTTGCTCCGCGACTGCTTTGCCGAGACCGGCTATCCAGCCTTCTGTCAAGCCAATTGCTATGTCAATTTCGTTGGATTGCAGCGATGTGATCATGTGACCTGTGCCGGATGGGAAGGGAACGAGGGTGCAAGAGAGCTCATAATGAGTCACTGCGAAATGAAGGGGTGTTGAGAAATGCTCTGCGGTAGGCAATTGTCAATCGATGTGGCTCAGGTGGTAGGCAACAGATCTGAGAACAGGATGACTGACCTGGCACGTAGCCTATGCGTAGGGGTTTAGAAAAGTTCATGGTGGGCTAGGCTGTTGACTAGAACTTGTTCTCCATGGTTGGGAATCGACCCTCGACAAATCATCGCCAAGAGGTGCGGAATCATTCCGATCTCCACTTGCATCGGGAATTACTCGAACGCAGTGCTCTCGCGAAAAGATGTAACAAGCTATACATAGACTGATGGTCAAGCTTTGAAGCAGTCGGGCACGATATGGCGGAGGTCATGGATTTTGATGATTAGGTCTAAGTCGTGCTTATCTATACGGTGTGAAGAGCTCATGTGCAATGGTGTGGTTGCATATGGTATAGGCTTGCGCCAGTCGTTGATGACACGGCTTGTTTTCATCAAACGACCAGCACTGCTGCTGCTCTTCTCTCCTTTTGGGGGCTTCACCCTGTTTCTGGATCTACACTTCATATACACAATGGACATGCCAAAGCTTGAAGAGCACTATTCGCTAATACATTATGGCCGACTGTTCGAACCATGACAGCGCATTGGACGAATCCCCTTGGATAACAACACACAGACATCATTTCACTTCTTCCGCTTAGTGCGACCAGGACAGATCTTGTTCTGACAAGCGGGACTGATGAACCGACATCCACAACGGAGGATATGGTTGAAGAGACTTGAGCATACCAACCCGACAGCTAGTTATTTTCTTCATGACTTAGGCGAGGCAAGCGAATGGCTTAGGCTTCTGATACTCGAAACATGTTAGTAGATATATCTGGAAGCAAGGGAGAGTCTATGTATAATCGTTACCTTCTACATCGATGACTACATGATATCTCTCCAAGTTTTCGCCATCGGTTGATGAGACAGAATAAGCGAGGGCAGACAATGGATTCCAGACTAGAATATCAAAATTCTTAGATATCTACCTCTCTATCGGACAAGAAGGACGGGACGATATCGCGAAGATTTTGATCCTACTGTTGTACAAACCTTGGAGAGGCATCGAATGGGAACTAAACCGTTCGGCCCTCACTGATTACAGTATAGCTATGGATTATTTATAATGCCGTATCATCACTGCTAATTGTCTACAGATGATAACTTTCTCGTGTGATTGCTGGAAATATTCCTAGTCCGTGGCTATCCATGATTCTCACTGACCCAATTGCACTGAGGGTTTTTCGTATTTTTGCACGATACTGTTTCAGATGAGAGTCTGACTGCCTCGATGCCGATATATCATGATTTCTTCCCACCGCAACAGATCTGAAGACCTGTCCTCGGTCGCTCGGACCGGCCTCATGATCTCATGCTTGATATCCACCAGGGCCACACATGCTGGCCCCTGTAACCTTCTGCCACAGATCGCGTGCCGAAGATTCAAGAGTTACCCGCGTCTAACGGCCTCACCATATCAAAGACGGCCTTTTTGAAACTATCATTTCTTCGCTCCACTAAAGTCGCTCGCCTGTAGATTTCGTGTCATGCTCGGTAATTTGACTCGTAGCCCATCCAACTCTTTGGTCATCTTGACCTGACACCCCAGCCTCGATGTCTCCGTCAATCCAAACGCCAGATCTAACATGTCGTTCTCGTCATCGTCCGGTTCAGCCATCTTCTCGTACATCTCGTCCGACTCGACAATGACATGACACGTCGAACAGGCGCAGGATCCTCCACAAGCCCCTGGAGCACGCCGTCAGCGAGGTGGAGTTCATGACGGCTGGTAACCACACCTTCCATCTCCAGTTCTTCTGATTGTGCTATATCGAGAAGATTGTCCCCCTGCGCGACCTCGAATTTGTGCTCGTCCCCTTCTTTGTCGATGAATGTGACATGTAATCTACAATCGTAGCGATATGAGCCCAACGACCGACGCAATAGTGGCAATAGTGATGCTCACTCTTCGCCAGGTTTTGGAGGGTCTAGATGTCCATGCATCGCTACAGCCGAGGTGGAGAATCTCCGTCTGGCTTTTGGGTATAGTCTCTGTGGATCGATTACTGTGGAGGACTCCCTCGCCCTGCTTCTTGATTGCCGTGCCGATGTATGATAAGTATTACTTCGCTCTTGTGTGAGGTTTTGGGAGCGTGTTAAATAATATAATGAATGTGATTGTTGTCGGCAACACTGACGTACGATCTGAGGTATACGGTGAGCTATGGACATGCTCATTTTCCTCGTTGGAAATGCCGTCACGTTCAGACGTAAGGAACCAAAGAACTCATATTGAGGACCTGATATAGCCCAAAAAGATATTGATATGACGACACGGGTGAAAGTAGACGCCGACTCGCCGACTCGCCAGTCAGACTATCAGACCACCAGAATCTCATCATAATCCCCACGGTAGTCACCACTCGAGGCACCATGTCCGCCTCTAGAGAGGGCCCGAATCCTCTACGACCATACTACATACCTCCCTCCATTGGCGATCAAGCAGGCCATAATGCTACCGGCGCAACCAGTCTTGGCAGCAAGCATGGCGTCACGTCCACGACCAGCTTTGGCTCGTCAGCGCGGAATATACTGTCGGACATGGACTACTCGGAGTATATGTCAGACCCTTCACCGTCAGCTTCAGGTATGGTAAAAGCCTTGATGGAGGAAGCGATGCGGAAATATGCCAGCATGTTTTGTGTGCAGCCGTTCGAGGTGGGCAAAACAGTATTGCAGGTTCAAGATGGCAGCCAACAGCATAGATCAGGACCAAACATCAAGATTGTGGATGACATGAGGAGACGGCCAGGAAACTATAGGCAGGAGTCTTTTGAGTCCTATGATGTGTGCCATGTTGCTGCAGAGCCATCTTCTTGTGCTAACCATGTTCTGAAGATGACACCCTCTGACGATTCTGATGCCGACTCCCCTTCATACTTTACATCCTCCGCACCTCTCGCACATACACCTACTCGATCATCCAGATCGCGGCGCGGACGAAGTCCACCAGATGGTGTCCCCCGAGTACATACACCCCAGCCACCGCCCGCAAAGTCGAACGCCTCTCCTCATACTCTTGACCTAAAATCCTCATCTTCCGTAATAGCAGCTGTATCATCAATCTGGTCGGTCGAAGGCTCGTGGGGTATATGGAAAGGTACAAATAGTACCTATGTACATTCGGTCCTTTTATCTACGATCACTTCCTTCGTCCGCTCATTCTTCTCCGCTTTCCTTGCGCTTCCCGACCCTGGATTTTCTTTCACAGCGACCCCAATGTTCAGCTATACTGGGGGTCTCGACATACTCTCTTCACCATCTCCCCTCGGCTCTCTGGCAGTGGCCGTCTCCGCAGCCGGTGTTGCGGGAATCATCCTTGCACCCCTCGATATTGCACGTACAAAACTAATACTCACACCCTCTACTCATCCCCCTCGATCAATACTGGCGACTCTCAGGACTTTACCTAGCTGGACATTACCTTTATCAATTGCCCCAACAGCATTACTCCATTCCACTTTACCCACATTGATCTCAGCATCAACGCCTCTGTTATTAAGGTCAAAGCTGGGCATAGATCCATTTGTCACACCAACCATGTACGCTGTGGCCACCTTCATTGGACAAGCTTGCGAAATTGGGGTAAAGTTACCCATTGAGACAGTCTTAAGGAGGGGCCAGATGGATGTTGCAAGATCCACGAGTAAAGGGAGAGATATGCCAACCGTCGTCGAGATAGGCCCTTACAAAGGCCTTTTGGGCACCATGCGCTCCATCGTCTACGAGGAGGGCGAACGAGGCCCTCCTGCAGAATTAGTCAAGGGAACGGCAGGTGCGCCAGCAATGAAGGTTGGGAAGGTCGGCCAAGATAGGAAAAGGAGAAAAGGTGAAGGCTTTGAAGGCCTTTGGAGAGGATGGAGAGTGGGTGCAGTGGGACTTGTGGGTGTGTGGGGTTTCACTACGCTCGGAGGCGTTGGTAGCAAAGGCGGAGAATTTTAGTGTGACAGATGAGAAATCTGTAAGGTTTATGGTCCTTGGATGGAAGCATGGAGTTACGGCGTTGCCAATCGGGATTGCTTGCCGTGTCTCTGTTAGGGTTGTACAACATACCCAACTCTTTCCTCAACCCTCCTTATAGCCATGCAACAAAAATCAAACCACATCGTAAATATATCATCATGCCTCCTCCTCCTCCTCCATCACCGTCGCCGCCTTCCCTATCCCCTCACTTCCTACTCCACCCCCAGCAACCATCTCCAAAAACCCCTTCTTACTCATCTCCCCAACCCTATCCTCCTTCCTCCCCCTCCCCACCCCCTTCGCCTCCTTCGCCGCCTCCTCCCCTCTCACCTGCGCCTGCCTCACGGCATTAAACAGCTTCACCACCCCCCTCTGCGCCACCTTCCTCAACCTCTTCTCCTCTTCCATCATCTGCTCTGCACTTCCCGCACCACCAGGTAGATCCGTGCCCAAAAGCACATCCTTCACCCTCCCCTTCTCCAGCGCTTCTTTCTTATCGTGCCGCAGTTTCGTTTTCGCTTTTTTCTCGAGCAGGTTGTTTGCGATGGAGGCGGTGGCTTCGGCGGCGGTGGTGGAGCGGGCGAGGACGGGGTCGGCGCGTTTGGTGGTTGAGAGTTTGGAGGCGAGGATTGCGGTTATGGAGGAGGCGAAGGCGGTGGGGTCGTTGCGTTTGGGTTTTTGGGGAAGTTTGGTGTGGTTGGGGTTTTGGGGGGAGGTGGGGGGGGATTGGTCTGTGTCGGCGGAGGTGTCTGAGGCGGAGGTGGGGTTGTCTGTTGATTCTTCGGGTAGAGGAAGGGTCGTTGTAGAGGGGTTGTGTGGGTTGGTTTTGGAGCCTTCTTCCAAGTCTGAATCCGAGTCTGCGAGGTTTGTAGCGGGGAATTCATCGTCTTCCTCTGCGGAGGAAGAGGAGCTGGAGTAGTGCTGCTGTTTGCGGATCTTCTTGATGGGTTTAGCTTTTGGCAGGTCGTTGAGCTTGCGTTTCCTGGGATTTGAGGGAGCCATTGTATGTACGTTGGACTTGTGAGTGGACGCGATGTTGACTCGGTTGGCCAAAGAAATCTTTTGTGCGGAGCAACTCCGCTCCGCTTTGCTCTGTCCCCACCCCCTCCGTCCTCTAATGCCAATACTCATGACAATAATCTGTGGTCCTTAAGCCTCTAGATGTTGACTCAAGACATCTGAGCACGGTCCGCCGACTCCTTCTAGCAGTGCTGCAAGATGGTCCTCCAAGATCTGGGCCGGCGCATCAGCACTGCGGTTCAGGATCTCAGTCGTGCCCAAAATTTTGACGAAAAGGTAGGCAGAGCATGAAATTATGGAATGGATATGGTGCTGAAAGATGTACACAGGCTTTTGATGGCATGATAAAAGAGATATGCGCCGCCCTCCTCGAAGCCGATGTCAATGTTAAACTCGTCGGCACCCTCCGCAAGTCGATTAAAGCAACTGTCAACTTTAAAGACCAACCTCCAGCCGTCAACAAGAAGCGACTGATACAGAAAGCCGTCTACGATGAGCTGGTGAAACTGGTGGACCCCCATGCGGAGCCATTCAAGCCAAAGAAGGGAAAGGCAAATGTGATCATGTTCGTTGGGCTACAAGGCTCGGGGAAGACTACAACGTGTACGAAACTTGCGAGACATTATCAGTCCAGAGGATTTAGATCGTGCCTGGTCTGTGCGGACACGTTTCGCGCTGGGGCTTTTGATCAATTGAAGCAGAATGCCACAAAAGCGAAGATACCGTACTTTGGCTCCCTTACATCCACAGATCCTGCTTTAGTGGCTTCTGAAGGTGTCGCCAAATTTAAGAAAGAGCGCTTTGAGATCATCATTGTAGACACATCAGGGCGACATCGGCAAGAGAAAGATCTGTTCGACGAGATGACACAGATCCAACGTGCTATCACTCCAGATCAAACCATCATGGTTCTAGACGCAACGATCGGACAGCAAGCGGAGGCTCAATCCAAGGCTTTCAAGGAGACTGCAGATTACGGTGCGATCATCATAACCAAAACCGACGGCCATGCCGCCGGAGGTGGAGCAATATCAGCTGTGGCTGCAACACACACCCCAATCGTCTTCATAGGAACCGGTGAACATATGCTCGACCTCGAACGCTTCTCGCCACAACCATTCGTAAGCAAGCTGCTTGGTATGGGTGACATGCAAGGCCTCGTCGAGCATGTGCAATCCCTCAATCTCGACCGCAAGGACACCATGAAACACATAGCAGAAGGCGTGTTCACCGTCCGTGACTTACGAGACCAACTTCAAAACATCATGAAAATGGGACCACTATCGAAGATGGCGAGCATGATACCCGGTCTCGGCCAGATGATGGGCGGTATGGACGACGACGAGGGCTCCATGAAAATGAAACGCATGATATACATATGCGACAGCATGACCACCAAAGAGCTCGATTCGGACGGCAAGATGTTCGTCGAGCAGCCTTCTCGCATGACCAGGATAGCGCGCGGTAGCGGCACCAGCGTGAGAGAAGTCGAAGACTTGCTGAGCCAGCAGAAGGTCATGGCGGATATGGCTAAGAAAATGGGCGGAATGAGCAAGAACATGGCCAAAGCGCAAGGGCAGATGGGTGGCGGGAACCGGCAGCAGCAGATGGCTGCCATGCAGCGGCGGATGCAGAGTATGGGCCAAGGAGGGGGGGCGCCGGGAGCGGGGGGTATGCCGGATATGGCGAGTATGATGAAGATGATGGGGGGAATGGGCGGTGGGGGGAGGGGGGGTGGCGGGATGCCGGATATGTCGAAGATGATGGAGATGATGGGTGGGATGGGTGGGATGGGTGGGATGATGGGTGGCGGCGGCGGCGGTGCAGGCGGAGGCGGAGGCGGTGGACGAGGAGGTCGAAGGTGAGCCTGACGTTCGATCGGAGTAGGAAATGTGATTTGCATAGCGATGGCGTCGGGGGTCGGCCAGGAGGACCGCTGGCTTCTCTCTGGTACAATACCAATGAATCGTACGTATCCATCATGTCATTTCACTATTTAGCCTTTCTGGCATGACGATGTGATTTCTGCTTTCGTACAATACTCCCTGATCTTCAGCAAGATCCAAGTCCTCCATCTGGTTGCGGTTTGTGCAAGGCGTAGTATTACACTCTCTTCACACCGCCCCAAGCCCATCTAGCTTCTCTCTCCTTCGTCGGTATCGCCATTACTCTCTCATATACGCCCCAACACAGACTACAAACCACCTCTTCACAAAGACAAAATCAAGAAACCTAGCTTATTTACGCACGCCAATGCTGGGTTCTGAGATTATTGTAGGCGCGTTTTGGTGTGTATGGTGTGTTTGGTATATAAGCCTTAGGAGAAACGTGTGGCCTTCTGGACCGGGATGGGATGGAAATAGAGCAAATTGGGATAGGATGAAGACTACGCATAGGGACTACCATAGTTTGTAGGGGTGTTTGGGAAATGTAGATGTTCATGATATGCACAGGTCGGTCTTCGAAAGCGAGTCTTGCCAGAGCTATTAATAATATACAGATTGTTGAGGAATAGCGTGTTGACTGTACCATAGGTTTACAATGACCCTATCCCTTTTAGTCAATCCTTGACATATGGCACTATAGGTTTGTTCTTGTTGGGATATCTTAGCCCCTTGGTTGTGTATCGGTACTCATGACTTGCTGCCGGCTCTGCGTAGTCTCCGAGAAAGTAAGTATTGCATCTGAACGGAAACTGGGATCTGTGGTTTTACCAAAGGAACCTTAGAGATCAGGTATCAGATATATACTCTCATCCAGCGCCGCAATATCGGCTCGTGTTATTGCCAACCAAGGTATGTCAGAATACCATGGATCAGCCTCGAATAGCTGATATCAGGTCGATGTTATGCGAAACGGTGGATCAGACGATAGTTGCCCGTAAAGTCGCAGAAGCTCCCCAAGGTCCATACCAGAAGCCGTAGACTTCCACTTCTCACCGAGACCAAGCGATTGAGCTGGAATCGTTGATCCCACATCAATAATCATTATTTACAGTGGTAAAGCTTGCACTGTGTCCTATATGCTGCATTTGTGGCAGTCTTTCCGACATATTCTGATGTTCCAAGGTCTTCGTAACCCTGTATGTTTAGCATGAGAAGCTTTTAATGGGAACCTGTGAGTGAGAATGGTGAAAGAGGACTCCATGTATGGAACTTTGCTCAATGCTATCGATTGAGGAATTTAGGTTGATATAAGGGGGTTGCCATGCACGTAAACCGATATCTCACTGTTGAGTGCCAGATGATCCTGTGCGTTTTCGACCGGTGTCGAAGGTAGCGCGTGAGTTGTTGCTCAGTTCTGGCAATAATATATGGTAGGGGAAACTGAGCTCATATGAATAGATGATCCATACCCTCTGATTACTTTCAGGGTAAACGATATTCAGCAACAACTTTCCGCGACATGCAGTTTTCTTCGTTGTTGACTCCAGGATATGGTCCTTATTTCCTCGCCAATGGAGCGAATCATCCGAGCGTAAGGCGGATGGATTGCGCTTCCAAGGGGCATATGATGGTCCGAATAAAGCGGCTATATGTTGGCTTTCCGAGTCAGTTCCTCTCGGTCGTGAATTGAACAGTACCTTCATATCCTGTCCAGGCAGATTATTATGTTCGTTACGCACCAACTTGTCGTTGTCTCTTGCCTATTCTCCTGTGGCTACGGGATAGCGATACAGCCACCTCTTGCACCGAGCGACCCTCCATCGAGCTCATCGCTTCCATCCCCTGCTACCGTATACAATGCGTCTTATAGCAGCATAGTATCAAACTGCGATGCTAATCTTTATGGCCGTCCCCCTTTGTGGAGCTGCCAAGAAGCATACAGACACATGAGTAATGACGATAGCTTAGCGGAATTTGGAGATCGCGCACGTAGAAATTACGATTACCCTCTTCCAATACGGTTTACCGGTGGTCAGAGATATGTACCATGATGTTGAAGTCTGACTGACCAGTGGAGTAGGTGATGGGACATGTGCTATTGACATTGAGCATTCTCGGACCCGGTTATTCGATCGGGCGACAATGGGACACCTTAAACATGAAGCTTTACTTTTGATGAATAGATGTGCGTATAGTCAAAACGAAGGTGGAGTCGTCACGGGATTAGGTGAGTGATTGTGGAACTCAAGGCTTTCCTTCTTTCAGAAATAGAAACCGCTGTTCCTTTGCAACAGGGAAGCTTACAATGAAAGGTGTACGTGGTAATCTGGTCATCAAAATCCGGCAATACGAGCCAGACGTACACTGCCAGACGTCCATATCTAGACGCCCGGAGATTAACGACTGCGAACCATTGTTGCTGACAATGTCCGCATCGCAAAAGAGTCAGTTGTTCGGTAAGAAGGGTGATCCGGGAATTGAAGTCGCACTTCCGATTTCTCTTGATGGACGTATGTCGACATCAGCATCCATCCGTATGTGCCATTGTTGACTCATGTGAGCAGTGGCGAAAAAGTGCGGTTTCTTCATCGTACCACCACGCGAACCTCAGAAGACCAGTTGGTATGACGTGTGGCAAGGTGCGAATGCTGTTTGGGAGGTCTGTGGACGACAGCTGGAGCAGGGTTTTGCAGTTGTGGGAGGTAAGTCGCATAGCTTTCACATTGTACATACTAGGATGTCCGCTAACAAGACTTGCTCACTGCAGGGCCTGGCCAATCAATCGAGGTGGTCATGCATCGGCCACCAGAGGTGTTAGTATCGCCGAACAGCACGATAGGAGACGTCCTCAACAGCCACAGTTGAGCGTACTAAAAGGGAATGTTGATAAGTCTAGTGCGCAAGGTTAGGGTTATCCAATCAGTTCCCGGCAATTTTTCGCATGGTGCGTACAGGATAGTATAGTCCGCGTGCACCCTGTCCTGGTGCGCGTACACCTCCCCCCATTTGGCTTAGGGGCTGCTGGCGGGTCACATCATACTATTACCCACAACTTTCCCACTAACGGACGGATTTTAAAGGCCTTTAGACCGTTAGACTCCTTATGGAAATGCCAAGGAGCCGATAATTTCCCACCCGCAACCGGAATATTTCTTGGGAGATGATTAGTCAGTTCCGCTATCCACTCGGAGGGTTCCAGCAAGCAGGCCGCCAGGCCAAATAGGGGGAGGTGTACGCGCACCAGGACGAGGTGCACGCGGACTAGGACGGGGTGTACGCGTACTGCCGCCCTATATAGAAGGGTTCACCTAGAAGGGGCGCGTACCCGGAAGAGGCTCAGCCCTATAGGGTCACTAGCTTTGATTAGCCCTAGAATATATCTCCTACCATTCACGTTCCATTATACTCCATTAATTAAGTAATATCTATGAAGTTAATATTGAAGTAAGTCGGTAGATTATAAGAACTATTAAAGACGATGTTTATGCTGTAGATTACTCTGGTTGCCCTGCTACGCTGTAGAGTGCGCCCCTTCCAGGTATGCGCCTCTTCCAGGTGAACCCTTCTATATTAGTATTTACATGACCGAAGAATATTTTGCCAAATGTCAGTCCGGGTCAACCTCGGCTGATTATAAATTGAGGGGTCCTGGTCTAGAAGACGTATTCTTATAAGTACATTACTTTCTATATAGTAATAGATATATTATTAGTTACTAATATACTATTATACTTAACTAATAGTAGTGTAGATGTCTTATGTCTTTCAACATACTTCGATTTAAAGGTGTGGTAATCTAGCCTTCCTAGGCTTAGTTGCTAGAATACTAGGTTGACATCTTGAAGCGCTAATCGCTTAGGTACGTAGGCCGGATCTCGGCGACTCGGCCTGTCCAAGCTATCACTTCAGCCGGTGTATCCTCCAATTCATGAATATGACACAGGGTTTTCGGGAAGATGCGAGAGCTCATGGAGACGGCAGCGGGGGATTGAGTGCACTGCAGCAACGTGTTAAGCGAGCTAAAGACGACCTCGCTCTACATCACCACATCATACAGCAACAAGCAGGAATACAACAACAGCCAGGTATTGGGGAAAAAGATCAATCATCAAATGGCAGGGTGGTGTTGAACGAGTGGGCAGACTTGGATCGGGAATGGTGTGAACCAACTGATTGGAATGCTCGAATGCTGCAAGCTTGGCATCAGATGCACGGTGAAATGTTACAACAACGGCACCAAGCTCAGCTGCAGCAGCAACATGCTTCAGGTCAGGAACAGCGGTTACCAGCAAGTCTGGCTGATCAGCAAGCTGAGCGATATCAACGACCTCTGACCCCACCAGACATGCAACGGCAAAATACTCGCATACGCAGCGATATGGCGCGAAGATCTTCGCACTCCTTGAATTCCGAACCGGAACATAGCGACAAACCTTCAGGGCCAGTGGACGTTGGCTCATACACCCAGCCGTTCCTATCATTCATCTCTGAGAACCCGACCATCTTTCACGCTGTTGCTTCCGTGGCGGAACGCCTAAAGTCACATGGCTTCATAAAGCTATCTGAACGTGACTCGTGGACAGGGAGGCTTGCCAGGGGAGGGAAATATTTCTTCGAGCGTAATGGCAGCAGCCTGATCGCGTTCGTAGTGGGCGAAGCTTATAAATCGGGCAATGGAGCCAGTGTCATTGCCACTCATATCGATGCTTTGGCTACAAGACTGAAACCGATCCCAACGCTGTCGTCAAAAGCTGGTTATGTACAACTCGGCGTAGCCCCATACGCTGGTGCATTAAACAGCACATGGTGGGATCGGGACCTGGGCATTGGAGGAAGAGTTTTAGTGAAAGACAGCAAGAATGGCAAGATACAGACCAAGCTAGTGAAGCTAGGCTGGCCTATTGCGAGGATACCAACGCTGGCACCGCACTTTGGTGCAGCAGCCAACCTCTCGAACGCAAATAAGGAGACCGAGATGGTCCCAATCATCGGCTTAGATAGCACAGACTCTAGCAGTGGGGAGTCCAGCGCACCACAAGAATCTAGCGTGCTTGGTGGAGCAGGCACTTTCACAGCGACGCAGCCAGAGCGACTGGTCAAAGCGATAGCAGGGGAGATGAACATTCAGGACTGTAAGAACTTAACATTCCCCACGATATCCATAGCTGACAATATGCAGACAGTACAATCATCAACTGGGAGCTTGAGCTTTTCGACACGCAACCTGCACAACTCGGTGGTCTCGACAAAGAATTCATTTTCGCTGGTAGGGTGGACGACAAGCTATGCTCTTTCGCTGCCATCGAAGCTCTCATTGCCTCCAGCAAAGACTCCTGCCCCGATTCCAGTTCGATCAAAATTGTGGGCTGCTTCGATGATGAAGAGATTGGGTCACTACTGCGCCAAGGTGCTCACAGTAACCTCCTACCAAGTACCCTCGAGCGCATATGTGAAGCTTTCTCGGAAAAGAGCTGCGGAGCGAACACAGTGTCGCAAATGTACGCCAACAGCTTCCTCATCAGTGCCGATGTCTCCCATGCTGTGAATCCCAATTTCATGGGTGCGTATCTCGAGAATCACTCTCCGCGCTTGAACACTGGCGTCGCCATCCAGGCCGATCCAAACGGACATACAACGACCGATAGCGTCAGCACTGCATTCCTACAGCGCGTAGCCGACAAGTGTGGCGCCAAACTACAAGTTTTCCAGATTAGGAATGATGTCAGATCTGGGGGGACTGTAGGGCCCATGCTGTCATCGGCAATGGGCATGCGGGCTATCGACGCAGGCTTACCACAGCTGAGCATGCACAGTATTCGTGCCACAATCGGCAGCCTAGATCCAGGCCTCGGCGTGCAGCTTTTCAAGGGCTTCTTTGACCACTTCGAGGAAGTGGATGCAGAGTTCAGGTAAGTTTTGAGCTTATCTTTAATCAAAAGGAGACGATCAGGCAATCGTAGGATATGGAACATGGCGTACATCTTCTCAAGCTGGCGAAACCGACTCGATTGAAAAACTTCGTAGACTCCACATGAGCATCGCATTCTCGGTCCTGCATACTACTTATTTTCAAGACCGAGGTATACATCCATCGACATAGAGAATTAATATCGAGGCTCACTTGAATACAATCTGGTTCTTACCCAGTCCACCTCCTCCCCTCTCCTTCGCCATTCACAACACCCACTACACATACGCCATAACTCCCTTCCCATTCCCAAAAACACCATCCCCAAGACACCTACCCCCTCGATCACATTTATCCTAGCTATGACCGCCCTTTCCATCTACAACTAATACCATTCTCATTACCCCACCCTTATATTTTAAAAAGCCAACCAAACCTACTTCACGAATCTTCATCAGTCACAGTCCAAGACTCAAGTCAGGCACCATAGAACTATCGAAGGGATAAAATAAGATAATATATTGCCTCTCAACGCGCTTATATAACTTCCAGCTATCCATCTCGAGATGAAATTTCCACCTCGCACCTCGCACTTCTCTCTATCTTGACGTCTACCATGCCAATACGTGCACCCCTACATCCACAACCCCGCCGAATCTGCCGTCCGAATTGCGATATCAGTTCTGAACTAGATCTTACACGAGCAGCATCAACCCCTTTTCTGCACGCGATGTTCGATTTTGGAGGAGATTAGTGGTTGGTGGGATGTGGCAGCTGAGGTGATTTATGGTGTATGGTGCTGATGGGTTGTAAAGGAAGAATGGTGTTGGGGTTGTGTAAGGGGATGAGGGGGAGGTGGCGGCGGTGAGAGGAATTGCGATTGTGTGTCGGTATTTGGGGTGGGTTTTGGGGGTTTGGAAGTGGTTTCGGGAGCGGGTTGAGAATTGGGTTGCAGAGATGGGATGAGTGAGATAGATTAGGAGGTGGAGATGGTGAGGATTTAGGGCTGGACATGAAAAGGGTGGGTGGGGCGTTGATGGACTGGGATGGCGAACATGATAAGTTTACGGTAGAAGGGCTGTGATGGTATGGTGGTGGGTTAGTGGGCTAGGGGTTTCGAGGCGGTGATGGTCTGGTCTGGAAGAGGGCCGGTATAGGGGAGGGGGTGATAGAATGATATTCAAGTGGTGCGGGTATCTGTCAGCATCATGGAAAGGGGATAGTGTCTCTTCAGCTTTTCTAGATCGAAGGCGAGATTGGTGGAAAGGTAGGGAGGTGGGTACTTGTAGCAGAAAGGGTGTGTTTACATGTATGTATGGTATAATCGTGGGTCTGGGGGGTTTTGGGGTGTGAGGTTTTGAGAGGTTTTGGTGTGCTTGTGGTTCAAGAATCTGTGGGTTTTGCGGAATGCTGGGTTTGTTGGAGGATTTCATATCATTGCTATACTTCTGTGCTTTCTGATGTGGCGTTATGTTCATGGTTATGTGATGTCCGTCGTGAATACTGTCGTCTTGGGTCGATTCGATGGGTTAAGCTCCTTGAAGTACCTCTTGTGGGAGTGGTTGTAGGGGATGAGTTTTTTCGCTTTGGCCGATAGGGGTATATTAATTGGGTAATTAATGGGTGTTCTTAGTCGTCTTTTACTTGTGTTTCGATGGTTGAAGATTCTTTAGACTTGGTACGGTGTAATATTATGTTCGAAATGGAAGATATTCATAGTGCTATCGTTCTGGGAAGCCGGGGGATGATTGAATAGGATTGTATCACTACCTCTCGCATGCTCTATGAAAAAGAAACATTTTCCTCAGCTATCCTTCGTCAAATCGTATCTGCCACCAATGCATGCATGTCCTACCAAAATCTATTCAAACTCGGGAGTCATCGGAAAGCAGCAATTCCCATAACATCCCATCTAAGAATCGCCGCTCAGCGGCGCTGCCACCAGTGCCGTGGTGGGACGTAGTATCGAGACCAGGGGCAGATGCTTTTCTTGCAGTCGACAACCTTGGTTTTCCCGGTGCGGCGATGGTATACTTGGCTGCACATGTTTGGCTACTGTCAGCGGGTTGGGGATGGCGTGGGTGGGGGTTTGGGTAGTTGGGTTGGGGCGGGTTGATGTGGATGTTGGCAGAGCTTCGGGGAAGGCTTGATGAGAGGCGTGGGTGAGTGTGAGATAATTAGCTTGTGAGATGGTGTCCCTTTTGGAGGCTTGTGGAGTCCTGACTTGGAGACTGAGTCGAGGGATGGTGGTGTGATTCTTGGTGGAAGGATTGTTGGATCGGTATTTGTATTCGACAACGATGCGTGAGCGGGCCAAATTGCCTGAATATGTTTTTGATCATGTTGCCTTGGGCGTCTGCATTCGTTTCCCTTGATAGGTATAAGTTGTCAAAGTAAAGGTCTGTTCTAGATGTTCCCGTAAATCGAACGGATCTGAGAGAAACTGGTCGATGTATCCGTTGCGGCAAGTCGGTCATATTGCTTTTTATCGAGAGCCCGATCTAGTGTTGAGAAGGCAAGATTGTGAGTCGCTTTATCTGACGAGGCGTGAAAGATCCGGGACTTGTGATTGTCCGACGGTTGGTCCGGAGTACCCGCCTTGATGGAGGGTGAACGATTGATCACGATAGCCCAATCGTGCGTTTCATAGTTTGCTACCATCTTTCAGTCGTACGATAGATACTCTTCTGCATATGACTACCGTCATTGCTTGTAGTTATCCAATTTTGAGGTTCTGTTTGGCCTCGCTGCGAATAAGATACCATAAGATATCTTGTATACGTGATTGGAAAAAAGAGCAAACACCATACTGAAAGTGACAACAATTTATAAATCAGAAGGAGAACTGATATTGCGAGCGCGTCATCACCCATCCATCCACCTTTATTAAGAACCACAGCTCGTCAGGCGAGTCTGTACGTGGTCAGTAGCAGTTCAGGAAAAATGTTTCAATTTACATACAGATAGCGAGCCGTCCATCTCAGCTGTTCCAATAGTCCTTGTTCGTGTGCCTCACCTCGTTTCGTAACTCTTATGAACGGCTTCTCGTTGTCGTCACAAACCGTCCCAGATTTAGGTAGTTGCCTTGTTTGAAAGGCTCGAAGATATTGCGCCACATACAAGGAAGGCGAGGCCATAAGACAATGACCCTCTGCATCCAGTCCCAAGACAGCCGTTCCGGGAAACCGTTTCGCCATTGCATAAGCATTATGCATGTACGACTTATTTTTCGAAGAGGGGGCAATGGAATAAGTTCAGTGACTTACTTTCGGATCGGCGTTATAGGATGCCTCAGATTTCCTACAATCAGCATTGGCTTTGCTGTCTCTCCGCTAAATGGTCCTGGATATCGGCACCTCGGCCTGATTCCCCGAACAACACATCCAATCCGAATCCCAGCCCAAGTATCTCCAAATAGCCAGCTTTGTCCCCTCAGCTCATTGGCGTACTCAAGGTCGGCCTCTTTTGTCATGCCAATGTAGCCATTACCATCGGTACATAGGATCGCGGTCGATGTCTCGACTACAACATAATATCGGATGGTGCCTTACCCTATCCCATGGCTCGGTCAAGCCTTCACCATCTGATTTAACTGTACGCGCTTTTTGCACGCCGATGCACCTCAAAGTAGGATCTCTGAGGAAATACCATCGTACAATGGCAAGAAGAGTAATGCAGGTAATCGATAATGAGCACACCTGAAAGATCATGGGCTGAGGCAATTGAAGCCTTGATTGCTGTCTTCGTCGTTGAAAGATGGGCATCTTGACTTTCGTTACCGACTTCATTCATGTTCTCTGGGGCCCGTCGGCTGTACACCACACGGTAGGTCATAATTTCAAGGTTCCTTAGCGAAATGATCTCAGCACCAATGGGACGTGAAAGCACGGAGCTTCTGTGAATAGTTCTATTACAAGTACACAGGTTGGAGAGCCGTAACGATGTTCTCCATTTGATCTCTTCAGACACGCTAGAATATAGAAAGCAAATTGAAAGATGCGAGTATCCAATTTGTGTAGTGAAAATGAAGTCGATGATGATAGGACCACATGGATCCTACTCGCCTACCCGCGCGGACAGGATCGGGCCGTAGATTGATTTACATAATAGACAGGTTTTATAGTGAGATTATTTAATGTTTATTTAATAATTTATACGGGTCTAGTTATACGCTAAGCCTAATCTAAATATACCTAAATATAAACCGTCGCTACTTAGCTCTACCTATCTAGGATTTACTTATAAAACCCCTTTTAGTAATTATCTATTTATCTATATTATTAATAATAATATATTATAAATATTAATTCTAATAAAGAATTTATATATATAGCTACTCTAACCCTCCTTATCCTTAATTTATACTATATTAGCTAAGTCCTACGCTACGCCTATATCCTACTAATTAAGTATTAGAGTAAGGAGTAGAGTCTTAATAATTTCCTACCTAAGTAAATAAGGCGGATATTTAGATTTACTAAGGATAAGATATATTAATTACTTATTTATTTTAACCTTAAAAGTATTAATTAGTAATATAGTTATTAGCCTAGCTTGAAGTTCGCTTTATATCTTATTCTAGTAAAATTCTTATACCTATATCCTTTATATAAGTTATTAATAATATTTAGCTAGTCTCTCTCCTTTATCTCTATTATAATTAATAATATTCTTAAGTACTTATATAATTACTATAATCCTATCCTACGCTAGTATCCTATTCTTAAATATAATAGGATCTAGAGGTATATAAGGGTAATTAAATATATAAGTAAAATATATAGGAGGTCTATAATTTAGGGGTTTATTAATAGAATATTTTAGCGCTTCTATTAATTAAAGGAAGATTAGAGGTTCTTCTACTTTATATATAAAAAGGTATATAATATAATATAGTTAGGGGTAATATACCTAGATAGTTTAATTAGTATATTATATAGCCTATTTAAAGGAAAGGTAAATAACCTAATAATATTATAAACTTCTAATATATAAGACTAGTTATATTAAGTATTCTAAGGGTAGTAAGTTCTAGATCTATTTAGTAATAAAGCTTATAAGTATATAGAATTTATTATATTATTATATATAGGCTACCTAAATATATAAAAGAGAAAGTTTAATAGAAGAATAGCTAGTATATAGATTATTATTAAGTATAATTTTAAGATAATATAGATACTTTAAGTAATAAATACCTTTAAATATAAAATAAAATTAGGGCTAATACCTATTAGTAATATCTATTAGGTAGTAGTACTATTAATAAACTATTTTACCTATTTATAAGGCCGAAATATAGTATCTAGTTAATTTAGAATAAGGCCTTTAATAATCTACTAATATTTATTAGTAATTAACTCCGCCTAATAATTACTTAGGTATATTTCTTTATATTAAGCCTTATAGTATAATTAAAGGGATTATAAGCTTATAATCTATATATAATTACCTAACTCTAATACTATAATACTATTAGTTTATAGACTATATTACTAATAAAGAGCTTATTATTAAATTTAAGTTATAGAGAATCTTATAGAGATAAGTTATAAATTAGCCTAAATCTATAATATATATAAGAAATATAAGAAACCCGCCCTTATTAAGTAATATAACCTATCTATATAATTACTATAAAATAGTAAGTATCTTATAAGGCCTTATTTCTTTATTCTTACCTAAAGTTTCTACTTCTATATTCTATTTAGTTCTAGACTAACCGCGTCGAGTCGGTACTTTAAACTCGAGTCGGGTACCCGACTTAAGTCTTAGCGATTTAATACTAAAATCTAATATTAAGTATCTTAAGTTAATACCTATATAAGTACTAAGTATCTTAAATTAGTACCTAGGTAGGTACTAAGTATTAGTACTAAAGTATTAACTTAAAATACTAAGACTTTAATTTTAGTAAGGGTATTTTACTAGACTATAATATTAGGAATACTTTATAATAATATAAAAGGGTAATATAATTATTTAATATTTATTAATAGATAGCCTATCTATCTAGTTAGATATCTCTATAATCTTATACTTATAATCCTTTTATTTATTACTATCCTCCTTACTATTATTATACTTACTATTATTATCCTTACTACTACTATTAATCTTATTAGTATCTTCTAGTTTATATTCCCTATCCTCTTCTTTATCCTCCTTAGTAGTATACTTAATTTCTTTCCTATTAGTATTAACTTTAATTAAGATACCCTCCTTATCTTAATTCCTCTTTATAAGGTTAGGTATAATATAATCCTTTATATTAAACGTGTTAGCGTACTCCTATATAAACTTAATATAAGTATTTATAATATTAAGGTCTTATATATCTTTTAACTCCTCTAGACCCCTATAATATATAATCCTTTACTTAATAATTTATATAATTAGTAGATTAAATCTAGTAAATTCTAGCCTAATAGTATCTATATCTTCCTTAGAAGTATTCTAAAAGTTAAGTTAATTAAAAGATAGGATTAAAGACTAATTATATATTTACCTCTTTTATAGAATCAATTATTATTTATATTCTATATATAATTTACTAGTTTATCTAGCTTAGCTTATTCCTTAGTAGCCTCTTTATTATCTTTAAGGCGTAACTCTATCTTAAAATATTCTATTATATAGTATTAGCTATTTAGGAAGTATTATATTACCTAATTATATTATTATAAATCCCTCTTTTATATCTTTCCTCCTTTATAATATCCTTTACCTTAATTACTAGCTCTATATAATCCTCTCTAATAGCTATCTTCTATATATCTAATTCCTTTAACTTCTTAATCCTTTTTAATACTACTACGTAGTTATTAGATACTTTTATATATAATAGCTTTTTATTATTATCTTAATCTTTTACGCGCTCTCTACTCGCGATTAATTTAAGATTCTAGTTATAAAGACCTAATATTATTATAATATTATATTAGCTTATCTATCTAGTAATATATTTAAGTAATATAATTAGTAATAAATACTTATTATATATTAATAACCTATCTTATTATAATATCTTAAGTATATAGAAGTAGGAGGAGTTATAAAGAAGATTTTAAGGGGTAATTCTACCTATAATTACGCTTATAATTACGCGGAATATTCCGTCTAATATTGCTTTACCTTATATTAAAACTTCTAAACCTTATATTCCTTCTTTTATCTATTATTATATATATTTAATAACTTTAATAATAGCTTATACTAAATAGACTAGTAATATTATTTTATAATATATTTCTTATTCTATATACTAATAGGTAGATAGTATAATTAGGTAGTAAAATACTAAAATTACTAGCTACTAGAGGGGGTAAACCCTTACGGGGTAGGGGAGTAAATAAGCTATTATATAGGAAGGGAAAGGTAATATAAATAGGTAATATATTAAAATATAATTAGCTAATCCTTTATAAATAGTAGTACTAAAACTAATAATATAAAGATAAAAGTATAAGGTTAACTTAGGTCTTAGAGCTCTAAGGGAGATAAGATAATATTAAAAATCTATTAATAACCTTATCCTAAAGCTACTATTTACTTATATTATAAGGGAGGTTATAATAGATATTATAAGAGTTAGTGTAAACTTATATTAAATCTAAAATTTAGCTTTAAAAGTATTATAAGATATTATAAAAGTATTTATAGTATCTTTTCTCTTAAATAAGTATATTACTATTTTATATTACTATTAATCCTTATAATAATTACTTACTAATATATCTTATAATATAGATTTAAATCTACTTTATATCTATACTAAATATATTACTATTATGTAAAGGGATTTAAAGCTTATAAAGGAATTAATAGGGAGCTTTAATATTATACTATTTAACGCTTAAGGGTAGTAATAGTTTTATAGTATTAGGAGTAGAGGGTAGGTCTAGGATAGTATAACGCTCCTAGTATTACGGCGCTCCTAATATTACGGCGCTCTTAGTATTATAATACTCTTAGTAAGATAAAGAATTATATTACCTTTTTATATTACCTTTATATATATATATAGAAATTAAACCTACTTTTTAAATATACTACCTAATTATTCAATAACTTTAAAATAACAACTATTAATCTATTTATCTTAAGATATCTACTAGTTCTAACTTAAAAGGATCTTTACCTCTATTAATACTTTAATTAGTATCTTCTTCCCTTTAAAGAATATCCTAGGGTTTAGTAAGAGCTTCTTTAGGGTCTAAACCTATAATATAATTATAATACTTTAGAAGTATTACTTATTTTATAAACTTTAATTCTAATTATATATAATCCTATAAATATACTCTTTAAGTAAGATTAAAGACTCTCTTAATACCTATAAATAATATTAGATATAAAAGGATATCCTTAGCTATTTATATTAGATTTAGATAAGCTAAAGTATTATCCTTCTAGTATTCCTATATAGGAATATTATCTAGTAGACTTTTAGAATAAAAGTATTAAATAGCTTTACTTTATAATAAAGACCTATAATTTAAATATTAAAGTAGACTTCTCCTTACTCTTATTAAAGGCTATTACTAGTTAATATAAATTTAAATATATTACTATATTATATTACCTTATTAATATTCTATATATCTTATATATTAGTCCTTCTAGTAACTAGTATTATCTTATAATACTTATAAAAGTAGTTAGTGAATTTATTCTTATATATCTCTTTATAAGAGGTTAAAGTATTATTATTATTTAACTCCTCTTATTTATCCTAAGTTTTATATAGACTTAGTTTTATAGAAGGGTCTAGAATATTAATAAGGTTATATATTAATCTACCTTTACCTTCTATTTTAGAATAATACTTAGTAAGTTTTACTAAGGCTACTTTATAAGTATTAATAATACTTACTCTACTAAGTATCCTACTATTATATATTATTATTTTAGTATAATTAAAATAGTTAAAAAGTATATTATATAATTAGAACCCTAAATATATACTTATATTTATTATCTAAGAAACTATTAAGGTAAGTTAATAGATAGGATTTAATATATTTCTAAGTAGTAAGATAATTAACTACTTATATCTATTAAGGCTAATATTATTAATTTTTAGATTAATTATATTTTTATCTACCTAAGAATTAATAAATTCACGTAGTTAATACGTATAATAAAGTATTAGGTAGGTAGAATTCTAATAAATATAAATATCTTATATAAGTTTTCTAGGTCTTCTAATAGAGCTTTCTTATAGCTATTAAAAATTAAGCTTTTATTAAGGAGATAAGTTAATAGCTATTATAAGAGCGTAGATCTATTATAAATATTAGTAAGTATATTACTAGTTTATATTACCTCTATTATATTATACCTTCTTAATAATAATAGATAGACTTATACTCGCTTAGATATCTTTAACTTAAGTATCCTCTAATAATACTACTATATTATCTAAGGCTTCTAAATCTAGGGCTTTAAAAAAGTCTTATATTATAAGGTTAAAGATATAAGTTATATAAGGAATAGAGTTCTATAATTTATCCTATTAGATTTCGCGCTAAGTAAGAGATTTCTCTAGTTTATCTTTTAATATTCTATTATTACTAGTATTATTAGTAATAACCCTAAAAAGTTTATCTTTAATTCTATAAATAGTTAATATCTTTATTACTTCTATTATAAGTAAATACCTAGAATAATAGATATTAAGTAGTATAAAAGTAATAAGATATTCCTAATATTAAAAATTAGTATTAACTTAGTAGACTAGTACTCTAAGATAGGCGACCTTTTAGGGACTAGACTAGGTATCTAGTATAATAGAAATACATTAGGGATACTCTAGATCTACTTTAATTTTTATATATATTCCTTTAAAATCTAAAAAGATTATACTCTATAATTTAGTATAATAGATTAGGGTTAAATCTAGACGGGCTATTAATAATAATTATTAAAACTCTAGTTAATTAATAGTATAGAAAGATTAATTTAAGGTAAGAAAGTATTTATATAATTATTCGTTCTACTTCTCTTAAGAAAAGTTAGTAGAAAACCTAGTATTACTTTTCTTCTAATATTATCCTAAAGAATTAATTTTATATTACTATTTTATATTACCGTAGATAACCTACCTAAGTTAAAGAAAGTTCTATTTATAATAATAGATTTAACTACTTTTATAAATAGTATTTACTTATTTAAATATATTTCTTTATATTAGATATACTTAAATTACTAGTTATTATTAGGTAGTCTAGAAGTTTTTTATACTTCTTATATATAATCTTTAGTAATCCTTTTATTATTAAAGTTAATTAGATAAAGTTATCCTAGATATTAGCTTATTTACCTAATATAGCTTTCTTAAACTAAAGGGGATCTTTAACTTTAGTATTTAACTTCAATTTAATACTTTTACTAATAGTAGTTTACCTCTACTATACTTTAAATTAGACTTTAGAGGCCGAATTCTATTTAATATATTTATTATTCCTTATTAGTACTAATTCTAGGAATTCTTTTCTAATAGACTAGATAATATTTTAAAGAAGCTCTTTCTTCTAATAAAAGGATTTATTTAATATACCCTAACTAACCTAATTTATAGATTAGCTAGGATAAATACTACTTGATATAGAATTAAGTATAATAAGATTATCTAATTTTAATTTAATATCTTTATTATTAGGTTTTATAAGAGTTAATATAATATAAGCCTTATATATATAATAAGGTAGAAGTAATATAAACTAGTAATATAAATATTTACTATATATTATAACTAAGTATAGGTATACTTACAGGTACAGGTACCTACAGATTCTTAGGACTAGGGTAGTAGTAATTAGTACCGAGGTAGACTAATTATAAGAGGTTAGGATAATTAGTTACTAATTACGCTAATTATAAGAAGTCTTAATAGAGTTTCCTTCTATTATATAGTTACAGTCTTTACCTATAGTTTAAGAGCTTTATACTTAACTTAAAACAGTTATTCTCTTAACTAAGTTATATCTATCCTAAGGGGATACCAAATAGTAATTAGATTCTTATATTATTACTACTACTAGCTCTCTTTACTCTACTTCTCCCTTACTATTTAGACGGGATTATAACACTTTAAGTATTATATCTATAAGGAACCCTAGTAGTATATAATAGAGTAGTAAGCTTATTAAGACATTGATTTAATAATAAGACCTACCTTATATATAGGGATAACAGAGATATTTATAAAAATATTAATTATAAGAAAGTTAGCTAGAATACCTACGCCTTTAATAGTTAATACTAGTAAGTAATATAATACTATCATCTTAACTAAGGCTTTAAAGGTTTTAATACCAGAAATATTTAATAGTTTACTAGGAAAACTTAAAGAGTTTTTAATATAACTTAAGTTATATATCTTATTTAACTCTACTTAGTTCTTAAAGGAAGTAGATAAGGTACTATATATATTATCCTATCTTTAAAGAAGAGTTATAAAAGGTTTCTAACCTTATTAGAAGGAATAGCTAGATAACTAGGACCTAGGTAATATACCTAATAAAGAGATAAAAATGATCTTTAAAAGCTATATAAGTTTTAAAGAGAAACTTGAGAGTTTATATAGGATTACTAATAAAGAAGTATATATAAATAGAGAAATTAGGAAGCTATACTAGATGGCGTCTATTACTATTTATACTTCTAACTTCTAGGGGTTTATTATAAACCTAGAATAGAATAATACCGCGTTTTATTTATAATTTTACTTAGGTTTAAAGGATATTATAAAGAGTGAAATAGTTTATAAAGAGAAGATAAATTCTTTTATAAGATTAATTTATATTATAAAGGAAGTAGACAAGCGTCTTTAAGACTTATAATAAGATTAATATATTAATACTAGAAGGTCTAAGGGATATTTAAAGGCTAAGAATAGGAACTCTTATAAACTAGAGCTAATAGATTTAGATATTATAAAGGTATCCTAGAATAGAAAGAATCTAAATAGAGAATATTAGTATTATAGGTATAATTAGAAAGGATATATAGTAATATACTATAAGTAGCCTAAGAATAACTTAGTATATAAGATGCTTATACTTATAAAAAGAACCGGTTATATATAAACCGATTAGATAAATTATTATAATAAAGACTATATATCTTATAAATAAGAAAAGGAATAGGTAGATAAGTTATTTATATAAAGTAATAAGAACTTAGACTACTAGCTACTACCTATTATAATATTACTAGTAGGTCCTTAGATAAACTTAGCTATTAACCTGTCTAAGGAGCCGGGTAATATTATAAGAAAGTCGTCTAGCGGGGAAAGCGATAGACTAATAGTAACCGAGGGGGTATTAGCCTAAGTAGCTTTACTCTCCTCCTCTTCTAGTTCTTAGATATTTTAGAGCTCGCACTCTACTATTTAATTCTTTTACTCTTCTAATAAAAGGAATTATTTCTTAAGGCGATCGGATTTTACTTTTACCTCCCTCTACTTATTAAAAGCTTTACTTCAGGACTCCTCTATCTTAGATATTTATATAAGTAAATTATATAAGTTATAATATAAGCTACTAGTAATATATTTAAAGTAGTAGGATAACTCTTCTCTAGTATAATAAGTTCTATTTCTCTTATTATAATTATTATAAGGTTATATAATTATATACTTAAGCTATTTTACAAGTTCTTTTACCCGTAATTATAAGCTCTTAGTTTTCTTAATCTTAATAGGAGGTATATAGACAGATAGTTTCTAGGGATAGAAATATAGGAGGGGGAGCTAGTATTATAACCAAGTATAGGTGTACTTACAGGTATAAGTACCTACGGATTCTTAGGACTAGGGTAGTAGTAATTAGTACTAAGGTAGACTAATTATAAGAGGTTAGGATAATTAGTACTAAGGTAGACTAATTATAAGAGGTTAGGATAATTAGTTACTAATTATACTAATTATAAGAAGTCTTAGTAGAGTTTCCTTCTATTATATAGTCACGGTCTTTACCTATAGTTTAGGAGCTTTATACTTAACTTAAAACAGTTATTCTCTTAACTAAGTTATACTTATTTCAAGGGGATACTAAATAGTAATTAGGTTCTTGTATTATTACTACCACTAGCTCTCCTTACTCTACTTCTCCCTTGCTATTTAGACAGGATTATAATACTATACTAGAGAGAAAAGATAAAAGATACTAGGAAGATAAAGTTATTAGTATAATAATTATTCTAAATATATATTATAAGGAGACTAGTTTAATTCCTTCTACTATTTTATTAAGGGCTTAGCGTCTTAATAATACCTTAGTAATTTAAGTTAGATTAATCTAACTTACTAAGGTATTAAGGCCTTAGTAAGTTAGTACTAATAGCTAGTACCGAGTATTTTAGTTAGTACTAAGACTCTAACCCGAGTATTTAATTAGTACTAATTCTTAGTACTAAATCCCGACTCGACAGTTAGTCTAAATTAATATATAACTATATTATACCTATAACCTTTTTATTAGATATCTAGAGACAGCTTAATATATTATTATTTATAGGAATAGTAAGACTAATCTTACTAGTAATATTTTCTAGTAATTTTTATATTTATTCTATCTCTTTACTTAGGTACTATTAATATAAGACTTAATTTATATAAAGCGTTTAAATAAGGTCCTCTTAAGCCCCTATTTACTTTTATAGTAGAGTTATAAAGGCTTATAACTCCTTATAAAGTATATTTAATATATTATAAGTCTATTATATTCCTTTAATTAAATATTTAAGTTCCGCGTTAATATTAAGTTACTACTTATAAATAAGTTCTAGCTTCTTAATTAAGGTTAGGTCCTAAGTACTAGTTATTATAAATACGTTAATATTAGTAAGTAGAGGGGCCTAAGTACTACTTATTAATATAGGCCTATTAATACTTATAAGTATTATTACTAAAGTTATTATATTATAAGATTTAAAGAATTTTAAACTTTACTTTATAAAATTAATTAAAATAGTAGCTATATCTTAAGTTAGATAAGACTTTTATATCTATTTAAGTCTTTACTTATCCTTTTATAACCTTATCCCCCTATTTTTTTTCCTTATTCTACTATTATAGTTATTATAACTAATAGATAATACTATTAGTAGAGTCTACTTTATCTTTAGGATTACTCTTAATACTAATATTACTCTAGTAGCTAGTATTACTCTAGTAGTAAGGACTTAGGCTTTACTACTAGTAGGGGGAACCTTTTAATATAATACTTATACTAAAGGGTAATAGTAATATTACTATAAATAAGAGTAAGATATATAAGCCTTTTAAGGAGGAGTCTTATTTATTATTTTCTTTATAGGAAGGAATTTCGTTAGAACTAGTATTCTCTATTTCCCTTATAACCTTTTTACCCTAGTAAGTAGAGAGTATATCTTATTTAATATTATAATCTTATATTTTCTCCCTTTTATCTTTTATATCTTACTTCTTTTTATATTTTCTAGCCTAAACTTTATTAATTATTAGTTACTACTAATTTAGTACTTATATAAGGTTATTATTAATTATTATATACCTAGATCTCCTATTATATTCCTTTTTATACTTATACTATTTAAGTAGTACTACTACCTTTTATTAATAACTATTTTAAGAGTAGGAATAATAGGTATATATCTTAAAGTCCCGCTATATATCCTTCTATTATAAATTTATACTAGAAAGTCTATATATACCTACTTTAGTAAGTATATAATTAATAAGTATTATTATTTCTTTAGTATTAAGAAGTATTCCTTTATATATACTTTATCCCTTCTACCTACTTCTCTTATACTTCTTATTATAACTATCTAATTATAAGATATTTAAGCTCCTAGTCCCCCTTCTCTTATACCTCCTTAAATACTATAATAACTTTATATTATATAGCCTAGCTTTCTTATAACCTTTCTCTTTATAAGGGGACTTCTATAGGGTAGGTTAGGAGGAATATAAGGAAAGGATATTATTATTATTAGGAGGTTCCTAGGGTATAAGAGGTATATTTATATAGAGGCTAGTAATAATATCTTCCTATTAATTATATAAATACGTGGTAATTATATATTTATTATACTATATTAAGATCTTTATTTACAAGGATATAAAAGGAGGATCTAGCGTACTAGTAATAGTAATAGTAAAGGTATTAATACCTAGGATATCCTTAGAAGACTTTAAAGTACGCCTAGGAGGTATATAATAACTATTAATAATAGTAGAGGAAGGTTATAAGAGGGATAGAATAGATATAAATATAGGTAAATAATAGATTAACTATAAAGGATATTAGAATAATAGCCTAATTAGGCTATTATTTATATTAAATTAGTAATTTAATAATTAAATTACTAACTTAATAATCTATATAATTAGTAGATATTATAGCCTAATATAGCTATTAACTATTAAATAATATTAAATAATCACTTGAAATCGGGACTGCAAAACCTATCTAATAAGGTTAGACCGAGAAGCATTAGCGCTTACATGGAGGCTGGGAACAGAAGTCGGTGTCAGACGTCTTCACGGCAGCAAGGTAGAGAATAATGCAGCATGTTCATGAAGTCGTTACATGATGAGAGGGAGTATAATGTTCATTTTCCTTGGTGATAATCCAGTCCTCATCCAGACTCTCCGTCCTTAAGTGCTATATCCAGGCCCGAGTCCCCGCACCTGTTGCATCCCCCGCATTATTCTATGTTGCCATGATGAACGGTAAGGATGGTGCTAGCTGCTATGTTCCGCTCTTCCACTTCTCTCGAGTGCGGATAGTCAAATTGCTCAGCTGATCGTCGATGGTTTCCTGCTCATTGCAAATGTCAGCTTGAACTTGAGCATGAAACTCGAGATAAGGCACCGAGGATCGTGTCCATAGGTGCCGCGGCCGTGAGTATGATCAGTGCCAGTAGCGGCATTATATAGGCTTGGAGTTGCATGGTGACTTGTGGCCAGTGCGGGTCGGAGAATTAGGAAGATGAAGGCTGGCGATGATTTCAAGATGTAAAGTGAGGTCGAGGCCGAGATATGTCGCAGCGCTGGGCGGTTTCGGCGCTCAAGTACTGATAGACCAATAGGCATATATGATCGCTCACAATGTCTCTCGATGATACTCGGCGATCTCCCAACCATTGCACTCTTTCTACTGGACAGTGATATGACAGACGCCCGATGTGGAAGGATATATGCAGCTAGGTATGCAGGGTCCTGCACGTCTCCTTCACCGACTTTATAATGGCAATGAATGATTCGTGAGGCCGTATCATGGTTCAAGACGTCACTCTCAACCATTCCCCAGGAGCAATGAACCAAGAAGTCAAATGGGGGAGCTCTTCGATTAGAAGTCCAACCAAGCCTTATCAGGCCAATACAACGCTGCTTACATCAAATGCGGGGAGTTTTTAGCAAATCAGGACGGTCTCGAGTCTCGAAACGGCCAATTAAGGCCTTTATACCTTCTCGGCTGCATCCAAGGATCTCATCGACGTAGAGTATACGGAGTTATGGCGTTGACTCTTGATACAATCCACGTGACTCATCACATCGCGAAAATATGTGCTCGACAGCGAATGATCAAGCCTATAGCAGACGCTGGCGATGCAACCAATGATGAAACAATCGGCGAGCTACCAAGATCGGCGAGTTGCAAGGATACGGCAAGAGCCATGGCGCCCAATGGTGAGTACTATTCCCTTTCCTTGCACACAATCTGTGCAGAGGAGGACGCCCCATCACGCTGCATGTTCCGTGGTACATACCTCTGGATCTACGGGAGTATCGTCGAAAAGGTTGCCATGATCAATGTCTCCTCTTGGGAACCGGCTGAGAAAGCGCGCAATGTGCAGCGATGCAAGACTCTGGGAGGTCGAAATACCTAACGGAGCGGCCTCTTATCATACTTCACGAGAATGTGAGCATGAATTGGTCATGATGCAGCTCTGAATCCTCAGAGTGATGCGTTGTGGCGACATTGAAGACAGTATGAGCAGCGTGAGACCACATTTTCGCTCAGTACTCGATCCCTTTTGCTTGACTATTCTGCCTTGATCTTTTCTATTTCCTACTCATCCTTCGTCATGATTTACCTCATCGCAAGATCACATCAAGTTGCAGATTGAGCAAATGATTATACTTCCCAATGCGTTTAATTACTTTAGTTGTCTGCAATACACTCAAATCGAACCCGCCTCAAACTTATTCTGTCTCAACTCAAAAGCTTTACAAGGTGTGAATTGTCAGCGTGTTCTTTCTGGTCAAATGAAGTTTCGAGCATGATTTCTTTCTGACTTGCTATGATGGCTGGTCTCCCTCTATCACGTCTGGTTGCGACAGTCATCTCTCATATATTCAGCCTTGTCGATGTCTACATAACAAACGTCTCATGGTCGCTGAATTTTATATTCTTCCCTATGAATCCGGCGATGCACTTCACTGAAAACCAATTCGTGTGAGCGGAAGTGCACTCTCCACCAAGTCTACAAGTCTCTTCACCCATCGAAGAGAGCGTATCGCGCTGATATATACATTATGGTCTGGGTACTCAATTGCTATGCAACTTTAGCATTCAATCAGCGTCTATCAAACAGCCGTTCAATTCTCACCTCGAACATACTGGACTCAAAACAGCATTGCAGTCTGGACATGTGAATCGTCTGCGCTTGTGATGCTTCAGAAATTCACAATCCTCACCTTTCAGAGTGAATTCCCATATCGATCTAAGGATCTGGGAATGCTTCTCATCCACTGTATAATCATACAGTCTCTATCATCCTTCTTCTTGTCATCTCCTTCCCTTCCCATGGTTACAACTTGTAATCCAGTCTTCAAGAAATGTCGCAGTGGTTCTTGAAGAGTGTTCTTCTCCTATATCAGTTGGGGGTTGTCTTGGAGCTTGTGATGATTCAAGTTGACGCTCACTTAGGAGAGTTTCTGACGGCACTCCGCGAAGATGGAAACGAATTGAGTTGGTAAAGTTTGCTGCAGCATTATATGAAGATCAGAGGAGAGTAGATATATATATATATTGGAGGGTTTCACACTTTTTTGTTTCTTGTAACGCATCATTGTTTCTACTTACTTCAAACCCAATTTACCGCCTGTTGCAACTTCTTCAGCAGACTTCTGTGTCTAAAAATGAGAATTTTTTAATCCATTGCTGATGAATTGCTCAATTAGGAGCCCGAAGCGACAAAATCTTTCTTCTCGTCTCTCAATTTGATACGCAGCGGCAGCTGAACCGTCGCTGCGAAGCTCTGGGACTAACTCAGTTACGTTCAGGCAAGCGTCGAGCCCCATACTCCCTCTTATATGTTGTATATATTTAAAAGAGCAATTTGTATAATAAAGTGAAAGGAGCAGATGAGTTCTCCGATATGTGAACTTACGTGCTCGCACATCCTTTTCCCTTTTCATCAGTATGGATTATCAATACTATCCTATATTGCATCAATAACAGTATCATAGATATCACATACTATGCTCGGCATCAACCTTCTCCGCCTCTGGACCGCCGGCCGCACGATGACCGCTCGGAGAGGGATGACAGTGACCTAGGGCTGCGTCTAAGGGGGTGCTGAGGCTCTGGTTAGCCGGGGGTGGTCCGCCCTAGGGGCTACCGAGAGGAAGCAAAGAACGATGATCGTGATGGATGTTTTGTAAGTTTTTTCCCACCTTTTCCGGACCAGCATTCTCTGTCCTAATCATGAACATGCTAACGTGGCCTAGATCAATGATCCCAGCTTGGTACGTGTTGCTTGCCAGGGCGCCGGAGGGCGACGTCGGGGTCGGGCGGGCACGCCCAACTCTAAATGGGGAGTAAGGTTTTTCTTTTTCTGGTGGGTGGACTTAAGTGTATATGCTGTTATACTTGAGTATTGGGCATGAAAAATATACAAACTGCAGAGTTACCACGCCGGTATGGAAGGGTACCGAAGGCTTCTTGATTACTAGGGATAGGTTGCCTAGGAGGTTATCATTCACGGCTGAGTTTCTTATTATTTATGAGCACTGGCGGAATTTATGAGGTGTGCGGGCCTGGGTTAGAACCGCTAGGGACCGAGGTTTGGGTGGTTGATGTGCGGGGGCTGTTGGGGTGAGAATTGATGTGCGGAGGAACTGAGCCTGAATCGTGGGGGTTCGGTACCCTGGGAGCATACCACCAGATGATACCCGATTTGAGGACTTAGACGACGGACAACTGTACCGTTCTAAAGAGATATCTTTAAGAATCGCACTACCATTATTCTGTGCTGATTGTATATACATACTTATCATGAGTAAAGGGGCTAGGTAAATTCATTATATAAGACTCGTTACTTGAACCAGTTACTACCCTCTTTCGCGAAGAAACACTCTCAATCAAAATCAGCGGGTCCTTCCTCGCGAATAAGTCTATAAAGATGACTCGGACCCTTCGGACCCACCCGCGCCAACCACCGTAAGCAGCTACTCGCACCTCTCCCAACTCCCCCCCCATCCAACCCCACCTTGTCAGCCCGACACACCTCCACTTCACCTCCACCTCTCACCCTCCTATCATACTCCTGCCACGCCTCACATTCCCTCTCCAAGTACCGCCGAGCGAGAAGTCTGCGATAAGGGTTCCTATAGCACTCGATCCGTCCTATCTGCTGAGCTCGGAAGTCTTCAACGCTTTGGTCTCTGTGATGCGCTCTCTGTCGTGCTAGCTGCTGGGTTTGGGGTTCGGTGATGTGGATGGAAGATAGGGATGTTGCGCATGCTATTGTTATCAATATGGCGAGGGGAGAGTTGGTGGGGGGTGTCGGGTTTTTGGTTGATGTTTCGAGCGCAAGGGAGAGAAGGGGCATTATGTTTGGCATTGTGGAGGGTTGGGAGGGAGTGGTGTTGTTGGTTGTGATTGTTGAGCTAGAGGGTTGGTTTGAGAATGGCAAGATGATACCGTTGTGCTTTTGCTGTGTGTGAGGGACTGTGACTAGGAATTGGAGGTTTGGTTGATGTTTCGATGATGGTGTTTCTGGGATTTGTTAAGGCTTTGGATGTGAATGTACTGATGGGATGAGAATATATAGCTTTGTTGAGGAATGGGGGAAATTCAAAAATGTAGGGGCAAAGTATATGAAAATGTTGAGTGCTCAGCGGTTCTGGTAGATAAGCTTCGCAACCGAAAATGGATATGATCAGATATATTACAACTGACGATGCCAATTTTTTTGACCATGTCCCCCCAGAATTCATTTCTTTATAGAGGACTGAATTACGTTGTAATTACGTTGTATCGCATATTAGTACAAGAACCGCTGTATACTTTTATTCCCTCTTCGCCAAAGTAAACCTTCATTACTAATATTAGCGTGTTACCGCCTCATGAAAAGAAATTCTCTCCCATGCGTTTACGTCATCCACATGCCAACGTGTAGATCTGACACAATCCTACTTTAGCAAGATAGTCACTTGATTTGCGGCTCCGCTTGAAGCTGTCGCCTTCGATCAGTAAAACTCCCCAGCGATGCATTTTGATACGAGCAGGGTGTCCGTCGATCCGTCGGGTACTTCACTGAGCACGAAATCCGAAGGGAAGTTCCCTGATCACAGTGGTTAGATGCATTCGAAAAAGCCGCTAGAGTCAGAGGAAACGACAGTACTAACCTGCAGCCCAACCGACCCAACCCAAGTATACGTCAGCGTTGTCATTCATATACGAGAGCTGCGCACACATATCCCTGACGCAAGAGTCCGTATTCCCACCACCAGTCTCGGTCAGGAAAGCCTGGCGGCCGTTCTGCCGTAGCCATGTGGCTTGGTAGCCGAGGTTGTCGGTTTGATCGTGCTCGCATTCGGGGTAGCCGCCCGAAGTATCCTTGTCGAGATAGGAATGTACGTCGAAGATGAGTTTGGCTGTCGAGCCGTCGGGATCCTGTACCTTCGACAGCGCCCAGCCTGAACTCGAATCGAATCCACCGAGCGCGGCTTTGTTGGTGCCTGGGAGCAGAACGAGCTGGGACGTGGCGCCGGTATTGCGGATTGCCGTCACGACGGCTTGCAGAGTGTCGGCCCAGATGGAGATGTCGAGATCGTGCGGCTCGTTCATGAGGCCAAAGATGACATATGATTGATCCGCGTACCTTTGCGCGAGCTGGGTCCAGAGTGAGACGAAATCCTCGTTGGAGGGGCCTCCTTGGCCTATGACGCCGTCGTCCCAACGGGCGTAGTTGTGGATATCTATAATGCAGTGCGCACCGGTAGCGAGACAGTTTTGTACGAGGCTATCGTAGTCGGCGAAGAAGGTAGGATCGAGTTGACCGCCGAGTTGATTGGCGACGAGGTACTGCCAGCCTACGGGAAGGCGAAAAACATTGAGGCCGTCATCGTAGACGAAGTGTCGCATCTGACCCGGTCCTACACCTGTTGGGCAGTTTGTGCCGCCGCAACGCCCCTGCAAAGTCTGTCATTAGAATGGAAGTAAAGGAAAGGGTATTAGACGGTCGCAGCACGAACGTTGTCTGTGCAGCCGAAATCACATCCTGCGATATTGACCCCTGCGAATTGCACCTTCGCCATGGCAGTAGTGATGAAGAGGCCTGCGCCCAAGAGTGGAACCAGAGCGGTGAAGCCCTTCATACTGAGCAGAGTGTATGAATCTTAGCCGAATGAAAGTTGTAAAGGGTGGCTAGGCGACAAAGGATTGAAGAAAAGGAATGACTTGCTCTGAGATGTGGGAAACCTCGTTTGTCGGACTGCTTATATAGCACTTAGGCGCCTTATCAACCAGGATACCGTCGAGCACGCACCCTCATTAATGGGATCATATCGCCCATTGTTTCAGGGTGTTCGTTGCATGACACACACACTTTGTGAATTCAAGGTATATAACAAGTAAAATTGGCCACTCTATGCTTGCATAAGACAGTCATCCTAGCCGAGTGGCCCCCAGTGTGTAGTTCTGGGATGAGATCATCATAGACACTTTACTCTATGGGTGTGGTAGTTTTGAAGATATGTCAGGAAAGTGCGAAATACCTGTAATTTGCCGTTTGCCTACAAGTACCCAATTTCTTAGAGTTTCAGTGTCGCCAAGGGCGCCCAATAAGGCCCTCTGATCGACCAAGCGTGGCGCGGCCCGCAAAGGGGCCCGGCAAGCGCCGACGATCCTTTGCCGTGCGGGCTCTAATGAAGTGAGAAATCATGCTCGTCAACGTACAGGCACTGTCTGCATTACCTTGTCGATTGTGTTAAGCGAATAGCTTTTGGTATAGGCTACAGATCTCAGGCACGCACGGCCGAATTCGTATTATCGCTACCCGATTATGACTTGGCGAGCTGTAGTAGCATGTAGACAGCGGGCGTGGGCTGGCAGATATTCAACCACTTCGAATCTCTCCATACAAGGTTAGCCACATCGAAAAACAAAGGTGACGATCTCACTTGCCGTTGAGATGGACCCCATCCGCTTAGTACCCATGACCCTGGAGAAAGCCAATACTCTCGCTTGCGGTAGCTATATATAGACTAGCTGGTCTGTGCACACCCATCATACCTCACCACTAGCCAGTCTCATGATCCACCTCAATCATGTCCTTCAATTTTGTTTCTCCAGTGTATGAAACAGCACATCAAGGATTGGTAGGACTCGCTGCTTCGGCATTTCGAGGGGGAGTTTTACACGGACACCCCCTTTGGTCTATATCGATACTTCCCACCCGCGCGTATAACGTTACCGGGGATTCCGCTACTAGAAATCAACGATTTCTCCCCTGATATCACCCTTTGTTTGTATTGCTTACGGGCCAGAAGCTACGGTACATCCGCGCCCCTCGCCATAGGATTGGTGTTACCGCCGCTGTGGCCGTAGGTATAGCTGGCGTAGGCAGGCACCTCGCCTAGCGCCGCTACCTCGGGGTCGGAACGAAAAGCCCCTGTCGGGGTGTCTATGTAGGCAAAGGGGGTGTCCGTGTAATACTTCCCATCTCAAGTGAACAGTGAAATACCCTGCTCAAACAGCCCCCAGGGACAATGATCGGGAAAATTGACAGTTCCTTTTCACGGCTGAGTCTTACCATGCCTAAGGTTTGCTTCGCGTCGGAGATGCAGGAAGTTCGAATCAAGCTGGGTTCTAGCACCCACAGAACACGGCACGGGTTTGGATTTGCTTCTGCTTTGGTGGTCACGAGGCCAAATGAGACGCCGTGGTTGGAGCACAGTATGAGAAGGAAAGGCGAGAGTCGGAGAGCTAGCCGTGGAGATGACGTGAAGGAGTAGAGCTAAGTTGGTTGGATTCTGTACATGTAGGGGTTGGAAGTAGGAGGATGGTAGGCAAGTATGAGTCGGAGATTTGGAAGGCTTTACTGGCGAGAGACTTGGGACTGTAGCTGTTCCGGTGAGCCACTGGATGCGGGGGAGTTCGAAAGGCTGCCTTGCGGACAACTCCATGAGCCTGAAATCTTGGACAAGATCGAGTGGGTGATTAACACTGCACTTGTAGAAGCTCGCGAGCCTCGGTTGTGAAATCCAGAGCGGCTGCTGTTCGAGTATCTTGGATCTTCATTAGACCTGTTTTTGATTCCTCAGACATCAGAGCTTCAGCTTAGAGCAACTGGCTGTGGGTCAGTCTGTGTTATTAGAATCTTCTAGGCTGTCCCCTGAGGGTGTCCCTGTCGTGGGAAAATTGGAGGTAAAGGTATCCTCGTTAGATAGCTGGTGTCTTGACAACGGCGATAAGGTTTATCTATCACCGAAGGTGCAACCAGGTGGTAGGCGAAGCTGAATACATTGAGCAACGATAAGGGCAGCCCAAGCCGAAGTTGACGGCGCCATTCCAGGCTCCTACTTGCTGTGCCTCTTTACTGCTCTGTCACTTATTCTGCTCCCTCCATGCTTCCCTTGCTCCCCCAGCGAAGTTGCGTAATTTAGTAGGCGACATCCATTCATTCCGACATAACTTCTGAACCTAGAGACCGGTTCCCATTGTTCTTGAAGATCTAAGTACCTTAGAATGATTTGAATAACTTCATGTACTCAGAAAATTATGGGAAGCGTGGGTGCATACGAAGATAGAATGCGAAGAGTATCGGGACTTTGATGTTCCTGGGAAAAGTACGCCTTGCCAGGAGAGGAGATAGTTGAACTTTCAGACCTTGGCCGCAATTTTGGAGAGGACACCGGCAACGACTTTATTGACCGGAGGATTTGGGCGGGAGATCGACAGGGTTCGGAAAAAAGGGGGTAATGATTGCGACGCCTTGGCAGGGATCTCAGCTGAAAGTTTCGAAACGATTAGATATCCCCCGAGCTCAGGATCGGAAACCGCCGTTACCGTTCGGGGAAGGATACAGGGCTGTGCTAGTAGGTCAATAGGTGTAGCGATGGTAGGGTTCAGCTCCGGATAGTAATCTTCCCACCCACAGTCACCCTTTGAACTTCCTTCGCGCGACTTTCTTTGGTTACCTACTTACTTACGATAATACTACTCTATAGCAAACCTATCAACAGTTCAAGAATCTTACTTGATGGCAAGAGAAGACTTACTGTCCTAGCTATTCCCGACGCTCACCTGCGTGTCCTTATCATTAGGCTCAGCCAAAAGGTGACCATCTGGAGCCGAATCCGCGAAGGGGCAAAGGGAATCCTATAGGGCGGTATAGAGGCGCAGCAGGTGGGGGGCCAGAAGAAGATCCTTACGCCTTCGGCTTGAGCTGCCCTTGCCCTCAGCCGTGCCTTAGCTTAGGCCAATCCCACACGAATCCACCCAATCGTTCCTTGTTTTTCTGCGTATGCAATGAGGGATCTCATAGCGTCCTGCCCTCACACGGATCGTTGCCTGTTATCTTTTTTTCCTCCTTACAAAGGATCAGAGTATCCTAAAAATCTGTGTAGAGATATCACCAGGTCTCTTCTCAGCTCGTGAGGCTGTTCTTGGTCAAATGAAGAGCCCGCTTCATGAGGAGGAAAAGGCAAGCCATTGTGGGCAGACGAGACCCGGTATCCCCGGATAGGGATGAGAAGGCAAGAGCGAGATCTGCCTCAAGACTGCCGATGAAATAAGCACCGAATATGTATTGGGAACGTGCAGATTTAAGTTGTCCACACCTTGATGTTGCGAAGGATGTAAGGGCATAGAGGTCTTGGTGTGCAAGCAGATTCTTGATCGTCAGAGTATGATATTTCTTGCAGTATATACCCTACGGACCGGCACTTGAGGTCCTTGTCGTGGTTGAGCGCCGATCCGATCCGAGTCAGCGATAGTGCCAAATGTTGAGAACATTTGTAAGGTCATAAACAACAAGCAAAGTGGTAACGGGGCGCTCTAAGTGCAATGTTACTATTCTCCATCCCATGCCATCTGTACACTGACGGGCCATGGCCCCAAATGCAGAGTTACGCCCACGCGCTCAGTCTCCGCGAGCAGCCTTGCACACTGGTTCTTGTAGGCATCATCCGCTATTCTAGGACAATCGAGATAAATGTCCTTGAGTGCAGGCAATTGACAAGCCTTCTCAGCGGCAAATTCACGAAACATGACATCGAGAGCTGGTTGATGATGATCCGTTCCCGAGATTATTGCTAGCCGAGAGACTGAAGTGGGTATAAGGTCAACGATGGAAGGCTCAGCATCCTCCAATGCATGATCCATTGACACGTTGGTCACGGATTCGTCTGGCGTAGCAATCTGGTATACAGCCGCAGTAATATTACATATCGCGATTTCGAGAGGGTATTCGAGCTTTTCTAAACAACGAAAGCCACGCATCGATGCCTTACCAGGCGTAATCGAGCCGCGTAGTTCTCGAATGGAGACAGAGAGCTCCACGAGATGACTCCCTACCTCACGCTCGATGGCAGTCACGAATTTACAGAGATCCCAGTCCTGGGGGCCGCCATGATTCTTTGTCGAGTGAGAGTACCTGAAAGTCCTAAGACGTGGAGTTTGTCTGAGGAAGTCAGCAATAGCAACCTCGTCAATACTACAGCACAACAAATCCACTGCTTCTAAAGTCTCTCCGATGCTATGATCTGGAACCTTGGATAGGATGCCTTTGAGACTGTCACCCGAAGCTACGCAGCTATACACCATTTCGAAACGTTAGCGGGAGTCTTTCCTATCAGCTATAAACCGACTTAAGGCGAAATCGGATCCTTTGGACGGTGAAGGAGAGCAAAAGAGCCAGAAAATACTGCAAAGTACTTTTTACGAGCACCATTAGAGCATAACGACGTACCTTGGTCCAAAGAATGACCGCATGTGCGCTAGAGCCAGGAAAGGGCACGCCCAACTTAAATCGAATTCTTGCTCGGGTACTAAAGAGACAGAAGGACTGAATTTGGTGGTTTGGGCAAGGCTAGGCCTGTTGTAAGGGAGATGCGACTGCTTGGTCTGTACGTCGATTTGGAGCGTTAGCGTACTAGGAAGTGACGTATGAAAAAAGAGTAGAGCAAGAATTAGGGGTTTCTGAACGCCTGAGTAGCGGATTTAAGGCGGGTGGACAACCCAGAAACGTGGTCTTACCCCTTCAATAAAACGAGTAGACGTACTTAGACATCACTTTAGAGCTTTCGTAGAACTATTGATGGGCGAATAGAGCACCCGGCTAGAAATAACGTAGTATTTGCAAACATCCAAAATGAAAATGCACGGCAACCGAATAGCGTTCTAACGCTCTCAGGTTTTCTTTGACAGAGCGAAAAGACGTACCTTGCGAACGACGACGTCAACAAGCTTGTGTGTTGCCTCGAGTGGCTTCCAACACTTTGGTAGCGTGAGCGTCTCGACATTGGGTAAGAGCGTCAAAAGAAAAGCAGCAGCATATTGTGAATAGCGAGAGGCTTCTAGGTCCTCGTCAATCATGGCATAGTATTCTTCCCAGTCGAGACCTGCTTCCGCTAGATCGGGAGAGTCGGCAAGCAATCTGACTACAGCTCCACCACATTCCGCGTCTGCGAGCATCCAACGGGACGAGACATAAGCAAACCTGTCGACCTAGGGTAGTTTTCGCAGTTAGCAATGCTCTCTCTGGAAGATAGCTGGATCTTTAAAAGCGTTTGTATTTCTCGACTGTGCATGTTCCCAGCTGGGTAACGCACCACGAGACTCATTATGGGAGCTAGAAACGCTAGGAAGAGTTACAATACTTATTAAAATTACTAACTTTGAAGTCGGCATGTTGGATGTAACGTGCCACAACAGGTTCGATGGCAATACGTGTTATTAGGTCAAACGCAGTTTTAATGATATAATCAGGTTCATGCAGCGTCTGATAGTAGGTAAAGTGTTGGAATTGCGAGCGGAGCTTGTTGTGGTGCTCGACGAAAGGGGTGCACAGTGCGAAAGTTTTCTTGCAGGTCAATGCCAGGCTCTCGAATCCCTCAGGCAAGACGTATGTGATAATATCATCAAGGAGCTCGGTGGGCAGACGAATGAGCGCCATGATAGTGCTTGAGTACTGTAGGTGACGCTGAGGGACGTTAAGGACGAAGATGTGGGTGCGGAATTGGGTTGACGTCATAGAATAAGGGAAGTCACCTGACCCAATAAAATGTTGGAAATAACCTCGCCCTTCTGCCAAGACAATAAGCGAGTGGCCACGTCTACAAAGTCTTGTTGTCTCGTTGTCTTATTCCTAGACACCTTTTCAGACATCTAGCATAGCCAAACCATCCATCATACCCCTGAGATCGTTTAACATAAAACCGGTGTGCGCAAGTAGACGCTGTCGTTCCGTCAGCGCTTACTAGTAGAATCTGATTCGATGACACTCAACTCACAGCCATGATCGAAGGATCGAACCATATGTGCCTAAAGTACAAATTGTTGGAGTTGTGTGGCGTGTAGCGCTTAGCTATGTGTGTGTGTGTGCTATCACGACTTTTCAGGTGGATCGTTGCTCCAATAGGTAGGCTGTAGGTGAGAATATAGTCCAAGTACAGGGGCAGGATTCAGAAGGGGTTGTTATCCTTGACGCACCTGACCAGATTACCTGTTATTAGCGGCAACACATTCAAGGTCAGCTCGTGGCAATGCAAGCGCCCCCTTGTTTTACGTGCCAAATCCACATGGATTTGTATCTAACTTCCGGCTCCACCTGTCGTTGACGCAGCCCTACGCCTGCTGACATCTACCTTCAACAATGATTCTGATATCCGAGACCCTGTGCTCAAAAACCGTCTTACGAGTAACTTAGCTCATGATCTCACACTTCAATGCCTGGCTCCAACTCCCACCTATCCCGAGCACGGAATTTCGTGCAACGAAACATGTTGCCATAGCGGCCCCTGGCAGATTGAGCCCACGATCCTCCAGCCTTCACCTACACCATCCCCTGATTTTCTAGGATGAAACAGTGTGTCAGAACAAAGCCCAGCAACATGAGTTCATGAAATTACCTTCTGTTCCGCTGCTCTTGCTCATTCCTTACTCTAGCAGTGAATTCCTTGGAGGCTATGGCAACGTATCGTATAGCATAGTTGGACATACGTTTCAGAAGGCCGGATAAGTGCCTAGAGCATACAGACATCAGCTCATAGGCTCGAGACGCGTAAGATTACGGGAGAAACAGAGGAGAATGACGTCTTTCGTGGGATCGAACGATGAGCTGCTACACAGCATGGATCCCCCAAAAATCCACGATGGAGTGCCCCAGCCCCAATTCTTTTCACCGCCACGGAGTCTTAGGAAGGTTTCAAGCACTGGCCAGAGTAAGATCGATCATATGACCGAGCTAGAGCATCCTATTACACTCCATGGCGATGCATCATAAGACGAACTTGAACATGCGTTTCAGAAGGCCCAATAATCACATACAGGGCACACAGTTCAGCTCGGCCTCGAGGCAAGTATTATTGTCGGAGCAACTTCCAGTGTTTCAGAAGGCCCAAGAATCACATACAGAGCACACATTTCAGCTTCGCCTTGAGGCAAGGAGCATAGTTGGAGTAACTTCCAGTGTTTCAGAAGGACCAACAAGCACATGTTGGGCACATGATTTCGCTCAGCCTCGAGGCACGTAGAGTTATCGGAGCAACTTTCAATGACGCATGGTCTTTTAAAAATATATAAACCGCGTGCTTGCCTTTTCTATACTTGCGAAGTCAATCAAGTCTGCCATACATTTCCCTTAGGCAACTTATCCATATAAATGAGAAACTTGCCTACTATGCATCCACTCCTGTACATGTCTATTCTGAGTACTGCTTCTGCAACCTTCTTACCGCTGCAGCCGCGTATCGCACCAGATGAATGCGAACAATGGGTCTCGGATCACATGTCGGAGGATAACGACCATGGACTCACAAGTGACGGAACTGCAGGTATCGGAGCTGAGTTTGAAAGTGTAGGCTTCCTTTGGGAAAGCAAGGGCTGCAGTACCGAAAATACGAATGCGGCAAAGAACAAGATCATCGATGGTCGCAATCACGACAACTGGCGGCTGACGGCAGACACCGGAGCTGGTCCGGGAAAGGTCCAGTCAGAGTACATTCTGGATGGCAAGAACATCAAAGTTGGGAGTTCAGGTGGTGATGCTGCGAAAGCAGGCGCAGCCATTGCGCAGGACCTTGTAAGTACTGGATCGACTCAACTCCCTGTACCGTATTACTAACAATGTCAGACAGATTGGGTGCCGTGGGAGAAGCCAGGAAGGCTTACCGTTGATATTGAGGACAGCAAATGTAATCCTTGGACCATCGGAACCTCCAAAAAAACGAAAGTAGACAATTTACCGTGGTCGCCGCAGGTCACCACCCCAATGCCTCTCGAAGCGCTATACAGTCTTATGGAAGAACAACAAAGAGACCTGGTATCACCGGAGCGAAACATCCTCAACGGCGTTAATTTCGATCCGGGCACTCTTGTGGTCGTAGCAAAAAATTACTTCCAGTCCAATAAGAATGGCATGGATCAGAGCAAAGTTAGCGACGATGTGCTCGGCTTCTGCTCCTTAGTCTTATCTTATGCCAAAACTGCGACTAGAAAACTCAAACGGGATCAGAGCCCAAAGCTATTCCTAACCTTTATGCCTCGGACTGAGTTTAATACCATCTACAACATGGTCAAATCAAAGTTCAAGGGCGACCTATTCGACCTTTTCAATAATCTTGCATGCTATACGACAAAGGGTGGCAAGACTGAGTAAGTAGAGTGACTCCTCTTGCTCGCTTGACTGACAGCCCGCAGGATCGACACTAAGTTCTGCACTGGGCAGCCGTCAGACCCAAAACCTATCAAGACCACGTTCGGTGACATATCGTACACTCTTCCCGACACGGATCCTGTAGTCACCGTCAACATCAAAGAATGGATTCAAGGTATTGGCAAACAAGATCCTTCTCCAGACCGGCTGACCACATTTGACGCAAAAATCGATAAATCCATTGGAGGCTATGGTACCCAAACGGAGAAAATGTGGAAATCAGCTCGCTCTGCGCCTTTATTCGAATTCCGAAACTTAGAATCTACTCTTCAAACATCGGGTATGGGGAAATTTATGGGAGATGTAGACTCAGCTATTCAGAAACTCCACACGGACTTCGCCAAGGCTCCCTCAAAGACGAAACGTGATGCGCCCCCCGGTTGTTTCCCGCCACCTGAGGACGCTGCATCGCCTACTACCCGAAGGAACACGCCCACGCCCAAGCCCTTAAATACCGTCGCCCCGGTAGCCCCTCCTTCCCAACCGTCCTGTGTCGCCGCCCCAAAGGGTCCTGTCAAAGACTCCCACGAAGCCGAGCTTAAAAAGGTGGCCACCTTCTTTTGCAACCAGTATGCTAAGAACACCGTCCCTGGCCCTGTCAATGACGCACACACGGTGATGGCTGGTACAAGAACTTACCCCCACGGGTCGATAGATCTCGCATTCGATTACACCGGAAACCACAACGACGACGACGTTTACGACATCAAAATCACTTCTGTAGACAAATGTGCCGCTAACGGAGGGTACAATCTTGCCGAGCCTGTGTCAGGATCCAAGTGCTATGATATTCTGTATAAAGCCTGGAAGAATTGTAGGTCTTCGCTCCCAATGACCTCACCCTCTCCGCTAATGAGATCCAGGTAACAATAAAGGACGTGGTGGAGACATCACGGCTGGCTGCTTGGTCTATAGTATTCACACCAAATACTAGACTTTTTGCAAGGAATCACCATTCGACTTCGGTGAGCTGGTCTGCCGATAGGAGGAAATCGATCGTTGTGAACAACATGGAGGGAACAAAGCGGATACACGAGCGCAGTACGGAGTACGGAGTATGGTTAACTATACGTTCCGCGGCTGTTTTTTGTCGAATTCAACCCCTCATTTAGTCCTTCGCGTTTTGCATCAAGACCTCACTGGAGAGCTGGTCCGCTGATAGGAGGAATTCGGTCGTTGACTGTACAACATGGAGGGAGCAAATTGGAGCAACGAGCAAAGTATGGAGTACGGAGTATATTCAATCGCAAATTTCGCGGCTGGTTTCTGTCGAATGCTTCCTCTCATTTAGTACTTCGCGTTTTGCATCGAGTTTCCATTGGAATTTGTCTTTCGTTACCACCCCTTAGCTTGATATTATGGAATTACTTTGCCAACGATGCCGTGCCTCCGCTTGCTTGACATTATCTGATTATATACTAGAACTTTAATTAGAATCAGTCAAGGTTTACATAGAGTTGATTCTAATACCTAGTACCTTTCTTAGGTGGAAATGGACTATACTATCTTATGTAATTTAATCGATATAATATTTACACTTTCTACTCGACTATTATATTGCTAAGATAGTATTAGAAAAAGAATTTCCACGTCTCCTGCAGGATCACTTGTTGAAAGGACACTATGATCCTATACTAGACATTGAGACACTATCAAGGGCTATGTAATCCCATATAGGAGTAGTACAGTAGTATCAGTAGGCTGATTCGCGAGCCAAGAGGATAGCTTTTATCATCCACCAAAACAATACTCATGATTCAAGAGTGACGACACCGCCGAGAAGTGTACGTATCTGACCACCTATGCTTAGATATTGCCTCGCTAGCTTAGAAGGTTTGATCGATCCGATGTCAACGGTGGGAAGATGAAGGCTTTGGTATAGGTTCAGGTATCGTTACGACGGCTTGAGGTGTGAACGCGTTCCGCGCAAAATCCTGGAGAAAAGCTGATGTCAGAGGGTTTGAGCGAGGGAAAGGGTAGTGGTGTGCTCGCGCTGAGATTCTACTTGCCAGGGGCTCAAGGAATCGGTTGAGCCGCTGATACGGATAGATTCTTCACAATCACAGCTTAGTGAGCTTCCTCGTAAAACCGAGTCCAGGAACAATGCGGCTGATTTGATGGCTAATGGCTACCATCTCCAGCTTCTCGTCCAATACTATCATCTCTGCATCTAAACGTCCATTTCGGATTTGCTTAACCTGTGCTCTCAGGAAGAGCCATTCGACGCCCTCTGGAGGAAGCACTTTCTTCATCTCAAACCCCACAGATAATGTGACATATCTGAAGGGTGGTGCATCCGGGTTTGTCCCAACAGTGCCATCAGAAGCAGATGTTGCGTCCACTAGCCTTTGGGTGGTGAAAGGACTGTCTGAACGATAGTTTTCGAGCACCTCGGCCCAGCGGTCGATGATAGAGCCCAACATCTCTTCGGTGAAAGAGTCAGTTGAAACAATGGGTGTAAGCCACAAATCTATAATACTGGGATGCTGGGCTCCATTGACGGGTGAGAACCATCGTATGTGTGTTGCTGCTTTAAGATAGCTTTGGGGGGACCACGGGAATGTCCAGCTTAGCCACTGTGGATCGACGTTCTCCTTAAGTCTGCTCAAATCTACCACCGGAACGGAAGGAGTAAGCGTGAAGTCGGTTGGAAGAGAGAGACCTTTTTCAGACTCTATGTTCATATTTCTATCAACGAGCGTTAGGCCAGTCCTTCCCGACAATGTGGTCATACTCACGATGCGTGTCCAACTACTCGAGTTTCGCGGTCTTGACTTAGAGCCACATGGACTGTGGAGATCTTGTTGCCCAATTTCACGTGTTTGATAGTCACCTGGACTTGCCCAGCCGTGACCGAGCGAAGGAACATCAGGTGCAGGTCGAATGTATGGGGTTACCTGTAGCTCCAGAGAGTTGAGGTAAAGTGTTGTTTTATAGCAGACAGAATCTGTGACACCAGAAAACCGCCATGAGCGGCTGCATAGTTCTTAGCTCATCGTGTGTCGTTCATACTCGATTGCCCACTCACTGTAGCCATAACAATGATCCAAAGGCACAGTAGCATCGTAGGTATTCGCACTGCTAGGCTTTGTTTCAATTGCTGCTTTCAGCGAAAGTCTTTCCGTTTTGGTGCCACTCATCACGAATGTTGACTTTTGGTAGACACTGTTATACGGAAATTTTCTTGCCGTAATTACTAGCCAGAACAGATGGCCTTGGTTACCAGGATCAGGCTTGGGGTGGCAATCGAGCAAGAGGCGCGAACCAAGATACAGGATTTTGTGGAACGGTTGATTTGAGAGGTAGTAGTAAAAGTAGAACTATGAGTTGGGGGTAAAATACCAAGCAATTTACGGAGAAGATATTTTATAGCCTTGATGTAATGTCTATTAAGTATTCATAAGTTATAGATACGACCGCTAGCCTCAAATCACTCTTACCGCAATGAATAGCGCCTTTCCCCACGCGCGGAACGGTACACCCGGCACGTGCCGGAAGTCACTAGCGTTACCCCGCCTAGTGTGACAACGATTCTACTCGTGCTGACTACAAGTAAGTCCTTACGCTAAATTTTAGCGTCTTAGCAGCGGGTTTTCTATATTTATCTATTAATAAATAAATACCTACTAGTAGTCTTATTATTATTAGTACCCTACTATAGCCTCTTATAGTAAAGAAATATTATATACGCTACGGGTAGTAATAGTAATATTAAGGCTACTATATAATAAGGGATTTCAGGAAATCTCGCGTAAGATAGGGGTACTAGCTAATATTATAATAAGAATAATACGGAGAGCTATTAATAGGGCGGGATATAAAGACTTTTAAAAAGTCCTAGTATATCTAGGAGATATAAATTACTCTAGGGCTCCTATATAAGTAGAAGACTAATTAGACCTATTAAAAACTATTTACTAGGCTATTCTAAAGTACTTATAACTAGGCTATATTAAGGTTATCTTAGATTAAGAAAATATTAATATCCCTAGAGTAAAGAAAAGGCGGAAAAAAGACCTTCAAATAGATAGGTATACTAGAAGATAGCTATTAAGACCTAGGATACTCTTAATAAATTTAGCCTTATAATATACTTATATTAATAATAATAATAGCTATATTATTAAGAGAATTAAGTAGAAAATTAAATTAAAGAAGCCCTATTTAACTTATTATAAAGAATATAAGAGAGATAATCTATATATTTAAATACTTAGTAAGTTAGAAAAGAGGTCTATTTTTATTATCTTAAATAAATACTATTATAAAATATAAGGAGGGGATTAGAAATAATAATATATATATATTAAAGAGGGGATTATAACTAAAAAGGTTATTATAATTAATACTCTAGTATAGTTTACTTAGATATACTAGGCTTACTATTTAATAGAGCCTAATATAAGGCCCTAGTATTACTAGCTAGTATGTATAATAGTTAAAAGATATAAAATAGAGGTAGATATTATTATAAAAAATTAGGTAGTAGAAGAAAAGGTAGCTAAATAATATTATCTTTCTAAAATACTTAGAACTATAGAATATATACTATTTAAGGTAAGATTAATCCTCTCTTTTTATAAGGAATTTTTAATAAATTAAAGGATAAGGATTAATAAATCTATAATTTTAATATTATATATAAAGTAGGAGGAGGAAAAAGGGGTTAGAAATATCCTAGGAAAATCTATTAAGTCTTTAAGTATATACCCCTTATTATATTAAAAGGCTAGGGTATTAATAGTAAATAGTATAAGGAGTATATCCTATTAACTTACTTATATATATATGTAAAAGATATTATAATAAGAAATCCTAAAAAGAATATTTAGATTATTAAGAATAATACTCCTATATATATTAAGGTAGTAAAACTTTATTAGAATAAAAGGGAATAATATAGTATTTTAAAAGTAGAATAGACCCCTAAGTTACCTAATCTTTATTAGATTAAGTTATTATAGGATCCTCTTAAGGATACTTTATAACCCTATTAATATTAGATAAAAGGGGTAAGTAAAAAGGTAAAAAATAAGGCTAGGGAATATCTTAAGTAGGAGTAGAATTCTCTTAAGAATAGGTAGTAAAACAAGTAGATTATAACCTATTAGCTAGGTAAACTAAGGCTTTACTATATATAAAAGGGTAGTAATAAATTTAAAGGATAGAGATATCTCTCTAAGTATAAGTATTATAGTCTTTTTATTTAAAATCCTTTATACTTATAATTCGCCCTTATATAGTAATATTATACCTATCTTCTAGCCTCCGCTCTAGTTAATCTTTAATAGTACTACGTTATACCTAACCTAGGAAGGTAGTATTATCTTATAAGGTAATACTAGTAATAGGAGTAGTATTACTTAAGTAGAGGGTAAAGATAATAATATTACTAATATAAGGGCGTCTATAATCTTAAAGGAAGTTATTTAGTATATCTAATTAGTTAGCTAAATAATAGAAGAAGAGGAATAAGTAGTTATATAAATATAACCTATTATAGTAGCTATAATAATAGGAAAAAGGAGGTAGTTATATAGAGAGGATATACTAAGATAGGCTAAATCTTAGTAAGTTAATTAGTAGCTTCTCCTAGAGCTATTAAGTAAGAGGACTTACTTATAATTAGTATAAGTATTTATATTTAAATATATAGTTAGATAAGACTAACCGTCGAGTCGGATTTAAGTACTAAGAATTAGTATTAACTAAATACTTAGTACTAGCTCTAGATATTAACCTAAATACTTAGTATATTAGTAAACTAGGAACACGTATAGAAAATCCGAAGCTGGAAAATCCGCTAAAAGCGTATTTTCCAGGTAAAATACTAGAGATAAATAGGAAAATTATAGGTTTATTTTATTTTAACCTAAATGTCCTAAATATAGAAAATCTAGATCTAAGGCCTTAAATCCGTGATTTTCCTCTAGCGCCGGGAAGAAACAGGAGGCTTACTAGAGCTACAGTAGTAGACTAACCGCGAGGAATCGAATTTAGAATCGAATTCATAAAGTTATATAACGCTAAACCTATATAAGGTATAAGCTAGTTATAAGTAGTTTAGTAATTCGCGTTATTACTAAAAATAACTCCTAAGTACTAGGTAAAAGTTAGATTAACTAATTACCTTAATAAATTACTTTAATATATAGTGAGATAAGTCTTAATATTAGGATAAAGTATTAGGGGAGAAGTTATAAGGGGTAGTAGTAATAGAGGTAGTAGACTAGGGAGTAGATAAGAGATACTTATATAAGGACTAGGTAGCCTAATAGGGGGGAAGGAACTTAAAGATAAGAGAATATATATTAAGAGGATATTAGTAAAGGCCTTAGAAGCTATTATAATTATATAAGACGCGTTAAAGGGCGGAATAATATATAAAATAGGAAGGATAATAGGGGTAGAGCTTGAATATATAAAGGACTTAATTATAAAGGTAGACTAATAACTTAAAGAAATATATAAGTTTAAATAAGTAATAAAGAAGTAATCCTAGGGGGGTAAGATATAAGGGGGTAGAAGGAGTTAGGCGTAGATAATTAATTAAAGCCTAATAAGTATAAGAATAGGTAATATAAGCCTTAAAGAGATATTTATTATAAAACTAATAAGTAATATTATAAGGAAAGGATCTAGGATAATAAATAATAAAAAGGCTAGGACCTTAATAATTTAAATTAATAATAAAATAAAGAGAGAAGTAATAAGAGTACTTATTAAAGAATAATTAATTAAAAGACTTAAGATAATTATATTCTTAAGGATATAAAAGATTATAATAATAAAGTACTTTATTAGAGGTAACTTAATACTATTTATAATAGAGATAGAGGTAAGAGAGGAGTTAAAGGAGAATAATAACTAGGTAAAAAAGGTATATAAGTTAGTAAGGGTATTAAAATAGACCTTTTTAATTATAATATATAAGATATTAGAGAAGGTAGTAGATATATTAAGATAAAAGGAGGTTAAAGAAGTAATTATCTAATAGAATAAAAAGAACCTCCTAGGGTTAAAGATTATAAGGGTAGCCTAATTATAAGTAGTTATATAAGAGAGGAGAGAAGGAGAGGTAATAAAGGAGAGAGCCTTATTATTATTAAAGCTCCTTATATTAAAGATAATAAATAAAGTAATTAAAAAGGGCTTAATAAAGGGATATAACCTCTTAAAGTATAAGAGGTAGGAGAGGAATAAGGTTATAATATAATACTTTAACTACTAATAGTATAAATATATAATAGGATATTATAAGAGCCTAATATAATATAAAATCTACGCCGGTAGGTATAACTTAAGGGAGTATAAAGTAAAAAAAGGGGAAGTTAAGAGGTATAATAATTATAAAAAAAATAGTTATATAACTTAAGAATAAAGATATATAATTAAGGTAAGGGAACTTAATAAACTCTATTAAAAGATAGTTAAAAATAAGAAAAAAATATAAGAGCTTTATAAAGGGAAGTAAATAATAAGGTACTTAAAATTAATTTTAAAGGGAGTAGATAATAGTAGTAGTAAAGAAGAAGAGAAAGCTTATATTAAAGTTTAAAGACTTTAATAAAGTTATAATATAAATAAGTCCTTAAAGGGATATAAAAGAAAGGGGAATTATATTACTATTAATAATAATATTATAAAATAGGCTAAAAAGGCTAATTACTCTCTAAATTAAAGAGATAAGTTAATAGATATTAAAGGATATATTAGTCTAAAGGACTTTAGTTATAAAAGAGGTAGAGGTTATAAGGGATATCTAATAAAGATCTTTATAAGGGTATAAAAAGTAATAAAATTATTATAATATAATATATAAAAGGAGTAGATTATAATAATAATAATACTATTAAAAAATAAAGAGATATAATAAATAAATATCCTAGCTATCTAGAAGCTATTTTATATAAAGAGGACGGGTATAATGTATAACTTAAATAGGGGAGTATTCTACCTAATATATAAAGTAGGAAGGGATATAAGGATATATTTCTTTATAAATAAATATTAAAATATTAATAAATAAGGAGCTAAATTTCTATTAAAGGACTTATACTTTATAGAGATATAAGTTATAAGGAGGGAAGGGGGAGTATTAATATATCTTTAAATATATAATATATATAACCTTAGCTTAAAGTTTAAGACCTTAATAAATAGCCCCTTTATACTATTAAGAATAAGGGAGTAGCTAAGTTAACTTAGAAAATATATATTAATAGGGGATTTTAACCTCTACTACTTAAATTAAAATAATAGGGGTAGATATATATATTATAAAGTTATAAATATATTAATAAATATTATAAAAGAGAAGGAGATAAAGCTTACCTTATTAAAGGATATAATAATTTAGAGGATAAAGAAGATAAAAAGTATTATTAATTTAATATTTATAATAAGGGCTATTAAGTATATATTATTAAAATATTAAGTTAGATTAAACCTCTATTATAAGTTTAATTATATTTTAATATATATTAAAGTTAGCTTTAAAGTAGAAGTAGTAGTCTTATACTTATAAAGGGTATAAAAGATAATAGACTTAAAAGAAATAGAGAGGTAAATAAGCGCCCTCTAATATTTATTATTAAAGGGGGAGTTAATAACTAGGGAATAGATAAATAGCTACTTAATTAAAATACTTTATAACTTAATAAAAAGTATAGAAGAGATACTATTATAAGTAAAACCCTCTTTAAGAGTAAAATCTTTTTAAAACTTTAATTATATAAAGGTTATAAAGATAGTATTAAAGCTTAGGATAAAGTATAATTATAAAAGAAGCTAGGGGAGTTTAAAGGTATAATAGGAGGCTTAAAAGATTAAAGAAAGAGTATTAAAAAAAGTAAAAGTACTTTACTTTAAAGAGAGGGTATATAAGGTATTTTAATTACCTAATAAACTCTAGAAACTAGTTAAATAGGATTAAAAGAGAAGTATACTACCTTAAGAACTCTTAAAGTTGACTACCTATAAAAAGGGTAGAGAAAGCTTTAAGGTAGTACTATTTTAAAAGAAGTTAGGGGTCTTTTAAAGGACTTTCTTCCCTCTACCCTTAAGGGTAGATCTAGGTAATATCTAGGGGTTTTAATATAAAGCCCCCTTAATAATAAATATAAAAGTTATTAAGGAGGAAGCTTATAAGGTAATTAATAGGCTAAAATAGAATAAAGTATTAAAAATAGATAAGATCTTAAATAGATTTTTAAGAATTATAGAGAAGGAGTTATTACCTAGTTTTATATACTTATTCTAAGCTTACTTAAGGTGTTACGATATAGTCTCTATAGAGAGCTATTAAGAAATAATCCTTAGTAATATACTTAGCTATTCTTATACTTTCTAGATAGCTAGATATCTTTTAATAATTTAACTTATTAGCTATATTACCTAATAATTAGTAGTAATACCTATTATTACTATCTAATACTACCCCCTATTAGATAGTACTATTAGATTAGGTACTAGCCTACTATAACAGAGAGCCTCTAGTAAAGTACTAGCCGAATTTCCTAGTACTAGTCCTTCCCCTATATAGCCCGTTATAGCCTTTATTAAGGTACTTACCTATAATAATAAGGCCCTTAATACCGCACGCGTTAAGCTATATAATTATCTAAAGCCTTCTATAGCTATTAGTTACCTCGTTATTACTAAGATATTCCTAATAATAGAATTCGCTAAGATATCTAGAGAAGGTAGGTATAATTATATACTACTTTCCCCGCCTTATTATCCTTACTAAGTTTTTATAACTCTACCTCTTAAGAGTATTATTCTATCTTTTTAACTACCTTATTAACTCTATATTTATTACCTACGTCTTATAAATAGTTCTACGCCTTATAAATAAATAACCCTTCTTAAGCTAGCTTTTATAAGTAGGGAGATAATTATACTTACTTTTTAGTTATCTAATTTTATTACCTCTAGCTATATTTATATTAACCTTCTAAATAACCTTAATTATTAAATTATTTCTTTAATTATTAAAGGAAATCTTAGGCCTCCTTAGCCTAGCGGTCTTACTTAGGGCTGTTATTACTTAAGATCCGCCTCTCTTAAGGTAGTTAGCCTTAGTAAAGAAGTAGGTATTAAGGACCTTTATCTAACTAATTAGATAGTAGATAAACCCTTACTTTATATTATAATTAAGAAATTCAAGTATAATTAATAGATTTAGGCGGCTCGCTATTATTTACTAGAGCTAATATTAGCTAGGAAAAATCCTTCTTTATTAAGATTAAATCTACTATTACCTTCTTTATCTATTTAACTATTATCTTTATCTAGGACTACCCTAATAATAATAACTAGGGCTATATTAGCTAAGGAAGCTATTTATAACTAACTAATTAGCCCTAAAAACGTAATAGTAGAATAAAATATAGAGGTAATTATTAAACGTATTATAGTAAGTTATATAAGGTATAATCTACTACCGCCTAGATCCCTAAGTACTCTAGGACCCCTAGGACCGCCTAGGTAAGACGGCGTTAATAGTATTAAGAATAATAGTAGCCTCGCTTCACTTAAAACTAAAGATATTAGTTACTTTTTCCTAGATATAGAAGGAGAAGGGGTAATTATTTATTAAGGACGTTATACTTTCTATTAAGATATCTATAAGTTTATTAATAGGTTATAAGATCTTAAAGCCTCTAAGGATAAAAATAAGGTCCTTAATATATTACCTATATATCTACGTAGTAAGGTATATAAGTAATATTCTATAAAGCTTATAACTCTAGAAAAGGATCTCTTCTAGACTACCTTATTAAAGTCCTAGATAAAAACCTTAATAAAATACTTTAAAGAAAGGTAATCTATTACTATCTTTAAATTATAAACGGAGAAGTATATATAAGAAGACGCGAGGTAAGGTAAATTACCTAGGGTCTTTATATAAAGCCTCTTATAATATATAAGGGCTACTAATTTTAAAGATATTCCTAACTAATTATTTATTATATAGAATAACCTTACTTTAGAATACTAATAATCTATTAATAAGTTAATAGAAATTATAACTCTTAGTAAGTTCCTTAAAGCTTTAGATAGTAAGGTAGATATATAATATTAACTAGCTCTTAAGGAGTATTCTTAGAAGTAGTATTAAGTTTATAGAAAGTTAGTAGTAAAGATAGGTTAATACTAGAATAATAATTATTAGGGTAGTTTTTTTAGGCTACTATTTCCTTCTTACTATTAGCTATTTTAGCCGCCCTTTTTCTAAGGGTATTTAGTATATAGTAATTATAGTAATACTAATACTAATAGACTAGCCTATTAGCCTAATCCTTATAATTAAACCCCCTAGTAAAGTTAGCCTTTACTAGTACCTTAGTAACCTCTATAAATTACTTTAGGAAATATACCTAATATATTAGGTTTAACCTTAATATTACCCTAATATACCTTAATATTACCCTAATATAATCCTCGCTCTTAAGGCGGGTATAGAAGAGGTTTAAGTTATCTTATAGGATATTAACCTTATCTTATAAGGTATTAACCTCGCTATCCGCTATAAGTTGTAGCCTATTAGGCTATTAAGAAAGCCTCTTATATATCCCCTAATACGGAGTCTTCTAATACCTCTCTAGAAGACGTCGTAGTACTTAAAAGGACCTTAGAAAATAATAACTACTACCCTAATAAAGACCTTAATTACTATTAACCTTAGTAGAATAATAAGGTAGAGTAGTACTTCGGCGCTACCTCTATTATATCTCCTAGGTATTAATATTATTATTACTACTAGTTATTTATCTTAAAGAACTAGTTATATTAATACCTTAGAAGCTCTAGAAAAGGTCGACGCGTATTTATATTAAGGTATCTAGGTTTTTTAGAAACTTCTATTTTACTAGACTCCTAAAATCTAGGAGACGCTAATTATACCTCCGCCCCTATAGAATTAGAAAATATTATTAGGTCTTCTACTAACTTATCTAAAGAAGTAGGTATAAGGTATACGTTTCGCGGATACTACTATATAATAGCTAAGGTAAGGCTATTACCTAGTAGAAAGGTAGACTTAATATACCTTAATATAAGATATAATATTAGCTTAGGTAATTAAGCTTACTTAAATACTTCTATTCCTAACTTATAAATCTAGATAATAGCTAGCCTAATAATAGTCTAAGGTATTAAATTAATAAGGTATATAACTTCTAAATATACTATTTTACCTCTCTATCTACCTAGGAAGAATAATAGGAGAAATATAGTTATAATAATATCTCCCTATAAAATTTATATTATAGACGATCTTAAGGTAAATATACTTATTAAGATAGATATTATAGTACCTAAGAAGATTAATATCTTAGCCTCTTAATTAAGGGCCTTAATAGGGAGCTATAATATATATATTTCTCTAGAAATAAAGGCTTATAGAAGGGTAGTTATATACCTAGTTTATATTAAGTAAACTATTATTATACCTCCTAATTCTTAAATATAAATCCTAGTCTATTATACCTTATTACTAGACTATAATTATTTCTTTAAATCTAATAATTACTAGGAATTATCTCTCTACGCCTATTTAGTTAACGCGTCGCTATTAGTAATATTAGTAAAGAATAAGGGAGATAAGGTAGTTATAGTACCTTATAATTATTATCTAGGAATAGTCTAGGAATTAGTATTTAACGGGTGTTTTTATATAATATTAGGAATAGAAGATATAGTAGAACTAGTAACACGTTAGCCGAAAAATAAATACTATAATAGCTAGCTTTAGAAGGTATTTAATAAGGTAATTACTACCTTTATAATAGCTATATTAGCGACTTCTATTTATCCTCTACTTATACTATCCTTAATCCTACCGGTAATACCTTACGCGGTAATACCTTATATAGTAATACCTTATACTATAAAAGGCTTTACGCCTACTAATATTACTATAACGCTTTCTACTAAAGACTTTATTATACCTAATAGGGCTACTATTTATAATAGATACTAGCTAATATATAATATTATTAACGACGTCTTATAAAAAGAATAGATAAAAATCCTACTAAAGTCTAACTAGGAATAGAAGATCCCTAAAACTACTAGGGTCTACTCCCTTAGTACTAAGTTAAAGAAGGTCTTTAATAATACCTTTATTAAGCTTTATAACTAGGATAGACTCTACTAGATTATTAAGTTAACGCCTTTTAATTTCCTAGTATTTATTATCTAGAAGATAATGCCTAATAGAAAATATAAAGGATATATAGTTATTAATATCTATAACTTAAATACTATTACTTACTTAGATATCTATGCCTTACCTTTATAATTAGAAATAATAGCTACTATAAAAGACTATAAATATATTAGTATTATTAACGCTACTAGCTTCTTCTACTATTAGTATATATATCCTAATAACTATTATAAGCCTACTATTATTAGCTATTAAAGCTAGGAATTATTTAATACTACTATTATAGGTTTTAAGAATTCTCCGGCTTATATCTAGTAGTAAATTAACTGTCTCCTTTATACCTATTAAAAGTTTACTAAGGTATATATTAATAATATTATTATTTATTTATAAAATTTATAGGAGTATATATACTATTTATAATAAGTATTTACTACGCTATAAAAGTATAGAATATTAGTAAATCCTATTAAAGCCTTCCTTAGATACCCCTTAGTATAGTTACTAGGGTAAAAGGTTAACTCCTTTAGACTATTTATAGTAGAAGATAAGCTTTTAGCTATATTAAGGCTCTTATTCCTAGTATTACTCTTATAGCTAGAAACCTACCTTAGTATAACTAGGTAGCTACGTAGGTATATCACCTATTATATAGTAATCGCTAAGCTATTATAAGATAGGAAAACGCTTATACTTATATTAGTACTTAAGGTAGGAAATAAATAGAAGAATTTTACCTAATAGAAGCTTATAGTAGACCCCTCTAAGTTAGAATTAGTATCTTTTAAGGTATTATAGAAGGCTTTATTATCTCCTATATTTTTACCTTACTTTAATAATAAAATTATCCTATTTATATATCTTAATACTAGTAAGGTTTTTAGTTTTAGTATAATAGTCTATTATATTAATAGCGCTATTAAAGACAGCGAATATTATAGTTATACCTAGGTTAGGCTTATATTATTTCTTAGTTATCTATTAAAGGACGCGGAGATAAGGTACTAGCCTATTAAATTAGAATTAGCGGGGATTATCTAGGTTCTAGGTAAGGTCTACTATATAGTAGAATTAGTACTATAGACTATAGTATATATAGATTATAGTACGGCGCTTAAAATTATAAAGTAAACCTTAATATTAACTTTATTAATAGCTAAGTTAAACCTACGCCTTATATATACCTCTAAATATATATAATACTTTAATAATCTAGAATTTCGCTATAAGCCTAAGAAATAGTATATTATTCCTAATACCTTATCTAGACTTTATAATACTACCGCTGTAAAAGCGGTTATAAATAAAGAGGGTAAACTTGATATATTATAAGGCTATACTTATACTACTACTAGTCTTATTAAGATTAGCCTAATTCTCTATTAATAACTTATTAACGGCTATAAGGTAGACTTATTATAGTATAAGGTAAAGAAGGTCCTTAATAATAATAACTACCTTAAGGTAGAAGACTATATAAAGCTTTTATTCTACTAAGCTATTAATAGATTTATCTAGAAGCTTAATATAAAGAGACCTAACCACTTATATATTCTAGGACTAGCTATTAAGACGTTTCTTAAGATCGCGTATTTAGAATATATAGGGTTTACTAAATACTATAAAGTCTTATCTAGGTAATAGTATATTAAAGGCCTTATTAAGAAGCTTTAAGAGTTTCTTAGTTACTATTTATAATATTAGTTATATTAGACTCCGCGTTATCTACCTTATAGTTCCTTATAACTTATTCTATTACCTCTAGTACCTTTTTATACCCTAATAATTAACTTTATTCTAGCTCTACTAATATTAAATAAAGGTTATAATATTATTTTAACTATTATAGATAAATTTTCTTGGAAAATTACCCTAATCTCTAGGGAGGTAACCTTTATAGTTATAGACTAAGCTAACCGGTTACTAATAGAACTACGTAAGATTAACTAGGGTCTACTTAAGTAAATTATATTAGATAGGGATTATAAATTCTTAAGCGAGTTATAAACTACTTTATTTAATAAGCTAGGAGTAAAACTATTATATTTTATAGCTTACTACTCCTAAACTAATAGGTCTAGTAAATATACTAATTAGATAGTAGAAATTACCTTATACTTCTAGATAAGTACCCTAGAGAATATAGCCGTATAACCTATTATAATCCTAGCTATCTAGTTAAGTTATAATAACTTACTATCTACCCCTAGTAGTTAATTACTAAACGACGTAGCCTAGAATTTTTTACTAAATTAGCCCCTAGACCTTAGTATATATAATAAAGAGGTTATACTTAAAGGCGTTACCCGCCTCTAGGTATCTAATACTATTACCTTTACCTAAATATATTCTAAATTTTATTATAATCGTCGTTATTAGCTGTAATTCTTCCGTATAGGAGACTCTATTAAATTATATCTCTACCGCGGGTACTCTATCCTCTTAGTTATAAGTAGAAAATATAGATAATAGTTTATTAGTCCCTTTAAGGTCCTTAAATAAGTCGGCCGCCTAGCCTACTAAATAGTAATTCCTATATACTAGCGGATTTATAATATCTTTATAGTAGCTTAGCTAGAGCTATACCTAAGTAATAACCTATTTACCTAGTTATTATAGTAGTTCCGTGTTATTAGCTCGCCTAGGGTATATTATATTAGGTTATATTATTATTAATTCTTATAGACTAAGATATATATATTAGGGCTAATATAAGTAGTTAGAGCTATTAGCTACTCCTTCTATTTATAGTCCCTTCTATCTTATAGCCCTTATAAGGCCTAATACCCTACTATTAGCCTCTAAGTCCCCTATTAATATCCTATTCTAAGTCCTAATCTTTAGGCCCTAAGTCCTCTAGCTTTATAGGAGCGGGTTATTCTTTAATAAATTATATAAGTAGATTAGCCGTAGTATAACCTAATTTAATATATTATAGGAGTATATCTAAGGTATTATAATAAGGCTAGACTAACCGCGTTAGGTCGGTACTTTAAACTTAAGTCAGGTTCCTAACTTGACTCTTAGCGAGTTAATACTAAATTTCTAGCCTAAGTATTCGGGTCGGTACTAATAGTTAGTACCGAGTATTCGAGTTAATACTAAGGGGTGGTACCGAGTATTAGTACCGAAGTATTGACCCGACTCGCTAAGATATTAGTTCCACTATATTATTTTACTAAGACTAATATATTAGGAATATTTTTTGTTTTTATTAATATTTCGTATTATATATATAACTTACTAATAGATTACTAAGCATTATTATTATTACTAACTAGGTAATTCTTAATAGTAAATAAGGTAATATAAAAAGGTAATAGCTAATTAGCTATTCCTATAGAAATAATAACTATAACATTACTAATATTTTCTATTTATAGTAGTATTCCTCGCTATATATAGGATTTACTACTATATTACTAGTTATTATTATTATTATTACCTAGGTAATACCCCTAAGTAATAAGGTAATATAAAAAGGTAATGCATATACCTAGGGAATTAAGGGGGGTATTAAATTTCTAATTAAAAAAAATTCTATTTTTAGTATAGGGGTAATTCTAGAAAAATTTTGGTGTCCCTTACTATTTTATTAGGGGCTTGGCGTCTTGGCGATACCTTGGCGAGTCGGGTCGGTCTAACCCGACTCGCTAAGGTACCGAGGGCTTTTCGGGTTAGTACCGGAAACCGGTACCGAGTATTCAGGTCGGTACCGGGAGGTAGTACTAAGTATTCGGGTCGGTACCAATCTATGGTACTAAAACCCGACTCGACGGTTAGTCTAAATAAGGCGGGCCTTTATAGTTTATAATATAACTAATATCTAGATAATAGGTTATAATAGGAGTAGTTAGCTATCTAGCCTTATTACGGATTTATTTTACTTTAGCTTATAAGGTCTTTAAGATCTTATTACCCTAATAAAGTATTTAATTTATCCTAGGGGTAATATTACTCTTAGCTATATTAAAGGCTTTCTTATCCTTTATAATAATAGCCCTAATTAAGGGTATAATATCTTTAATAGCTTTCCTAGTAAGTACTATTATATCTACTTAAATAAGTAGGGTACTATCTAGGCGCTCCGTAATAGTAACTATATAAATATATTACCTAATTAGATTAGTAAAGGCCCCTTAAAGATTCCTAGTACTAGGTATTAGGGGAGGCGTAGCCTCTATTTCTATTATATCGCGGTTATAAGGTTAGGTAGGACCGGCGGTACTACTTATATAAATCTCCCTAGACTTACTAGCCCTTATATCTAATAACTAGCGAGGTACATAGGTAAATTTATCTAGGAGGTTAGAGAAAAGTTTTAAGTTTAAGGGTACTAATAGAGGTACTTATAATTAATATAAGATAGGTATACTAGTACTCTATAAAGGCCTAGGAGAGGACTTAGGCTTATAAGAGTTAACTCTAGTAGTTAATTCCTTAGCCTAGGCTTTAATAGCCTAGGCTTTAATAGCCTAGGCTTTAATAGCCTTTAAGTTTAGTTATTATAAGGTAGTAGTATAATATATTTTTAGGTTATAGTCTTCCTAATTATAAAGAATATATATATAATATTTATCTTTATTAATTTAGCTAAATATACTATATCTATTATTAAACTTAATATTAAATATATTACCTTAATAGATCCTAAGAGGCTCTAAGATAACTAATCCTATAATATTAAAATCTAGAGGCTACTAGGCCTTAATACTAGTAATAGGGATACCTTTAAGAATAATAAGACTTATAATAGAGTCTAATAGCTTTACGCGTTTAAGTAATACGTCCCTACTAAATCTACCTAATATACTATTAAGAGTAAGGACCTCTAATAGATAGTTAAGATCTTTTATTATAAGGTTAAAAAATAGGTACTTTAAGTATATTTTATCTTCTAGTCTATAATTATAATAGGTCTTTTAAAGTACTTAATTTATAATATTAATAGCCTTACTAAGTATCTAATAATTAGAATTCCGCGATATAATAATAGTACTAATAAGACCCTCCTTAGTTTTATAAGCCTAATATAAGCTTAAATTATATAGGGTTTTATTATCTTAAGTAGTAATATAAGGCTAATAAACTATTAAGCTAAGGGAGGATATAATAGAGTTAGAGTTTATAAGAGTATAGAATAGTAAATCTTATAAAATATAAAGCGCTAACCTAATTCTACTTAATAGGCTTATTATTATAGTTATAAACTTAATAGCTAAGGCTAAATAGTTTATTTTTTATAAGATAACTTTATACCTTAAAACTATATAATTATAATAGCTCTATATTATAAATATATAAGAAATAGCTTTATACCCTAAAACTATATATTATAATAGCTCTATACTTCTTAAATATATAAAAAATAGCCCTATACCTAAGTCTATTTTAAAATAACTTAAAAGGTCTAACTAGTAGCTTTATACCTTAAGGCTTTATACCTTTAAGGCTCTATACCTATACTATTATAATAATACTTTAAAAGGATACTTTTAATAGAATTATTAAACTAGGTCTAATATATTTTATATATCCTTTATTAATTCTTGTAAATTTTCCTCTAGTTTATACCCCTTCTAGGCTACGAGATATTATAATTTATAATAATAGAGTCTAGAGTCTAGGATCTTATCTATTTTATACTCTCTCTTATTATTATACTCCGTAATTTTACTAATTAGAGGTAATAGTAGCGTAATACGGCCTTTAATTATATTAGTATAATAGGGTTCTATTAGATATATATAAAATACTAGGTATATCTTTATTTATAAAGGTAACTTAATTTTATAAGTATTAGGTATAGTAGCCTCTACTATTAGAAAGGGGCTAACTTTTTTATAGTCTAGCTTTTTATAGGGTCTTTATAATAAGATATTAATACTATATAATATAACGCGGTCTCTTAGTTAGAGGGTTAGGAGTTTTCTCCCCTTATTATAATATTAAGCCTAGGTATTTTAAGCTATAATAAGCTCTTTCTTAAGGACTATATTAAGGTATTCTAGTTCTTTTACTATTTCCTAGGCGGTTATACTAGTGCTAATATAGCTAGAAGTATCTATTAACTAGAATAGTTTAGGTTCTCTACTACTAGAAATAAAGAATAGGCTTTAATATATAATATTATAAATACTATTATTATAAGTATATTCTCTAAGGCTAAGTAGAGTAACCTAGTTATCCTACTAGTAATTTATAAAGACTTATAAGTATTATTTAATAACTTAATTTTACTACTCTATTAGGCTATTTATTTATTAATAATATACTATTAAAAGCTTATAATTTATACTAAGGACTTTTATAAGAGTTTACTAAAAATATAAGGTAAAGAGGGTATCCTAGTTACTAATAATTATATTAAGTATTTTATAAAGCTAAAATATATCTTATAAGAATAGTATTATAAATTATTTAGAGTTTATAGACTTATAATATATTATATAGTAGTATATCTTACTAAAATAGTCTATTACTACTATAATAGAGTTATAAGAGATATTATTAATAGGGCTTTTACTATTTAGGAGGTCTATAATAAAGTCTATTATAATAGACCTTTATAGTATATTAGGAATTAGAATAGGTACTAATTCCCTATATAATAGGTGTTTTAAAGCTTTAGTTCTTTAGTAGGTATTATATATTCTTATATAGTCGCCTATATTATTACTTAGTAATAGCTAGTAGAATTAATAGTAGATAGTTAAGATAATCTAATCGCGATTAAAGTAGCCTACTATCAGGGAATTATAGAAATTTTATATAATATAGACCTTTAGATTTATATCCTTAGGTACGTAGAAATAATTACCTTAAAAATATAGAAGGCCTAATAGCTACTTATAACTTAGTCCTTCAGCCCTAATAGCTCTAATATTAGTCTTAAGCTTTTTTAAGATTTCTTTAAGGATAGTTTATAAGAGCTTCTTAGTCTTATCTTCCTATTCTACTAATTCAAGGTCCGTTATTGCCTAGTAGGCCGTATCTTACCCTTCTTTAGTAATTATAAGTACTAACTTAAAGAAAGGGACTATAGTATAAGTAGTATTAGGCTTATTATAGTTAGCCCTTTATAAGGGTATATTAGCGGGGTTCCTCTTCCTAGGCTAGTATTAGATTTTAAAGTTAAACGCTAAAAGGAACTCCGCCTAATAGGCCTAGTATTAACTTAGCGTCTTAGTAGTAAGGAATAATTTAAGGTTATAATAGTTTATAATAACTATAATATAATATTAGGCTCCTTTAAGGTATTTTTATTATACTTAAAAGGATATAATAATAGTTAATAATTCCTAATCTAGGGTATTATAGTTTATTTTAACTAGGTTAAATTTATAGTTATAAAATATAATTAGATAGGTATAAATATTATCTTTTCTTTAAGAATATACCCCTAATAGTATATATATACTTATGTCTATTTTGATTTATAAAGGTAGGTTAGGATTATAATATACTAGTAGTAGTACTTTAATAAATACCTCTTTAAGCTCTTTAAACACTAATTTAGCCTATTATAACTACTAAAAAGTAACTATTAGCTTTATTAGCTCTATTAGTTCCCTTATAATTTAGTTATATTCCTTAATAAATTATTAATAAAAGTTATAGAATCTTAAGAAGGATTAGACTTACTTTATAGTTATAGGAGTAGGCTAATCTATAATAGTTAAGACTTATATTAGGTCTATTATAATTCCCTTAGGGCTAATAATAAACCCTAAGAATTCTATAATATTAATACTAAATTTATATTTTTCTAGCTTTATAAATAGACTATACTTCCTTAGTACTATTAAAACCTCCTTAATATAATAGTTATAATTAGTAGGGTTATTAAAGTAGATAAGGATATTATTAAGATATATAATAACTATAATATTTATAAGGTATAATAGCGCCTTATTAATATATAATTAGAATATTAAGGGGGTATTAGCTAGTTTAAAAGGTATAATATAGTATTTAAATAGCTTATAATAAGTATAGAAAGCCGTTTTCTATTTATCACCTTCTTTTACCTAAATTAGGTTATAAGCCCCTTATAAGTCGATTTTTATATATATTTTAGCTCTCCTTAATTAGTCTAGAATATTTAAGACTAAAGGGATTAGATGTTAATCTCTTACTATTATTATATTAAGGCCTTAGTAATTTATATAGAGGTATAAGCCTCTATTCTTTTTCTTTATAAATAGGATTAGTACCCTAGCTATTAATTTTAAGTATTTAATAAAGCCTAATTTAAGATTCTATTTAATATACGCCTTTAAGACACCTAACTTAGTCTCTTATAGGTTATAAAGTAGGCTAAAAGGTAGTATAGTTCCTAGCTAAAGGTTAGTAGTATAATTAAGTTTATTATAATAGGATAGTAACTCGCTTCCTACCTCCTTATCAAAAACATCTAAGTATTCTAAGTACTTTATTAGTAGGACCCTTAGAGCTAATTAGTCAGCTTCCTTAGTTATAAAGTAATAGGTATAGATAGTCTCTCCCTCTACCTTATTATTAAAGTCTATTTAATCTAATACCCTAATATTATTAGGTATACTAACCTTTCCCTTAGTCTAATCTATAATAGGATTAATTTACTAAAGTTATAATAGGCTTAGAATTATCTAATAACCTTATATAGGAATAGCTCTAAAAGTATAATAAGAGTAGTATCTACTTAAAGCGCTAATTTTAATACGAAATAGTATTTATAATAAGGTAGGGCTAATTATCCTTTTATTTATATTAATAACCTAGGCTACCTTAATATATATAGGCGTAAGGCCTAATATTTAGACTTAGTCCTAATTAATGAAATTCGCCGTAGCGCTATAATTAATTAAAGCTTATAGGGTTAATTTAGACTAACCGCGTCGGGTCGGTACTTTAAACTCGAGTCGGGAACCCGACCCGACTCTTAGCGAGTTAATACTAAATTCCTAGCCCGAGTATTTAGGTCGGTACTAAAAGTTAGTACTAAGTATTTAAGTTAATACTATAAGGTGGTACTAAGTATTAGTACCGAAGTATTAACCCGACTTACTAAGATATTAGTTCCACCTATATTATTTTACTAAGACTACTATATCAGGAATATTTTTTATTTATAATAGTATTTCGTATTATATATGATTACTAAGTACTATTATTATTACTAACTAGGTAATTCTTAATAGTAAATAAGGTAATATAAAAAGGTAATAGCTAATTAGCTATTCTTATAGAAATAATAACTATAATATTACTAATATTTTCTATTTATAGTAGGTTTTACTATTATATATATAACTTACTACTATATTACTAAGTATTATTATTATTATTACCTAGCCTAACCTAGGTAACTCTTTAAGGTAATGCAAAATAGTAATGCATATCCCTAGGGAATTAAAGGGGGTATTAAACTTCTAATTGAAAAGAATTCTATTTTTAGTATAGGGGTAATTCTCAGAAAAATCTGGTATCCCCTACTATTTTATGAAGGGCTTGGCGTCTTGGCGATACCTCAGCGACTCGGGTCGGTCTAACCCGACTCGCTAAGGTACTGAGGGCTTTTCGGGTCGGTACCGGAAACCGGTACCAAGTATTCGGGTTGGTACTAGGAGGTAGTACCGAGTATTCGGGTCGCTACCAATCTATAGTACTAAAACCCGACTCGACGGTTAGTCTAGGTTAATTTTATATATTAATAATATAAGTTAGAATAGTTTTTCTATATCTATATAGGTATTAAGATATAATCCTTATTATAGACCTTATTAAATATATCTAATAAAGTAAGGCGAAGGAACTCCTTTTTAAGGGTATATTATAGCTTTTATAACTAATATTCTAAGTTACGCCTAGCCTACCTTAAAGGGGGTAATTCCTAAGTTATAAGGTACTCCTCTAAGACTAGTATAACCCGCGACACTACCTTAGGTATTATAAGTAATTATTTTTTAGATAGAGGTAGTTAATAGGTCTATTAATATAGTCTTTAGCCTAATATTTCTTCTACTTATAATATATATATACCCCTTAATCTCTTTAAGCCTTCTAATAGTTATTATAGATATTAGCCCTCTTCTTACTATTTAACTCTAATATTTTAAAGTTTATATTATTTAGTTTATTATATAAGGGAGAGTATCCTCTACCTTCCTTATTAAGATAGTTATTAGTAAATTATACCCTTTTTTATTAACCCTATTCTACCTCCTTATAGTCTTCTAGGGTCTACTTCTTAACTCTAATATAATTTTCAGCTTATTATACTACGGTCTTAAATCCTATAAATATATCTAGTAGTTACTATTATAACTAGTAGATATAATCTAGGATTTTAGCTAATAGCTTTTTCCTAAAAGTATAGTAGATTACTAAATTATTCTATAATAGATCCATTACTAGGGTTTTAAATCTATTAATAAAATTTTATATTAACTCCCTATTTCCTATATATATATAGTCTATTTTTAACTCTATATCTAACCTAATATCCTTAATAGAGTAATTCTCTAGTAGTTATACTTACAACTTATCCTAGTCCTTAAAGGTCTCTTAAAGGCCTAATAGTCTTATAAGTTACATCCTTATTCTAATTTTAGGTCTAAGGTAGGTATATATTATCAATACTTAAGTATTAGAGCCTTTAATAATCTAGAGGTTAATGAAGTTATTATAGTTAATAATCTATAAATAGATGTTTATAAGAGGGCTAGTAAATATTAGGGGTTTATTATATTTTACTCTCTTATAGTCTTAATTAATTAATAAGTTATACTCGCGTCTATCTAAACTATTAAAAGATAATTATAGGGGCTTATAAGTATATTATAGTTACTATTATAGTAGCTAACTTATAAGGGAAACCGTATATTAATACCTTATAAAGGCCTAGGTAAAAACCTTTACTATTCTTAACTCTTTATAACTTCTAGTCTATTTCTCTTTATATTATATTTAGCTCTTTATACTTAATACCTATATTTATTACCTTATTATCCTAGCTCTCTAGGGCTAGATTAGATATTATAGTAATAGGTATTATTTTAATAATAAGGACTTATACCTTAGCTTAGTCCTAATATAGCTATATTATTATAAGTAAGAACTAGCCTAGTATCCTAGTTTAAATTATTTATTTTACTACCCGCTTTACCCCCTTTATATTTATAAGTATCCTATAAGTATCTAATATACCTAAGGTATCCCTTAGCTCCTAATAGTAATTATAAAATCTAGGGTAGTTAATAAAGATATATTTTATATTCTACTTATACTAATTATACTTATACCCCGCGGATATAATACTAGGGACTTTATACTAGTATAAGAAGGTAGCTAGCCCTATCTTCTCTATTCTTATCTATATAAGGGTAGAGCTCTTAGCCTTTTAAAGGCCCTTATAAAGGGCCCTCCTATTAATCTATAAGCCTTTAAGCTAGGTAGGAGGATAGTCTCTAGCCCTTAATCCTACCTAGTATTCTTCTTATATTACCTCCTAGGAGGACTTTTATTAATAATATATCTTCTTCTTAATCCTTTAAGAGTATTAAGTTACCTCTCTAGTTATAACTATATTCTAATTATCTAGGCGTAGGGAGTATAAAGCCTACTTAGTCTTCTCCTTTATAAAGAACTCTACTACCTTTCTCCTCTTCCCTCTCCTAGCCTTAAGCTTCCTCTAGATATATCTATTTCCTATTACTATTACTAGGTAAATTCCTTTTAATATATATTAGTAGAGAACTAATTAATTTAATATTAATTATATAAGGGCTATCCCTACCTCTACCTCTAGTACTTATATTAGGGTAGTTTTATATACCTTTAATATATATTTTAAGTAGCTATTTTAAATAACTTTAAGCTTCCTTATATATATCTTCTTTATTTCCTTTAAGCCTTATAATATATATTATATAATAGACGCGTAGGTTATTACTAGCTTTATTATTATATTATATATCCTTCTAATCTTATTAAGGGTAGCTCCCTATATTAATATTAATATTATAAAAAGGGCTAGGCTTTAAGAAGTAAGCTTTACTTATACTCTCTTTAAGTATAAGCTCTATTATAATTTACTATTAATATATAATCCTAGGACTTAGATCTCTATCTAGGGTTTTATTATTATATACCTTAAATTAACTATTATACTTATATTAAAGTAGTAGGGGTAGTAGGTAAGATAAATTAACTTATACTTCTAGGGGGTAAAGCTTACCTTATATATTAAGGCTAATTTAAGGTAGATTTTATATATTAATTTTAAGGTCTTATAATTTCCTTTTATAGTTTTCTTATATATTAGTAGGTAGATATTATTTATAAACCCTTTAACTTATAATTATAATTTAGTAGTTATATACTCCTTAATAAGTAGCGCGTTAAAGAATAAAAAGAGGATAAAAGAGATTAATAACCCCTAGAAGATCCCTATCTCTATTAGCTCTATTCTACTTATTATCCTTTTAATAGTAATAGATAAAGACCTCCCCTTTAAAAAGCTTTCTATTTAGCTTATAATATAATAAGGGATCCCCTTTCCCTTAAGGTTATAAATAAGTCTTTAATAAGAGATATTATTAAAAGCTCTTATAATATCTAATAAGAGAAGGCTAGTTATATTAGCCCTATTATAATCTTATACTATATATATTACTTTTATAATAGTCTTTAATATAATCTTAATTAATCTCTTCCTTTATACCCTTATTTATTTTTAGGGGAGGAGGCCTTAGCTCTTAATATAATTACTAAGTTACTTTATATCTATTAATTTTAAGGCCTTCTTAAGGGTACTTAGTAGTGTTATTAAATAATATACCTTAAATATTATATAATCTTCCTTCTTTGATTTCTTTAAAATAATTATATTAGCCTTCTTAAACTCCTTTAAGTAATAGCTAAATAAGAAGTATATATTAAATAAGTAGGCGAGCTCCTTAAAGAGCTTATCTACTATTAACTTAAAGAATTAATTTAAGATCCTATTAATTCCTAGGGCTTTATCCTACTTTAATTTATAAATAACCTACTAGACCTCTTTATATATTACCTTATTACTAGGGTCTATTAGTAGTAATAAGTACTCTATCCTCTTAATATTATCTAGATTAACTTATAAGGGGGGTAGGAAGAATATTACTTATAAGACCTCATCGGCAAACTGGGAAGTAGAACAGAAAATCCGAAACTGGAAAATCCGCTGAAAGCGCATTTTCCAGGCAAAATACTAGTAAAAAATAGGAAAATTTTAGGTTTTTTTTATTCTAGCCTAAAAGTCCTAAATATAGAAAATCCGGATTTAAGGCCTTAAATCCGTGATTTTCCTCTAGCGCCGGGAAGAAACGGGAAGCTCGCTAGAGTTATAGCGGCTACGTCGTCAACGCTAGTGTAATATAGGTTTTAAATACAGTCGATTCACGTAATTTATATACGCGTAAAATACCTCCCTCTAGTCCAGCCCCGTTTCCTATACCTTTATTACGCCTGCGATTAATTCTCCTACTAAGTATTAATACTATTAGTTATTAATAAGACTTAATACCTTATTATAATTACCTAGTTAGTACTAGCCTAATATAGTTATATTATAATTAATTAGTAGGACTTATCCCCTATTAGTCCTATTACCTAGTATTTCTAAAAGTTGCTAAATCCAGCTAAATGCGCCTTTTCTAACTCACGGTGTTAAAACGAGCCCCAGGGCTGACACATGAGCGCGCCTGTCATATGCGCATTTTTCACATTTTTCTATATTATCCCACGTTCCCAGTTTGCCGATGCTCTACTTTCTCTTTAAAGGTCTTAGCTACCCCGTCCCAATTATCCCTTCTTAAAGAGGGAAACTTAGGGAGGAGTTATAATAATAAGCTATTATTCCTTACCTACTTAATAAGGCCTTATATACCCTTTTATAATTTAATAATATTATAAACTTTTCTCTTAAAGTTAATTACCTTCTTTATTTATAATCTCTTATCTCTCTCTTTAATAGTTATATTCTTAGCTCCCTTTATAATAATATCCCTATTTTATTAAAATACCTTTATACTTCTTATAATATTTTCTATAATAAGCTAGTACTTTAAGTTCTAGAAGGTTCTCCCCCTATCTCTAGGCTTTACCTAGGGGATTATCTCCTCTACTATCCCCTTTAAACCTTATTAGAGTTATAAGAGGTAGTTATCTATCTAATTTATAATCTCTAATAACTTAAGGCCTAGCTTTTAACTTAATATATAAGCTTTATTTTTAATCTCTCTTAAGTCTACTATATTTTATAATCTCTTAGGCGTATATTACTATTCCTTTACCCTTAGATTAAGCTCTATATATATAGGAAGGTAGTTAGAGTTAAATTATAACTTAAGGCGTACCTAGTAGGCTTATACCGCGTTAAAGAGCTTAAGTATAGTAAAAACTAGGCTAATTATACTTTTAAACCCCCTTACCCTTTAAGTAATTATCCTATTTAATAGAGCTAGGTTTATCTTATTATTAGATATAATTCCTACTAGTTAATCTACTTTAAAGTAGTATAAAAATATCCTAGATTATTTTAATTAAGGTAATAGAGGTTAAAATCTCCTATTATAATATATTTCCTAAGGTAGCTAACCTCTTCCTCTATTATTTAGAGGCTTAATAGGTTCTTACTTATTACTAGTAATAGGCTTAGGTTATATATATTATATAATTAGAGGTATATTAGGTATTCCCCCTCTTCCTAGGTATAAAGTTAGAGCTTAAGGGTATTAATATCTTTTATAAAGAACTCTATATTCTAGCTATTTATTTAAAGTCTTTTATTAATATAGAAATATACTTATATACTCTACTCTACTTTATATACTAGAAAGAACGCCCTAGAGCTAGGGTTATATAATAAGTAGTTCCTAGTATTATAATATAATTCCTAGATTATTAAGATATTTATATCTTAAATAGTCCTATTTTTTAATAGGGCTATTATTATACCTATTTTACCCCTAATATTATATTATAATATCTTTAGGGTTAATATACTAGATATCTAGGCTTAAGGTATTACTACTTTCCTCTTATATATCTATTTCTTCTAAGGTAGCCTATTTACCTTCTCTAGCTAAGTAAGTAAGGCTACTTATTATTACTTTTATAAGTAGCTTATTAATACTATCTAATAGCTCCCTACTACTACTTATTATTACCTTTATAAGTAGCTTATTAATACTATCTAATAGCTCCCTACTACTACTTATTATTACCTTTAATATTTTCTAGCCTAGCTCCTTTACTAGGAGCCTCCTAGAGATAGGTAGTCTCTTTAATTTATACCTAGGTCTTTATAATCTTAACTACTCCCTATTACCTAGTATATTATATATTACTTGATTAGTTATAACCTTCCTCTTTTTCTTTACTCTTATAATTATAAATTCTTTAATATCCATTACTATTATTATATACTCTTATTTAATCCTATAAAATAGGGTCTTATTTACTACCTATTATTTAGTATATTACCTCTTCTTAGCCCTTACTAGGTATTTATTAGATTAGAAGGAGTAGCTTTATTATTTATACGCGGTATATCTTTATAAGGTATTTATAACCTTTACCTTATACTTTATTATATTATAGCCCTAATTATAATTAGTATATTATATATTATTAAGGTAGTTATAATATATATACTTATACAATTAATATTTAAAGTATTATATTAATCTAGCCCTTTATTTATACTACTTTATAAGTCTTATCTCTTCTACCTTTGTTAAACCCTTTTTAATTAACTTATCTATTATTATTAATAATATAATACTTATTATAAAAGAGGAGTAGGCTTTTTTAAGTATATATATACTTATTAGCTACCTCCCTTCTATTATATCTAGATTAAGGTAGAGGGCCCTATTTTCTTATTAAATCTTCTCTTTAATTACCTACTAGTTTTTTATATTAAAGATAGATACTTAAACCTTATATACTATTATATTAAATAATTTCCTAACTATTATAATAAAGTAGTATATTATATTTACTTATAATTACTCCCTCTTTAACGCCTCCCTTACCTCTATTAAAGTAATTTATAATAATATATTCCTACTCTTTATTTAATTTACTACTATAATTTCTAACGCGTATTTATAGTTAAAGGCCTAGAATATTATAACTAGCCTCTTACCTACTACTCTTATTACTACTTCCCTCTCCTTCTTATCTTTTAATACTATTAGTATCTATTAGACCCTCCTAGCCTTAGCCGCCTTTAATATCTATATATATAACCCTTATAAGGGGGGGGTAGTATATTCCTTATAAAGGGGTTCCCTTAGCTTTATTAGCCTTATAAGGAGTCCTATCTTATTAGGGGGCTAGCCTAGCTAGTAGTCCTAGGCCTATTAAGGTCTTATACTCTCTCCTTATATTCTCTCCCTTTTTATTAGAGTTCTTTAATATATATTTATATTAAATTAATATTTACTATTAAAATCTTTTTTTTAAACCCGTTTAAGTCTTTAAATTATATATTCTTTATAGCCTTAAGGGCTATTATTATTATAATAGTTTAATTACTTAATTTATTTATAATCCTTATAATATATATATATTATAGTTTAAGTATTATTATATTTATTAAGCTTATAAATAGAGTAAAGGCCCTTATAACTCCTACCCTAATATATAGCTCTTTATACTCTCCTCCCTCTCTAGCTTTATTACCTTTACCCCTAGTAGTCCCCTAATTAGGGCTAGGGCGCCCTACTACTCCCCTACTCCCCTCTTATACGCGTTTCTTAAATACTTTACTACTTAGTACTTACGCGTTTAAGCTACTCTCCGCTATTTCTCTTATTAATCTATATTAAAGCTTATAAAGCTATTAAGAACCTCTTCTCTTATAGTCTTAATTTACTACTATTACTATTATTACGGCTCCTATTAGAGGTATATATATAGAAGAGGCTACGCTATACCTTAGAGCGAGCCTTAATAGATCTATTAAGCCTCTTCCCCTTTATAAGGCTATACTAATAGTATTATATTAGGATTCTACTATTTTAGCCTTAAAGATAGCTATTTAGTTAAATAGCTATTAAGCCGTCTTAAGGCTAATAGTATCTAGACCTCTAGAGTTATAGTTTCCTTAGTGTATAAGTAATAAGGATAGTATACTAGCTATTTCTTAAGCAGGTCTGTATTATATTATATCTAGGTATTATAAGTTCTTAGGCCCTAATTAATAAGATTATAGGCCGGGCTTCTATTAGGAAGAATTAATATAATAGTTCTATATTATTAGCTCGCCTAGGGTATATTGTATTAGGTTATATTATTATTAATTCTTATAAACTAAGATATATATATCGGGGCTAATATAAGTAGTTAGAGCTATTAGCTACTCCTTCTATTTATAGCTATAACTAAAGGAGCCTCCGTCTATATTTATAGATAGGGATATAGATATTACTAAATCCTTTAAGATAGAACGACTAATAAATAAGTACCTTATTAGGAAAGGACGTAGTCTAGTAACTAAATACTTAGTAAGATAGAGGGGTTATACGGCCTACTATAACTAGTAGATAAATATTAAAGAACTTGGTAATACCTAGGACTTAATAAGTAATTATAAGGTAGGATAATTATATTACCTCTTACCTCGTTATAAGGACGTAATATCTTTCTTTATTACTAGTATATTATTATAATATAGTCTTTATAAAGAGCTACTAAGGAATAATCCTTAGTAATATACTTAGCTATTCTTATACTTTCTAGATAGCTAGATATCTTTTAATAATTTAACTTATTAGCTATATTACCTGATATAAGGGTAGGATACTATTTAATAGAGTTTAAAACAGCTAATTAATTATCTTAAAGAAATTAAAGAAAGGGGATTATTTAAAATTAAAATTATACTATCTAATTACCCTACTTAATATATTAGGGAAGGCGTTAGAGGTAGTTATTATAAAAAAATTAGGTAACCTTATAAAGGAATATAAGCTACTACTATTATAATAGATAAAGATAAGGAAGGGGAGGTTAATAATAATATCTCTTAAAATAATAATAGAGGTAATATATATAATATAAAATTATAATAAATCTAATATAATAAGTATATTATTATTAAATATTATAAGGGCCTGTAATAATATCTTTTATAAGAGGTTATTATATAACTTAAAGAAAAAAGGGATTCTAACCCTTTTTATATAATAAGTATAAAGCTTCTTAATAGAGAGGGCTATAATAATTATATTGAATTAAGAGATAAGTAGGATAAAGATAATAAAAACTAAGATTTTTAAAAGGTCTTTAATATTACTTATTCTATTTCTATTTTTTAACTCCCTACTTATAAAAGAGTCTATAAAGATAAAACTCTAAGTATAAGCTAAGGGCTTTATTAATAATATTTACTTAATAATATATAATAAAAGTATTAAAGAGAATTATAAGATTCTAATAAAGATATATAAAGTATACCTTTATTAAGTAAATATATATAAGATAACCTTTACCCCTTATAAATATAAGTTAATCTACTTATTAAAGAGCTTAAAGAGGTTTAATATAAAAGTAATAATAGACCTTAAGGTAGTAGTAATATACTTAAAGGTATTAATAAGAGTCCTAGGACTTTATATTAATAGTAAGCTAAGATAGGGCTTATATATTAATAAAGTGAAATTAAAGATAGAGATATAAAAATTAATCTTATTAATTATTATTAACTTAATATAAAGTATTATACTTAATAGGGTAAGATAAGTTTATAATATAATAGTCTAGCTAATAATAACCTATATAATAGAGATATAATATAACTTAAAAGGGATATTATATAAGGACTAGTTAGGAATATAGTACTACTATTAACGTGGCGTCTATAGTACGTAGTAGTACTACGTTACCCCTTTACTTATAGTATATAGAGGAGGGAATTCCCCCTAAAGGGAAGGGTAGTAATTAGTCTTACTATTAATTAGAATAGAGAGTTTTATATATATATATACTATTTATAGTACTTAATAGCTACGTTATTATATAGTACCTTTATATTTTAATTACTCTACCTTATTTAAGGGTAGTAGCCTGACTATTAGTAAGATAAGTAGAGAAGGGTTATTATAAGTATAAGGTAAAAGGGTTAGTTAATTAGTATAAATAACCCGCCTAAATATAAGGGACTAAACTTATAAAGAAAGTAAGTCTTAAGAATTAGTTAATAAATTAATAATAGATATATTATAATTATAACTAACTATCTAGAGGTAGCTACTAGGCGTATAAACCTAGTCCCTACTACTTAAAACCTAAGAAGTACTATTATAAAGGATATAAGAACTTAAAAAAGAAGTCTTCAAGAGGTAATAGATATAAGATTTATAAGAATATTTATAAGAAATAAAGTAGGAAATATATATTAATAATAATAACATTTAAGTAGGTTATTATTATTACCTATTATTAATAAAAGAATTAGAATTAAAGTATCCTTAATATAAACCCTATATTCTTAGGCTATAAGACTTATATATATATAATAGGAAGTTAATATAAGAATATTATAAATAATTTAATAATATAATTAATATAATTAAAATAAGTATAACCTACTTTTTTTAATAACTTTATAAAAATTTAATACGCGTTATAGTATATAGCCCTAGACCTTAAAGCTATATAATATAAATATATAAAGAATATATTAAAGGATAAATAGTCTTAGAAATACTTTAATAATTTCTTAATAGATTAAATAAAAGATCTTTAAAATTAATACTTTATAATTAATAAGTACTACTTAGAAGTTAAGTAAAAAGAATATTAAAAGATTATAAACTTTATAAATTACCTTACTAAGTTAAAAAGATAACTTAAGTTATTGATAGTATATACTTTATAATAACCTTTTAAATAAATTATATAAAGATCTTTATAATTAACTTATAATATAACTTAATATCCTAGAGATAAGGGATACTCTTATTATATTAGTAACTTAACTAGAGCCTTATATAATACTATTTATATATAAAGATTAAAGGGATAATACTCCTACTAGGGGTTAATATCCTTAAAGAGGAAGAGGAAATTTTTAAAGGTAAAGAGATAATAACTTATATATAAGGTAAAAAGGGCGGGGCGCTATTAAAGTATTATTATACCTTCTTTAAAGGCCTAAGCCTAACCTCTCTACTATTAAGTATTATAATTATTAAAAGAAGGGATATATAACTAAGGATTATTAGAGTATTAAACTAATAGTTATAAGTATTATAATTAATAAGCTTATAATTAATAAGATATCTAATAATAAGTTAGTTAAGAAAGGCTTAAATTTAAAAAACTCTTAAATATTATAATTATATCTACTATTATAATATAAGGGAAGAAGTAGATATAATAACTTATTATTATAATATAAATAGAGCTTAAGAGCTTATAAAAAGAATTTATTATATTAATTAACTTTAAAGTAGATATTAATTATATTAATATATACTTAATAAAGGAGTAAGATTAAGAAATAGACCCTAGCTCTAATAATACCTTATATAATAGGATTAAGAACTTAATATTATTATTAAGTTTTTATATAAGAAAAATTAAACTTATTAATTTTAATAATATTATATAATATTATAAGGGCGCCTTTTATATAATAATAAACCTTAATTATAACTTCTACCTTAAGTATTTATAATTAAAGGAATAAAATCCCTAAGTAGATTAGCTTATATAAAACTAGTAATTCCCTATTAAAGAAAGTAAAATAAAGGAGTACTTTAATATTATTAAAGCCTTAAAAGAGTAGCTTAATAATATTATATTTATTATAATATACTTAAGAGTAGGTAATAAAAGCCTACTACTTAAAGTTAAGCTCCCTTTAAAATTTTAGGAATTCTAAGATATCTTCTTAATTAAGAATATTAGGGTACTATTAACTTATATATATTATAATTATATAATTAATATAAAGGAGAATAAGGAATCTCCCTTTAACTTATTTTATAACCTATTAAAGAAAGAGTTACGCGTATTAAAGAAGTACTTTAGATAAACTTTAAAAAAGAGGTAGATTTAGTATTTTATAAGTTTAATAAGTATTTTAATTCTTTTTATATTAAAAAAGGATAGAATATTATATTTATATATTAATTATAAGGCGCTTAATAAGATTATAATTAAGAACTACTATCTACTTCTATTAATTAATAAAATATTAATAAGATTAATTAATATTAAGTACTTAACTAAGTTAGATCTTAAGGATATATATTATTACTTATAAATAAGAAAGGGTAATAAATAAAAGATTATATTTTATATAATGTATAACTATTTTAAATATATAATTATACCTTTTAAACTTATTAATATACCTACCTTATTTTAAGTATATATTAATAAGGCCTTAGTAGGATAACTTAATATCATATATATTATTTATTTAAATAATATTCTTATCTACTCCTAGAATAAAAGTTTTATATTAGAGTTATAAAGGTAGTATTATGATATCTTTATAAATTTATAATAGTAGAAGTAGAATTCCTTAGCTTTATTATTAGTTATAATAGTATATATATAAATCTATATAAAGTAGATATTATAATAGAATAGCTAGAACCTAGGAGTATTAAGGATATTTAGATCTTTTTAAAGTTTATTAATTTCTACTATTATTTTATTAAATACTATTCCTTTATTATTATAATATTAATAGACTTTCTAAGAAATAATTACTTATATATTAAAAATAGGAAGTCAATATTAAGTAATATTATAAGAGTAGTATTTAAGTAGTTAAAGTAATTATTTTAAGAGGTATTATTACTTATATATTTTAACCTTATAAGAGAAATCTAACTAAAGATTAATACTTTAATACTAGCTATTATAACTATTTTATTATAAAAGTTCTTAATTAATAATAAAGGGGTAGAGGTAGAATAGTATTTAATCACTTTTTATTCTTATAAGTTATATTTAATAGAAACTAGATATAAGACTTATGACTAGGAACTACTTATAATTATTAAGGTATTCTAGGTATAATAATACTTCTTAAAAGGTAGCTTGTACCTAATTATAATATCTATTAATTATAATGACTTAAGGTATTTCTAGATAATATTATTATTAATAAGGAGATAAGTATATTAAATAATAAAGCTTATAATATATAACTTTAAGATATACTATTATATAAGTACTAAGAACCTACCTAATACCCTATTAAAGTAACTAGATTATATACTAATAATAGATAAAGAAGATACTTATTTATTAATATTATAAAATAAGTTAAAGAATATTAGGTATATTCCTTTTAATAAGTATTATATATATAGTATTTATAAAGGTTTATAAGATAGTAAGGCCTATAACTATAAATAATATAAAAGGTTAAAGATAGAGCTTAGAAAGCTTTATACCCTAAAAATAGAGGAGAGTAACGCGTTTTTAAAGATATAAAGTAGTATAGGTAATAGCTTAAACCCTATTATAAGATAATTTAATATTAATTAAATAATACTTCAAAGGTATATTATAATTATATTAATAATAGAGCGCGTATAAAATAAATATAATAACTTAATATTAAAGATATTTTAATACCTTTAAAAGGGAGATAAAGATATTTATAATAAAAAATAATTATTAAAGTTCTAGGGTTATAAAAAGGCCGCTAATATATCTCTATTAATAGATAAGATAAAGGTCTTTTATAAGGGTAGTATAGTTTTTATACCTAATAATAAAGTAATTAGATAAGAAATCGTAAAGCTTTATTATAATAACCCTTATATTAGCTACTACTTATAAAAGCGTATATAAGAGCTTATTAAATAGAAGTTCTATTAGAAACTAATAGGATAAGATATTTATAATTATATATAAAAATACTTAACTTATTAATTAATAAAGTTATATAGATATACTATTTATAATATACTATTACTATTATTAATACTTATAAGATCTTTTTAGGAAATTATAATAAATTTTATTATAAATCTCCTTTTAAGTAAATAAAAGGATAGTATTTATAATATAATCTTAATAGTTATAAATTATTATATTAAAGTAGCTAGGTATTTACTTATTATAAAGATAATTAATATTATTAATATTATTAACTTATTATATTATAAAATCTTCTTAAAGTTTAATTAAGTAGAAGATATTATTAGTAATTAAGGGATAATATTTATAAGTAGCTTCTAGGTAGCTATATATTATTATATTAATATAAAAAGGAAGCTTAATATTACTTTCTATCCCTAAATAGATAGTTAAATAGAGAGATAGAATAATATACTTAAGTAATATTTATACTATTATTCTATTTAGAGATAAGATAACTAAGTAGAGTTACTTTATCTAGTAAAGTTTATATATAATTATATAAAGTATATTAATACTAGGTTACCTCTATATAAAGTACTTTATAACTATTTACTTAAGCTAGATATAAAGCTTTTAAAGCTATTATTAGGAGAAGTCCTATTAATATAAAAAAGGATTAAATTACTTTAAAAATAAAGGGAAGGTTTAAAGTAATACTTATATTAAATATAAGTTATATAAGTAGAGTATATAAATAAATAGTAAAAGTAAAGATAATATAATATAAGTAATTATATCTTATTAAATATAAAGTATATTAGATTAATATAAGTAATTAAAAAACTATTATAATATTATTTAAGGCCTTTTAAGGTCCTTAATTATATTAGTAATTAGGTATATAAGTTATAACTACCTAATACCTTTTATATATATAATATCTTTTATATCTTACTTATAGAGTTATATAAGGGTAATAGTAAGAGTATTATAAAAGTTATATAAGTAAAGCTTATAAATAATAAAGATAAATAGGAAGTTAAAGCTATTCTTAATTATAAAATCTGTTATAATAAACCTTAATATTTAATAAAGTAGAAGTAGTCTTATAATTATTATTAATAATTATATAAGTAGGACTTAGTTAATATACTAGATATATTAAAAAGATTTAAGTAGAATTACCCTAATATATAAAGTTTATATTATATAAGAGGGGAAATAATTTTCATTATTATTAATAAAAAAGAAAAGATATCTAATATAATTAAATTACTAAGGGTATTATAAGAGAGGGCTATTATATTATACTAGTAATAGTACTAGGCCTATTATTATTACTACTATTAATAATAGGATTATCCTCTTTATCCTCTTTATCCTTTATAATAGGAGGAAGGCACTTTTATAATATATTAGTAAAGCTTTAATAGAGCTTTAAAAAGGGAGATAGAGTAATATATATATACTAGTAAAGGATATTAAGAATACCCTTAAGGGTATTTATAATATAGATAGTAATAGTAGGGTCTACCCTAGTAGGAGTAATAGTACTAGTAGAGGGGGTAAAGGAGGTATAATAGAAGTAGTAATAATATTATTAAATAAGCCTATTAAAGGTTTATTAGAATCTAGTAAGTTAAAGGAGGTTAAAGCTAGTATTTAAAGTAGTTATAATATCTAAGGATTAAAGAAGGCGCGTATAAGTATAATAAGTAAAGGTAGGAATCTCTTATTAATATTTAATATTAAGATCTTTATAATAATTATATCTAATAGAGCTAGAGGAGGTATATATATAAAGTATACTCTTAAAGTGGTAAGTAAAGCCTTAATTAAAAATATTAGACTTATAACTCTTTACTTTAAAATAAAGTATATTAGAGGTATATTATATAAGATAATATAAGGATAGGCTATAAGTAACTTAGTAAAGGAGGTTAAGTATTATTATAAGTAGAGGGGGTAGTAGTAGTCTTTTTTTAATTAATAGTAAGGGTAAGTTTATTATTAAGGATTACTTATAAAGTAATTAATAGGATTATAAGGAGGTATAATAAGATATAAAGGAGGTAATAATATAAATAAAAATTAAAAAGGACTTAATATAATTAATAAAAAATAAAGATATTATAATTAGAAGAATAATATTAAAGTTATATAAAGGAGGTATACCTTAAGTACTTAATAAACCCTTAATAGTAATAACTTCCTCTTTACTTTAAAATATTAAGACTTCTAATTACTTTTATAATATATTAATAAAGAATAATAGGAAATATAATAGGAATATATTATAATATAAGGATTATATATAGGAGTATTATTTATAATTATTATAAATTAATAAAACTATATATTCCTTAAGACTTAACTTAGGGGCCTTATAATTAATTATATTATTAAACTCTTATAAGAGGTATATTCTATTATTAAGGGAGTATCTTTTATAAATTATAACCTTTTATACTTTTAAAGCCTAAGAGCCTAGATAGGGAGATAATTATAAGGACTAGTTAGGAATATAATACTACTATTAATATAGTATTTATAGTATATAATAGTACTACGCTACTCCTTTACCTATAATTTATAAAGGAGGGAATTCCCCTTAAAGGGAAGGGTAGTGATTAGTCTTACTATTAATAAGAATAGAGAGTTCTATATATATATATATATATACGCACCGTTTATAGTACTTAATTACTATATTATTACGTAGTACCCTTATATATTAAAGGTAAAGAAGGCTAATATTATAATATTAAAAACTATATAAAATAGGTATCTAAGAATAGTATTTAAAGCCTTCAAAGTAGCTAGTATATAAGTATTAAAGGTAGAATTAGGGGTCCTATTAATAAGGATAAGCCTTAATTAGTTAATATTACATATATTAATAATATAAATAATCTACTTATTAATTAAAGAAGGGAATATAAGGATCTATTATAAATTAAGAGGGAAAAGGGGGAGGAAGAGGAGAGTTATAAAGACTCTAATAGATGAAAAGTAGTACTAGGTAAGAAGAGCCCTTTAAATAGTAGAAGGAGGGGATAAAGGGATAATAGCTTAAGGCCCTAGAGGTAGGGAAATTATAAGGGGAGATAACCTTACCCCTAAAGAGATTAAGAGGTAGATAAAGGAGAAGTAAAAAGAGAGGTAGCTAGGATATTAAAAGAGTATACCTAATTAAGTTAAAATAATAATATAAAGAGGTAAGATTTATAAGATAAAAGTTAATCTTTATATAAAGCTTTATAAGTATCTAATTATATATAAAGAAGATAGGACTATACGCCTTCTTATATAAGAGGAGGGTACTAAGGGTTAATAATACTAGTTATAAGTATAAATAGAGGTATTAAGATATTAAGTATATACTTATATTCTACTTTAATTATATAAAAGGGAGGAGGTTAATACTTTAAAAGGTAGGGTCAAATAACTTCTACTAAATAATATTAACCTTAAAGGGGTTAAAGGTAGTAATTAAGTAGGTTATCTAATAAAGTATACTTAGTTAATTTATATTAATAAGGGAATAATTCTTTAAAGTTATATAAGAGTAGATAAGCTCTAATTAAAGGATAAGGGGATAAGTAACCCTAATAAGAGAGGAGGATAAAATAGTATAAAGGGTATAAGATAAGATAGTATATAATATTTAAAGATTTAAGAATATAATAATAAATAGGGTAAAAGAGGAGGTTTTCTTCTATATATTATAATTTCCTCTAGTAAGCTAGATATAAACTACCCTTATTAACTCTAAGTAGCTAGATAATAGAGTATAAAATATAAATATAAATATAAAACTTCTAAGTACTAAAAAAATAGTTAGTTTATATAATAGCTATATTATTAATACTAGTATAATATAGGTTTTAAATATTATTAATATATATAATTTATATATATATAGAATACCCCTTTAAGCCTAGCCTTATATCTTATATCTATATTATACTTACTATTAATTCTCTTACTAAGTACTAGTACTACTAATTAATTAATAAGACTTAATAATATATTAGAACTACCTAGTTAGTACTAGCTCTATATAGTTATATTATAGCTAATTAGTAGGACTTATCCCCTATTAGTCCTATTACCTAGTATTTCTAAAAGTTACTAAATATATATTTAGTAACTTATAGTATTATTCCTAGCTCTAGGACTAATATATAAGCGCGCTAGTTATATATAAGAAATATATATACTTTTCTAATATACTAGCTTTCTAGTTTACTAATATAGACTGAGTAGCTAGATAGTAGAGTATAAAATATAAATATAAATATAAATATATATAATTATTATTATTATTATTACCTAGGTAATTCTTTAAGATAATATAAAAAGGTAATATATAAATTAAAATAAAGTAAGGGCTATTAAATCTAGGAATTCCTTAGTATCCCCAAGTATTTTACTAGCGGCTTGTCTTTTTAGCGATACCTTAGCGATTTAAGTCGGTCCGACCTGGATCGCTAAGGAATGGAGGTCTTGGCGAGTCAATACCAAAAGCTGGTACCGGGTATTCGGGTCGGTACCAAGATCCTGACCCGAGCATTCGGTGGGTACCAAATCTTGGTAGCGATCCCGACGGTCAGTCTAGCCGCTCCTATGAATGTAGACCTATAGCGAGTAGAAGAACTCGTTGACAAGCACGAATAGAATAACCTTATTACACGTTGTCTATGTGGTTTTTTCAATGTAAACATTTGAACCCTAGAACCCCCCTTCTCAATCCGATCAATTGGCTCTGGCGTTGAAAGTGTTGAAAGAACCTCCAGCTCCACTCTGCTAATTTGGGCTTAGCCTAGAGGGTTCACTTGGACTTTTCTTCCTGTCTTCCAGGCATCAGCGCAGAGGTAGGCAGGATTAGTGTTGAGTAGTGTATGTGTATCCTTTATTCCTGGAGTCACGGGTATTTGTTCCAACTTTAGACATTGTGACAGTGTGCTTTGCAATTTGGTTGATAGGCCCTCGGTCATAAGAGGGTCAGTCAGCCAAGGGGCTTTTGAAGTTGACATAGGCTCCATTGATTCCACACTTGTCTCGGAGAGAGGGGATAAGTTGTCGCAGTTGTGCTAAAAACCCAGCTTCAAACCAGCGTAGATTATTAGCCGCTGCATCTTGTATCTGTGCGATTTGTGAACCTTTTGGAAGCCGCTGGCATAGCTTGTGGTCTTAAGAGTCTTATGATTGCTGAACCAGGGTTGACATCCTTATAGGCCTCCTGACAATCGCAGCACCATGTGTAGAGTTGATTCCTTTTGGATACCATAATCAGACAAGAAGCGATCGCGTTCGAGTTGCTTTCCTGCATATATGAGCCGTTGGTCATACATTGGCATACCCTCCCTATCTGAGAGCATATTGTGGACGTCTCTTATTCTCATATGCGGGCGACCAGTTAAAGTAATGGTTCTTCCTGTCAAGGTTTTGACGAATATTTGCCAGGGTGGGGCATTCGGCTTTTCCTACGACAGTCTTGCATCAGTTTGTGAAATTGAGCAAAATAGGGTCGTCTGAATACCTGGAGGGCTTTGTCTTCTGCAGGCAGCCGGTCCTTTTGCATCGAGCGTAGAACTTTTCCAGCGCAATCATATGATTTTCGGACTCGTTCCGATAGTTGCTGGGCTTCATTAGACAAGCCCAGCTTGAAGTATGCATGAATAAGCCGAATTATGCAGCGCTCATGTGACCAGATCAGTGTAGGTTCATTTATGGATTGGACAACCAACGGCTCGAGATATTTCCGAACCTTTGTCCAAGCTCTTTGCTTTTCTAGGCAAGTCGTCAGATACCAAATGCTTCTCCGATACTCTTCCGATTCTTGGCCACACAGGGCTTTAAAAACCTTAGCAACTTGTTTGGGAAGAGTGCTATATGTGGAGAGTTTTTCGCTTTCTACGGCGAAGCGAACCAAAAAATAACCACCCACATTATAGACGTATCTCTCCAGGAGGGAAGCCGACGAATTTATGTTGCAGAAGGAGAAGGGAATGCCATTAAATAACGAGCCGTAGTCAATCGTGTCGGATCTAGCCCAATTTCGACCGGCTCTGAAGGGATTGAATCTGAATTTGAAGTCCGGAATTTCGAAAACATCCAGGAGCTGTCCATGATCAAGAAAGATGACGAAGAGAAAGCCCAAGATTGTTGCTCTGATTCTTGGAGTGCGGCTGGTTCCAGCTGGTTGGGCGATCACATCCTCTATCAACCGGACCGCTCCTCCAGTTGCTTGTCGGCACCGATGGCAGCGGTTTGACATGACTGCCGCATGTTTCTGGCAATTGCATACCGCAGCTCGCGTTAGACGCCACAAAGTTGCTGAATACTTGAGATATTCATCGGGGGCTTCACCAAACCGTTCGGCGTGGTCGATGACTGCGTGCGCCTTCTCTACTACCAATCTTTCTACTACAACCGGATCATCCGCGGTAGAGATATATTCAAGGACTTGGAGTAGAGAGAGGGAAAGGTGTGCTATTGCCTCGGGCATGCTTGCTAGGCTGGTAACATGTTTCAGGCAACGATGTGCGTGTGGCAATAGATTTAGGTACTGTCGCAAGGGCCAAAGGCGTAAAGTTTTCTCCTCCCCAACAGACGCATCATCTCGCTTTCCGTAGGGAGTGGCAATGGGTGGTAATCTGTCTTCTTTTTTGAAGCTCGAAGCTACAAGTCCAATCGAGCACATTGTCAGTTTCTGCTGATCTGGGTGTGCTTTCAATTTTTGCGAGGCCCAGTAATGTACGAGAGGGTGAAGCCAGAACGAGTCGCCGCCCGGCTTGTAGCGAATGAAGGAGAATTTCCGCAGAGACCTAATCGCGTCCCGTAAACGAAGGCCATCATTCAAGGTGCTTTGAAGCCCCGATCGTACCCATTTTTGGTCCTTGGGCAACGCTTCCCATTCTCCATTAGGAGCCCAGTGTCGCAAGCTGTCATCATTGAGTTGGAGCATCGCGATAGGAATGTCATCGTGGCTGAAAATGCTCATCATGAGCAAGAGCTCTGACGCAGCGAAATTAGATTGTTCTACGCGTTGAAACGAGATTTCCCAGGTCGTCATAATTGTTTGCTGAGAATCATAATTGTAATTGGTGGAAGGTACCTCCTTTAAGAGGCGTGCTTTTTCAATCTCAAACCACCGATGATATTTTTTTATGCTCATTCCAGTCGCCGCCATGTATGAGCTCGCTTGGTCGATAGCTAGGGGAAGGTGACCCAGATCACCCAAGAGCCTTGACAAATTTGTATCTTCAGCTTCACTTTGTCGGCCCGTGATATTCATCACGAGATCAATGGCCTCAGACTTATTCATATCCGCAACCTCAATACCATCCCAATATACTGAAGTAGACGGGTTTCTACTCGTCACGAGGATATGCCCATTCATGCCACCCTTGAGATATTGCCAGCGAAGTGTACTGAGCGCGTCTTCCTCGTCAACGTTATCCACGATCAGTAACCAGTCGCCATTGTTTACAAACCATGCCTGGGCATCGAGAACAAGATCCCTGTGAGGACCGTTGATGTTTCTGTCGATAGCCTTTCCGATCCTTTCAAAACCCTCCTTCAGTCTACTTGCGTCTGCGCCATACACCCAAAATACTGCCTTGTAGCGTCTTCGGTGGCGCTCCGCAAACCGGACAGCGAGTTCAGTCTTCCCAGCTCCGCCGAGACCATACAGCACAACACGCACTGCTCTTGACGCTGCATTAGACTTTGAAACTTTGAGGAGATCCTCAAGCTGGCTCGTAATGCTGGGCCGCTCTACATAGTTTTTGTTACTGTCAAGAGGCAATTCAAAGTGCTCGTTGTCTTGTTGAGGCTGCATGGGCACTGTACTCTGTGGATCAGCGTCTGAAGCCGGATCATGCTCTAATGAGGTCAATATAGCGTTAGTGCCTTGTTGGGGTTGATAAGAGGCCTAGCTGACCTCGAATGTCACGTACGATTAGAAGTCAAGGATCTGGCAGGTGCTTCTAAATCAGCTTCGCTCTCCTTTAAAGCGATAGCTCCATCCGCCAGTCTCCCTATGGCCCTTTTCACTGGGTCGTATTTGTCGTTGTCAGCCTCAAATTTGCAGACATTAGAGTGGTTGGAATCGATTGTGATCAATCTTTCACGAGTCCCTGCCAAACTCAAAGTCGCAGATTTTTCATCCACAACGATCTGTATTTCAAGTCAGGGTTTGCCAGAGTTGAATGCGAGAAAAGTGCGGTCCAGCAGCTTACCGTTGGAGTCGCCCATGCAAGATGTTTGATCTTAGTCGGCTTTGTTTCACAAATTGAAACAACATAGTAATCTTCCAGCTGATGCCTGATAAATGTCGCTTGGTTTTCCTGAAACAATGAATTGGCGCACAATGATTCTATTAGGTCATTTTTGTTGTTTCCGGTTAGGGAAGTTACGATGTTCTTCGCAATCTTCCCGAGGCTGGCTCCACGGCCGCCCTGATGAGGAACAGCAAAGAAGATAAGACCATATGTGTTCTTTCTCAGGTCTGCAAAAGTATCATTATTCTTGGCTGTCACCAGTGCTTGTTTGACCACAAGACCTCCAAGGCTGTGGGCCACAAAAATGATAGGGACGTTGTAGTCCCCCTGCAATCTGGATCAGTCCATCTCATACTGAATTGTAGTGCGCATTCGTACTTCAATGGGTCTGTCCTCCCTGGCTCCGGAAAGTCGATCGAGTAGGTTATTGGCATGCTGCTGGATGCCATTTGTGCTGGTGTCCCAAGCAACTCTTGAATTGTACGAGAAGATATGTATTCGAGCTGATGGGATGCGCTGTGGCAGCAGGTCGACAGGCCAAAAATTACCATTATCATACGTCCATGTCGACTCAGCGAAGTTGGCTTTGCTTAAAAGATTGAGGCCATGCACGAAAACTATGCTGACAGATGTTAGCAGGCTATATGTTTCAGGGCAGGCACGAGAATACTCAATGGGATATCGTGCATGTTCGCTATTTCGGTCAGGCTCTCGTGGAGTGTGTAAGTATTCTGAAGGAGCCGTGCTCTCCGGCGTATTCGACATTGTGAGCTGAATGGGCTTCACTTAACATCATCGAGTTCCATAGTTCGATAGTCATGGTAGGGGTTGGCGACTGTCATGGAACCCTGACAGATGAAGCAGACAGAAAAATTCAGCCTTGCAGATGAAGTGACCGAGGGGATGTGGGGTTGTGATGTTCATTAAGCGCCCCTGTCTAGAATAGAATAGTCCTAGACCAAAGGCTAAAGAGCGAGCTAGGTGAGCTCTTCGGGACCAATGATAGGTAGAGGCAGCAACGAGGAAACGATGACAGTGCCAAAAGGTCTCTGAGGTTGAAAATAGAAGGGAACGTAAAGCCCAATCATTTTGCAACGGAAGACATCGCAATATTATAATTGCGAGAAAGATCACACAAGAAGGGAGCAATTTCTCTCCTCTACAAAGCCAGAATATTTACCAGCCAGAATGTTAGCATACGCCAATTCAGTATAGAATGATTGCATGGGTGAAGCAACCAATTCATATACCATTTCAGAATGCTTTAATAGGATAGGTTGTTGTTTGTGAGGAAACGACGAACCCCTCCAACAGGTCTTAAACATCCTTGCCGATTTCCTATCAAATACAGACTTTAGTCCTGTCATACTGCGCAATCGAATCGCATCGTCATTCCCATGAGAGGGTGAACGGAATGATATGATCGAATATGGGGTGCTCATTCCCTCGATGAGGACAACCGCAGAAGCGCCGAACGGCAACAATGTCAGGAGATCCAACGATCAGCCACTAAGCTTGAGATGATTCGGCTGTATCAATGCGAGCTTCACCATTCGATCGAGAGTCGTGGTGCCACACCATACTTGAAGAAAAAAGCGAAGATCAGGGATCGTCAGTAGCCATGGATGCTATTATAGGAGCCGTATGTGGGCCCTGGATGTGCTTCACGAATTAGTCAACAATATATAGATATATATCGACCAAACTCCAAGATAGCTACGACATCGCCAGTGGACTTTCACTATGTTGGGCTGTCGGATGGGCTCGATCAATGCGACCTTCGAAATTGGACCCAGCGGTTAGGCCAGCTGTGTGTACCCGAGACCACCTTCCGGATCAGTCGGTTGCAGGAACGGCCCTCCAACACGGCAATCTTGATCTCCAAGCGGCCTGGCCCCTTTCGCGTTATGGTCCACCCATAGAATCTGAGGCAAGTTGAACACATAGCTTCGGATACCGGCAAAATCTCAGCAGCCTCAATCCGAAGGACGAGCCTATCACGGCTCACACGAACCGGTAAGCAGCATGTGACCGAGCGTCGCCCCGGCAGGTTTGCGTATCCGAGAAGCTTCAGTAATGTTGCCAAAAGCTTGTTACTACAACATAGACATACGTGATAAGCGGTACGGGGTGGGTATTCTTTGTCTGCTATTCCTGGCCTGGAAAAGCAGCCCGCAATTCAATATTAAGATGAGCTTTTGGAGTAAGAGAGTCACTGCTAGCATCTACGCTAAATGAGATCTGCAAGGCGGGTGCTTGTGTTCAACAGTACCTTGCCAGCACCTCGGGTGAAGGTGCATTTGTCACCGGGGATACGGCATCTAACACTGACCCGGCTTACATATATTGCTCATTCTCGTGTGTCTCGATTTCACAGAGGATTGAATTAAGAGGAAACATCATCCTTGTTGGCATTTGAGCATTTCATCGCCCTTTGAATGAGCAACGTTGACACGCAACGTGGTCTGTACTATCGAGATTGCATTCAGGCTACCCCTCAAGGTACAGCATATTACCGATGACACCAATAGCTGCACAACATCACTGACACTGTTTCATGCTAGCTCCAGGAGGCAAGACCTTTGTGTTAGCTCGGCCAAGACATCCAACCAGACTTCGAACCCGCCTGTGTTCACCAACTCTTTGTTAAATATATAATCAAGGCTTCCCCCAGACAGTTCCACTATAAAACAGTGTATTCAGCTCATCAACTTCTGTTCTCCACCACAAGATACGTCCTTCTGGAGTTCCTGCTATCACTGTCAATACAGGTAATTCTCGAACAGCAGCTCGTTGGGTTCGAGAACCTGTGTTCAAGTCGCTAACGACCAGTCATTAGCTGCCATAGCCTCAAAACTTCAACGGGCTTCGGGATAGGCGACGATAGGCGACGTAGCTCTGCTACTCGGCAGCAGTGTTCCTATTCCAACGTCTTCTGTCGTTCACGGGACTTTGGCGCACTGCGATGTCTAGAGCGAGGACGTTACCCGGGTCCACGACTGAGGATCCGCGTTGTCCCCGGCCAAACGGTGCGACATTGATGAGCCTGCCATCAGAAATTCGAAACATGATACTATCAAGTCTCCTCGTTTCTAAGACCATCGTTGAGCCTTATGCCATCACGACACCCCTCTGGCCGGCCGTTCTCCAGGCTTGCAAGCAACTGAACGTGGAGGGATCACATCTGCTGTACACCAAAAACATTTTTTAGCTGAGTGAGGCTAGACGAGCAGTCCAGTTCCTCTCATTGGACTACCGTATCACGCGCTCCACGATACGCGAGATAACGATCTGCCTCGCAACTGGTCGGAGGCACATCAATCGGAATGATCATCCTGTGCAGGATCATGTCGCCATGGGCCATCAACCTTCCTCCCATGATCTGCGCCTCCTCGCCGCTTCGATGCACCAATGGAGTATCGCCTTGACCAACATACCACCCAACATACAGACCATACGCCTATTTCCATACTCTTTCTCCGACTGCTGCAACCACGTTCAGTTTGCGTGGCCTCCTACGAGCACGTGGTTTTGCCCTGGTTGTGGCCTTCGGCAATTTTGCGAAGATAACAAGCTGGAAGACTTCCTGCCCACCACAGTGACGCGACATGACTACGGAGAGCAGGACCCCCGGATGGTGATTGCACGTCAGCCTAACATCAATCGAAATATGAGTTGTCAGCAACTGCGAGCGCGACAGGAATATCTATCCGAGGTAGCGACAGGAGCCATTAGTCGGATTGAAAACGGTGGAAATGGTTTGTGATATTAAGAAAGATGCCTTTTGGTAAGTACTGGACGCGACCAGCTCTACGATTCGCTGACTTCAATAGGCAAATCTTTGCTTCCTAGAATGCCACATACTTTTCGAGCTCCGATTTCACCGTCCACGGCGTCTGTAGGAAGATATATTGATTCACGCGGTGGAATTGTGAGACCTGCCACAATTACCCTTGTTCCTTTGGCTGTAATGACAGCAGTGTCGTATCCACCGAGACAGAGTATGCAAGAATACCATTGATTTCATTGTACGCGTTATTGAAAAGAGGAGAAAGCAGCCACGAACTAATGCAGCGCAAATACATTGTTGCGTGGATCAGTGCGAACTGAAGTTATCTCAATCCACTATAGCTAAAGAGTAGTGCGGTGGAGACTGTCGATAGGGAGAGCATATGTCCCATCAGCACTACTGTCATCCGGGAAGATACTGGTCTTTCCCATTTCCTGTTTTTTGAAATTCGAACATCGTGTATCTAGCTCTTCCGCTATTGAAAAGCTCCATCCTATTCGTATCATCATGTGTTCGGCAATTCTCCATACTCTTCCCGCTCAGCTGATATACTCGTGAATAAATGCGTAAGCTGGAACTGATGCTGTTGACGATGTCTATCACAGCAGTTCCGCATGAATCGCTCGACGGAAGGCCTCCTGACATCAGTTCAGAGACACGAATTTTGCAGACCCAGAGCTGTCTTGTTGGATCTTTCTCTCTGCTCATGAGGCCGCGCATAGAGGCGGCCAATGAGCATTGTAATCTCGCATGGGGACCAATCATCCACTAAATCGGAAGACATTCTATTCAAGTTATGGAAGTGCCCGGAAACATTGCAACAAGCATTAGATGATCTAGTGGCGAGGGGAAAACACGAGCCATCGCTATTTCGTGCAGTTAGAATGCGTTGCTAGGCTTCCGTAGAAAATCCATTGATTCGTATCCACATTGCACACAATGTTCTTGGGCTATAGGAAGCCTCATGTTCTCTAGTGACTAGTGGAGTCTTGCGCCCCACTGTACGGAGAGGCCATATGGAACAAGATCTGAATCAACCAAAACACGGGACGAAGAACAAAAGGAGATTGATGGCTTGGCATTCGGAAATCAGCCGAGGTAAGCGCCGGCGAGCAAGCGCGCAGACTTTCCACCATCCAATCGTAACAGCAGCATCTTCTGGTCCTCTACAAGCTCTTGTTCGTGACCGAGCTGTTCGACTTAGCGTCAGCCGATCGAACAGGGAAGCTGAAAAGCACTCATACGCTTGGCAAATTTATAGGATTAATGATGTACTCCATCGAGTGCATTCCAACGAGGTTCTTGTTGTCGTGCTCGAGAAGAGTCGAACCTACCAAGGGTGACAGGCACAGCAGGCATGAAATACCTGTAGTGATGGCTGATGACATGGTTGGCTACTTAGGCTCTGGTTGAGCTCACCACGGATAATGTTAGGTCATGTTTCGCCGGAGAAAGTAGAGTTAATACCATGATCTGTGCGAAACGCTAAACTTCCACCTCCGGGGAATTGCCAACGACTGCTCAAGAATACATCGGAATCCGTAGTGATCGGAGTGTATTCCCATGGTAGGTGTACTGGACCATGGTTGGGCGCTGATCGAAAATCACTGCGTGTGGTCATGCACACCCTGCTATCCTTTCCACGCTGTCAATTGTTTTCTCTTCGCCCGAGGCAAGGGGGCCTCATCGTTTCGAGAGGGCATGATCATCGGATCGAGTCGCGGAAACACCAATTACGCCACGTGTATGAGCCGATCCTGACTTTTCCGAGTCAGAGCGCTAGATAACCGCATGTCCCCGGATTTTCGTAACATTTTCTGACCTTCGATATCAAAATGTTTTGCGTCTTCGCATGCTCTTTTTCTAAACTCATGTTGTCAGGGTGGTCATGGCTCCCATTTCTAGTTCATCAGTATCGTCGTCAAGCCCATCGAGTTCCGGTCCGAAGACTGTGTATATAATCCAGAGACCGTCAGTCAAGGATTTCTTCTTGGACCTTCAAAGGTACAGTATCTCAAATCACGGCGATCGATAACTCTGGACGACTGATCTTTTTGCAGATATCTGAACATTGGGCATAGAACAGGGAAACAACTCTATCATGATCGTCGTCACGTTTGGCATCAGGCCTCAAAGACGTCGACTACGAAGCCCCGGCCCTGAAGGCCCCCTTCTCAGCACGTTGAATGATCCTCCAAGCTTCAGCTCTGTCAGGTCATAGCTGACATCATCGCCAGGCTTACAACCACCCATGAAAGTCTTGCAGGAGCGGCCATGATAGCGGAGACATGACCAAGATCGAGGAAGAGGAGAGGGTAGCTTCTCCGCGCCTTTACCTAGTACATAATACTCGACAGGTGCTCACTCACATCTTTACAAATCATCTCTGACCCGGTTTGCATACCATTCTTCGCTCATTGTTAGGTTGGGGCAACTACATGTACCATGGAGTGCCTTCACTTCGTGCAGATGAGATCGAAGTTTCCTCGTCAAGGCATCTCACATGCGTATCTAGATACTACTGTGGTCAGGCAAAGTCACAGCCCTAGCTGGCGAAGAAAGTCACCAACGAAAGCAGAAGCCCGAAATGATCTCAAAACTTCACTTCTCTGCAAGGTTTCTTCAATGGACTGCCCATTGATACAGCGTTATAGACCACCAAGATCGTTAGCACATCATGCTCAGAGAAAAGAGACTACAGGTTCATACCTTGACTGTTATTCCTTCATTTCTACTGCACTCAAGGCTCGAAGCTTTTCTGCGCGAGACACACATATGCCTCCGACTTTCGTACTCGGAACTCCACAAGATCCATCAACATCTACCAGCCTGAACAAAAGCCTCACGGTCTTCTTCAACAATCATTTTGAAATATTTTGCCACAAGAGGTTCTTAGTAGCAACAATTTCGGACAGCGTCTCGCGCTATACGAACATGATGTGGAAAGTCAACCTCAGCTTCTTTGATAAGGTCATGCTAGCGGCTACATTCAAGCTATATGAGGAGAATTTTGCTCTTGTTACGGCCTCCACAAGGGTGGCTGCGTACCTACATTGCAGGAAGACCCATTGACTACATCAAGCGACGGAGAAGTAGTATTCTTGCTTGCATGGAGCACGCTGTATCAACGCCGATCTCGCAGTGCTGGTGCTCAAGTTCTATAAGACGAATGGGATCGTTTCCGAGACAGGTCGGCACCGGATACTAAACATCGAGTGGTAGCATGATCTCTTCACATCCTACTACATCAAATTTCCCTACCCAATTCAAAATACTGCAAGACTTCCAGCCCCTTCCTCTCCAAACCTGAACAGATACTTCCCCCTTACGGCACCTGCTGGCCAACTCGATCAGCTACCCGGTTGGTCTTACCATTGGTGAACAGGCCAGCCGAGTGACACCTGGGATTCAGGATAGAGGTTTTCTCACTCGTACTCAGAAATATGGTGATTGCGAAAAAAGGTTGTATTGAGGTTCCCCAACCCTGGGGAATGAAAAGCACCACTTCCGCCACAAGGGGGTACTTTCGTCACTTCGGAAAACGTCATTTGAAGAACACGTGGTAGACGGTGAGTCATTCGGCTTGATGCAGTTGGCATCTCCATGGCCGTTGTAACTGTTGTGACTTTCTATCCGATCTTGGAGAATCTATTCTTAGGCGGTAGCATGGTCTGATCTGCTGAGGAAATCGCAAACACTATGTAGGAACCAGTAAAGTCACTAGAATACGTCTTTTTTCGACGTGGTCCAAGACCTTTCCAGCACATTCTCAGTAATCACTGTTTGCTCATTGAATAGATATGCAGATCTGGCGAACAATATCATAGCGATACACACACAATTCGGCGCATCATTGGTAACGGGAGTTACAACTGGCACAGAAATAAGCTTCAGATTTCCAAGAATCCCAATCTTTCTGATTCCAAGGAGCCAAGTCGACGAGGGCATGAAGGATGGGAAGGTCATCGGTAGTCAACGCTCGGACCTTTTTCATTAGGATCGAATTCATGCATAAAAGATTAAAAAAAAATAGTCCTGTTGAACATTTTGGTGTTCGAAGAGGACGAGTAAAGGGGCCGAGCTATGGGACAACAAGGTCGGAACAGAGGATGGAGGTTCTTATCTAAGCTTCAGGAGGTTTTCCAGCCGCCATGGAAATTGTTGATGATTACCGCCAAGCTGATGAGTGCGTAGTATTCTTCAGGCGTATCGAACCTGATGGTGAAGAAGAAGGCTTCTAGCCAGGATTCTGGGTGATGGATTTTTGGATCAGAGCAGGACTTCTATCGATATTCGTCTGCGATGTTACCATTATCTACGATTGCCCCGCGTGTCGAAATACTGACTTCTCACTATCGCGTACCAATCAATGATTCAGTTTGCAGACAATCTGATGCCAAAAAGACTGTAATGATTGGCTCTCGGCGCAAGAGAGAAACCCTTAGAAGACTTTGGCGTACTCCATAGTCTAGAAATATTTCTCTCAAAGCACGATCGGTCATTCCGTGTAGGCTTGTTGAGGATTTGGATATTGATTTCAACTACTTCACGGGAGAATCCTTGCATGCCACTTGGCTTGTCGTTCCTTTTCGTTGATCTATCGATTGACGGAGTGGAGAGACACATTCGAGAACCAGATTAGAAGAGAAGCCTCACCGCCGCAATGAGTTTACCATTCTCGAGCGATTGGTGACACAATAACCTTCACAAAGCCACCACCAACCTGAACCTCAAAATCAGCATGGCAAGCATACTAAATGTACATGGCCAAAGATATGGTTGGTGAAGTAACCTCGGTGGCTTGCCAAGCGAAGCAAATATGTATTCGGTAAGGAATACGAATACTGCATCAGGACGACAAGCCACAGACGATAACGACTGCGCACAAATACCAAGATTGATGATTGATTGAAATGGGTTGATTGGCGGTCCTCACTCGGTAGGATGATACTCCGGAGTATTGGTGGTGGAGATCGGAAACAAAGAGCTGCATGTCAGATCCTTCTGAAGTAAAATAGGTAAGGTATTATGCACTAGCATTTAGAGTTAGATTAGGTAGACGCGGGACAATAAACGTTCCGAGACGAACGAATACGGTAGTCGGTAGCGGGTACTAGCTCAGCCCTAGGAACGTCTACCACTTCGGGCATAGCGGCTGCTACCTCACCACAGTTGCGACTCACACCAATGGAAGTTCCATAAAGGCACCTTACCTTTTCCAATCTTACTCAAAAATGCATACTATATACACCTCAGGTCCTTCTGCTTTCTCTTTCCTACCTCTCTTCTGTTCAATCCAAGTGTCCAAATCGCCCTTTCGAGCATCTCTCACGGAACACCTCAGCAACAACATTCCGCAATGGACATGCCAACGACCGACCCCAAGCTCCGGCACCTCGTCGCCTTTGGCAAACTCGCAAATTGCACACTGACGCCAGGACCCTACTACTGCGACGCCAAGTACGGCGTCTACCATTATCGACCCGCAATCGCAGCCAACTCGGTCTTCATTGCATTCTATGTCGTTGCCTTCTTTATCCACCTCGCGATAGGGCTCAAGTACAGAACCTGGTTCTTTTCGTCGGTCATCCTCGCAGGTATCGCTTCGGAATTGGTCGGATATGGTGGACGGATCTTGCTTCATAACAATCCCTTCAACTTCAAGGGGTTTCTGATCCAAATCATCTGCATCGCTTTCGGACCGACCTGGTTCACTGCTGCCATCTACCTCACCCTTTCGAAAATGTATGTGAGACAAGAATTCCAGTATTCACGTGATTGAGCATTCCTGTTGATAAGATTGCCTCTTAGTGTCATCTACCTCGGTCCCCAATACTCCCGCTTCTCCCCCAAGTTCTACCTCTGGATCTTCATCCCTTGCGACATCTTCTCGCTCTGCCTGCAGGCCGTCGGTGGTGCCCTCTCGACTACTTCGTCCGGTGGATCCAAAACCGCCGTCGACGTCTCCATCGCAGGTCTCGCCTTTCAGGTATTCACGCTGTGCATCTTCATTGCCTTGGTCATCGAGTACGCCTTACGATATAACAAGGCTCAGAAAGTCATGAACAAACCCGCGCCCGTTTCGAATCGGTTCAAGATCTTCTGCGCTTTCTTGGCCTTGTCGATCCTGTTCATCTTGATACGGTGTATCTATCGTATTGATGAGCTGAGCAGCGGCTACTCGGGGCCGCTGATCCATGACGAGAAGACGTTCATTGTGTTGGAGGGAGTGTGAGTGTCTTTGGTCTTGACGTTGTCTCAAATGATACTGACATCACTCGTAGCATGTCGCTCGTCGCTCTCTACTGTCTCATAGTTGCACATCCAGGGCCCATATTCAGAGACGCCCCTCATGCTCAGGCTATGGGTGATCAGACAATGGAGCCGAAGTATGGGATCGACTCTACCTCAGCATGAGAAGAATGAGACAGGCGTGATGAATAGTATCGGCGAAATCGGTGTTTGGGAAGGAGTGATGCGACCAATCAATACCACATACCAATAGCACAGCATAGGAGCATCAGAAGGGAGTCGTGCATATACTTTATCTTTCACGAAAACATCGACGATCCCCTCACCCGAATCGGAATATCATTGCTCGAACAAAAGGGACCGAGTTTTCAATCTTTTCCTCTCGAACCCCTCACACAGAGACAGCCCCAATCCTCAGAAATCAGGTTCCTTCCAAGCAAAGATACCTTCACTTTTCCCAAGCAACACAGTTATATCACTCACCCTCCAACCCCCATACTCGCGCATCCAAATCCTGCTTCCCCATGGCCCGCCCCTCAAATGTTCCTCAGCTCCCAAAATCAATCCATCAAACCTCTCCCTATCCGTCAAAGGCCGCTTACCCGAGTCCTATCTCCTTCCCAACCACATCACGCTCTTCCCTCATCAGAGATAAGTTATCCATCTCTTAATTCATGACCACCCTCTCCCCTCCGCCCTAACAACTTTCCCACCCCCACGCCCCCCCCCCTACAACCCCAAACACGTAAAACCCACCCCATTCCATCCCATCACCTTAAAATTAAATCCCACATCTCAAGAACCGCAGAACCTTAAATCCCGCTCCCACCCCATCCACACCCCCATCTAAACCTACCTTACCCACCATCATGATCACCATAACCATCATCCTCATCCTCATCCTCATCCTCTCGCTAACACATACCAAGCCATCATATCATAATCACTACCACCATTCACACCCTCTTCTATCATCCAGGCTACCTATCCTACACTCATTACAACCTAGATCCACATACTCAACCTACCTACCTACCTATTCCCTCTTTCATCCGAACCTCCCCCTCTCTTTACTAGCTTTACTAGCTTGAGTGTGACTGATTGGAAAGGGGAGATGCGTATGGTATGGTATGGTATGGTATGAGGGAGTTGGAGGCGGGGTGAGTGAGGATATGAGGGGGGAAGGTGCGGTTTTGAAGGATAGGTGTGTTGATAGGGATGGATGGCGGGGATTGTGGGGATTGTTTTTTGGGAGGTGGAGCAGGAGATGGATGAGAGGGATGGATGAGGGGGTGCATGAGGGAGTGGAGGAAGGGGGTGGAGTAGGAGATGGATGAGGGGATATGGCGGGGTTGATTGGGCGGGTTGGTGAGTGAGGTGGTGCGATGATTCGGTGGGTTGGTGAGGTGGTTTGGTGGTTTGGTGGGGTGAGGTAGTTTGGTGGTATAATTAGATAGTAAGGTGGTACATGATATGTAGTGGTGTTTTCTGAGCAATATGTAGTGGTGTTTTCTGAGCGGTGGTGGCTTTAGGATGGGCCTGCGTCCTGGTGGTTGATTTTGAGTTGGCCAGGAGATTATCCTTATTTTGTCTCGTAGACGAAGGTTGGGGATCTTGTTGATATCTTTCTCCGTTCTCGTGAAGGAAGGATGAGAGCTAGCTTAGCTTAGATCGAAGGTCTATCTAGAAATAGGGGTTTTTCTTGTAGTAGTATTTGATCATGATTTTGATATACAACATCGAGATTTCTTGGAGGTTGTTAGTAATGGTCACCGGAAATCTCTTTCTCTTCGCCATGTTTCGCATCACGTACTACATCAACATATTTCCGGTTCAAGATTAAGGGTTAAAAGTAATCTGTCTTTTTCGAGATGATATTTACTAGATATCTTGAGTTTTTGAGTAGGCCGGCTATGCTGAATTAATCGGGGGGGGGGGAGGGATTAGGGGGGGAGGATGGTTGTGCTGCGTGATAAGGGAAGATCTGACAGGGTATACGTATATGTGAAACACATTTCCCGATTATAAGCGTTCGCTACCGGATATAAGGGTCAACATGTAGAAGCACACCAATTGAGTTTTTTTTTTGGGATCTCGGGCAGATTATCTGGTGGTGTACACGACTACCTGCATACAACATAGCCCTACCTACACGATCGTAACCTCTGCCCACAAACCCTATGCAGGTTTGATAATACTCGATAGCGCCACCCAGCTGTGCCGTTTGAAATACGACGGCGACGGCGTACGGATATCTGAGGGAGATATCTAAATTCGTTCGCGGCACGCAAGATTAGTAGCGCTCAAATGGATGGATATGTAAGATGGATGGATGGCTTTGGGGTATTTAAAATGCATCAAGGATTTCATTGATGGTCTGATGGTGTGGTAAGGCCGATGGATGATGCGGTTTTTGGGGAGGGGGAGGGTGGTGTGGGATAAGAGGGGGTTAGGATTAGGTGCTGGGTGGAGGAGAGGGGTGGGGGATGGGGGTGAGGATGGGGATGGGGTGGGGGTGGGGGTGGGGGTGAGGGTTGTACAGGCGGAGAGGGTTTATGGGGGGGGAGGGGTTAGGGGGTGGATGAAGATTTTGATGGGAATAGGATGGTTGGGGTGAGTATGGGTGGGGGTGGTGATGGATTTAGATGAGGTGATGGTTGTGAGTTGGTTGTGATATTGCGAAAGATCTTTGAGTTAATGAATCTGGCAGGAGGTCGCGATTGTGGAGGAAATTAATTATCGCTAAGCGAAAGACACGGTAAAGTAGGGAGGTAAGATGAAAGTTTGATGTTGATTGTGGTGTAACATTCGCTTATTCAATACTCCTTGGCGTCCAAAACATCATGCGCATTCTATGGGCACCTAAGGATCACCTATGATCAAAAGCCAGGTACCAAACATTGAACTTACCTCCGCTACTACCTCAGATGCAGATCACAGAACCTCATCACTCTCTTCATCATATCAAGCACATGTTTCCTCTCCTCAAACAAATGTGGCTCCCTGGGATACGACACGAACTCGCAAGGTACGCCATACCGCAGGCAGCCCCGGTGGAAGGCCACCGCCTGGCTGATCGGCACTCGAGCGTCGTTTTCCCCGTGCAGTATGAGGATCGGTGTGTCAACGTTCTTCATGTTCCATATCGGACTGCCGTGTCTGGCGCTGGTATCGGAGGCGTCTGTTTCCCAGGGCAGGTTGCCGGCGAGCTCGCCTTCGAACCAGGGCGCGTCGGAGGACATACACATCATGTCCCAATCGGCGACACCGGCGCCGCAGATGGCTGCTTTGAAGCGGAAGTCTTGTCGGGTTACCGCGAGGTAGGATATAAAGCCACCCTTGGTGAGGATTCCACAGTCAGTAATTTCGTTTTGATGAAGTTTGGGGCTTCCAGGATACGATTAAGCATTGAACGAGGAATAAATACATATTACCGCACCTAGACTTATCTAGCAACCACGAGTACATTCTTATTCGAGGATGAAGGACTTCAGAGTACATACCTGCGACCAGCCACCAATACCTACTCGGGTTTCGTCGATGAGACCTTGTGAGATGCAATGTTTCACGAGAGAGACGACATCATCGTATTCTCCTGTACCCATACCGCCTCGTGCCTTGCTAGCGTAGTCCTCCCCGTGAGAACTACCCCCTCGATAGTTGGGGCATAGAATAGCATAACCAGCGGATATCAGGTACGGTACCCAATAGTACCTGGAAAATACGTCAACATTATTACAGCGGAGTACTAGTCAAAGCTAAGAAACGTTGCGGCGGAGCGGTAAATGGATTAGCGAAAGGAACCACCCCAAAGACACGAGGTAATGAATTTATATATGTAGTTTGAACATGGCCGGACTAGATAAACTGTACCCGAGAATCAAAGCATCCTTTGAAGAATAACGAGCAATGGGTCGCTCAACAAGAAGAACTGCTTTCGAGAAATGGTGCAGTTACCAGGACGGGCAATGAGTAATATGCTTGAAAAGCTGGCGTGCTCAATAATTTAGGCCGGTCGATGGAACTTGTGAGCTTGAGAAGGGGAACGGCAAGGCTCGTAACCGGGGGTGTATTATCCGATGAATGACTTACCCTTCAATATTGAATGCGACACTGACTCGAGCGTAGGGTCCTCCGTGCACAAGTACCAATGTTGGCATTGGTTTTGGATCTTCGAGAGAGCGAATTGGGCGAATGAAGATCCCATCACAATCCAAACCATCACTAGCCTTGCAAGAGACTTGTTTTGCACTCCCAATCGTACATTTGGCGATGTTAGATCCGTGTTGGGACAGTTGGCATGGCGATTCATTCCCCACTCGGGAGTACAACTCAGTAGGCGAGGAAGAGTCGCTCTTCGCGTATATTATGATGTCCCTTCCCGGGGCTACATCTGCGTCCCTGCCAAATCTCCGAGTTAGTACATGTTCATTGACGCATGCATATAATCTGGTGGAGAGAAAGCAGAGTCCACCATTCAATAGAAGGGTTCAATTTCCTCAAGATGGGTCCACATATAGTTGGAGGTAAGTAGAGGATATCCCTAAGAGATACCTCGAGAGTGAATGGCAAAGGAGAAGATATGCATTACCAGGTGTGTATCTCCCCCAAGTGTTCAAACAAGTATCGAAGTAGCCGGGGGTGCGTGCCCATTAGAGCATCGAGGGCGAATATCTCATCGTAGAGACCACGTTGAACCCGCCCGGTCAGTCTGCTCCCGCTCTGGCGTAGCTCCACTGCACATTCACTCTTCCCGAAAGCAGACTTCGACCATTTGCCGTCCTCGGTGGAGATTCTGTATACACAACCCGAGGTACAACTTTTATTTGGCATGTAGCCGGCTATAAACCAGAGGTATTCATCGGTATGGTATACCCTGGAAAATTGGGGACTCAGTGGTATGCAATAAAGACATTAGACAAAGCTATAGAATAACACATGGAAGAAGAGGTTTTCCCGAGGAATGGGAATGCTCGCAAACGTGAAGTTATAAACAAGTCCGGTAAGCCCCTTGACACTCGATATAAATCAGAAAGAAAGACTGATTAAGGGGTATTACCACCGAAATCACCTCCTGAGTTTGGGTCAAATAATTCAATAGAGGGGCTTACAGATTCCGTGCCGGACCAGGAAACTTCTCCTTGCTAAGGAGCATATGTTTGCCCTGGGCAACGCTCACTTTTCGAAAGGTAGTACCATGAAATCCTGCTGAGTCAACCTCGGGGGTCTCTTGCGTGATACAAGCAATTTCAGAAGAGTCACCCTTCCAAGCGAAATCTGTTACATGGAAGCTCTCCTCTAGCAGAGTCACCACCTCCCTCGTGGCAAGGTGCACACACCTTATACGATTGTATTCCCAATCTTCGCCGTACACTTTCGCCTCGCCGGTCGCCTTCTCTCGAGCCTCTTGATCTTTGCCTTTCTCATCAGGGCTGAGAAAGGCGATGAACTGTTGGTTTGGACTCCACTTGAATCCAGCAATTTGCTTCTTGTTCTCCGTTTTAGTCACAAAATGCGGCTCACCGCCGCCCGAAGGCGATACGATATATATAGCAGAACTCTCCCCTGGTTTGGCTCTATCAGAGATGAAGGCAACTTCTCCCATATCTGAGGGTCTAGGAGACCATTGTGGCAATTGATCATTGAAGAGGCCGGATGTAATTTGGCGTGCTGAATGTTCCTTGCCAACATCAGCGAGCCAAAGAGAGGAAGTGGCGTGCTCGCCAGATCGCGTGGTCGTGCGGACAGAGTAGACGACCTTGGTACCGTCGGGCGAGATGCGGACGTCGTGGGGCACAGGGATGTCCATTAGACCCTCAGCTGTTACTTCTTGCTTCTCCATGTTGACGGATTCTATCTACGAGACTGAGTAGCAGTCGGAAGAGTAGGAGGATCCTATATGTATAGCATGTTGTGATGAAAATCCAGCCGGCATGCGGTTGCTTCAACAAGTACCTGCCCTTACAAGTGTCATTATGACTATGACAATGCGGTACGTAAGCGATGCTCTGCCTCGATGAAATACTGCAGTGAGATGTGCCAAGCCGTGCCAAGTTATGGCTAACTTTCTTTGGACTAGCTCTAGCTATCAGCTTTCCCTGTAGCAACTTGTTCCTCTCGAAGCTATCCTAACTCCATCTTACTCAGATGGTAGAGCGGCATAGGTAGGCATCAATTCCTGCTGTCTCAAGTACATTGAAAGGAAGTAAGTTGATGAATAAAGCACAATGCTCCGGTGTCGACCTTGGGATCGATCAATCTGTTTATCTATACATCCTTGATTTGTACGTGCATTTTGATGAGGTTGCTTGAAGCGTGGGTAAATTTCGTGCAGACTGTAGGGTTTGTACAGTTGGCTTTTATTGGATTTCACGAGCTGCCTGAGCGACAGTATTCCTGATCAATCAGGTCTTTCCATCAGCGATGGCATTTGGAAATTTACCAATTTCTGTCATGAAAAGAAATAGATAAGAAGGCTTCAATTTCTCGCTAAATTATTATTGTGGTCATCATTACTTCTATCGTTGCTATCATCGTTGCTTTCCTTCTTAGTATGCTTGTTGTCGGCCTCGTAGCCATGTCCATTATCGCTGTTCGTGATGCGACCTTTATCGTCGTCATTGCTATAACATTTGCTACAATCGCTGCTTCCTTCGCAGCTTTTGTAGCTACGATCCTCAACACTCTCCCAGCCGCTACCTCAGGTACCCCGTTGGCTGCCGTTCTCATTCCCGAAAATATCGGCCATCATCTCGGTAAGAAGTCTGACCCTTTCGCTAACGTCGTCGTCTTCGCCATCGCTACTTGACGACGAATCTCTGATCGACGAGGCATCATCCCCAGCAGTAAAGGGCGAGCTCTCAGTCGACAAGGCGCTGTTCCCCGATGAAGAGCTTTCCTCAGACTCGGAGTCTTCAGAAAGCGAACCTTCGTCGGACCAAAAGCTTGCCTCTGATAAAGAGCTGTCTTCTATCGAAGAGCCGTCAGTCAGCGAAGGCAGCGACGGACTCTCGTCAAGGGACGAGCTGTCATCTAGCGAAGAGCCGTCAGTCAGCGAAGGAGGCGGCGGGCTTCCGTCTAAAGAGAAGCTGTCTGCATGTGACAACGAAAGGGGCCTTCGGTCTCCGATGGCGCCGAAAGTGTGATGTTGTCTGCATCTGTAGCAGAAATTATGCGTGGCGTCCTGTGTGTCGAATTCTGATTGACACCTGGAACAGATGGCTTGACGCCAGGGGCCGGGATTGTAGGCGGAGGTGGATGCCCAGATGTTGTGCTGGTTCCAATTGGATGGAGCGGTCCAGGCGTTGCGCTGGTTCCATGCCATGGTGGGTGAGTTGATGTCTTAGATGTTGCGTTAAGGGAAGGTTGGTGCAGACGGTAGGTAGTTGGTATATTTATGCTAGTATGCGTCTACTTTCGTTGTTGGTGATCGACTTGAGAGGCAGTGTGCTATATTCCAGACTTGTGAGAAGAAGGAAAGTAGGAGGTGAGTTGTTCTATATATGCCTCATGGTGGAGGCGGCAAGATATTCCGATTTATTCATTGTTAAAGTTGTGGGGAAGACCCAGTTTTCTGAAAATACAGTTTATTGTACAATTATTCTTACCAGCCCAAAACGTGTCTTGATGACTCAGGTCCAAGGGTTGTTGTCTCCACTTTGCGACGGCCTGAAAGGGAACTGCTCGAGAAGCATGAATCCATTATTCCGAACAGCAATTCGGAAGTGAAGGCCAGGCCATAATCATCGATGAGAATCTCCTAACAACGATGAACGAAGATGAGCTACTATACCCAGCTTCAACTCCTCCATCCGCTCGAGTGCCAGATGAATCTTAACTTCAGTGCCTCTCCCAAGCCATGAAACCCAGTCTCCTCACATCCGCTTACTATCGGCACCATCCAAGAATCCAGCGTCCACATCGCTACCGTCGAAACTCTCCAAAATCCCTCTTAACACTTTTCACATGCTAGATCCTTCCCAATGGACCCACCACTCCACTTTTCGCACATTGGGAGGGGAGTCACTGGGTGGTAGGTTGGTAGGGTGGATCTTCGAATTCTCGAAACCTTGGATCGCTTCAAGCCTAGATTCGGCATATGATAAGGTTACCTGATGCATGTTATCTGTATGAGAAGGAACAGAGATGTTAAAGAAATGTGCAATTCACTCCTTTGTTCAGCAGCCTAGGGTCTTTGCGGTGGTTGTAAAGTCTTTATATATCATATATCTCCAGATCGATAAACAATTGCCAGGAATACCGAGGGCGACGCCAATCCAGATAATAATTCAGCGCAGTCTTACCAAAGACACTCTCCAGATGGCCTCAATGTGAAAGAGGAAATGGCATGAGCACAACCGCTGAACGTGTGCAACGACGTAGAATAAGAACGAGAAGTGACGAGGAGCGTTTGCTATCAAATAGGCTCACCTCACTCAAGAGATATTTTCCCGACAGTTGACAGAGATTCGTACAACATCGGTTTCTCCATATCACCTAGAACACATTTTGGATTCCGTGCCTCGATAGCTTCTAATACGTGCTGTAAGCGCTCGGCCAATCGTATCCGATTATCTCGTACCTTCGTCTCTCGGTTGTGTAGACTCCGTTATGGTCATCATCCTCTCTACATGCATGTTTTTGGTTATTCCGCCCCCGACCACGTTTGAAAGCCCTGCCGCTAAGAGCTCAAGGTAATCCAGTCCTTTGCTTCCATGGAAAACGTCGTCGTCCTCAGGAATCTTCGACACAGCCAGTCATTATCCATAAAGGCCAATGTCGCGGCATCGTAATCTCCATATCGACATCGAATCCCCCATATCCCAATACTTCATCGTGGTGCCAACACCTCCTCCACCTCCTCTTCCCCCATCATACCAAACTCTTCTTCCCCTCCTCCCCCTCCCTCTCCCTCAGGTCCCATACCCACACCCCCTCTTTCCCCAGAAACACCACTCTCCAGCCCCTTCCCCTCTTTCAGCAACCATCCAGCAACCTCCTCCTTCCCACCAGCCTCAGCAGCAAACACAGCATCCTGCCCCACCCCATTAAGAACCCCAACATCCGCCCCAGCCCTCACAAGCGCCTGTACAACAGCCAAATGTCCATTCAGCGCCGCCCAATGAAGCGCCGTATTCCCAGCTGCGTTTTTACGATCGAGATCTATACCTGAGGAAAAAGTGGTGAGGAGGGTGTTGAGTGTATCTGTACTGTTCGTGATCAATGCCGTGACGAGGGTGGGCTGGGTGGAATAGTACCGAGGTGGCCATTCGCGGCTGCCATGTGGAGGAGTCCATTGCCGCTGTCTGGGTCTGCGGCTGCGTTTAGGATTGTGTATGGAGGGGTGGAGAGGCGCTTGGCGATGGATTCGATGCTGGTGGTGAGGTCGTGGGTTTCGCCAGTGCGGGCGAGGTAGAGGAGGTCTTCTATTTGGTCTTCGGAGAGGGTGGTAAGGGTCGCTGTTGGCATTGTGGGGTTGTGAGAGGAGGGCGAGAGAGGTGCGAAAGATAGATACGGATTGTCGATCAGTATCACATTTTTATTGGAGTGTGATAATTCTATGAGTATTCGGTCAAAAGCTCTACAGGTTCTCCGGTATAATGACGAGAGGTTTCCCTATACTGTCCTCTTAAAGTACAGTAGGGAAGACCAACAACGCAGGCTTAAATAGCGAATATTGAGTTCCATATGGCCAGCAACCCTTGGTCAAACGCCAATGCCAAATATACAATATACAAGGTCCGTGTCCATCTTCTCAAAATCAGTCCCTCAACCATGCCCTCCTCTTCTCCTCCTTCCTCTCTTTTCGCTTCTCCTTGAATGCCTTCAGCTCTTGCTTACTCAATTTCTTCCCACTCCTTTCCGCCTTCAGACTCTTCCCATTATGACTATTCGCCGCAGCATCAACATCAAAGAAAGCGCTCATCTGCCTCTTGCTCTTGTTCTCATCGTTGTGGTTCTCCGGGTTGATGCTATTGGGCTGCCACTTTCCCGTAAAACGATTGAACACACCCGTAGCCGCGTAAACGGCCGCAGGATCGGCTGGCTGTCCATTGATCTCTTCACCCGGCTGGAGTTCCTGGGCGTAGGGGGCTGTGGGGTCGTAGTCGCCGTGGACGGCCGGATCGTAGCCACCGTGCGGTCGTTGTGGTTGTTGAGCGGTGTCTTCGGTTCCCGGTGCTGGCGCTATTCTGTCGTAATTGCCCACACCTGGTGCTGCAGGTTGTATGGGATCAGGTACGCGAGGGTTAGTCCATTGCGATTGTCGTGTATACCGGTTGTAGAAGTAAAAGGCTTGAGCGTTGTCATCCCAGACTGGATCCCACCCATCATCTTGTGGATCCTCAGTGGGAAGAGGAGGTGCAGAAGAAGTCACTTTGGGCAATGGTGGTGCCGTTGAAGAGATGTCCCGAGAAGTTGCGGACAGAACTACCTCCTGCATGTCCACTCGTGCCACTGTTGGTTTTCCACGATCTGGTGAGGCGGCTGCAGCTTTACCGCGACTCGAGCTACGTTCCCCGCTTTCGCTTCTTGCGAGTTCAGGCAGCGACATCTTGTTGCTATTCCGCCTTCTGGTAGACCTTTGACAAATGAGAAGCTAACGATGCGTGGGGTTTCGCCGTCAGTCAGATGATCACTCAGCCGTGTGCACCATCAATGTCTATACCGTATTTAGAAAGTCGCAACACAGGCCCAAATGTGGGGTAAGCTCGTAGAGGAACCCGTACACTCCAACGGTGTATCCCTTTGCATGGACGTCGTTCACAGAAAAGTCACAGCTCCCTCTCCTAAAGATAGAGTCCACTAGTGACTAAGCAGATCTCGGGCGTACCCGGATATAGTAAAAGGCAGCGGGATCGATAAGACACTAACCAACTTAGGTACTCAGACAGACGGCTCGGCGCTTCGGGCGCTAGTTTATACTGGATCCTAAAAGTGGGTCATCTGCTATCTCCCACAACTCGTGCCCTTCCACCTTCCGATATCGCCAGTACCGTGGGAATCTCAGATCATGGCTTGCTGACCCTTGTTGTTGCCTTTCCCATAGTGGACCCTTCGTCCTCCTCTTCCTCCTCGCTTCCTCAGTGATTTCTCTTGTGCCTGATACATTGAAGCCATCCCAAGGCCAAAGCTACAGAATAACCGCCAAGATGTATCTCATTCCTTCAGTCTTCACAAAGACACTCATGGACAAGAAGACGGAGGTGGTCGTCTTCTCTGCCACAGCCATTGCCCTCTATGGCTACGACCAAGGAATGATGTCCCTCATCAACACCAACTACGACTATCTCGCTACAATGGGCATAAAATAAGAGAATCCTCTGGTCGGCGTCATAGTTTCTGTATACTATCTTGGATGTGCCGTCGGAGCGGTACTTGCCAGCCTGATGGCAGACAAGATAGGGAGGAAACCGGGGATATTCGCCAGTCTTGCCCTTACTTCGCTGGGAAATCTGCTCATGTTCGTCGCGGGCCTGGGCTACAAGAATGGGGCGATGACGATGATGTTCCTTGGACGCATCATTATGGGTTTGGGTGTAGGTGGTATTGATTCCGTCATACCCGTCTACTCGTCCGAATTGAATGAAGAAGGTGGACGGGGCGAGGCTCTGGCGAAGGAGTTCCAGTCCAATATATTCGGCCTCAATATGGCCTTCGCTATCAATCTGGCTGTCACGTATGGTCTCGGCAAGGATAATCAATGGGGTATGTGAGCTCTGCCGTGCGATGCGGTCATTAATTGACATAGTACAGCCTGGCGTATCCCCATCATCGCCATGCAAATTTACCCCGTTCTCTTACTCTCCTTCATCTCTCGCCTACCTGAAACGCCTCGCTGGTTCATCTTCAATGACCGTGGGGATGATGCCAAAGGCGCCCTGACCGAAATTTACGGTGAGGATGAGATGCAAGAGAAATACGAGGAGCTGGTTGAAGCACGCGAAAAAGAGTCAAGTCAATCAGTCGGCTATAGCGACATGATATTCCCCTCAGGCAGTCAATTCCATCCCACGATGGTGACAGTGATGGGTCAAGTCAACCAGGCATTGACCGGCTATGGCGCGGTCAGCGTGTACGGCCCGCAGATCTTCGAACTGCTCGGGCTGGGTGTGCAAGAGTCGGAGTTCTTGACCATGGGCAACTACGTCTCATACTTCTTCCTCATGACTTTCGCCTGGCTTTACATCGACGTGGTGGGACGACGTCTCCTGATGGTCGCTGGAGCGCTCGGTCTCTCTGGTTGCTTTCTGATCTTGACCTTGCTTGGAGGCCTGGCACAAAACGCTGATCAGCTTGGGATACCCGACCTGCCACTTGCCGTCGTTGGTGGCATTACACTCTATATTGCAACTGGCGCCTTCGGTATTGGATGGCTAAGCGAGGTCTGGCTTATCCCAACAGAAATATACCCATCCTCGTCACGCGCTCAGGGCGCAGCCATCTCTGTCGTCATATGGGGCCTCGCAAATTTCGCCGTCACGCTCCTAACTCCGATCGGCTTCAACAATCTGAGTTATTGGCTTTTCCTCGTCTTTGCAGCCACGAACGGGTTTGCTGCCTGGTGGACCTGGGTGAGTCAATCTCCTGGTACATCAATGCCTGTTGCTGACACCTTTCTCACAGGCTTATTCCCCAGAGACGGGTGGACGCTCGTTCGAAGCGAATCAACGATTTTTCGAAGATGCGAAAGAGCACAATACGTGGCTGGTCACCAGAGTCAACAAGGGAGAGTTCAGGGGTATGCCGAAGAGCGAGAAAGACGGTCAGGATGGAGAGTCACAGCCACTGTTGGGCAATGGGTCCTAATACTCACGAAAGCTGAAATGAATATAGATCTCTCCTTGTTGATATCCTGCCGTACTTATAGGGACCGCTCATCTTCACTTCGCTCGTAGCGTATCTAAATATATATACAGGCCGACCAAATCGGCTATAGAGCTAGATGCATGGAACGTGCTTGAGGTGCCGTTCAACTGAGTCCATTCGACCCATATCTGTCAATCTATTGGGTAAGTCTTTCAGCATCGAATGCGTTGCAGTGTTTGATTACCATGACCGGTCGCGGCAGCATTGAGAGTATGGCGATGACCGCATCCTGCATTGGACCTTATCGCTCGCTCCATCCATACGAAGTTATTCCTTGTAACAGGACCAATCGGCTATGCATAAGAGAATCATTATGGACTGTTGAAAATCGATGAAGTGGATAATCTAGCACTCTTCCTTAGAACAGATGGCGGGATGCCAATCCATGAACGTGCCTGGAAAATGCAGTAGAAATATCGGCCCCCTCGGCAATTCAAACAATGGCGACATCCGCAGCCGCTGTAGCTTGGATCAACTGCGCGGACGGTGAAGAGGGAATGGGAGGAGATTTTATTTCGACGAACGTGACGTAAAGGCGTTTCTCCGCGCCTGAGACAGATGTTAGTACATGAATTGGCCATCTGCTGCATCGATGGTGCCGTGTCGTCGAGTCTGAAACATCGCGGGAACTGTGATTCCAGCTTACCAAGTCCAAGTGCCGTGCCGAGTTTCCCCTGCTTGATGCACATCTCATTGACAGCCACGGCCGCGGCCCATATTTCGGAATACTTTTCTACGTCGCGCACATCGCGCCGACCCGGCTGTGTGCTGTCGTGGGAGTGGAGGAATAGCCAGCATTTGAGGTCATCTGTACGGTCATTTTGGTCAGTTTGGCCCTTTTGAGGTTTGCTAGCGCATTGATGGATACTTCGCAAATGAGCAGTATTCACCTGATGGAAGTTTCCCCGGCAAGCCCACCTGTACATCTGGCTCATTGGGAGGGCCGAATACTAGGGGCTGCAGGGACCAGGGCATCTTGGCGAGCACATTCTGGCAGGATGCATATGGAGGTACGTCCGTCAGAGGTTGTCTGTCTTCTGTGCAATGCACTATGATGTCTGAAGATCTGACCCGGACTGAAAGGCCTTTGTGTGCGCCTAATAGTTAAAGGAAGGGTCACGAGGTCAGCGCACCTGTGTATCCAATACCACCGGTTGGGGGGCTCTGCCTTTCTATACACTTTCCGATGGTCAAGCTTGCCGCGAGTGCTATCTGGCGCCAATTGGCTGCGTCGGCCACCCCTAGAGCGGCTGGGAGAATATCGATAGCACAATGGCCATCATCTATACTCAGTGAGTAAGAAAGTCTCTTGACAATTGTGAATGTTGATAATTGAAGGGGAACTAATTTCGGGATGCAATTGGGAAAGTAACCGGGAGATAATCCAAGGGTGACAAACCACTTAGATAACGAAATGGGAGAGGCACATCAAAGCTTCCTCTGTCTCGCAGACCAAATGTCATAGGATTGTAGTCCTGCGGGATCTTCGATAAGGCATTCCGGCAGCTCGCTGGTACTAGATCCCTCCCCAAGAGGTCTAGACAGACAATGTTAGGAAGGTCTCTGAGCTGCGTCACATTGGTGGGAGCTAGGAGCGCTGATGCGTTATTTTGTAAAGACTGTAAAGTGAGTACATCGTTTGTTGGGTGCGTAGTCAACGATTGGGCTGGCATTGAGGAGGCTCGGAAGACATTGAGGAAGACACAAATGGTAAGAAAGCAGGACAGTCCCATCGTCGTACTTGGTGGATAGGGATGGACTACGAGTGAAAGATATTTGTGAATTCAATTGTGAGCTTTGAACTGCACATCGAAGAGGTGGACTTTCCGGTTGCACGGTCATGCTGATGCGGCTAAAGTCAGTGGAAGAAGACGCGTAGCGTTCTGGCGATCCAGGACGGCGTGAGAAGCGCATTGGCGACACCCATGAAGCGGATCGTGCGGAAAAGGAATATGTACGAAATCGTCTTGCGTATCGATGGATACACAATTGCGAAATACGTATGAGGTCTGGTGTGCTAACATGGGAGGCCTGAATGATGTTCTAACAAAACCACAGGGACTTTTCAAACGAGAGTGTCATGCAGGACCAAAGCAGTCTGATCTAACATGATGCGAAGTAGTTACGCAGTATCTCAAGCTGCTCTCACTCGGCCAGACACCACCAGCAGAGATAAGGACGCTGCTGACGAATACCATCAGTCATACGGCGAAAGCGTAGAAGCTTGAAGAGACTACCTCGGATACAAAGCGTTGAATCATCTGATAGGAACCATGGAGAGTTGAGCACACCATGGACGTAAGAGCTACAATAGATGAACGAGGGAAGTTCCTAGATACTTCAATTGGGCATTAGAATACGCCAAGAGACGCTAGCGATCGCTTGCCTCGGCAACCGCGATTAAGTAAAATACCCCCTAAAAGCAAACAATACTTAAGAACAAACATTGCTACACCGATCTCTATCTCGTTCGGTGTTGCCTACGGCGATGCTAATCACAACTTGCAAAGATGTCTGCGGTGGCCGACCCGAACTCTGAATCAGTAACATGGTATAGTAAGCGTAGTGATCCACGTCCACCAGATTTACGGTTACTGCATTTCAACGATGTCTATCATATTGAGTAAATTACCTTTTTAATCCCTTCTCATTTTGACTAGAGTTTGTATAAACAGGTCACTGACGAACATGAAGGGCTGGCTCCGCAGAGCCAATTGGGGGTATCTCCCGATTTCAAACAGTGGCAAATCACTACCGCTCGGATCCGCAATACGCCAAGCAATCCAAATTGATTACTTTGTTCTCCGGCGATGCTTACAACCCAAGCCTTGAGAGCTCGGTGACTAAAGGCAGGCACATGGTACCAGTTCTGAACAACTTGCAAACAGATGCGGCGTGTGTGGGTGTGAGTATGAACCCCTTTTCTTTCGAGCACCTACTCAGTGGCTTTGACATATTATTGATATTGATTGTACATAGAATCATGACCTTGACTTCGGAGTTCCTCAATTCAGGCATCTGAGCAAGCAATGTCATTTTCCGTGGCTTCTTGCAAATGTACTAGATCCTGGGCTGGGAGACGATGTGCCGTTGGGTGGCTGTGCGAAGACGGCCATTTTTGAGTCGTCAAACGGGATCAAGGTAGGTCTGATAGGACTGGCCGAACGGGAATGGTGAGCAACTTCTCTCTACAGTCATGCGTTAGGCCCATTGCTCATCATCGTGCAACAGGCTGGATACTATCAATTCTCTACCCCCAAATTTGATCTATAAATCCGCTTCGCAAACGGCCAACGAGCTAATTCCAGCTTTGCGAGCCCAAGGTGCGCAAATAGTGATCGCCCTAGCGCATGCGAGAGAGCCAAGTGACTTCAAGCTTGCGGAGAAAACGTCCAAGGGTCTCCTCGACATGATCCTCGGAGGTCACGATCATTTCTACGCTCACCACATCGTCAACGGTACTCACGTCCTACGATCTGGGACCGATTTCAAGCAGCTGAGCTACATCGAAGCTCGGCGAAGGGAGAAGGATCAGCCAGGCTGGGACTTCGACATCATCCGCCGCGACATCACGAGAGCTATTCCTGAGGACGAAGCCACTGTGAAGTTGGTCGATAAGCTGACGTCAAGCCTCAAGAGCAAGCTTGAGAAGCCGATAGGATATACTGCAGTTCCGCTGGATGGTCGGTTCACTACGGTAAGGACCAGAGAGAGCAATCTAGGTAACTTCGTCTGCGACCTCATCCGCCACTTTAACGATACTGACTGCGCTCTGATGGCTGCTGGTACCATACGTGGGGATCAGATCTATCCGCCTGGTGTCCTGCTGATGAAGGATATACTCAACTGCTTCCCCTTTGAGGATCCCGTCATCGTCATTCGTGTCACGGGGAAAGGTATACTGAAAGCGCTTGAAAACTCCGTCAGTCTCGTCCCCGCGCTCGAAGGCCGATATCCTCAGGTCTCAAATATTCAGTTCAAATACGATCCACATTTAACCTCTGGTTCACGGGTGCTATGGGTCAAAGTTCACGGCGAGCCATTGGATTTGGACAAAGTCTACACCATGGCAACGAGAGGGTACATGGGCCGTGGCAAAGATGGCTTCGAATCGCTCCTTGTCAAAAGCGAAGGCGGGCAGTGCGAGGAAATCGTCTCAGAAGAAAACGGCATCCTAATCAGCATGGTCTTGCGCCAGTACTTCATGTCCTTAAAGGTCCTCGGCAAATGGACACGCTGGTCGCCAAGCCTTCACAGACACTGGGACGGTGTCAACGATCGCCTACATGCCGGTGGAAAAGTCCGTCAGCCGGGCGAAGCTCAGAAAGTCCTCAAAACAAACGCTAACGGCAGGCTGCGCGCACATGCTGAAAAGTCAAAGACGGATGTTGATGGCAAGCTCGTCGACTCGGATACCGATGATGAGAAAGAGGTTGAGCATGAGGGCTTGGCCTCTTCGGTAGCAAGCGTTGGTAGCGTCGAGGATGAGGCGCGGAGGCAGATGCATGTTGCGAGGAAATTCACTCGGGTTTGGATGGAGCTGGCGGGTATTGAGAGGCGTGGTGTGGATGTTGTTGGGGATGTTGATGCGCATGGAGCATTACCGCATTGGACTCATGGGATTGCGCCGAAGTTGGAAGGGAGGATAGTGATTGAAGGTAGGGATGGTGATCGGGACGTGTGAGTGGCTGATTGGATGATGATGATGATGATGATTTTATGATAGTTAGATCTGGAATAGGTCTGACCGAGACTTATGGCTATGAATTCTAATATAACTAGCATATTTGGTGCTGATGAGGGGAGAAAGGCTACTCCACCCCCAACCCAAAACCCAAAACCTACCCCATCCCCAAAGAAAACCCTCACAACATCCCCTTCCTCGCCAACTCAACCTTCCTCCCCACCTCCCCCTCCCTCCACCCGCCTTTACTAACACACACCGCGCTGCCGTCGCCCAACTCGACTTTATCTTCGACGGCCGGGAAGGGACAGGGGCAGTGGTGCGGGAAGTGGACGCAGGCGAGGGTGTGGGGGCAGAGGTAGTTTGTGCAGTGTGCTGTTACGATATCAGACGTATTAGTAAGGCTTGTGGATAGAAGGGGGGCTGTGGATAGAGTGGGAAGGGTGGATGGATGGAACTTGGGAGGAAAAGGGGATTACCGGCTTCGTAATTGCGCTGATACCATTCCGAGTCGCTGGCGACGTTCTGTTGTTCTTGGCCGTGGTGGTGGTGCTGTTGCTGTTGCTGTTGTTGCGGACCACCGTTGAACATCTGTTCGAAGAATTGAAATTGCGCGGATGCGAGGGTGAGGAGGGTGGAGAGGAGGGTGAGGGTGAGGATGGAGAGATGCATTGTGAGGTGTGGTGTATTGGATGCGAGGATGAGGCCAGGTCATTGAAGAGTCGCAACAGGTACACAAGGTGACAAGAGGTAGGGCCGAACTAGCGCCGAGTTCGCCAAGACGATCTCCAGATCCAACCACATTAGTCAGCCTCGTCGACGCTTACTCATGCATCCAAATCGAGACACCTCCATTTTGCCTCAGTACCTCAGACGTGTTCCAAGCCGGGCGCCAAGCCCCTTCGGGTTAGCGATGCTGACTACGCAGCCGGGTAGTAACACGTCTAAGCGTAAACTTTTATTCCTTTACTTATAAACTCCTTATTATTAATAGTATATTAATAATATTAGGATTATTTACTATAAGGTACGTGCGGAGTAAGGTATTTATATCTAGAATCCTAATAAGACGCGAAATAAGCTAATAGTATATTTATAAGCTATTACACTCTATTGCATCCTATTACTCCGTAACCGCTTCTACTAAAATAGCTATAGTATTAAGATTACTTATATTAAGTACCTTATATATTAGATACGTATACTCTAGTACCTTAGATACCCTATCTAACCTACTAACTACTAGAAAAATAAGCTAGCCTATTATTATTATTACTAGCTAGCTACTAGGATTTTTAGAAATTTAGAGTTAATAAATAGTAATAGCGTTATAAACGGTTTATTAGGGGCGGATTAGGCTAAAAGTAGGCTAGTTAAAATTAGAAGAAGTAAGAGTATAATTAGGGTATTAACGTAGTTAGTATTTATATAATAGAATTCTATACTATTACGTCGTAAAGTTAAATAATAATAAAATTTATTAATAAGCGAAAAATTTGTATAACGCGTTACTAAAAAATAGGATATCTAGTAAAATTATAGAAGTTTACGCTCAGACGTACTGCCCTCCTGCTGCGTAGTTAGCCTTGCTAACCCGAAGGGGCTTAGCGACCAGCTTGCTGGCCAATCAATGGCACGTCTGAGGTACTGAGGCAACCTCCATTCCTCGAACCAAAACCACCACCTCCATCAACGATAATCCAGCAACCATGCCACCACCTCGCTTCCCACCCTCCCCCCTCCCCCTCCTCCTCCGTTCCCGCCTCCCCACCCCCTCCCTAACACCCCTAACAACCACCCGCCCCGCCTCCCACGCCTCCCAAGGCCGCGCCAACAAAGCCGCCCAAGGCCCCGGAAAACGTCTCGGCGCCAAAAAAGGCGCCTCCGAGCTCGTCGTGCCGGGGAACATCATATTCCGCCAACGCGGCACACACTGGTTCCCGGGCGAGAATTGCAGCATGGGACGCGACCATACGATATTTGCGAGGGAGAAGGGATATGTGGTTTTCTATCGGGATCCGGAGTTGCATGCGAAGAGGAAGTATATTGGGGTTGTGTTTGAGCGGGGGGAGGTTTTGCCCAGGAGTCGGTTGAGGCCGAGGAGGAGGAGGTTGGGGCTTGTGGGGAGGGAGAGGGAGGGTGTGGTTGGGGAGGAGGAGGGAGAGGGGACTTTCACGGTGGAGGAGGGTGGGAATGACGAGGCGCGAGAGACGGACGTGAGGCAGCTAGCGAAGAGTCAAAAGGCGAAGGGGATGGAAGTGCCAAAGTTGGAATTGAGGCCTGGATATCAGTACCGAGAGTCGAACTGGCATATCGGACGCGCGGCCGAGAGGGCGGATATCAAAGTGCGGGAGTATAAACGGGGCGATCGATTCCTGGCGTGGCGGAAACTGAATGCGAGGAAGGCGAGGAATGCGGAACGGAGGGCGTTGAGCTCGAGGAAGAAGAAGGGGAATGCGAGGAGGAGGTGAGGTGTGGGGTTGGGGGGATGTGTGTGTGAATGTGTGTGTGTGTGTGTGTGTGGGTGGGTGTGTATGTATTGAGGTAGCTACAATGCCTTTTCGGATGTGATGGGCCCTATCGCAGCAAATCACATCCGTCTCTGCTTTCGCTGATACGCTCTTAGCGAACAGAAGGTAGAGAGAGAGCTGCAGACGGATCATATATATCGAACGCGTCTTGCTACCAGCTTGACGTTGTCAAGGAAGAGCACCTTGATAGTGTCCACAAGCAATCCTTAACACCATGTCTTATCATTGCTCACGTCTTGAAGAACCCCTGAAAGCCCTCTCAGCCGACTATCCAGATGCGAGGATGATATATCTCTTCTTCTTCCTCACCTCTTCTTCATCCCATCTCCATCCCTACCCCAAGACCCACCACTATCCACCTTCCTCACCCCCATCCCCCAATCCCCATCCCCCATCCCCCATCCCCCATCCCCATCCCCATCCCCATCCCCATCTCCACACCTCTCCCCCTTCTCAACCCCCTCCCTTTCATCCCCTCCATCCCCTTCTTCCCCTTCTTCCTTTCTCCCCACCCCTCCCACTCCCCACCATCCCTTCTCCACCCCCTTCTTCCTCTCTTCCTCTCTTCCCCTCTTCCTCTCCCCTACCGCCCTACTCACTCACCCCTATCCCCCCCTCCCCCCAACGCAGCCTCCCCAAATCCAATCCAAACCACCAAAACCCTCTAATCCCTCCGTCCGCCACTGTCTCCTTCGTTGGCATAAGTACTCACATCTATACGCCACACTATACCCTACTGCATATAGATGTGTATGTTGTAGAGAGGGATTGAAAAACGTGGGGGTGGACACTGGATAGAGGGGAATATTTTTGCTGGTGAAGGGAATGGGATGGTGTGTGAGTTTGAGTAAGAATGCCGAAATTATGTATTTTTCTTCTTCGGTGGAGTGCGATGTTTGTCTGTTTCCAATGCGAATGTGCGGTATTGAAGGAACTGAAACACCAAGGCATCTCGAAGACAGCCGGCCAATTCTGCGGTGTAGAAACCCCTCCTTTGCTCCAAGTTGGAGCATCCCATTACCACCTCTTTATCCAAGTCTCCGCACCTACAATTCGTTATCCAACTCTCGCATTCGGTTCATCCCATATCGCCAGCCTACTCTACCACCATGCTCAGTACCGACACTCATCCCACATCGCCAGCTCTCCCTACTACCATGCTCCGTACCGACTGACAATCCAAGCACGACACTCATCCCACACACATTACTTTGAAAAAATTAGAGCTGACTCATCCCCTCGTCCCAATCCACATCTTCCAACAAGGCCACATCATCACCCCTCACGTTCCCACCCGCACTCGTCATCTCCATCTCCGCATCCCGCTCCATCTCCCTCCTCTTCACGCCATCCACAAGCTTGGAGTCAAGCTTGTAAGTATAGAACAGCTCGTTGACGACGATGCGATAGGTGCCCCTTCCTTTCGCCATGACTTTCATCTCGCCGAGCTCGATCCCGGCAAGGTGCCATACGAAAGCTCGCTTGTGGTGGTGACGGAAGGCGACGCTGGCTTTGATGAGGGCCCAAGAGCTGTTTTTGCTGCCGGACGTGTATTCTTTTTGCCACTGCTGCACTCTTTCGGAAACGACGACAGATGTGGTGGTGCTATCTTTGTTCACCATTGGAGGACCGGCGTCGTCTGTCCTAGGTCTCAAGGACAGGAAGTCTCCACGACACCTCTCGACCACTGCTCGAAAGCTCAATGCGTTACCTTTTCGTGGTGGTCGGGTCTCGTCATTCTCGTCTTCGGGTCGCGCATTTCGCAGCCAGAATCTTAGGATTGCTTCCAAGTCGATCTCAAGATTCTTCAGGACATGTGCCAATGATTTGTCTGATTTATCTGATTTGGCGTATTCCACCATGTCATTACGAAGACGTGCTAGATCCTCATCCCACCAGACTGCTTCGCTGAATGCTTGATCAAAGTCGCCCAATGCCTTCCCGCGTACTTTTTTGGCGACATCGAAGACTAGCTGATCGATCATATGGTCTGTCGGCTTCGCCTTGTCTTTGTTCTTGTAGGCAGGGGGCATTAATCGTGCTGGTAATTCGTTTCGTTTAAGGAGCGATTGCCATTTGGGCTCATCGAACATGAAGCCTCCTTTGGCACTGTCGACAAGGATCCCAAGAAGGATCGCGATGTTGATGGCTTGAGGGCTGTCGATAGCCTTTTCCTTATAACATAAAGCCTCGTGGTAATTCGTACATGAACCTAGCATATTGTGTTGAAGGTTGAAGTTGAAAGCCTGATACAAAAACCGATTCAGATAATCAGGATATGCTAGATGATCTGCCACCTTGGTACTGTTCTTTTCAATGCCGTAGAATTCAAGGGAGGGGGGATCGGGTACTGCAGCGTTGGTGAATGGCTCCACGATATCTGGATCCCAGCAAATCCAGGCTTTGTCCCCATCATAGTCTCCGCTAGCGTAGTTGATCAGAACCTTGCATACTTAGCATGATATCCAGACTTACCCGGAAAGTTTGCTCGCAAGGGACACCGAGCCCTTGGACGAAAAAACAACAACATCTCTGTACACCCGTAGCTCGGGTCTGAATATTGCGCGAACCTGTCAAACATCAGCGTTCCGTTGAGATCATCTATCGGGCTAATATCTTGTTTTCCACAGATAACGGTGAAGTCAGAATACCTTTTGAACATCCGAAGGTAAGTGAGCAGGCAGCCGTGCAACAAGAACGTCTATATCGTGTAGCATTGCTTCGTCAAAACCTGACTTTGCATCTCTGAAGCTGTTTGAAAAGCCAAGATGTATCTCATTTTCCTCAAGGATAGCTAGCGGGTCAGCAATCATGAAAGCGTAAGTTGATCGCCCTATTCCGATATTCATTCTATTTTCGAGTCGCAAACAGTAAGAATGAATAGCCTCCCAGACTTGCTGCCTCAGGTACTTGCATGATTTGGCCTCGAAACCATGCTAAGATGTCGTTAGCCCCTGTTCGGTATAGGCATTGCAGATGGCTCTTACCTCCAAGAACCAGTCGATCTTTTCAGCTCTTGAAAGTGGTAGACCACCTTGCATCTCGATACCTCCGTATCCAGCTCGATCTCCCGATACAGAATTGTTATCTTGATTCCACTTCCTGAGCGCTGTACTGCTTTCCATAGCAACTTTGAGCTCTCTTACACGCAGCGTGAGATCTTCTTCCAATCGGTCACGGAACGTTTGAGTCGGTACTCCTCGATCAGCAAGGATCGGCATAAGCTGGAAGTTGAGAGAGCTAGGGCTTAATCGTCGGGAATAATCATTCACTTCGAACCTGACTCTCTCTTCATCTGGAGAAATAGCATCTATAGCATGACCTTCGAACTTTAACTGGGAGTCATTTATTTCAATCCAGAAATTCCGCGACGTCAGGAGGGGGTTCTCGTCCAGAGCGTCAACCATCCATATTCCCTTAGCGCCTGCGATACGCCCCTGGTATACCGCGGGAGTGTGATCCATGCCGAGCATGCGAGCAATTGCAAGCGCAGCAGGTCTCGATATACGTGAGCATCCCTGGGACGATTAACATTGACCAACAAGCCAAACATACGTTCCCTTACATCATTCATCACCGGAGCTTTTGAGGTGGGTGCGTTGAGGTGCAACTTCTTTTCGTCGGAGCGTGGAATGTTGACACGCCATACATTCACCGAATCTGCCCGAGCTTCGTCACATCGTAAAATCTCATGAGGTTCGAATACCACAGTCGGAGCCGTATCACTCACACCTGTCTGTAATGTTAGCTCTCAATAGTAACCATGTCTCAAGCGTTTACCTAATGCAAGTCGCGCAAAGAGCTTCAACCAGTATTGGTCCTGGTTGAGATCGAGCGGCATGAACCATTGGATCAAATGTTCGACAGTCATACGCAAGTGAGATGTTCGTCGTGGGTCCTGTTCGCCACTATGGGCCACATGATGCCTGAAGCCTACACCATCTTCGGCAAAGAAGTAGATCCTATCCTTAGCATAGTTGAAAGCAGTGCGGGATGATCTCAAACGTTTCTTAGTCGATTCAGGCTTGGTGAAGAATACGCGCCATTTCCGGCCTAGAAAGTGATGCTCTGTACCAACAAGCCATCTGATGATGCAATCTCGGGCTGCAGCATGATCCGACGCGAGGTGTGCAGGCAAACCATCAGGACCTAGTCCCGGTATCGTAATGACACAAAATCGGTCACTGCCAAATTTGCGAGAAAGCCGGTAGGATGATTCCAACTTCAGCGGGTTCAGCCTGAACTCGAACAAAGGGCCACTGAGCTGCTCACGAAACGATAACCTGCCACTTATTGCAACTTCCTCGAAGGCCTCTTCGGCGAGTGTCCAGGCGGCGCGACTTGATTCCTCGGGCAGCTGCGCCCCCGCATCCTTGATGACGAGGCGGAGAGCAGACCACATGGCATCGTAGGACTCATAGGTCTGACCCAGCAAGTAAGAAATCTTGATTGGGGATAGTTCACCATGCAATGACACTCGGACGATCTCGTAGAGCTGTCGAAAGGGAATAGCTGCAATATCATCGGAAATGGGAACTTCGAAAGGTCAGCGAATACGACTAAAGATCAAGCTAATTGAAGCAGAAATACCGAAAGGTGGTTGGGAAGTGAGACGCTTCGCTAAATCGGCCATCGTGCCTGTACTTGTAAAACCTCTCGCATTCGTAGACGGTTTAGTCGTATGAGTCGTGTCGAGATTCATTGTACTACAAGCGTGTATGTCGGACTGAACAGGTTCCTCTGATTTATGAAGTAAATACTCTGGACTCAGGATAGCGGAGCCATGCAACACATTGCTCCGGTTTTGTCCGTTGTCCTTCGACTTTCCAATGGACCATAATGACTGATCAGATGGGTATCTTGATCGCAATTGGCCAAACGAGGGACGAACCGTAGCATCGGTGTCGTCTGCGGTGGATTCGAACGACGTTGCTAATGACTCAGAGCAGAATGATGTATTCGGGGACGTCCAGGCAGGAGAAGCGTTTGTCATCGATGATGAGACGGAAGAGATGTTGTCAAAAGACCGCGACAGATCTAGTGAACGGGATATAAAGCCATGACTTTCTGGAGATGAAGCTGGAACGGCGGAATTCGCATTGCTTCGCACGTTAGATTTTTCACGCGAGATTCTCCTCATCGGCGGCGGTTTCATGGGCTGAGCGTCAGAGCAAGGCCGCTTCTTCTGGTTGATATCACTGCGCACTGGCTTCAACGGAAAAGCGCCTCTCGGATCTACAACCTGCTCAAAACCAATGCCTAATCCCAGTGCGGCTTTGTGCAATAAAGGCGGTGTCGTTGGTGGTGTTTCAAATACATCGTCGTCGAATGGTATAGTTCTGGACTTCTCGAGGTGATTCGTCTGGACTGGATCAGGCGGCTTGTCGTGCCTGCTCAACTCAACAAGGACATCAGCCATATCTTCATCGTTGAAGTCGTCTGAGGAGGTATGACCGCTAACAGCCATGGGGCCCCCAGTCGACGCAGCCAGATCGCTCTTTGAGCGGCACCATTGCCTGATAGAAGATTGCTGAAGATTTCGGTGTTCGCGCTTGGGCGTATTTGGAGTAGAGACGGCTCTGGTCGCTGAGCTATCGTTAGCCTTTCGTATATGCTAGAAAGTCCTGGAAGCTCTGACCATGCCTCGTTTCGATGTAAGGGAATTTCTCGCCGGCTATGACTCGGGCTGTGGTTTGGTCGAGGCATAATAAAAGGCTCTCGGTTAGCAATTTGACCTCATCATCTTCGAGTGGGTCACGCCTGCGTAGGAAATTCTGCCTGAGCACACTTTTCCCTGCTTCGCGTGTTGGCAGCACGTTGGGTTCCCCTCGCGGCTTATACTGCCACTCGGAATATATGGCGATGGCCCTCCTTTCAAACTCATCGATAGCAAAGTTCAAGGCCCCTCCCTTGAAATATAAGAATTGTATTCGGGCCGATATCTTGTCCTCCGCTCGGTTTGGGTTGTTTCTTGAAGGACTCCAGTTGGGCTCTCTGGGAGGAATATTGATGCTCCATTTGTTTGATAATGCTCTCTTGACTTTCTCTATCCCATCATCCGCCTTCGACGGTGTTGAAGGGTGTAGCATTGGGTAATCGACATGGAAGGGTAGGTTGGGTTAGGGAGGCAGTGAGGGACTCTGTAGTAGTGGTCGCAGCGTGGACGTCAGAAGCTTGATAATGAATGATAGTGATGGGAGTATCTCGATACAATATGCGTGAGCACCGTTCGCATATCGGTAAGCAATCAAGAAAGGGATGTTCGTTCATTTGGTGAGCGATGAGCTGATGATTCTGTGTTATTCAGCAAGGCTCTGCGTCATTACCACGCAATTGTGATATGACTGAAGAAGGCAAAGGCTACCAGTAAGCTGGCATGTCTCAATGGCAGCGCTCAGAGCAGCTCAAACATGCGACAGCAATCGTTGCAATGCGTCCAGCGCAATTGATCGCGCTGAAGATATTGACTTTGCAGCAGACTGAGGATTACAGAATCGGGGCGACGCAACGGTCAATTGGAGTTTCAGGGGCCGGCCCGCTGTCAACCTCGGGCACGGTCCCATGGCTCGCACGTAGAATCCGCCGATGGTCCATGGGTACAATTGAACGGTATAGAAACGCAATGATATGTGAGGTTTTTTCATTCGTCACTATTGTCGGTGTGGCCTAATGCCGACATTCCTGCCTGAGGGTAGATTCTGTACTATTCTACATGATCAAATCACCTGTATCGAACGCCCACGCACACAAGCCTCGCTATGCACGCCATATTCGAGGACCCTTCACTTCGCATGCATATTAGCTTGCTTTCAGCTCAAGTTCCCCATTTCTTCGCCTCCATCCCATCAGGTGGAGACGTTTCTACCGGCCCTTTGCCAACCTCGGCCCAATTCGTGCTCAGCGCGGTGCCATTGCTCTCCTGATAGCTCTTCATCATGGCTCTCTGTGTATCGGCGTCCGCTCCCTTGTATAGCATCTTGAAGAAATTGTTGGTAGGGTCGCCTTCTTCTTCGTCCAAACCCGGATCCTCCATTTCGTCCTCTTCGCCCTCCTTGGCGTTCTTCTTTGGCCGCTTAGAAAGGTCGCTGGCCAACTTGTCCCAATCCTTTGGTCCGGACTTTGAAGAGGTGGGATAAACAGGTCCAGCGGGATTAGGTTTGTCGGCGAGAAGGGCGCGTTTGACGACTTCGTCGGACTTGTCTGCACCGGAGTTGCCATCTATTTCTGGACTCTCACCTTGCACTGATTGACTTCCCTCGATTGACGACCATTTCTGGCCTGGTGTTGATTTCATGAGCGTGAACTCAGCTTTGGTAGACATAATCTTGTAGTACGACTTCATCCTGTCGATACTTGAGAAGAGAGGATCTAGTGAGAACTGGTAGTCTGAACCGGTGGGCAGCGGAAATGACACCTCGAGCGAGCTTGACTTGATGTCGACAGTGGCCTTGTCCTTGGGTATGCCTTTGCAGTAGAGAGTGATTATGACACTATCATTCGTTTGGATCCAGTCGTGCCGTATCTTGCTTGCCGGTGTTTGAACCCCCTCCGCAGGTGGAACGATTGGCTTAGATATCTCCTGGGCGCCATTGCTGGGTTTGGGTTTGGTTTCCACGGCCTTGGAATTGCTCTGGCTTTTCGATGGGATTGGAGCCTCCACTTCTGGTATCTCCTTCACCGTCACTTTGGTACGCTCGTCGCCCTCCTCCAAGCCTTTTAATTTGCCCTTTATTTTTATGTCCCATATCGCCAACGACTTCTCCTTCTCGTCAAGCTTCTTAACCCACTGCAGGCACTGCTCGGCATCTGCATATCTCTCCAGTCCGAACAGAGTGATTGCTCGTCTGAGCTGGGATTGCGTGATGAGCTCCCTCTTAGCTCGCTTGGAGGCGAGCGAGAGCGCAGTTTCGGCATCTTTGAAGGCAGCACTATGATCAGGAGGAGAAAGGCGGGTGTATGCTGTGGAGCGTTTTATGTAATAATCGACTGCGCCAGGGTTCTGAGCAATGGCATCGGTATAGAGTCTGACGGCAGAGCCGAAGTCTTTGGAGGCAAGGGCAGACGAGCCGCGGGCAGCTTGATCCATAGTCGTATGTCTTTCACGATGGGAAGCGATGTGACAGCTGGCGATGGTCTAGCGCATTGTTCGGTTGCAAGTCACACCACACTAAGGTATGTTGTAGTACAGCCCTGCGGCGGACACTTGGTGGGGTTTTCAACTGAGCCACTGAGCCTAAGGTACTATAATACTAGTACACGTGCCAACCACGTACTACTACAAATCCCGAGGCTAAGTATTTAGCAGCGACATTCGCAAGAGACTAAAGTATCTTCGAGCCGATTGATGGGTGAGGTGGCTTCTCCCGGTGCTAGTCTAAGTAGTAAAGCGTAGCTCGGAATTGTCAGGTGAGCTCGTTATGGCTAAGACGGGTGAATTACGATGGTAAGCGTAGTCTTGATCAGGTGAATGGGCTTGCAATGTTTAGGGGACGTTTCTATCGAGCAACGAGCAACCTTGAAGTATGAAACAGAGCAAGATGAAGCCTACTACTACGACTGTCTGTCAGCGATGTGATGTCGTATTCCGAGTAGGCTACCTCAGAATCTGATCTTGGCAAGTCGTGTGCAGCGGGCACAACATCAGGGCCGACCGAGTAGTACCAAGATAAGGCTAGGCGTAATGAAGCTAGTTTTGCGGCTTAGTCCAATCGATGGTCGGCGGCTGGAGGCCGGAAAGGCTTAGCTCCCGCTGCATGCTTCTTTCTAGCGCAGAATCGGGCCCTACATTACGAATACGTAATATGGTGACCTCTACAAGATCATGCTATGCTCCGTGGCTCCTCACCAGATATGTATACTATGTAGTAGATCCCCCTTGACAGTCGCCAAAGACGTCCTGCCAGATCTCATACGGCTGCATGCTCGCCTATGTCACTGGCATACATTCATGGGTACATCATACATACAATAAGGCCCGACTGTCGAAACAAGTCATTGCTCCCATTGGGCAGAAGAGTGAACAGACGTTGAGATGTGGTTTCGACAAACCACTACCCTGGTGTACAAGAACATCCTCATCGTTCTCTTTCGTCACGCCTTTTCCACCCCCTTGGTAAGTGGCAGCGAACTTGACAATGGCTGACGCTGATGCATTTCCCAGAGATGCTTCCTTCTGCCCGTCATTTTTACCGGTTTCCTGGCCTATGCCCGCAATCTGTTCATCCCACCTTCGCACTACGGCATAGGTAAGGCTACGCCGGTCAGGTCACTCGTCAGTGGTTTGCAAAATGCGGGAGGAAGAGATACGGTAGCCTTTGTGAATAATGGCTTCACCGGAGGCGAGATCAATGCGGTCATCAATAATGTCGCAGACCAGGTCAGGTCTACTGGGAAACAGGTTCAGATCTTGACAAAGGAGGATGGTTTACTTACCACATGTCGATCGTCCATTCGCGCCGTTTCCTCATGCTACGGCGCCGCTGTCTTCTATGGATCGCCTACCGAAGGCAATGGCAACGGCCAATGGAATTACAGTTTGAGAGCGGACGGAGGATTAGGAAACAAGATCGACACCACTAATGCCAACAACGACCAAGAGCTCTACGTCTTACCTCTCCAACATGCCATTGATTTTGCCATTGCAGCTCGGAATTCCAGCATCAGTCACTTGGCAATCCCGAAAGAGGTCGACGAGTACCCTTTCACTTCGCAGACCCAAGCCGAGCGAAACAATCAAATTCGTGTCCGCTATATGGGAGGGATCATCGACATCCTAGCAGTAGCCTTCTTCATCGGGATCGTTGGAGTCATCTACCAGCTTGTAGGTCTCATGGCCTCGGAAAGGGAGCTTGGGATGACCCAGATCATTGAAGCTTCAATGCCAAATAAGAGGCGCTGGGAGCCCCAAGCCTTGCGACTTCTTGCCAATCATATTGCTTTCGACATCATGTTCCTACCAGGCAAGCGCGATAATCATCCCATGAATGAGTAGACCAAGATACTAACGATGTATAGGATGGATCGGTATCGGCTTGATACTATCATATGGGGTGTTTGCCAAAACCGACATTGCAATCCTCATCTTCTTCAATATATTGACCGGGCTCTCTCTTTCGTCCTTCTCCATTTTTGGCGCCGGTATGTTGGAATCTTTTCCTTTCCCCAGTGAAGCTTATTTCGCGACGCTACAGTTGATCCATAAATTGCGATGCTGACTCCAGGATATTGTGAAGCTTTCTTCCACAAAGCTCAACTCAGTGGCATCGTGACGACGATAGTCTCCCTTCTTCTGGCTGTCTTGGCTCAAGTCATTGCCAAATCCAGTACCGGTGCGGTTGCAATCCTCAGCATTCTCTTTCCACCGATGAACTATACATTCTTCACCATTCTGATGGCTCGATGGGAGCGACAAGATAAGGGCACGAATCTCATAAAAGCCGCGCCGGAAAACCCATCGACTTTGCCCGGGATCGCTTTCTTCATTTTTGCAATCATACAAATCATGGTATTCCCGATCCTTGGGGCCATCGTCGAGCGGACTCTCTATGGTACGGCTTCGAAGGGGCGACAGCTCACCAATGCCACCGATCGTTCTGTGGCCGCCGTTCAGCTCACCGGTTTCACCAAACGCTATACGCCGTCGTTCTGGGCCCGGAATGTTGCAACAAGATTTGGGAAGCGCAAGGAGACTGTCGTAGCCGTTGACGACTTGAACCTGACCATTCCACAGGGCCAAATCATGGTCTTACTTGGAGCCAACGGGAGCGGTAAATCTACGACGCTTGAAGCCATCAGTGGACTGAACACCATCACATCGGGTACCATCGCCGTTGACGGTTATGGTGGGCTCGGGATTTGTCCGCAAAAGAATGTTCTCTGGGACAACTTAACCTCGTATGAGCATGTGAAGATCTTCAATCGACTCAAATCGACGGGTTCGCCCTCATCTAAAGAGGAGATGCACGAGCTTATCGCTGCTTGCGATCTCGATCGGAAGATAGATGCCCAGTCTCGTCAATTATCGGGGGGCCAAAAGCGCAAGCTCCAGCTAAGGTGTGTCCACTTCCGTGTTGATTGTCTGATGCAAGTAGCGTTTGATCATATTGCCCCGGAAGCAAAGACATTCCATTGCTCTCCTCTCGCTTGCGCGCGCATTTACTTTATGTTGGTGAAAGCTGTTCATCAATTACGTTGCTGACACTCATGCCTTACTTAGTATGATGTTCACTGGTGGTAGTCGTGTCTGTTGCGTGGATGAGTGTTCTAGCGGAGTCGATGCGCTTGCTCGTCAGAAGCTTTGGCAGATCCTTCTCAACGAGCGCGGGAAGCGCACCATAATATTCACTACTCATTTCTTAGATGAAGCAGATCTGCTCTCCGATCAGATTGCCATCCTATCACGTGGAAGTCTTAAAGCTCAAGGCTCCTCTGTGGAGTTGAAACATCGTCTTGGCGGTGGGTATCGTATCCATGTGTTCAAAACGCCAGGAGATGAGCGTACTCTTCCGCAATTTGATGGCGTTGTGTCCAAAGAGATGGTGGATCAGACAATTTTCACCTTGCCCGACTCAAGCTCGGCAGCGGAGTTTGTCCGGCTATTAGAGTCGCATGAGATCAAGAACTATGAGATCAGTTCGCCGACCATCGAAGAGATCTTTTTCAATATTGCGGAAGACCTTGAATCTTTTACGGTCATTGGCCCCATCAGTCCAGAGGAGTCTCACAGCAGCGACAGTGCCAAAGCCAGGTCCAGCGAGGAAGTGGTCATTGCAGACGACAAGGATAACGGCCTAATTGGCAATGACCGTCGTCTCCAGCTTCAAACAAGTAAGCAGATAGGATCGTTCCGCCAAGCTGTTACTTTGTTTCGTAAGAGGTGGACTGTGTTCCAACGGAACTGGATACCCTATGCGGCCGCGTTTCTTATCCCTGTTGTTGCCGCAGGACTAGTGACCTTATTCCTCAAAGGCTTTAAGGCCCCGGGCTGCTCACCTACAGATTCTATCTCTCCGTCAGAACTGAAGTCCTTGCTTACTCAGGTGAACTATAAACTTGTCGTTGGACCAGCAAGCAAATTCACACCACTAGATCTTGCTCGCATTGAGGCGACTTTACCCGGTGGAAACTCGAGTGGTTCCGCAGGAAATGGACTATCAACGTTACAGTCCTCAATCCATGCTGTCAATGGCACTCTGGATGACTTCAACAACTATGTCCGACAGTTCTATGGGAACGTCACCCCTGGCGGCTTCTTTTTGGGTGATGACAATTCACCACCAACATTCGCGTACAAAGGCAATGGCGATATCTCCCTAGCTACCATTACACAGAACGCACTCGATACACTCTTGCTCAACGTCTCGATCAGTACTCAGTTTCAGGCTTTTGACACACCGTTGTTACCATCAGCAGGCAAGACATTGCAGCTCGTCGTATACTTCGGGCTTGCAATGTCCGCTTTCCCTGCGTTCTTTGCCCTTTATCCTACGCTCGAGAGGTTGAGGAACGTTCGTCAGCTCCATTACAGCAATGGTGTTCGCAGCATCTGTCTGTGGTCCGCCTACCTGACCTTTGACTTCGTGATCGTCCTTGCGGCGAGCGTTCTTACAATCATAATCTTCCGGGGTGTTAGTGACGCTTGGTATCACGCCGAATACCTCTTCGTAGTGTTGTTCCTGTATGGTATATCATCCACGCTTCTATCATACGTCATTTCACTGGTTGCCAGATCCCAGCTCGCTGCCTTCGCTTTTGCTGCGGGTGGACAAGCGGTCATGTTCTTGCTGTACTTCATCGCCTATCTCAGTGTTCTCACTTATGCTCCGACAAATAAAGTGGACAGCTATCTGTTAGTCACGCATTTCACCATCGGCCTCATAACGCCCGCTGGCAACCTGATCCGCGCCCTTTTCGTGGCTTTGAATGTTTTCTCAACCCTGTGCGAAGGGCAGAACCATATTGCATCTTATCCAGGAAAGATTACGTTGTACGGTGGGCCTATATTGTACCTTATAGCCCAATCTTTCTTCCTTTTTGGGGTACTTTTATGGTGGGACAGCGGCTCTATTTGGGCCCGAATCCGTCGCCAGCAGTACAAAAGTGAAGATGCGGAGGAGGTAGATCCCCTTGATGACGAGATAGCTGCCGAAGTCAAGCGTGTCAGCACGGCACCTGATGATGGCTTGCGAGTCCAGCACATCACGAAAGCTTACGGAAGCAACGTTGCAGTCCAAGACATTACTTTCGGTGTCAAGCGAGGAGAGGTCTTTGCTTTGTTGGGACCCAACGGCGCTGGCAAGTCTACAACAATTTCACTCATCAGGGGTGACATCCAGCCATCACATACCAGTGGCGAGATATACGTTGAGAATATTGCACTCAGTAAAAGGAGAGCAGCAGCACGAAACCACCTCGGAGTATGCCCACAGGTCGACGCTTGCGATCAGATGACAGTTGTGGAACATCTCCGGTTCTATGCGCGCGTTCGAGGTAAGGCATTTTCCAATCTGTTTTCTTGAAGGTTTCGAAAATATCGGCGTTTGCCTGGCTTACACAGTCCTTCATTGGCTGGCTGGGGCCATTATCGTCCGTGATTTGGGAGTAGTTTCTTCTCTTAGGCCCTTTTCTTCTTCGCAGCAATATCGAATGACTCTGTCCCGTGGCTTGATTACGTTATAGGCAATGCTGACACTGAATGAATAGGCGTCGAAGACGTTGACCATAACGTCCGAGAAGTGATTCGGGCTGTTGGACTTGGTGCATTCCAGCACCGCATGGCGGCCAAGCTTTCGGGAGGCAACAAGCGCAAGCTATCACTTGCCATCGCGCTCATGGGCAACCCATCGGTCCTCTTGCTTGACGAGCCTTCGTCCGGCATGGATGTTTGCGCGAAACGAGTCATGTGGCGCACTCTGGCAAGTGTGGTTCCAGGCCGTAGCCTCGTCTTGACAACCCACAGCATGGAAGAAGCCGATGCTTTGGCGGATCGGGCTGGGATCATGGGCAAGAAGATGCTTGCTTTGGGGACCAGCGAAGGGTTGCGACGCAAACATGGAGACCGCTACCACGTGCACCTTATCATGAAAACTGCCCCTCACACGCCGGAGTCGGAAATGGATCGAATCAAATTATGGATCAATACCCACCTTGACGGCGCAGCTGTAGAAGATAGGACCTTCCATGGGCAACTTCGGTTCTCTGTCCCTGCGAGCCGGTCAGCTCTACAACAACCGCAACATCCGAAATCACCGGAAGTTCGGGTCGATGCCATCCAAGAGGTCGACGCGAACCGTAGCGGAGTCGGGGCTCTGTTCACGTTACTGGAGGCGCACAAGGAGGAACTGGGGTTCGAGTATTATTCGGTCAGCCAGACGACGTTGGATCAGGTTTTCCTGAGCATTGTGGGGAAGCATAATATTGAGGAGGAGAATTACGGGCAGGCGGCTAAGAAGAAGTCGATGTGGCAGAAGATGTTGAGACGGCCTTGACCTTTGAACGTGCATGGTGGGATTTGGGGCAGGGTAACTGCGGAGCATAGCATCGGCGTCTTTGTGCATTTATTGGGGATGCAGCGATATTGAGACTAGCGTTTTGGGCATCAGGTTTTACGGTAGAGGTTATATCATGGAAGCATCTAATCCCTAGAATCCAAAATCTCGCAGTTCGAGATCCTGGAGTTGTCCGTGGTGAACTTTTGAGAAGTACATAAGACATATCAAAGCCTGTTTCCTGTTGGGTTGCTACCAGATTCTAGCAATGCCATCTTGGCCAGACCCGTCCTCCCAATCCTTGTCTCGACCTCTTCAAGTCATTCGGGCATAGCGGTGATGCAATGAATGAGGGCACTATTTTGGGTATTTCAACGTATGAGGCTTGGGAGGAGCGCACCGTCTATTTATAGAATAGCCTGGCTTAGCGGCCGAATCGCAGGTAAAGCGCTGTTCCCCGCACTTCTCAAATGCGTTACTCTATATAGATGAATGACTACACCCCCTAAAATTCCTAATACCCCAATCACTCGCACCTCTTCATCATTGCAGTCTAGATATAGTACCATATACGATGAAGCACACAACATCGCAAGAAATTCAAGCCTGTATGTAAACGGACCATCTAGGCTCACGAAGGCTCTTACCTACCGCGCGGCAAAGCACAAGGTAACGACGACACACTTGTCAGAGAGCGTGCAAGGATACTCCATCGAGTCTCAAACCATTGATTGGTCCACCGCTGCTCCGCAAAGTTCTGAAACATCCACTCCGTATTTAGGCTACAGGGCTGTGCACGGATTCGAGACGAAGAGTCTAGTGTGCCGCGGTCGAAGGATTCGGGCATAGCACAGCTGCCTTCCTGCCTGCCTGCTGTATGGTTTCAGCCATTGAGAGTGGGCGGATGGTATGCAGGGTATGCATCCTGCAAGGCTGATGAGTGGGTTTTAGGACGCGGGTGTTTGGGTGGAGGATCTTGATGCATGAGTGTGGTGGGCGCTGGAGGGCAGGGTTGGGAGGAGGTGCAGGAGCTGCGGTGAGGGGCTGAGTCCTGTGTCGGTGTTTTATATTAGGTTGAGGGTTCCTTGTGGGCTTTTGGATTTCTGGATTTGAGCACTCGTGTCCTTTTCCGAGAAAAAGAATATACGGGATTGATTGATTGATTTATTGTCTATTGAATGCACGGTTTGGAGGAGTTTAAGTGAGAGGACTGTCCGATTACACACGACTCCCTGATACTCTCCTCGTATCTCTTTCCTACTTCGCGTCTCTGTCACGGTCCGCAACTATGTCCATCCTCAGCAATCCTCGAACGCTCTACTTCACCCGCATTGTGCAGCTGCTATTCGGTATCGGTTTCCTCGTCCTAGTCTGCGACGCCGGCGTCCATCGTGGATGGTGGGACAATATCAACGGCGCCTTAGCCGTCGGAGGTACATATATACACATTCCCAGCCCCTTCGACCCGTACCGGAGCGTCTCAATTCACGACGCGACTCACATATATACTATACTTTAGATATACTAACGCAAACCCCGCAGTCATCGCCACAATATTCACATTCGCCCTTACCATCCACGCCTTGGTGACACACCACCTCACCTCGAACCCCTTCTCTGGCGGCTCCGCCACGCGCACCACACTCCGTCTGGTGGCCGAAGCTGTCGTATTCCTCCTCTGGATCGCGACGGCCGTGCTGATGCTCAGGCCGAAAGGTGGCTGTGGGGCGAGGGATATTGCGAAGGGGTTGGATGTGTGTGAAGGGAAGGGAAAGGATCATTTCCGCCTGCATTCGGATCAGCCGCTGGCGAGATGGGATATTGGTATTGCGTTTGATTTCGTTGAGATGTGAGTGCTTCTTGCGGATTGCTTTGGCGTGCGGGGTGGTGTACTGATGTTCTTGACAGTGTTTCTTTTGTCGTTTCGGGGTTGCTGGTTTTCAGGGCGGATCGTGACACGAAGGTTACAGGGGGTGTGAGTTATGCTTGAGACGCCACGCTAATCACGATGACGCTCTAATGAGATGTATTGGCTTGTGCGAAATTGAGATCTTGAGGGATGGATTGGCAAGACGATGGTGAGCGCGAATAGCGTTGACATGATACCAATTGAATGCTTCACACATAATGACATAACTCTGACGTCGTTCCCATGTACTTCTTGTGAAAAGATTTGGTCTTGTCAATTTTTGTTGACCGTGACCGAACCTAGCATAAAGCGAGAATTCGACACGTGAACAACGAGCCTCAACCTTGCTCTTGCATTGCTCTTGGTCAACACAGACTGATTTTCAAACAGGACACCGTGGTCGGCGACGACAGATCCAGTAAGTCAAGTACGTCAGTCGATGAATTCTGCACAACTTCTACATACAACAGCAGCTGTGCCGAACCATTGAGGCACCCCAAGAATCTTCAATGGGCCAATACTAGTATCAGATTCTTTGGACACTACTACCACCTACGTCGCACAACCATTCCTATAATATATATACCATGAATCTCTCAACGTTCGAACGTGACTTCCGGAAAAGCATCCACAGGACCTTCAAGCAGCGGTGCAATTTCACACTTCAACACCATATCCAAAAACGCACCAACATACGTCGTCACGATCTGCAACGCCCTCGCGCCATCCAGATCCGTCACGAGCAGGTTCCCAGCAACGGTCGCATTGGGCACAATCCCCAGAGTTTCCAACACGATGGGGAAATCGGAGAAGGTGTAATGCTGGGAGTTTGCGAGCTGGATGTCGAGTTTCCATCCGCGTAGCTTGGACCAGATCTCGTACCAGGAGTTATAGGGATCGTTGGTGCTGTTGTCGTTGGTTCGTGTGTGGTTTGTGTGTGCCATGAACATGAATGGTCTGTCGAGACCTTGCTGGATGACGGGGCCGAAGAGGGCGCCGTCCATGGCTAGGCCGCCGGCGATGCGGGGGTCGGTCAGCATGGCGGCTGCGGTTGCGGCGCCGCCGAGGGAGTGGCCGAACATGGCTACTTTTCCGGTGTCGAGGCGGCTGTGTGTGAAGTTGGGTAGTAGTTTGGAGGTTATGGAGGGGTGGGAGAGTTGATCGAGGACGAAGGTTGCGTCTTGGGCGCGGGTGGTGACTGCGAGGTTGATGTTGGAGGGGGAGGCGGTTGTGGCGACGGTGGTGTTTATAAGGTCGGTTGTTGAGTCGGGGTATTGGACTATGTCGACGTCGCGGGGGGCGTCGATTGTTATGACGATGTAGCCTGTGCTCGCAATCTGTTGGGCGATGGCGCTGTAGAGGTAGCGGTTGGTGCCCTCGGCTGGGGAGAAGAGGACGATTGGTGATGTCTGGGTTTCAGCGGAGGGACTGGCTAGGTGGATGGCGAGCTTCTCGAAGGTGCCGTTGGGGGAGTCGAGGCCGGTGGTGAGTTCTTGCCAGGTATTCTCGAAAGCTGCTATTGTGGGTGGTAGGTAGTCGACTGGTGTGGTTGGGCTGTGTGATTTGACGGGATAGAACGAGGATATCATAAATCGGCGGGGCTGGACATCTGGTGCGAACGGCTGGAGTCTGCTCTTGTCAATCATTTCCATCGTACCCATCCCGACTTCGAAAGCGCCATTTGGCTTCGGCAGCAACAGTCGATTAGAACTTCTTGCTGTTGAGAGAAATGGAAAGGACGTAACGAGGAAGCACAAAGATACACGGTTTGCAAAGTGCATGATTGGAATTCACGCAACAATAATACGAGGGTGAGAGCAAGGTGACAAGATCTTCAGCTATGAAATCGTGCTGGAGTCTGTTTCTCGAGGGTAAGGAAAACATCGCAACTCTGTTATAGAGATGTACAGTGACAACATGAGATCCCGGTCTGACTGTGCTCACCCGCAACAAGCCGTCGAATACGACTTGTCCAGCGATGTAACCTATGACAGTGACGAAGTTGGCCTTGGTCTAAAGGCAATGATACGTCTGCTCGTATAAGTTTGACGTTGGTTGCGAAGCTGACGCCCTTCACCGCTTCCCACTTTCTTTGGTCTAGCGCCTGGATGGTGCCAAGACTTTTGAATGCGCTTGATTTGGTCGGGTCCTCTGTGTACGACAACTTGGTATCGTCGTACAATTTTTATGTGGCGGTCTTGGCATTCCTAGAGAAAATCGCATAATTAGCCTAGTCCCTACACTAAAATATCCTATAAATCCCTACCCTTATATTCTAACTATATCAGTCTTAATTAAGTAATTCTAAAGCCTAGATATATTTATTCTTTAATATTTTAGACTTCCTAATAATATCTAGCTATTATATAATAATTATACGTAAAAAGGCGCCTAAGTAGCCTACCTCTAATAGTATATTTATAGTAGTAGAGCTTCCTAATTAATAACCCTATATACCTAGTTAATATACTATTAAGGTAGTAGAGGCTAAACTTCCTCTTTAAATAGCTATTCTTACCTTATTACTACTAAGAGCTATTAGCCTAGACATCTAGGAGCTACTATAATAGTAGTAGTAATAAGAGTATAAGTCTATTATACCTTTACCTATATAGTTATCTTTACTAATACCTCTCCTATTTATATTATAAGGTACCTAAGTATAGACTCCCTCTATATTTAATAAGGAAGAGGAGGTAGAACTAATAATAAAATATATATAATTTAGGAGGATATTCTTTAAGGGGGAGGAATATAACTTATATAATTATATCTATACTATTAGTAGATCTAAGATAGCTAGAAATATTAGTATATATAATCTTAAATTTAATACTAAAAAGAAGGTAATAGTAAATACCCCCTAGAAAGGATTAGCCTACTTTCTTATTAATATTAAGGTAACCCTTATATAACAAGGTTAAAAGAAGGATAAGAAATATATTATTAATATTAGTATTAGCTAGTATAATACTAAGTAGGTAATATTATATAAATAGATTATAGGGTTTAAGGATATTAAGTTATATATTAATTTCTAGTATATATATACTATTAAAGGGTTTATCTTACTAATAGTATTTACCTAAGTACTATTAAATAGTACTCCTCCTCTTACTTAGGCTAGTTAGAAAGCTACTACTATAATAGTAAGACTTATTTATAAGGTAACTAAGTAATAAGCTCTATAAATACTTACTAAGTAGTAAATAGCCCTACTTATAATAAACTATAAATATAAGGATATTAATTCTTATCTTAACTACCTATATTATTATTAGGTTTATACTAAAATAGGTAAGTATTATCCTCTAGATTATAAGAATTTTATATAATAGTAAGTAGCTATAGATCTTAAAAATAATTCGGCTAATTTATTAAGGCTACTAAAGTATATAATCTAGGACTTAAATAAAAACTATATTTAAAAGAAGGGGAGGAATTATATAATAGTCCTACTAGCTACCCCCTTAATAAGCTTATTAGCTACTTCTTCTATACCTTAGATACCTACTTTATAACTACCTTTAACTATACCTATATCTATACTAACTAGTATATTAGTTACTAATATCTTCTTACTATAAATTATATAGTAGGAGTAAAGGTAAATAGATAAGAAGGATACTATTAAGATTATAAGAGTAAGGGTATTAGAGCTAATCCTCCTATTATTAAGATATAAAAATATTAATATTATCCCTCCTATTACCTTATATCCTTAGAGTAAAGTAGTAGAAGGTAATAACTTAAGAGGATATATTAAGTAATATCTAATAAGCTATCTAGATACTAATAGGCTATAATAGGAGTATATATTAGACCTAATATAAAAGAAGTAATATAACCTTAAAAGTCTTTAATTAAAGAAGATAGATCTAGAGTATTTATATTATAAGTATAATATTACTATTAGTATTAGCAAGGCCTTAATAAGGGATATAAGTAAGTATACTAAGTAGAAGTATAATAAAGGTAGTCTTTATAATTATAAGATCTATAAGGTTATAAGTATAAATAAGGATAATATTATTAATAGGATAGATAAGAATAAGAATAATAAGAATAATATTAATACTTAGGATTTAGATAAATAAGTTACTTAAAAGAAGAGCTCTACTCTAAGCTAGAAACGCTTATCTTTTAATAGGTTTAATACTAGCTTTATAAGTATTTCTAGCTTAAATCTAAGCGGATAATTTACTATTAATTTAATAGTAGCCTTTTAGAATAGGAAGTATAGCTTTAGTAGAGAAGACCTCTTAAAAAGTATTAATTTACTAGTTATTTTCCTATTTCTTAGATATATTCTCTAGATACTCTAGATATAAATAAGGGATTTAATATTATATACCTAATACTTTAAATAGACCTCTTACCCCCCCTTTTCCTACCCTTATAGCTCCTAAATAATATATAGTATTTTATAAGAATTATATAAAGCCCTTAAAGTTATTATTTTCTATATATACCTTTATCTTCTAATTATTCTACTTAATCTATCTCTTTAGCTTTATAAATAATATCTTAATAGGATTTAAGTTTAATAAATAAAGAGGGAGCTTAGCTAGGATAACGCCCGTAGTATAATATATAAACTCTAGCTCTTTAAAGTTATAAATTAATATATTATTTATAATTAAAATAGAATATAAACTAGGAAATTAAGTTATTTATAAGAGGATTCTTATCTAAATAAAGTTATTAAAGATATCTAATATTATAGAATTATAATAAATATCCTAGGTAATATATCTATTAATAGTAATTATAAGTAAAATACTCTATCTCTTATTATAAATAAGGAATTCTTTCTATATTACCTTTACCCTATTTAGTATATATCTATATTTCTTAAAGCTAGACTACTTATTTATAATACTCTTATCTAGGAAAATAAGCTATTCTACTTACTAGCTAGTAAGATATAATATCTAATTAGTCTTAAAGAATTAACTTTACTGGTATATAATCTTTTTTACCTACTTCCTACTCTAGCTAATTCGCTTAATAGCCTTATTAATAGCTTATTATAAGATAGTAATATTAAATTTATCCTAGAGAAAGTCTTATATCTTATCCTAATATACTATAAGCTAATAGGCTAGGAAGTCTAAAAGCTCCTTTATATAGTATAATAATAGTATAAAACGCCGGCTACTTAGCCTAAAAATACCCTTTAGCCATTAGACTATTTTATACTTTACCTAGTTACTCCTCTATTACTCTAGCGTCCTCCTCTTTATTATAGTAACTAATAGTATTTCTTTATTACTATATCTAAGAAGTAGATATCCCGCGACTTCCTCTTATAAATATAAGCTATTCTAGTAGGGTATAGGGTAAGGAAGGGTAGGGAGGCGGCGATAGTAATATAAGTAGTAGGCGACAGCGGTAATAGATAATATAAGTAAAGTATATATAGCCTTAATTAATAATATATCTAGACTACTTAGATGTCTATTAGGTACTTTAGAGACATGTTAGTTTATATAGTATAAATTATATAAGAATTTTGGTTTTTTCTCAGGTAGTGCCAAGACCGCCACATAAAAGTATTGGAACGGTAACTGAAATTACTTGGGGATGGCACGGTAGATCACTAAGTAATTTCCAGAGGCTTCGGTACGACATTACGATGTCTTTCTCACATGTAGTAAGTGTACGGTGCTAGGCCCTGCTTGATATGCAATGGCTTTCGACCGGTCGTCTACTACAATAGTATGGATATCTTGTTGTCAATATCAGCATATCTGCTCATGCATACACCTTATACACCATCCAATTTGGTAACAGAGTTCCGTGATCAGCTTGAGCTCTTGGAAAATATCTTTTGATTGGCTCCATAGGGTAGTCGCACCCCAGATGATCATATTGTGCTAGACTGAAGCCCGCGAGCGAGCCTCGATGCCTTTCCTCTCGTCCCCAAAAATAGTGAGCCTCATCGACAAGTAGACAATGGTTAACCCCATGTCGTCCTCAACTAGTCTATAATCCAAGATCTCTCTTGCTCAGCTTCCTCAAGACATTGGAACACAACGTCAAGCCTAACTCTTTCCAATCTTGCAAAGCTCATTCGCATGCGAACAGTCTCGTAGTCGAACAGGAACCTGATGGGCTAGTACAGTATGTCCTCCGATGAAGAGGATGAAAAGCGAAGCCAGTGATCGCGCTAGAACCGAATTAATCCTGGAGTTGTCCCTTCGCCGTGACGGCTTTTCTTTCTGCGATATCGATTAGCTAGGCTCCTACAGAAAGATTGAAGTCATATCTGTGAATATGTTGATAATGTCAGGCGTTGTTTGCACGGCTGTCCGCACAGCAATCGCCCTTACAGATGGGGCTGGTAGGGGGAAACATGTAATGGAGCATCGAATGCCAATCCGGGCGGCGTTCTAGTAAGCTCGTACGTACCGGCTTTTTTGACCCCAACACTTCCATGCACCGGCTGCACATGATCTTCCTTACTACCGCTATTTTGCTGGCGGTGTTGTGGCTTTGAGCGAGCTATGATGATACCAGCTGGGCATTCAGGGTTTGGTGACTGGCTGTTGAGATGAGAGTCCAAGTGGGGATGAAGAGCATCGCTGTATGCTGGTAAGCTACATATTCCACCTGTTCAGAATGAGATTACATACTTTACAAGTATTTCCTCCGCGTTGTGGTGTTCATGCGGCTGTCCTTGTCTCCTTGTGTACTGATTCTGGTTCTTCCTCGTGACCGTTAATTTTCCAGGTTGAAAGGATAATGTGTACTGGTCCTCATTCTCCCATGCTACCATCAGTTTTCCAGGTTGGAAAGAGAATGTGAAGAACCTCCACAGGAAGATAACGATGAGTGATATAGACCAAGTCCAATATAAAAGACAATTATGCATTGGTGCTGTGAATTTTTGCAATGTTGGATAGTCCAATGAAGCGAAAGGCTCCACTCGCGAGAAGTAATATGTAAGGAAAACAGATGTTCCAAAGTAAAGACAGACTCCAAGGGTCACAGAAAGTTCAATCACAAAGACGGCGCTCAACATGGTCTTTTTAAACCACATTCCGGTCATGTATTGGAAGCTCGTATGTTTAAGGGTAAGGAAGAGTCTTGATACTTTATACAAGCAGGTAATTGCGCCAAGACCCCATGCTAGCCGCATGAGGTACAGCATGATAACACTGCTGTGTTGACTGCTGTATTCCAAATGTCAGAACGTGAATGGAATTAGCCAATGTCAAGTAAATGAGATCCGGCTAGAGTTACTTCACAAGAGAGCCGTCTGAGTGGCCAACCTGTCTAGACCGGCGGATGTTGCTCATGCTCTATACATAACTCAAGGGATTGCCTCAAGGATCGAAGTGAGAATCGATAGTGCATAGGACACTTAAAATACATGAAACTTGAGGCAATTGGACCCGCATGTATCTGAAATCTTAATCTTTCTGTCATTCGCATGTCATCAACACCGTCCTTGCAAAACGCCGCATTGTTGAGTGCGGCTACACTTGCCATGCCATCCGCTTCCCTATTCCATCACTCTTCTTCTCGGTTCTTTTCTTCGAACCATCCTCCCCATTGATCCAAACCGTCCACCACACTTATTTCCTAGCTTCAGATCTAACCCACTGGGCCAAGTTTGGCGACTTCTGTTTTCACGAAGAATGATTTGTCTATTGTCTTTCGCGACGAGTGACATTGCTGTGGAACTAGTTGGTCAGACGGGTCAAAGGAATCCATAATTGAGGATGTACTGAGATGTCTGGTGATGTATCGGTGGTCTGACTGGTTGGCAACGGGTGGCATGAAGGGTATGTGTAAGCTCTAGGAAATTGTTGAATGTAAAGACAATATCTAACGGGAAGGCGTTTCGAAGGGAGAGACGCCGAAGATATGAGTTGGTAATGTCTTCCACTCCCGTAGATGATGGGACTACCTGATTACAATAATTGCAGGCTTGGTTCTTAAAAAAAACCTGGTACTGACAGTGAGGTATCTACTGCGACCAGGTCATGTCCAGATCAATGTTGCTGCCTAAACACAGTCACATTCGCCGAGCGCTGCGGCTACTACTGAGCTGGTCGTATTTGGTGCTCGTCAGTCGTAAGGAGTCCAGAACCCTCAAAAGTCTAGGCTCTGTAGTTTCGTAAACCTCATACTCGGTGGCAGTATCCTGCAGCAGGCATGACTGTCATGGTCGGTGGCTCTGGATTGCAATAGATTGGCGGCGGAATTAAGCGTGGACGCAAGATATCAATAGGTGGATGACAGGTCGACTTACCTAGTCGGCGTTCTACCCGACTACAAAGTTCGCTGTGCTGATGATCGAGGTAGGCCTTGACATCAAAGTATAACCCCAAAGTCATAGATACCATGGCAAGTAACTGCACCCATGTGCGCTGGCAGTATAGGTAGATCAGGGAGATGATTATTGATCCACCAGTAACAGCGTGTGAAAGTCCTAGTACGATGAGAAGAGCACAGCAGCTAAGATCTCTAACCGCAATATCTAATGAAATAAGACATCTTCGTTCGGGATGAAATGACACAAAGGTGTCCCTATGGCCTGGGTTAAGATTTATCCCACTAGTTTCTCCTAGCTGTGAAAAACCAGTGCCGGAAATTAGTGCTAATCGAATCACCCTGAAAGATCTCGAGTTCGAACGCCGGTAGGCCTCGAATAAAGACGGATCTTTTTTGATCTTTTTTTCCAAGTGATAATACAGCCATCATAATCGAATGGGCTAGCAGATACCCTCATTTTCCAAGGCGTCACATATTATACTATTGGAATATTGCAATAGTACGAGAAGGGATTGTATCCAAATGATATGAAATTGCAGAACGCGTTCAATGGCGGGACTCTCGCCCGTTTGATATCTCCTCCGCGTATATCTCAGAGCCAGATATCGTCGTACCATTTTTATGTAGCGGTCTTGGCGTTCCTAGAGAAAATCGCATAATTAGCCTAGTCCCTATACTAAAATATCCTATAAATCCCTACCCTTATATTCTAATTATATTAGTCTTAATTAAGTAATTCTAAAGCCTAGATATATTTATTCTTTAGTATTTTAGACTTCCTAATAATATTTAGCTATTATATAATAGTTATATATAAAAAGGCGTTTAAATAGCTTACTTCTAATAGTATATTTATAGGGCGGTAGTACGCGTACACCCTATCCTAGCCCGCGTACACCCTGTTCCGGTACGCGTACACCTCCCCTTATTTAGCCTAGCGGTCAGCTGGCGGGAGCGTTCCGAATAGTCAACCAAGCTTAGTACGGCGGAAAATCATCCGCTCCTTAGCGCTCCGTACTTCCGCTGTACCGTCCTGATAGTAACGACTACTCAGCGTATTATAGATAGATTATATTAATAGTATACGCATTTCTATATATAGTCTAACGGTTTAAAGGCCTTTAAAATCCGTCTATTAGCGGGAAAGTTATAGGTAGTAGCATGATATAACCTACTAGCAGCCTGCTATTCCAAATAGGGGGAGGTGTACGCGGACTTAGATAAGGTGTACGCGGGCTAGGATAAGGTATACGCGTACCGCCGCCCTATTTATAATAATAGAGCTTCTTAATTAATAATCTTATATACCTAGCTAATATACTATTAAAGTAGTTAAGGTTAAACTTCTTCTTTAAATAGTTATATTTACCTTATTACTATTAAGGGCTATTAGTCTAAATATTTAAGAGCTATTATAATATTAATATTAGTAAGAGTATGAGTCTCTTATACCTTTATTTATATAATTATCTTTACTAATACCTCTCCTATTTATATAATAAAGTATTTAAGTAAGGACTTCTTTTATATCTAATAAAGAAGAGGTTAAAAAATTAATAATAAAATATATATAATTTAAAAGGATATTATTTAAAGGAGAGGAATATAACTTATATAATTATATTTATCTTATTAGTAGATCTAAGATAGTTAAAAATATTAGTAAATATAATCTTAAATTTAATACCTTTAAGAAGGTAAATATAATTACCTCTTAAAAAGAATTAGCCTACTTTATTATTAATATTAAAGTAATCCTGATATAAAAAGATTTAAAGGAGAATAAAAAGTATACTATTAATATTAATATTAATTAGTATAATACTAAGTAAGTAATATTATATAAATAAATTATAAAGTTTAAAGATATTAAGTTATATATTAGTTTCTATTATATATATATTATAAAATAGTTTATCTTATTAATAATATTTACTTAAGTACTATTAAATAGTACTCCTCCTTTTATTAAGGCTAGTTAAAAAGTAAATATTATAAATTTATAATAGTAAGACGTATTTATAATGTAATTAAGTAATAAGCTTTATAAATACTTATTAAGTAATAAGTAGCCCTACTTATAATAGATTATAAATATAAAGAGGTTAATTTTTATCTTAACTACTTATATTATTACTAGGTTTATATTAAAATTAGTAAGTAATACCTTATAAATTATAAGAATTTTATATAATAGTAAGTAGTTATAAATCTTAAAGATAATTTAATTAGTCTATTTAAGCTATTAAAAGACTTAAATAAGAATTATATTTAGAAGAAGAGGAGGAATTATATAATAGTCTTATTAATTACCCCTTTAATAAGCTTATTAACTAGTTCTTCTTTACCTTAAATACCTACTTTATAACTACTTTTAACTACGCCTATATTTATATTAACTAGTATATTAATTACTAATATCTTCTTATTATAAATTATATGATAGGAGTAAAGGTAAATAGATAAAGAGGATACTATTAAAGTTATAAGAGTAAGGGTATTAGAGCTAATCCTCATATTATTAAGATATAAAAATATAAATATTATCTCTCTTATTACCTTATATCTTTAGAGTAAAGTAGTAGAAGGTAATAATTTAAGAGGATATATTTAGACTAACTATTTTTTTAGTACTTAGCTAGAGGTTATTTTTAGTATTAACTCGAATTACTAAACTACTTATAACTAGCTTATATCCTATATAGATTTAGTATTATATAACTTTATAAATTTAATCTCTAATTTAATTCCTTATAATTAGTCTAGATATATTAAGTAGTATTTAATAAGCTATTAAAATATTAATAGGTTATAATAGAAGTATATATTAAACTTAATATAAAAGAAGTAATATAACCTTAAAAGCCTTTAATTAAAGAAGATAGATTTAGAGTATTTATCTTCTTACTATAATAGAATATATAGAATTTTAAACTCTAAAGATCTTCTAGACCCCTTATCTAATAGATTTATTACTTTATACCCCTATTTAACTACTTTTAGTTTAGCTTACTTTTATAAAGAATATTAAATTCCTAATATTCTTTATATTCTACCTATATAGATACTAATATATTATAATATTTTCTATATAAATTATATTACTCGCTCTATTTCATACTACTTAGCTATATTAAAATTAGGAAAATTAGTATAATAGTTTAAAAGATATATTAGAATAAGTAGATTTACCTACTAAATTCTATATACTAACAGCTAGAATAATTAGATTAATAATAAAAATCCTATTATTATTTATAAATTACTTATTCTACTATATTACCTACTAACGTATCTAATATTAGCTTAAATAGGGGGTGATATCCGTCGTATTACTAGGTAGGTAATGCTATTAGAACGGTTTAAATTAGTATATTAGTATATTAGCTAATACTATCGCATTTACAGGCTAAAAACCCTACTATTTATATTACCTACTAACGTATCTACGATCGGTCTAAATAGGGGAAATATAGATCTTATTACTAGGTATAGAATACTATTAGAATAATTTAAATTAGTATATTCGTATATATATATAATATAGCTAATACTATTATATTTATAAGCTACCTACCTACTAATATATCTAATATACTCCCTACTATTCACCTTACCTACTAATATATCTAATATTAGTCTGAATAGGGGGTAATATCCGTCTTATTACTAGGTAGGTAATGCTATTAGAATGGTCTAAATCGGTATATTAGTATATTAGCTAATACTATTACATTTATAGGCTAAAAACCCTACTATTTATATTACCTATTAATGTATCTAATATCCACCTACTAATATATCTAATATCAGCCTAACTAGGGGTAATATCCGTCTTATTACTAGGTATAGAACGCTATTAGAATAGGTATATATATATAATTTAGCTAATACTATCGTATTTACAGGCCGCCTACCTGCTAATATATCTAATATACTCCCTACTATTTATATTATCTACTAACGTATCTAATATTAGTTTAAATAGGGGGAAATATCTGTCTTATTACTAGGTATATAATACTATTAGAATAATCTATATTAGTCTATTAGTATATATATATAATTTAGCTAATAGTATTATATATACAAGCTACCTACTAATATATCTAATATACTCCCCGCTATTTACCTTACCTACTAAACGCCAGGTAGTAGGGGTGATTTTCCACGTAAAAATCTTGAATTTTAACAGGTATTTTCTAGTACTATATATATAATATTACTATTAATATTAGTAAGGCTTTAATAAGAGATATAAATAAGTATATTAAGTAGAAGTATAATAAAAGTAAGCTTTATAATTATAAGGTTTATAAGGTTATAGATATAAATAAGAATAATATTATTAATAGAATAGATAAAGATAAGAATAATAAGAATAATATTAATACTTAAGATTTAGATATATAAGTTACTTAAAAGAGTAGTTCTATTCTAAGCTAGAAATACTTATCTTTCAATAGGTTTAATACTAGCTTTATAAGTATTTCTAGCTTAAGTCTAAGTAGATAAGTTACTATTAATTTAATAGTTACCTTTTAAGGTAGGAAGTATAGCTTTAATAGAGAAACTTCTTAAAAAGTATTAATTTATTAGTTATTTTCTTATTTCTTAGATATATTCTCTATATTCTCTAGATATAAATAAATATTTTAATATTATATCCTTAATACTTTAAATAGACCTTTTATATCTCCTTTTCCTACTCTTATAACTCTTAAATAATATATAATATTTTTAAAAAACTATATAAAGCCTTTAAAGTTATTATTATTTATATATACCTTTATCTTCTAATTATTCTACTTACTTTATCCCTTTAACTTTATAAATAATATCTTAATAGGATTTAAGTCTAATAAATAAAGAGGGAGCTTAGCTAGAATAATACCTATAATATAGTATATAAACTCTAGCTCTTTAAAGTTATAAATTAATATATTATCTATAATTAAAATAGAATATAAATTAGGAAATAAAGCTATTTATAATAGGATTCTAATCTAAAAAAAGTTATTAAAGATATCTAATATTATAGTATTATAATAAATATCCTAGGTAATATATCTAGTAATAGTAATTATAAGTAAAATACTCTATCTTTTATTATAAATGAAGAATTCTTTTTATACTACCTTTACTCTATTTAATATATATCTATATTTCTTAAAGCTAGACTACTTATTTATAATACTCTTATCTAGGAAAATAAGCTATTCTACTTATTAGCTAGTAAAATATAAAATATAATTAATTCTAAGGAATTAGCTTTACTAGTATATAATATTTTTTATCTACTTCTTACTCTAAATAATTTATTTAATAGCCTTATTAATAGCTTATTATAAGATAGTAATATTAAAGTTATCCTAGAAAAAGTCTTATATCTTATTCTAATATATTATAAGTTAATAGGCTAGGAAGTTAAGAAGCTCCTTTATCTTCTTACTATAATAGAATATATGTAATTTAAGACCTTAAGCTTATCGCAGCTTATTAATTAGTCTAAAGTCCCCTAAATTACCTCCTTAGGACTAGCGCTAACCGCGGTAAATATTAAAAGTATAATAATTCTTCCTATTCTACCTATATATATACCTACCCTTTATAATATTTTCTACTTAAATAAAGTTATATAACTTATTTTAATATATATACTACTTTAAAAATTATAAAAATTAGTATAGTAGCTACGGGCCGGAAAGATATAGGATATCCTATAGGATATCCCACGTGGGATAGTATAAGACCGTGGGATAGGATAGGTAAATTAGGTCCTAATCCCATATCTTTATAACGATATAAGACGGAGATAGGATAGGATTTTTTAGTAGGATAGGTTATTTATAGGACCTCTTTATAAGATAGGATATTTATAGGGTATCCTATAATTATTAAGAGGAGCTTAGTATCTATAGAGAGGAGTATAAAAGGTTATATTAAGTAAATATAATAATTAGAATAATAATTATAAACTTTTTCTAAAGTTAATATATAATTCTAGTTAATAAGAACTTCTACTACTAATTAAATAAACTTAGTTTATTCTTAGACCTTACTATCCTTTACTACTATTACTTATCCCTCCTATTCTACTTTATAATAATTATAGAGAGTAATAATAGGCTAGTTCTACTAGATAATATTACTTAAACCCTAGTAGATAGTAACTATTAGTCCTACCTCTACCTTTTTAACGTCCTTATATTATTATTAGTAGACTCTTACTAATTATAAACTCGCCCTCTTAGTTATAAGAGTAAGTATTAATACTATTTTTTAAGATATATAAGAAGGGCTTATAACCTACTTACTAGATTACCCTTATTACCCTTATCTCTATTACTAATATAACTACTATTAAGATAACCTTCTTCTACCTATATATTATATAGAATACTATTAGTTCTTTTTACCTAATTAAATATATTAAAGTTAGCTTCTAGATTAAGTCCTACCTATTTAGATAGATTCTACTAATTTTTAGTATAAAGGACTATTATTAAGGTATAGAAAGTAGGAGGTATATAATATATATAGCTTATATAATACCTCTTTATTATAGAGAAGTATTACTTATATATAATAGCCTCTATTATAGTAGTAAAGATATCGCGCGTTATATAAGTAATTAATAGATATTAAGGCTCTAAAGCCTTCTACTACTTAAGAATAGACCCTTATTTTAGATAAGTAAAAGGAGTTATAAGAATATTAAAAAATTAGTAATAATAATAATAATAATAACTAGAAACCTTATTATAGGCCTTATACTATTATAGCTAGTCCTTTATAATATTATTTAAATCCTTTAACGGAGCTTCTAAGGTATTATTAAGGCTAAAACTAGTATAACCCCTTATTAGTATAGCCCTCTAATCTTAGCTATTTACTTTATAATTTTAATAGTTTTAAAAGATTCTTTTAAGTATTTACTAGTAGACTTCCGCTTATAACTATTAACTAGTTTTAATAACCTAATTCCTACCCTTAAATATTATATCCCTATAACTTAGATAAAGAAGGGCTATTTAATTATAAAGAAATTTTAAACCTAACTATATCTAGTTATAATATATAGAAAGCTTCTAATAAGCTACTTTAAGGGCCCTAAGAAGCTTAATTTTCTATAAAACCCGCTTATATCTTAAGCGCCTAAATTCTATTTCTATATAATTAAAGAGCCTATTATAGATAGTAAAAATATTATATATTATAACCTCCTTCCCTCTATTTATTAATAATATAAATATATAAAAAGGCTTAGTAAGTTATATTAAGTATCTAACTTATAACTACTTATTATTAGTAAGTTTAAGGAAGCCTCCTAGTTTTTTATTAAAAGTAGTATTCTAAATCTTTATAAAGTAGATACGCTTATTTTAATATATAAAAAGTTAAGTCCTAGCGCGTTTTAATATCCTAAAAAAGCTTAAAAGGGCGTCTTTACTTATACCTCTCTTTAGTAGTAGGTATATTATTATCTAGGACTATTATTATACTATCCTTTTATAACTACTCTTTTTATATATTAAAAAAGGGCTCCTTTTATTAACTACTTATATTAATAAAGACTATAGTCTTTTATACCTTTAATTAATTAATTAGAAGATAACTAGAATAATAATTAGAAAGATCTTACCTTAATTAAGGTTATTAATAGACCCTTTTTTACTACTTAAACTTTTACTATTTATTATTATTAACCTAGTTCCTTTAAAATTCTTTATTAGTTAGATTAATATAAACTTTTCTAAGTAGCTCTTTTAATACTAATTAAATAATATATACTATATATAGAATATATATTAGAGAATACTTAGGATTATCTTCTCCTTAGTTAATAAAATTATTAAAAGGGCTTCTAGGAAGGGAGTTAATAAGTCTATTATATAGTAAAGTATTATTACTTATATTATTAATAGTAAGGGCGAGAAGTTAATCTTTAATCTTATACTACCTAATAATTAGATTTATAACTACTATAAGTTATAGGCTACTATACTAACCTTTAAGATACTTAAAGCTTATAAGTTTCTTATACTATATCTAATCCTTATTAATAAAGAAAGCTATAATTACTATATATAATTAGTAATTAAAGGCTAACTAATAATTAAGTAATAGGGAGACTTTAGTACTATTAGTAGGTAAGTTTAATAAAAGACCCTATTTAATCTCTTTAACCTTTATTATTAGGCGGTTTTTAATTATAGATACTAAATCTATTTAAAGAGTAGGGTTAAGGTAGTAGAAGAGTTATAATATCTTAGGGTTATTAGTAATACTAAATAGTATACTTATAACTATAATTTAATATTAAAATTACTTAGGGAAGTCTTCGCGTATAAGTTTCTACCTACTTAATACTAATCTTATATCCTTACCTTTATTCCTCTAGGGTAGATAGTAATATATTAATTCTAGTTATTATTCTACTTATTAAAGCCTAGGAAAATATAATACTAATATACCTTATCTTAATAACTATTAATAATTAATATTTACTATAAAGTACTAAGACCTAATTTCTTAATATATCCTTTAAATAATAGGTAGATACTTATACTATTAGGATTATAGCTTATAAAGGGGTAAATAATAACCTTATAATAATAGTAGTATATAAGCTATAAAGCTCTACTAGAGATAAGGGTATATTTATAAAAATATTCCTATCTCTTAGACTTCTTTATTAAATCCTAATAGATATTATAATAATTATAACTAGATTTTAATTTATTCTTAATAGCCTACGCTATCTTTACCTACTAATCTAGCTACTTATCCTTCTACTTATATTAAAAGATATAGTAGGGTTTATTTTTACCCTTAGCTACTAGATTAGTAGTTAAAGTATTTATAGAAGTCTTAATTATAAAAGAGGGTAGAGTATTACTATTCAAAGAGAAGGATAATATAATAAAGCTAATATTTTTAATATACTATTAGGTATAAGAATTTAGGTTAAGATTTATAAGCTCTTATTATATTATAATATTTATATCTACTATTTTACTACTAGTCTTAGTAATAGTAAAGTATAATCTAATTAGAGGCCTAAAAGTAGTATAATTAACTGCGCTTTAACCTTTCTAGTTATAATTCTAGTTATTACCCTAGCTAGTTAAACGCTATAGTCCCCGCTCCTAGACTAGTAGGTAGACTAAGTTTTTAGTATATTTTATAGCTAATATTAACCTCCTAAAATCCCTTATACTCTTTCTCTCCTCTATATTTAGTATATAATATATTCCCTATATTTTCTATTAATATTTATACTACTATTTTTAATTAAGTATCTACTAGTAGTATATTTATAGAACTTAATAGTATAATCTCTAATACTAAATATCTACTAAATAATTTACCTAATCTACTACTAAATAGGCGAACCCTATTAAAATATTAGTAACCTTAGAAGATAGTAGGTAATAAAAAAGCTATTAGAAGAAGGGTAAGAGGGAAGTAAAAGAGATAGCTAATTATAATATAATAATAGAAACCTAGATATATATTAAGAAGATAAATAGGGTTAATTATAACTAATATAGTATTATAGTATAGGTATTACTAGAAATTTAATATCTATAAAAAATAATAGACCTAGTAATACCGCGTTTATTATTTAGTTATCTAGTAAGAGAAGTTATTATAAACCTTCTATAAAAGGCTATATATTTAATATAAATATAAGCCTCCGCTTTAAGTATACTTTAGGAAGTAATAGAGGCTAAGGTTATTAATAATCTTAGTAGTATTTTATATTATATTATAGACTCTTAATATAATAGATACTAATAAATTATTAGTAGCCTAATTATATATATTCTATATAAAGAGAGTTACTATATAAGTAAAGGATAAAGACTTATTTAGAAAGCTATAGAATAATATAAGTCTTTAGATAGTATAAAATATAACTTCCTTAAATAGTACCTATATTATATTATAATTACCTTTTATTATTTTAAGTACTACTAATAATTAGAATAATAACTATAAATCTAAAAATTATAAGCGCGGAACTTATCTATAATTATTAATAATAATAATAATAAGACTAATTATAAAGACCTTAAAGAATATATTAAAGAGAAGAAGATAGATCTTAAAGAATATATTATAAAGAAAAAAAATAAAGGGGTATAAGAGTATAGCTAGATTTAGTACTTAGAGGTCTATTATTAGCGTAAAGACTAACCTAGAAAAGGTTAAAGATAAATCCTATTACTAAATTATAGTAATAAACTATTAATTAAAAGTATAATATAAGGAGAATCTTTAATTTATTATATCTATAAATTATAGCTATTTATATAGGGAAATAGGCTATATCTTATAGTAGGAGGTATAATCTATTAATAGAAGGCGCGAGGTAGCTAAACTCCTAAAGTACCTATTTAAAACCCTAAATAATTAGAAGATATACCTATATAATATTAGCTATATCTATATTAGGCTTAAAACTATTAGCTACTAGATTATAATTATTAGGCTATTATAAAGTAGGTCTAGGGAGATTAACTAAGCGCGTATTATTTATAATACTAAAACGCCGGTCTTAAAGATAGCTAGCTATATTATACTAAACGGCCTTTTCTCTATAACTAAAGTATATATATAATAGAGGGAGGGGCTTATTATAAATCTAACTATTCTACCTAGGTTAGTAATATATATAGAGATGACTAGAATAATAACTAGAATTATAGAATTAATATACCTTAATAAGTAGTAGATATAAGCTACTAGTATAATAGTTAGGGTAATATCCTAGGTTTAAGTATTAATCTAGGTAATCTAACTTATGTAATAAGCTATATATTAACTTATATTAGACTAGCTAAGTATAAATAAATAAACTTATTTTAAAGTTTATTATATATTCCTACTATAATTAGCTAGACTTTTATAAGATCTATTAATCTATAGGCTAATACTAAGTAATATTATATCTCTTTTAATTATAAAGCGCGTCCTACTTACGCGTAGCTTAGAAAATTAGATTTATATAATTAATATATTATTTAAAGAGGGAGTTAATTATATATAAATTACTTAACTTAGCCTCTTTATTATTAATATCTTCCTATGCTAAGTCCCTACTATTATTATTAGTATATATAATAGTACGCGTAGTAAGCTATATATTATAACGCTTTACTACTACTTTAGTATAAATTCTAGTAGTAATCCTTTAAGAATATTAGATAACTAGAATAATAACTATAATTAGGAGAATCTTACCTTTAATTTATAATAAATTATCAAAGATAAGTAAGCTATCCTTCCCTTTCTTATATAGACTTATTATAATAAAGTAAGGACTTCTTATACTTCTTAATAATATAGCTAATAGTTATAATATTAGCTTTCTTTACTAATTCTACTACCTTTTTACCTAATATAAAAGACTCTATATATATTTATAAACGCTTTATATATATATTCTTACTTAATTCTTTAACTATCTTACGCTTTACCTAAAGACCTAGGTAGCGACCCCTTATACTATATATTAAGCCCTATATAATACTAGTATTATTACTATTATAGGTATTAAGGCGCTAGAGGAGGGTTTTATTAAAGTCTTCTTCTTTATCTTTAATATTTATAGTAGTTAGTAGGATATTATATAAGTTTTAAAAGAGCCTTTATATTATAATCTACTAAATTAAACTCTAATACCTACTCTACCTTTACTACCTTATATTTACCTTCCTATATTATTAATTCTAGCTATTATTATAGTTATTAATAATAAGATATATATACCGCGTACTATTGTATTATAAATTATTAATACTTAAATAGATTTTAATAATATATAAAGGAAGTATCAGGTAGAGATAGGAATTAAGGGATTTATTTTAATTATAAAATATACTAGTCTTAATTAGGTTATAATAGCCCTACTACTTATTCTTAGTATTAGTACCTAGCGCTAGTAGTAAATAATATAAATATTAATTCTTTAAGTAACTATAATTATTATTAACTATAGATTTTCCTAATAATATATTATATACTATTATTAATAAAGGCGTATCTTTATACGCTTAAATAGTATTAAATAGAGAGGTATTACATATAATAGTAGAATTTTTAAGTTCCTAGCCTTATAATACTAGTAGAGGCCTCCCGCTACTAGTAGTAAATCTCTATAAATAATAATTCTATAAATATTCTAACTATAATAATAACTATATTATACTATAGGATTCTATAATAATATAATAATATAATATATAATAATATTAAATATATAAATTAATTATAATCTTCTCTAATATTAATTAGAGGAGTATAGTAAATAATAGAGTAGTTTTAAGTAGAGAATAGTAAGAAATCTAAGTATTTACTTAAAATAATAATAGCTAAGGATATCTTATTTAAAAGACTTAATTATCTAACTTATAACCTCCTCTAATATTATATACGTATGACTCTAGAACTCTAGGAGTATATTAGTCTTATATTATATATATTATATCCTTATTATATAATTATTTATTTTATTTTATAGTAATTTAAGTATATCTACCCTTCTATAATTAATAGTATAGCTTAAATTAATAAGATGGTATTTATATATTTCTAACCTTATTAGATATAATTAATTACTTCTAATAAAGGTATTTAATTCATAATAGCTAATATAGTAGTATAGAAAGCTCGTAAGACTATAGGTAGTAAAGGTAGTAAGAAGGCTATAAGTCCCAAGTCTAGTACTACTAAAGGTCTTCTAGGTTTAGGTACTTAGAAGAAGCCTAAATAGAAGTATAGTAGTATATCTTTATAGCTATTATTCTACTTATTACTCCTAGCTAATAAAGTATATAAGCTATTACTCTTTATAAGATCCGCCGCTACTAGAAAACTTCTAATCTCCTTATTCTAAAACTCCCTTTTTATAGACTTATTTATAAGATTACCCTTAATTTATATACTAGTACTAAATTCTAGACTAAGGTATTAAAGGGCTTATAAGAAGCTTTAAAAGTATTCTTAATAAATATATTAGAAAGTAAGTTATCTATTTATTTCTAATATAGTTAATATTAATAATTATAGTAGTATTAAACCTATATACTATATACGCGAAGTATATTACATTAATACTAAGGGATATTTAGCTATATATACAAATTATAAACCCTTATAATTATAAAGTATTTACTCTAATATAGTTTATAAGGCCTAAACTTCCTAATAATTAGTATACTATAGAATTATAATATTCTTTATATATAATAGCTTATTTATAATAGTATTATTTCTAGTTATTATTCTAGTTATTATATTTACTTAACGTGACTTTCTATTCTCTCTATATAGATACTAAGCTCCTCTAAGTAATTATAAGATATCCTATAAATATCCTATCCTAAAAGAAGGTCCTACGAATAATCCATCCCATAGGATTATCCTACGAAAACCTATACTATCCTAGAACGGGATGGGACTAAAATAGCTAATCCTATACTATAGTACGGTATAGTAGGCGAGACTAATATCCTATACCATCCTATATCTTTCCGGCTAGTAATAGTAGCTTAAAAGATATATTATTATAAAGAGATTTACCTACTAAATTCTATATAATAGTCTAATATCTTAGCGCCTACTAATTCTATTAGGGATTTTTTCTTCCTACTTATTATTACTATTTAATAGTATACTATAGATTTTAATACTCCCCCTAATTCTTTATTATATATAACTTATACTAGCTATCTTTAAACTACCTACTATTACCCTTCCTATTCTAAACTAAGCTCCTCTAGCTCCCTTATAATACCTTCTAAGCGGGTAGCTCTTTCTAAGCTAGACTATCATACCCTTAATAGTAATAATAAGAGGGCCTAATCCTATAAGGGTAATAGTATAAGGCGTACTAGACGCTTAAAGATAACTAATATAGGTACCTAAGTTTAATCTATAATCCTTAAGGCTAACCTAATAGATATTACGTTAATATAACCTCGCCCTTAAGATATAATATTAGGGATTCACCCTTATATTAACCTTAATAAGGGTATTACTCCCTAGTAGTATATAGTAACTACTAATATAACTATTTAAGTAGTTATTCTATCTAGGAATCCTTAATAACCTACTCCCCCTATTTTTAAAGAGACCCCCTAAGAAATTACTCCTCTATTAGCTCCTAAATATTATCTAGATACGCGTTACTAGTACGCCTACTAGTAGGCTAATTAAGATAATAATACTAAGTACTAGCCTCCTATTTAATAAGGCTTATACCGGTAGTAGAATAATATATATTAGGGGCGGACGCTAGGCTAGGGATATTAAGTATATAGTGATTCCTATATAGTAAGATATATAGAGCTTTACTAGGTTAATAAATTATTTAATATTACTAGTAATATATACCCCTATTATAACGTACTATTATAGAAAAATAAATATAGTAACTTAGAGGATAGTTAGTAGCTATACTATAATAGTAGGAAGAATAATTAGCTATCCCCTAACTAGTTATATAAGCTAGCTAATATTAACTTATTACCTAAGAGGCCTTAAAAGGAGGCGGAGCTTAGGGTATAATTTATTAATATATTACTTAGTAACGTAGATAATATTATTATTAATAGATAATTTATAGGAAGGAGGATTATATATAATAAAGAATTTTTAGATAATATTATTAGCTATAATAATTATCTCTCCTTTACTAGTTAGGGTATAACTAATATTAATACCTATATTAGTTAAACTACCTTCTAGATCTAGGGGTCTATTTATTATCTAATAGGTCCTCTTATTATTAATAATAACCTTAGGCTAAAATTCGCCTAGATCTATATACTAGATAGTATATAGGAGTAATTAGACGTTTAGTATTAATATTTTAATAATTTAAATTAAGATACCCTTACTTCTACTTAGTATACCCTCTAGTCTATTAACCTATATATCTAGGGGTTTAAATCCTACTATAATTACCTTAAGGAGAATAAACTATAATATCCTATTAATATTATAAGTATCTATATCTAATAGCTAAATCTTAAATAATAGGATAAGGGTACCTATAATCGCCCTACCTTTATAAGGGTAAGCTATATTATAATAACTCCTAATAATACTATAAGAGGCTAGATTAAGCGGGATATCTATATTAAAACTATTAAGGGGGGCCTTATATTAATTCCTAATTAGTATCCTTCTTATATAACCCTCTAATATCCGCTCCTATTTCCCTTTAGTAAATAGTTATAGTATAACTACTTCCTATTAGCTAGCTATAAGCTTCTAGGCGATTATCTACTATATATATTATAATAGAACCGTGTTACTAGTACGCTTACCTAGTATATCTTAATTAATAGCGATAATAAACTAGAGTATAAAGAGGGTAGTAATCTTAAATAGGAACTAGAATAGTATATTAGCGGCGAGTATATACCTTAGGGTTATAATAGGTCTTAGTAAGTAATAAGATAATAATTTTATATAAAATAGATATAAGTAAGACTATTTAATATATTTCCCTAATTATTTTCTAGACCTAAATCCGCTTAATTATAAATAGTTCTAAATAATTTAGATATTAGTTAGGGGATAGTTAATATAATTTAAATAATTAGCTAATTAATATCTAGATCCGACCCGATTTCTTTAATTATATTATTAATAGTAGATATCTATTTAGCTATTAGGCTACTAATATCTAGATATTAATAGAGCTTAATAACCTAAATTAGTATTATTAGAATTAATAGACTATTTAGGCGGACTACTACTCTAGCGTAATAGATAGGCTTAGTATTAATCTAGATATCTCGCTTAAAGATATTAGTAGTAAGGTAACTATCTTCCTATTAATAATACTAGGAAGCCTACGTACTATAAAAGCGAGAATATAAGACGCTATAATAATAGTCTAAAAAAGGGGTAAACCTAATTTTTTTATTACCTTTATATATAATTCTAAGTAGCCTAATATTTAGAGCTTATTAGTATTTAGTTAGATATTAGAGTACTATTATAAATTAATTACTTATATCTTTAATTAGAAGCTCTAGGAGCTAATAAAGGACCTCCTTAAGTAATATATCCTTAATATTTATATAGCCTATTATTATATTATTAAGTTTTAGAAGTAAGGTCTCTTATATACTTATATTCTCTTTATTATATAGGAAGAGGATTAGATCTAGATAGTTAGTAATATTAATAGCCTTATTTAAGTATTTATCCCCCTTTAATAGGATAATAATATATTATAAGAGTTAGTCTTATAATATATAGGTTATAATTACTATACTAGCGTTTCTAGTAATAGATATTTTAGTTAGGAGAAGAATTATTATAGTAAGGTTTTTTAAAGGATTTTCGCTAAGAGATATCTTTTATACTTAATAGGAGTTATCCTCTTTATAAGTATCTAGTTAGCCCCCCTAAACCTAATTCCTCTATTAATAATATGTAGGTTATCCCTTATAACTTATACCTATTAAAGAAATATAGTACTTATATTAATATTAAGATCTATAGCTCTATTGAGTCTATTTTCTATCTATATAAATATATTTATAAGGGACCTAATTAAGCTAATATCTCCCTTACTAGGAATTATACGCGTAATAATAATAACTCTACTCCTAATAGCTAGCCGTAATAGTATAGGGAGTTAGTAGATAAGATTATAGAGTTTTAGTCTACTTATTAAATTAAGTCTATTAAGGTTATCTAGAAGATACTCTTATTTAGTATAAGTATTATAAAGCCTTATATAAAGCGTTTATAAATCTACCTCCTAAACTAATAGTATACCCTTTTTAAGCCGGCTAATAACTAGGCTACTAATAAGGCCGTTAAATAAAAGCTAATAGATAGTAATAAGCTTTATAAGACTATATTAATAGAGTTTTTTAATATAAACTATCTCGCTAAGGAAGCTTATAATAATAGTTAGCTATTACCTTTTATAAAATAGAACGGGAAACGCCCTACTATTATAAGGGATCTACTTAACTATTTATACGCGGATTTTCCTAAGGTCTTTATATAGAATAAAAGAAATAAACGTTAGAAAATATATAAAAGGGGGGAAACTCTTAGGTATATTAATTTTATTAGTCCTAAAATTAAGGATCTCTACTATTACTAACTACTCCTCTATTATATTAAGGGGGCTATATTATTTAATAACCTCTAGATAGTAGACGGCTAGCTAATAAGATAGAAGGAGGCTTATATAGAGCTTAAGTTAACTAAAAATAATAGATATACTAATAAAATCCTTAATAAGGGAAAGGATTTTTAGGGAGGTTATAAGCTACGTAGTCTTTTTATATTAATATTAGTTAAACTCTAACCTACTAACGCCCTTACCTTATAGAATAAGTATAAGGAGTATATCTTAAACGACTATTTATACCTCTTATAATAGGATTTTTTAATGCTTTAGATCCTAGATAATTACTATAAGTAATAGTTATTTACTAAATAGTATACCCTTTACCTTATTAACGGCTAATTAGAATATTAATTAACCCTTAAATATACTAAGGATCTAGCCTAATATAGCCTACCTATTCTAACTATCCTATTTAATAATTTTAATAATATTCTAAATAGACTTTTACGGGAAGAAATATCTTACTAAATTACCCCTAATAAGGCTAAGGTCTTATAGAATAGGCTAAATACTAACTAATACTATACTACTAATTAGATTATTACTACTATTAACGCTAATATTAATAATAAATTTAGGGCTCTAAGTATACTATTCTTCCTTAATAGTACTAGGGGGACTAGTAAGATAATAGTTTAAAATACTATTATAAAAAGGCTATATTCCTAGTAAAAGGTTACTCTAGTAGTAGTATCTTCTAGTATTACATTAATGCTATTATAAGGAGGTTAGACTACTTACTTATAGTTTAAGATACCCCTAGACTCTAATACTACCTCCTTATATAGGATTAAAAAGGGGACTAATCTTACTAAGCTAATTAAGCGAGCTTATATTATCTTTTAAGATAAGTCTCTTATATAGAGTTAATATAATATAGAAGCTATTAGTTATAGCCTTTAAGATATTTATAATAATAACTAGGCTTATTTTAGGGGTAAGGTAATCTACTTTTATAATAACTTCTAATGAATACTCCTAGTTATTCTAGGAGGATCTAGTAGCTAGGTTATTAAGGCGTATCTTTAAAAGGCCTATTTCTAGAATAAGGTTATACGTTTAAATCTTACTATTAATAAGTAACTTAATAATCCTAACCTAATAGACGCTATATATTATAAAATAGGACTCTTTATAAGTAATCTCCTTACTATTAGTAATAGTATTAATATCTAGAAAAGCCCTACTACTAATAAAGACGTATTATATTAAAAATATAGTTATACCCCTAGAAATACTATTAATAATTTAGTTAAGAATATCTATACTAATATTAGGATAAATATCTCTTAAAGGGTTTATCTATTAGAACGGGCTATTCTTACTATTAATAATAAAGATATTACTAGTATTAATACTAAGATAATATTATATATCCTTAGTAATATAATAATATACTAGAGTATTAATTATACTATATTAGAAGAAGATAATAAACTCTTCCCCCCTAAGTACTTTTATAAGTTTTATAAACCCTCTCTACCATCTTATAAGTTATATATTAAGCTAGGTATACTAGTTATACTACTAAGGAACCTTAATCTATTATATTTATATAATAGGACTTAATTATAGGTAATAAGATATAGTAAGTATATCTTTAAGGGGGAGATTATAGGTGGTACTTATAATAGTAAAAAGGTAATACTATTTAAAACGCCGTTATAATCTAAAGAAAATAATAGGCGGATTCCTACCCCCTTTATCTATAAGTAGTACCCTATTTAACCGGTATTTACTATAACTATTAATAAATTATAAGGCTAATTAATAAAGTATATAAGTATCAACTTATAAACTAGGCCTACTTTTAGCTATAATTAGCTATACGTAGCTCTATTATAAGTAATAAGATAGGGAAACCTCTATATTATTAGGCTTAAAACTCCTAAATATATATCTAGCTAAATAATAAGAAATATTATATATAAGTAGGTACTATTAAATAATAGGTAGACTACCCCTAATATATTAGTTATAACTTATTATTAACGCCCAGATCCTATCAATAGCTATTTAGTAGCTTATAAGAATATTAATTATAATATTAGAAGTATAAAAACGGCCTAATACTATACTTAATTATATAGTTATATCTTTATATTAGACTATAATATTAGACTTTCTAATAATAAAAATAAGCTATTCGACTATTTAGTTTATTAAATACCGCCGGTTAAACTTTAGAGGGCTAGATAAATACTAGGCTATACTAACTCCTATATTTAATAGATTCCTTTATATTAATATAATAAATCTAGTAGGACTATTAATTGTTATTATAAGAGTATAAAAGATATATTATAATATAAGGGATATAATAATTTAAGAATTATATTAAATAGTCTAGTAGTATAAAAGTTATTAGTAGAATAGAATATTATTATACTAGATATCTTATAGTTAGTTAGGTATTTAATAGATAGTATTAGTCTTTTAACGCTTCTATCTTAATAATAATAATATCTTTCCTTAATAATAACTAATATAATAAGTCGTCCGATAATAGTATACTTAGTTATACCCTATTAGTCTTAAATAGTAATATTATAGTAGAGTTATAATATAAGTAGACTTAGAACTATTTATTAATACTCTAGTACTAGGTAACTATTATAAATAATTGTTTAGATTTAAAATTAATATTTTTAATAACGTTTACCCTATATCTCCTATAATACTTAAGGGGGGTCTTAGTATCTATAAAAGTTTATATAAATATCTATTATATTTAGACTTAAATTTACCTTCTAACTATTATTACTTACTAATAACTAAAAGAATTATATTTTTAAGTATACTTTTCCTAAGTAAAAATCTTGAATTTTTATAGGTATTTTCTAGTATAGTATAATAATAGTATAAAATGCTAGCTACTTAGCTTAAAGATACCTTCTAGCTATTAGACTATTTTATACTTTACTTAGTTACTTCTTTATTACTCTAGTATCTTCCTCTTTATTATAGTAGATAATAGTATTTCTTTATTACTATATCTAAGAAATAGATAACCCGCAACCTCCTCTTATAAATATAAGCTATTCTAGCGAGGTATAAGATAAGGGAGGGTAGGGGAGTAGTAATAGTAATATAAGTAGTAGGTTATAGTAGTAATAGATAATATAAGTAAAGTATATATAACCTTAATTAATAATATATCTAGACTACTTATATAGTAGAAATTATATCGTGAAAAGTAAATGTAAGGTAAAGGTACTATTAGGTAAATAGGTATAAAGACTTACCTTACTATCTAGTAAAGTACTAGTTATAAGTACTTACCTAATTAATATAGAAGGTATAATAATATATAGAAGGTATATATTTCTATATTAGTTACTTATAAATAAAAGAAAAAGGCCTATCTTTAAGCTTATAATAACTTAAACTTCCTTACGCGTATATCTATTATCTCTTTATTTATTATAAAAATATACTATTTATAAGTACCTTTCCTAGATTTATCCCTTTAAAAGGATATCTATATTTTAGGAGTAAGAAATCTAAAGTCTAAATTAGTTAAGTTAATAATAAAATTATATTAAGCCTTTCTTATCTAACTACTAGTAAGTATCCTTAGTAGGTATTAATCTAGTAGGAAAGGTACTAGCCTTTAAAGTATATTAATATAAGGTAATGTTTTATCTTTATTATAATTAGTTAGTTAATAGCTTATAGCTTTTCTTATCTTACCCTTATCTTTCTTAATAGGTAGTACGTCTATTAGAGCTTTCCTCTTAGCTATCTTATCTCTCTTCTTTGTAATAGTAGCTACTACTTTAAGGTACGTTCTAACTTATCTATAATAGTAGTAGTAGTAGCGAGCTTTACTTCTTTAATTTTCTTAGTAGTAGCGGTAGGCTTCTATCCTTAAAATAGGCGCTTAGTTTTCGCCTCGCTTATAACTACCTTCTAACTATCTTTAATATTAAGGTTTTTATAAAACTCCTAAAGTAGAAAATAACTAGATAGAGTTAAATAAAACTGCGCTTATTTCTTATTAACTTAATCCTAATTATAAAGATTAAAAAGAAGTATTAAAAATACTTATAAGTAGAAGTTTATTACTTATTAATAAAGTAAATCTTTAAATATATATTTAATCTACCTATAATACTTATACTATCTATACTTATAAAAGCTAGATTAAGTTAAATAGAAGTAATTTATAGCTAACTAAAGTAGTATTTAAGAGTCTTATAGAGATTAGTATAAATATTTACTATATAGATAGCTTTATAAGATACTACTACCTAATTAATAATAATATAATAGTAGCTTATAAAGAGTAAGTTCTAATTATAAGTATTAAGGAAAATTACTATTATAATATCTATAAAGTACCTCTTAATAATTAAGGTAATCTTATAAAAGAATAGAAATATTAGAATTATAAATATATATAAGCTAAACTTTATAAGTAACTATCTAGTATAAAGTAAATAGGAAAGACTATAATAATATAAATAGTAAGTAGGTAGTAATTAGGGCTAGTAGAGTAGAAAGGAGCTATTAGATATAAGTTACTATAAGGCTTATAGTATTATAATTCTTATATAGCTAAGAATTAAGATTATTATAATGATAATACTATATACTATAAGCTAGATATAAGATAGCTACTATAAATAATATATCTAATAGTAGATTAGGCCTAGAAGTATAAATAATATAGTATTTATATACTAATAGATATTAATATCTTATATTAATTATTTAAAGGAGTAGTTATAAGACTAATTAACTAGTATATAGCCCTAATAGAAGATATCCTTAGAATAAATAATAAAAACTATAAGGAAAATAAATATAAAGAATAGGAAAAAGGTAGTAGAGTCTATAATATTAATTTAACTTAATAAATACTTTCACTAAGGCCTTAGATTTACTAGCTAAAATTAAAAACACTTTAAATATAGACTAACCGCGTCGGGTCGGTACTTTAAACTCGAGTCGGGTTCCCGACTTAACTCTTAGCGAGTTAATACTAAATTCCTGGCCTAAGTATTTAGGTCGGTACTAATAGTTAGTACCGAGTATTTAAGTTAATACTATATGGTAGTACTAAGTATTAGTACTAAAGTATTAACCCGACTCGCTAATGTATTAGTTCTACTATATTATTTTACTAAGACTATTATATCAGGAATATTTTTTATTTATAATAGTATTTTATACTATATATATAGCTTACTAATAGATTACTAAGCGTTATTATTATTACTAACTAGGTAATTCTTAATAGTAAATAAGGTGATATAGAAAGGTAATAGCTAATTAGCTATTCCTATAGATATAATGACTATAATATTACTAATATTTTTTATCTATAATAGTATTTACTATTATATCTATAATTTAGTACTATATTACTAAGTATTATTATTATTATTATCTAGCCTAACCTAGGTAATTCTTTAAGGTAATGCAAAAAGGTAATGCATATCCCTAGGGAACTAAAGGGGGTAGTAAAATTCTAATTAAAAAAAAATCTATTTTTAGTATAGAGGTAATTCTAGAAAGTTTTTAGGGTTCTTTACTATTTTATTAGGGGCTTGGCGTCTTAGTAATACCTTGGCGAGTCGGGTCGGGTTAACCCGACTCGCTAAGGGACCGAGGGCTTTTCGGGTTAATACCGGAAACTAGTACCGAGTATTCGGGTCGGTACCTAAATAGGTACTGAGTATTCGGGTCGGTACCTAAATAGGTACTAAGTATTCGGGTCGGTACTAATCTATAGTACTAAAACCCGACTCGACGGTTAGTCTATTTAAATACTTTAGTAAGATTAAATAGTAGAGTAGTAATAAATAGAAGGTAGTAGTATATTAACTAATTCTAGTACTAATACTTCTACTAACTAGGAAGTAAGACTTTATAATCTATTATAATTAAGTAATTATAGACTTTATTATACTAGTAATATATAAAAGCTATAATAAGAATACTTTTACTTATATATAATATATATTAGATTAGATTAACTACTTAAAGATAGTTTTTATAAAGTATTAACCTTAAAATATAACCCTATATAATAATAATAATAATAAAACCTAATTTAATATCCTTAAATTATATATTATAATATATTACACTATATTTATTTACTAATTTATTTATTTATTTATATAATAGTATATAGAGTTTTAAAATAGCTTATAATAAAGTTATATATAAAATTCTACTTAAACCCTTCTTTCTTATAATAAATATAATAGAAGGCTAAGAGTATTAAATCTTAAATTATAATATATACTATTAAAACCTTATTATAATAAATAATATAATACTTTATAATAAGACTAATTCTACTTTAAATACGAGTTAATAAATAAGTAATAGATATTCTACTACTACTTAAGACTTAATAGATATAATAATTATAATTCTTAAAGGTAATATAATAATATTATATAATCTAAAATATAATTATAAGTAATAGTAGAAGGTCTTATAAGTACTAAATAATCTAAAATTTAAGTATAATAGCCTTATAAATATATTAGTAGTTTTTCTTTAAGAAAACTAAAATAGACTTAAGGGGTAGTTATATAATTATAATAATCTTAATAGAGATAAGAAGGATTTAATATAAGTAAATTACTATTTTAATATAATTCCTTAGTCTTTAACCTACTAAAAGTATAATAGGAAGGACTCTTAAAATATATATAACTTTTAATAGAAAAAGGTAGTAGTATAACTATTTCTAAGTATAAGAAACTAATCTTAATATTAGATATAAGGTTATAAGATTTATAAAAGGAAGTAGTAGATATATAAAGTAATTATAACTTATTATTTCTATCCTTAACTATAAATAACTTAAGAAGGATAGAAGATTATAAATATATATAAGGGTATTCATAAAGATAATATACTAGATTAATAATAGAGTAATAAATAAGGTATATAAAATACTTAAAGTAGAGATATAACTATTAAGTAGGTTCTAAAATCTAAGGCTTCTAGGTACTTAACATTTTTATAATTTATCTTATATACTCTATAATATATATCTAGTACTAATAAATAAGAAATAGATAAGATTCTATATAAATAATTATATTAATTATATTAATTAAGATTAATCTAATACTATTTATAACCTAGATTTTCTATTAAATAGTACTAGGGTTATAGATAAGTAAGTTATAGAATATAAATATAGATAATATTTAGATAAATAAGGAAATATTTAGTATAAATAAGTTATAAAGAAAGAGTTAGCCTAATATTAAATTAAAGCTAGGTTAAAGCTAGGCTAAAATATATTTATTAAATACGTAGTAAAAATAAAAATAAAAACTTTTATAAATTATAAATTATAAATATAATTATAATTAATAGCTATTTATATACTATAATACCTAAATATATATTATATACTCTTTAAATTAAATAGATCTATTTTACTTAAAGTAGTTAGACTACTTATATCTTAAAGTACTTATAATACCTAGAGATATATTATTAATTATACTTCTTTATATAAAGAATATAAGTAATAAATTAATATATTATATATATCTATTATATATACTATTATATTTTATATACTATTCTCTCTAAGTTTAAGATCTTACTTTATATAGTCTCTTATAGTAGTTATATACCTAATAGTATTATAAGTATAACCTTTCCTAAGTATAGAAAAAATATATAAAAGAATAAGATATAAATTATATAAAAAAGTACTAATAATATAGTAGTTAACTATATAAGTTAATTCCTATTTCTTATTTTATCTTATTTATTATAATAATAATAACTAGTTATAGCTACTATTTATAAGCTATTATTTTAACTTTATATATTAATACCCTTAAGAATACTTTAGCTAAATTAGTAGATTACCTACTAACTAAGTTTAACTCTTATAAGTATCCTTTAATTTTTACTTTTTAACTATTAATAAGTTAGATTTCTAACTATTACTATTACTTACCTATTACTATCTCTATTACTTATCTAGTCTATTAATATTACTATTATATATATATTTTAAAATAGCGACGTAGTTAATAATTACAAGGTATATAACTTAATAGTATATTCTACTATTCTAAACTTTCTAATCTAGACTAACTTTTATAAGTAGTTAGTTTAAGCTAGTAATATCTAATATTTATATTATAAGGGCCTAATAGACGCGTAGCTTTAATAGGATATAGTTAAATAAAGAGGTTATATCTACTACTTACTAGACTAACCTTATAATTAAATATTAGAGCGACTCTACTTACTCCTCTATTAAGCTACCTCTTTTTTAGTAATAGAAATTACTATTACTATTATTTACCTATTACTTACTAGAAAATACCTGTAAAAATTCAAGATTTTTACGTTAGAAAATTACCCCTACTACCTAGCATTTAGTAGGTAAGGTGAATAGTAGGGAGTATATTAGATATATATACCTATTCTAATAGCGTTTTATTACTAGTAATAAGACGGATATTTCCCCCTATTTAAACTAATAGCAGATACGTTTCCCCCCATTTAGACTAATATTAGACACGTTAGTAGGTAACGTGAACTATAAGGAGTATATTAGTAGGTAGCTAGGCTGTAAAATATAATAGTATTAGCCTATACACCTATGTAATAATATAGATCATTCTAACAGCGTTCTATACCTAATAATAAGACGGATATTTCCCCTTATTTAGACTAATATTAGATACGTTAGTAGGTAATATTAATAGTAGGGTTTTTAGCCTGTAAATATAATAGTATTAGCCTATAAACCTATATACTAATTTAGATTATACTAATAGTATTACCTACCTAGTAATAAGACGGATATTTCCCCCTATTTAAACTAATAGTAGAGATATTAGTAGGTAATATAGTAGAATAGGTAATTTATAAATAATATTAGGATTTTTATTATTTATAATCTATATTCTAGCTGTTAGTATATAGATTTAGTAGGTAAATCCACTTATTCTAATATATATTCTAAACTACTACATCGATTTTTATTATTTTTATAGTATTAAGTAGGCTAGATTAAGCTATATAACTTTATTTAAGTAGAAAATATTATAGAGTATAAGTATAGATATAAGTAGAATATAAAGAAATATCAGACTTTTAATATTTATACTAGTCTAGAAAAGAAATCTAGAGGACTTATTAATTAACTAATAAGGTATAATAAGCTTAGGGTCCTAATATCTAGATATTCTATTATAGTAAGAAGATATATATATTACTATTACTATTATAGTACTATTACTTAATATCTATAGTAAAGAAACCTTTAAAAAGTTAGAGGGGTATTAAAAACTAATTATTAATAGTAAGATATTATTATAAAGAACTTCTACTACTTATAAAACTAAAGATACTTATTATTTAAAAAATACCTTCTAATTCTCTATATATAACTTTAAGACTATATATATTATAGTAGATATAAATTAATATTAGTTTAGATTTATACTCTAAGTATACCTTAGTACTTTAAGTTTAGTAGATTTTATATTAGCCCCTAATAAAGAAGAGTATTATTCTCCGTACTAAAAACTTTTACTAAGGGGTATATAATAGTAATAAAGTAGTTTATAATTATTATAATTAGCTTAGAGGTAGTATTAATATTAAAGGTAAAGGGTATAACTTTAATTTAACCTTTAATTAAAACTATAACTATTATTATAACTTATATTTAAATATAACTTAAGTTTATTAGATATTATTAGAGATCTTAGATATAGAAATTTAGAATATAAAATAAATATATTACTACATAGTTATATATTAATTAATATTAATAGTAATAGACTAGATATAAGTAAGAGAAAGAAATATTAGTTAACCCTAATAATAGTAATAGTAAATATACTAGGAATACTTATAATACTATATATAGTAGGTAATATAAATATACTAATAATATTTATTACTATATATTTATATATTATATAATTATATATAATAATATTAAATTTTAGAATAATATATCTATAATATTATTATAACTATATATTTAAATCTATCTAACTTAACTTTAATCTAATTCTAGCTAAGATATACTATAATATTATTCTATTATAACTTAAAGTAATAGGAAGTTACTTTATAAATTTATAGCTAGTTAAAGGCAGGTTATATAGGATATATAATTTAAAACTAGTAGGCTAACTTCTTAAATTACTAATAAATGCCTAGATATAAAGCTTCTTTATATACCTCTATTATAGTAATATATTTAGACTTATATATAGATATTACTACTAGCTTTTATAATTTAGATTACTAGGTAATAGGGCTATTAAATAGTTTATAAATATACGCCTTAGTAGAATAAGATATCTTATAGTTATTATAGTATAACGTGTTAGTAAAACCTTCTAAGCTATTATTCTTATCTAGTTAATAGATAATACTATTATTAATAGTTCCTACTAGTAATATAATACCCTGTTTACTATACTTATATACTATAAAGTAGGGTTATAAAGTAAATAACTTAGATTAAAAATAGTATAAGTAATATCTAGCTTACTTATAACCTCTTAAATTATAATAGAATAGTTAATTATTTAGCTATAGATATATTAACTATTTATAGTCTATTACTAATTATATAAAGCTAGTACTAATATCTAATACTCCCCTTTAATAGAAAGACCTTATATACTTCTTTAAAGCCTTAAGGGTATATATATAACTCCTTATAACTCCTTTAATATAGCTACCTTATTAACAGTATAACTCCCTTAAAACTATACTTCTTATCCTACTTTAAAGCCTTATTAAACCTATAAACCTCTACTTAATTAAATTATTCTAGTATAGAAGGAAATTAGGAAGAGTACTATAAATAATATTAATATAAGATATTATTACTCCTATTTCCTTCTCTTTATTTAAGTATTATAGCTCTTATTTCCTTCTTTTAATATATAAGATACCCTATTAAAAGGGCTTTAGTACACTTCTACTTATTCCTATCCTAGTACTCCTAGCTAATAAGATATCCTTAAACTATCCTATTCTAGCTATATAACTTTATAGTATTATAGTTAATAGTTCGTTATAAGAGAGTAGTACTATTACAGATATTTGATTACTGTATTAATATTAATAAATAGTTCTTGAAAAAGCTATATCTAAGTACTATTTTATATAGTATATACGGCTTAGGCGGCTATTAGTATAATATAAGGATAATATCCCTTATAAAGGAACTATTCTAGGTATAATAGTACTTAGCTAGGCTTATAACCTAATAAAAGATATAATACTTATAAGTTATTTATATATAATTTAGGTTTAATATAATAGTAATTAATAACTAATAGATAGATAATAGCTATATTATATAGGAATAATATTATAAGAAATCTCTACTAGTTTACTAAGACCCTCTAACTACACTTAATTAATAAATACTAAGGACAACCTAGCCTAAATTCTAATAAAACTAAGTATATATATTATAGTTAGAATAATTTAGATACTTAACTAGATATAAATTAGAAATAAGCCCTTCTACTAAGATACTAAGTAAGTAGCTACGTTTATAAAGTCTTATTATCTTATTATCTTATTCCTAGATACCTTTTTAGACCTTTTTAAACCTTTTTAGATATCTAGTATAATTAAACTATCTATTAGACCCCTAAGATTATTTAATAGGTTATAAGCCTAGTTAGTACTACTACTATAAAGAGTTATATCTATATTAAGTTATATTAAAAGCTAGTTATAGTTATTAAAAAATAATATTATTATTATATTCCTTATATTAGTTAAAATAATAAATAATTACAGTGAATTAATATAATTTATCTACTTCCTCTAGTTTAAATCGTTAACTATAAAGGCTAAATAAGTAAGGAGTTAGGAGAGTATAAAACGTATATAGGTTATAAGAGGAGGACTAGAAATTTAGGAGAAGGAAATAAGATAATACTACTATATTTTAAACTAGTTACTTAGTATAATAGTATATAAGGAAGTATAACCTATAATAATTATAGTTATAAAGGTAATAATAGCCTGTTATAACTATTACTATAAAATAAACTAAATAATAAAAGAAGTAGTAGTAATAGCTTAAAATAGTTTATAAAGACTATGGCTATAATAAAAAAGTAATAATAAATAGTAGTAGTAATAACTTATAATAGTTATAATTATAGAGGTAATAATAGCTTATAATAGTTATAGCTATAAAAAAATAGTAGTAGTAATAACTTATAATAGTTATAATTATAAGGGTAATAATAACTTATAATAGTTATAGTTATAAATTAAAGAACTAGTAGTAATAGCTTATAATAGTTATAGTTATAAATTATAATATAATAGTAATAACCTATAATAGTTATAGCTACAATAGAAGCAGGGGAAAGGATGGAGAAAAAGGCTGGATTTAGCCTATAACGGCTAGGAAATCTCTGGGAAATCTCCGACAGCGAGGCCACGGCAGCAATGGCTTAAGGGGAGTGTTGGAAATAAGCCCTTCTGCCAAGATAATAAGCGAGTGGCCACGTCTACAAAGTCGTGTTGTCTCGTTATCTTGTTCCTAGACACCTTTTCAGACCTTTTCAGACCTTTTCAGACATCTATCATAGCCAAACCATCTATTAGACCCCTGAGATCGTTCAACAATAGAGAACCCCACCAGATTTCCCACCCAGCCACGCCAGCATCATGTATGGGGCATATGCCACTGAACACTTGTCTCATGACCTGAAGGGAAAGACATTGTGATGGGTTATAGGGAACCAAGGAACCTATCATAGTAGGGGGAATAATTGTACATGAGTTTTGCAGCGACTCTTCATCTGGTCTAGTGTCCGAATTATTCTGACCACGACGTGGCATGTTGGTTCGCAATGCTGACTGCGCCCGCATCTCGTTCCAGCTTACCCTCTCTACGCATATATAACCCGATCCATTTCTCCTTCCACCTCCTTCATATCCCCACATCTCTCTCTCAGTTCACATTCTTCTTTCCATTCCATAACCAACAGTCACCAACATGACCTCCCAAGCTTCCCCAACAGGCATGGCCGCGTACCGCGCCCCATCCCTCTTCCAACCCCACCGCGTCCGCCAAGCCCTCCGCGACGCCCACGAGGGCAAAATCCCCCCAATGCTCGGCCTCTACCTCGGCCTAAGCAGCGTCGTGAACGCCCGCTTCATCGCACCCCTCGGCTTCGACGCCGTCTGGATCGACTGGGAGCACTCATCCTGCAATGTCGAAACCATGACAGACGTGCGTCGTCAACCCTCTTCCCCCTCTCTTCCCCCTCTTCGTCCCTCTGGCGGGCGACCTCAACATCCCCTTCTCTCAAGCTAACGAAACCCCCTCTACCAATCAGATGGTCCACGAAGTAGTATTCATGAGCGAAGGCAAAACAATCCCCTGGGTCCGCGTCCCCGGCCACGAGCACGCCGCCATAGGCTACGCCCTCGACGCAGGCGCCTCCCTTGTACTCCCGCAAATCAACACAGTCGCAGAAGCACAACACTGCTGCTCCGCAGCAAAATTCGGCACCAAGCAGCGCGGCACCCGCTCCGCGCCCCCCTTCCGCTTAATCCCAGAAGTGACCGCCATCCCCATAAACAAATCAAAGACCATGCACGAAAACCTAAACGACCAAGCCGCCATCATGATCCAGATCGAGACACAGGAGGGGATTGATAACCTCGACGATATCCTGACGCAGGTCCCGGATATTGATGCCGTGTGGCTTGGGACGCTGGATATTCGGGTGTCGATGAATATGGTTGCGACGGGGTTTCCGGGCCCGGAGGAGGAGTATGTGAGTGCGGTGAGGAAGTTTGAGGATGTGTTGCGGAAACATGATATGCCGCGCGGGGGCATCGCGTTGGGAGATCCGGAGATGGTTAAGTGTTTGGGGAAGGATAATGCACTTAGTTTTATTGCGGCGGATGTGATGGCGTTGGGGGGGCTGGCGGCTAGTTTGGGGCCTGCCAGGGAGATGTTCCCGGCTGAGAGGAAGATGAGGGGGGGTGGGGAGGAAGGAAGTCCGCCGTGGTAGGAGGGAAAGCTGGGAACGGTGTTGTTGATGGGCTTGTTGGGAATGTTAGGAATGGTCATGGGATCAATGGAACGAATGGCCACACGAGTGGCGCGAATGGCCATGCCGCCAATGGTAACGGACATTGACTTCGAATGTTATAGCGAGCCTGCAGCTGCAGAACATACAAAAGATCATAGAGCGCCTCTTAATGTTAGTTGTGTGGGATATAGTAGTCATCACCTCTCCAGCTATGGCCTTGCAAAGATTGTACTCTCAAAAGACATCTCGGTCGGAGACAATCGCCTAAAATCGACGTCCCTCTCAAAAGCTTCGAGGGTCAGGAGAGAGCAGGGCGGAAGTCTTATTACGCCTAATAAAGTATCAGCTGAGGGTGCAGGCAGTAAGGTTCCGTTTCAATCTACAGGATGCATATCTGGGCAGAACCAGCTTGAGTTCAGTGGCGCAACAGAGTCCGAGTCCAAATGATCCTTGACTGGACTTGCTATGTTGCGAGCGTATACAATGAAATGGTACAAGGGATTCGTCTCATGCGGGGCAGTGTTTAGCACTTATCCTTAGCGTGACTTTAGGCACCACTCTGGGCAGTGTAACAAATTCATTGATATTCGAATATGCTAGGACGATATTCATATTCAAATATCTAACCGAATATATTCGAATATATATTCAATTATCTTACCTAAATAGTACTCCTTATAAATTAGTAGGATTAGTAATAAATTATATACTTAGTAAGCTAGTATAAATTACTAAGCGCTATAAATAGTAGTTTATTATATAATCTAACTAAAAATACTATAGATATATACTATTTTTAGTATATAACTATAATTAGATATATCTAAATATTATTTAAATATCTTGAAATAGCGTATTTATATTTAAATATCCTACTAGTATATTTATATTAAAATAAATATTCGAATATATTTAAATATATATTTAAATATAAATAAAATTATTATTATACTAACTCTAAGTAATTTAGCGTATATAGTTTTAATATAATTAGCCTATTATAAGACCCTAACTACAACCCTATAGATTATAGTAGAAATCTGTATTAATATATTTATTAAATTAGTTATATCCTCTATATATATTAATAGGATTCTATAATTTTTAAAGTATTAAATACTATAGATAAATATATATCTTTTAACCTGCTTAGATATTTATTATAAGTTATTATTATTACTAGTAGAGTATATTAGTATAGATAGATATAGATATATATAAGGTAGGTATAATAGGTAAAGTAGTACTAAGATATATAGATTTAGTAAGTAAACTAATTAGATAAGTTATATCTTCTATATATATTAATAAATCCTTATAATTTCTAAAGTACTAGATATTATAAATAAATACATATCTTTTAGCCTACTTAAGTATATATTATAAGTATTAAATATTAAGTAGTATAGTTTTATAGGTGTAATAATATTAGTAGTTTTACTACGATTTATAGAGTCGTAGTTAGGGTCTTATAGTAGGCTAATCGTATGGAAACTATATATACTAAATACTAGTATTTATTATTTATAATAATACAGCCTAATTAAGAAGCTAATTAGATTGTATTTAAGGTATTTAAGGATTTAGGCTGTAATATAGGTATAGAACCCTAGGAAATACACTCTACTTCCTCTCTAATATTACTATCTTTTTTGTATTAGCTTCCTTATAGCCTTTTTATCGAATAGATAGTTAAGTATCTTTTCTTTAACTATTAAATAAAATGAAAGAAAAGATAGAATATATTATACTACAAAGACTAAAGATTTAAAAAAGACTAGGTATCTACTAGAATTCAACTCCGGATAGTTACCTTCTTATAATTACCTTCTAAATAAGCGTACTAACTAGAATACCTAATAATTACCTTAGTATTTTAGATATACTACTAATTAATAAGTAGCTTGCTAAGCCCCTTCAAGTTAATAACTAACTATATAATAGAAGGGTAATATATCTAAGTATAAATATCTTTAATATAATTAGATATTTACTTTTAATAACTATTCTATTATTATAAGTATATAGCTTTTATCTAGAATAGTACTTAAAGTAAGATACTTATAATATAGATATATATATTATAAAGATAATTAAATAATATTATAATATATTATTTACTAATTTTTTCTTCTAACTTATAAGGAATTCCTTTAGAAATCTCTTTCTAAATATTAGATTTCTTATATAATATATCTTTATTATTACTAGATCTTATACTACTATTATATAAATATTTTAAGTATTTAATATAATATTTTTAAGGAGTTTACTAGTAAAGAGATAAAAGTTTATACTTAAACTTATAATTATTAAGTTATATAATTAATACTTAATAACTTAAAAGAGCTAAATAATAATAATTAATTATATATCTAAGATATTAAAGTAATTTAATTAATAAATAGTTATAATTATATGATAATAAGTTTCTATTATTACTTTATTTATAAATTAAATCTACTTATAACTCTAAGTAGAACTTATAAGTAATAGAAGTAAGTTTAATACCTTAAGGTAAATAGTAAAAAATTCTAAAAATAGTAATAAAAAAGATTATATATAAAGATTATGTTAATTATTTTTAATTTAAGTTTTTAAGATTTTAAGTTTAAGCTAGGCTACCTCTTAAAGAAGTAACTAAAAACCTCTCTAACTTACTTAATAACTAATAAATCTTAAAATAGATTATAGAAATAAAATCTATAATAAAAGTAGATTAATAAAGTATAATTATAAGCCTTATTTTTTAATTAAAGTAGTTAGTTTTATATAAATCTTATAATTTATAAGTAATTAATTATGAAAAGGCTTATTATAAGTACTTAAAAGTAATAGTATAAGATATTCCTTTTAAATTAATTAAAATTAATAATAAATACTTTAAGTAGATTAAATATTTTTATAAATATTATCTTTATAATATATAATATTAAATCTATATAAGTATTTTAAGAAGTATAATATTAATAGGCTTATTAGGAGAGATAGTTAGCTTTATATATAACTTTATTATAATATAGTAGTTTAAGATTATATATACTTACTTATTACCCTTATTATTAGCCCTTTCTATAAGTAAAGCCTCTTATAAAAGTATTATTCTTATAGTAAACTATCTATCAGGTATTCTAGTTAGTGCGCTTAGTCAGAAGGTGACTGTGGGAAGGTGACTGTCCGGAGTTGAACCCCTATCACCAAAGCCCAGCCAGACTTTTACCACGGTTCCCGACCAGCCCAATTAGACAAAAGTATTCGGAATGAGCTAGCGCCTTACATTGTACCGTCGTCGAATACAGCAGCAACCGTGCTTGCCCAATTTCTTCAGAGGGAAAGGTCCTCATGGAAATACGGCAGTGTCTATGCGGCAAGCTTTCTACAGCGGTGCTTTAGGAGCGCGAGGGATTAACGAGCTTATATCCTACGCGGATACACAGACGGCTTACGATAATAATGTATACACGGTCACATCGACTTATTACGGGGGTTCTGGAAATTTTACTATGTATATAACACATCCCACTCCGTCTAAACGCCCTATACGGTCCGCCTACTTTCATATGACCCGACCTAACTAGTTTGCCATGACCGATAAACCAGATGCCTTCCGATAAAGGGGCCAGCGCCCTCAGGAACGCCAGGGACTGGGCGGAAAAGAGACGGGAAGACTTCATGAGAGCAGCAAATTACAAGGCACTGAACGCGGTACACTCAGGCTTGGACTCGTCTAAAGGAAGCATGTGTCGCGGTCATCCAACGAACCTACTCAGCGAGAATCAGAGACATCGGCTGATGAGCTTGCTCTGGGCACTCATACAGTGCCTAATGCAAGGCCTCAGTCGGAGCTCTAGCGAGGTCTTTCCCCACAGAACGGTCAAATCGACAGTTAAAGAAGCCACTTTGTGACAGCAGAAATGTTGGCACACACTACGGAGATTTACAGAAAATGTTCTACCTGGGACTATAAAGACGCGCACATGAGAGAAGGGCAGAGCGATGCGTTCTAGGTTGTCGTATAATCGAGCTGGACGCTGTGCTGGCGACAATCCGCCCTACCACCGGAGAACTCGAAAAGGCTTCGGAATAAGGAGACTGCCTGCCGCTCTGATCGTTCTCGCATCTTACTAGGAACGCCCGCCGCTTTCGAGAGTTCGTAGTCTGTGGGCTGTCCCAAAGACTTGAATCCAACCGCTTTGTTGACGCTCGAGGAGGGTGTTACGATCGATCGACAAATTCAGACCTAGGAATAGTAGGTTTCGCATGAAACTCACACGGACGTTGAAGTCGGCTTCCTGATCAGCGTTAGCAGGCGCAATGAAAATCTGATGTGCGGCCAGGTCACCTGAATGTCGGAATACAAGATCACTCTCTTAAGCGCTGCGTTGAGACCAGCCCTTCTAGCTGCAATTCGATAGCATTCAGCGTACTTTCGACTTCCTTCTCTCCGAATCGCTTGAGCAATGTTGTGAAGTGCACTGACTCGGGCCATTCCCTCAGCCTCGTCAATTCCGTATGCAAGAACGTCGCCCTCACAGGGTACAAACGGATCGTAATCGACGGCTACATTGAACCCAGGCAGGCGGCTCGAGAGCAGCCCAAGACATGGGTCAGCAACAATAATCTCGTATGATCCAGGATCCTTGTGTTGCACTCGGTCTAGGGTCATGTCGCCTGTGATGCTTGAGTCCGAAGACATTTGGTCTAGGTCGAAGTCTTCCGGAAGGACCTGGTCGGTGAACAAGCGAACAAGAGTCCAGGGGCCTTTGAATCCTTCTGGTAGCTGAAACCAAGTATGAGATGTAAGTACTGCTCTTGATTAAAAGATTAGAGCATATTACTACTACATCGGCTGTCGTGTCACAAGTTCTCTCAACCACCTGGCTGATCTGGATCTTTCCAAGGTCTGGCCAAGCATCACAGGTATATGGCACATATGTCGCGGTGTCATCCATTTCACGCATTGCAAAGTCTTTCAAGGAGTAAAAAGAGAAGCCTGCAAACTATTCAACGAATGCAGTGAGAGCTGCAGGAGGTCTTTTATACCGAACATGTAGTCGGATTGACATGAGCCGCGCAAACCCTAAGCGAGGCTGTCTGCCACCGGACACCTCACTTGGTGGATAAAATATTGATCCTTACTTGACGCAATTAGGTCCATCTCTGTCAGCCACGGCACTCCGACTTAGGATAAGAGGTACGCTCCACCATTTACTCAGACTGACCGGCACTCAGTGCACGCATGAAACTAAAACCCTAGCACGCCAAGCAAAGCGTTCCTGCAGTGGGAGCGAGGGACTGTGGGCAGGGGTGCTAGTGACGGATACGCCTGTCCTAGTCAAACATTCTGCGCTCTCTCGAAATGTTCGCGCTAGTGCAGTAAACGCATGGGTTATAGCGTGGACACTAGAAGGGTTCACTGGGTAACCGTCTATACTCGGTGACCGTCCAGCCTTATAGGGTTAATACCCTATAAGGCTACCCTAGAGTATTAGATTTTATAAATTTTAACTCTTTATAACCTAGATTTTATAATAATACTATCTATTAATCTATTTAATATATTAAATATACCCCTACTATCCCTTCCTCTATTATAAGAGGCTAAACTAAGTAGGGAAGATTATATAGAATTAGCTTATACGGCCTAGGTTAAGGCTAGGGGACTAGGTAATTAAATCTTATTAATTATTAAAGTAGCTATATAATATAGTATACTAAAAAGTATACTCGCTAATAGAATTAAAGGGAGTATAATAGTTACTACTACTTATAAAAGCTAATAGCGACTTAGTTTTAAAGAAGAAGTAGCTATTCTAGCTTAGGTTCTCTATCTTTATATATAGGGTTAGCTATTAAGGGTAGAGTAAGTATAGTTTATAATAAATAAAATTCTCTTTATAAGAGATAATAAAACCCTAATTAATCTTAATTAGCCTTAAAAATTTATGTTATAACTAGAAAATGCCTGTAAAAATTCAAGATTTTTACATCGGAAAATCACCCCTACTACCTAGCGTTTAGTAGGTAACGTGAATAGCGGGGAGTATATTAGATACGTTAGTAGGTAGGGTGAATAGTAGGAAGTATATTAGATATAGTAGGCTATTAATAATACGGATATTTCCCTCTATTTAGACTGATATTAGATACGTTAGTAGGTGGGGTAGATAGCAGGAAGTATATTAGACACGTTAGTAGGTAGGTAGGTAGGTAGGTAGGTCGGCGGCCTGTAAATACGACAGCATTAGCTATATTATATACATGTACTAATCAACTAATATAGATTATTCTAATAGCGTTATATACCTAGTAATAAGACGGATATTTCCCCCTATTTAGACTGATATTAGACACGTTAGTAGGTAAGGTAGATAGTAGGAAGTATATTAGACACGTTAGTTAGTAGGTAGATAGGCGGCTTATACATGCGATAGTATTAGCTAAATTATATATATATACCTATTCTAATAGCGTTCTATACCTAGTAATAAGATAATTTCCTCCTATCTAGACTAATATTAGACACGTTAGTAGGTAATATAAATAGTAGGGTTTTTAGCCTATAAATGCGATAGTATTAGCTAATATAGTAATACACTAATATAGATTATTCTAATAGTATTACCTACCTAATAATAAGACGGATATTTCCCCCTATTTAGACTGATATTAGATACGTTAGTAGGTAAGATAGATAGTAGGGAGTATATTAGATACGTTAGTAGGTAGATAGGTAGGCGGCCTATAAATGCGATAGTATTAGCTATATTATATATATATACTAATTAACTAATATAAATTATTCTAATAGCGTTCTATACCTAGTAATAAGATGATTTCCCCCTATTTAGACTAATATTAGACATGTTAGTAGGTAATATAAATAGTAGGGTTTTTAGCCTGTAAATACAATAGTATTAGCTAATATAGTAATATACTAATATAGATTATTCTAACAGCGCTACCTACCTAATAATAAGACGGATATTACCCCCTATTCTAACTAATATTAGACACGTTAGTAGGTAGATATTAGACTCGTTAGTAGGTAATATAAATAGTAGGGTTTTTAGCTTATAAATACGATAGTATTAGTTAGTATAGTAATATAGTAATATAGATTATTCTAATAGTATTACCTACCTAATAATAAGACGGATGTTTCCCCCTATTTAAGCCGATATTAGATACGTTAGTAGGTAAGGTAAATAGTAGGGTTTTTAGCCTTTAAATGCGATAGCATTAGCTAATATAGTAATACACTGATTTAGATTATACTAACAGCGTTCTATACCTAGTAATAAGACGGATATTTCCCCCTATTCAGGCTAATATTAGATATATTAGTAGGTGGATATTAGATACATTAGTAGGTAATATAAATAGTAGGGTTTTTAGCCTGTAATTATAATAGTATTAGCTAATACAGTAATATACTAATTTGGATTATACTAATAGTATTACCTACCTAGTAATAAGACGGATATTTCCCCCTATTTAGACTAATAGTAGATATATTAGTAGGTAACGTAGTAGAATAGGTAATTTATAAATAATATCAGGATTTTTATTATTCGTAATCTATATTCTAGCCGTTAGCGCATGGAATTTAGTAGGTAAATCTACTTATTCTAATATATCTTTTAAACTACTATACTAATTTTCATTATTTTTAAGGTATTAAATAGGTTAAAAGAAGCTATATAACTTTATTTAAGTAGGAAATATTATAAAGGATAGGTGTATATATAGGTAGAATATAAAGAAATATTAGAGTTTTAATATTCGCGCTAGGCCTAGAGGGGTAATTAGGGTACTTATTAACTAACTAATAAGTTATAATAAGCTTAGGGTCCTAAATTATAGATATTCTATTATAGTAAAGAAGATATCTAGAGGTAAAGATAGCTTATATTCTACTACTAGATAAAGAATATATTATAGCCTAGGATCCTAAAGTTCTATTAAGCTAGTTTAATCTCTACCTATAGACTAAGATAATATATAAGGTAGATAAGAGGGATGTTTATAATATAAATAAGAAAGGCTTTATATAAGAGGTAATTACTAAGCTTAAGGTTATAATATCTAATTATAAGAAGAAGAAGGCTTATATAACTTAATATAAAAATTATAAATAAGTATCCCTTATTAAGTATATCTTAATAGATAGAAGGTCTCTACCCCCTTAGATTATCTTTAAAGGTAAATTAATTTAGAAGTCTTAGAAAGAAGCTCTTAAAGTAGGTAAAATTACTATTAGTAAGAATAGTTAAACTAATAATATAATTAGATTTAAATAGCTTTAAAGAGGGTTTAATTAAGAGATATAAGGCTATTAAAAGGGCGAATATTAAATACTATTAATTAATAGCTATACTTTATATATTATAACTATAGTAATTTAGTATTATATTAACTATAAAATTATTCTTCTTTACTTACTATTATATATAATATATCTTCTTTAACTATTAGATATTAGTATCTTTTCCCCCTTAGTAATAGCCTATAAATCTTATATCTAGCGAATTATATACTTAGAAGGAAGCTATTATATTAATAAGGTAGACTTTCTAGATATCTATTAAATAGCCTAGTATAAAGTAATAATATTAATTAATATAAAGAAGGTATAAGCTATAACAGGACTATTCCTATTTAGATCTAAATTAATTCTATAATATTTTCCTATAACCTAGCTATTATAATAGTATAATATTAAGATCTATTCTACTATACCTCCTAAGGCTATAATTACCTTAATTAGCCCTAGTAGAAGCTTTTACCTTATCTTAATACTAGCTAATACTTTATATATATAATAAATCCTATAATATATTATATAGACTATAATTAATATATAGTAACCTAATCTATTATATACTTTATAAAAGGTAGGTAAAGCGGCTATTTAAGTAATAGCTAAGTCTACTATTTAAAGTATTATTAATATAAAACTTCTAGAGTTAAATAAATAAAAATAATAGAAGTCTTATTACTTAAAGGGAAATTATAGAGCTACTGAATATATAAATAAAGTAGTACTTAAGGAATAATAGACTAATTAGGCTAATAAAGTATAAAAGGCTATTATTACCTCCTTAAATAGACTTAGTCTAGATATTTTTAATTTAAAGGAAAAGTCTATTCCTAAATTATATCCTACTCTAAGGAAGAAGCTATTACCTCCTACTATTAGACTAGTAATAATTACCCCTTTTAGGTTACTTATAACTACGTCCGTAATAGTAATACTAGATAAGATAGGAGTACCCCTAACTATAATATAAGAAGTAATATTAAGGAAGGTAGATTATATAGTTATTTAAATAATAACTAAGAGACTAAAAAGATTTATTATTAAATTACTAATAAGGGTAACTATAGCTAAGTTAGAATAGGAGCTATAAAGATAAAATAGCTAGGAGGGATAGAAAGGTTAAGTAATTATAGGAATTAGCTAATTAGGATAAGGTATATAGACTAGAAAACCTTATAAAGGATAATATAAATAGCTTTAAATAGTTATTTTATAAATTTATAGCAAGAAATAGATGTTTTAGACTATAATAGGGTAGGCTTATAGGGGACTAGCCCTATAAGGCTAGACGGTCACCGAGTGTAGACGGTTACCCAGTGAACCCTTCTAGTGCAGGAAGGCTTGTCACCGCCCACGCCCCCCCTCGGTCTACGATCTCTCAAACCATTTGCGCTCTCTCGAACTTTTCGCACTCTATCCAAGAATTCTAAGGCTAACTTGGCGCTACACTCATTGGCAAGTCCATTATAAGTTCATGGATCCTGCAGCAAAATTTCACAATGCCTATAATCTCACGGTCCGAAACCCGGTTGGTTAATCTATGTGACCTGTATGTGACCTGAGAACCGGCATGGATTTTGCCAATCATTACTAGTGACGCTGAGGGCAACCTCTATACTGTGATCGCAACCACAACATGATCGAACAAATGTCGCAGGGACGAAAAAGGGTCAATATGGCCAGTAATGTCTTCTCTATCTGTCTCCTCTCTCCGATCTTACGCTTTACCTCCAAGGTCATCACTCGTCCGCCAATCTTCCCTCGAGCGCTCCCTTCGCGACGAGCAATAAAGACTTCCTAGCAGCAAATGGCAAAGAGACCCAAGTATCCTGCATTGACCGCACCAAAGAATCTTGGGCAGTGTTCACTCCGTCAAGGTCTTGATCGCAAGCTAGAGGAGATACAACGCTCCAGTCTCCATGAACTTACAACAGCAGCCATGGCATCCTCAATCACTCTTTCAGACAGCGCTGGAGGTTCACTTGATTCGCCACTCAAGCTACCACCGATTCAACCAAAGAGAGCTCCCCAAGCTCTACCTCGACGAGCTCTCTCAATGCATAAAGCATCTTCAAGGCTTCCGCCTCTTCCGTTGTCTACGTCACTAGAGCCGCGTCCTCCAGGGCCCCTTGAACTCAGAAATATCCTCAATCATAGCGAAGGTGCAGTCAATCGTCAACACGACAGTAAAGGGACAGGTTTCTTACAGACTATGCCCAAAGAAACACTATCCTAGTCTACGAGAATCGCTGGTCAATCAACCACAACCATTAACGCGCGACTTCCAAGTTTCGTACACCCCGGGAACCTGGCGTCCACATCAACTGGACCTCCACCGCCCTTAAAGATTGTCACGGACGTGAGTTTGCTTCGTGCTGGGGATGCACCTTTAGCTCCTCCAGGCGAGCCAAATCAACGAGTGCCTAGTCCTGACTCCTACCCTTTTCCGGAGCCGTCACACGACCGACCTTCCAATCACGCCGCGATGGTCACTTTTGCGTCATACAAAACCAGTCCAGCTTGTCACCCTACCTCAACCGGCGAAGCCCCGTCCTCGTTTCTCCGTCATCCCTTGCAACGGGACTAGGTGTTATGTCGCCACAGTCGTAGGCTTTGAGCTAGAGAAAATACCAAATGATGACATACAACACCGCCCAAGGTCCTCTTCCGATATTAGTAGATGTGCAGTCCGCATCCAAAGCGAATAACGCTAAACGCCACCGCAATGCAGTTGCCTCGCAAAGTTTCCGACAGAGACGCAAAGATAGAGAAAAGGAGGCAGCAGATAAGCTAGCCGAATTAGAAGCACAGGTACGAGAGATCTCTAAAGACAAAGAACGAGAGAAAGAGAAAATATCAGCGACAATTGAAGATGAGGGACGATCTGCTATTACGGAATGGTATTCCCATACCAAGTTGGGTCCCGTTACCGAACCTAAAAAGACCTGCCTTGCTTTGTAGACCGCCATTACGAGACATTGGAATCGCTGCTCAAGATGGAGGCAGGAATAATCGGAGACGCACCAGTGGCTATGTGTCATAGCAGATGCTGCTTAGCCTTATGCTAGACGTAGGGGATGCTCAAGTCGTTGGTGACCTTATATTTTGCGTCAATTCTAAGAATAGACGACTTGGAAAGTAGGCGTCCCAAAATAGGTCAGGGTCTCTTATCCGTTTTTCTGAACAATGCTCCTTGTAGCTCATACCACAATGACTACCCTAGAAAGACGTGTAACCATTAATCCTGATCAAATATAGAAAGACCAACAGATAAGTTTACGTTATCTAAGGCTACTAGGAGAATATAATATTTTTAATGTAGGGTTCTTTGTGAGGACTGAATCGTAAACATCAGCAAAGATAGAGCACTGCCAACTAGGTGTAAACTCCCTGTCTCTAAGGTCTCTATTCTATTATATTCGTTACCGATCCTCCTGGCGCGGCTGAGCGCTCCTTTAATAGTCGGCTCTACTAAAATTTTGGCTTGAGCATCAACTCTCTTCTAAAAATTAACGTATTTCTTCTAAATTTCTGGAGAGAGATACGCTTATAAACCTTTGTAAATTGGATCTAAACAGGAAGCTTAGCTCATCTTAAATTCTGTGAAGGGTTGGTTAGGAAGCTATACTTGCTCCAGCGCCATTATCTTGGCTTTCTCTATATGAGGTGAAGATGATGTACTGCATTTCAAGACCACTTTCCTATAAAGTCTTCGCGATTCCTTTAAGGAGGCGCTCCCCATCTCGCTTTCGCTTGATCTATTAGCGTGCCGCGTCTTAAGCCAGGAATTGTTGAATACCTTCGCATTTCTGAGGTTACTTCAGCGAACCACTGCACAGCTTTCTGTACACTCATTTCGTTATGTGCTCCATATAACAACCATTGATGATTTCCATCGACGACTTACTGAAACCGTCCTGGCCAGAAGGATTTATCCGCGAATTTAAAGGTACAAGCATCGTTGAAAGCTTATACTATTAACCTTGTCAGGGATAAAGTCAAAGTGTTTATAAGTTTCTTAATACTAGTGTTCGGGTCCTAGGTATATAGTGCAGGACATAATTAGCTTTTGATATAATAGTCTTATGTCGGACCACTATAAGTTTCCTCAATTTCTCTCGGTATATTAATTTGATCATTGGTGCCTATCATAATAATCGAGCGAAGCAGAGCGACGGAGGTCTTGTTTCCCTCGCGAGAGACGATGCGGGCCTTACGGCGGTGTTTGACACACACTGCTACTGGTGCAGTAGACCTGTACTAGATATAGCTACTGCGTGGGTTCGAATCCTACAGGGGCACATTATCATTAAGTTCGGGGTATATCATTAAGTTCGGGGTAAAAACGTTAGTACGATACTCGTTAGTCTTTAAGACTACGTAGTAGGTCTACTATACTACTTAATCTATAGAATAGAGCTGGTATAAGCGAAGTTCTTTAGATCTTACTTTAGTGGGTAAAAAAGACTCTATAAAGAGCTAGGGACTGTGCTAAGCAAGCTCTTAATAGTCAGTCTCCCTTTATAGAGTAGGATACCGCGGGTGTACTCCTTTAAAAAAAAAGACCTACGGGCCGTTAGATTCGTACTCTTAGAGTAGCTACTTGTAGTCAGAATTAGTATCACAGGACTAGGATAGCTACCTTATTAGCTACCGGTATATCCATGGTAATAGATGTAAAAGACAAGGACCGGGGGTTCGACTCCCCTAAACCAACTATAACGGTTCAGGTTTACTAGTCTATAGAATGCCTAGAAATGTTGAGAGACGATGCGGACACCAAGTGCGAAGACGGTGCCCCCTTCTCAGATCGCCTATTTTTGGGGCAATGCCTCAACGAGGGAAGACTGTGGACCTTTTACAAAGGATCTACTGTTAAAGGTGCTGGAGAGAGTGAAAAAGTCCGAGCTAGAAAAGCCAGGAGGACGGATTAAACGCTAGTCCCTAATAGGGCAAGGGAAAATCCCGGGGATTTCCAGCTACATCTGTCCTACGAAGCGGATAACTGCATTTTGAACATAAAATTGGTATCTATGTCTCAAGTTATATGTCATAAACGAAAGGCTGTTAGAGACCTAAGCAGAGATGAAACTATAGTCTATAGGTGATGGAAGACCTCGTTAGTAAAAGAGTAGACTAACTTGCAGTCACTAAGGGCTATTTATCTAAGCGCGTCCATTGCGTTTTGGGTCCCTATACTACGCCCGTCGCCTCTAATGCGAGGACCAATCGCTGCGTCTTTCGTGCTTCGCCTCTAGGCTCCTACCTCCTCGTGCGTCTCTTCCTAGCGATTCTCATGATCTCCTACTCGTCGTCCTCTTCTTCCGATACTGAACTTTGACTCTAGCCTACTGAGGCACTCTTAGAGAGATAGCGCTGAAGGGACCTTTTTTGTTTTTGACCAGGATATGCTGTAATACTTGCTCCACCCTTCCACTCTAATATCAGGGAACAGAACGTAACGGCGACCAGCGATATCTATCTATACGTAAAGAGTAGCGTGGTTGAAGAGCTCAATGGATGCATGTTCCTACTAGGCTCTTCCCGCTCAAGCCTAGCCGACCATATACATTAAAGGGCTGGAAACTGTATCTGAAGATCGGAATGATATGGTGATATCTGGCAGATGGGAGCGAGCTCGCGGAACATTCTATGACATTGGGTAAGAGTTTTGGGATTGCAAGTGGTATTTCCCTTTCGACTTACAGCAAGTTATCATATCATTGATAAGACTGGGAAATGGTCCGCCACCACTACAACAACCTTTGCATTTACCATATATAGAAGTCCTCTTGGTATTTGGGTGTGAAGCAGTGGCTTGACAGATTTTCCAAGCGTCCCTTTTTTTACAGACGGTGCATTTGTGGTAGCTCTGTTCATTGTTCATGTGGCCACAAGCTCTGCATTCCCCGAGTTTGCCTGAACTCGTACTCATGTTTTCTGGTTGAGGTATCGTGCTGAACGACCCTTGGCTCGCTGAAACGCCTGCTATAATTAACATAAAAGGTAGAACCTTTCTGGGTGTATGAGAGATGAAAGCAGTATAAAAGATCTGGAAGAGTGTTTTATTGAAGAGGGTTGTTCATTGCACTCACGTGCATGTGGAATCGTTCAATGAGTCATACGCGTCCGCGCGCAAATCCCTTGGCAGATCTCCCGGCAATGACTATCACCTTATAAAGAAAAGAACCAGCACGCGGGTGACAAAAATATCCGCACACTAGTGACTGCGGAGATCCCCCACTAAATTTCTATGTGAATTATCTACTTTTCTCTACTAAAACCCTGTTATTTATCCGTTACTATCTAAAATAGCCTAGAGTTATTAAGGTATACTAGCTACCTACTTATTAATATACTTAATTACTATATATTCCTCCTACCCTTAAATAATATAGTCTCTTATAGTATAATTATCCTAATAGAGGTACTTATAAAGTATTTATTTAGGCCCCTACTAGGTATTCTCTATTAGCGCTAGATCTAGTAATAAGAGATAGTTATAATATATTTATAGGCTATATTATTACTTCTATTTATAGATAATATAACTTATTATAACTATCTTATAACTAGATTTACTATCTTCTTCTTGTATAAATAGATTAGCTAGTCCCTAATTAACTTACTTATATTATAACTTAATAATAGCCTTTAAGATCTTATCTTTATATACCTACTTTAATATCTTCCTATTAGTATTACTAGGAATATTATAAAATATTAAATCTAAGTGAAAATTATAGTTAATAGCTACTTAGATATATTACCTTTTCTTTTCTTAAGCTATTTTAAGCTCCTTTTATATATATTAGATATAGTCTTAGTAATATCTCTACCTAGGCTTTTAAATAATCTATAATTTACCTTATAACCCCTAGTTAAAATAATATTTATTAGAAAAGTAAATAGAGAACTAGTCTTTAAGTATAAGATATTTATATAATTTTACCTTAGTAAATTCTACCTTTCTCTTAGTAGAGCTCTTATTATACTAGCCCTTCTTATAAGTAATCTTCTTACTATAATAGAAAATACTAGAATTAGGACCCTAAGCTTATCGCAGCTTATTAATTAGTCTAAAGTCCCCTAAATTACCTCCTTAGGACTAGCGTTATCTGTAGTAAATATTAAAACTCTAATATTTCTTTATATTCTTCCTATATATACACCTACCCTTAATAATATTTTCTACTTAAATAAAGTTATATAATATATCTATAACTATTTAAAACTTTAAAAATTATAAAAATCGGTGTAGTAGTTTAAAAGATATATTATTATTAATAAGTTTACCTACTAAATTCTATATACCAACGGCTAGAATAATTAGATTAATAATAAAAATCCTATTATTATTTATAAATTACCTATTCTACTACCTTACCTACTAATATATCTAATATTAGCTTAAATAGGGGGAAATATCTATCTTATTACTAGGTAGGTAATACTATTAGAATAATCTATATTAGTCTATTACTATATTAGCTAATACTATTATATTTATAAGCTAAAAACCGTACTATTCACGTTACCTATTAATATATCTAATATCTACCTACTAACGTATCTAATATCAGCCTGAATAGGGGGAAATATCTATCTTATTACTAGGTAGGCAACGCTATTAGAATAATCTATATTAGTCTATTACTATATTAGCTAATACTATCGCATTTATAAGCTAAAACCTCTACTATTTATATTACCTACTAATATATCTAATATCTACCTACTAATATATCTAATATTAGCCTGAATAGGGGGAAATATCTATCTTATTACTAGGTAGGTAATACTATTAGAATGACTTATATTAGTATATTATTATATTAGCTAATACTATTATATTTATAGGCTGAAAACCCTACTATTTATATTACCTACTAATATATCTAATATACTTCCTACTATTTATCTTACCTACTAATATATCTAATATTAGTCTAAATAGGAGGAAATATCTATCTTATTATTAGGTATAGAATACTATTAGAATAGGTATATATATATAATATAGCTAATACTATTATATATATAGGCCGGCTACCTACTAATATATCTAATATACTTCCCGCTATTCACGTTACCTACTAAACGCTAGGTAGTAGGGGTAATTTTCCGACGTAAAAATCTTGAATTTTTACAGGTATTTTCTAGTATATTTATAATATTTTATAGACCCTATTTATTATTTTATTATCTATCTTAAAATATTATCTAGGCCTACTTTATATCCTAGTTACTCTTATATTAAAGCCTTTATTTCTATAAGGTAGTTATTATCCCTTACCTCTAGAATAAGCTCTATTTCTTATACTTACTAGTTAGTAATCTTTAGAGGAGTACCCTAGTATTTAAGTCTAGTAGAATTATTATAATAATAATATTTATTAATTATAAGGTTATTATAATACTCTATATATTAATCGCGCGTTATAAAGAAAGGTATTCCTATATCTTTACTAATTTAATAGTACGACTTCTAGTTAATAAAGCGATTATAAAGAATAATAGTACAAGTAGATATAGTCTAGTCCTTATAAGATATATAAGTACTAGGGGATAATATATTATTTATTAAGAAAGGTAGATAATTTATATAGAAATTTAGTAGAGGACTTTATAGTTACTAGTATACAGATATTTTTATTACCCGCGTAACTAGGTATATCTATTTAAGGTAGGAAGAATAGATTCTCTAGGTTCTCTAGTAGGAGCTACTAATATCTACTAAATACTTACTAAGTACGACGCTAACTATATATAGATTATACCTTCCTTCTACTTTATAAGTAAAGGAAATAAGAGCCCCAGTAATACCTCTAAGTATAAGTAAACTACTAATAATATTATCTATAATTATACTCTATATAATTATAAAAATAGTACCTTATAATATACTAAGTATATAACTAAGAAAAGTAGAAGTAAGAAGTAAATAAATAGTTAAGGTAAGTAAGTACTTCTTTATTCTTAAAATATTACAGTCCTACTACTTTACTTTACCTACAGAAGCCTTCTACAGCCTAACTAGGATAGGCCTAGCCCTTTAATTGATAGGCAGGTTTTCTATACTTAGAGAATACATCTTTCTACTATATCTTAATACCTTCGTAATAAAATAGTAGTAATACCTTCTAGCTACTACTATATACTATTAATTATATAGTAAGCTAGGATTATATACTAGCTCTATAAGTACTAGTTCTTTAAAGTACTACTAGCTATCTCTAGTACTAGTTACCTAAGTCTTCTACTCTACTAAGATCCTAGGCCTTTAACCTTATACTAAATCTTTACTATTAAAGCCTTCTATAACCTTAGATATATATAAAGGTCCTCTTAAAAGATTTATATTAATAAGAGCCTTCTTTATTACCTATTACTACTATCTAATAGTATTAGGATCTTCTTAGAATTATTAGGATTCCTTAGTATTTTACTAAGAAAACCTGACTTTTCCTTATATATTCCTAATTCTAATTTACTACTTATTCTAGTACTCTAGCTACCTCTATACTATAAGAGACCGTAGTACTTACTTTTTAGCTATCTAATTTTATTAATACTAGGTATAAATACGCTAATACTATTAATAATATTAGCTACTTCTTAATCTTACTTATTATTAAAGGTAATCTTAGGCCTCTAAGGACTAATTAGATATTATTTTCTTCTACTTCTTCTTTATTATAAGATTAACGCTATTATACCTAGTTAATATCTCTTAAACTAGTTACTTTCCTTAATATTAATAAACCACCCTAGCCTTTTAACTAGGCTATTAACTAGAGTCTAGTACGTGCTATAAATTATTATTTTAAATAAGCTATCTTATACTTATAATAGTACTTATAATAACCTCTATCTAGCTTAAATTCTCTAATAAGGTCCTTATTATATAGCCCTAGATCTACCTCGCTAAGTAGTATAGAATTAATCCCTACTAGTACGCGAGTAATATTAATAGAAGAGGTAATCTATAATTAATAGATAGGACTAGAACTACCTAATTAACTTTCTAATCTACTAGAAGCTTTAGTAGACTAACCGCGTCGAGTTAGTACTTCAAACTCGAGTCGGGTACCCGACTCGAGTCTTAGCGATTTAATACCAAAATCTGGTACCGAGTATTCGGGTCGGTACCCGGAGTTAGTACCGAGTATTTGAGTCGGTACCTAGGGTGGTACTAAGTATTAGTACCGAAGTATTGACTTGAATCGCTAAGACTCTAGTTTCACTCATATTATTTTACTAAGACTATTATATCAAGAATATTTTTTATTTATATTAATATTTCGTACTATATATAAGACTTACTAATCGATTACTAAGCATTATTATTACTACTAACTAGGTAATTCTTAATAGTAAATAAGATAATATAAGAAGATAATAGCTAATTAGCTATTCCTATAGAAATAATAACTATAATATTACTAATACTTTCTATTTATAGTAGTATTTACTATTATATCTATAATTTACTATTATATTACTAAGTATTATTATTATTATTACTTAGCCTAGTCTAGGTAATTCTTTAAGGTAATATAAAAAGGTAATGCATATCCCTAGGGAACTAAAGGGGGTATTAAAATTCTAATTAAAAAAAATCTATTTTTAGTATAAGGATAACTCTAGAAAATTTTTAGGGTTCCTTACTATTTTATTAGGGGCTTGGCGTCTTAGCGATACCTTGGCGATTCGAGTCGGGTTAACCTAATTCACCAAGGTATCGAGGCCTTAGCGAGTCGGTACTAATAGCTAGTATCGAGTATTCGAGTTAGTACTAAGACCCTAACCCGAGTATTTAGTCGGTACCAAATCTTAGTACTAAATCCCGACTCGACGGTTAGTCTAAGCTTTAGATATAGTAGATAATAGTTAGCTTAATAATAATATAGGGAATAGAGTTATAAGGTCTACTAGAGGCTTCTTAGCTAAATAATTAAATATAATAGTAACCCTTATCTAAATTATAATAGCTAGTAATAGGGCTAGTAATAAGGCTAGTAATAGAACTAATAGATATTCTACTACTCTACCTACTATAGTAGCTATACCTATAAATAGTAATACTTAATTTTAGCCTTATAATATTAGATATTTTAATCTAAACCCTAATATACTACTAGTTAAAGTTAAGGATACTTATAATATCTATTATAATATTTTTAGTTTTATTAATAAGCTTTAGGTAAAGGCTATAACTATAGATAAAGCCCTCCTTTAATAGAATATAGATTCTTATCTACTTAGTAAGGCTAATAACTAGTTTACTAACTAGCTAAGCTAACTTAATTAGGTCAGGCTATATAATAATTCTACTAGTATTACTAAGTAGTATAATACTCTCTAGGTATACTTTTAAGACTCGCCTAGTAAACCTCTTAGCCTTCTATAATTAATAAGACCCTATAGATTATATATCTAGTATTATCTTAAACATAAAGAATACTAGTATTATAACTACTAAGTAAGTATAAGTACTCTTAGCTTATAATTATCTTAATAGTAAATTATAATATAACCTACTAAGACTAACTACTATATTAAATATACTAGATCTTTAAAGGAGCTTTATTTTATTAAAGATAAATACTTTTATATCTATAGAAATAAGGGTCTTTATTAGGATAAGAGATATAAAATAAAGTTAGACTTAAGAAATTATAATTATTACTATAATTAAGACCCTTAATTAGGTTAGTATACTACTAATCTATTTTATAATTTTAGTAGTAGTCTAAGGTTATATTATAGTAGTATAAACCCTTATACTTAACTATTTATTCTATATTAAAATCTCTAAGATAATATTAATAGACTAACCGCGTTAGTTCTATTTAGAACCGAATTTATAATTATTATATAACGCTAAACCTATGTAGGGTATAAGCTAGCCGTAAGTAGTTTAGCGAGTCGGGTTAATACCTAAAAGTAGTACTAAGTAGTAAAAAAACGGTTAGTCTAAATATTAATAATAGTCCTTAATAGACTTAACCTATTAGCTAGTTATAGATTACTAGACGGTAAGCCTTATAAATAACTAGCAGAAATGTAAATAGGTCTCCTAGGTAAGCTTAATTACAGGACTAGCCGTTACTAAACGCTTTAAATAGCTAAAACCTATATTAATCCTTTAATAGATTTTCTTAGCATCCGCCTCTACAAGCCTATTAAGCTAGTATTAAGGAGGAAGGATATAATAAACAGGCTAAGTATAAGGTATATAAAGATACTTTCTACTAGGGCGAATAGGTAAGACTTAAAGAACTTAAATACTAAGACTAGTTAGGATTTTATTAAGACCTAGAAACCCTCTTATTACGTAACTATTAATAGGAAGATACTATTAAAGCCTACTTTATTAGATTAGCTATAAAAACCTTCTATTATACCTAATATTATTCTAAGTTCACCTTAAATAATAATCTATATAAGTATATTTATTATAGCTATTAAATAACGTCCTTATTAGTAATAGTAAACCCTTTAGTTAAGGTTTAAGTAGGTAGTAACTACTAAACCCTTTTATAGTCGACTACCTCTACTATTATTAGGAGTATTTCTAAGAATATAGTACCTAGAGGCTATATATTCTAGGGTTATTACTTTATAATAGTTATAGTTAGCTTATCTTAGGAGGGCTTATATTATAAGCTCTACGCTAATATAAATTATATAATAAGTCTTATTAATAGAGTATTTCTTATAAAATATACCTTAAAGGTAGAGGTTAAGAGGATACCTATACCTATAAATATTAGAGGTTTAGGAGATAAGAGATATAATACTAGCGAGTATACTAAATTAGAAACATACTATCCTAGTAATAATAATATAGCTCTAATTAAAAGGGAACTTTAGATTATTAATAATCTATTAGCTAATATACTTATTAGAGTTAATATTCTTAAGCCTAAGGGAATAGTTATTAATCTCGACTAAAATATACTAATAATTTAATCTTATAAAGGACTTAGCGTTCCTATTAATATTTCTAGTAGAGGTAGTTAAATAAACTCTACTATTTATAGTAAGAAGGCTATAATTATTACCCCTTATATAAATAGAAAGGTTCTAACTACTAGACCTTATTATTAGGCCTTAGACCTTCTATATAATAGAGAGTTTCTATTTAAACTAGAGAAACTTAATAAGCTTTTAGCTTATATATATATAATAGATTATAATATATCTTATATTATTATTTATAATAACTCTAAAGAATAAATTAAGCTTCCTAGGAATATTAAACTTAGTAAGGTTATAAAGTATAAGGTTATAAGATACTTCCTTATAAAAGCCTTCTATAATAACCTAGTAGTAAGACCTCTAAAGAAAAATATAAACTAAGTAAAGTTAAATCTATAATATTTAGTAGCTACTACTATTATATTTTTAGTATCTATATTAAATACCCTAGCTCCTAATACTAAAGTAGTTTATAATATAAGTATTATAATCTATAAATTACTCTTATTAAGGTACTTATTAGAATTAGTTATTAATAAATTTCCTAGTTTATAATAAGATATAGGTAATATTATAAATATACCTAAGTCTTAGTAGATAGATATTCCTCTAGTAGATAACTAGTAAGACTTATATAAACTAGGCTAGGCCTAGGTTTATCTAGTTAGAAAGGCTAATAAAGAGGTAATTAATAAAGCCTTTAATAAGCTTTATAAATAGGGTTAGATAGAGTAGACTTCTAAGTTAACCCTATTTTCTTTCCTATATTTTATTATCTAGAAAGATAGGGAGTCTAGTAAAAAGAGATAAGTTATTATTAATATTAGGGGTAATTACGCGTCTTTAATAGTCCTCTACCTCCCTCTTATAAAATACTATTAACTATAATACTATAAAGTTATATAACTAAATTATAATAGTTTAGAAGTACCTTATTAGCTAGGAGTTAGGATAGAAATAAGTAGAAGTATACTAGAGCCCTCTTAATAAGCTATCTTATATATTAGAAGAAGGAAATAAGAGTTATAATACTTAAATAAAGAGAAGGTAATAGAAGTAATAATACCTTAAATTAATATTATCTATATAGTACTCTTTCTAATTTCCTTATATTAAGCGGAGGTTTACAGGTTTAATAAGGCTTTAAAGTAGAATATATAAGGGGAATATAATTTAAGGGAAGTTATACTATTAGAAGAGTAGCTATATTAAAGTAGTTATAAGGCGCTATATATATACCTTTAAAGAAGTATAAGATCTTTCTATTAAAGAGGAGTATTAGAAATTAGTATTAGTTATATATACTTAGTAATAGATTATAAGTAGTTAATATATCTATAGTTATACTATTAACTATTCTATTAATATTTAGGATAATATATCTATCTATTAGTTATTAATTACTATTACACTACACCTAAATCACGTGTAGATGACTCAAGCGCATTATACCTTTCATTAACACATGACCGTTAGCTGACTTAGGGGCCGCCGCTTTGCTTTCCCGCTAACGCCCGTTTCGTCCATCTGCTCTCCCTTATTGTGAGATCTGTACCACTGCGCCATAGGCCGCGAGCGGGCAAAAGATCCAAGTGCGGAGGTATTGCACCTCGTGAACTTCCACCTTTTTGGGGTATGTAAAGCCTTAAGCCTTCATATTCTACTTACGAATCATATCTCGCGACGGGCCAAATTGGCGACCGTAAAATCCAACTTTTAGATCCACCCCCGGACATGTTGCAAATCAATTGATTTACCAGTAAACCTTGTGCTCACTGGACAGATCATCTCGGAAGTCCGTGTTGTCCGAAGGAGGCAGATATTACATGGAAATTGCTCTTGGTAAGCGCCAAGCATACTGACTCACAGCCGGCCTACCGGGATCTCTCCCTTCGGCTCCACAGTCAGCCCTAAACCAGTCGCTTGTGGAAAGGTCGAACCTCGTACGATGTACTATAGTAGTGTAATCGTTCAGAAACAGAAGAAGAGAGGCTAGCAGGAGACATCTTATCCTCATCTAGTCCTAGTTGCTCTTCTATTGCAATTGATTGGGCTTCGGCGCGCGGGTCAAGGCAATCCCGACCCCTTATCATCGGACGAAAATCGGTACTTGGTAAGCTGTTCGGAGTTAAAAAATGCCCTTTGTCCATTATAATACCGTGTAGATCTCACACACGCCCACGGACTTCTTGGTTATCGAATGACAGAGTTGCAGTGTCTCTCACACGGGTCTGTTTGCATCGAGGTCTGCATTCCACCGTGATCCTCGCATCTCCGCCCGAACCAAGTGAAAACCAATCTTCGCGATATTTCTATCAAAGATGAGCGCGTCTCACCCAGTTCTGCCAACGATGGACATCGAGAATCGCACTGCAGACAAGCAATTAGAGACACCCGCATCAGAGGCCGATACTATGGAAGAAAAGAATGGAAATGGAGCCGAAAACGGAACTGGAGGTGTGATTGCAGAGGAGGATCAGATAGGTCTAGAGGAGTACCCAAAAGGCCTCCAATTCGTCTTCATCCTTCTTGCTCTGATACTGTCAATTTTTATGGTTGCGCTGGACCTCGTAAGTCTTGCTCCGCTCTTTCAACAGACAACCGCTGATCCTGCGTACAGACTATCGTCGCAACGGCTATACCAAAGATCACGGATGAATTTCACAGCGTTTCTCAGATAGGATGGTACGGTTCCGCCTTCTTCCTGACCACTGCATCATTCACATCATCCTGGGGCAAGCTCTTCAAGTATTTCACCCTAAAATGGACCTACCTAACGGCAGTCTTCATCTTTGAGTTGGGAAGTCTCATCTGTGGTACGTGTGTCTCGAGGTCCATTAGCGATAGATTGCTGACTACTGCGTCTAGCCGTTGCCCCAAATAGCACAGCCTTGATCATTGGACGTGCCATTGCTGGGTTGGGTGCTGCTGGGGTTGCGTCTGGTGCCTTCATTTTGGTCGCCTTCATCGCCCCACCCGACAAGCGGCCGGCCTATCTAGGGATCATTGGCGCCTCTTACGGCATATCAGCTGTCATTGGGCCCCTCCTTGGTGGAGTATTCACCCAGAGACTCACCTGGCGGTGGTGCTTCTACATGTAAGAATCTTTCCAGCTCACGATAGGAACGACAGAGCTAACATCGATCAGTAACCTTCCAATCGGTGGCCTTGCCGCTGCCATTCTCGTCGTCTTCTTCCGATTGCCGTCGCATGTCAAACCCGCAGAAGCAACGTTCAGGGAGAAGATGCTTCAGTTGGACCCCATTGGTATCGTTCTCATCATGGCAGCTGTCATATGCTATAACCTTGCCCTGCAGTGGGGCGGGCTAACTCTGCCATGGAATTCTTCGACTATCATTGGCCTCTTCGTCGGATTTGCGCTGCTTCTAATATGTTTCTGTATTGACCAGTGGTGGTTGGATGAGCGTGCTATGCTCCCGAAGCGACTCTTGAAAAACCGATATATCTACCATGGTATGAGCTACTCCTTCGCTATCGCAGGGACCTATTTCCTCGTGTTGTATTTCCTTCCGATCTACTTTCAGGTCATCGACAATGTATCTCCAATTCAGAGCGGAGTACGGAACCTGCCCTTGATTATCGCTATCACTATTGCAACTGTCAGCTCTGGAATAGGGATCACCGTAACAGGCCGCCCATTGCCGTTCATGGTAGTAGCTGGAGTTCTTTCTTCTATCGGAGTTGGACTACTTTTCACTCTTACCATTGGATCTTCATCCGCAAGTTGGATAGGATACCAGGTTCTGACCGGTCTTGGTCTGGGGCTGGGCTTTCAAATACCCGTCTCTGCTGTTCAGGCCACTCTACCTCAAATAGACATACCCTCTGGATCAGCGATGATCATATGTGAGTCTTCTCTGGGCACGCTTCTTTGCACTAGTCACATATGCTGACATGAACCTAGTTGTACAAACTATCGGTGGCGCCTTTCTCGTCTCAGCGGGAGAGAGTGCCTTTGAAGCTGTCCTAACGAAGAGGCTGCGTGAGTCAGATTCCGCAGTCAGCCCCATAACTGTCATTGGCACGGGCGCAACGGAGGTGCGGACCGCCTTTGCCCCTGCCGATCTACCTTTTATCCTTCGAGCGTACGTGGAAGGTATTCAGACCGCCTTTATCGTCGCGATTACGTTGGCTTGTGTGTGTACCGTCGTTGCCTTTGGGGCAAAGTGGCAAAAATTGCAATCTGCGTCTAAGCCTGGAGTAGCTAGTGGTACGCAGTCTAGCACCAAGTCTGTAGAGGCGGACGCTGCAGCATAAGTGCTAAATTTCCTTTTCATGTAAGATGGTAGAGGAGAATATAGTCTCTAGAGTTTAATATCTATAATCTCGATATTCTTACAGACGCCGTCTCTCATGTGTAATGTCACTGTCTGCGACCAGCCACATATTACACGGGAATAATGTCTGCCTGTTAAACAGTGCAAGTGCAAGGCCTGCACTGCACTACTACTTGTTAGTAGTGATTGCTTCCAGAGCTGGGTATGCCATGCACTCGGCCGATCTTCATTGTGAACGACAGCTGCCTTTACCTATTGCTCGAGAGTGTGCAGGAATCGACTATGCTGTAGCTAGAATAGCGCTTGATGCTTTTTGCTGTTGGCGCGATTATGGCGGGCATGGTATAGATTTTGAGGAAGATGTCTGATGCATCGTCCCAGCAACACGCCGCTTTCAGCGCCAATCGGAAAATCGCAGGCTTATTCATGGACTTCTGGAGCAGAACTTGACATTCGGGCTCGCAGATTTGTGTCGATTTTTGGCGTTGGGGCGAGCGTCGAGTGAGGGTGCGGGGCAGGTTTGTTGTCGCTAAGATTGCGGGATGGCCTCCAAAGACTGTAATCGGGGCCTCCTAGGGGTAATCAGCCACTCGTCGTCACCAGCTAAATAACGTTTTTAGAATATATATATATCCTTTAGTTATAACCTTCCTATCTTAAAAGAGTTAGATTATATACTTTAAATAACTTATAAATCTTAGTTTTATTTTATTTTATAAGTTATTTTTAAATTATTAAGCCTTTTATTTTCCCTTAATCTACTTTCTTTTTACTTTAACTTATTTCTCTTTTAACTTAAGTTTAATATATTTATAATTTTTTAAAGTTTTTTAAGTATACTTAAAAGAGTTATTATTATATATCTTAAAGAAATTTAATTAATTTAAGCTTAGTTTATTTTATATAATTTAATTAGCTATTTATAAGATTTAATTTAATATTTTTTAAATTATTTCTAGTTTAAGTATAATATTAGTAATATTAAAATACTTAATATATTTATACTATATCCTTTTACTAATAAAATAAAATAATAAGTAATAGATTTATTAAGTTATAATTATTAATAGAACTTTAAAGGATATATATAAGAATATTATAATCCTTAATAACTTTATTTATATTAAAATATAAATTATTATTAAGATTTTTTTAGAAGATATATACTTTATATATAAGATTTAAAAGTTATTATAATTTAATTTAATAGGATAATAATAGTATAAAGCTAATAGAGAGAAATATAAAAAAGTATTATTTAGCTAGTAGCGACGAGTAGCTGATTACCCCTAGGAGCTTGCGACTAGGGGGGCCCCGATTACCTTGTTTTATAAGAGTGACGCGAGAAGGAATATTAACACTAAGCCTTCATTTAGATTAGCGCTGTCGCAATTATAAAACGCCAATCGCGTCCTCGAATCTGCACGCCAAGACTTAAAGTGTATTGTCGTACAAGAGTATAACTCCAATGCTTAATCGTCTCCTCAATTTTCAGCATGGAGACCCAGGGTGATAGCATAGACATTTCTCAGCTGCGGGCGTCTGCTCTTGGATTAGAGGATGGACTGGTAAGCAGACCCTTGCAATCTAATGCCTGTCGGCCCGCTTATGTACATCAAATTGACGCCATCTACCCTGCAGTCGCCGAAGCGTGTCTTGCCTCAGGCCACCGCGACAAAGAAGAAACGCGACTTGGTACAGACAAAGACCAAAGCTGCCACCATCGAGCAATCTTTACCCCACAACCCATCTCTCCGCCTCCACGCAAAAGTCGAGTCATGGCCTGTCGATTTACGGCGGTCTCGACCTCAAGAATCGAGAGACTCAACGTGGCATCAATCTGCTCCAAAGCCAGAACTACCCAGTACGATTCCTGATTCACTAAAGGGCAAGATGCTCGTCGAGAGCAGCCAGTCGCAGGGCGACACCCAGCGGCTTTCACCATCGGTCTATGAATATTACAGCAAGGACAGTAGAGAAGCACGAGCTGCGCTTGAAAAACTCCATCCAACCCATGCCTCCCTCGATACTCAAAGCAGCGCGCCCCACACTTTTCAGCCTGGCGAAATTGGTCACATCGATCTCCTCGCAATGTTCGAGCAACCCTCTATAGATGATGCTGGAGACAGGCGTGTGGACGATGAGGAAGATGACATCGATCCGCTATCTCAGGATGTACGGGCAGATATATTCCCTGAATCGAGGCGGTTCCAGCCTCCAAAGACACCTGCTTCGCAAGGTCATAAACGCAAGAGAGAGGTTGAGACATCTTTGCAAGGGCAATCCGAGCCGAAGCTACCACTCAATCCCTTTGCGGGTCAAATGGGCAGTATTGATGGTCTGATGGATGCCAGTCAGCTTTTTCAGGCTACACAAGCCCAGACTTCGCCAATGACCAACATTGTCCCATCCGACGGTCTCTCTGATAGACCTTCACCTGAATTGCAATACCATCGTCCATCAACAGCAGGCACATTGTCATCACCCGCCAGAGCGACACGCTCAAGCACCGTGCGGGCGGTCACTGAACCTCAGACTACATATACTACGATGAAGGAGTCTCAAGAGGCTAGAGAGCGGCAGAGGCAAGCGAGGAAGGCGGAGCAAGCTCTATTGACAGATGAATTATCCGATGAGGAATTCGCCGGGGACACCCAGCTCCGGAGACGTCTACGCCAGCAGAGGTATAGTGAGCAAGCCAAAGTTCAATTCGCCAGCGTAGCAGCGCGATCAGCAGCACCAGATCGAAGCCGGGGTCCAGGGGGCCATATAGCAAATACCCCGAGTAGATCGTCTCCCCGGAAACGTGGTAGACAGGCCAGCGAGCCTGTCCTCATATCCGATGATCTGCCTGGTGTTGATGGCCAAGGTAGCATAACGGAAGATGAAACAGAGCGGGAAGAAAGCCTCGAACGACAGAAAGAGGACGATGCTGATGAGCTAGCCGAAGAGAACAAGGAGAATGTTGAAGTCCCAAGGACGATTTCCAGAGCACATCACACGTCTCAAGTCGTCTCATCCCAGCCTACTCCTTCATATGCACGGAGCCGGAATCGTAATGCGGTATCTCAGATGAAAGATGCTGCGCATCTAGAATCAGGTTCTAACACAAGCAGATTGCGAGAGACACGGCTAGTTGAGACTGGGACCGAACCAGATGCAATTGCAGATTCACAGTCGTCTCAGCACGATCACTGGAACATGAGAGGTCTGCGAAGGCATGGGACAAAATCATTTTCGGAACCCCGATCATCTTTAGACGCCCGGATCCTAGTACCTCAGTCTCAGTCATCAGAACTTCCAAGGACTTTGAGGCTAACCAACGGCATGACCGAGAAGCACGCAGGCAGAAGCTCGTCTCAACCCGTATCCAGTAGTTCCCCACAGAATAAAGATCTGGGAAGCGGAGTCATACGTGGGTCTTCACTTACCCAGTTGAGAGCTATAGAAGGAGCCGATGCAAAGTCAAATCATACAATATGCCCTAGCGATGCTCGATCACATGCGGAGGGTACATTTGGGCGCCAAAGCAAGGTCCCTGAAATCTCTGCTCCTTCATCTCGATCACTTCGTAATACGATCTCAAATTCCGAGAACGGTATAGCTCGCATTCACAGTGCTCAAGACGATGTCCCTGACTCTTCGAACATGTTACTTTCTTCGAGCACGACATCTAAAAAGCCATCAATCACTTACCCAGGCACGTTACAGTCGCGAGATTCCGTACCCTTCGAGACTGCACCGGAGCATTTGACAGCTTCGCCATCCAGATCGTATCCGCAGCGTATGATACAGAACAGTTCGAGCAAGCAGTCATCTCCTACCAAGGCTCAACGGCCGAGGACCATAAGCGAGATTGCAGCAGACTCCTCGCCTCCAGATGAGATTGGCGAAATCGACATTGACATACATATACTCAGCAATGATGACAAAGAGTTCCAGAAGGTCTTGCACGGCTCCAGTCCTGTGGCACCTACTCGAAAGCGTCGAAGGGGAGCCCGTGGACTGGCGCTGCAGATTATGGAGCCAGGGCACAATGTTCTCCCCATGCTACCCGGTACCCCTATGCCACCGCCTTCATCTGCGATATCTGCGATCACTCCGATCCCCTTGTCGTCACCCTTGAAGAATCGAACTTCACGGACAACTAACATGACCACTGTTCTCGACAACAGCGGAAGTCTCCCTTCTTCATCCAGGTCTGAAGATGAGCCCGTCCGTAGACAAGTCTCTGAAACTGGGGTCGCCTCAAGTCTCAATAAAGATGTAGAACGTGCTCTTACCCAAATCAGCCATACGCCTCGCACTACCAGGACTGGACACACGAAGCCAATTGTACCACAAGCATCACGATCGGAACAATTGCCGGTCGTTCAGCCAGCATGTCCGGTTGCTACATGTCCAAATTCTATCGCTGCACCGCATCGGGTCCTTGCACGTTTCAACGGCAGTAATTCGGCTTACTATCCCGCAACATGTTTGGAGATACTTGGTGGCGACGAGCCTCATTATAGGGTACGCTTCGATGACGGGACCGTGGATACTATCAGTGCATACGGGATCAAGCGGCTGGAGCTGAAGGCTGGGGACGTCGTCAAGATTGATATTCCTGGTGCTCGTACAAAGAGCTACATCGTGATTGGCATGCGTGACAAGCGGCAGCCGGCTACACCTCCAGATCCAGCAACCCCTTCCAGACGCGGGGGCAAGCATTCTACAAATATACCCGCATTTCCCGAAACCGATGTTCATGGCTATGCCACTGTGCTCGCAATTCCCAAGCAACGATCTTCTGTGGATGGAAATGAAGCGGCGACTGACCAGGTCGCCGTACCGCTAACGCAGATATATCTGACTCAAACGCTATGGACTGCCTTCAGAAATCGCCAATACGCCCATGCATCTAATCGCATGTTGTCAGTCACCGGGCTACAAACGCCCTCTGATCGACCCTCAACCCCCTCGACCCCCTCTTCTCGCACCCGACGTAACAAAATGTCAGGGTTTACCCAATCTCACACTGCGCCTGCAGGCGTTCGTGTAGGCGGCGGACTCTTCAAGAACATGGTTTTTGCCATTACTAATGTCGACCGCGCCGAAGACAGCAAGCGCATCACAGCCCGTATAGTTTCCAATGGCGGTGTGATACTGAATAGTGGTTTCGACGAGCTCTTCAATGTCCCGAGTCTTAATCGAACAACGAGTGCCAAGCAGAATTCAGACAATACTTTTCACCTGACATCAGATGCTCAAGAGGTCGGCTTCACCTGTCTCATCGCAGATAAACACTGCCGAAGAGCGAAATTTATCCAAGCACTGGCTCTTGGTATTCCCTGCTTGGCACCCCGCTGGATCTCCGACTGTATCGCCAAGCAGCGTGTCTTGCCGTGGGCGCCGTACCTTCTAGCATCCGGCGAGTCAACATTCCTCGGTGGGGCTGTACGCTCACGGAACCTGGCATCATTTCCTGCAGACGCCGCCATGTTGTCCGAAATCGTGGGCAATCGGCCTAAACTTCTGGAGGGTGCTTCCGTTCTGTTGATCATGGAGAAAGGGCAGGAAGTACTTATGAAACAGCACCCGTTGATCACGTACGCGCTTGGGGCTGGCAGAATCGATAGAGCGATCAGCGAGGACGCAGCCGCCAAGGCAGTCTCTGAAGCACAAGCGACGCGCGAACCATGGGATTGGGTCTTCAGCTACAACAAGGAGAAGAAGGTTGAAAAGCGGTTGTTTGACGGCAATAGTACTGGTCAAAAACGCAAGAGAGCCAGAGAGGGTGAAGTCCGTGAGACTCCTCCGAAGAAAGCAAAGACTAAAGTGGTTGGGAATGAGTTCGTGGTCCAGAGTCTGATATTAGGGATGTTGATCGATGATTGATGAACATTTGATGATACAACGGCCAGCGTTGGATACTCCATAGTTCAGATAGTGTAACGAAGGATATCACTGAAGTAAGAATCGATGACCCTCATCTGCTCAGCCATAAGGACGATTCCCACATGAAATACGAATTCAGAGAGATACGATATGAAATGAAATGAATTGGATGCGAATTGTTCGTATCTAGATGGTGAACACTTCGATTCCGCCCCATAGTTCCATATACCTCGATGGATTTTTAGTTGAAATATCTTCCGCAACTGAGTTTTCTGTAGAATATACAACATAGATGTACGGAATAATTGAGATTTTCATCTACTACTACGTCTTGCCAAGCTTTCCAAGCAGCGCTTAATAAGGCTAGCGTTGCGGTCGGAGATAGCACGATCCTCGGCCATAGGCCGAACCGAGGCTTAAACTTGGGACACGACCGACTGCGATCCACAGTGCACCACTCTTTGTTTAGATTCTCTTTCACGATAACCTGTCCTTCTATTCTCTCCTTCGTATCTCTCAGAGAGGCTATAAGGCTTTCCCCCAAAAGTCTCCTCCATTCCTGTGCCTTAACGTTCCACAATGCCGTTTAATACCGAGCTCACGCGCCAACTCGGTATCAAGGGTTAGCCTTATGTCCTTTGGTCAATGCATTGATACAGCTAACGGGCTCCAGTCCCTATCGTCCAAGGAGGAATGCAATGGGTCGGCTATGCAGAATTGGCTGCTGCCGTCTCCAACGCTGGTGGGCTAGGAATCGTACGTCCTCCATCTTTTCCCCTAAAGGAAATCTCCAACGACCGCTTACTGATACATTTTAGCTGACAGCCTTAACCCAACCAAACCCCGAAGACCTTCGAAAGGAGATTCGCCGCTGTCGCTCCATGACCCAAAACCCTTTCGGCGTCAATCTTACGCTTCTCCCCGCCTTAATCCCACCAGACTACCACGGCTATGCGCAGGTCATCATAGATGAAGGGATTCGCATCGTTGAAACGGCCGGAAATAGTCCTGGTCCTGTCATCAAGCAGCTGAAGGCTGCAAATTGCACCATCTTACACAAGTGCACCACTATCCGACACGCTCAGTCTGCCATAAAGCTTGGAGTTGATTTCTTAAGCATTGACGGCTTGGAATGCGCTGGCCACGTTGGCGAAAGTGATATCACGAACTTCATCCTCCTCTCACGCGCTCGCCAATCGTTAGGTGTTCCCTTCATAGCCTCTGGTGGCTTCGCAGACGGTCAAGGGCTGGCGGCCGCTCTTTCGTTAGGGGCAGAAGGCATAAACATGGGCACGCGCTTCATGTGTACCATCGAAGCTCCCATACACCAAAAAGTCAAAGAAGCCATCGTCGAAGCGCAAGAAACGGATACAGAACTCGTCTTAAGACGATGGAAAAACACAAGTCGGTTATTTGCGAATAAAATCGCCAAAGAGGCTGTGAAGGTTGAGAGGGAGAGCACGAGTGGAAAATTCGAGGATGTGGCGCCTTATGTCAGCGGAAAGAGAGGGAGGGAAGTTTTCATCAACGGCGATGTGGATTTTGGCGTGTGGACTGCTGGGCAGGTCATTGGGTTGATTCATGATATTCCATCGTGCGAGGAGCTTCTCACGCGAATAGAGCGGGACGCGGAGGAGACGTTGAATAGAGCGAGTGCGCTTATTGTTGGTAGGGGTGCGCCGAGGGTGGATCCGCCGCCTGGGGAGGTGGGGAGGAATCTGAATAACCCTGGGGCGGAGATTTGGGGGGTTGGGTCTGGGAAGTCGAAGCTGTAGTGTGATGTGTATCCGTTTTGATCGTAACAATGAATCATCTCACTGTCGGTTTCCTTCGATGCAGCCGTAAAACCGTGCTGATAAGATCGAAGTTCCACTAAGACTGCCAGTGAGCGTGTGTAGTAGCGTTCATGACTGCATACACCTCACGTATCTGCTTCGATGAATTCGTACGCGTCGACTCTCGCTCTTACCAATTCATTCGATACGTAGGAGTCCACTCAATCAGAACTACAATTATAATTGAAAAAGCCAACTATTATGGCAATAGCTAGAAATCTTGTGATTGCAGCTGCAGGATATCGGTCATGGTAGTGATTGAAGGATCTCGGTACGTGCACGAGCAAGCGGCGTGATTTCGAAATTATGAGGGTTGAGCTAGCTGTATTGTCAGCATTCATTATTGGCTGAGATTTTATGCTGGGATTCTGAGAGCAGGGGTATTGGGGGGTGAAGAGAATGGTCTTGCGCTGCTTATAATTGTACATTTTTGGCTAGCGTGCCAAGAAAAGCTAGGTAGCTAGTTCTAGTTCTAATTCTAATTCTACCACAGTAGATCTGCGTAGGACAACTTTCCATCAACGTCCCTCAGTCCATTTCAGGGTATCCAACCTTCAATACAGTTTAATTATCCACTGCTCAACATGAGGCTTACAATCAGAACTAGCCTGCGAGCCGTGAACCTACTGCCGAGATATGGATTCTACAGAGGCTTTCAACGTTCATCCAAGATGTATACTGCTAAGGAAGAGCTCTCATCGAACTTGAAGCTAGCAAACTCAATCGTTCAGGTAATACCTTGTTCACAGGTAGCTTATACCTGTGACCATACTCCATTCACATACATCCGATCCTTACTGATACTTCTCATAGGACAAGGCTTTACTGAAGCTGGGAGGACCAGATTCTCAGTGAGCCATGACTTGTTCGACTGCATGGATTTGGTTTCGCACATCTGTTCTATCGATACTGAAAATTACACAATGATTCACAGAGCTTCATCAGGTCAAGACCAATGTATGCTACACGATAGTATTCTTCACTTCACTACAACATAATAGACTAGGTTTTGAGTTGAATGTTGAATCCAACTCTCTAAGAGCGCAGTACAGAAATCTCGGCTGTGAATGTCTGGACAACTCAGATCGCCACTTCCTCTAGGCGTCGAGTGAATGTTGAATTCACGTCTCGCGGATCGCAGTACAGAAATATCGAATCAAAAATTCCAGAAAACTCAGCGACCCATTTCCTCCACAATTAACAAGGGTCGAACGACAGAAACACCGGCTCATCCGCACTCCATGGTCCCCCATCCGCTGTAAACTTCCATACAATCTCGCGCAGAGCCCCGTCATCGACCAGCGCTTAGTTCTCCTCGACTTTGCGAACGGCAACGACTAGTTCGGGTATCGTTGCAGGCTCGTACGTGACCTTGACTCGGTCTCCTACATCATACTCAACCTGATGGCCATACTTATAATCTAGAGCCTCCGGTCCCGTCATATCGAAATCTCCATTGTCGAGCTTGAAACAGAGATGAGTTCCTCGTCCATCAGTGTAATAATTGACGCCCTTGACGGTAGCTAAGTGCGTGTTTGGCTCAAGGGGCAAGACGGGCACCGCGAGTTTGCGCACACTGAGGAGTTTGTAGGGTACTTGTGATGACTCGTACGCAGCTTCGACTCGGTCTCCTGTATGGAACTCAATCAGATTGCCATGCTCGTCCTCTAGAGCCTTCCCTTCCGCTGCGTCGAACATCCCAGAGTCGAACTTGAAAATGAGATTACGCCATGGCTGAATGTCGTGGCGCAGGGTTTGCTTGACGGTAGCTTTGAACTTGTTTGGTTCGGAAGCCATGATGACGATAGAGTAGTGTTGAAATCGGATGCTGCAGGACCTTCTTTGCGTTAGAATAGCTGCGTACAGAGGATGACACACGTCCTACACTGCTGATGTCTTATTGCCGTGCTTGCAGGGTCGAATGAAGTATCAGCCGAGGGTGTGCAGTCGCTGAGACTAGAGTGTGGAAGTTGGAGGAGTCTGCGTCGTGGTATGGTGATGCTGTTAAAATCAGAGCATCCAAAGTCCTTTATATATGCTGGGACGCTTTGCATGAGACGAAGAGGGGGCCCATCAAGATAATCGATATCACACCCAACCGCCATGACTTATCCACGGCTGCGATTTGGAGACAATTCGCGCCGAATTCGGCGTTACGGTCGGAAACCCATTCAAAAGATGAACTTGATGCATAAGATACCATATTTGGTAGACCTCCATCGCCAATGGCTCCTCGGCAAGAAGACTATCACAGAGCTATGAATTAGTCATTAGGCATTGATTGTCGTAATACAATTTCCGACAAAGCGGAAAGAATGGAACGCTGCCGAACCTGAATCTGGGTTTGCTGCGAAAAGACTGCTGCCAATCAGCAATTGCAAATGCTAATTCGCGACGTATTGCTCATTGGGATAAGAAATAGACTCTGACCTTCTGGGAAGCCCAGTAAACCGATTTGACCAAAGACATTTCGTGCTACTGAATCCATTTGTCACAGCGCGGCATTCGGATACTGACAACGATAACGAGGGCTTCAATATTGACGAAAATGGCCAATGGGTCTGCGATTGCGAAGGTCCTTGATCGCACGTACTCGATGCAGCAAAATCTCGTCCCAGACGGTCATGCTTGCGTAATCCGATCGCTTTGGTTGCCCCGAGCGCAAATTCCTTTGTTCCATTATTCTGGACTCCCGTCGATAGGTCTCCATCGAGCTAAGCGATTGGCTAGAGAAATTCGGACTCGCCACCTTTCTCTTCTTGGCTGAGGTCCTGGTTTACGGACGATGTTTCATTGGAAGGCCACATTCCCAAACGGATGACTTTCACCAGCGTCCCAATTCCGATACTCGATATTCGCAATAGGAAAAATTCGGACTTGCGGACGGGTTTGCGCTTTACCGTCTGTCAAACAATTACCCCAGCTTACGTCTGCTCAATAAAAACATATCAATATGTGCTTTTGGGCGAACACTGAAGCACTGTTATGGGCGATTCGTTCCCAATCCGGAGCCACAAACAGCGCTAGAGCAGTCTTCAATATACCGACGCATTGCCATGGTCATCTCTGTTGCTTTGGATGTTTCCTATATAAGTATCGTCAGCCTCTCCAATCTGTGGAATATCAATACCATAAGCAATTTCCTACGCAGTAACAGGAAACCCCACGCGAAAATTAATACAGATCAGAATTCTCCATACAGGTATGAGTGCATCTCCTCTACTCGCGGTCTTCTCGACTAATCTGTGCTATAAAGACTTTCCGCAGTCTCGCTCGACCAAATCACACCGCACATAATACAATGCCCGCAGAAAAATATTTAGCACCTGAGTATGTTCTCCTACCCGGTACTCCACCCTCTCCATGGACTAGGGGACCATTGGTAGGAGAAAAGAAGGCAACATTGGGCCGTCACTATGACGCTACCATCAACGGGGGTGTGCTGGTAGTTAAAATCGATGGAGTAGAAGATAAGGGTTGGATCCAGAATGATGTGCTTCTCGACGCAAGGTCTTATGGCATCACTTGGAGACTTGGCTTGCGCATCGCAGTCACCTATAAGATACAGGGTGGCCTCATCGCTTGGGTGTCGAACTTTCGGGTTTTACCTCAAGAGGAGCAGCCGGACGAGGAGCCGACCATAGAGGAAAGGATAGCTCTGGAATTGTGACTTTTGGGGAGAAATCGAGCTCTGGGACAATACCAGACTAGACGCTGGATGGAGCGACTCGCGTCCGCAGGTGTTCTCGCAATTTGGGTACGTGGCGATGTTTGGACCCTTTACCCATAATATGGTGCCAACGCGATCCGCGCTCGCACACTCTTTTGGTCTGTTTGGTGGCTTTCGGAGTGCCATGAAGGTCGATTTCAACAATCCTCCTGATAATCATGACCATGTTGACGGGTTTATCTTCTTAATTTTCGATATTCCGATAGGGGATTGCTACTCTCATTAATCAGCCATTCATTTTCTGACATTGCTTCCACATGCATCGTCCAGTAGGGGTTGTCTGACTATCTAGACTTCCTCCCCGTGCGTAGTAGCAAGTGACAATTATATGCTCCATGCTTTTGCAAGCTCTTATCTAATTTTGTCGAGACAACTTCATAACGTGGAATCTTTCGTACGAAGGAGATGGTCCATGTCAGAGAATCTGGTAGAAAGAGGCAGCCGAGGTATGGTGAAGATTGAGATTGCGCAGGAATTATTGGACTTGGTGGCTGGAATATGAAAGTAGTAGTCAATGTCTGTGATAGATTAACATCGTTATTCCTCGTTGTCGATAAACGGCCCGCTGGGTCGGCCAGACGTTACGCCTTCGACTTTCCGTGCTCCCCAACACAGTCTTCTCGTGGATGGCTTCATTCTGAATAGCTAGCCAGAGAGCCTTTGATTTCAAGATCTCGCAGACTCTTACCCAACTCCTCTCTCTGCGGCCACTATGGATCTTTTTCAAACCTCTTTGATTCCTCCTAACATTTTTGAGCTGCGCTGTGTAATGATTCTCGTCCATTCCTTATGACATGAACATAAGCTCCCAGCGCCACCGACAATGAAGATTGAGTCCCATTCAGGTCAGGCTTCTCCCGAGCGACATTGGCCAGCGAGCGAGCCTGAAGCTGTCAGAAATCGCTGATTCATATTCATCTTTTCTCTCCCACGGCATAGTGGATCTTCTTCAAAGCTCTTCACTGTTGGACCTCCTGGGGACTTCAAGCTGCTTTATGTGACAATTCTCGTCCATCTTTTCCGAGACGAGTATCCGATGCTAACACCGCCGGCTACGAGAATGGAGGGCTCCGTAACGAGAATCAGGTCTCTATAAGATCATGCTTTTCCTGAGCGACACATTCCTGTAAGCCAATTCCGCTGCTCAAACCAAAACAATCTTACGCATCTTCAAGATTCTACCGCCTTTTCAAAGATACTATGGCCTCCGCAGCTGCGCCCCCAAACACTGAAGAAGCCCCAGTCAATCCGCCGAGTGCTGCAAGACGTTACAAAGCAACAGTGACATACATAGATCAACCAGAATCATCCCTCGATATAGGTTACATGACGATAAAATTGGATTTGGCAGCTGGTGAGCATGCAATATACACCAGTAATATTTTGAGCCAAATACGCGAGGCAATTAGAGAAGGAGAGAATTTTCGAGTCGGAACACGCGTAATTATTACCTTTGACAGCAACATGCAGGATCAAATCGCGACGATCGAGATCGCTGAAGGCGAAGATACTCTGCTGACGGGAGCGTGGGAATGGGTCGAGTGGGAGCCCCTCTGATCAAGCGATAGGAGAGAAACCGAGGCTTTGGGGAATATTCACAAAGACTTGAACGTGTTTCGAGCTCGTAGCTTCATTGGCCTTCCACGTTGAGCGTCTTTATCGCCACGCCTTTGTAGCTATTCGGTCTACTTCGCCTGAAATTGACGCGTTCGCTGCATCGTTTTAGGTGCGAGAGAGGAGAAGAATGAGTGAGTATGTGCTGCTATCCCAGGAATCTTAGCGTATTGAACCGATGCAGAACCCTCGTTCGACATCCCTCGTTGTGGAAAGTACCATGACAGCTTTGACGATCAGGTGCTTACCATTCCGTGACCATTAGGGGTTATCACGACTGCGATATACCAACTGAGAACTCTGGACCCAACATGAAACCGTTGATCAACTATCTTGACGCATCCATTGGCAGCCTACTCAAGCGTAGATCTGAGAATTTCACTCCGTCTAGACATCAACTTGGAGGCTTATTTGGGGTAATAGAATTATCTCTGCATAACACAATCGTACGAGGAGATCGTAGTAGCCAGCTCGAAAACAATCAACAACTCGTTTGCAATGATATAGCTCAACGTACAATGAGGAGAAGGTTAGACCGTAGCTTCAGATCAGAGAATACGCGGCAATATGTTATACTTTCCTCTTACGGCTAGTCCGGCCCCAGAACCCTAATTTCCCCAGGTTTTTCGCTTGACGGCTGCGTTACGTAAATCTCTTCGCATCCTTGTAAATTCCAACTTCGCGGTCAACAATGTCTTCCTCAAAACATCTCATCCAACTGCACGTCCACTCGCAGAAGCGTAAGCGGAAAATACCACCATGGACGTGGATCTCGAAGCATTGAGCGGTATCTGCGGGTAAGTCCTCAATTCCCTCCTCTACAACACCTACAAACCCTGACATCCCCCCCCAGCTCCATCTCCATCGCCTGCTGGATCGTCGTCTTCACCCCCCAAATCATCGAAAATGCCCGCCGCTCCTCCGCCTCCGGCCTCTCCCTCGCCTTCCTCATCGTCTGGCTCCTCGGCGACGTCTTCAACATCCTCGGCGCCGTCCTGCAGGGCGTGCTGCCCACAATGACGATCCTCGCCGTCTACTACACCCTCGCCGACATCGTCCTCCTGGGCCAATGCTTCTATTACCGAGGCTTCACCTTCTCGGATGCGTCAGCAGCCAAAAAGGTACCTGGAGCCGTGGACGAGGAAGCTGTCGAAGAAGAGGAAGCTACTGAGCAAACGTCCCTGCTACCGCATAAACGGCCTACGATCTCAGACGTAGATCGCCCATCGGCCAGAGGTTCTTTCTCCTCTTTCCGCTCCCGCCTCTCCAGCACCCACGTATCAGCTACGCACCTCTCGCCCGCAACACCTTTCATGCCACCCTCAAAACCAACATCCACCCCACCCGCTCTCTCCCCCTCCAAACCAAAATCCCCCCTCTACACCCTCCTCTTCAACACCACAGCCCTCATCCTCGTCTCCGCCATCGGCGTCCTAGGCTGGTGGCTATCCCCCCGCCCCACCCACACCCACACCCAATACCCTCCCGCTCCACCTACCCACCACCACAAAACCCCCCACCCAGCCTCCCCCACCCCGTCCCCATCCACACCCCTCCCCCTCTCCCCCCTCGGCCAAACCTTCGGCTACCTCTGCGCAACCCTCTACCTCACCTCCCGCATCCCCCAACTCCTCCTCAACCACCGCCGCAAATCGACCGAAGGCGTCAGCATGCTCTTCTTCCTCTTCGCCTGCGTGGGTAACATGACATATGTGCTCAGTATCTTCGCTTATGAGCCGGCGTGTGCGAGGATAGGACGGGTGGATGGTGCTGGGAGAGGAAGAGAAGGGGGAGGGGGAGGGGGGGGATTTTGTGAGGGGGGTGAATGGGGGAAGGAGTATGGGCGGTATATACTCGTGAATGCTAGTTGGGTGATTGGGAGCGCTGGCACGCTGGTTTTGGATCTTTTGATCTTTGGGCAGTTTTGGATGTACAGGGATCGGTGAGCTGGTGGAGGGGCGGGGGTGGAGAAATGTTTAGGAAACGCATCCTAAAGTGTGTATATGATTGGGAGGAATATATATGGGTCCGATGCGGTGTTTTGGATTTGGGTGGGCTTCTTGGGGGTAAAATGGATGAAGATGTCATCGTGAGCTGTAGAAGAACTCGATTCAGGACCGATCTCTGGGACAGTCCCTCGAGTCACACTGATGTGTATATACGTTTGAGAAGAAGGAATACATATATATTTGAATCTGCCGTGGTGTTTTGGATTCCCATAGGTGGGCTCCCTGAGGGAAAAAAATCATCGACTTTATCGTCGTCCACAGCTCACCAATTCCGTTCGAGAGAATTCTCATGAACAATTTTTCTGGCCACAGTTATCACAGTCCCCAATCACCACTACTCTGCCTACCTACCTACCTACCTACCTACCTACTCGCCAACATCAACCTCACCAAAAAGCCCAGATTCTACCCTCCTATCCCTACCTACCGCACGCTTGTCATGTCAACGGCCTCCTAGGTTTTGAAAGATATGGAATCGTGGAAAATGAAGAAGCTGCATTCGTAAAGTCGGGAGGGATTGGGCGAACGAACGTAGAGGATTTCAGAGGGTAGATAGCGGCTAGGGACCAGGGGAGGGGAAGTGTGTAGGTAGGTAGAAGGGCAAGCTTGTTAGTAATGGCTAGCATAGGGGAATTTATCTTAGAGGATTATGTAGATTATAGCTAGGGAGAAGAGAGTCGGCTTTAACTGGGGAGAATAGAATAGGAGGTTAATTCACTAATTTCATTCTACTACCTAGCTGGATGACGATGCGCTTATAATCGCGATCGAAACGCCTGCTGTGTATACCCGTCACCGCAGCTTATGCTGTGTACCAACCTCAAACTCTCACCCCTCACAAGCGTGTTTGGTTGGGAGATCGACTACTCCAATTCTCTCCTCTCAAAGTAATCGATCCTATCCTGTCCTCTCTCTCCAAGTACTTTCCGTAGTCGAAAGCTCCCGTTCCCATTCGGGATCATAGTTCTAAAGCCGTTTTCCCTATCCCTCTTCGTCTTCAACCTTGGAGTCGTGCGGGCGATCTTTCTTTCTCGGCCACCGGTATCGCTGCATGCACAATGAATGGTTTTTCTTGAATCAGGGACTGAGGGTTGGCTGGATGTTCTCCTGATATGACGGAGAGGGGATCGGGGTCTCGATGTCGTACGTATGTTTACTACAGCGCTAGAGATCTCGGAGATTGTGGAGGGAATCTTGTTGGGGCGCGAGTTAATTCGGTGCTGCTATGGGAGGGTTCGGCCGTAGTGTCCCATTATTCTCCCGATAGTAATGTTCGCGGAGGCTTCGGGAGCTGTGTGCGCGGTCGGGAACGTGCCGGCCTCGCCGTCGAGGCTGGAGCTGAGCGGTGTGTTGACAGGTCGGCGAACACCAATGCAAACGTTTCGAAGACTTGGGTATGGGTAAGGTCTTGATCGTCCGATATCGTCCAAGCAGTGCCAAGACTGTTATCGATAAGAGCCACTAGCACTAGCCGACGCTGCATCAACCGCAAGTTTTCATGAACCAAACTCCTCAACATGTAGATGGATACCCTGTGCCCCAGTGCCCTTGTGGACCGCTCTCTCATCCGAGAGACTGGCAACACAGTTCCGTACAGTCGTAGTCAGGCTTCTTCCACCGCACACAACGACAGAAGTCTCGCCTGCAGACGCTTCGACCGGTGCTCGTATAATCTTGGCAATGCTTGGGCGACCGCGTGAGTACCGAAGGCGAGAGATCTTTTGGGATCGGGAGTCTGGCACCGTTGAGCTGAGAGCAATTTGTGCTTTTTCGATATCAATTCCTGGAGGGCCATTCGCCAGGGTTTCTGATGTGGGACACTCCTCGATTTCTGCTTTGTAGGGAATGAACGTTGAGTTCGGAATTTCAGTAGAGGAGGCTCCAGACGAAGTCCGAGAACCTATGATACTGCCCAGCTCTACTTGACCGTCATCAGCACGGCCCACGTCGTGGAGCTGACCAGTGACGGCGATCTCGATCCTCAAATCCACTTCTGAAGCTATGTCGTGGACAGCGGCAGCTTCCAGACGTTGCAGATAAGCATCTACGTGCGATCTGTCTCGAACCAACAAGAAGCAGTCGATTCGACTGATACAGCAAGGATCTCGGAGAATGCTCTCAAGAATCGGAAGGGTGAATGAAGCCCCAGTGGATGCAGAAATGAGGACGATGGTCTCGAATGTGTTCCAAGTTGGTAAGCTACCGAAAGGACCAGTAATGAAGGCTCGTACTTTCGGACAAGCGTTTTGAGAGGAGCTGGCGCGGTTGTGTAGTCTCCGTGTGAAGCCGGTACGAGCACGGACGACAAGATCGACTTCATTGGGACCATTTCTCGCGGTATTATGAGAGATGTTTGAAATGGTGAAGGGATGGGATTCCATTGGACCGAGCGTTGGACACCACAACAGGATATACTGGCCAGGTCTCCAGGAGAGTTTGACGTTAGGGATAGTAACCATCGTGATATCCCCAGACATAGCTTTCAATTCCGCATGATATCCGAAGTGCCTGCTAAGGTTTTGGACAAGGAAGATGGTGCTTCGGAGCACACGACCCGACAAGACAAATGCCACTGCCAGCCAGACGTTGTAAGCTGCATACGACGGCACATGCTTGTATAGCAACCACAAAAAGATGGCTCCTGATGCGAGATGTTGAAAGATAAAAAACTCGTAGCAAAGACGGCGCAACGGGACCAGAGAGCTTATCAGGATCCAGGCCAGTACGGCCCACAGACCAATGCCGTACTTGACCATAGGCATCATGGCCAGCTCAAGCTTGAAGAAGTCGGCGCGTACCCACTCGGTGATGAAGAAAGCGCCATGAATGGTGATTGTCAGGAATAGGGTTCTCGATACCCATCTGTGTATCCAATTGAGATCAATGTACGAGGATCCGAAGAATGTGCTAATAACATTGACCTTTCCAGCCAGCAGGTAGACCAGAGGGACTTGGGTCACGGAGATCCAAGCCGCTCGATATCCTATCCTCTCCCAATAATAGGCATCGTGAACGATAGAGCCTGTTGTCAAGAACAAGGTGATGATGGCCCAGTATGTGAGGATGGCCAACGACCTGCCCAGAGGTGGGGGACTGAGCCATTCGCACCAGAGACGAGGAAGGTAGACTACCTGTGGGTATGAAATCTCTCTCGTTATGGCGTTCGTCGTTGCGTATGCTTGTGATAGGATGTTGCGCGGCCTGGTAGGATGCGAGACCGAGAGGGTCTTACAAGTTCTTTTCCTACAGGAGATTCAATATTAGTATTTTCTCCTCGATCAACGTCAGAGAAGCGACGGTAGGGATATGCTGAGCGCAGGAAGCTCACCTCGACCGTACCATGAGCGCACTGGTAGCCTTTAACATGCACGCCACTACGACGCATGCTGCAACAAGGTACCAGTACGTTCGAGCCAGACTCTTGTTATGAGGAAGAAAAACTCCACCGGAGCCCATATCCATGCCCATGCCAGCCATGCTGGACATCATTGAGGCGTCCATACTTTGTTCAGTACCTCTGGGTGTCTGCTCACGACGGCAGAGATTCAAAGGGAACACCAAATTGTTTCCGCCACTATCCCTTACCACCTTCTTACCACCTCCTTCCTTCGCTTGTGGAACAATGTCTTTGCATGAATCTAATAACCCAAGACTGATACTGCCATAGCCGTGGTGGGATATGGAAGAAGCCAAACGTCTTTTCACGCCACCTCGGTCAACGATGCATTTAATGATCTACTATGCAGTCATATATATCCTAACCTCCGATGTAGGTAATCAACAATCAACCGATAGCCACGTTCCCGAAGCACATTATATGCCCGTTGCATGAAAGAAAAGGGGGGTGTATCGAATCAAGGGCGTGAGATCTGACATGCCAAGCATTAAACTTGCTCAAACCCACGCCGCTTGGCGCACTAGAGCTCCTTCTAGTGCCCGAAAAGTAACCACTGCTGAGGGAGGACAAAGGTCGGGACGGTCTACTTGGCCCTCTTGGAGCAAAGGAAGAAACGACGTGCTCAAACTCGCGCATCCTCCAGACGCTATGTAACTATCCAAAAATACGGTGACTTTAGCCTTGTATTGAAAACAGTGAGAATCTCACCCCATTCATCAACAACCTCGAGGGAATTGCAGATTCCACCCCTTTGTCTGTGAGTTTCCATACGCGCATTGTTCGAGCAATATTCCTCCTTCCTCACCATCAAGATCGAAAAGAAGAACAACAAACATCATCTCAGCCAGGATGCAGCACAATACACTCCCCTCGGCCCTCCTGACAGCCCTACTCCTCATCCCCCAAGTATCCACCCACTTCCTCCTCAACTATCCCAACACCGTCGGTTTCAGCGACGATAAAGAAAGCACAGCGCCCTGCGGCGGCTTCACCGTCACCTTCGACAACGCCACCGACTTCCACGTCGACGGCGACGCCATCGCCGTCACCTCGACCCATCCACAAGCCGAATGGCTATTCCGCGCCACCCTTGAAAAAACCGGAACCGGCGACAACTTCACAAACCTCCTGCCCGTCGTGTCGGAAGCGGGGCTAGGTTCTTACTGCGAGACGGGACTGACCGTGCCGGGGACGTGGGCTGGGAAGGATGGTGTCATTCAGGTCATCCAGCATGGTCCTGACGGATCGCTCTTCCAAGTAAAACACCCCAAGCACTACTCTTATCTTATCTCACCCACTTGGCTGTACGAAATTCCATTAACCACAACGTGCGAATAGTGCGCCGCGATCCATTTCGTGACAGGCAAAGCGTCGTCCGTTCCCTCGTCCTGCAAAAACGCCACAGGCCTGACAGCCTCTTTCACCTCCGACGCCAGCTTCATGGCAACACCGGCCGCCACCGCCGGACCGTCTGGCTCCATGACCATGGGCTCGACACCCGCTCCATCCGCCTCCTCAGCGAAATCGATCGCGGCTTCTGTGCATCAACAGGCGGCGTTGGGCTCGCTGTGGTGGTCCGGTATGGCCATTGTGGGATTGGGGACTGCGATGGGGTTCTTGTATCTATAACTTTATGACTGGTGTAAAGCTCGACTAGTATTTAATGGAGAAGAATCGAAAAGAGGTAGATGGCGAAAGCGGTATCCAAATAAACAAAACCACCATCTATCCGCCAAGGAACCAAAGTCAGATATTATAACAAAACTCAAAAAATCATACCCACTTCCTGGACGACACGGTTAGTCATTGCTCCTCCCTATATATATGTAGATACAAATATATCAGTTTCATGTTTCTAGCAGCAATATAAAGTTCGATCTCAGGCGGAGCGGCTGATGTGACGTTAGCATAGAACTAAAATACTAGTACGATAGAGTAGGCATATGATTATCCAGTCATCTTCATTGGATTATGTTCATAAACGACAAATCCCACCCCGGCAAAATCCACACCATTTTCAATGCACAACCTCTCCTCACCTCAAACCCATAACATCATCCTATCATCCTATCCTATCCTCCCACCCCCTCTACATACAGTCGTGTAAACACCACAGCCCTATCAGCTTTCCCTTCATACTATCCCATACCATACCATACCATTTCATACCATCCCCACCAAACATCCATCCCCATTTCCCTTTCATACGATAATAATATCTAATACTTCCATCCCGACAACGCTATAAGAGAAGAAAGAAGTAGGTGATACATGTCAGATAGGGGATCGATACCAAGTATGAAATGAACAGGAGATAATTTAGCGCGTGGAGCGTGGATAAGGTGGGAAAGGACGATGAAGGCGGAGATATTTTAGGCTTCATAGGTCGTACTTGAAATGCGGGGTTGAGTGGGAGTGTGGGAAAGGTGGCGTGGATGGTGGTTGGTGTTGGTGTTGGTGTTGAAATTCAGTGCCCCGCGTGCGTGTTGTGCAGTGTGCTGTGGAGTAGAGCTCCGTGCGATAGGTATACCCTTCGAAGATCTCTATCCAATGTGTTTGAGTTGAGATTGTAAGCCAAAGCGTAGCGACTAGAAACCGGAGGGTATTTCAACGGGACATAGATATTTCGTGTTTAGGGTTTATAAACTGATTGAATCGGGAAGAGGGGATGGGATTTGGTAGCTTAGATAAAGGATGGAGATGGAGGAGACGAGGTGGTGCGTTCTTAATCAAAGATGTTTATGTTTAATCTTGGCGGCTTGGACGGGGTAAGGTAGGTGAGGTAGGCAGGTAGATGTGGGGAGTAGAGAAATATCCATGCAAACGGAACCGAATCTAACAGACCGAGCAGCAGTTCCTGTATGACATCAGCGAGAGGGTCGTTTCGGCGTGATGGATCAGCTCCAAAAAAAGTAAAATTGCAATTGGTACCTTTTATGGTAGTTAGTGTGTTTGCGACTCAACTCTCTAGAATGTGTACGAGATTGGTATTCTGCAGCGAAAGACTATCGCAGAAGTGAGAACCTAACAAAACCCTACCAAGAGTACATATGCCGCGTATACCATGACCCAAAAATCCCCCACAGCCATACTCGGTAACGCTACACCCGTGTCAACTACAGTATCCCCTACATTCCGTCCTCAACCCCAGCACACCCCACACCCCATCCCCCTCCTCCCTCCCCCCTCCCCATCCCCAACCCCCTCCCAACCCTCCCCTCCCCAACAACCATCCCCCCCACAAAAACCCCAACATCAACCTCCCTCCACGCCCCCCCCTCCATCAGAATCCCCACCAAAGAAGCCAACACCCGACTCACCATCCCCACCTCCAAGTACGGCCCCCGCGACCGCGCCACGGCTTGGAAGGAAATCTCCACTTGATCCGTGACGCCTGGACTGGAGATACACCACCGATCTACACGTTGGTTGGCAGGTGAGGGGGCTAGAGCTACTAACGCGTTGACGATGGCGGCGATGTAGGTTTCTTGGCTGATGGAGATGGAGATGGAGCTGGTGGAGAGTTGGATTTGGAGTTTTGAACTAGCGTTTGATTTGGAGTTTTGGCTTGTGGAAGTGGGATTGGCGAGGGTATACATTATGGGAGGGTCACTGCCGGTTTGGGAAGTCGGCGATATGGAGATCTCCGTCTCGGTGGTGCCGAAGGGGCCGGATGCGGCTTCGACTTGTGGTTTGGTGATTGGCGCCGCGACGGTTTGGGTTGTCGCATAGGTTACGTAGCCGACGGGGTTGGCGCCGTAGGTTAGAGCGAAAGAGGCGGTTTCGTAGCGGTGGGTTGCGAGCATGGTTTTGAGGGCGGATGCGATGCCCCAGATGGCCCAGCGGACGGTGGTGGTGTTTTGGTTTTGGGGCGGGGTTATGGCGATGGCGAGGTTGGGGAAGGAGGAGGTTTGCCATGTTTTTGTGGTGGTGGGGGCGGTGAAGTCTTGGAGGGCGAGGTCGAGGAGGGCGAAGATGCTTGTGATGGTGCAGGCGGTGGGGGGGAGGAGGGTTCCGTTCCAGGTGGGGGAGGCGGCGAAGTCTTGGATGCTGGCGTTTAGGGGTGTGGATGCGCTTGGGATTGTTTGTGGGGAAGACTCGAGGGGTGTGGAGCCTGTGAGAGGTGTTGCTGTGGTGAGTTTGAGGATGTAGAGGAATGAAACGATGTACGATAAGTAGACACGTCGAGCCATCTTGCCTGTGTCTATCATGGAACGATGTCCCTAAAACGGATCGGAAGGCTTTCGTATGAAACCTGGACCGTAAAGTGAGGCATTCATTCCTCTAAGTATTCCATCAAGTTTGGATCTTGATATTCATGGCTTTTGCGCTAGACGATTTAAGCGTAATTGACCATGAGGCATCTGTGCAGATTAGCGACACATCTGGATCGCATAACGACATCGAAAACAAAGCGTCGAGCTAACCGTCTTGCCGCGCGACGTGAATAGAACACCTTGCACAAGCGCGGTATGTTCGAGAAGCCGATTAGCAGGTTTCGTAATCCCTATGAGCCGCTGCCTTGCCACGTGGGTTATGCACATTCATTTGCACGTTTTTGAAACTCTGTATGGCACGGTCGTCCTGGGATTGACTCCACCCAAAAGTGTACAATAAATAGCATGGGTAGTATGTTTCGGGTTTCATCTTTCCAAGCCTGTTAGCAGGACCAAGTACACCACCTTGATGCTTCATCTTCCAAAGTCTGGTACCAGAACCAACTGACGTACCTCGATGCTTCGTCTTTGTCTTACACGTTGGACTTAGTAAACTCATAACCAAGGTCCATGCCATCATACCCCCTAAACGTCCCTGATGTTAGAACCCCTCCTACCATCTCCAACTTCTCCTGCTGTCTTAGACCCCACCCCCAAACTTGCTACACCACTTATCAGCCGCGATCCAACCGCATCCACAGCCCCCATTGGCTTCATCAGACTTGGCCCTGTGGAAGCAGCAGTCTCGACTCTGAACAGCCTTATTGCCGTACCATTCCAAACACCCACTGTACCTTTCTGCACGACCATCTCCGAGGCAAAGATGAAACCCCAGAGTAAGGACTCGTACCAGCCCAAGGATAGAGGCGTCCATTCGAAAAGATGGACGCGAGGTGGTGTTGCTTCCAGACCGGGTGGAAGTGCCTGCGGTAGACTGGATGAGGATAGAAGGGTGATTATGGTGTGAAGAGGCAGGGTTGGAAGCCAAGAATCTATCCAGTTTGCTGTGGGGTTGAACCCGCTTAGGGATGGCGGCATTATTGTCGCTGCGTGACTGTTTAGGCTTGTGGTGCTGTTTTGCCTGGAGAAAGAGGACTGCCCGGCCGGCATCTTGCCGCGAGCTTTTTCGGACATGCCCCGTAATTGGGTAGGCAATGGTTCCCCAGCTGATGATGAAATGGAGGGAGTTCGTGATGTATGGCCAGAGGGAGAGGATCGAGACGGGGTGGGTATCATCTCCTGATTCTCATCGTCAGAGTCATCATCGTCTCCAATTGCGAAAGCGCTGTCTTCCTCTGGGACGTCACTGAGTGTGGGTGTCCTCGCACCGTGCGGGGCTCGGATGCTATCGACAGAGCTGTTCCGTGATGTGCGTGAGGGACTTGTCGGCAAGTCCGATGATTCAGCTGCTTCCTTATTTCGTTGCATCATGCGCTCGATCTCCTCTTGACCACTTTCTAGAGTGAAAGAGCGTAAAGCTTCAAACCTTTTCCGCGATCTGAAAATCCCTTGCACAAATACCTTGTTGCCTGGTCACCGATCAACGTTGATTTCTACTGTTGCAGTCTGTACCACTTACTGGAATACTGGTGCTCTATGATGGCATTCATCGACTCGAGCAAAGATTGCAACAAGGAGTGATTGGTTTCGTTCCCGAGTAGAAAGCTGGGCGCAGACATTGATGCGAATAGTTGCAATAAAGTCGAACTTGCTCTGTGGCTAAGGTGCTCTATGTACGGGGCAACATTGTTGATGGTGGCAAGAAGCGACGGGTAGATGGCATCCAACTTGCCATTGCTGGATGTAATAAGGGAATGGATCGACTACCTCATCAGCTCTACAGCATCAAGCATTGTGTAGGACTCACAATTATTAGAAAATCGGCATAGGTGCCCTTGAATTCTGCCATCTTAATAATGGCAGGAAGCTTGTCCTGGCTTTCGAATTCTTGATTGAGAAGCTTTCCGAAATTCGGCTCTGAGCTCAGTGTCTGCAAAATAAAGGCGCACATTCGGACTACTCCTTGTTTCGAGGGATCGGCCTTGTATTCTGTAGCATGAAACAACATCAAGATCATGAAATCGTGGCCACGATCGGTGTCGATAATGAACGAGCGGAATCGCTTGTTGCATTGCAGGATCTCCCAAAAGAGCATTACCATCTCTGACGACCACTTCAATGACTTTTGACTTCCAGGTAGATATGAAGATGTTGCTTGTAGCGACTGGTTCAAGGTCCTGCTCATACCGTCCGCGAGAAACTCAAAATCTTGTGGTCGATGTAACCGCCCAAGGAAATGTCGGAAGTAGTTCTTCGGTGCTTGTCCTTTGCTACTTTCGGGTATTGAGTAGACGACAAGGACAAGGAGAAATTGCAAGCAGTAAGTGATGAGTATTTGCTTTGGATCATTGTAGACCACATGATCGTACGGAACCCGCCAAGCTGCAGGATTGTAATTCAGTGCAGTATTGAGCTGCGAGCACAAGAGCGAGAGCACTAGTTGTTTATCTGGACAAGTGGTGATGTACGTCACCGCCCTCATTCCTTTGATCGGTAGTATATGAGCGGGCATATACAGTGCTTTACTCGAAATAGTCAATAGCAGCCTCAAGACCTCAGTCCTATTGTTCTCCATCTCTTTACTCGAGCTCATTGAAGTATTGCACCCCACGCCTTTCTGCCAGATCGCATACGTGACTCTGTTCCGCGACCTTTCGCTGATAGGAAGCGTGAAACCTACGTAGAAGAGCAAATCGATCAGTGTGTCGACCAATTCTTCTCCCAAGGGCCTGACATCCTCAAAATGCTCTTCCTCATCCGGCTTCAGATCTTCCTCCACTTGCGAGTCGTCAAATAAGACTTCTGGTTTCGTCACTCTACCCTTCGTCCTCCTCTTCCTCTTCGTCCAGAAGAACTTGTCTTCCCATACCTCCAAATGGTCTGCTTCGTAGAGGAATGGTAGAATACGCGTGAGAACTCTTATGCAATTGAGCGCATGTTTCTCGGGTGCGACTTGGGCGTTGGGGAATGATCGATGCTGTCGTAGTGTGAAGAGCCGAGTTGTGAGAGCTAGGATAAGAGTTTCGATATTGGAGAGGGAGCTGTCTCGCGCGCGGCGGACATCGGTAGGGGAAAAGAGGCTGAAAACATCTTCAGTGGATTCGGGGAGCTCCCAGAACTTCTGCGCGTTAGTAACATCCGTTGAATTTGCCTTAGAGACGCACTCCTCTCCAATATGGATCCTCAGATGTTATTGCTTCGGGTTCTGAAAGCTTGAAGATTCCTTGCTTGAAGACGAGCTTCGAATCAGAATTCCCCATGTTGAAGTATGAAAATCTCTAGCATTGTCTATGGATGTGTGAGCGCTCACAGTCATAACGAATTACTTATATCACTTACCGCACGTTGTTCAATACTTTATGCAGCATTGAATGTCTGTCACTCGGATATAAGTATGCCAAGACTGAGTATGTCCGAAATGATATCCCTATGAATCTTTCTGTAACCGTTATGTATGATGAGTGGTAGCACTGCAATGGTACAAGTAAAGATTGATGCGATGCAGCAGGTAACATTCGAGGCAATCATCGTTCTCACGTGATTTATTCTATGAGCGTACTACCAGAATACATACCCGAGCTACTCCTCCCTTTGTTATACAGCCATTTACTGTTCAATCCGACCGATGCACCCCTTCCGGTAGTAGGGCTTGGTGTACTTGGTGCACCAAAGATGCTGCCTTCTCTGCCTCCAAATCCAGGCCCAAGCGGCGATGGCGAGCCATAGCTTGATCTCCTTGCAGTATACTCTTTCCTCCCCATAGACTTCTGGCCCCACAGACTTCCTGTAGGCGAATCGCTTTGCTCTCGGCCGTACGACGGACTTCTTGCCACAGGGGTGCTGTATGCGCTGTTATTTCTGGTAGCTGGAGATATGTTTCGTGGAGTCGGCGAGCGTGGGTATCGAGGTGGTGTGATGTATTTGGTGTCTGGTGTGGGGGGAGGCGTGGCACTGGGGTCGAGACCTAGTAGCGATCGTTGTGATGGAGTCAACGGGATGTCGGTGAGCTCGTCTTTGTTCTTGACCAGTGGCAGCAGCGCTACGGTGACGTTGTATAGCCCCAGAAGCCAGAAGCCCCAATAAAACAGTCGAATAGCAGCATGTCCTAGAAAACCTTGAAACCACTCACTGTAATCTTGGGTCAGCCAAAGTACTATTTGTAGCAACGAGTGTGAACCTACTGTGAGTAGACGAGGAGGAGTAGAGCCGCTCCATTCCATGCAATCTTCTTGAGGTTGCTGTCGTTGAACGAATCAGCTTTTTGTCTTTGCGTGATTTCGTCAAACTTGGGATGGCGCCAGGAGCCAGGCGAGGGTGCTGAGACTGCAGCCTGCAGAGTTTGTGACTGAGGTGTCGAGGGAGGTTTTGCCGTGGTCATGGTAGTAGAGTGCAGGCTGCTATCGGTTATGAAAAATTAGGATTGTCATTGATGGCTTCATGGGACTCCTGCTCAGTATGCCGAGGTCAAACAACTATGACAGATCATTATCAAGCCTTTCATTTGGTTGTGCAACGTCAGTATCGATAACATTCAATGTTCGTTGTTCAACACACGCGCTGAAAGGGCTTATTCTAGCGTATGCAAAATTCTAGCAGCTCCTTCGTACTATTCTAGGGGCATAAACACCCCTTCCCTTATCAGTCAATAACGTCAGCGATATATCATGTTTGGTGCGACTGCGGTCAATGTCATGATACCTAGGGATAATAATTCGGCATAAACGATATTGTTTTTTGATCATGAGAACTTTCTCGAGGAATGAACGCTTTAGCTTTTATTATTACTATTCTCCAACTCTTACCAGAGTTTTACATCCCCAACGTCACATTTCTTAAATTATTTCCCCAGTCATTACCCCAGCATTACATGTTTATGTTTATGTTCATGTTCCCAGATTCGTTTCCCCATTTCCTATCCCTAGACTCATCACCCCAGATGATCACCTCCACCTTCAGTTCGTCCAACACAGAACATCTCTGTTATACTTATTGAGCGTCAATTGCGCCGCAGTAAGCTTGCTCAACGCATCTTGTGCCGTCCTGGCAAGCTGCGGTCCGTATCCCTTCACTTTCTCGGTATTCCCTTCCTGGAAATCGTGCGCCCCCTTCGAATAGATCGACCTGAGTGTCGCACTTACTTGTTGCAGACCACTTTCGAGATCCACCAGCCAGCCCAGCCAGCATCCCGTCTGGATGTCCAGGTTGGCCAATTGTTGAGAAGCCATGTCGATGGAGCCTAATGACTGGGTGAATTGTTGGTTGAGGCCGTCGACAATTGTGGTGGCGTCGATCAAGGACATGTAGGCCGCGTTCAGGGAAGGGCGGGTGGTCGTCCCGTTGCTGAGCGATGAGGACAGCGAGGTGAGATCCATCTTGACGCGCACGAGCTTGTCGCAGAGGCGGGTGGCGGAGGTGAGGGCGAGGAAGCTAGCGATGATGGGGAGAGTGAACTTCATGGTGGGCGAGTGTGGATGCTTAGAGTTCTAGGTATTATTGGATAAGTGTTGTTGGATTGAGTGGAGGAAGATGTTATGCAAGTATTCCTGGAGGCAGTACTTAAGGTTATATATCGTAGCATAGGTTGTCTGGATCCTTCCTTGTCTTACAGAGGGTTCGACAGCCCGATATGGGTTGATCCACAAAGACGCCAGTGGTGGTATGCTGAGGTGAAACATCCCGGGATTTCCTCACGGACATGCAATAGTCCGGAGGGACGGCTGTAACCAGCATGAATGTCAGGGCAATTTTGGTCGAGATTCTGTCATGTCTAATGGTTCGATGTTCAAAATCGATGTCTAGACCGTCAATGTATAATGACAGAGGCTAAGGCCTAGATGACAGGTAAGCCACGGCGTCTCTGGCGCACACTTGGCGGAAAGAGATCTCACAGAGGCGTAAAAGTTGCTCTCCTGACGTCCGGTACCGAAGCAAAACATCTCGGTACATGACAACCGTTCTGCTCTGCATTACTTACCCTGGAAATGGGTACGCCAATGCACCATAAGACTCCCAAGGCCCGTGGCTGCCAAGATTGGTGTATGGTAATAAGCTTCACCAGCATCAGAGTCAAGCGCCTCCACGACCGGCGGCAACTTGGTGATGACCCTTGAGAAGACTCGCCTCGACAATCGTGGGCTAGCTAGAAAAGCCATCTACGACATGTAAGCTTGACAAACCGCTAAGCCCAATTGCTTCTCAACCTCTCGAGCCCGTCCGTTCTCCTGTCTATACGGACAACCTGTCCAGGTATTTCGATCGGGCTCCGGATCCTAACTTCTATAGGCTCGCTTAGCTTGGTTTAACCTCCCTTGACATTTTGACGGGACAAAGGAGTGGTTTGTTCGCGAATGGCGTGTTTTGACTGTCGGGCCCGGTCTGCTGTCTGCGCGGATTTTCCCAGGTGACTTATATGAAGCAGTTCGATTATCAGGACGGCTCACCTGGATACGATGCGCCAGAGCAAACGAAAGTGCCTTGTTCGCAAAGTCGAAAGCGTTCTCAATGTTCATGATGCTAGCTAGCATGCAAACCTCGATCGTGGCTCTCCTACTGATGAGATTTTGCAGTCCATGTAGGCGATGTTCGTGTCTGAGTCCCCTATAGTGGGTTGGAGACGAGAGCATGGTTGTAAGCCAACTGATATACATGTTGTCTATGATCTTTCACAGTCGCCATTGTCGAGTCTTCGAATTCCTTGGCTAGTTGCTGGACGCGTTGGCGATGCCGGTACGTCTCTTTTCACGCCTGCTAAATGTCCATGCCATCGACATAGATCAATGTACCCTTCGCTGGCTCCGCTAGGGGTTTAGAAGTCTTGGTAGGGTTGCTGAATTTGGGCCAGGAAAAGGGTAGTCTCGAGATGTTCCCGCGTCTGAAGAAGGGTGAGCTATGTTGTGTGGACGTGAGAGATCGTTAGGTATCAAACTCACCCTGGTAACCATAAAGATAATCCGGCAATGGTCGTAGGATGCCCGAGAAATACCGCTATGTTGAGGCTTTTCTGCACAAAAGCGGACGCCGCCTGCGACATTCTCTTTGGGATGTGTATACCGGCTGCCCTTGCTGTTCATATCTTCGAGCTAGAAGCCTTGCGTTGGGCTGTATCGCACCCGCGTCTTCATCAATATGGTCCGTTTCGGGTGTCATTGGCGAGTTTTACGCAAAGCTGCATATATATTCAACGCCTTCGCTATGTCGTGTGCACATTCCACGAGACAGTTGACTCTCCCAGTATCCGTAGTCCTCCACCTACCGGCCTAGCCCTCGGTCAGCGGTCCCATTATCCCCTGCTTGTTGCTTGTCCCCAATAATTCTCCTGTTATCCTGGTTCTGCACGCCGCCGATATCTTGGCTTGCGAAGGTGCTTCTTGCAGCCATGATATTGAACCTCGCGCACTGTAGATCTGCTTCTCCAGGTGGCAGTACCACTAGGACGTATGTGTTGTTTGTGAGTCTCGATATGATGAGGTTGAAGCGCGGCGCTTTGATAACGAACTCAGCGAATGGATTCGACGAAGAGGGAGTGTTCGTGTAGTTCCTGTGTCAATGTCAGCAACTTGCCTTTCCTCTAATTCTAACTGCGATAGGAGGAACTTACGATAGGGAATGCTTGAAAGTCTTGATGACGTTACTCAACCTCTCTTGCCTGTCCGCATATGGGTTCCTCTCCCCTACTTTCTCTACCACGCTCAGGACCGTCAAGAACGTAGCCCTCTCAAAGAGGACTACCTCCTCCGCCCTCGTCTCTGCACTCAATGTCCTCAAACCCTTCTCCATCACGTCCAGATCCGGAATTAGCGCATTTACTATACTGCCCCACGCCCCATACAAGCTTTGATCCCATATACTCGTTCCATATGTCTTCAACGTGCCAGCAAACTCTTCGCTCCGCTTCTTGATAGCAGCTGTACGATCCGCGATGACCTTCTCCCGATAGTCGGTTTGCACGAGGTCCATCTTGTGAATGAGACAAAAGATGTGTGCGTGGGGACTGTATTCGGCAAGAGCAGAGATGATGGCGGAGTAGGTAGTAAGGTCGCGTGGACTAGAGCCCTCAAAGGAACGGGATTCGACATCGAAGACATAGATAAGGAGGCCAACAGAAGAGAAGACGTGGGATTTCTGGGTTGTGAGATACGTTTCTGTGAAGGCGTCTTGTCTGCGATTATTGATTGCATTAGCAGGCGCACAGAGACGGGTGAGGGAGAACAGCAAATGAGCGTCGACAAACCCTCCACAGTCCCACAGGTTGAGCACAAGGTTTCCCAGGAATTTGATGGTGCTATGTTCGACATCAATGGTAGCGCCGAGGCGGCGCACGTCTTTAGCAACATAGTTGCTGAAGATGATGCTACGCATAGAAGATTTGCCAGAGCCACTTTTGCCCATCAAGAGGACCTTTTTCCTCTTTGGCTTCTTGAGAGCGTCCATGGTTTACGGAGGATATGATGAGTACCAATTAGGTTGATTGGCTGGTGGGGTGGGGTCTACTAATGGAGCCTTGCAGGTCCGGAGATTGTGTTGAGTATTGTGGGACACTTCGATGACGGTGTGTACGGCGTGAGACTACCATCTTCTTCTGGCTTGATGCTTGTAGAGCTGAGGATTGCAATAGATTTGCAAGCTCAATGGCAAGTAGGTATATGGGTGACGAGGGTGCGAGGCTTGACAGTTCCTAGTCACCATGCCAAGGTGATAGAAATCTGCCACGAACTCACCCCCCTTCCAGCCTAGGGTGAGCGTTGCTTTACGCTCGCGCGAGCCGGGGTGATCCTGGGTGATGCCTGGGTGGTGGCGCCCCATCCAACGTGGGGGGCTGCTGCCTCCTGACGGCCATTCCTGTCAGAGAATTGAACTGCCTACGTGATGGGTTGGTGGGAGATCTACGCGCAGCCAAAAAGTCCGCAGCTAGCTTACAAGGCGAGGCCATGGGAAAAAGCGGCGACGTCGTCGAAGACATTTCATTAACAACGTCGCTCCCTCACGCTCCTTTCTTCTTGCACTCTTTAATATCCTCTCTACTCCTTTCTATCGCCCTCCATCTTTGTTTTGCGACTCAATTTTCTCCTCCCTTCAATAACGTTCCGTTGGCCCTAGTTGCCCCCGGCTCGACTCCTCACCTCTCGGCACATACTTAATGTCTATGATTGCCCTCGCTCGTATCTCGATTGACATTAGGAATGCGCCAGAGGCTGCGACGATCGTTCCCTGCTCGGCCACTTAGCTCGTTCCTTTACGCAGGCCCCACTTCCTTCTATCCTCGAACGACGTAACCTTCCGCGGTTTCACCCCTTCTTCAGCGCTCCTGAGGTTTTCTCAGTCGGCCCTCCCCACATCCCTGGGAACAGCGGTGCGACCGCCCTGCCAGTTTGTATTCACAGGCTACCCGTGATGGCCCTAGCGACTAGAAAGGCCTCAGCGACGAGAGGGGCCGCATCGCGGTTGTCTCGGCCCAATGCTCCTTGGGGTGAACAACAGGACTAAAGAGATGAATCCGCCTCACGCTATGGCAGAGCGACGATTGCTGCGCCTTTGATGGAGGGCTGACGCACCGATATTTCCAGGGTGGGAATGGCGACTGGGTATCTCTGTCAGGTTCCATTCGACACGCTTCCAGGCATCAGCCTCTGCCAATCTAGCAGGGGCAGCGGCGAGCGCGCACAGACGTGTGCTGCCTCCCACTGCCGAAAGCCGACTATTAGATATTAACGTGGTCCGGTGACGCCCCCCGCAATCGATCTGGAGGGCGGTGATTGGGCACCTCGATTCGAATGCGGGTCAGCTGCTTTTCAGGCAGCAGCCATTGCTGACGTGGTGGCGACTTGATCGCAAGGACGGACGTATGCACTGCCCAGCGACACCTGGATCGGGAACAGTGACCTCGGTGGTTCCAGCTGCCCCGACGCTATCTTGGACCATTGGTGGAGCACTGGTGACGAGCCTCGGAAGGACGAAGATCCGGGCTGGAAGGGCGCTGATAAGTGTCTTGCAAGGCAGTCTACGAGGCGGAGGATGGTGATGGTACAACTGGCTGCTACGGTGGAGCTCGATCGAGGTCGAAGGCCAAAAGGGGAGCGGGGGATGGCTAGATGAGCATAGAGGCGGTAGAGACGCGAGAGTCTGGAGACGAGCCCCTAGGGGCTGGGCGATGAGGCCTCGAAACGCGGGTCTGGTGCTTCGCTGGGCATCGTGGAGGACGCGGTGTAGCCGACGCCTCCTGGCAGCCTCAGTTCGAAGGTCTCGGCTGCTTCAGCTGACGTCCTCTAGGCGATAAGGGGGTCTGCGAGGACTGTAGCGGCGCGTTGGCTGCATGGGATGCCTGCCCTTTGAGACGTCAGGGTTGCTGGGAGATCGGCGATGGGTGGTCTCTGGAGTATGCGGGAGAAGAGGGGGGATCTGTGTGCGGGGACGAGGGCAGCGAAGGGCCTGCCAACCCTTGGGTATATAAGGCCTGCCCTCTGCCATCTCGATTGGCCTCGCACTTCTCGCGCTACCTATCCAGAAGCTCGGCCAATTCGTTCCCCTCTTCTTACCACCGACAAAGCGACTCTGCGATGGCCCTTGCCAATTTCGATGTCATCGAAGTCGTCAATCTGACCAGTCCCCTGCCAACCGATTCTTGCGAGCAACTCTGCGAGCCGGTACTGGACCTCGGCCACGGTCGTGACGATTACGACGAAGACGACCAACCCCTTCCTTCCCTTGAGAAAGTATGACGTGATGTCGAAGAAGCACAGGACGACCTGCAGTTATACAGGAGCGAGCCTTGCAATCGAAGAAGGACCGGCTGACGGCGCCTTTGACATCCCAAACTCCAGCGACTACATTGATGCGCCCCTTCTCGAACCACCACGAGACGGAGACACTAGTGGGGGTGTCGACAGTTGTAACAGCGTCCACCCTCCTCCTTCTCTTCCACCACTACCACCACCCGCCGATACAGCCCCCTCATCGATATCCGATACATAGACAGAATCAAGTGGTGGCGCCCTTGAAGATATCGGATATGGTCCCTCCGGTGAATCCAATGGAAGGAAAGAGAAGGTAGACACAGGGGACGAGCACAACGGAGATGGGCACAAAGGAGATGGGGACCGGACGGCCACGGACGCCACGGACGTTACAGGTCTTCGAGATTCCTCTAAGCGCACGGCGGGCAATACAGGTTTGAACAAGGAGGACGAAGAAATGCCAAGTTCGGAGAAGGTCCGACGTACGGATCAGTCCGCAGGTCCTATTGCTATATACCGCGGCTTATAAAACTCGAAAGACCCTATCGACGCGACAGATGATGCCGACGATATGAGCGACCTTGAGTTCGCACGGTTTCGATCGCTACCTAAGCCTGTCTTCAGAATGCCGCCCTCTTGGCAAAACTTCCAGCAACGCGAGAACACAAGAAGCTCGGGTCCATCCAATGCGGCTGGTGATAGTCAAGGTGAGCCCCTTAGTGCATTTCTAACCAGCGTCGAAGCCTTTCCTCTGATATAATCGGGGCCCCCCTAGTCGCAAGCTCCTAGGGGTAATCAGCCACTTGTCGTCACCAGCTAAATGATGTTTCTAGGATATAGATATATCCTTTAATTATAACCTTCCTATCTTAAAAGGGTTAGACTATATACTTTAAATAACTTATAAATCATAGTTTTTTTTAATTTAATAAGCTATTTTTAGATTATTAAGCCTTATATTTTACTTTAATCTACTTTCTTTATAATTTAACTTATTTCTCCTTTAACTTAACTTTAATATATTTTTAACCTTTTAAAGTTTTCCAAGTATACTTAAAAGGGTTACTATTATATATTTTTAAATAATTTATTTTATTAAGGCTTAGTTAATTTTATATAATTTAATTTATTATTTCTAAGATTTAATTAAATTTTAGTTAAGTTATCTCTAATTTAAGTATAATTTTATTAATATTAAAATATTTAATAGATTTATATTATATCCTTTCTTTAATAAAAAAAATTAAAAATTAAGAATTAAAAGTTTATTAACTTAATATTATTAATATATTAAAGAAAGGATATATATAAGAATTTTAAAATTCTTTATAACTCTATTTATATTAAAATATAAATTATTATTAAGATTTATTTAAAAGATATATACTTTATTATTAGAATATCTTAATATATCTAGCTAATATAATATAACCTACTAGTAATATCCTAGTAGTATTAGTTTAGCTTTTTATTATCCTAATAGATATCCTTTTATCTAGATATCTAAGAGGCTAGGTAGCTTCTTTAAAAGATATTTAAATAGTCCACCCTTTACCTTTTTAAAAGGTAGAGATTAGTTCTTTTATAATAATAAAGTTACTAGAGTATTAAGTCTACCTTTATAATACTACCTACTTACTAGTAGTTTATACTATCTATTCTAGCCCTTAGGAATTAGCTTCTAGTCTAGTTCCTAATAGTTCTAATCTCTCTACCTTTAAAGGGAGATAGTTTAAATTATAATAATATAATAATATAAAGATATCTAATATTAAGTAAGATAAAAACCTATTAAAAATCTATTATAATAATATTAAGATAATATTAAAGTCTAATATAAGAGATATTAAAGTAATAAATAATATACTTAATAATAGAATTTCTAATAAAACCTTTATTAGTATAATTATACTTAATAAACTTATTACTATTATTAAAGTTAAAGAAGAGTAGTTAAGAAAGGAAAGAAAGCTTTAAAGTATTTAAAAAAGGGTAGCTTAATTATAAGTAGAAGTAGATATAATTATATTAGATCTATATTAAATTATTAGTAGATTATTAGGAGGGATATAATAAGGGTTAAGATTAGGTCTAATAAAGGACTACCCTTTAAATTAGAGTATTAATATATAAGGTATATTAAATCCTAAGGTAGGATCTATCTTTAATAGTTTTACCTTAAGTTAGTCTATTAAAGGCTAGTTAGAAGAACCTAGTAGTTAATACCTTAAGAGCTATTTAAAGCTTAAGGACTTACTCTTTTATAAGGGGAAGAATATATATAAGTATAAAAAATAGTATTATATTATAAATATTATATTCTAATTAATATCTAATAAATTCTTAATTAAGTTTATAAAGGTTACTTAGGCTATATAATTCTTAGAAGGTAAATCTATTAAGTTATAAGATTATTATAAAAAGTTATTATTAAGGAGAGTAGTTACCTAGGAGTACTTTACTTAATATTTATTAAACCTTATTAAGGACTTAGTAAACTACTAGCTTTATAATATATAATTATATTTAAATATATAATAAAACCCTAATTAGTTAATATAAAGCTTTAATATATTATTTAAATAAAATTAAATTATAAATCCCTCCTTTTTTAAAGGAATATTAATAGATTAATTTCTTTATAAAATTATATTTAAACCTTTAAAAGGCCCTTATAAACTATTAAAACCTTCTTATAATTAAAGAAAGCCTAATTACCCTTACTACTTAGTTAAAGAATAATTAGTAGTATTATATTAAAATAATAGTAGGTAATAGTTATATTACTAAAAAAGGGGATTATTCTAATAGGTAGAATAAAGGTTAGAAGAGGAAAGGAAGTTAAGATAGAGGTATTAATCTTTTTATAAAAGTAGGAAGTATTTAACCTACTAGTAGTTATAATAAATTACTAGATATTAAGGAAGGGTTAATATATTTTAATTATAAAAAGAAGGGGTATTATAATAAAGACTATTATAGGCCTAAGATACCTAGGAACTTAAATATAATACTTATTAATATTATTAGAAAAGGGACTATTAAATTAAAAAAAGGAAGCGCGCCTCTATTAAGACCTTAATACTAGGGCGCTTACTTATTAAAAGGGATTTATTATTAGTTTATAATATTAATATTAGTAGTTCTATTAATATATAAGGTATATAAGACTATATAAACTTCCTAATAGATATAAGAGTAAAGATTCATATTATCTCTTAAAGCTTTATTAAGTAATATAACTTAAAACCCTTAGAGGGTTATTAGTTATTAAGTCCTAAATAGATAAATAGTTAGTTAGTCTATTATTATAATATATACTAGGTAGAGTACTATCTTATTAATAGCTAGGGGTAGCTAGGTTAATATACTAGTATATTTTATATAATTAAGAAGAAGAGGTTACTAATTCTTTTTAGTATACCTACCTTATTAGAAGCTAGGGTATAAGTAGATCTAAGGAGTTAAAAGTAGTAATTTCTACTAGACTTTATTAATATATCTATCCTAGAGTTATAAGTATTTATAGATACCCTTAAAGGTAAATTAGCTATTTATACTATTATTTATATTAGGTTATCCTAGGCAGAAACCTAAAGCTTTAATAATAAAGTACTAGAGCTACTTAAAAGTCTTTATAACTTTTTAGATATCTTTTTAAATAAGGAGGTAGGACGACTACCCCTATTTAAGCCTAGGGACTACATTATTAATATAAATAGTTATAAGCCTCTTTATAAGCCTATTTATAATTTATTATAAAGGGAGTTAGAAACTCTACGTATCTACTTAGATAATATTAAGTTAAAAAGTTAGATATAAGAGTCTACTAGTCCTAAGAGGGCTCCTATTTTATTTATATTTAAGAAGGATAGTAGCTTATAATTATATATTAACTATTATAAGTTAAATAAAGTAATAGTAAAGAACTATTATCCTCTCCCTTTAATTAGTAAAATACTTAATTACTTATAAGGTATAAAGATATTTATTAAATTAGACCTTAAGGATACTTATTATAAGATTTATATTTATAAGGGTAATAAATAGAAAATAGTATTTTATATATAGTATACCTTAATAATATTTTAATTTAATTAAAAGATATCTTAAGTTATAAGTAATATATCTACTAGGTACTTAAGTAGTTATAAAAGTTTTAACTTTATATAAACTAAAAGAAATATAAATTTTATATTAATTTAATAGAATTCCTTAGATTTATTATAAGTATTAATAGTATATTAATAGATAGCTATAAGGTATTTACTATTTAAGACTAGCTAGTATTAACTATATATTAGGAAGTCTAAGTATTCTTAAGATTTATAAACTTCTATTAGTATTTTATATATTACTATTTATAAATAGTATCCCCCTTAACTAGCCTTTTAAAAGGTAGTAAGGATAGGAAGAAGTTAAGACTATTTATATAAGGTACTAGTAAAGAGAAGGCGTTTTATAACTTATATTATACCTTTATAATTATACCTATTTTAATATATTTTAATCCTAATAAGAAAATCTAGATTAAAATAGATATATCTAATTTTATTATAACTACTATCTTATCCTAATAGGATAATAATAGGGCTTAGTATCTAGTAGCTTTCTAGTCTTATAAATTAATACCTATTAAGACTAGGTATAAGATATATAATTAAGAGCTATTAATAATTATTAAAGCCTTTAAGTAATAGTAATACTATATAGAAGGTAGTTATTATACTATTAAAGTACTTATAAACTATAATAATCTTAGGAGATTAATATAAGTAAAGTAGTTAAATAGTTATTAAGTTTAATAGGCTATTTATTTAGTTATATATAACTTTAATGTTAAATATTAACCTAGTAAGAAGAATCCTATAAATACTCTATTATATAGGCCTAATTATAATAATATTAAGATATTATTTGACTAGCTTCTACCTACCTTATAAAATAAACTAGTAAATTTAGGAAGTATTATCTCTAGTTAAAAGTAGCTAGAAGAAATAACTAAGTATATAAACTTATCTAGCTTAAGAGGGCTTAGGAAACCCTTAACTAAGCCTAAAAACTTAGATAGAAGAGGTATAAAACTACCTTCTTAGTATTAAAGTAATATAGTAGCACTACTATTTTATCCTATTACTAGGGTTATTAATTATAAATAATATATCTTATAAGTACTAGTAAGAGTACTTATTAGACTTAAAATAGCTTATAAAGCTAGATTAAAATCTTTAAAAGAATTTATCTTCTTATTATAAAGTAATAATCTATTTATTATTAAATAGAAAGATAAGGTAAAGTATATAGCTTCTAAGTAAAATACTATTAAATAGCCTTAAAAGGTTAATTTTATAAGATTATTAAGATTTAAAGGAGTACTTTATATACTAGATAATTTAGTATTATATATAGAAATTATTATAAGGTATTATAATAATACCTTAATAAGTTATTTTAAGTTATAAAAAACTTTAGAGTTACTCTAATATAAGTATTATTAAAGTAGAATATTAATAGATACTAAGTTATATATCTAAACTTACAAAATATATTAAAGGGTAAAGGCTCCTAGATATAAACTTTATAATAATATAATATCCTTATTATAACTTAAAGGGCTTTAAGAAGAACTTTTTATAGATTTTATTATAAGCTTACTACCTAGTAAATATAGAAACTCTATATATAATTCTATTCTTATAATTATTAATAGGTATATAAAGATAGTTTAATACCTTTTAATTAAAAGTATTTATACTACTATTAAATTAGCTAAGATCTTATTTAAGAATATAGTATTATAGTATAATTTATTAATAAGTATTATATTAGATTAGAGATCCTTATTTATAAGTACCTATTAATTAGAAGTCTATTATTATATAAAGATAAAGAGATAACTAAGTACTACCTTCTATTTATAAATAGATAGGTAGATTAAATATTAAAACTAAATATTAGAATATTACCTTAAGGTATTTTTAAATAAAGATAAAGTAATTGAATTATATAACTCTTAATAGCTAAATTCGCGTATTATAATAATATTTATATTATACTAAGTTATTTACTATTTTATATAATATATAGATATAATTTATATATAGAAGATAAAGTTAGGGATAACTTTTTAGAAGGAGTACTTATAATTAAAGATTATATAGAAAACCTTTTAAAAATAAGAGTTATACTAGTAGATTAATAGTAGATTATTGGAGTATAAGTTATAAAGTTTTATAATAAACTTTATATCTCAAAGTCTTATATAATAGGAGAACTAATAATATTAGTTATAAAGAACTTAAAGTAGAAAAGATTAAATTAAAAGCTATTATATAAGTATACTAGTCCCTTTAAGGTAGTAGATATAATTAGATACTAGGCGTACTACTTAAGTCTCTTAATAGTATAAAGAATCTATCTTATATTTTATATTTCTTTATTAAAATTATATTAAAGCTATCTTAATAAAGGTAAGTAACTATTTATACCTCCTCTAAATCTTATTAATATTAAAGAATATTATAAGGTAAAATAAATTATAGATAGAATAAGAAGTAAAGGTATTTAATATTATTTAATTAAATAGTTTAATTATAAAATAGAATATAATTAATAGATATCTATTAAGGATATAAATATAAAAGACTTATAAAGGGAATATAAAATATATATATATAATAAAGAAGTATTATAAGTAAAATACTAGTATATAACTATTATAATAAAGTTATTTAATTATAAAGTTAAGTTATATAAGATAAGTTATAAGTTATATTTATATAATAGAGATTTTAATAAAAAAGTATATAAGAAAAGAATTAATTAAGGGGAAAATCCTTATAACCTAAGAAAAGAATCTTTACTTAAAGGTATAATATTAAGGTCTTATAAGGGGAGTATATTAAGGCGAGCTAAGGCTTATAGAAGATAAGGTAGGGCTTATAATAAATAAGTTAGAAGATAAGGTAGTATACCTAATAGGGGTAGGTGGAGTATATATAAGAATAGGAGTAATAGGGGTATAAGGAGTATAAGGGGCGTAAGAGGCGCGAATCTTATAAGTAGAGGGGGTAGTACTAATAGTACTACTATTATAAGAAGGGCGGCTAGGGCTAGTAGGAGTAGGAGTAGGTAATATAATAATAGGAGGTATAATAGCCTCTTCCTCCTCCTTTATATCTACGGGCCGGAAAGATATGAGATTTCGGTATGGGATCGAGGCGATTTTCAGACTGGGATGGGATATCCCACGGGATATCCCAGTGGCAAATCGCGAACTAGGCCTAATTAGGTAATATTTTTTATAGGCTAAAAATATAGCCTAAACCCTATTTAACGCTAAAAAAAACTTTATAAAAACCTCTAAAACTCGCTAAGATATAAAGCTCTAAAGTTAATGTAATAAATGCGTTAGCTTATACGGTAATTAAATCCTATATCTTTCCGGCGAGTATTTATATCCTCCTTTATCTCCCTTGTCTCCCCCTTATTAAAATTATTATTATCCTCCTCCTAATATATAATTAGCTTATATAAAGATAGTAGAATACTTTAATAATATACTTACCTCCCCTAACTCCTTATTAACCTCTATTATAATAAGGGTAGTTAACCCCTCTTATAAAAGTATTAATATATATTATAAGAAATATATAATAAAAGAACTTACCTACTATCTTATTATATCTAAGATACCCTCTAGGGTAATAGCTACCTAATTACCTACCTTTATATTAAGGCGTAGTAATTCCTTTGAGGTTTATAACTTATATAAAAGCGTTTTACCGCGCTCCCCTAAGTAAATTACTACCTCTACCTTAATTTTAAAGGTAGTAACTTATATTATAAAGGTAGTATAATAAGGTAACTTTCTACCTTAAAGGATAATAATAGGGCTATAAGTAAGGAGGCTAGATAAATAAGTATAAAAGGTAAGAGGGACTTATAACCTATTAATATGTTATAAGTAAATTATATTAAAATCCTATTATTATAAATTAATTTATAAGGTTTATAAAGGTAGTAGTACCTCTTATAAGCCCTATTAATCTTATAATTATATAATAACCTAGGACTTAAACCTAGGTACTTAGTGTATTAAAGATAATAGGGTAGCGTGGCGTAGTAAGAGGGTTTAATTATCTATTATAAGAGTTAGCTAATAGGAATACCTTTAAGTATAAAGAGTATAAGAATAATTTAAAAGAAGTATAATATAATAAGATATTAATAAGGTCTTTAAATAACTAATATAATAAATTTATATAAGAAGGTAATTTATAAGTAATATACTTATAATATATTTAAAGATAACTAAAGTCTATTATAGGGTAATAATATATATAAAGTAGTAAAGGATAATTAATAGAGATTTACCTTAGTTATTATTATAGTTGTTAATTATTTAATATATAATACTATATTAGTAATTAATCCTTTATATTATATTTATACTCTAATAGTAGTTATCTTATAAAGTATTAATAGTATTAATATTAAACGCGTTAGCTTCTATTATTAATATATTAAAATATAACTTAAAGTAACTTATAATAGGTTAATATTAATAGTAGTAGTTATAAAAGAAGTTAGAAGTAAATAAAATATAACTTTATTATATACTATATTATATATATTAACTACGCGATTTAATAGTATAATACTATTACCTAACTTTTATATTATTATTTATATTATATATTTATAAAGTAATATAATAGTAAACTTAATTAATAATTATATCCTACTACTAATATAAATTATAATTATAAAGGCTTTTATCTATTAATAGTATATAATATTAGTAGTATATTACTATTATTATATTATTATTATCCTTAGAACTCTTTCCCTTACTTTCCCTACTAGAGTTTTAAAGGTTTTTAATAAGTCCTATTATAAATAGTAATAGTTAGTATTTAAAGATAAATACCCTTAAAGGGGAGGTAATTATTAAGATATCTTAATATATCTAGCTAGTATAATATAACCTACTAGTAATATCCTAGTAGTATTAGTTTAGCTTCTTATTATCCTAATAGATATCCTTTTATCTAGATATCTAAAAGGCTAGGTAGCTTCCTTAAGGGGTATTTAAATAGTCCTCCCTCTACCTCCTTAAAAAGTAGAGATTAGTTCTTTTATAATAATAAAGTTACTAGAGTATTAAGTCTACCTTTATAATGCTACCTACTTACTAGTAGTTTATACTATCTATTCTATATTAGTAAACTAGGAACCTGCGTAAAATAAATAAAACTGCTAATTCCGTTAAAAGCGTATTTTTCAGGTAAAATACAGGTAATAAATAGGAAAATTTCAGGTTTTTTTTATTCTAGCCTAAAAACCCTAAATATAGAAAATCTGGATTTAAGGCCTTAAATCCGTGATTTTCCTCTAGCGCTAGGAAGAAACGGGAAGCTCGCTAGAGCTATAGCGGCTACGTCGTTAACGCTAGCGTAATATAGGTTTTAAATATAGTCGATTCACGTGATTTATATACGCGTAGAGTACCCTCCTTTAGCCTAGCCCCGTATCCTATCCCTATATTACGCCTGCGATTAATTCTCTTACTAAGTATTAGTACTAATTATTAATAAGACTTAGTACCTTATTATAATTACCTAGTTAATACTAGCCTAGTATAGTTATATTATAGCTAATTAGTAGGACTTATCCCCTATTAGTCCTATTACCTAGTATTTCTAAAAGTTGCTAAATGCGTATTTTACAACTCACGGTGTTATAACGAGCTCCAGGGCTGACACATGAGCGCATCAGTCATGTACGCATAATGCGTATATTTTTGTATTTTACAGGTTTCCCAGTTTGCCGATATAGCCCTTAGGAACTAGCCTCTAGTCTAGTTCCTAATATTTATATATAAGATTTAGAAGTTAAAATTAAATAGTTTAATAGGGTAATTAAAGTATAAAGCTAATAGGGAGAAATGTAAAAAAGCGTCATTTGGCTGGTGACGACGAGTGGCTGATTACCCCTAGGAGCTTGCGACTAGGGGGGCCCCGATTACTCTAAATGACCCTCTCGTGGTTGAGGATGACGGCGGAAAGGCCAGCGAAGCTAGCGCTTCTACCAGGGCCACCACCGTTGAGCCAGAGACCGGAACTGCATACCTCCTTAGCTCCCTCCGGAGGGAAGAGCTTAAGACCCACAGTGGCTTCAATGCTCCAATCATCCTCAAGCCTCCTACCGAACCTATCGATCGGTCGGCCTCTCCCGACGTGGCTCTTCCCCAGCATCCGTGTGCTCGGGGCGGCGAAGATGATTACGGAGCGGCAGCGGTCGCAAGCCCCTTAAGCGCCAGGACTCCGCCACTTCCCCTGCAATTCGAGGCCCAAACTTCAGCACTTGAACAGGATGAATGCGAGATCCGAAAGATTGTTGGTAAATTAAGGGTGGGGAAGGGCTACGAATGGAGGGTGCGCTGGAAGGATACGTGGCTGCCCAGGAGCGAGCTGGGGAACGCAAAGCGGTTGCTGCGGGAGTTTGAGGCAAAAGAATCGGCACGCGCATCGTCAACGCACTAACAATATGGCCACAGTGGGGGCTGTCTGCGCCAACAATGCTCAAATCATTGTGATAAACTTAGTCAAGAGTGGATGAAATCTATTACCAATGTTGGTGTCCTCGCCCTGGAGCCACAGTTCACGCTAGGCTCTTCTAGGCGCAGGATCCCTTGAGACGGATGCCATGCCAGGACATGGGATAGCCTCCTAGGAGTTCAGTCGTGCCGGTAACAATGCCGTCTCCACGCAAGCCCGCATCCACCGCCTTATCCTCATTCCTGGGAGATGCCTCCTGGAAAACCATTTCTAGCCCACGAGTTTTCGCTCCTCCCTTCTCAAGCATTCGCCGTTCCTTCCACGGACCATCTTTAAATTATTAAGAGTGAGAGGAGGCCCCTTCACGCAAGAGATCAATGCGATCTAGCAGATTGCTCATTGACCTTGGGTTAGGCAACCTTCTACTGGCCTGACCAGCGGTCACAACCCCCACAGATATAGTACTAGGCCATAAGTTTTAGCACCCCACGTAATTCTACACCAAAAACCATTAAAAGTCGTATTATATATACTTCTATTACCTTTTAATTACTACTAAGGAAAATCCTAAGAAAATAAATAAATAAAGAACTTTAAATAAATAATTTTCTATCTCTTTACTTAATTATAAAATTCTATTAATATTATAATAGAGATTTATAAAGTACTAGTAAATTAGGGATTTTATTACTTTTACTTTCTATCTTATCTATTAATTAAAAACCTAATATTATTTTTAGAAATTTATATAGGATATAAACTAACTTATTCTAAGCTAGATCTATAAGGTTTAGAAGTTCCTAATTAGAGGGAGAAAAGTTATAGCTTAGTGAAAAGTACGACTTTAATTTTTAAAAAGTACGGATGGTACGAAGACTTATAATCGGGACCAAGGTACCTAATAACTAATCCTATAATTCTAAAGTCCCCTGCAGATTGCTAAGGATTCGCACCGGCATCCTGCCAATCATGACTTACCACCCTGCAGTCAATATTAGTTGATTTGGATATGACTCATTCTCGAACATTTGAAGAAGCCTTGTATCTGCATCTTAGCTCTCAGGAAGAACATAATCGCCTGCCAGATTAAAAACATCTGCCTATTCAGCAATTGACAATCAGAAGATATTAGTTACCGGTCCTATGGCGACAGCTATTCTCCTACCGAGCGGTCTCCCCGGCCTTCATCACAGCCCTTCTTTTGCTGACCTTCAAACCTCAAACCACATGTACGTGACTTGTTACTGATATCGCCCTGTATGTCTTCATGATCGCAATTTAGTTCTTGGCTGATCTTGTCTGTTGAGTACAGATACAACAGCTTGAAAGATGACAGTGGTCGGCCGGAAGTTACCGCGAGTCAGTTGCAGTCCCTCGCTGAAATCTTCACTCGCCACGTGCCCAAGACGTATTCGGCGTGCATCTCGTACACAGGCATTTTCAAAGCAACAACCCCTGTCTAGGACAACACATCCAACTCCATTCAGGACAGTCCCCCTAGATAGTCCCCCTAGCTACATTTACGGGGCGGTGGTTTATATAACGTGATATACGCTTACTAATATAACTACTACGTACTATAACTAATTAGTATTATTTAAACGCTAATATTATATATATATACTACTCTATAATATATACTCCTACTATTAATATAATTATTTATTATAATATAGTAGGAGTAGCTATTATATAACTTTAAGTTCTAATAGTTAGACCCTATTAGCCCTACGGCTTAATAGGGTCTATAGAGAAATAAGTAGTATATTTTTAAGTAAGTATAATAGCGAGGTTATATAATAGTAATATTATAGGAATATATATATAGAGTATAATTAGTAAATTTATAGCCTTAAATAAAGCCTCTTATAAGGTTTCTAATTAGTACTTTAGCTATATATTAAGGATTATAAGTTAAAATTTTATACTTATAAAATATCTATATACTACCTTAATCTTCTTTACTATAATAGAATATCTATAATTTAGGACCCTAAGCTTATTACACCTTATTAGTTAGTTAATAAGTACCCTAATTACCCCTCTAGGCCTAGCGCGAATATTAAAACTCTAATAATTCTTTATATTCTACCTTTATCTATAGTAATACTCTATAATATTTTCTATATAGATAATATTACTTAGCTTACTTTAAGGTACTTAATACTTTAAAAATTATTAAAATCCGTCTATTAATTAAAAAGATATATCTAAATCTATATATTTACCTACTAATCTAGTCTAACTATCTTATATCTTAGCGCCTCCCTACCGCGTTAATAAATTTTTCTTCCTACCTCTTTTATATTTTTAATACTATTATATAGATATTAATACCTCTCCTTATAATCTATAATATATAAATTATACTAGCCGCCTTTAAATAATATAGTATTACCCTTCTTATACTAAATTTAGCTCCTTTAACTCCCTACTAATACCTTCTAAGCGCCTAGCTCTTTCTAACCTATACCCTAATACTATTAATAAGAGGGTTAGATCTTATAAGATAAATAGTATAAGGTATATAAGACGCTTAAAGAAGACTAATTTAGGTACCTAACTTAAATCTAGTAACTTACTAGTAAACCCTAGAGATATTATATTAATAGAACCTCGCCCTAGAGAAATACTATTAGGTACTTACTCTTATAACTACCTTTATAATAGTATTACTCCCTAGTAGCGTATAGCCCTTGCTAATATAACTATTTAAGTAGTTATTCTACCTAGGAACCCTTAATAACCTACTCTATCTTTAAAGAGACCCCCTAAGAAATTACTCCTCTACTACCTCCTAAATATTATCTAGATACGCGTTACTAGTACGCCTTCTAGTAGGCTAATTAAGATAATAATACTAAGTACTAGCCCCCTATTTAATAAGGTTTATACCGGCGTTAGAATAATATATATTAGGGGCGGATACTAGGTTAGGGATATTAAGTATATAGGGATCCTTAGATAGTAGGAGATATAGTACCCTACCTAGTTAATAAATTATTTAACCTCCTTATAAATATATACCCCTATTATAATGTACTATTATAGAAAAATAAATATAGTAACTTAGGGGATAGTTAATAGCTATATTATAATAGTAGGAAGAATAATTAGCTATCCCCTAACTAGTTATATAAGCTAGCCGATATTAACTTATTACTTAAGGGGCCTTAAAAGGAGGTAGAGCTTAGGGTATAATTTATTAATAAACTACTTAGTAATATAAATAATATTATTATTAATAGATAGTTTATAAGAAGGAGGACTATATATAATAAAGAATTTTTAGATAATATTATTAGTTATAATAATTATCTCTCCTTTATAAGTAAGGGTATAACTAATATTAATACCTATATTAGTTAAACTACCTTCTAGATCTAGGGGTCTATTTATTATATTATAGGTCCTCTTATTACTAATAATAGCCTTAGGCTAAAGTTCGCCTAGATCTATATACTAGATAGTATATAGGAGTAACTAGATATTTACTATTAATATTTTAATAATTTAAATTAAGATACCCTTATATTTATTTAGTATACCCTCTAGTCTATTAACCTATATATCTAGGGGTTTAAATCCTATTATAACCGCCTTAAAGAGGATAAATTATAATATCCTATTAATATTATAAGTATCTATATCTAATAGTTAAATCTTAAATAATAGGATAAGGGTACTTATAATTAGCCTACCTTTATAGATGTTACTTATATTATAATAACTCCTAATAACGCTATAAGAGGCTAGATTAAGCGGGATATCTATATTAAAAATTATTAAGGGGGGCCTTATATTAATCTCTAATTAATATCCTTCCTATATAGGCCTCTAATATCCGCTCCTATTTTTATTTAATAAATAGTTATAGTATAACCGCCTCCTATTAGCTAGCTATTAGCTTCTAGGTAACTATCTACTATATATATCGCGACGGAACTATATTACTAGTACACTTACCTAGTATACCTTAATTAGTAGTAATAATAAACTAGAGTAGAAAGAGGGTAGTAACCCTAAGTAGGAGCTAGACTAGTATATTACCGGCGAGTATATACCTTAGGGTTATAGTAGGTCTTAGTAAGTAATAAGATATTAATTTTATATAAAATAGATATAGGTAAGACTATTTAATATATTTCCCTAGTTATTTTCTAGACTTAAATCTACTTAGTTATAAATAGTTCTAAATTATTTAGATAATAGCTAGGGGATAGTTAATATAATTTAAATAATTAGTTAATTAATATCTAGATCTAGCCTAATTTCTTTAATTATACTATTAATAGTAGATATTTATTTAGCTACTAGGCTACTAATATCTAGATATTAATAGAGCTTAATAATCTAAATTAGTATTATTAGAATTAATAGACTATCTAGGCAGACTATTACTCTAGCCTAATAGATAGGCTTAGTACTAATCTAGATATCTCGCTTAAAGATATTAGTAGTAAGGTAACTATCCTCCTATTAATAATACTAGGAAGCCTACGTACTATAAAAGCGAGAATATAAGACATTATAATAATAGTCTAAAAAAGGGGTAAACCTAATTTTTTTATTACCTTTATATATAATCCTAAGAAGCCTAATATTTAGAGCTTACTAGTATCTAGTTAGATATTAGAGTACTATTATAACCTAATTACCTATATCTTTAATTAGAAGCTCTAGGAGCTAATAAAGGACCTCTTTAAGGAATATATCCTTAATATTTATATAAGCTATTATTATATTATTAAGTTTTAGAAGTAAGGTCTCTTATATACTTATATTCTCCTTATTATACGGGAAGAGGATTAGATCTAGATAGTTAGTAATATTAATAGTATTATTTAAGTATTTATCCCCCCTTTATAATAGGATAATATATTATATAAATTAGTCTTATAATATATAGTTTATAATTACTATACTAGCGTCCCTAGTAATAGATATTATAGTTAGGAGAAGAATTATTATAATAAGGCTTTTCTAAAGGATTTTTACTAAGAGACGTCTTTTATACTTAATAGGAGTTATCCTTTCTATAAATATCTAGTTAGCCCCTTAGAACCTAATTCCTCTATTAATAATAGATAGGTTATCTCCTATAACTTATACCTATTAAAGAAATATAGTACCTATATTAATATTAAGATCTATAGCTCTATTAAGTCTATTTTCTATCTTTATAAATATATTTATAAGGGACCTAATTAGGCTAATATCTCCCTTACTAGGAATTATACGCGTAATAATAATAACTCCGCTCCTAATAACTAGCCGCGATAGTAAGGGGAGTTAGTAGATAAGATTATAGAGTTCTAGTTAGCCTATTACATTAGGTCTACTAAGGCTATCTAGAAGATACTCTTATTTAGTATAAGTATTATAAAGCCTTATATAAAGTATTTATAAATCTACTTCCTAGATTAATAATATACCCTTTTTAAGCTAGTTAATAACTAGGCTATTAATAAGGCTACTAAATAAAAGCTAATAGATAGTAATAAGCTCTATAGGACTATATTAATAGAGTTTTTTAATATAAATTATCTTACTAAGGAAGCTTATAATAATAGTTAGCTATTACCTTTTATCAAATAGAACGGGAAATATCCTACTATTATAAGGGACCTACTTAACTATCTATATACTAATTTTCCTAAAGTCTTTACCTAGCATAAAAGAAATAAACATTAGAAAATATATAAAAGGGGGGAGACTCTTAGGTATATTAATTTTATTAATCTTAAAACTAAGGATCTCTACTATTACTAACTACTCCTCTATTATATTAAGGGGGCTATATTATTTAATAACCTATAGATAGTAGACGGCTAGCTTATAGGATAGAAGGAGGCTTATATAGAGCTTAAGTTAACTAAAAATAATAGATATACTAATAAGATCCTTAATAAGAGAAAGGATTTTTAGAGAGGTTATAAGCTATATAGTCTTTTTATATTAATATTAATTAAACTCTAACCTACTAACGCCCTTACCTTATAAAATAAATATAAGGAGTATATTTTAAATAACTACTTATACCTCCTATAATAGGATTTTTTAATACTTTAGATCCTAGATAATTACTATAAGTAATAGTTATTTACTAAATAGTACGCCCTTTACCTAATTAATAGCTAATTAGAATATTAATTAACCCTTAAATATATTAAGGATCTAGCCTAATATAGCCTACCTATTCTAACTATTCTATTTAATAATTTTAATAATATTCTAAATAGACTTTTACGGGAAGAAATATCTTACTAAATTACCCCTAATAAGGCTAAGGTCTTATAAAATAGGTTAAATACTAATTAATATTATACTACTAATTAGATTATTACCGCTATTAATATTAATACTAATAATAAATTTAGTACTCTAGGTATACTATTCTTCCTTAATAGTACTAGGGGGACTAGTAAGATAATAGTATAAAATACTATTATAAAAAGGCTACGTTCCTAGTAAAAGGTTACTCTAATAGTAGTATCTTCTAGTATTATATTAATACTATTATAAGGAGGTTAGACTATTTACTTATAATTTAAGATACTCCTAGACTCTAATACTACCTCCTTATATAGGATTAAGAAGGGGACTAATCTTACTAAGTTAATTAAGCGAGCTTATATTATCTTTTAGGATAAGTCTCCTATATAGAGTTAATATAATATAGAAGCTATTAGTTATAGCCTTTAAGATATTTATAATAATAACTAGGCTTATTTTAAGGGTAAGGTAGTCTACTTTTATAGTAACTTCTAATAAATACTCCTAGTTATTCTAGGAGGATCTAGTAGCTAGGTTATTAAGGCGTATCTTTAAAAGGCCTATTTCTAGAATAAGGTTATATATTTAAATCTTACTATTAATAAGTAACTTAATAATCCTAACCTAATAGATATTATATATTATAAAATAGGACTATTTATAAGCGATCTCCTCGCTATTAATTATAGTATTAATATCTAGAAAAGCCCTACTACTAATAAAGATATATTATATTAGAAATATAATTATACCCTAGGAAATACTATTAATAATTTAGTTAAGAATATCTATATTAATATTAGGATAAATATCTCTTAGAGGGTTTATCTATTAGAACGGGCTATTCTTACTATTATAAATAAAGATATTACTAGTATTAATACTAAGATAATATTATATATCCCTAGTAATATAATTATATACTAGAGTATTAATTATATTATATTAGAAGAAGATAATAAACTCTTCCCCCCTAAGTACTTTTATAAGTTCTATAAACCCTCCCTACTATCTTATAAGCTATATATTAAGCTAGGCGTACTAGTTATATTACTAAGGAACCTTAATCCGCTATATCTATATAATAGGACCTGATTAAGGGTAATAAGATATAGTAAGTATATCTTTAAGAGGGAGATTATAAGTAGTACCTATAATAATAAGAAGGTAATACTATTTAAGACGCTATTATAATCTAAAGAAAATAATAGGTAGATTCCTACCCCCTTTATTTATAAGTAGTACCCTATCTAACCTACATTTATTATAACTATTAATAAATTATAAGGCTAATTAATAAAGTACGTAGGTATTAACTTATAGACTAGGCTTACTTTTAGTTATAATTAGCTATACGTAGCTCTATTATAGGTAATAAGATAGGGAAACCTTTATATTATTAGGCCTAAAACTCCTAAATATATATCTAGCTAAATAATAAGAAATGTTATATATAAGTAGGTACTATTAGATAATAGGTAGACTACCCCTAATATATTAGTTATAACTTATTATTAACGCCTAGATCTTATTAATAGCTACTTAGCGGCTTATAAGAATAAGAATTATAATATTAGAAGTATAAAAACGGCCTAATATTATACTTAGTTATATAGTTATATCTTTATATTAGACTATAATATTAGACTTTCTAATAATAAAAATAAGCTATTCTACTATTTAGTTTATTAAATACTACTAGTTAAACTTTAGAGGGCTAGATAAATACTAGGCTATACTAACTCCTACGTCTAATAGATTCCTCTATATTAACGCGATAAATCTAATATAACTATTAATAGTTATTATAAGAGTATAAAAGATATATTATAATATAAGGGGTATAATAATTTAAGAATTATATTAAATAGTCTAATAGCGTAGAAGTTATTAGTAGAATAGAATATTACTATACTAGATATCCTATAATTAGTCAGGTACTTAGTAGATAGTATTAGTCTTTTAATACTTCTATCTTAATAATAATAACGTCTTTTCCTAATAATAACTAATATAATAAGTTATCTAATAATAGTATACTTAGTTATACCCTATTAGTCCTAAATAGTAATATTATAGTAGAGTTATAAGGTAGGTAGGCCTAATAACTATTTATTAATACTCTAGTACTAGGTAACTATTATAAATAATCCCTTATATCTAGAATTAATATTTCTAGTAACGTTTACCTTATATCTCCTATAATACTTAAGGGGGTTCTTACTATATATAGAAGTTCGTATAAATATCTATTATATATAGACTTAAATTTACCTTATAACTATTATTACTTATTAATAAATAAAGGAATTATACTTTTAAGTATACTTTTCCTAAGTAAAAATCTTGAATTTTTACAGGTATTTTCTAGTAGCTAAATAATATTAATAGTAATTATAGAACAACTCTAAATAATTATTTACTATATCTTTTATAAAGGGAAACTTATTACTTATAATAGTTTACTATTAGTATAATATTAGACTAGGCCTTAGGAGTTACTTACTAGCGCTATTATCCTATAATCTCTTACCCCGCTATTATCCCTATTCTCCCCTATTATATTAAGACTCGTAGTTATTACATAGTTATATACTAAAGATATTACTAATAAGAAGGCTTATACTTTTATTATATTTCCTACTTCTTATAAGCGTCCCCCTGTTAATTATAAAGTTTTTACTAGTAAAGAAGATACCTAATTATAGCTATAGAACTAGGCCTATATATAAGGCTTTACTATTATTATTACTTATAGTAAATATAAGGAATATAAATAGTATATCTTTAAGTATACTTATTATAATAAGAAGACTTATAATATATATAAGAAAATCTAAGCTATTATAAAAGGAATAGTAGATACCTATTAATAACTAAATTCTTATATTAACTAGAATAATTATAAATATAAAATTAAACTCTAGTATTATATAAGAGATATATAGTAGTAAATTTCTATCTTAGAAAGTAAGTATAATTATACTATACTAGATAATCTATTTATACTTAAAGAATATTATTATTATAATCTAGATCGCGCTATTACTAAATTAATAGCTCTTAATCTTAGAATAGTAAATCTACCCTTTAATAAGGTTAGAAGGGTAATATAAATAAAAGGCCTAAGTCTATCTTAATCTAAGTACTATAACCTAGTCTATTTAGGGAGTAAGTAGATACTTTAATAAGAGCTCTAGTATATACTTTACTCCCTTAAAAATTAGGGCCTTTCTATATATATAAAAGAGAAGTATATTATTAAATAAAATATCTATTAATTATAATAAGTAGAATTCTTCTTCTTTACTAGCTCTAAATAAATTAAGATAGTAAGGTAATTTACTAGCTATTTTATAGTAATTACTAATATTATATTTAATATAAATAAGAATAGCCTACTATTATTAGTACTTATCTACGTAATAAATATATTAAGGTTAATACCTATTACTTATTACTTTATTTAGTCTAAGTTAGCTAATACCTTTTTATTTATAAATACTTATATATAAGAGCTATTTTTCTATAATAATTACTATAAGCTAAAGGTCTTATTAGGCGACTTTACTACTAGGCTAATAGTAGTAATAATAAGAAAAAATATTAATATTCTAATACTATTAAGGGACTATATTAGTAATAATACGGAGTAAAGGATACGCGTTATTATAAAGCTTACCTTAGAGCTCTAGGATTCCTAATTAGATAATATTAGCTTTAAGTATTTTCTTTAACTTTATAAATAGTATACTACTAAGGCTATTAAGAAGAGGCTAACCTATAGAAATTATCCTATTAAGTAGAAGGAAAAACTTATTAATATAATATAAGCGTATATTTAATTACTAATAAGAGAGGTATTAAAGTATAATTATATAATATTACTAGAAAATCTATACTAAAATAAAAGGGATTACCTAACTAGCTTTTATAAGAGATAGGAACTATAGTTTATAATAGTATATACTAAAGTATAGCTAAACCTTAATTACTCTAGTACTTAGTAAGGGGAGTATATATACCTAGTTATTAAAGAGGCTACCTATTAATATACTCCTATTAAGATAAGTACTAATAAAATTACTATAAAGGTAATAACTCTAATTAAGATATTCTATTATAAGCTAGAGTATTAGAAATAGAATACGCCTTAATATATTAATACTAGCTAATTATATTTTATAAGACTCCTATCTTATATAATATATAAGGCTATATAGTTAGTATTTACTAAGTTTATCGCGGCTAAGAAATAGCTATATAAAGTAAATAAGGTATCTTCTCTAATACTAGTAAGGGATTATTATAAAAATAACTATAATCTCCTATATTAATATAATTACCTTATAAATACTAGCTATATTATTATATTTAAAGTAGGGAGTAAATCCCCCTATCTCTTATTTATTTAAGATAGCTTTTTAACGCCTTAGAGATTATTATTAGTTTGAAAATAAGCTTTAATACTAGTATTATAATAGTATATTACTATATTATATATAGGAATATTAATAATAGGGGTATTAAGAGTAATAGTAAATTAAGTAATAATAATATATAAGAGGTTATTATAACCCTTATAATACTATTAGTACTACGCTTTTTAAGACGGGGTCTTAATATTATAAAGGCTTCTTACTTTAAGGTATATAAATTTTATAGGAAAATTCTAGAGGTATATTAGGCTAAAGAATATACTTATAAGTATAAAAAATACCTTAAAAAGTTTTAATAAAAAGTTTTATAAAAAGTATTATATTAACGCGTTACCTACCTTATTTATTATAACTAAGATAAATAAGGATAACCTTAAGTAATAGAAGAATAAGGATATATAATAGTATATATTAATAGGTTATAAAGTAGCTAATAAAGAGGTAGTATAAGAGTATTATAAGATTATAATATAATAGTAAAAAGAGGAAAGGACTAGGTAATAAGAGTAAATTATTAAAGTTAAAAGGGCTAATATATATACTAATAATAGTAGAGATATAAAGGATATCTCTAACTTCTTATAATAAAACTTTAGTAATAATAATAGAGGGTTATTTAAGGATTCTCTTACTTATAATTATTAAGAACTCTTTAAATCTAATAATAAGGCGTAGATCCTTAAAGGTAATAGTAAGGATAAGATCTAGTATATAAGTACTTAGCCTTATTATAATTATACCTAATTACCTCTTCAAGAAGCCCCCTAGCCTAGTAGCCTATTAATATTAAAGCTATCTCCTTATAATTTTTCTTATATTAATAATTTTCTACTACTACTAACTTCTTCTTAGTAAATACCTCTACCTCCTTTTATATAGCTAGCCTAGCGTAGCTAGTAATAAAAACTTATAAACTACCCTTTATAACTAGATCCTACCCCTATAACACGGTTAATAAGGGCTAGAAAGGGCGTAGAGCTAAGGAAGATAAAAAGACTAGAGTCGTAGGTAAAAAGGGATAAGGTAGATACTAATTAAAAGTTAGAGGCGAAGGAAAAGTATATAACTAATTAGAAGATAAGGAATAAGAAGAAGGAGGCGAGGTTAATAGAGCCTAAGAAGGAGGATATTAGCTAGTTAGCTAATAAGTTATCAAGTTTATTATTATAGGTAGGATTAGTAGGATAGGACGTATATATATTAAAAAGAACTATTATATATAGTCTTATATAATATATAATAATAGTAGTAGTAATAGTAATAGTAATAGTAGTAATAGTAATAGCGATAGTAATAATATTTATATAGTTACATGTTGATAAATAGTAAATAGTACTACTATAAATGGTAAATAGTACTACCCCGCAAATGTGGCAAATGTGGCTAGGGGGACTGTCCAGGGGAACTGTCCTGAATGGAGTTGCAACACATCGACACAAGTACGCAATCAAAAACTTCACATCAAGAAGCAAAAAAACCCCGTCGGCAAGTGGACGGTCTAAACTAGCCATCACGCCAACCCCAATGTCCTTCACTGTCTCGAGATCAAGCAGATCACCCAAGTCTTACTCTTGAGTGCTGGGACGCTTGCGGATTCCAATAGCACAGCCGCTACGGCATATATACCAAGCGAAGCCACGATCTCGTTTCTAGAGCCCGCTTAGAGGCCGTCGGAGCCATATCACGTAACAACGAGCATGCGAAGGAGCAGGCGAAGGAGAAGGCGGTCGATAGTTGAATGAGCGGAATATCCATGAATTAACCCGTGAGAATTCCCAATCCTATGATAAGCCTACGCACATGATCCTCGATATCGAACACTGCAGCCTATGCAGTAAACCATTCGCCTCCCGAAAACCATTCAAGTGTCATCCCTATCCAACCAACCCCAATCCGGATCGATGTCGTCACTTTGATAAAGCTCGCACATCTTCACCCCGACCTGATCCGCGAGCTTATACAACGGCGCTGGCCCCGCCATGGTCTCCATGTAGTACAGGAGAAGGTGCGTCAGCTTCGGGGCCACGCGTGCCTTCTGCTCCAGCATGCACTGCAGCATGTCGTAGTCTCGGACTTTGATGTATTGCAGCTCCTCTTCAGGACGTGTGGGCTGGGGATACGTCATGCAGTCCAGCAACAGCATTTTCAGATTCGGAGGCAAGCGGCTGCGGATTAGTCGGTCTAGGTTTGGGTGCTCGTGGGTGGTGTATGTGTTCACATTGCGAGGGCAGGGCCCGAAGAGGAGGAAGGGTTGGACGTGGAGGAGACGTAGAGCGGTGAATTTGATGAGGGGGAAGCTGAAGGTGCGGAGAGGGGCTTGGTAGCAACCTTTGAGCTTTAGGACCTTGAGGGTTGATGTTAGGTGAGATAGGATGGGCAGAAGGTGAACTTCATCGAATGGAAGGACATTGTGTTCGTAGAACGTTAGAGACGTTAGGGATATTGCGGGCGTGACGAGTCGCTTGAGAGCTCCCGGGGTGTATGTCGAACACTATACGAGGTTAGTCAACTTCAATTCGGGCACTAGGAACCATCAAATGGCTTGTAAGGTCTGCCTTGAAACAGAGACACCAGTGCTTATGAACCCTCGCATCATCTGCGCATGTCGGTTCTGCGAAAGGACAATGTTGCCGCGCGGTTAACGTACCTCGATCCAAAGCGTCTGCAAATTTTTATGGGCAAAGCATCGCTCATACACGTTCTCAAAAGCCGAAAAGTCCACGTTTGAAAGACGCAAGCGTGTGAAGTTCGGCTGTCGAAATAGAGCAGCATCGTCCTTTGACAGCGTGTACCGTGCTTTGGTCCAAAAGACGACTGCCATCAGTCAGCTCCATAGATCGATGCAGGGGATGCTACTAGGAAGAGGCATGACCGTCCCCTCTGGTCCCTCTTCCTCTACACTGATCGGCGTGACTTTTGGGGATGAGCTCACAACGGGTCAATTTTGGCTGCTCAGCCAGTTTTTCATTCAAAATCCTCGTTCTTCGCTCCCCCAGACCCTTTTCGATAGTTTCTTCCTCGTGCTGTATAAGCAGGCACCATAAGTTGGGCATTTTGAATGCCAACAACTGGCGCGTGTGGCGAGGATGATACTCGTCCAGGACAAGGGTTTTGATCAGCGAAACGATGTCAGGCCGATTGCGCAAGAGGCGCACGAGGCTAGCGGTGTTCTGTTGCGTATTTATACGAGTGTAGATTTTGTCATAGAGATGCGGCTCGATGTATACCCTGATTGACTTGCTGGTGCGGGCAAGGACGGCCATGTCGTGAATCTCGGTCTCTTTGACGATCAAGTCTAGCACCTCGGCTGGGAGGTCCAAGAGAGAAAGCTGCGAAGCCGTAACGTCTTTCTTCTCTACAGGGCGTTGCTTGGACTTCGTGACCCGTTGGCGCCTCGAGGTGCCAGTCGCCCCGCTTGGAGGGTTCGCCATGTCAAGTTTTGCACGCTAAAGAAGGAAAGAATGCCGACCCAAGAGACGAGCATAAGAGGATTCGTGAAAAGGTTAATGTGCATGTGGAGATGGCGTTCGTATTTCGAGGATCCAATCTGCGCGAACGATCTATGTTCAGATGGAGAAAATACTTTCCGTCTACGACACGAATCGTCACGATTCTCTCATTTATCACAGTAAGGGTATATTCAGATTGAGGAGGAGAGTATACGACGGTATGGGGTAATGAAGAGTCAGAGGTAGATAAAAAGAGTGAGATGGAACTTGTCATCTTAAAGCTAGAAGGGTTCACCCCCTTCTAGTCCACACCTACTTCTGGTCCACGCCCTCACTTTCTATAACGATAGACTTTATCAACTTCTTTTTACTATAAGTATTATAGGAAATCTTATACTAAATAATTCTTAGAGTAAATTTATATTTAGAATCGGCTTATCTATAGATACGAATACTATTAGGCCTAAGAGTACCCTAGAGCTAGGGCTAGAAGTACGGAGTCTTAAAAGCTCCGGGCCGCTAGCCCCTTAGGGTTAGACTAGAAGTAAGCTTAGACTAGAAGGGGGTAAACCCTTCTATATAAGGCGGTAGTACGCGTACACTCTATCCTAGTCCGCGTGTACCCTGTCTTAGTACGCGTATACCTTAGTCCTAGTATATATATACCTTATCCTAGTACGTATATACCTATCTAGATTAGGTATATTAGACTACTAACTAAGTAAACTACTAAATTAGACTATTAGGCTAGATAAATTATTTAAGGTTTTTAGAATACTTAAATTATATATTTACTATTATCTTTATAAAGAGATATATTTATATTATAGATATTCTACTTAGCTAGTATCTAGCTAGCTAGGTTATCTAATAGATTACTTAACTAGGTTATAGTACTAAAACCCCTTATATATATCCTATATTAAATCTAGCTAGCTATTTTAATAGCTTATATATCCTATTTATAATAGCTTACCTACTTCTTACTATTATTAATATAGTCCCTTATTATTACTAATATACTAGTTAAGCTAGAAGGCGTATTATTAATAGGTTACCTTATAAGTAAGCTAGTAAGGACTAGACTTATACTAATTATTCTATTACTATTTACCTAGTATTAGAGACCCTTCTTACTATTATCTAATTTATTAAGGAAGAAAGTATTAATCCTTATATTAGTTTAATAAAAGATTATAATAATAAAGAGAATTTAAACTTTATTATATAGATAAATAAAATAGTTATTATTAATAATTAGAAATATAATAGTAAACTAGATTAGTTCCTTTTTATTGAATAAATACCTAGTATTATAACTAATTTATAATATAGAAAGAAGATGTATTCTCTATATAGTAGGAAACCTACCTAAGTATATAGAGTATAGAAGCCTTTTATAAGGAAGGTGTACTAGGCGAATAGTACTATTAATAATAGTAATAATAAGTAAATATCTATAGTAAATACCTATAATAAATAAAGCTATTGTCCTAATAGTAATATATATTAGGTATAGAAGATATTTTTAATAGACTAGCGCTTAAAGTAAAAAAAAGATATAACCTTATAAGGTAAGAAATCTTACTTCTATCTTTATTAACTAGCTCTTATATTAGGGCTATTTACTTCCTTATACTTATAGATAAGGTTTAGAGTATTAGATAGGTAATAGTCTAGTATCTATTAGTTATCCTCTAGACTATATCTAAGCTATCTAGTAAGGTACTAAGTTAACTAGTTATAACTACGGTAAATATAGTATTTTTATAGGAGTTATTTAATTTTATATTTAACATCTCTATTAATAATAATAGGTAGGGTAGGGAGGTAGCGGTAATAATAAGGGTCCTCTACTAGATTAGTAACTAGCTTAAGATAGGCTATTAAGATAATATTATAAATATATATTATATCTAGTAGGTCTAGTTAATAAGTAAGACGTCTAATATATTTAAGGACCTTAAATATATTAATAAATTAGGGACCTAGCTTTTTAGATATAATACTAGGAACCTTATAGCCTTTATAAAGGCGGAGGTTAATAAGATTACTAACCTTAAAAAACTTAGTTATATACTTAGAGTTATAATAGTCTTTTATTCTAAGTAAGGTAAAAGTAATAGTATCTTTTATATTAATATAAGACGGCTTATATTCTATTATAGTAATAAGCGTACGGGGCGTTCTTATAATAGAAGGAGTTACTTTTATAGTAGGTAATAAGGGTTTCATTAGTAAGGTAGTTATTATATCTACTTACCTATCTATATTAGGCTTTAGTAGATCTAATACCTCTCTTATTTAAAATCTATAAAGAATCTTAGTAGGTATTTTATTTATAGAAGTATATTTAGTAGAATTATTAAGCGTAGCTATTATCCTTAGAAGAATAGATAGCTATATAGAATCGTATTTAATAGTAGTAATATAGTACTATAAGGCTATCTTATTAGTTTAATTTAATCTCTCTAATTAACTATTAATCTAAGGGTACTAGATAGCTAAGTAAAGTAAATTAACTTTTAGATAATAAAAGATACTTTACTATAATTATATAATAAATTTTTAATTACGGTCTAAGATTATTACTTAAGGTAAATCCTAGTTAATATTAGCTAATCTATTAAGTAACTTTATTACCTAATCCTTTACTATCTAGGTTATCTTACTTAGAATAAGGGTAATTACTTTAGAAAATTTATATATAACTATTAAGATACTATTAAAGCCTTCCGTAGTTAATAGAAGTACTAAGATAAAGTTAATAGTAATAGTATAAAATAGATAAGTAGGTATTAAGATAGGTTATAAAGACTTATATAGCTTATAATATAGTATTTAATTAAGCTAGTATTATAAGTAATATCTAATAAACTTATAAAGCTTCTTAGATAGGTTATAAATATATAAGCCTTTAATAAGTCTTTTATATATACGGGCGTAGCCTAGGTATCCTAATTTATTATATACTAGCTTAAATACTTCTACTTTTATAATAGAAGGGATATATAGACGTAGCCCTCGTTTATTATCCTTAAAATATAATACCTAACTAATAAGCTTATACGCTAGGGTTATAGCATTATTATAAAGGTCTTTATTCTACCTAACTATCTTAATTATTCTTACCTATTAGGGTTTACCTTAATAACTAGTAACTAACTAATTCTAAAAGGTATTACTTATCTTAATAAGGCTAATAAGGAAGTATTTTATAGATAAGATATCTAACTTACCCTCTATATCTTAATATAGATGATATTTATAGCTTACTAGTCTTAATAAGGTATTAGGTACTATATTTACTTTACCTAGTTTATAATAAATATCTAAGTAAAATTATTAGAGATATTCTAAAGCTTTAATAAGATAGAGATTAAGTTTCTTAGTTAATACTATATTTAAACTTATTTACCTTACTATTAAAATTATAGCTAAGTAATTTATATAGATAATTATAATAGGCTTTCTTATAACCTTAATTATATAATAGACCTTCTTAATAACTTATACTAACCCTATAATTTTAAGCTTAATAGGCTAATATCTCGTCTTAGTATTAATAAGTAAAAAACTAAGAAATAAAATAGGTTACTATAATTTTTACTTAGGAAACTTAGGTAGTATTAACCCTACTATTATAGTAGTAAAAGAAGGGCCTTACTTATAAGTATCCTTAATAATATAATAAATAATAGCTTTAAACCTAAATTTCTTACTTATATCTAGGTTAATAAATAATTAATACTACTTATTAAAGTAGTAAAGAATACTTAAAGAGGTAAAAAGCTTTTATAGATAGTAAAAGGTATTTAACTCCTTAGGAGTAGGGACTAGGACCTTTAGTCTACTAGCTATCTTCTTATATATATTACCTCTAATACTAATTAACTTTATAAGTAAAGTCTTACGCCGTAGTAAAGGCTTTATTATAATAGCGTAGAATACTATATACTACCTATTATAACCTATTATACTAAGATATTTCTCTAGTTAACCTAGGGTATCTAGGAATATAAGTATAGTAATAGTTATAAGTTTCTTAGCCGCTATTAATAGACTAAGCGTATTAACCCTTTATCTAAGTAAATAGATAGATAAGTATCTAAGGAATAACTTTTTAGGAGATAGGTATATATTATATTTATCTAGTTTATTAAAGACTTTACGTAGGTATCTAAGATATTTATCTAATAAGGTAGAGAAAATTACTATATTATCTATATATACCTAGTAAAAGTAATAAAACTCCTATAATATAATATTAATTATATATTAGATATATACTAGAGAGTTTCTAAAACCTATAATAGGGATATTAAATATCTCCTAGCCTTTATAAGAGGTTATTATAAGATAATACTTATAATCCTACTTTACCTACTATTAATAGAAGAAGCTTACTGTATTAACTATTAAGATATATAAAGTATTTTATAGTAAGGTAAGTATCTCTAACTAGAGAGGAACGGGGTAGGTATTAGGTATTATAATTTTATTTAATACTTTAATATTAATAATAACTTAGCCCTTTAAGCTATTAGGAGTATCTTTCTAGATAATAAAGTAGGGAAATAAAAACGGTATAAATATATTTATCTATTCTAACCTTCCCTAAGAATAAAGTTTATTAAATTCTATATTACTTATTTCTTTATCCCTCTAACTAAGAGGGTATACGCGTACTTAACCTAATTTATATAGATCTTCCTAATTATTAAGTAAGGGAATTTCTATATATTAAGACTTAGGAATACTTATAATATTACTAGTATCTTTCTAAAGATTAGGAAATTTATTAACTATAGTAGTAATTAAAGTAGCTACTTAAGGTATAGTACTATAGATTATAACTCTAGTAGAATAATATACTTTAACTAGAGGTAAGGTATTAAGGGCCTTATTTACTTAAGGAGTACTTATTATAGCTATAAAGTCTACTTACTACTAAGTACTTATTATAGCTATAAAGGCTGCTATAGTAGTAAGTAGACCGCGTATATTAAACCTTATCTAGCTAGTTATCTTAGTAGGAGGTTTACTTACAAGAGCTTTATTATTAGAGTTAACGGGAAAATAACCCGCTAATTTATACTCTACTACCTTACTAAGGGCCTAGTTACGCGTAAGTATAATAGGGCTATTAATATTATTACAGATAAATATATAAGATATTACTATATTAATAATATAAGTATATGATAAAAGATTATTTAAAGCGTTAGATTTAAAAATAAAATCCTAGTCCTAAGGTAATTTTAATAATTATTATTAAGAACTAGAAATTAGTATTATAAAATTACTATAAGGTAGAATAGTTATTTATTTTTTAGTAAATACTAAGGTAGTAATACAAGGACTCTAACTAATAACTATAATAGGTATCCTTATATTTTAATAAGATCTAATCTTTATTAAGTTATTACTAAAGTTAATAACTATTCGCTTGGATTTTAAGATATTTATAGTAATAAGTACCTTTACTAATAGATTATTTATAATATAGAACTTATATTCTACTAAAGTAACTATTCTATTAGGGTTTTTAAAGAATATAGGGATTTTAGTAAATTTACTAGCGTTATATTTTTTATCGCTAATACCCCTTACTATTATAGGTGTAGGTATCTTTTCTATTAAGGCCTATAAAAACCTAGTAAGTAAGAAGCCTTAATTAAGTAGACTTACTTAAGTACTAATATTAATATAGATATAATATTTAATACTATTAAAGGAGAAGGTAACGGGTACTATAATATAATAATACCCCTAAAAGCTATATCCTTTAATAGTAATATTATTAGAATTAGAGTAAATAATAGAGGATTTAACTAATAATTTACTTAATTTACCTAAGGAGGTAGATATTATAAAAGGCTTCCGCTTTAATAAGATATAGCTAGAATAGATATATCTTTATAAGGTATTAATTAATTTAAATATAGAGGTATATAAATAGTATATTAATTTAAGTAATTTTAGATTTATAAAGTAGTTCTCTACTATATTATTAATACCTAATTTATTAATAGTAGTAGAGCCTAGTTTTAGTCTACCTATTAATCTACTTAAGACTAATTAATACCTTAATAGTAGCCTTCTTTATATATATTATATTATTCCTACTTATTAAGGATCTTATTATTATCGCCTTCCTTATCCTTAGTAGTTACTTAGGATACCTAGTTATTATATAGATGTAGGGTATTTACTTAGAAAGGCTTATTTTAAAAAGGTAGCTTATAGTAGGGATTTTTATTATTAATATTATTCTACTATATCCTAGCTATTACATTTAAGTTTCCGCTAGTAATTTATAACTATTAGCGACCTCTAGGTAAAATCCTTACTTAGATATTTTATAGTTACTATTAATTATTATTACTATAGTTCTAAGAGTTATAAAAAGGATTACTAAATAGCCTATTTCTATAAGGATTTAACAGGTTACTATAAGGTCTAAAGTTATTACTATACTAGCTATTCTACTAATATAGATTTAAATTAAAAGGAGGACGATTAAAATTAGAATTCTACTAACCTAATTTACTAACTTATAGCTATTTTACTTATAATAAGGACCTTATTACATCTATAAAAGGCTTCTTATATATATTAAATATTACAGTTACCTTACTAAAGGCTCTTATAGATACCTTCGTACTAGCTATACTATATTAGGCTTAGCGTAGTAGTTTATAAGGAGGCTCTCCGCCTCTCTACTAATCTATCTTTCTACTATATTATAAAGTAATCGCTATAAATAGTAGTAATACTACGTTAGCCTCTATTAAGTACTATTAATTACCTAATAGGCTAGATTAGGTATACTAGGCGTAACTTATATTACTACTAGCCGCTAGCGGTACTAGTCTAATAGTCCTTAACCCCGCTTCCGCTTTACCTTATACCGACTTACCTCGCCTAGCCTATCTAGATAATAACCTCTATTTATATAGAATAAAGACCTTAATATAGCTCTTTACTAAGTCTACCTCTTTAGTATTATACTAATTCTCGTTTATAGAGGTAGCCTTAATGGATTTCTTAATAATTTGCCTCTACTAAGAAATAGGCCGGAGAAGGTAGGTATAATTATATTACCTTACCGCCTATTTCCTAGTAAAATCCCCTTAGATTTTATAACTATCTTATTAGAGTAATACTCTAGCCTACTATCTATTATATTTAACTATTTATTATCTAGCCTACCTTATAAATAGTAGTTAAACTAGCTTTTATAAATAGAGATATAGTTATCCTTACTTTCTAGCTCTCTAATTTCTTTATTACTAGGTATATATACGCTAGTACTATTAATAATATTAATAATTATCTTATCTCCCTAATTATATTAAGAAACTTAAAGCTACCTAGGCCGACTAGTTAGCCTTAAGAATATATACGTTCTAGGTCTACGTCTATTAATCCTATTAATCTAGGGGAGCTTAAACTATTATACTCTTTAGACTAGGTAATTAACCGTTCCTTATTCCATACCTTACTTACTAAGTTCTATTAGTTCTATTAGATTAGGGATTTAAGGCGGCTTTTATAATAACCTCTTATACCTTATAAAGATTAGTCCCGATCTTTTTTATTAATAGGTATACCTCTACTAGAGTTTATAGTTACTCCCTCTAACTTTATTAGTAAGGATAACGCTATAACTAGGGTAACCTTAGTTAAGGAGGTAATCTATAATTAGCTAATTAGACCCTAGTAGCCAAATACTTTAGGAATAGTAAATAATATAAGCTAAAATACTAGAAATATATAGCTTATAGCCTAGCTTATAGGAGGCTTTATAACTAAATAACTTAATATAATATTAAATCTCTTCTAGATACTAATTAATAAAGTAGGTAGACTAGTACCTACCCTATAACCTATTATAGGAGGCGGTATAGCTAGTAGTAACTCTTATTTTTACCTAAGAGATATTAGGTATTTTAATCTAAATTCTAATATACTATTAGTTAAAGTTAAAGATAATTATAATATCTATTATAATATATTTAGTTTTACTAACCGCCTCTAGGTAAAGGTTATAATTATAGATACTACTATCTTATAATAGAACCTTAACTTATACCTCTTAGGAAAGGTAGATAATTAATTTACTAACTAACTAACTTATATTAGCTAGGTTAGCTTATAGAATAACTTAAATAGTATTACTAAGTAGTATAATATACTTTAAGAGCGTTTCTAAGACTTACTAGATAGGTTACTTAGACTCCTTAAGGTAATTCGCTATACTATTAAAGATACCCGTAATTAATAGGATCTAGTAGACTATATATCTAGTATTATCTTAAATAGTAAAAATATAAATATAGCTATAACTAAATTAGCCTAAGTCCTCCTTATATATAAATACCTTAATAGCTAGCTATATTATAATCTTTTAGTTCTAATAAGTTTATCTATAATTCCCGCCTTACTAGAGGAGTTAAGATATAAGAAAAATATCTAGTTTAATATCTATAAGAATAAGGGCCTTTATAAGGTAAAATAACTAGAATCTTACTATAATAATTATTATAATTAAGATCCTTAATTAGGTTAGTATACTTCTAGTTTATCTTATAATAATAGCTTTAGTTTTAGTAGTACTAGTTAGAGATAGTACTATAGTAACCTAAATTATACCTAGCTATTTATACCTTATAATAACTACTAGAATAATATTAATAATAATTTATAATAAAATTAATAAGTACCTTAGGTATTTAGCTAGCCCTAAATCCCTAGTTTATATTAGCTATTATAAATTACTAGCGGAAATATAAGCGGGTTACCTAGGTAGAGTTAATACTAGACTTAAAACCTAAGACACCTATTTTTAAATACTTTAAAGAATAATTAAAATACCTATTAGTAATAGCCGCGGGCCTATTAAACTAGGGTAGAGCCTAAGGGATATAATAAATAGGCTAAGTATAAGGTATATAAGGAAGCCTTCTACTAGGTAGAATAGATAAGGTAGGAGGATTAGAGAGGTTATTAGGAAAGCTAGGAGGATACTAGGTTTTAAAACCTAGATTAAATAAATAACTATAATACCTAAGAAGGTAAGGATATAATAGAGGTATATTTCCTAGCTACCCTAAAGGTAGTACCTATAAAAAGCTTTAGATATTACTGCTACTATTCTAAATTTACCTTAAATAATTCCTTATATAAGCACGTATATTAGGGCTACACTAAAATAAGGGCTTTAACAGCCTTAATATTATCTAATACCGCCTAGGTAGAAAGCCTTTTATAAGTAGATAAAATTATTAGGAGTATATCTACTAATACTTATTTTAAAGGCTATACCTTCTAAGGCTACTATTTTATAATAGTTTTAGTTAGCCTTACGGCGGAAGGTTAATATTATAAGCTATATATTAATACTAGATATATAATAAGTCTAATTAATTATAAATTCCTATTAAAGTATACCCTAGAGGTAAAAGTAGTTAAAATACCTACGCCTATTAATATTAAAGGAATTAGAGATAAAAGATATAATACTAGTAAATATACCTAAATTAAGATATATTTCCCTAGCTAGGACGGTATAGTACTAGTTAAGAGAGAGCTATATATTATTAATAATTTATTAGCTAATATACTTATTAGAGTTAATATCCTTAAGCCTAAGGGTATAGTAATTAATCTTAATTAAAATACCCTAATAATCTAATTATATTAAGGCCTAATTATCCTAATTAATATCTCTAGTAAGGGAAGTTAGATAAATACTACTATTTATAGTTAGAAGGTAATAGTTATTACCCCTTATATAAATAGATAAGTCCTAATCTCTAGACCTTATTACTAGTCCCTAACCTTACCTTAGGACTATAAATTTATATTTAAACCTAAGAAACTTAATAAGCTTTCTATTTATACTTATATTATAGATTATAATATATCTTATATTATTATTTATAATAATATAGAAAATAAAGTTAAGCTTCTATAAAATATTAAACTAGGCTAGGTTACTAAGTATAAGGTTATAAGATACTTTCTAGTAGAAGCCTTTTATAGTAACCTTACTACTTAACTACCTAAAAAATCTACTAATTAGGTTAAGGTAAATCTATAATAACTAGTAGTAGCCGCTACTACCTTTATAGTACTACCTTATAGCCCTATAAAAGCTGAGGCTATCTACCCTACTAGAGTAATAATCTATAGTACCCCCTAATTAAGGGCCTTATTAGGTATAGTAGTAGATAAATACCCTAGCCTATAGTAGGATATAGGGAATATTAAGTATATACCTAAGTTATAATAGATAGATATCCTATTAGTTAATAACTAGTAGGAGCTTTATAAACTAGGCTAGGCCTGAGTTTACCCGCTTAGAAAAGTAGATAAAGAAGTTATTAATAAGGCGTTTAATAAACTTTATAACTAAGGCCGTATAGAATAGATAAGTAAGGTAACCCTATTCTCTTTCCTATATTTTATTATCTAGAAAAATAGTGAGGTAGGTAGAAAGGGTTATATAATAGTAGATATTAGAGTATTAAATAAAATTACTATACTAGACATATATCTAGTACTATTCTAATCTAAAATCCTTACTACTCTTAAAGGAGTAACTTATATTATTATAGTAGATACCGTAAGCTTCTTCTATTAATAGTAGGTTAATTAAGACTACTAGTACTAATTAATAGTAGTAAGCTACCGTAGGTAGGAGTTATTTAATATCCTAGTTATAGGATACTAAAATTCGCTAGTATATATATAGAGAATAATTAATAGAATCCTATAGCCGTTTTAATATTTCTATTATATTTCTATTAATAATATTATTATTTTCTCTAATTCCCTAGAGGAATACTTAGCTTACCTTAATAAGGTCTTTTAAGCTCTATTAGAAATAAATATATACCTTTTACCTAAAAAGTTATTCCTAGGGTACCCCTCCGTGTATTTACTAGGTTAGAGAGTTAATACTTTAGGCCTAGCTATTATAGTAGAAAAGCTTATAGCTATTACTAACCTTATATTCCCTAAGACTCTTAGTCTTCTTAAGAAATACCTTAGATTAATAGGGTATCTTAGGTAATATATTACCTACTACGCCGTAATTATTAAACCCTTATAACTATATAAGACGTACCTTAATAAGATACTTTAAGGCCCTAATACTAATAGTATTTAAGGTAATATATATAAGAGGCTAGCCCGTTATACTTACCTAGGTAGACTAATACCTAAAGAACTTAATACTTTCTATTAGTTATAAAAGCTATTTACCTTACTAATACTACTATATTATTTTAATAAACTAAGGTAACTATTTATAGACCTTAATATAAGTAAGGAGTTTAGTTTTAGGGTATATATCTACTATATCTTACCGGAGGCTTTTATAAGAGATAGCCCTCCTAGGTAGAAATCTTAATAGCCTATTTTATTCCTTAGCCGTCTTTTAATAGACGCTAAGATATACTATTAGCTAATTAAGCTAGAAGTTACTAGTATAATATAAGTAGTAAAGAAGATTAGGTATATAATTAAGGTAGCTAAACTTATAACTATTATATATACTAATTACTCTACTATAATATTAATAGCCTATTAAATAAGTTTAAATACTACTTTAATAGAAAAGTTAAACCTTTATCTTATCCGCGTATTTAAATACTTATAACGTTTTTAATTAGATATCCGCTATAAGCCTAGTAAATCTAATATAATACCTAACGCCCTATCCCGTCTTACTAGCCGTAAATATCGCCTATCTAATAAATCTAGTCTAGACGCTCTAACGGTAAAGGTATTCCTAGTTAGCCTAGTAGAGATAAGTCTAGAGTTTTAGGAACGTCTTATTAAGGGCCTTAATAAACCCCGCTAGGCGCGTATTATCTTTATAATTAAGGTAAATAATATATTAGATAATAATACTACTAAGCTACCTTATTATATTATTAATAGGGTACTCTATTTTAATAATAATAATAAAGGCCTGAGGCTATATATACCTTTAGCTTTAGAGAAGGAAGTTTTCTAACTAGCTTATAATAAGATAGGATACCTAGGGTATACTTATACCTATAAATACCTTACTAATAGACTCTATATATATAACCTTACTATAAAGCTTTATAAATTTATTAGATATTACCCGTATTATTAGCTAAATTAGACTCCGTAGTATAGACTATATAGATCCCTTTAGCCTATCTTCTTACTAGTAAGACTATTTTATATAATTATAATTAACTTTATACTAGCCCTACTAGTATTAGTCCTAGACTAGTATAAATATATTATATTAATTATTAATAAATTCTCTAAGGTAGTTACCTTTATTTCTAGTAAAGTTATATAGATAGGTAAAGACTAGGTAATTAGGCTACTAGATTAGTTAGCTGAACTTAGCTAGGGTATTCCTAGGGTAATTATTTTAGACTAAGATAGGAAGTTTATAAGGTAAGTATAGAAATAAATCTTTTAGTCTCTAAAAGTTAGTCTATTATACTTAACTACCTAGTATCTATAAATAGATAGTATATCTAAGTAGTCTAATTAGACGGCTAAAGTAGTATTATACTACGATATTATAGCTCTTAATAATCCTAGGTAATAGCCTACAGTTTTATATAGGATATTATTTACCCTAAATAACTCTACTAAATATAACTTTATAAACCTAACTCTAACCTAGATTATATATAGGTTTTAAATATATAAGATACTAGACTTACTACGCCTTAATAATAACCTATCTATTAAAGGCTTTACTAATACCTAGGCTAATAAATATAATACCTTAATAAATAATATAGAAGTCTACGGTAATAAGGGCCTTATTATAGTAAACCCTACTACTACTAAGGAAGGAAACCTAGTAGATAAGCTAGCTTCTATAGATAAGTATTACCTAGTATATATTAATATAAATAACGCTATTATAATAGCTACCCTTAAGATAAAGGAGTACTATAACACCTATTATATACCTATATTCTTTAAATTAAAGGATATAATTAACTTATATTTATACTAGGGTTATAGTATATTAGTAATTAAGTCTAAGAAAATCGGGTAATAGCTAGTTAGGCCTTTTAAAATTATTAAATAAATTAGTTAATTAGCCTACTAGCTAAAACTCCTAGATAATATAAAGATTTATAATATTATCTCTATTACCTACCTTAAACTAGTAACTAACCCTACTAATAACTTATATAAGCGGCGTTAACTTACCGTTCTAATTATTATTAATAGCGAGGATAAGTAGGAGATTAATAAGTTAATAAATAAACGCTAGATATATTAAGGCCGCGGGTAGTTAATATAATACTTAGTAAGGTAGAAGAATAGTAGCCCTAAGGAAGACCTCTAGATATTAGAAAAGGAACTTATAAGGAATGCCGCTAATATAGTTAAGGAATATAATAAGATATATAGTAATTAGTTAGGTATTATATAATTAGGCGGACTAAGGTCCTTATTAGGGAGTCTTACCTTCTACTTATATATATAGCTATTAAGGCGATAGTATTATTTATTTACAGGTATTTATTATAGTTACCTTACTAAAGGCTCTTATAGATACCTTTATACTAGTTATACTATATTAGGCTTAGTATAGTAGTTTATAGGGAGGCTTTCTACCTCTCTACTAATCTATCTTTCTTGTAATAAAGCTTTATAAGAAGGCTACTAATAGTAGACTTCTTAATTAGATAAGGTAAGGTCTATTATAATTCTCTATCTATATATTTATATACTAACCTAACTTATACCTCTTCTATAAAAGTAAAGCTAGTATTTTTACTATTAAGAATAATAGTATTAATATAATTAGCTGGATTATAATAATTCCTTATATCTTTAATTATATATTAGACTAATTTAAGTAAAGCTAGTAATTTACCTAGTAGACTAACCGCGTCGAGTTAGTACTTCGAACTCGAGTCAGGTACCCGACTCGAGTCTTAGCGATTTGATACTAAAATCTAGTACTAAGTATCCGAGTTAGTACTAATAGTTAGTACTAAGGATTCAAGTCGGTACCTTAGTAGGTACCAAGTATTAGTACCGAAGTATTAACTCGAATTGCTAAGACATTTTTCTCTAGCAATATTTCTATTTTTAGTAGTAATTCTTCCTATATTTTTAGATTTTTTCTTCTATTATTATTATTATTATTACCTAGGGAATTCTTAAAAGTAAATAAGATAATATAAAAAGGTAATATATATGCCTAGGAAAACTACGATTATAATATTAGTAATATTTTCTTTTTATAATAGTATTTACTATTATATTAAGGATTTATTACTATATTACTAAGTATTATTATTATTACTACCTAGGTAATTCTTAATAGTAAATAAGGTAATAAGAAAGATAATAGCTATTCCTATAGAAATAATAACTATAATATTAATAATATTTTCTATTTATAGTAGTACTTACTATTATATCTATAATTTACTACTATATTACTAAGTATTATTATTATTATTACCTAGCCTAACCTAGGTAGTTCTTTTAAGGTAATATAAAAAGGTAATACATATCCCTAGGGGAATAAGGGGTTATTAAAATTTTAATTAAAAAAAAAAATCTATTTTTAGTATAGGGGTAATTCTGTATTTTTTTTAGTATTCCTTACTATTTTATTAGGGGCTTGGCGTCTTGACGATACCTTGGCGATTTGAGTCGGGTTAACCCGATTCGCTAAGGTATCGAGGCCTTAGCGAGTCGGTACTAATAGCTGGTACCGAGTATTCGGGTCGGTACTAAGACCCTGACCTGAGTATTCGGTCGGTACTAAATCTTGGTACCAAATCCCGACTCGACGGTTAGTCTATTACCTAGGGAGTTATAGAATCTTACTTTAAAACTCTTATACTATTAATTAATACTATAAGAATTATTATATAAGCTAGAGCGGCTAAGTTTATTAAGCTAGTTAGTATACTACTTATTAGTAGTACTAAGTAAATAGGAATCTATATTCTACCTTAAGATAGTAGGATCTATATTAGCTACTTTAACTTAGAGATAGTTAATAAAACTAAAGATATTATAATAGATATTATAATTATCTTTTACTTTAATAGGTATTACTTATAGGTCGGGATTAAAGTATCTTATATTATAAGACTTAAAGGTAGAAGTAGATAAATAAGGTCCTTATTAAGGACCTATTATAGTAGTTTATAGATTACCTAGTTATATCTAATTAAATATATATATAGCTTAGGTAATAATACTAGCTATTTTAGTTTACTAGGCCTCTAAGAAGGTAGTAGTAATTATACTTAGTACTAATATTAGTATCTTAAATAGCGGTAGTATTAGTATAGGTTTAAAGCTTATAAGGATAATATTTACCCTCTTAAGCTTAATACACTAGACTTAAATATTAATATTAAATCTATATTTATTAACTACCTACTTAGGCGGGAAGTATACTATAGTAGTAGGTAATAATACTTACCTAGTACGCTATAAGGTAGTAGAAGTAGTAGATAATTCTAAGGTATTATTATCCTTAGGGTTAGGAGGTAAGTCTTCTAGTTATAGGTAATATATAGTAAAGAACTTAAGTACTCTCTAGGACTTTATTATAAACTTATTAGTAGTAGGGCTACTACTCTTAAGAAATAAATTAATCTTATATAACTAATAGATTACTTAATTAAGAAGTACTAGATTAAGAGCTAGCTTATTAATTATATACTACTAGTAAGGTAGAATAATAGTAAGTAGTAGACGTTACCTTTTACTTTAAAGGAGAAGTAGTAAAGGTAATAGTAGGGGACTATAAAGGTAAGGAATAAGTAAATATACCTAGATATAGTATTTCTAGTAATAAGGGCCTTAATACCTCGTTATTTACTTTAATAGCTAATAGACTTAGCTTAAGAGCTAATAGACTAGTAGCCTTTATCTAATAGTAGGGATATAATAGTAGGGAGTAGAAGGCTATTAAGGACTAGTATTATAAGGCTAGTACTACTAGAGCTAGTAGTTCTTATTAATATAGTTATAGTACTTAGTAATATTAGAATAAGATCTATAGTATTACTACTATATATTATAACTAATTTATAATATAGAAAGAAGATATATTCTCTATATAATAGGAAACCTACCTAAGTATATAGAGTATAGAAGCCTTCTATAAGGAAGGCGTACTAGGTAAATAGTACTATTAATAATAGTAATAATAAGTAAATACTTATAGTACCTAGGCTTTTTTTAATTTATAATTAAGTCTTTTTTAATTAAAATATTCCTAATCTATTAATATACTTCCTTTTAACTTAAAATTTAAATCTTAGTATAAAATATACTAATATTATAAATTATATATCTATCTTTTTTTAATATAGTTACTAGTTACTTAAGTAAATCTAGTAAAGAATAATTTTATAAAAATATTTATTAAATCTATAATAATAAGTTAATTTTTATTAATAATAATCTTATTACTAATAAAGGTAATAAAATAAAAAAAGTCTTTAATAGTAATAAGATTAAGAGGAGGTAATCCTTCTTAAAGTCTCTAAGCTCTTATAATATAAGAGATATTAATAGTAGCTTAATAATCTACCTCTCTTATATTAGATTTATATTTCTTAATAAGAGCTATCTATCTACTAATATAATTAGGTAAAGTAATATAAAAGGATTAAGCTAATATTAATACTTACTTCTTATAATATTTTAAAGTACTATTCTAGTTTTTAAGAGTTTTTAGTATATAAGTTATATTATCTCTCTTACTATCTCCTATTTAATAGACTCCTTACTTATAATTATTAGTAATTACTTTCTTTTATAACTTTTCTAATAGTATTTCTTTCTAACCTATAATCTTAAGGAGTAAATAAATTAGTAGGGAATAGGTATAATAGGTAGAGATAAGAGTTATAATCTTTCTTAGAGAGAGTTAAAATAGAAGAGGGAATAGAAAGAGAGGGGGACTACTCCTCTTTATACCCTATCTTAGCGGCTATTTCTAGAGCCTACCTAGAATAGATTATATAAGGGCGAGCGCGTATATTTATATTTAAATATAAGGGGTTTAGTAAGTTAGTAGGTAAGATAAGAGCGTATATTACCTTAAAGGACTAATATATTACCTAGGTTAGGTGCGGTACTACCCCTACTTACCCGGCGCGCTTGCTAAAGCGGCAGGGCCTGGGTGAGCCTCGAGTGAGCTGGGGGCAGATTTTTGTGTTGCCAAGCCTTTGCTAAGAGCCGAGGCTAGCACTCACCAATTGAATTCTAATGCAGGGGGCTAGATTGAAGATGTGAAGATGTACGAGCTAGAGGGTATCATCAAGTACTTGATATATAAACATAATTAGAAAGGTGTCCTCCTAGTGGCCGCCATCTTCATGTTACACATAAGAATGCTCATGAGCCCTGCATGAAACCCCATATATCCGCGTGGGAGCATTCCCATCGATTGAAAAGTCGTATCATCACCAAACCCTTGAAGCCAGACCAGCAGAATCCGTCAAGCTATCATGATCATTGCCATGCCAAATATAAGAGCTAGAGGCATGGGGAGAAACCCAAGGAAAGAAAGTGAAGGGAGTAAAACTCGGGAAATTGCAAGCGCATCAAAATACCGTGCCGTCGGACATAATCATAATAGGAGGCTCTTTGGTGTTCGGTCTTGACACCTCGGCCAGCTCTCGTCCTCCCTGCGAATCCGTAATTAGTAACGATCATTGGTGGCTGGAAGTGATTCATACCTTCCAGCTTCCAGCCTCCAGCATTTGCGCCAGGCTTAGTTTGTCTTCACCGGAAAGTCCCAAAATTCCGTTAACTTCGACAAGTAGATCGTCCAGAAAGCCAACCGTCACAGCCCTCCATTCCACGATGACATCGTCATCCGTTGAGAACAAAGGGACGACTTCCATATTTGGCTGACCCTTCACCATAGCATTGTTTTTGTAAGCCGCTATTCCTCGGCTTGCATCTTTCTCTTTTAGTGAGAGGAGACCGGTGTCCACGAGTAAACCTCCGTTTCGATACTCCGGTAATCCTGTCAAGAGATTTGTACCGGCGAATTGGATGTTCATGACCCGCTTCATGGGGATCATGAGCGAGTAGCAAAGCCATTGTGTGAGTTTGTGGAAAGGGACGATGTTTTCCCACGGCAGTGATGGTGGCGAGGCAGGCATGGATGAGCAAGGCCAGGCGTCGCCGATGGATACGCCATCGATCTGGGTCCGTGACGAGGCCCAAACACTCGACAACCCGTTGCTGAGGACGGTCCAGAGAGTCGGAACAGTGATGACTGGGACAGAGGCGGCTTGGGTGGTTGGGTGCGAGAGAAGGTAGTCTAGCCACTACTGTCAGTGACTACCACTTTGCTCAGGGTGCGTCAAGAATACCCAGCATGTGACCAGGCCTTCCTCGAGTGCCAAACAGAGCGGTGTTCCTGAGTGCATCACCAAGTCTCATCATCATCCCAGCTCGGCCTTCGAGTCCCAATAGCGGATTGGCTTCCGTCACTTGCAATCCCTTTGCCAATCGCTGCACGCTCAACTTTCGAAGTCCCGCGCTATCGACCTGGCAAGGCTCCGATGTGTCACTACTGAAATAGCCAGCTTTGAACATCTCCAGGCTAGCCACAGCTAATCCTTCACTTCGCTTGTAAACTTTCCCCGACTCCTTTGATTTGTATGACCATCTTGTTCCGGCGCCAGCATCAAGGAGGACTGAAACAAGAAAGAGGTCGATCAAGCGGCGTGTGCGTTCTTGAACGTCTACGGAGGAGGGCCAGGAGGACAGCAATTGCTCTATCCTTGGTCGTCCGCCGGCTTCGAAATGCTGCCATCGTCCGTGAGCAGGTATCTGCCTGTAATCAGGCGCGTAATCTCTCTGTAGTGAGCATGGTCAGTTCGGGCGCAAGTCGAACTGTAGAGACGTTGCTACCTTAATAATGGAAACCAAGTATGCAGCAGTCTCGCCGAACTTGCTACCATCGACATCGAAATGCGCCAATTGATTCCTTTTGGCGCGCTGATAGACCAGTCCGCAGCGGGCTCTCACGGCATAGATACTCCGAAGATAAGCTGCAGGGTCGAGTGTGGGGTCCGGAGGAGGAGGGAGTGAGACATCCAGTGCGGAAGGTGACACCAAGGGCTCCCCATGTGAGGTCTTTGTGGGTGGAGGCGACTTCAAAGAGTTGGCGTTGCTATTGACGCTTGTGCCGTTGGATGATTTGAAGTCGCCATTGGTATTGATGTGCTTGGAGCTTTTCCGACTGAAGAGACCCATCTCTGTGTCTTGGACAAGTCTAAGCGAGGACGGTGATAATGGAGGGGTACCGATCCCCAACAGTCATAAGATGTTGTGGTTGACCAGGCGGAAGAAGGATAGCTGCAGGACGCAGGTAGAATAAAGGCTGTTCGAAACAGGAAGCTTGCAAGGCTTGGAAGGAGCAGGCCGATGCTCTCCTTACTCTGCTCCCCTACTCCGCCGTTCTAGCTGTACTGGGCCATGGGGTCGATGTTTAGTGTCTAAGTGAGGAGAAAGGGCCGGGACCTCGCATCGCCTCCCTCTCTTGCACTTTTCAACTTTTCATGGCTCATAGCGTTCATGCAGGTACCCAGTCACCCAGTGTTTTGGTCCAGCCCGATGACAGGGATCAGGGCCTCCCATCGGGGGAGACAGAAAGCTGGGACTGGCGGGTCGGGATTGTCTCCCCGCTCACTGGCGTGGACGCCATGAGCTTTGCCTCTACCCCACCAATGGGAGTATTCTGCGATGTTATCTACTTTCCGCTCTAGGCTTAAAGCACTTCCACAACATACGGAAGGCGCGCCGAGCCATGCTGCTGCCGCTTATTCGAAGGAAGAATCGTCAACATGGTGGCGTAATTTCCGTTCATCCCACTAGAACTATCTACCAGCTACCTTACTTAAGTACCTTGTTTAGATTGGCGCTAGATCCACCGCCATTATCCAACCCCTATTGTTCCACCACGCGTATACCTACTGTATGAATGTATGCGCTCCAACGGCGAACCCCGTTGATACTGTTCATCCCTTCTGGCAGGGAGGCGTGGGGAAATGTTCTACGGACTGAGCATGCGATGTTTCAAGATGTACTAGTTCTATAGTACGACGTACGCCAGTCATACTTGGGACCATCCGTAAGATATTTTGCTTTCTAAAGCCTAACCCCTGACGCAGGTACCATTGAATAGCTCCATAACTATAATCGTAAAGTAGGGAGCGAGGGGCCCCAATTAGCAACCGTAAAGCTAAATTCCAAAATCGCCTAAGAATGAAATGTGTCCGGACTGTTGTTATTCTTTACATGGGGAAGTTTTGGAAAGGCCCCAAGAGTCGCTGGTCATTTATCGTTATGTGAGATATTCTACAGCGTAGAATATTGCCATTGTAAGCACCTCGGCATAGTGGGAACCTAGCTTGGGCGGTGATTGTATATCTGGCAATCAGTGGATAGTTCTAGGTGGCAGGAGCCCGTCCAGAAGCTGTGGCTTTTGTCTTCAAGAGTCTTTACCTGGCCCACAACCATGTATCCGTATACCCTGTCCCATTCCGACTAAAGCAGGGTCGATGAAGAGAGGAGGTACAGATACAGAGTGAGCATGACCGAAGTGGCGGTTGTGGCTGAAGCCTTGGCGCCGTCGTTCGCTAACCTTCCGAGTACAATATATTGACTGTTTCTGAGGTTCGATATCCGCATTTAGCCAATATAGTGAGCTCGAGACTATCTCGTTTTAAGGGTACGATGATCACAAAGAAGACTTAACATCCGTTCCTACGATGAACGATTTGTCCAGCGTGGAATGGAACACGCCCAAGGCAGCACCATCAGGTCGACCGTACCCACCAGCTTCTGGGAATTACTACCCAGCTCTGGGATTTGGACCTTCGATATCGGCAACATCGGCTTCCTCCCCATCACTGGCGAATACGAAGGCCTCCAGCCAACCTCCAACACGCGGCATTGCACCCTTACCCGCCAACGACAGTTTCGCCAATCTGGTGAGTTTCAACACCTCTCAAGCAAATAAAGACATTTCGTTACAGGCACAGCAAAAGAAGCTTCAAGAGGAAAGAGTTAAGAGAGAGGCGGAGAAGAGGAGGGCTTTTGATGCACGATTTGGCGCGCAGCAGACAACGCGCCAGGACAATGTAGGGAGCGGGAGGACGACAACCGACAGAGTCAGATCGCCGCCAACGTATACGGCTACCAGTGAATATGGTGGACAGAAGCTATCTCAGGTCATAAATAAGCCATTCACTAATATACCATCTGTCTCCGCTTTGAGCGGCATACAAACGCCTAAGGAAGATGAGGATGACATTCTTGCTGCCTTCAATGCTTCAGTGCCTGTGGATACGTCGAGCCATATGCCGGACCTGTTGGAGTCTTCCATCATAGATCCATCGAGTGTGAATAAAGGAAGCAGAACGATCGGCGCACCATCACCACTAAAGGATCTGCATGGGATCAATGGGGGCTATGCGGGAGATAACAATGATGATCCTTTTGGACTTGGTACCGCTAGCTACGTGGATGCGTCTGGTGGTGGGATCATCACAAACGGAGTTGCTGATGAGGGCGATGAAGATGACGTACTGGGGCTGCTGGGCCGACCAGTGTCGGAGTTCCCCACGAGGGTGAGGGTTGAATCGGCCTCGCCTGAAGTTCCGAAAGAACTAGAGAGCCATCCTCAGGAGCGTGCAGTCGCCGAATTGGTAGACATGGGTTTTCCCCCGAACACATCTAGAAGAGCACTTGAGACCACCGAATCTGGGACAGACGTGCAGGCCGCTGTGGGATGGTTGCTGAATCAAGCACATCAGGATTCCCGGAAGGCCCTGAAGTCTCAGGTTCGGGAAGATGAGCCGGGTCGCACCTCTAAAGCACCTCAATCCAGAAGAGCACCAGGGCGACGGAAAAGCTCAGCTTCCGAAGCTGTACAGCCAGCTTGGATGAGGGAGCAGGAACGTAGCAAGAGTACTCAGCGTCCCCCGGACCGTCATTCTCCGGTCAATGGCGAGAAGGATACAGCGCAGTACGCATCGCAGATTGGCAACAAGATGTTCAAGACAGCCGGCTCACTATGGAAGACCAGCACTAAGAAGTTAAACCAGGCAGTGCAAGATCTAAATTCGGATAGTGACTCCAGCCAGCCAAAGTGGATGAAGGATGCTCAGCCAGAAGCGACCACTCGGAAACCAAGATTACAGCACCCCGACGGCGAGGCCAATGATCATGACAGAGCTCGAAGAAGACCACTACCAAACCAGGCAGCCCCTTCGTCAAACGCCGATGTCACAGACGAGGCATTGATGCTGGAAGCGGACTCCCGACCGCTTGCTCGTAAACCTCGTGCCAAAGCCCAACCCTTTCAGGACGGATCGCATTTCCAACGAGAGCAGTCCCCTATTTCTACACCGAAGCCGGGAGAACAGATTTTACCCCAATCGAAATTTATACAGCAGCTAGTTGCTCGAGACAACAAGCCAAGATTGAGCAGACAAACTGTCGAGGCCGAAACATCTCAAGCCTACATTAGCCCAGCCAGACGAAAACGGCCAATGAATAGTCCTGCAATCCCAGAATCAGAACCCGACATCCTTCTTGACACAGCCAAACCTTCGCCACAACCAGTCACGTTTCGTCCCAATAATCAAATCCGACCACGTCCCGCCTCTGCTGCTCCCACCTCCAGCCGTCCACTACCTCCCCAACGCACCATCCCTTCCCTTTCTTCCTTTGCTCTTCAGGCTTCAACGAAGGAACGGCAAGAAGGTAACGGTGCCTTCAAACGCGGAGACTTTGCACTCGCAACGACTCATTACTCGACGTCCCTTTCTACTGTCCCATCCACCCATCCTCTCGCCATCATTCTCCTCACCAATCGTGCTCTTTCACATTCCAAGGTTGGTGACGCTAAAGCTTCGCTGGCAGACGCGAAGTCTGCTCTTGATCTCATCGGTCCTTCAAAAGGAAAAGATGGAATTATTGACCTTGGTGGTGGCGAAGGCAAGAAGCTAATGAGCACCTATTGGGAGAAAGCAATGACACGTCAAGCCGAAGCCTTGGAACACTTGGAGCGTTGGGTCGATGCGGCTGCTGTCTGGCGATCGTGCGTCGAAGCAGGCGTTGGGGGTGCTACTAGCATCGCTGGAAGGGACAGGAGCGAGAAAGCTGCAGCACCGCCATCTCAGTCCAATCTTTCAGGTCCCAAAAAAGTTGCACCAAAGCCGAGACCCAAGGCGACCGCTCTGGGTGATCTTGCTCCTGACTCTGAGTCTGTGACTCGTCTTCGTGCAGCCAACGCTGCTGCTGATCGCATTGACGATGAGAAGTTCGCGCTGGCCGATGTTGTGAATGCGCAGGTGTCAAGGTGGCGCGCAGGCAAAGAAGGTAATCTGCGCGCTTTACTGTCGACCCTTGACAATGTTCTCTGGTCAGATAGTGGGTGGAAGAAGGTGGGAATGGGAGACCTTCTATTGCCTGGAAAGGTGAAACTGGTTTACATGAAGGGGATTGCAAAAGTGCACCCTGATAAGGTGAATCCTCGGTGAATGATGTCCCGTTTATGTGAAATGCTAAAATGAGACCACTAGCTTCCTACCACTGCCACGACGCAGCAAAAGATGATCAGTGCGGCCGTGTTCGCAACTCTGAATGAGGCATGGGAAAGATTCAAGACCGAGAACGGGCTATGAGGTATCCTTTCAGGGATTGGAAGATGCCACCTTGGCTCGATATCCACCAGGATCTTCCAAACGCGAACAAGTTACTGGTCCACTCCGGTATCATCGTGGACGTTATCGAATCCTTCCTGCGAGCTTTGCCTCGGAAATAAAGCATTGAAACACTTTCGCTACCGACCCACGAGCCTCCGCAAACCTCGCTTCCGGTAACGAATGAGACCACCGCGGCTAATTTTTTTCGTGCCTACCGAGAATCCAACACGAAGAAATTTACGCGACCCTGCCTGATTCTCTGGTCTTCTGGGCCCTGCCATTGGCGACAGGTACGCACGAGCATCGATTATGTTGGTAGGGCTTGCCTATAAATCAAACGTGCAGCATTCATTACATTTTCCATTCCATGATATTATACTAGTGATACAGACACTGTTTAAGTGTGCAATGTTGTCCTTCCCTTTCTGCTTTGGCTTCGGCTACTTTCTCTTTGCAGCTATCTTTGCTCTTCCTACAGACCATACATTCCTCGCAGGGCTCCCTGATAGCTACACACCTCCACATTCGGTCGGAACTAGTCCGGTGAATGACTACATTGCTAGTAATTCCGAGCCTCCAATAAATTTATCGCCAATTGCAGTGTCGCAGTCATCACACATCAAGATTAGGAGACGTGAAGCCACATCCAAACAGTCCCACCTCAACGAACGAGCCCTCTCCCTCCAACTCCCACCACAACCCCCAACCGCACCCGCGGAGGAGACCAACGCACCACCCACCAACACCACCGCCTCCTCCCCCCCAATCTGCTGGCCCAGCCTCCCCATCCCCCGCAGCCGCCTCCCCATCAGCCATCCCCACGACTGCCACTCCGCCATGCTCCAGCTCCTCGAAGGCGGCGCCATGGCCCCCGCCTACTGGACCTCGTGGCACACCTGGACGAGCGGCAGCTGCTCCATCCGCTTGATCCCCGCCGTCATCTCGTCCGGCGATCGTTTTACGAGGCTGGATATCGCGCGCGTTGCGGCGAGGATTCAGACTAGTTGTGTGAATGAGGCGCATGGGTGGAAGGGGGGGATTTTGGGGGTGGGGGGGAGGAGGATGTTTGATGTTAGTGTTGAGGCGGCGGGGAATGCGCCGCTTGGGAGGGAGGGGGGTGGGGGTGGGGTTGGGGGGGTTAGTGGTGCTTGAGGGGTTGGTGGATGTTTGTTGGTGTGTTTTTGTGTTTTGCTTGTGTGTATCATCCTAGGGTAAGCTTCGACTCATCCAAGAATACCAGAAAATTACAAACATGATTTGGAAAGGGGAACACTTGGATGTGCGATCCAGCTCTGCTGGCTGGACAAATCATCGAATCTACTAAATGCTGGTGGTGCTAAAACTTCCATTACAGTGACTAACGTACACCTACATTCTTCCAATATCCCCAACGACGCTCCCTGCCACTCACCTCGAGAATGTTTTTGCAAGCTACCTACCTACCTCATCTGCATCGGATACAGAAACAGATACAAGACCTCCCCTCCATGATCTTCATATCCTATACGAAACCAATCGGTCTGGGTGTCGTTTAGGAAATGGTACGTCGTCTACCTTCCCGCTATCGAACTAGGAAATACGACACCTGCGTACTGTTCAATCATGGTTCGAATCCTCTATTAGTTGAAAATGTTGTAAGAAAAGCTGTTCTGTGTTCCTACAACACTCCGCGTCCAAGACCAGCGGATATCTGTACTTCATCCCTCGATTTCGAGGGGGTTGATGGTAGTCTAATCTTATCACAGAACAGAATACAGATGCAGCGGTGAATAAGCCTCATACTACCGCTAGCATTATCTATTGTCTTCATCAACAGTCACAAGCGCCCCCATCGTCAAAATGCATAGATTCTCGTCTCTATAACATACCCATGGCGCATTATCGTCACAGACATACATACATATATACATACACGACAAGTCTGACTAGCCATAAAGGTACTCAGCAGGACATGATCATCACTACGGAAGTTTTTTCGAGAGCTAAGGGTTTAAATGGCACGAGTGTGATATATAAATAGCCAAGCAAACGATTATGTTATGTCAGTGCAGGAAGGACGAGCGGGTATGTGACTCGTTATTGTCGAGGTTTTGGGTTGGGGTGTGCTAGTGGGATCGTAGGTTGGGAATGCAGAGTGGGTATGTTGGAGGGTTGGCGGACGGGAGTGCTTCGGTTCTGACATTAGATGGTATGATAGCTAGAGGGCTTGGGGACTGGGGCTTGGGTTTTTGATGAGGGACTATACATGTCTGTTGTTACGTCTTTTTTGTAGGAAAGAGATCTAATTTTCTGCTGTGTTCTGTCTTAGTATTCAAGACTTGTATTTAAGCTTAGTATTTAATATAGAAATATCCTCCCTTCTATTTAATATATAATATTATATAATAATTATCTATCTAAACAAGTCTTATTTATAAGGTTTTAATTTACTAAAAGTAAAGCTATACTAATAGCTATAAATTATATAATTAGAAATTTAAATTAGTAAGTAATAAGATTAACTTATAGATAGTACTATTTATAAACCTATCTATCTTATTATAAGAGAGCTAATTAGTCTTAAGTTAATATAATTATAATAGAGTTAAGATGTTAATTAAATACTAATTAATTATTAGTATATCTATTCTAATATTAATTATATTAATTAGAGTAGATTAATTATATTAAGTTAGTACTTTAAACTTAAGTTAGATACCTAACTTAACTTATAATAAGTTAATACTAAAATCTAGTCTAAGTATTTAAGTTAGTATTAATAGTAGTACTAAGTATCTAAGTTAATATTATAAGGTAGTATTAAGTACTAATTTAATGTATTAATCTAATTTACTAAGACTTTTTCTCCTAGTAATATTTTCTATTTTTAGTAGTATCTCTTACTATATTTTCTATGATTTTTTCTCCTATTATTATTATTATTATCTAGGTAATTCTTTAAAAGTAAATTAGATAATATAAAAAAGTAATATATATCCTTATAAATATAAGGGCTATAAAGTTAGTAATATTTTATATTTATAGTAGTATTCCTTACTATATATAGGATTTACTATTATAGTACTAATTATTAGCTAGTAATAAGATCTACTTATATATAGTACTAGCTATAAACCTATTACTTATTAATAGAGTTAAGAGGTCTCTAGTTTAAATGTAGTTAGAATGAAAATCAGATATTATATAGTAGTAGAGCTCCTTATATAGAGTTTTTATACGCGCGGCGAGCGCGCCTTTAGTATATATAATAATATCTACCTTAGTTCTAGTTAGTAGTATTAGCTTATTACGAGTATATTAGATAGGGTCTAATAAGTATATATAATACAAGTATATCTTATTATAGTTATATAGATTAGTTAAGAGATCTATCTAAGCTACTTAGTAGATTAAATAGGTTAGATATTTAATTTATATAAATTATACCTCTTAGTAGGATTTCTTATAATTATATAAATAGTATTAATTTCTACTTAAATAAGAGCTTTATACTTAACTTATATTATTATATAGATATATCTCCTAGATATTAAATCTAACTTATTATCTTTAAGCTAGTTTAATATAAAGCCTATTTATCTAGTCTTTAATACTCTACTTTATAAGATCTATATAGGCCTATTAACCCTTAGAATAAATAGGTTATAATACTTTAAATACTCTTAAGATAAATACCTTAAGATAAGAACCTACCCTAAACTAAATTAGCTAATATTACTTTATAATAGATAATATAAATAAGAGATTAATTAAAGTTATATAACTAGATCTCTATTATAAAGATAGAGATAAATTTAAAGATTAACTTATATAATTAAACTTTATATATTACCTTCTAAGAAACTAAACTTCTAACTAAGAAGTAAACTACCTTTATAATTACTTATATATAAGGATATATATAAAAATAGATTAGACTATTTTAGAAGAAGTATAATAATAATAATATTATTATTATTAATATTAAAGTATAGTTTAAAAGCTTTACTAGGTTTAAGGTAGAGATTTAAAAAGTCTTTAAACTATTAAATAAGAATAAAGTAGTAATATATATTATTTAATAGCTCTTATAAAAGAAGTTAGTTATTAAGTACTCTACTTAATTCTAAGAATATCTATACTAATATTAGGATAAATATCTCTCAGAGGGTTTATCTATTAGAATAAGCTATTCTTACTATTACTAATAAAGATATTACTAGTATTAATACTAAGATAATATTACGTATCCCTAGTAATATAATAATATACTAGTATAAGGACTAGTTAGGAATATAGTACTACTATTAACGTGGCGTCTATAGTACGTAGTAGTACTACGCTACCCCTTTACCTATAGTATATAGAGGAGGGAATTCCTCTTAAAGGGAAGGGTAGCGATTAGTCTTACTATTAATAAGAATAGAGAATTCTATATATATATATACCTATACCGTTTATAGTACTTAATAGCTATATTATTATATAGTACCCTTATATTCTAATTACTCTACCCTATTTAAGGGTAGTAGCCTAACTATTAGTAAGATAAGTAGAGAAGGGTTATTATAAGTATAAGGTAAAAGGGTTAGTTAACTAGCGTAGACGACCCGCTTAAATATAAGGGATTAGGCTTATAAAGAAAGTAAGTCTTAAGAATTAGTTAATAAATTAATAATAGATATATCGCGATTATAATTAACTATTTAAGGGTAGCTATTAGGCGTATAAACCTAGTCCTTACTACCTAAAACCTAAGAAGTACTATTATAAAGGATATAAGAACTTAAAGAAGAAGTCTTTAAGAGGTAATAAATATAATATTTATAATAATATTTATAAGAGTTAGAGTAGGAAATATATACTAATAATACTACTTAAGTAGGTTATTACTATTACCTATTATTAATAGAAGAATTAGAATTAAAGTATCCTTAATATAAAACCTATATTCTTAGGCCGTAGGACCTATATATATATAATAGGAAGTTAGTATAAGAATATTAAGAATAATTTAATAATATAGTTAATATAATTAAAATAAGTATAACCTATTTTTTTAATAACTTTATAAAAATCTAATACGCGTTATAATATATAGCCCTAGACCTTAAGGCTACGTAGTATAAGTATATAAAGGATATACTAAAGGATAAATAGTCCTAGGAATACTTTAATAGTTTCTTAATAGATTAAATAAAAGATCCTTAAAATTAATACCTTATAATTAGTAAGTACTACTTAGAAGCTAAGTAAAAGGAATATTAAAAGATTATAAACTTTATAAATTACCTTACTAAGTTAGAAAGATAACTTAAGCTATTAATAAAGTATATACTTTATAATAACCTTTTAAATAAGTTATATAAGGATCTTTATAATTAACTTATAATATAACCTAATATCCTAGAGATAAGGGATACTCTTATTATATTAGCGACCTAACTAGAGCCTTATATAATACTACTTATATATAAAGACTAAAGGGATAATACTCCTACTAGAGGTTAATATCCTTAAAGAGGAAGAGGAAATTTTTAAAGGTAAAGAGATAATAGCTTATATATAAAGTAAGAAGGGTAGGGCGCTATTAGGGTATTATTATACCTTCCTTAAAGGCCTAAGCCTAACCTTTCTACTATTAAGTATTATAATTATTAAAAGAAGGGATATATAACTAAGGATTACTAGAGCGTGAAATTAATAGTTATAAGTATTATAATTAATAAGCTTATAATTAATAAGATATCTAGTAATAAGCCGGCTATAAAAGGCTTAAATTTAAAAAATACCTAAGTATTATAATTATATCTACTATTATAATATAAGGGAAGAAGCGGATATAGCGACTTATTATTATAATATAAGTAGACTAACCGTTAAGTCGGGATTCGGTACCAAGAATTGGTACCGACCGAATACTTAGTACTAGCTCCGGGTACCGACCTGAATACTTAGTACCTACTTCCGGTACCGACTCGCTAAGGCCTCGATACCTTAGCGAATCGGGTTAACTCGACTTAAATCGCCAAGGTATCACCAAGACGCCAAGCCCCTAATAAAATAGTAAGAGATACTAATTTTTTTCTAGAATTACCCCTATACTAAAAATAGATTTTTTTTTAATTAGATTTTTAATACCCCTTTTAGTTCCCTAGGGATATACATTACCTTTTTGCATTACCTTAAAGAATTACCTAGGTTAGGCTAGGTAATAATAATAATAATACTTAGTAATCTAGTAGCAAACTATAGATATAATAGTAAATACTACTATAAATAGAAAATACTTATAATATTATAGTTATTATCCCTATAGGAATAGTTATTACTTTTCTAATTAAGTATCTTATTTACTATTAAGAATTACCTAGGTAATAATAATAATAATACTTAGTAATATAGTAATATATACTATATATAATAGTAAATATTACTATAAAAAGAAAATAATACTAATATTATAGTTATTTTTTTTCCTAGGGATATGCATTACCTTTTTACATTACCTTATCTACTTTCAAGAATTCCCTAGGTAATAATAATAATAATAATTAGAAAAAAAATAGAAAATATAGTAAGAAATACTACTAAAAATAGAAAATATTACTAGATAAAATGTCTTGGCGATTCGAGTCAATACTTTAGTACTAATACTCGGTACCTACTAAGATACCGACTCGAATACTCGGTACTAGATTTTAGTACCGACTCCAGTTCGAAGTACCGACTCGACGCGGTCAGTCTAAATATAAGTAGGGCTTAAGAGCTTATAAAGAGAATTTACTATATTAATTAACTTTAAAGTAGATACTAATTATATTAATATACGCTTAATAAAGGAGTAGGATTAGGAAATAGACCCTAGCTCTAATAATACCTTATAAAATAGAGTTAGGAATCTAATATTATTACTAAGTTCTTATATAAGAGAAATTAAACTTATTAATTTTAATAGTATTATATAATATTATAAGGGCGCCTTCTATATAATAGTAAACCTTAATTATAACTTCTACCTTAGGTATTTATAATTAGAGGAATAAAATCCCTAAGTAGATTAGCTTATATAAAACTAGTAATTCCCTATTAAAAAAAGTAATATTAAGGAGTACTTTAATATTATTAAAGCCTTAAAGAAGTAGCTTAATAGTATTATATTTATTACGGCGTACTTAAGAGTAGGTAATAAAAGCCTACTATTTAAAGTTAAGCTCCCTCTAGAATTTTAGGAATTTTAAGATATCTTTTTAACTAAGAATACTAGGGTACTACTAGCTTATATATATTATAATTACGCGATTAATATAAAGGAGAATAAGGAACCTCTCTTTAACCTATTTTATAATCTATTAAAGAAAGAGTTACGCGTATTAAGGAAGTACCTTAAGTAAGCTTTAAAAAAGGGGTAGATTTATTATTTTATAAGTCTAGTAAATATACTAATTCTTTTTATATTAAAAAAGGATAGAATATTATACTTATATATTAATTATAAGGCGCTTAATAAGATTATAATTAAGAACTACTATCTACTTCTATTAATTAATAAAATATTAATAAGATTTATTAATACTAAGTACTTAACTAAGTTAGATCTTAAGGATATATATTATTACTTATAAATAAAAAAGGGTAATAAATAAAAGATTATATTTTATATTAAGTATAACTATTTTAAATATATAATTATACCTTTTAAACTTATTAATATACCTACCTTATTCTAAGTATATATTAATAAGGCTCTAGTAGAACTACTTAATATTATATATATTATTTATCTAGATAATATTCTTATCTACTCCTAGAATAAAAAGTCTTATATTAGAGTTATAAAGGTAGTATTATAATATCTTTATAAATTTAAACTTTATATTAACTTAAAGAAATATAAATTTATAATAATAGAAGTAGAATTCCTTAGCTTTATTATTAGTTATAATAGTATATATATAAATTTATATAAAGTAGATACTATAATAGAATAGCTAGAATCTAGGAGTATTAAGGATATTTAGATCTTTTTAAGGTTTACTAATTTTTATTATTATTTTATTAAGTACTATTCCTCTATTACCGCGGCGTTAATAGACTATCTAAAAAATAATTACTTATATATTAAAAATAGGAAGTTAATATTAAGTAATATTATAAGAGTAGTATTTAAGTAGTTAAAGTAACTATTTTAAGAGGTACTATTACTTATATATTTTAACCTTATAAGAGAAATCTAATTAAAGACTAATACTTTAATATTAACTATTATAACTATTTTATTATAAAAGTTCCTAATTAGTAATAAAGGGGTAGAGGTAGAATAGTATCTAGTTACTTTTTATTCTTATAAGTTATATTTAGTAGAAACTAGATATAAGACTTATAATTAGGAACTACTTATAATTATCAAAGTATTCTAGGTATAATAGTACTTCTTAAAAGGTAGCTTATACCTAATTATAATAATTATTAATTATAATAACTTAAGGTATTTCTAGATAATATTATTATTAATAAGGAGATAAGTATATTAGGTAATAAAGCTTATAATATATAACTTTAAGATATACTATTATATAAGTACTAAGAACCTAGTTAAAGCCCTATTAAAGTAATTAAATTATATACTAGTAATAAATAAAGAAGATACTAATCTATTAATATTATAAAATAAGTTAAAGAATATTAGGTATATTCCTTCTAATAAGTATTATATATATAATATTTTTAAAGGTTTATAAGATAATAAGGCCTATAATTATAAATAATATAAAAGGTTAGAGATAGGGCTTAGAAAGCCTTATACCCTAAAAATAGGGGAGAGTAATATACTCTTAAGGATATAAAGTAATATAAGTAATAACTTAAACCCTATTATAGGATAGTTTAATATTAATTAAATAGTACTTAGAAGGTATATTATAACTACGTTAATAATAGAGCGCGTATAAAATAAGTATAATAACTTAATATTAAAGATACTCTAATATCTTTAAGAAGGAAATAAGGATATTTATAATAAAAAATAATTATTAAAGTCCTAGGGCCGTTAAAAGGCCGCTAATATATCTCTATTAATAGATAAAATAGGGGTCCTTTATAAGGGCGGCGTAGTTTTTATATTTAATAATAAAGTAATTAGATAAGAAATCTTAAAGCTCTATTATAATAACTCTTATATTAACTACTACTTATTAAAGTATATATAAGAGCTTATTAAGTAGAAGTTCTATTAGTAATTAATAGGATAAGATATTTATAATTATATATAAGAATACTTAACCTATTAATTAATAAAGCCGCGTAGATATACTATTTATAATATACTATTACTATTACTAATACTTATAAGACCTTTTTAAGAAATAATTATAAATTTTATTATAAATCTTCCTTTAAGTAAATAAAAGGGTAGTATTTATAATATAATCTTAGTAGTTATAAACTATTATATTAAGGTAGATAGGTACTTACTTATTATAAAGATAGTTAATACTATTAATACTATTAACCTATTATATTATAAAATCTTTTTAAAGTTTAATTAGTTAGAAGGTATTATTAATAATTAAAGGATATTATTTATAAGTAGCTTCTAAGTAGTAATATATTATTATATTAATATAAAAAGAAAGCTTAATACTACTTTCTATCCCTAAATAAATAGTTAAATAAAGAGATAGAATAGTATACTTAAGTAGTATCTATACTACTATTCTACTTAAAGATAAAATAATTAGGTAGAGTTACTTTATTTAGTAGAGTTTATATATAATTATATAAAGTATATTAATACTAGGTTACCTCTATATAAAGTACTTTATAACTACTTACCTAAGCTAGATATAGAGCTTTTAAAGCTATTATTAAGAGAAGTTTTATTAATATAAAAAAGGGTTAAATTATTTTAAAAATAAAGGGAAGGTTTAAAATAGTACTTATATTAAGTATAAGTTATATAAGTAGAGTATATAAATAAATAGTAAAAATAAAGATAATATAATATAAGTAATTATATCTTATTAAATATAAAGTATATTAAATTATTATAAATAATTAAAAAATTATTATAATATTATTTAAGGCCTTTTAAGGTCTTTAATTATATTAATAGTTAGTTATATAAGTTATAACTACCTAATACCTTTTATATATATAATATCTTTTATTATATCTTACTTAATTAATTAATTAATTAATTAATAAGTTATACTCGCGTCTATCTAAACTATTAAAAGATAATTACAGGGGCCTGCAGGTATATTATAGTCGCTACTATAGTAGCTAACTCGTAAGGGAAACCGTGTATTTATTATACCTTGTAAAGGCCTAGGTAAAAACCCTTACCATTCCTATCTCCTTATAACTTCTAGTTCGTTTCTCTTTATACTACATTTAGCTCTTTATACTTAGTACTGGTGTTTATTACCCTGTTATCCTAGCTCCCTAGGGCTAGATTATATATTATAGCGGTGGGTATTATTCTAATAGTAAGGACTTACGCCTTAGCTCGGTCCTAATATAGCTACGTCGCTACAAGCGAGAACTAGCCTAGTATCCTAGTTTAGATTATCTATTTTACTACCCGCTTCGCCCCCTTCACGCTTATAAGCATCCTATAGGTATCCTACGTCCCTGAGGTGTCCCTTAGCTCCTAGCGGCGGTCGTGAAACCTAGGGTAGTTAATGAGGATATATCTCGTGTCCTGCCTGCGCTAGCTACACTCGCAGCCCGCGGACGTAAAGCTGGGGACTCTATACTAGTATAAGAAGGCGGCTAGCCCTATCTTCCCCGTCCTTATCTACGTGAGGGCGGAGCTCTCCGCCTTTTAGAGGCCCTCGTGGAGGGCCCTCCTACTAGTCTACAGGCCTCCGAGCTGGGCGGGGGGATAGTCCCTAGCCCTTAGTCCTATCTAATATTCTCCCTATATTACCTCCTAGGAGGACTTCTACTAATAGTATATCTTCTTCCTAATTCCCTAGGGGTGTCGGGTTGCCTCCCTAGCTGTAACCGCGTTCCAGTCGTCTAGGCGTAGGGAGCGCAGAGCCTACTCGTTCTTCTCCTCCGCAGGGGACTCCGCCGCCTTTCTCCTCTTCCCTCTCCTAGCCCTAAGCTTCCTCCGGATACGTCGGTTCCCTATTACCGTTACCGGGTGAATTCCTTTTAGCGCATGCTAGCGGAGAACCGAGTAGTCTAACGTTAGCTGTATAGGGGCTATCCCTACCTCTACCTCTAGTACTCGCGTTGGAGTGGCTTTATATACCCCTAATACGCGTCTTAAGTAGCTATTCTAGATAACTTTAAGCTTCCTTATATATATCTTCTTCGCCTCCCTTAGGCCCCGCGGTATATACTATATAGCGGACGCGTAGGTTATCGCTAGCCTTACTACCGCGCTATATACCCTCCTAGCCTTATTAAGGGTAGCTCCCCACGTCGATGCCGACGTTATAGAAAGGGCTAGGCTCTAGGTAGCGAGCTTCACCTGTACCCTCTTTAAGTATAGGCCCTACCGTAGTTTACCGTCGATATATAGTCCTAGGACTTAGATCTCTACCTGGGGTTTCGTTATTATATACCCTAGACTAACCACCGCGCTTATATTAAAGCGGCGGGGGTTACGGGTAAGATAAACCAACTTATACTTCTAGGGGGCGAAGCTTGCCCTATATATTAAAGCCTATTTAAGGTAGATCTTATATACTAGTTCTAGGGTTCTATAGTTTCCTTCTATAGTTTTCCTATATACTAGTAGATAGATATTATCTATAAACCCTCCGACTTATAACTATAACTTAGCGGCCGTATACTCCTTAATAAGGGGCGCGTTAAAGAATAGGAAGAGGATAGAAGAGATTAGTAACCCCTAGGGAATCCCTATCTCTACTAGCTCTATTCTACTTATTATCTTTCTAATAGTAATAGATAAAGACCTCCCCTCTAGGAAGCTTTCCGTCTAGCCTATAATATAGTAGGGGATCCTCTTTCCTCTAAGGTTATAAATAAGTCTCCGGTAGGAGATATTATTAAAAGCTCCTGTAATATCTAGTAAGAGAAGGCTAGTTATATTAGCCCTACTATAGTCCTATACCGTATATACCGCCTCTATAATAGTCTCTAGTACTATCTCTATTAACCTCTTCCTTTATACCTCTATCTATTCTTAGGGGAGGAGGCCTTAGCTCTTAGTATAATTACTAAGTCGCTTTACGACTATTAATTCTAAGGCCTTCCTAAGGGTACTTAGTAGTACTATTAGATGATACGCCTTAGGTACTATATAGTCTTCTTTCTTTAGTTTTTTTAGGATAATTATATTAGCCTTCTTAAACTCCCTTAGGTAATAGCTAAGGGAGAAGCATGCATTAAATAAGTAGGCGAGCTCTTTAAGGAGCCCGTCTACTATTAGCCTAAGAAACCGATTTAGGATCCTATTAATCCCTGGAGCTTTATCCTACTTTAGTCTATAAATAGCCTACTAGACCTCCTCGTATATTACCCCTTTACTAGGGTCCGCTAGTAGTAGTAGGTACTCTACCCTCTTAATATTATCTAGGTTTACCTGTAGAGGGGGTAGGAAGAATATTACCCGTAAGACCTCTACTTTCTCTTCGAAGGTCTTAGCTACCCCGTCCCCGTTATCCCTTCTTAAAGGGAGAAACTTAGAGAGGGGTCGTGGCGACGAGCTATTATTTCTCGCCTACTTAGCGAGGCCCTATATACCCTTCTATAATTCGGCGGCGTTATAGACTTTCCTCTTAAAGTCGATCGCCTTCTCTATTTATAACGTCCTATCTCTCTCCTTAATAGCCGCGTTCTTAGCTCCCTCCGTAGTAGCGTCCCTACTCCGCTAGAACGCCTTCGTACTTCTCGTGGCATTTTCCGTGGCAAGCCGGCACTTTAAGTTCTAGAAGGTTCTCCCCCTACCCCTAGGCTTCGCCTAGGGGACCGTCTCCTCTACTATCCCCTTTAGACCCTACTAGAGCCGTGAGAGGTAGTTATCTATCTAGTCCGTAGTCTCTAGTAGCTCGAGGCCTAGCCTCCGGCTTAGCGTATAGGCCCCGTTCCTGATTTCTCCTAGGTCCGCTATTTTCCACGACCTCTTAGGCGTATATTACTATTCCTCTACCCTTAGGTCGAGCTCTATATATACGGGAAGGTGGTTAGAGCTAAACTATAGCTTAGGGCGTACCTAGTAAGTCTACACCGCGCTAAGGAGCCTAGATATAACGAAGACTAGGTTAATCACGCTTTTAAACCCCCTTGCCCTCTAGGTAACCGTCCTATCTAGTAGGGCTAGGTCTATCTTATTATCAGATATAATTCCTACTAGCTAGTCTACTTTAAGGTAGTATGAAAAATATCCTAGATTATTCTAGTTAGAGTAATAGAGGTTAAAATCTCTTATAATAATATATTCCCCTAGGCGGCTAATCCTTTCCTCTACTATTTAGAGGCTTAATAGGTTCTTACTCGTTACTAGTAATAGGCTTAGGTTATATATATTATATATCTAGAGGCGTGCTAGGTATTCCCCCTCCTCCTAGGTATAGAGTTAGAGCTTAAGGGTACTAACATCTTTTATAAGGAACTCTACGTCCTAGCTATCTATCCGGAGTCTTTTATTAATATAGAAATATACTCGTATACCTTACTCTACTTTATACGCTAGAAAGAACGCCTTAGAGCTAGGATTATATAACGAGTAGTTCCTAGCGTTATAATATAGTTCCTAGATTACTAAGATATCTATATCTTAGATAACCCTATCTTCTAGTAGGGCTATTATTATACCTATTTCACCCCTAATATTATACTACAGTATCTTTAAGGTTAGTATACTAGATATCTAGGCCTAGGGTAATACTACCTTCCTCCCGTATATCTATTTCTCCTAGGGCGGCCTACTCGCCTTCCCTAGCTAGGTAGGCGAGGCTACCCGCCGCTACTTCTACGAGTAGCTCGTTAATACTATCTAATAGCTCCCTGCTACTACTCGTTATTACCTCCAATATTTTCTAGCCTAGCTCCTTTACTAGGAGCCTCCTAGAGATAGGTAGTCTCCCTAGCTTATACCTAGGTCTCTATAGTCCCGACTACTCCCCGCCGCCTAGTGTGTCGTATGTCGCCTAGTTAGTTATAGCCTTCCTCTTTTTCTTTATTCCTACGGTTATAAATCCTTCGGCGTCTATCGCCGCTACTACACGCTCCCGTCTAATCCTATAGAACGGGGTCTTGTTCGCGACCTGTTATTTGACGCGTTATCTCTCCCTAGCCCTTACTAGGCATTCGTTAGACTAGGAGGAGTAGCCCTATTATTTACACGCGGCGCACCCTCGTAGGGCGCCTATAGCCTTCGCCTTATACTCTGTCGTGCTATAGCCCTAACTATAGTCGGCGTATTATATATCGTTAGGGTAGTTATAGTATATGTACCCGTATAACTAGCATTTAAAGTACTATATTAGTCTAGCTCTTTATTTATACCACTCTACAAGTTTCATCTCTCCTACCTCTACTAAACCCTTCCTAATTAAATCGTCCGCTATTATTAGTAACGCGACGCTTACTATAAAGGAGGAGTAGGCTTTTTCAGGTATATACGTACCTGTCAGCCACCTCCCTTCTACTATATCTAGATTAGGGTGGAGGGCCCTATTCTCCCGTTAGATCTTCTCCTTAATCGCCTGCTAGTTTTTCGTATTAAAGATAGATACTCGTACCCCGTGTACTACCACACCGAACGATTTCCTAACTACTACCGCGGAGTAGTATATCGTATTTACCCACGACTATTCCCTCTCTAGTACCTCCCTCGCCTCTATTAAGGTGACCTGTAGTAGTATATCCCTACTCTTTATTCGGTTTACCGCTATGATTTCTAACGCGTGTTTATAGCTAGAGGCTTGGAACGCTATAACTAGCCTCTTACCTACTACTCCCGCTACCGCTTCCCTTTCCTTCTCGTCTTTTAGTACTACTAGTATCTATTAGACCCTCCTAGCCTTAGCCGCCTTTAGTATCTACGTATATAGCCCCTATAGAGGGGGCGGTAGTATATTCCTTATAAAGGGGTTCCCTTAGCTCTATTAGCCCTGTAGGGAGCCTTATCTTATCAGGGTGCTAGCCTAACTAGTAGTCCTAGGCCTACCGAGGTCCTGTACTCTCTCCCTATATTCTCCCCCTTTTCGTTAGAGTTCCTCGATATATGTTTATACTAGGCCGATGCCCGCCGTTAAAATCCTCTATCTAGACGCGTTTAGGTCCTTAAATCACGTATTCTTAACAGCCTCGAGGGCCGCTATTACTATAGCGGCCTAGCCGCTTAGCTTATTCGTAGTTCCTATAATATATATACGTCGTAGTCCAAGTATTATTATATTTACTAAGCTTGCAGGTGGAGTAAAGGCCCTTATAACCCCTACCCCGACGCGTAGCTCTCTACGCTCTCCTCCCTCTCTAGCTCTACTACCTCTACCCCTAGTAGTCCCCTATTTAGGGCTAGGGCGCCCTGCTACTCCACCGCTCCCTTCTCGTACGCGTTTCTTAAACGCTTTACTACCCGGTACTTACGCGTTTAAGCTGTTCTCTACTATTTTTTACTCTATTTTATATCTTACTTATAAAGCTATATTAGAGTAATAGTAAGAGTATTATAAAAGTTATATAAATAGAGCTTATAAATAATAAAGATAAATAGGAAGTTAAAGCTATTTTTAATTATAAAATCTCTTATAATAAACCTTAATATTTAGTAAAGTAGAAGGGTTAGTCTTGTAATTATAATTAATAGTTATATAAGTAGGACTTAATTAATATACTAGATATATTAGAAAGATTTAAGTAGGATTACTCTAAGGTATAAAGTTTATATTATATAAAAGGGGAAATAATTTCTATTATTATTAATAAAAAAGAAAAGATACCTTATATAACTAAACTACTAAGGGCGTTATAAGAGAGAGCTACTATATTATATTAATAGTAGTATTAAGCCTAGCTCTATTACTATTACTAGTAATAGATTTATCCTCTTTATCCTCTTCTTCTTCCTTTATAATAGGAGGAAGGTACTCTTATAATATATTAGTAAGGCTTTAATAGAGCTTTAAAAGGGGAGATAGAGTAATATATATATACTAGTAAAGGATATTAAGAATACCTTTAAGGGTATTTATAATATAGATAATAATAGTAGGATCTACCTTAATAGAAGTAGTAGTAGTAGAGGGGGTAGAGGAGGTATAGTAGAGGTAGTAATAATACTATTAAATAAATCTATTAAAGGTTTACTAAAATCTAGTAAGTTAAGAGAGGTTAGAGCTAGTATCTAAAGTAGTTATAATATCTAAAGATTAAAGAAGGCGCGTATAAGTATAATAAGTAGAGGTAGGAATCTCCTATTAATATTTAATATTAAGATCTTTATAATAATTATATCTAGTAGAGCTAAGGGAGGCGCGTATATAAAATATACTATTAAAGGGATAAGTAAAGCCTTAACTAAAAATATTAGACTTATAACTCTTTACTTTAAAATATAATATACTAGAGGTATATTATATAAGATAATATAAGGATAGGTTATAAATAACTTAATAAAGGAGGTTAAGTACTATTATAAGTAGAGGGGGTAGTAGTAGTCTTCTTTTAATTAATAGTAAGGGTAAGTTTATTATTAAGGATTACTTATAAAGTAACTACTAGGAGTATAAGTAGGTATAATAAAGTATAAAGGGGGTAATAATATAAATAAGAATTAGAAGGGACTTAATATAATTAATAAAAAAATTAAGATATTATAATTAGAAGAATAATATTAAAGTTATATAAAGAAGGTATACCTTAAATACTTAATAAACCCTTAATAATAATAACTTCTTATTTACTTTAAAATATTAAGACTTCTAACTACTTTTATAATAAATTAATAAAGGATAATAGGAAGTATAATAAGAATATATTATAATATAAAGATTATATATAAGAGTAGTATCTATAATTATTATAATTTAATAAAATTATAAATTCCTTAAGGCTTAGCTTAAAGGGCCTTATAATTAATTATATTATTACGCTTTTATTAGAGGTATATTCTATTAATAAGGGAGTATTATTTATAGATTATAACCTTTTATACTCTTAGAGCTTAAGAGCCTAGATAAGGAGATAATTATAAAGACTAGTTAAGAATATAATACTACTATTAATATAGTATTTATAGTATATAATAGTATTATACTACCCCTTTACTTATAATATATAAAGGAGGGAATTCCCCTTAAAGGGAAGGGTAGTAATTAGTCTTACTATTAATAAGAATAGAGAGTTCTATATATATATATACCCGTACTATTTATAGTACTTAATAGCTATATTATTATATAGTACCCTTATAACTAGAGTATTAATTATATTATATTAGAAGAAGATAATAAACTCTTCCCCTTTAAGTACTTTTATAGGTTTTATAAATCCTCTCTATATACTTAAAGAAGGTATAAGCTAAGATAGATAACTAGATTCAGGCGCTCTACTACGTCGCCGGCTCTATATAAGGCGCGGTTCTACTAGTTAGTAGGCTTATATATATAGTAGTAGTAAGGCTTATAATAACGTTCGCAGCGCTAATATAGTATAACCTAAAGAATACCCCTAGGGCGGTAGGGAAGCACGTGAAGACCCTAATAATAATCTAGAATAAAGGACTGCGTAAAGTACTAGGGGCGTATAAGGCCACCCTAATCCCGGTCCTAGAGGTAGAGGCGGGAATCCCGTCGGTAAGAGACTTCCTTAATAAAGCCCTACTACGGAGTAAGATCCTTTAAGGGATATATAAGACGGTCCTAAGAGGGAACGTAAAGATCAAGTCTTAGTTATAACTAAGAAGAGGTAGGAGACGGCGCCCTCCGCTACCCCCGTTAGTTAAGAAGGAGTCGTGGGCGAAGCGGTCGTTAAACGGTGTACTTAATAGCCTGACGCTATAGAAGAGGATACTAACCTAGTAGGAAGGCCGGTAGTAGGGCCGGTAGCGCCACTACTAGCGGGTATTAGAGGGCCGAAACACGAGCCTAGTATAGAAGGGTGACCTAGTAGGAGGGAGGTAGGACCTCCACGAGGGCCTAAAGAAGCCGGAGAGCTCTATAACAGTCTAATTACGCACGGATAAGATTAGGTTTAACCACTTCCTATTTATTAGGAAGGTACCTAGGATCCTAAGTCCTAGCTACCCGTATAAAGCGGCGAGGTAGACCGGTAAATACGTCCTACTATTCTACCCCGACTATTATACTAGTAGGAGTTAGATATTACTAGAGGCTAGGTCGGATAATTATAGTACTATTCTCTTATTACTAATAGGGATAAGGGTAGCGGCGAGGTAGTTAACTAGGTTAGGCGCCCTCTACTACTTTATACTAGTAAAAGAGATATTAGTAAGAACTAATAGAGAAGAAGGGCTCCGCCCTAATTAAAGAGAAGAGAATATAATTAATAAAACCTTAATACTATAGATAGTAGATCTAACTCCTTGATATACTACCCTAATAGTAGGCCTGTTAAGGGGGGGAGGGAAGGAGCTAAATAATAGTATAGCCTGTAGATAGTAGGTAGAGTTTTTATCTCTTAGCTAGGTTTCTCTTTAAATAATAGGTACGCTAGACGTAACCCCCTTAAATAGTCTACCCTTATTAGCTTTAACTAGTATAGGAGTATAATTAATTAATTAATTAATTAAACCCTCTCTACTATCTTATAAATTATATATTAAGCTAGGCGTACTAGTTATACTACTAAGGAACCTTAATCTATTATATCTATATAATAGGATCTAATTATAAGTAATAAGATATAGTAAGTATATCTTTAAGAGGGAGATTATAAGTAGTACGTACTTATAATAGTAAGAAGGTAATACTATTTAAGATACTATTATAATCTAAAGAAAATAATAGGTAGATTCCTACCTCCTTTATTTATAAGTAGTACTCTATCTAACTAGTATTTATTATAACTATTAATAAGTTATAAGGCTAATTAATAAAGTATATAAGTATTAACTTATAGATTAGGCCTACTTTTAGTAATAATTAGCTATATATAACTCTATTATAAGTAATAAGATAGAATAACCTCTATATTATTAGGCCTGAAACTCCTAAATATATATTTAGTTAAATAATAAGGAATATTATATATAAGTAGGTACTATTAGATAATAGGTAGACTAGGAATATAACTCCTAATATATTAGTTATAATTAATTATTAACGCCTAGATCCTATTAATAGCTACTTAGTAGCCTATTAGACTACTAATTAAGATATTAGAAGTATAAAAATAGTCTAATATTATACTTAATTATATAGTTATATCTTTATATTAGATTATAATATTAGACTTTCTAATAAGAAAAATAAGCTATTCTACTATTTAATTTATTAAATATTACTTATTAAACTTTAGAGAGCTAGATAAATACTAAGTTATACTAACTCTTATATCTAATAGATTCCTCTATATTAATATAATAAATTTAGTAGAACTATTAATAGTTATTATTAGAGTATAAAAGATATATTATAATATAAGAGATATAATAAATTAAGAATTATATTAAATAGTCTAATAGTATAAAAGATATTAGTAGAATAGAATATTACTATACTAGATATCTTATAATTAGTTAGGTTATTAATAGATAATATTAGTCTTTTAATACTTCTATCTTAATAATAATAATATCTTTTCCTAATAATAACTAATATAATAAGTCGTCTAATAATAGTATACTTAATTATATCCTATTAGTCCTAAGTAGTTATATTATTATAGAGTTATAATATAAGTAGACCTAATAACTATTTATTAATACTCTAGTACTAGATAACTATTATAAATAATCCCTTAGATTTAAAATTAATATTTTTAGTAATATTTACCTTTTAACCCTTATAATACTTAAGGAGGGTCTTAGTATCTATAATAGTTTATATATATATATATTATATTTAGACTTAAACTTACCTTATAACTACTATTACTTATTAAGAAATAAAAGAATTATACTTTTAAATAAATATACTTTTCCTATATAAAAATCTTGAATTTTTACAGGTATTTTCTAGTATTATTATAATAAGATATACTCTTACTATATATATTATAAGACCTATTTAATTTACTTATAATAGATATACTCTTATTATATATACTTACTAGACCTTACCTAGTATACTTATAATATTAGATTCCTCTCTATTAGTAATCTAGGGAGCTTATTTACTATAGAAATAGGCGTTTATTACGTATATAATAGGCGCGCTTAGATACTAGCCTTAGAGATAAAAATAATACTATAAGTTATAAAATACATATTTAATAACTTTTAGAAATACTAGATAATAGGACTAATATAAGATAAGTCCTACTAATTAGTTATAATATAGCTATACTAGGCTAGTACTAACTAGGTAATTCTAATAAGTAACTAAGTCCTATTAATTAATTAGTACTAATACTTAATAAGAGAATTAATAGTAGGTGTAATATAAGTATAGAAAACGGGGCTAGGCTAGTAGATATACTCTACGCGTATATGAATTACATGAATCGACTGTATTTAAGACTTATATTACGCTAGCGTTAACGACGTAGCTATTATAACTCTAGCGAGCTTCTTATTTCTTCCTAGCGCTAGAGGAAAATCACGGATTTAAGGCCCCAAATCCGATTTTTCTATATTTAGGACTTTTAGGCTAGAATAAAAAAAACCTAAAATTTTCCTATTTATTACTAGTATTTTACCTGAAAAAAGCCCTTTTAGTAGATTTAATAGTTCGGATTTTCTATATAAGTTTCTAGTTTACTAATATCCCTTTAATTTTTATCTTAAAAGCTTCTACTTTTAATTATACTACTTAATAAATATTAAATCCCTTTATTATATAATTACTATTAGTTAGCTAAGTCTATTAATACCCTTTCTCTAGTAATATATATATACTAGAACTATTTTAAAGCTAATTATCCTAAGAAGTATAAAGTAGGTAGGTCTTCTAATTATTATATAAAATATACCTATCTTAAGTATAATTATAACCTTACGTCTTTCTCTCCTATTAAGTAGGCTTATATTAAATAATAATAGATATTTAAGGCTAGAAAAGTAAAAGAGACTTTAACTAAGTTAAATTATCTTTATATAGAAATTAAGGTACTAGTAAAGAAGAACTTAAAAATAGTAGAGGGTAAATTATAAAATATTAAAGAGCTAGAATAAGAAGAGTAATTTATAAGCTATTATCCTAGTAACTTTATTTATAATATTTCTTCTAAATAGGTTAAAGTTCTTATAAATAGACTAATTATAAGGAATTTTTTTTAAATAATTTTATAAAAACTTAGTACCTTAGTAATACCTTATACTATTTTATATATATACTAATTAAATAAGGCTAGTAGAATCTTATACTAAGCTTATATAAGTAATTTTAATACCTTAGTAATTTAAGTTAGTACTAAAGTAGGTATTAAATTCTAACTTAATAGTTAGTCTACTTATAAATCTTAACTAGTCTAATTTAATAGGTATTAATAAAATTATTATAAAAGGATCTAGTAATTTATAAGGTTTTTAACTAGCTTCTAGGTATTCTTAGAGTCTTTATAACCCTTTTATTTAATAATATACTATTAATCTTTCTTTATTAATATTCTTTCTACTTTAAACTTAGTTTCTTCTTTATTTATATAATAAAAAGTTTCTTATAAGAGTATATTTAAATCTACTTATTCTAGTTTTAGAATATAAAATACTAGGTATACTTTAGTATTAGGTAGAAGGTTTAACTTATAATTAATTAGTCCCTTTATCTTCTAAATATAAAATAGTCTAACCTTAATATAATTTATTTTCTTACTTAGTTTCTTTATTTAAAGATATATTTTCTTTTTCTTATTAAGATACCTTACTATTTTTTTATTTATAACCTAGATTATACCTTATATATCTATATATAGTCTTTTTATTTTTAATAAAAGTACTATTACTTTCTCTACTTCTAGGCTAGGCCTTAGATCTAGGAATATATTTACTTATTATTTATAATTTATAAAGAATAGTAATTATCTAGTATTATTAGACTATTTATTATTAAATATTAACTATATTATAAGTAATAGTAATACCTAATTTATTAGGATATCTTAATACATCTAGTTAGTATAGCTATAACTTACTAGTAATATCCTAGTAGTATTAGTTTAGTTTCCTATTACCCTAAGAGATATCCCTTTATCTAGATATCTAAGAGGCTAAGTAGCTTCCTTAAAGGGTATTTAAATAGTCTTCCCTCTACCTTCTTAAAAGGTAGAGATTAGTTCTCTTATAATTATAAAGTTATTAGAGTATTAAATCTACTATTATAATACTACCTACTTACTAGTAATTTATACTATCTATTCTAGCCCTTAAGAACTAGCCTCCTAGTCTAGTTCTTAATAGTTCTAATCTCTCTTCTCTTTAAGGGAGATAGTCTAGATTATAATAGTATAATAATATAAAGATATCTAATATAAAGTAAGATAAGAATATATTAAAGATTAATTAAAATAAAATTAATATAATATTAAAGTTTAATATATTAGATATTAAAGTAATAAATAATAGGCTTAATAAATAAACTTTAAATAAAACCCTTATTAATATTATTATACTTAATATACTTATTACTACTATTAAAGTTAAAGAAGAGTAGTTAATTAAAAAAAGAAAACTTTAGAGTATTTATAAAAGAGTAGTTTAATTATAAGTAGAAGTAGATAAGATTATAATAGATTAATAATAGATTACTAATAGATTACCTAGTAGATAAACTAACTATTAAGTTAGGTTTTAGTACTATAAATTAGTACTAACCTAAATACTTAGTACTAGTTTAGATACTAACTTTAATACTTAGTACCTATTTCTAGTACTAACCTGAAAAGCCCTTAGTACCTTAGTAAGTTAGGTTAACCCGACCTGACTCGCCAAGGTATTACCAAGACGCCAAGCCCGTAATAAAATAGTAAGTGACACGAATCTTTTTCTAAAACTACTCCTATACTAAAAATAGATTTTTTTTTAAATTAGAATATTAATACCCCCCTTAATTCCCTAGGAATATGTATTACCTTTTTATATTACCTTAAAGAACTACCTAGGTTAGGCTAGGTAATAATAATAATAATAATTGTTAATATAATAGTAGTCTCTATATATAGTAAGGAATACTACTATAAATAGAAAATATTAGTAATATTATAGTTATTATTTCTATAGGAATAGCTAATTAGCTATTTCCTTTTTATATTACCTTACTTACTATTAAGAATTACCTATTTAGTAGTAATAATAATGCTTAGTAATATATTAGTAAGTCTTATATATAGTACGAAATATTATTATAAATAAAAAATATTCCTAATATAATAGTCTTAGTAAAATAATATTAGTAGAACTAATATCTTAGCGAGTTAGGTTAATACTTCGGGTTTAATACTTAGTACTACCTTATAGAATTAACTCGAATACTTAGTACTAACTATTATTACTAACCTAAATACTTAGGCTAGGAATTTAGTATTAGCTTGCTAAGAGTCGAGTTAAGTACCTAACTTGAGTTTAAAGTACCGACCTAATACGATTAGTCTACTAGTAGAATATAATAAAACTTAGATTTAAGCTTAATAGAGACTTAATACTATATGAATTAAAATATAAATATATGAATTATATCAAATTATAAGATAAACTCTATCTTTAATAGTTTTATCCTAATTTATTTTATAAGAGGCTAATTAGAAGAGCTTAGTAGTAAAAATCTTAAGAGTTACTTAAAGCCTAAGAACTTACCCTTTTATAAGGGGAAGAATATATATAAGTATAAAAGATAATATTATATTATAGATATTATATTTTAATTAATATTTAATAAATTCTTAACTAAATTTATAAAGGTTACTTAGATTATATAATTCTTAAAAGGTAAAACTATAAAGTTATAAGATTAATATAAAAAGATATTACTAAAAAGAGTAATTATCTAGATGTACTTTACTTAATACTTATAAAACCTTATTAAGGATCTAGTAATTACTAGCTTTATAATATATAATTATACTTAGATATATAATAGAATCTAAATTAATTAATATAAAGTTTTAATATATATATTTAAGTAGGATTAAGTTATAAATCCTTCCTTTTTTAAAAGAATATTAATAAATTAACTTCTTTATAAAGTTATATCTAGAACTTTAAAAGACCCTTATAAATTATTGAGATCTCCTTATAATTAAAGAAAGCTTGATTACCCTTATAATTTAATTAGAGAATAACTAGTAGTATTATACTAGATTAATAATAAATAATAATTATATTAATAAAAGAGGAGGTTATTCTAATAAGTAGAGTAAGAGTTATAAGTAAAGAAGGAAGTTAAGATAAGGGTATTAAGCTTTTTATAAAAGTAGAAAGTATTTAACCTACTAGTAATTATAATAAGTTACTAGATACTAAGGAAGAGTTAATATATTTTAATTATAAAAAGAAGAGGTATTATAATAAAGACTACTATAAGCCTAGAATACCTAGAAACTTAAATATAATACTTAATAATATTATTAGAAAAGAGACTATTAAATTTAAAAAAGGAGCGCGTCTTTATTAAAACCTTAATATTAGAGCGCCTACTTATTAAAAGGGATTTATTATTAATTTATAGTATTAATATTAGTAGTTCTATTAATATATAAGATATATAAGACTATATAGACTTTTTAATAGATATAAGGGTAAAGATTAATATTATCTCTTAGAGCTTTATTAAGTAATATAATTTAAAACCCCTAGAAGATTATTAACTATTAATTTCTAAGTAGATAAATAGTTAGTTAGTTTATTATTATAATGCGTACTAACTAGAGTATTATCTAGTTAATAGCTAAGGATAGCTAGGTTAATATACTAGTATATTTTATATAATTAAAAAGAATAGTTTATTAATAGTTCTTAATATACTTACCTTATTAGAAGCTAGGATATAAGTAGACTTAAGAAGTTAAAAGTAGTAATCCTTATTAGATTCTATTAGTATATTAATCCTAGAATTATAAGTATTTATAAATACCTTTAAAGGTAAGTGAGTAATTTATACTACTATTTATAATAGGTTATCATAAGTAGAAACCTAGGGCTCTAATAATAATATACTAGATTTATTTAAAAGTCTTTATAAATTTTTAGATATCTTTTTAAATAAGGAGGTAGGTTAATTACCCCTATTTAAACCTAGGGATTATATTATTAATTTAGATAGTTATAAGCCTCTTTATAAACTTATTTATAATTTATTATAAAGGGAGTTAGAAACTTTATATCTACTTAAATAATACTAAGTTAAAGGGATAGATATAAGAGTTTACTAGCCTTATAAAGGCTCCTATTTTATTTATATTAAAGAAGGATAGTAGCTTATAATTACATATTAACTATTATAAGTTAAATAAGATAATAGTAAAGAACTATTATCCTCTCTCTTTAATTAATAAAATACTTAATTACTTATAAAGTATAAAGATATTTACTAAGTTAAATCTTAAAGATACTTATTATAAGATTTATATTTATAAGGATAATAAGTAGAAGAAAGTAATTTATATATAATATAACTATTCTAAATATATAATTATATAATTAAAGTTATAAATACCTTAATAACCTTTTAAGCCTATATTAATAGAGCTTTAATAAGCCTAGTAGATATTAATTATATAATATACCTTAAAAATATCTTAGTTTATTTAGAAGATATCTTAAGTTATAAATAATATATCTATTAGATACTATAATAAATATATAAGTATTAATTATATATAAATTAAGAGAAATATAAATTTTATATTAATTTAATAGAATTCTTTAATTTTATTATAAGTATTACTAGTATATTAATAGATAATTATAAGGTTTTTATAATTTAAGACTAGCTAGTATTAATTATATATTAAGAAGTCTAAATATTCTTAAGATTTATAAACTTTTACTAGCGTTTTATATACTACTATTTATAGATAGTATTCCTTTTAACTAGCCTTTTAAAAGGTAGTAAGGATAGGAAGAAGTTAAGACCCTTTATATAAAAAGCTAGTAAAAAGAAGGTATTTTATAGCTTATATTATACCTTTATAATTATACCTATCTTAATATATTTTAATCCTAATAAGAAAATTCAGATTAAAATAGATATATCTAATTTTATTATAACTACTATCTTATCTTAATAGGATAATAATAGAGCTTAGTATCTAGTAGCCTTCTAGTCTTATAAGTTAATACCTACTAAGACTAGGTATAAGATATATAATTAAGAGCTATTAATAATTATTAAAGCCTTTTAATAATAGTATTATTATATAAAAGGTAGTTATTATACTATTAAAGTACTTATAAACTATAATAATTTTAGAGGATTTATATAAATAAAGTAATTAAATAATTATTAAGGTTAATAAGCTATTTATTTATTTATATATAAATTTAATATTAAATATTAACCTAGTAAGAAGAATCTTATAGATACTCTATTATATAAGCTTAATTATAATAATATTAAGATATTATTTAACTAGCTCCTACCTACTTATAAAGTATATTAGTAAACTTAGAAAGTATTATTTCTAGTTAAAAGTAATTAAAAAAAAAAATTAAGTATATAAATTTATCTAGCTTAAGAGAGCTTAGAAAACTCTTAACTAAGCTTAAAAACTTAGATAGAAGGGTTATAAAGCTACCTTCCTAGTATTAATATAATATAGTAGTACTACTACTTAGTTCTATTACTAGGGTTATTAGTTATAAATAATATATCTTATAAATACTAGTAAGGGTAATTACTAAACTTAAAATAGCTTATAAAGCTAGATTAGAATTCTTAAAAGAACTTATCCTCTTATTATAATATAATAATCTATTTATTATTAAATAGAAATATAAGGTATAAAATATATTATTTAAGTAAAATATTATTAAATAGTTATAAAAGGTTAATTTTATAAGATTATTTGGATTTAAGAGAGTACTATATATACTAGATAATTTAGTATTATATATAGAAATTATTATAAGATATTATAATAATACTTTAATAGAATATTTTAAGTTATAAAAAACCTTAGAAGTACTTTAATATAAGTATTATTAGAGTAGAATATTTGTAGATACTAAGCTATATATCTAAATTTATAGAATATATTAAAGAGTAAAAGCTTCTAGATATTAGACTAATTATAAGGAATTAAAAAATTTCATATTTTTATAATTTTATAAATATTTAGTACCTTAGTAATACCTTATACTATTTTATATATATACTAACTAGATAAGGCTAGTAGAGTCCTATACTAAGCTTATATAAATAATTTTAATACCTTAGCAATTTAAGTTAAGACTAAAGTAGGTATTAAATTCTAACTTAATAGTTAGTCTACTAGATATAAACCTTATCTTCTTACTATTATAAAATATATATAATTTAGGACTCTAAGCTTATTACAGCTTATTAATTAGTTTAAAGTCCCTTAAATTACCTCCTTAAGACTAGTACTAACTACTATAGATATTAAAAGTCTAATATTTCTTCTTATTCTACCTATATATATACCTACCCTTTATAACATTTTTTACTTAAATAAAGTTATATAACTTATATATAGCTATTTAATACTTTAAAAATTATAAAAATTAGTATAATACTTTAAAAGATATATTTAAATAAATAGATATACCTACTAAATTCTATACGCTAATACCTAGAATATAGGTTATAAATAATAAAAATCTTAATATTATTTATATTATTTATATTTTACTTATTTTATAATAATACCTACTAATATATCTACTATTAGTTTAAATAGTAAGAAATATCTATCTTATTACTAGGTATATAATACTATTAGAATAATTTATATTAGTCTATTAGTATATATATATAATTTAGCTAATACTATTATATTTATAAGCTATCTACCTACTAATATATCTAATATACTCCTTACTATTCACCTTACCTACTAATATATCTAATTACTAGCTAGAAAGATATAGGATATCCTACGGGATATCCCACGTAGAATAGTATAGGCCTATAAGATAGGATAGGTAAATTAGGTCCTAATCTTATATCTTTAAAAAGATATAAGACGGGAATAGGATAGGATTTTTTAGTAGGATAGGATTTTTATAGGACCTCTTTATAGGATAGGATATTTATAGGATATCTTATAATTATTAAGAGGAGCTTAATATTTATAGAGAGGAGTATAAAAGATTATATTAAGTAAATATAACAACTAAAATAATAATTATAAACCTTTTTTATAGTTAATATTTTATTTTAATTTATAAGAACTTCTACTATTAATTAAATAAACTTAATTTATTCTTAGACTTTACTATCTTTTATTACTATTACTTTTCCCTCCTATTTTACTCTATAATAATTATAGAGAGTAATAATAGGTTAATTTTATTAGATACTATTACTTAAACCTTAGTAGATAGTAACTATTAATTCTACCTCTACCTCTTTAATATATTTATATTATTACTAGTAGACTCTTATTAACTATAAACTTACCCTCTTAATTAAAAGAGTAAGTATTAATACTATTTTCTAAGATATATAAAAAGGGTTTATAACTTACTTATTAAATTACCCTTATTATCTTTATCTCTATTATTAATATAATTATTATTAAGATAACCTTCTTCTACTTATATATTATATAGAATACTATTAGCCCTTTTTAACTAATTAGATATATTAAAGTCGGCTTCTAGATTAAGTCCTACCTATTTAGATAGATTCTACTAATTTTTAGTATAAAGGACTATTATTAAAGTATAAAAAGTAGGAGGTATATAATATATATAGCTTATATAATACCTCTTTATTATAAAGAAATATTACTTATATATAATAGCCCCTATTATAATAGTAAAGATATCACGCGTTATATAAGTAATTAATAGGTATTAGGGCTTTAAAGCCTTCTACTACTTAAGAATAAACCCTTATTTTAAATAAGTAAAAGGGGTTATAAGAATATTAAAAAATTAGTAATAATAATAATAATAACTAGAAACCTTATTATAAGCCTTATACTATTATAATTAATTCTTTATAATATTATTTAAATCCTTTAATAGAGCTTCTAAGGTATTATTAAGGCTAAAATTAGTATAACCCCTTATTAATATATCCCTCTAATCTTAGCTATTTACTTTATAATTTTAGTAGTTCTAAAATATTCTTTTAAGTACTTATTAATAGACTTCTACTTATAATTACTAACTAGTTTTAATAACCTAATTCCTACCCTTAAATATTATATGCCTATAACTTAAATAAAGAAGTACTACTTAATTATAAAGAAATCTTAAACCTAATTATATTTAATTATAATATATAAAAAGCTTTTAAGAAGCTACTTTAAAGGCCTTAAGAAGCTTAACTTTTTATAAAACCTACTTATACCTTAATTACTTAAATTCTATTTTTATATAATTAAAGAGCCTATTATAAATAATAAAAATATTATATATTATAACCTCCTTCCCTCTACTTATTAGTAATATAAATATATAAAAAGTCTTAATAAGTTAAATTAAATATTTAACTTATAACTATTTATTATTAGTAAGCTTAAAGAAACCTCCTAGTTTTTATTAAAATAGTATTCTAAATCTTTATAAAGTAAATATACTTATTTTAGTATATAGAAAGTTAAGTCCTAGCGCGTTTTAATATCCTAAAAAAGCTTAAGAGGGTATCTCTACTTATACCTCTCTTTAATAGTAAGTATACTATTATTTAGGACTACTATTATATTATCCTTTTATAGCTACTCTTTTTATATATTAAAGAAGGGCTCCTTTTATTAATTACTTATAATAATAAATATTCTAATCTTTTATACCTTTGATTAATTAATTAAAAGATAATTAAGATAATAATTATAAAGATTTTATTTTAATTAGGATTATTAATAGGCCCTTCTTTATTACTTAAACTTCTTACTACTTATTATTATTAACTTAGTTCCTCTAAAATTCTTTATTAATTAGATTAATATAAACTTTTCTAAGTAGCTCTTCTAATACTAATTAAATAATATATACTATATATAAAATATATATTAGAGAATACTTAAGATTATCTTCTCCTTAATTAATAAAATTATTAAAAGGGCTTATAAGAAGGGAGTTAATAAGTCTATTATATAATAAAGTAATATTACTTATATTATTAATAGTAAGGGTAAAAAGTTAATCTTTAAACTTATACTACTTAATAATTAGATTTATAACTATTATAAGTTATAGGCTATTATATTAACTTTTAAGATACTTAAAGCTTATAAGTTTTTTATACTATATCTAATTCTTATTAATAAAAAAGTTATAATTATTATATATAATTAGTAATTTAAGGCCGACTAATAATTAAGTAATAAAGAGAGTTTAATACTATTAATAGGTAAGTTTAATAGAAGACCCTATTTAATCTCTTTAACCTTTATTATTAAATAATTTTTAATTATAAATACTAAGTCTATTTAAAGAGTAGGGTTAAGTAGTAAAAGAGTTATAATATCTTAGGCTTATTAATAATATTAAATAGTATACTTATTATTATAATTTAAAATTAAAATTACTTAAAGAAGTCTTTATATATAAGTTTCTACCTATTTAATACTAATCTTTTATCCTTACCCTTATTCCTCTAGGGTAGATAGTAGTATATTAGTTCTAGTTATTATTCTACCTATTAAAGCCTAAGAAAATATAATATTAATATATCTTATCTTAGTAACTATTAATAACTAATATTTATTATAAAGTACTAAGACCTATTTTCTTAATATATCCTTTAAATAATAGGTAGATACCTATACTATTAATATTATAACTTATAGAGGGGTAAATAATAACCTTATAATAATAATAATAATATATAAGTTATAAAATTCTATTAGAGATAAAGGTATATTTATAAGAATATTCCTATCTCTTAGACTTCTTTATTAACCCCTAATAGATATTATAATAATTATAATTAGATTTTATTTTATTCTTAATAGCTTATACTATCTTTATCTACTAATCTAGCTACTTATCCTTCTACTTATATTAAAAGATATAGTGGGGTTTATTTTTACTCTTAGCTACTAAATTAATAGTTAAAGTATTCATAGAAGTCTTAATTATAAAAGAGGGTAGAGTATTACTATTTATAGAGAAGGATAATATAATAAGGATAATATTTTTAATATATTATTAAGTTTAAGAATTTAGGTTAGGATTTATAAGCTCTTATTATATTATAGTATTTATATCTACTATTTTACTATTAATCTTAGTAATAGTAAAGTATAATTTAATTAGATACTTAAAAGTAGTATAATTAGCTACGCTTTAACCTTTCTAGTTATAATTCTAGTTACTACCCTAGTTAGTTAAATACTATAATCCCTACTCCTAGACTAATAGATAGACTAAGTTTTTAGTATATTTTATAATTAATATTAATCTCTTAAAATCCCTTATACTCTTTCTCTCTTTTCTATTTAGTATATAATATATTCCTTATATTTTCTATTAATAGTTATACTACTATTTTTAATTAAGTATTTATTAGTAGTATATTTATAGACCTTAATAGTATAATCTCTAATATTAAATATCTACTAAATAATTTACCTAATCTACTATTAGATAGGTAAACTCTATTAAAATACTAGTAACCTTAGAAGATAGTAGTTAGTAAAAAAGCTATTAAAAGAAGGATAAGAGGGAAGTTAAAGAGATAGCTAATTATAATATATTAATAAAAACCTAGATATATATTAAGAATATAGATAGGGTTAATTGTAATTAATATAATATTATAATATAGGTGTTACTAGAAATTTATTATTTATAAAAAATAATAGATATAGTAATACCGCGTTAATTATTTAGTTATTTAGTAAGAGAAGTTATTATAAACCTTTTATAAAAAGTTATATATTTAATATAAATATAAGCCTCTACTTTAAGTATACTTTAGGAAGTTATAAAGGCTAAGGTTATTAATAATCTTAATAGTATTTTATATTATATTATAGACTCTTAATATAATAGATACTAATAAATTATTAGTAGCCTAATTATATATATTTTATATAAGGAGAGTTATTATATAAGTAAAGGATATAGACTTATTTAGAAAGTTATAAAATAATATAAGTCTTTAAATAGTATAAAGTATAACTTCCTTAAATAGTACTTATATTATATTATAATTACCTTTTATTATTTTAAATACTATTAATAACTAGAATAATAATTATAAATCTAAAAATTATAAGCGTAGAATCTATTTATAATTATTAATAATAATAATAAGATGATTAATTATAAGGACCTTAAAGAATATATTAAAGAGAAGAAGATAGACCTTAAAGAATATATTATAAAGAAAAAGAATAAAGGGGTATAAGAGTATAACTAGATTTAGTAGTTAAAGGTCTATTATTAGTATAAAGACTAACCTAGAAAAGGTTAAAGATAAATCCTATTATTAAATTATAATAATAAACTATTAATTAAAAGTATAATATAAGGAGAATCTTTAATTTATTATATTTATAAATTATAGCTATTTATATAGGGAAATAGGTTATATCTTATAATAGGAGGTATAATTTATTAATAAAAGGTAAAAGGTAGTTAAACTCCTAAGGTACCTATTTAAAACCCTAAATAATTAGAAGATATACCTATATAATATTAGCTATATTTATATTAAGCTTAAAACTATTAGCTACTAGATTATAATTATTAGGCTATTATAAAGTAGGTCTAGGGAGATTAACTAAGCGCGTATTATTTATAATACTAAAATATTAGTCTTAAAGATAGCTAGTTATATTACGCTAAATAGCCTTTTCTCTATAATTAAAGTATATATATAGTAGAGAGAGGGGCTTATTATAAATCTAACTATTCTACTTAGGTTAGTAATATATATAGTAATAATTAGAATAATAACTAGAATTATAGAATTAATATACCTTAATAAGTAGTAGATATAAGCTATTAGTATAATAGTTAGGGAAATATCCTAGGTTTAAGTATCTTTTCTAAGTAATCTAACTTATATAATAAGCTATATATTAACTTACGCTAGACTAACTAAATATAAATAAATAAACTTATTTTAAAGTTTATTATATATTCCTATTATAATTAGCTAGACTTTTATAAAATCTACTAATTTATAAGCTAATATTAAGTAATACTATATTTCTTCTAATTATAAAGCGCGTCTTACTTATACGTAGCTTAGAAAATTAGATCTATATAATTAATATATAGTTTAGAGAGGGAATTAGCTATATATAAAGTACTTAACTTAGCCTCTTTATTATTAATATCTTCTTATACTAAGTCCCTACTATTATTATTAGTATAAATAATAGTATATATAGTAAGCTATATATTATAACGCTTTACTATTATATTAGTATAAATTCTAGTAGTAATCCTTTAAGAATATTAAATAATTATAATAATAATTATAATTAGGAGAATCTTACCTTTAATTTATAATAAATTATTAAAGATAAGTAAGCTATCCTTCCTTTTCTTATATAAAAATATTAAGATAAAGTAGGGACTTCTTATACTTCCTAATAGTATAATTAATAGCTATAATATTAGCCTTCTTTACTAATTCTACTACCTTTTTACCTAATATAAAAGACTTTATATATATTTATAAATACTTTATATATATATTCTTACTTAATTCTTTAACTACCTTATACTTTACTTAAAGACCTAGGTAGTAACCCCTTATACTATATATTAAGCTTTATATAGTACTAGTATTATTACTATTATAAGTATTAAGGCGCTAGAGGAGGGTTTTATTAGAGTCTTCTTCTTTATCTTTAATATTTATAGTAGTTAGTAGGATATTATATAAGTTTTAAAAGAGCCTTTATATTATAATTTATTAAATTAAACTTTACTACCTACTCTACCTTTACTACCTTATACTTACCTTTTTATATTATTAATTCTAGCTATTATTATAGTTATTAATAATAAGATATATATACTATATACTATTATATTATAAACTATTAATACTTAAATGGATTTTAATAATATATAGAGGAAGTATTAAGTAGAGATAGGAATTAAGGGATTTATTTTAATTATAAAATATACTAGTCCTAATTAGGTTATAATAGCCCTACTTCTTCTTCTTAGTATTAGTACCTAATATTAGTAGTAAATATTATAAATATTAATTCTTTAAGTAATTATAATTATTATTAACTATAGATTTTCCTAATAATATATTATATACTACTATTAATAGAGGTGTATCTCTATAAGCTTAAATAGTATTAAAGGGAGGGGTATTATATATAATAGTAGAATTTAAGTTCCTAGCCCTATATTTACTAGTAGAGTATTACAACCTAGTCGTCCCTAGGGTTAATAGGTCTGGGGTAGATCTCGTAGAGCGGAGTTATAAGGACTAGATAAGTAGGCTTTATACTAAACTAGTTTAAAGGTAAAGGGTTATATTTAATATCTAGGAGATATATTTATATAATAATATAAGTTAAGTATAAAGCTCCTATCTAAATAGAAATCTACGCTATTTATATAGTTATAGGAAATCCTACTAAGAGGTATAATTTATATAAATTAAATATTTAATCTATTTAATCTATTATATAATTTAAGTAGATCTTCTAATTAATTTATATTTTATAATAAGATATACTCTTATTATATATATTATAAGACCTGTTTAGCTTGCTTATAATATTAGGTCTCTATCCCTTAGCTTTTATCCTAAAAGCTTCTATCTCTAATTATACTAGCTAATAGGTACTAACTTCCCTTATTATACTATTATTATTAGTTAGTTAAGTCTATTAATACCCTATCTCTAGTAATATATATATACTAGAATTATTTTAAAGTTAATTATCTTAAGATATATAAGGTTAGCGTCTTATCTAATTACTATATTAAATACGCCTATCTTAGATATAGTTATAACCTTACGCCCTTCTTACTTATAAAGTAGGTCTAGATTAAGTAATAATAGATATTTAAGGCTAGAGAAGTAAAAGAGACTTTAGCTAAGTTAAATTACCTTTATATTAAAGTTAAGGTGTTAGAGAAAAAGAAGCTAGAAATAGTAGAAGGTAAAATTTAAAATATTAAGGAATTAAAATAAGAAGAGTGAACTACGGCCCTTAGTCTTAATAACTTCCTCTTTAATATTTCTTTTAAATAGGTTAAGATATTTATAGACTTTAACTAGTCTAATTTTATAAGTATTAATAGAATTATTATAAAAGGATCTAGTAGTTTATAAGGTTCTTAACTAGCTCCTAGGTACTTTTAAAGTCTTTATATCCTTTCTATTTTATAAGGTAATACTAACCTTCTTTTACTAGGATTCTCTCTACTTCAAACTTAGTTTCTTCTTTAATTATATAATAAAATATTTCTTATAAGGGTATATTTAGATCTACTAGTTCTAACTTAGAAATATAGAATACTAGATATACTTTAATATTAAGTAGAAGGGTTAATTTATAAGTAACTAGTCCTTTTATCCTTTAAATAGAAAATAGTCTAACTTTAATATAATCTAGTTTCTTACTTAATTTCTTTATCTTAAAATCTTTTATAAGGAGGTAGACTTTATCCCCCTCTTTTAATTAAGGATATATTTTCCTTTTCTTATTAATATACCTTACTATTTAAATTATTTACCTTATAAATTATACCCTATATATTTCTATATAGTTACTTTATCTCTAATATAAGGACTATTACTTTATTAGCTTTTAGACTAGGCTTTAAGTCTAAGAATATATTTACCTATCTTTTATAATTTATAAAAAATAGAGATAGCTTTATTATATCTAACTACTTATTATTAAATACTAATTATACTATTAATAATAATAATACCTAATTATTCTATTTAGTATTAACGTAATACCTTAGGTATATCTCTATTATCTAGTTAGTATATTCTATCTATCTATCTATTTATAAGTAGTAAGCTATTAATATCTATAGCTTAATCTTGATTATTAATATTAATATCTTTTAATAGTTTAATTTAAAGAGCTTATCTCTATTAGATATAATAGACTTAGGTATACTATAATCTCTTATTAGCCTATTAATAAGAATAAATCCTAACTACTTAGTAGTATAAGTCTCCTTAAATAGTATTATAATTATATACTTTATTAGTTTATTTATAATAACTATTATTAAGTTATAGACCTCCTTTATTACTAGGTCTCCTAACTTTAGTAACTTAATTATAAAGTCTATTATAATATATTTCTATAGTAAATCTAGTACTAGTATAAACTAGATTTACCTATACTTTATATAGTATACTAACTTATTTTATTAGTACTAGATATATTCCTTAATATATTTCTTAACTTTTACTTATAACCTTAGTATAGTATATATCCTTCTAATAAGTTTAGTTATCTTAGTAACTCCTAAGTATCCTTATAATAGGTTATTATAGTAATCCCTTACTACTTTATTAGTATATAATTCTAGTAAGTAAAGCCTACCCTTATACTTTAGGAATTTATCGCCTAGTTACTAACCTCTTAACTCTATTACTAGATTATTAGTCTTATATCCCTTTTAAATAATATCTAAAATTTCCTAGGACTTAGATATATATAGTTACTACTAATATCTATATTAGTACTAATAAACTATTATCCTCTTTATTTAAGATTAGTTTTATTATTATATTCTTAATTTTTATATAGTCTAACTTCCTACTAAGAGTATCTACTTAGCTATTATCTTTTCTAGGTATATATACTATTTTAAATTTATACTATCTAAGTAATTCTAACTAATAAACTTATTATTAATTTAATTCCCTTATTATAATAAAGTTAACTAGGTTCTTATAATCTATTATAATAGTTAAGTCTAAGTAGCTTTTAGTATATACTTACTAATACTATAATATATATCCTATTATAAGTAATTCTTTATTATATATATTATAATTTTATTCTACTAGTATTATTTTCCTAAAGAAGTAGGCTATTAAGTACTACTTTCCTTTTATTATTTAATATAAGTAAGCTTTAATTACTAGATCTAATATATTAGTCTCTAACTATACTAGTTAATTAGCTTAGAAAGTTCTAAGTATAAATAGATTTATATAAAATTACTTTAAGATCTTAAATACTTTTTTCTAAGTTATATCCTACTTAAACCCTATATCCTTCTTTATAATATTAGTTAAAGGAATAGCTTTCTTTAAATAGTCCTAGATAAATTTATAATTAAAGTTTATAAACTTAAGGAAACTTTAAACTTCTTTAATATCTATAAGTACTAGCTATTTAAGTATTACCTTAACCTTCTTAAGGCTTATTTAAATACCTTTTATACTAATTATAAATCCTAGGAATTCTACTAATTCCTTATAAAATTTATATTTATCTAGGTTAAGGAATAGTTTAATATTTATAAAGTATAATAAAACTTCTTATATATACTATATATAATTATCCTTATCTTTAGAGTATATTAAAATATTATTAAGGTAAGTAATTATTATTTAATTTAAGTATACCCTTAATATATTATTAATTAATACTTAATAGGTTATTAATATATTAATAAGTTTAAATAGTATTACTAGATACTAATAATAACTATAATATATCTAAAATATTATCTTCTATTCTTTACCTTCTTTTATCTAAGTTAAATTATAAGCTCCTTAAAGGTCTAGCTTAGTAAATACTTTTACCTTACTAAGTTAATCCTATAACTTACTAATATTTAGTAAAGGATACTTATTCTTAATTATAATATTATTTAACTTTTAATAGTTAATATATAACCTTAGCTTTCTATCCTTCTTTAGAGTAAAGAGGATTAGATACCCTACTAGTAATTTAGATTCTTAAATAAATCCCTTCTTTAGGTTCTCCTCGATATACCCGCGAAGTACTAAGAGTTCCCTTTCTAAAAGTATATTTATTAGTCTAAATATTAGCTCTCTACTAGGTTTAAGTTTAATCTTATAATCTTATAATTAATACCTAGGTAATACTCTTATAATTATCTCTTCTTTAAAAAGCTACTTCTACCTTTTATATTAATAAGGGATTATAAAAGGTTTATCTTTTCCTTTAATTTCTCTAACTTATTTACTTAGCTAACCTCTATTAATATATATTAAGTTAGATCCTTTCTTTTAAAGGTTATCTTTATTCTTTAAAGTTAAGGTTATATACGCCTTAACTAGTCTATAATTCTACTTCTTATCTATTATTATCTACTATTAATATATAAGTTAGATCCTAGTAATATCTCTAATTTACTAAAATATAAGTACTCCTTTTTACTAATCTATAATAGGATTATATTCCTTTAACTAAGGTATTCTTAAAATAATATAATACGTAGCTATTATAATAATATTAAAAGAAAGCTCTTTATAATAGTATTAAATAATAATAGGTTATAAGATTATCTCCTTATCTACTCTTTCTAATAGTTTTAGTCTATTAACCCCTTATAAATTATATTAATACTTTTTTTTATAAGTAGGTAGGCTAGTTAACTATACTATTTCTTAAGAGATAAAGTTTCTAGTTAATCTAGAATCTATTATTATAATAGTCCTCTAACTATTAATATTTACCGGTATATTTATATATATATTATACTAAGATATATATAAGTACTATATAAGGGTTAATATATTTATCTCCTTATACTTCCCCTTAGTATAAGGGATTACTCTTTTTCTAATAATAGGAGGAATTTAGTAAGTATATATACTATTCTATTAAGTAATACTCTCTAGTATTCTTATTATATTTAAGATATATATAGATAATACTATACTACCTCTAGTTATAACCTAGGAACTACTTTTTATATCTCTTAATTCTAAGGTACTAGTAATAACTTATTACTTTATATTCCTTCTAGTTTTTATATCTATATATAAGAACTATTATAATATTACCTAGCTATATGTTTATTATATAATAGTACTAGTAATAGTATTCTATATATACTATCTAGTATATAATATTATATTCTAGATAGTTTAAATTATTATAATATTTATTTTTAAGTAATATATTACTATACTTTATCTTATACTCTTTAAGCTTAGACTTTCCTTTTAAGCTAGTTTATATTTCTTCTTCTTAATCCTTAGATATTAAGGTATAAGATTTAGATTTATCTAGAGATTTAACTAACTTATTATTATTAACTACTAAATTACTCTATCCTAAATTATCTACTTCTATTTTTTATCCTTACTTATACTTTTCTTTATAAGCCTTATAGTTATCTTCTACCTTAAGTTCTTATATTCTACTTTAGATTTCTTTAAGATATTTATTAGTTTATTTAATATTCTAGCTTCTCTTTATAACTTCTCCCTAAGGCTTATAATAGTATTATTAAGTTTTTTAGATATTTACTACTAGTAGATTAAAGTAAGTAAGTAAATCTATTATAATTATATTAACTTCTTTATTATTAATCTCTAATTTAAGTAGATCTTTTATAAGTCTATTATCCTTAATAGGTACCTTTTCTAGTATATTAAGCTATAGTTATTATATTATATTCTTTAACTTATACTTCCTAGCTATATAGCCTAGCTTACTATAGCTATAATAAGTAATTACTTTCTTACTCCTACTTTACTACTTCTTACCCCTAAATACCCCCTCCTTTACTTTCTTTATAAAGTTAAGTTTTATTAGTATAAGTTTATAAGGATCTCTTTCCTTATAAGTTAGTTAGTAGGGTTTTATAAAATACCCTAATTATTTAAATCCTCTAGTACCTCTATTATACTATTTCTTTATTATTTATTTAAATAACTTATTATTAGTATTAATAGCTTCCTTTATAAGGTTATCTAGGGTATTTATAACTAATCTAGTTCTTATTAGTTTATCCTTAATATTATCTTTTAGTCCTTAATAATATATTATTAGAAGAGTATTATTATCCTAATCTATCTATACTAAGTATTTCTAAAATTAAGTAGAGTACTTTATAACTAATCTTTTTTATATAAGATATTAAATAATATATATTACTACCTTATTCTTATTTAATAGTTGAAAGACTCTTTAAATCTTTACCTTAAACCTAGTAAAGCTTTTAAACTATACTTTAATATTAATATTATTATTATTATTATTATTATTATTATCTTTATACTTCTTCTAGAATAGTCTAACCTATTTCTATATATATCTTTATATATAGGTAATTATAAAGGTAGTTTATTTCTTAGCTAGAAGTTCTATTTCCTAAAAGGTAATATATAATTTAAGTTATATAAGCTAATCTTTAAGTTTATCTCTATCCTTATAATAGAGATCTAGTTATATAATTCTAACTAATTTCTTATTTATATTAGCTATTATTAAACGTCGTTAGCTAACTTAGCTTAGGGTAGGGTAGGTTCTTATCCTAAGGTACTTATCTTAAGGGTATTTAAAGTATTATAACCCAGTCGTCCCTAGGGTTAATAGGTCTAGGGTAGATCTTATAAAGTAGAGTATTAAGGACTAGATAAGTAGGCTTTATATTAAACTAGTCTAAAGGTAAAGGATTATATTTAGTATCTAGGAGATATATTTATATAATAATATAAGTTAAGTATAAAGCTCCTATCTAGATAGAAATCCACGCTATCTATATAATTATAGGAAATCCTACTAAGAGGTATAATTTATATAAATTAAATATCTAACCTATCTAATCTATTATATAGTTTAGGTAGGTCTTCTAACTAATCTATATTACTATAATAAGATATACTCTTACTATATATATTATAAGACCCGTCTAGCTTACTTATAATATAAAGGCCTCCTACTACTAGTAGTAAATCTCTATAAATATTAATTCTATAAATATTATAATTATAATAATAACTATATTATATTATAGGATTCTATAATAATATAATATATAATAATATTAAATCTATAAATTAATTATAATCTTCTCTAGTATTAATTAGATAAGTATAGTAAATAATAGAGTAGTTTTAAGTAGAGAATAGTAAGAAATCTAAGTATTTACTTAAAATAATAATAGTTAAGGATATTTTATTTAAAAGACTTAACTATCTAACTTATAACCTCCTCTAGTATTATATACGTATAACTCTAGAACTCTAGGAGTATATTAGTCTTATATTATATATATTATATCCTTATTATAAAGTTCTTTATTTTATCTTATAATAATTTATATATATCTACCCCTTTTATAATTAATAGTATAGCTTAAACTTATAAGCTAGCCTTTATATATTTTTAACCTTGTTAAATATAATTAATTATTTCTAGTAAAGGTATTTAATTTATAATAGCTAATATAGTAGTATAGAAACCTTATAAGACTATAAGTAATAAAGGTAGTAAGAAGGTTATAAGTCTTAAGTATAATACTATTAAAGGTCTTTTAAGTTTAAATATAACTTAGAAGAAGCTTAAATAAAAGTATAGTAGTATATCTTTATAGCTATTATTCTACTTATTACTTCTAATTAATAAAGTATATAAGCTATTACTCTTTATAAGATCCGCTACTATTAAAAAATTTCTAATCTCCTTATTCTAAAACTCCCTTTTTATAGACTTATTCGCGAGATTACCCTTAAATTATATATAGGTACTAGATTCTAGAGTAAGGTACTTAAGGGCTTATAAGAAGCTTTAGAAGTATTCTTAGTAAATATATTAGAAAGTAAGTTATTTATTTATTTCTAATATAACTAGTATTAATAATTATAGTAGTATTAAACCTATATATTATATACGCGAAGCGTATTATATTAATAATAAGGGATATTTAGTTGTATATATAGATTATAAACTCTTAAAGTTATAGAGTATTTACTCTAATATAGAATATAAGGCCTAAACTTCCTAATAATTAGCGAACTTTAAAATTATAATAATAGGCTTTATTCTCTATATATAATTACTTAATAATTAATATAATATTTATAATATATTATTTCTAGTTATTATTCTAGTTATTATATTTACTTAATATAACTTTTTATACTCCTCTCCCTAGATACTAAGCTCCTCTTAATAATTATAGGATATTCTAGAAATATCCTATCTTAAAAGAAGGTCCTATAAATAATCTATCTTATAGAGTTATCCTATAAAAACCTATACTATCTTATAATAGGATAGGACTAAAATTATTAATCCTATACTATACTATAAGATAGCTAGGGAGACTAATATCTTATACTATCCTATATCTTTCCGGCTAGTATATCTAATATTAGTTTGAATTAGGGGTAATATCTATCTTATTACTAGGTATATAACGCTATTAGAATGATTTATATTAGTCTATTAGTGTATTAGCTTATACTATCGCATTTACAGGCCGCCTACCTACTAAAACATCTAATATACTCTCTACTATTTACCTTACCTACTAATATATCTGATATCAGTCTAAATAGGGGGAAATATCCGTCTTATTACTAGGTATATAATACTATTAGAATGATCTATATCGCTATATAAGTTTATAAGCTAATACTATCGCATTTATAAGCTACCTACCTACTAAAACATCTAATATACTCCCTACTATTCACCTTACCTACTAATATATCTGATATCAGCCTGAATAAAGGGAAATATCCGTCTTATTACTAGATATAGAATGCTATTAGAATAGGTATATATATATAATTTAGCTAATACTATCGTATTTATAAGCCGCCTACCTACTAATATATCTAATATACTCCCTACTATTTACCCTACCTACTAACGTATCTAATATACTCCCTACTATCTACCCTACCTACTAACGTATCTAATATACTCCCTACTATCTACCCTACCTACTAATATATCTAATATACTTCCTACTATCTACCCTACCTACTAACGTGTCTGATATTAGTTTAAATAGAGGGAAATATCCGTGTTATTAATAGCTTATTATATCTAATATACTCCCTACTATTTACCCTACCTACTAATATATCTAATATACTTCCTACTATTCACGTTACCTATTAAATGTCAGGTAGTAGGGGTAATTTTCTAACGTAAAAATCTTGAATTTTTATAGGTATTTTCTACTAATAATATAATATCCTTATTATAATTAAAAGGGCCTTAAGAAGAACTTTTTATAGATTTTATTATAAGGTTACTACTTAGTAAATATAGAAATTCTATATATAATTCTATTCTTATAATTATTAATAGGTATATAAAAATAGTCTAATATCTTTTAACTAAGAATATATATACTATTATTAAATTAACTAAAATCTTATTTAAGAATATAATATTATAATACACCTTATTAATAAGTATTATCTTAGATTAAGAATCCTTATTTATAAGTATCTATTAGTTAGAAGTCTACTATTATATAAAAACAAAGAGATAATTAAGTACTCTATTCTATTTTTTAATAGATAAGTAGATTGAATAATAAAACTAAATATTAATATATTACCTTAGAATATTCTTAAATAAAGAATAAGATAATTAGGTTATATTACTATTAATAGTTAATTTTATATATTATAATAGTATTTATATTATACTAGGTTATATACTATTCTATATAATATATAGGTATATTTTATATATAAAGTAAGAAGTTAAGGATAACTTCTAAAAGGAGGAGTACTTATAATTAAAGATTATATTAAAAAAATCTAAAAGTAAGAGTTATATTAATAAATTAATAGTAAATTATTTAAATAATAGTTATAAAGGTTTATAATAAACTTTATATCCTAAAGTCTTATATAGTAAGAGAACTAGTAATATTAGCTATAAATAACTTAAAGTAGAGAAGATTAAATTAAAAGTTATTATATAAGTATATAAGTCCCTTTAAAGTAGTAGATATAATTAAACATTAAATATACTACTTAAGTCTCTTAATAGTATAAAGAATTTATATTATATTTTATAATTTTTTTTATTAAAATTATATTAAAGCTATTTTAATAAAAGTAAGTAACTATTTATACCTCCTAAAAAACTTATTAATAGTAAAGAATATTATAAAATAAAACAAAAAGTAAAGGTATTTAATACTACTTAATTAAGTAGTCTATTTATAAAATAGAATATAATTAATAGATATTTATTGGGGATATAAATATAAAAGACTTATAAAGGGAATATAATAATATATATATAATAAAGAGATATTAAAAGTAAAATACTAATATATAATTATTATAATAAAATTATCTAATTATAAAGTTAATTTATATAAGGTAAGTTATAAATTATATATCTCTATAATAGAGATTTTGATAAAAAAGAAAATAAGAAAAGAATTAAATTAAAAGGAAAATCTTTATAAGCTAAAAAAAAGAATCTTTACTTAAAGGTATAATATTTATATCTTATAAAGAAAGTATATTAAAGTAAGCTAGAGCTTTTAAGAGAAGATAAGTTAAAGGATAAAGTAATATCCTTAAAGGGGGTAATAAGTAGAGCGGGCGTAATAATAGGTAAAGTAGTAGGAGTATAAAAGGCGTAAGGAGCGTAAGGGATATAAAGGAGGTAAATAGGGGTAGAGGTAATAGTAGTACTAGCGCGGTTATAAGAAGGATAGTTATAAATAATAGGAATAGGAGCGGGTAATATAATAGTAAGAGGTATAACCTCCTCTTTTTTATCTTCCTTATCTTCCTCCTTTAACTCCTCTCTATTATTATTATTATTATTATTATTATTATTATTATTATTATTATTATTATTATTCTCCTCCTAATATATAATTAGCTTATATAAAAATAGTAGGATACTTTAATAATATACTTACCTCCTTTAAGTCCTTATTAACCTTTATTATAATAAGGGTAGTTAGCCCCTCTTATAAAAATTATAATATATATTATAAAAAGTATTACTAAAAAAAATTATTTATTACTTTATTATATCTAAGATCTCCTTTAAAGTAATAGTTATATAACTACCTACTTTTATATTAAGATAAAGTAATTCTTTAGAGGTTTATAACTTATATATAAGCGCCTTATTATACTCCTCTAGTAAAACTATTATTTATACCTTAAGAGTATAGGCGGCGACGCGTATTATAAATATAATATAATAAAGAGACTTCTTACCTTAAAAGGTAATAATAAGATTATAAGTAAAGAGGCTGAATATATAATAATGAAAGGTAAAAGGTACTTATAACTTATTAATATATTATAAATAAAGTATATTAAAATCCTATTATTATAAATTAAATAATAATTTTTTAAAAGGTAGTAGTACTTCTTATAAGCCCTACCTACCTTATAATTATATAGTAACCTAGGGTTTAAACCTAATTACTTAATATACTAGAGGTAATAGAACCTAGAGAGAGCTATAATACTAGTAGTATAATAGGAAGGATATACTATCTATTATAAATATTAGCTATTAAAAGAACTATTAATTAAAGAGAGTATAAAAATAATTTAAAAGAAGTATAAAATAATAAGATATTAATAAGGTTCTTAAATAAATAATATGATAGACTTATATAATAAGGTAATTTATAAGTAATATACTTATAATATATTAAAAATAATAGAAGTCTCTTATAAGATAATACTACTAATAAGAAAGTAAGAATATTAGGTAGAAACTTATAATTATAATTATTATTAATATTAATATTAATATTAATATTACTACTTAATATATAGTACTATATTAGTAACTAATACTTCGCGTTATATTTATATTCTAATAGTAGTTATCTTATAAGATATTAATAGTATTAATATTAAATATATTAGCTTCTATTATTAATATATAATAATATAGCTTAAAGTAACTTATAAGTAAGTTAATATTAATAAAAGAAGTTTAAGTAAATGAAATATAGCTTTATTATATATTATATTATATATAATAACTACGCGGTTTAGTAGTATAATATATATTACCTAATTTTTATACTACTTATTTAAATTATATATTTATATAGTATTATAATAATAAACCTAATTAATAATATATTTTATATTTTATAGTTAATAATATAATAATATAAAGGCTTAGATATATTACTAATATATAATATTACTTATATAATACTATTAATATCCTATTATTATACTTAGAACTCTTTCCCTTATTTCTCTACTAAGGTTTTAAATATTTTTAATAAGTCTTATTATACATAGTAATAATTAGTATTTAAAGATAAATATTCTTAAAGAGGAGGTAATTATTAGGATATTATAATATATCTAGTTAGTATAGCTATAACTTACTAGTAATATTCTAGTAATATTAGTTTAGTTTCTTATTACCCTAAGGGATATCCCTTTATCTAGATATCTAAGAGGCTAGGTAGCTTCTTTAAGGGATATTTAGATAGTCCTCCCTCTACCTCCTTAGAAGGTAGAGATTAGTTCTTCTATAACTATAAAATTAGTAGAGTATTAAATCTACTATTATAATACTACCTACTTACTAGTAGTTTATACTATCTATTCTAGCCCTTAAGAACTAGCCTCCTAGTCTAGTTCCTAATATACTAGGCTATAAATATATTCTCTATATAATACTAGATATACTACTTACTTCTTAGAGTATAAAATATATATTATATAATCTACTATAACTAACTCTAGCTTTATCTTAATTAAATAATAAGAAGTAATAATATTTAGTATAATATTTTAACGCAGGATTTACCTTATTAATAGGTAGACTATTAGTAGGGTATTAAGGGAATAGTACCTCTTATCTTACTCTTTAGAAGTTAAGCTATTACTTCTAAGGTAAGTACTACTACTACTATTAAAATTTATACCCTTATCTCTACCTAGTTGTAAGCCTATTCGTCGCGACTCTTATACTCCTCTAATACTAAGTAGTAGTTCCTTAATAGATAGATAGCTTTTATCTTCTTCTCTACTACTTCTACTTTAGCTACTAATAGGATTAAGTCTATATATTTAAGAGACCTAGAGTTAGCTTATAGTTATTAAGTTATTAACCCTATCTACTACTATATCTTAGAATTATAAGAGTATAACTTACTTTATAAATAATAAAAAAGCTACTAATTTATACTATTAATAATCTTTTACTAGTTAAACTAGCTTTAATAAGGTCTTAGTATAATTACATAGAATCTAAGTTAATTAAAGATATTATATATCTTAAATATAGATAAAGGAGTTATATAAAGAGTTTAAAGTTAAAGATTTAAGATATTTAGAATAGAATAAGATAAGGTTTATATATACTTCTAATAGATTTACTAAGGACTACTAGAATTATATACCCTTTATCCTAGTACCTTTCTTACTTCTTTAAATTATTAATCTCTAGCTATTACTACTTAATTACTAGATCTAGTATACTTAATTCCTATTTATTTATCTTATATTCTACGGTACGCGCTAGCGTACCTCTCCGATAAGTATATTAGGCTTACAAGAAATCTCTTCTAGCGAGAGGCTTGGCGCGGTTCGCGTCCTAGCATTATCGTACTTTCCAACACTCCTACTCGATGACAGCGAGGCCATCTGTTTGTTAGTCACGAATCAGTCGACTCCTACTGGCCTCTAATCCTTGCAGTCCCAGTTGCCTTACAAAGTTCTTAGAACTTGTCTCCCGGTAACGTCTCCGTAAGACTGTCAGCTACTATATCTGCACTGGGAATATAATCCAGTTAAATTAGATTCTTATTATATAGATCTCTAATATAATAATAGGCTACATTAATATACTTCGATTATTCGTAAATATAGGCATTCTTAATTAGTAGATTAGCTGCTTAATTATCTCCCAGGAGTTGCGTTAGAGAGCAGGCTTCGTATTTAACATCTTCGGCAATTGCTATCTAATTTAAATCGGTACCGAGATACTTCTCGAGACCTATGTCTCTGAGGAGTTAAGCTATCCATAAGCCTTCCTTGGCACATGTCGACAGAGCTATATACTTAGCCTCGGTAGTCGAGGTGGTAACCGATTTTTATTTACGACTTATCCATGTAATTGGTCCTCTGCCAAGCATGTAAACATATCCGAGGATTGACTTTCTATTAAGCCTATCGGCAGCGTAGTCGGAATACGAAAAAGCTCTTAGCTTGTGATGTAGACTCCTACTATTTTCAGACTGTCCACATACGATGCCAAGGTTAATAGTAGATCGGAGATATCGAAGTAAACCTTTTAGAGCATGTCTATAATGTACTGCGGGGTCCGTAAGGTATTAACTAACTCGCCTGAGTGTGAAACAGATATCTGGACGAGTATGTATAGCAGTATACATAAGCTTACCGATCTTATATTGATATCCTTTTAAGTCGATAGTACATCGTCTGGTCTAGCTAGTCGAAGCGAGTCATATCCATTCATTGGAAGTTTCGTAGGATCATATTTGTCTGAGCTCATTCGCAGCTCATCGAATATCTAGCTTAGATAGTGTAATTGATCCATGCGAAGCGTGCGTCTCTTGCGGTCCCGAGTTATTCTAATGCTAAGGATTTTCTTCATCTCCCCTAAGTCCTTAACTTTAAATACCTTCTGGAACTCGTTCTTGAACCATTAAACTTATTTCGTACATCGGGCCGCTATATATATGTCGTTAATATACACTAGCAGTGTGACATTCCGCTCTTTGTGACGGAGTATACATGGGTCTGCTGCAGTTTGTTTAAAACCAAGTTTGCGAAGCTCCTTTACGCGCCGTTCGTGTTAGTCTCTGGCTGCCTACTTTAGTCCGTAAAGGCTGCGACAAATCAATAGTACTTGTCCTGGTGCCAAATCAACGCCGGGAGGAGGCTTCATATAGATCACCTCTTTGAGAAACGATTCGGTGAAGGCATTATTAACATCCACCTGGTGACACTCCAAATCCTCTAGTGTAAAAACAACAAGAAACAAGCGCAAGGTATCGAACTTAACAGTTAGTGCAAAGGTATCCGTGTAATCAACCCCGTACATTTATAAGAACCCTCTAGCAACAAGCCTAGCCTTGAGTTTGTCCAGTATGCCGTCCATATGCATCTTTACCTTGAACACCCATTTGCTGGTGACGATATTGGCCCCCTCGGGCGGAACGGCTACGTCCCAGGTCCCGTTGGCAATAAGGGCGGTTAACTCGGCCTGAATGGCTTTGAGCTATAGCTTTCCCCAAATAGGGTCCTTGATCGCGTTCTCGTAGCTCTCAGGCACGGGGATTACAAGTCTGTCAATAAACTCTCTGCTGATCTTGCCTGATGCGGTAGTCAGAGCCCACTCATCGCTCTCTGTATCATCAAAGTCTTGAGCCAGAAGAGCAAGCATTACACGTGCGATTTTGTCTCGATGCTCATCTCGTTCCTCTTCATCTGTCGTATCATCTCGTTTACGTTTGGGAATGGCAACATGTAGAAACTGTTGAACCTTTCTTGACGGGGTCGTGAGAGCTGCCAGCTTTGCGCGCGCAGTCAGACTATTGTCAGATTACAAACCCCCGGCAAGGATCTGTGAATTGCCCGAGTCCATCCTCTCCTCTTATTTTACAAGTCGAGCTCATAACCCTTTAGTATGTATAGGTGGATACCCTATATTATAGCAACGTGGTTAATTGAATATTAATTGATTTTTTTTTTGCTATGTTCTATTTTAGCAAGTGAAAACTTTTCACTTGGTGTGCCAGGGCTGATCCGCGCTAAGCCTACTCAGGTAATCAATATCCTGTTCACGGAGTAGCGGTATTGCTACCACTCATATTCCAACGCGTATTCTACTTACGATCATGAATTCCTCACCAGGCCTCGAGAAAGAAAAGCGTCGATAACTACCATGATGTTACGGTTACCTTTCTAGGGAGTGCCGTGGGTTGGTACTCGTGGAGAGGAGTGTCAAGGACAGGTGCAAGAAGACTTGATTGCTAACTGGGCTTCGTACAAAGGTATTGTATTGAATAGCTAGCTGGTAATCGCAAGTGAATGTCAGGTTGAGCACACAGCTCCTATCTAGAGGGAAAGCACTGCTATCTATATAGACAAAGGAGATGTGGTGCTCGCTGTGTAGAGCTTTGTCGAGGATCATTCTCGACACCCTCGATCGGTCGAGGTTGTCGAGCACTGAACTCGTCTGCCAAGACGTGTCGAGCATGACTACTCGGTTCCCATTGGTGCCGAGTATCACTGCTTGAACGCCTCTGCGTGGTAGTTCTTATCACGCCTGTTACCGTCGTAACAAATGAGACGACATCAACATCGTCAAGCTTCGCGGACGCTAGATCATCTGATATCCATTGGACCCCTTGTGCTTTTCATCCTTCGAGCGCCTTCCGCATCCGAGTCTAAACGCGTCCAAGATCGCTATCACGATTGTGGCCAATGAGAGAAGTGGAAGAAGCTGGCTGATCGAGTAATACCCCTCTTCTCTCTTATCTGCCAGCCATCCGGATTGACTTGTCCATTGTTTGAGCATGAACATGTGGGAAGCGCAGAATATGTCGGTCCCCAGGGACAGCAGAATGATGGAGCCCAGGAGCCATTTCTTTGGACCGCTTCGATGCCAACCTGACCATTTGCATACAAGAGCCAAGAAATCAATAAGTCCGGACAAGCAAAGAAAGAATGTGAGAAAGGCGAACAACCAAATTTGTGGAAGTTTTAAAGTCATGGTAGGTCGTCCTATGTCTGCTAATTGTACCTCCGTCAAAGGCCGTTGCGGATGCCGAGCCCATGGACTCTCTTTGTCGATCAAGTCAGGGTCCAAAAAGCAAGACACCGGCAATAGAACTGCGCTGTCGGGATGTCCTATAGGGGGGAATAGCTCTGGAAAATTGCTATACGGTAGTTTCGTTGTTTGGTAACTCAGGAAGACGGCAGGGAATACGAAAATTATTAGCGTAGACAGGAATCGGAAAGGTCCAGCCCAAGTTTTCCAGAGATTGCCCCATGATGCGGCGAAGACGACTGCAATCGTGGAGCAAGCGAGCAGTATCGAGTCGAGGGCCATGTAGTAATGGTAAACAGACATCGTGCATTTGCCATTTGCCATAAATGTGAGTCCGTACGCCACAGCCAGGATAGTGAGTAGATCAGTACCAGCCAATGATAGGCTGCGAAGGGATGGGTATATGCGAACGAGCCGGTGGTGTTTTAAATCCTTGCGGGCTTTATAGTAGCCGGCGAATAAGACCAGCAAAACCGACAGAAACCAGACGAGAAAAGTCTGGCAAACTAAGGCAGCGTAGATCTAAATGATTGGGGCACGTTTAGTGAACGAACCCTTCACGAAACTCGACAACGGAAAGAATAGCGACGTACTCCAGCACCCGCAAGGTCAGGATCGGACGGAAATTGCTCCTGGCTAAAATTTCCAAATTACGTGACAGAATTTGTCGTGGTATTAAATAGAAGGGCGCAATTCACTGGTGTTTTGCTGTCGAAGCATACCTTCTCAATTTCGAACGAAAACCCTCTAACGCGGTCGCTGACAAGCGTGGCCCAGTACGTCTTCGGCAGCTCCGACATCTTGAGATCAGGATTGCGTTAATAATAGGTGATACAAGAAGATCGGTAGTAAGTGCAGTAGGATAATAGTATCCCTTCGTGGCAAAGGTCGTCGATCGGAGCTGTACAGTAGGCGAATATATACATTGTCTAAGATACGAGGCTGCAGGCAGGTGGCAGCTATTTTGATCCATGAAACATCGACCACAGTCGGAATTGCCAAAAGCCGGATTCTTACACGGCTCCCGCGCCCTTAATGCTTCCTGTGGTCCATTAATTGTTGAAATCGCTGACTTTCAGCCCCGCCGGCGGCTACAACCTGGTGGTGGGGGGCCGATTTTTCCGTCTTGCCATATTATTGGAGCGCCGCACCATAACCCAATCCTCTCGCAGTTACACGACATCAAAGATCCTGCATCTTGTTCATATGGTGTATTCTATGCCACCAGCCTGCTACGGTCCTAGTCAGCACTAAGCACGTAAGGGAAACAAACATTAATACTTTGAAGATGAGAGGGGCTAAGGGTGTGCAAGGTGATGAATAGTTGATGGAACGGTTAATTGATTAGCTATAGACACGTTGGCTATTTGTAGTCCATGCCAAGTATATAGGGCTGATACTGATTTCTAACACTCCCCTTTAGTAGAAAGACCTTATACTCCCCTAAGGCCGTATATATAGCTCCTTATAACTCCTTTAGTATAGCTACTATAACGGTGTAGCTCGCCTTAAAAATGTATTCCTTCTTAAATATCCTACTTTAAAGCCTTATTAAACCTGTAAACCTTTACTTAATATAAGGGAATTAGGAAGAGTACCTATAGATAATATTAATATAAGGTATTATTACTCCTATTTCCTTCTCTTTATCTAAGTATTATAGCCCTTATTTCCTTCCTTTATTATATAAGGTATTATTACTCCTATTTCCTTCTCTTTATTTAAGTATTATAGCCCTTATTTCCTTCCTCTAATATATAGGATACCCTATTAAGAGGGCTCTAGTACGCTTCTACTTATTCCTATTCCTACTCCTTCTAGCTAATAAGGTACCCTTAAACTGTCCTATTACGGCGTTATAATCGATAGCATTTTATAAGAGGGAGGTAGAGTACTATTAAAGACGAGTAATTACCGTAGTAATATATAGCGACTTAGGCGGCTATTAGTACGACGTAAGAATAATATCCCTTGCGAAGGAACCGTTCCTAGGTATAATAGTATAATAGCGCTTAGCTAGGCTTATAACCTAATAAATAGTTAATAGAATAGTTAATTATTTAGCTATAGACACGTTAGCTATTAATAGTCCATGCTAAGTATATAGGGCTGATACTGATTTCTAATACAAGGTATACCTGATTTAGCGTGTGTAATATCTTTGCGAAAGCTTGGCGTTGCGCGACGTCCACGCCACCACCTGATTTTATATGAGATGTAAGACTAAAAGTATTCCTAATCATACCCAATCAACCCAAATCATTAAAATCATATATAACGACGTTGGTCTATCCTCTAGATGCATATATAGGTTCTATACTAACGTCCCTAGGCCTTCTATACGCTATGCCGAGAAGAATAATCGATACAACGTCGAGGGCTAGGGCCGTCCATCTACTTCATGCCCATTGGAAGCCCGCAGCTATCGCCACCCAGCTATATTGCCATCAATCGACCGTCTACCGATGAGAGCAACGACTCCAGGCCTACCGGACTATTGATATAGTCAATCCCCTCCCTGTCGGTCGTTCACGTCGAATCGCTAAAGCCGCAAAGGAGGCCCTGTTAGAATATCAGAGGCAAAAACCCTGGGCGTACCAGGATGAGCTGGCGATCTTTCTAGAAGAAGAATGGGATATCTACGTCAATCGGTCGACTATCTCTCGGTTCTTGAAGAGCTCAGGGATCAGTCGTAAGTAAGGGCAGCGGATTGGGCATACACAGAGTCAGGCCTTACGTACTGATTGGCAGAGCTTCTTACTTGACGTAACTGCTGAGCAATAAGTCTTTATCGACGAGTCGATATTCAGGCAGCAGACGGGCTGGCGGGCTATGGCGTATGCTCCTATTGGTCAGCCAGCTCGGTGGAGTGATGATATGAGGAGGGGGGATACCTGGAGCATACTTCCTGTTACGTTCAGATAGCTGTCCTGTCAGGACACTTGTCCTGTCCACAGTATGGACAGGACACCAGTCCTGATATACCCCTTTCTCCCTCTTCTTAGATAGAGGAACGAATGAACTACTATCATCCACATGTCTGTCCATAACAAATGGTAGCAACGCCTCTGTGTCGCCAGTTCAATAAGCACCAACACCCTGTTTATTGATACCATCGATCCAGGCCTTAAGCTACTCGCCCTATACAGAGCTCCATCAGCTTTGTGTACCAGTCCTTTCCCCCTCCTCGGCCAATCAATCGACCTCTTCGTTGAGCACGTCGATATACTCGCCCCGTACAGAGCTCCATCAGCTTTGTGCATCACCTAGTCCTCCACCAAGCCACCGCTTCCGCTACAGAACGACTGCTTCCCCTACGTCGTCCTAGACAGCTGCCCCATCTCCACCAACGTAAAGGCCAGAGGGGCAGTATTACATCCCCCAAGCAGGATACAAGGCCCTTGTTGTAGGACCCTTTTACTAGGAAGTCTTCAACCAGGCTATTAATCGTTTCCAACGGTTACCATCATCCTGGCTTCATCACACCAGGAGACGATTGCCCTAGCATTCAATTTCAACGACTTCCTCAAGACAGATCATTATTACACGGATCTAATTAACAGGAATCACCGTACCCTCATTGAACGCATCGTCAAAAACAACCTCAGGCCGGCTATAGAGCGAAACTCGAGCTTAGCGATTCCAAGTTCTCGAGATCAAAGACAACGAGCGAGATCCAGCTCCATCGAAGCCCAACCACGTTGGCCTCCTGACTGGGCTTTGGACAGAGCGTCACTACGCACGGCAGTCGCTGAGTTTGACCGGGCAACGAAGGAGGCCCATGAGCTGCAGCAGATCGATCGCGCGTTCAGTATATCCTCGAGTGACCTACTAGCACGTTGCGCTATATATGGTATACTAGGCGTAGAAAAAACACAGCTAGCCTTGAGATTTATAAGTTATACGTTTAAAAGAAGTTAATATACCTATATATTTTAAGTATCTATAGCATTTATAAAGAAGTTAACTTAGGACTTCTCTAAGCTAGTAGATATTCTCTGTTTTCCTAGGTAGTATACTTTAAATTAGGTTACTAAGCTTATAATAGTACAGGCTTAGTTAAAAGACCTAATTATAGTAATAAGCTAGTTAGTTATTCTTAATAATATAACTTAGGAGATATTTATAATACTTTATAATATCTATAAAGAAATAGTAGAAGAAGGCTTCTATTTACTACTTAGATTATAAAGACTATAGATATATTTACTTCTCCTAGGTAATTATTATAGCTTACTATATAGCTACTAGGGATAAGTAATATAGTAGTAATACTCTTAGCTAGTACTAGAATAGAGTAAGAGGATAGAAGGGCTTGTTAGTAAAATCTCAACTCGCCCCTATACCTGTAGGCCTAGGGCCGGCCCTAGGGGCCCTAGGCTAGCTCTAGGCCTGTTACAGCGTATTACAAGGCCTTAGGGCCGCTCTAGGCTCTAAGGGTTATATTACGTAACTACTAACTAAGTAATATTTCTAAAACCTATTAGTTAGTAGATTTTAGGAAGTTATATAACTAATTACTAAGTGAAACTATATTATATAACTACTTATTAAGTAGAACTTTAAAATTTTCAATATTCTATAATTAATAAGTAGCTTAAGTAGTATATCCTAGAGCTACCCTTAATACTACCTTAAAAGTAACCGTAGAATTAATTAATTTAGGTGATTTCTACGTAGGAGTTATATACTAGGGTAGCCTGTATTAGGGGTTAATAGTATAGTAGCGACGGCGTTAATAATATAATAGCGTTACTATTATAGGTACTATTATAAGTATATTAATACTATTACTATTAGGATATCTTAATATATCTAGCTAGTATAATACGGCTTACTAGCGATATCCTAGTAGTATTAGTTCGGCTTCTTATTATCCTAACGGATATCCTTTTATCTAGATATCTAAGAGGCTAGGTAGCTTCCTTAAGGGGTATTTAGATAGTCCTCCCTCTACCTCCTTAGAAGGTAGAGATTAGTTCTTTAATAACTATAAAGTTATTAGAGTATTAAGTTTACCTTTATAATACTACCTACTTGCTAGTAGTTTATACTATCTATTCTAGCCCTTAGGAACTAGCCTTCTAGTCTAGTTCCTAACAATTACCTAGCGTCTAGAAGCCTAGTTATAAGGGGCGTAATACTATTACCTAGCGCTTAGAAACCTAATTATAGGATCCTGTAGCGCTACTACTTAGCGCCTGAAAGCTTAATCTTAGAGTAGCCCTAGGCGGAGTATATCTACCTCTATAACCCTAGGGTAAGCTTTCTTAGCCTAGGGCCTACCTAGGACTAGCCTTATATACCCCTCTAGAATCTTAGAAATTACTAACGTTATAAGTTATCTTCTTACTATAATAGAATATCTGTAATTTAAGATCTTAAGCTTATTATAACTTATTAGTTAGTTAATAAGTCTCCTAGTTACCCCTCTAGAACTAGTATAAATATTAGAACTTAGATATTTCTTTATATTCTACCTACTTATATATTAATACTTTATAATATTTTCTATTTAAATAAAGTTATATAACTTATTTTTAGCTATCTAAAGCTTTAAAAATTATAGTAATTAGTATAGTAGTTTAAAAGATATTTTAGAATAAATAGATTTACCTACTAAGTTCTATATACTAATAGCTAGAATATAGATTATAAATAATAAAAATCCTACTATTATTTATATTTTACTTATTTTATAATAATACCTACTAATGTATTATATTAGTAAGATCTTAACTCGCCCCTATACTCTTAGTAAAGGCCTTATACCCGCAGGCCTAGGGCCGGCCCTAGGGGCCCCGGGCTAGCTCCGGGCTCCAAGGGCAGCGTCACGTGACTGCTAACTAAGTAATATTTCTAAAATCTACTAGTTTATAGATTCTAGAGAATCATGTGACTACTTACTAAGTGAACCCATGTCACGTGACTAGTTACTAAGTAGAACTTCAAAAGTTTTAATATTCTATAATCGACGGGGGACTCGGGTAGCGTACCCTGGAGCCACCCCCAACGCCACCCTAAAAGCGACCCCGGAATCAATCGATTCAGCCGATTTCTACGCGGGGGCGATACGCTAGGGTAGGCCTATATAGGGGTTAATAGCGTGGTAGCTATATTAACTCGGGGTAGTTAATAATATAATAGCGTTACTATTATAGGTACTTTAACGCTATTACCTAGCGCCTAGAAGCCTAATTATAGGATGCCGTAATACTATTACGTAGCGCCCGGAAGCTTAATCTTAGGGCGGCCCTAGGCGCTAGGTTGGTTGCCCTTGCTACCCCTAGAGCCCTAGGCGGACTCGTATCTGCCCCTACCGCCCCAGGGCAAGCTTTCTTAAACCACGGCCCTGGGGGCCCGGGGCGGCCCGGGGCCGGCCCTAGGTACCCCTCCGGGTTTTCAGAAATTACCGACGTAGCTATTAGTTTTAATAGGAGGTATTATCTATCTTATTACTAGGTATATAATACTATTAGAATAATCTATATTAGTCTATTAGTAGACTAACCGCGTCGGGTCGGTACTTCGAACTCGAGTCGGGTTCCTAACTCGACTCTTAGCGAGTTAATACTAAATTCCTAGCCTAAGTATTCGGGTTAGTACTAAGAGTTAGTACCGAGTATTTAAGTTAATACTATAAGCTAGTACTAAGTATTAGTACTGAAGTATTAACTCGACTCGCTAAGATATTAGTTCTACTATATTATTTTACTAAGACTATTATATTAGGAATATTTTTTATTTATAATAGTATTTCGTACTATATATATAACTTACTAATAGATTACTAAGCGTTATTATTATTACTAACTAGGTAATTCTTAATAGTAAATAAGATGATATAGAAAGGTAATAGTTAATTAGCTATTCCTATAGATATAATAATTATAATATTATTAGTATTTTTTATCTATAATAGTATTTACTATTATATCTATAGTTTACTACTATATTACTAAGTATTATTATTATTATTACCTAGCCTAACCTAGGTAATTCTTTAAGGTAATGCAAAAAGGTAATATATATCCCTAGGAAACTAAAGGGGGTAGTAAAATTCTAATTAAAAAAAATCTATTTTTAGTATAGGGGTAATTCTAGAAAACTTTTAGGGTTCCTTACTATTTTATTAGGGGCTTGGCGTATTAGCGATACCTTGGCGAGTCGGGTCGGGTTAACCCGACTCGCTAAGGTACTAAGGGCTTTTCGGGTTAATACCGGAAACTAGTACCGAGTATTCAGGTCGGTACCTAAATAGGTACTAAGTATTCGGGTCGGTACTAATCTATAGTACTAAAACCCGACTTGATAGTTAGTCTATCTATTAGTATATTAGCTAATACTATTATATTTATAAGCTACCTACCTACTAAAACATTTATTATACTCCCTACTATTTATATTACCTACTAATATATCTAATATTAGTCTAAATAAGAGGTAATATCTATCTTATTACTAGGTATATAATGCTATTAGAATGATTTATATTAGTCTATTAGTATATTAGCTAATACTATCGTATTTATAAGCTACCTACCTATTAAAATATCTAATATACTCCCTACTATTTATATTACCTACTAATATAGTCTATATAATATAGCTAATACTATTATATATATAAGCTACCTACTAATATATCTAATATTAGTCTAAATAAGGGGTAATATTTATCTTATTACTAGGTATATAATACTATTAGAATAGGTATATCTATATAATATAGCTAATACTATTATATATATAAGCTACCTACTAATATATCTAATATACTTCCTACTATCTATATTACCTACTAATATATCTAATATACTTCCTACTATCTATATTACCTACTAATATATCTAATATAAGTTTAAATAAGGGGAAATATCTATCTTATTAATAGCTTAGTATATCTAATATACTTCCTACTATTTACTCTACCTACTAATATATCTGATATTAGTTTAAATAGGGGGAAATATCTATCTTATTAATAGCCTAGTATATCTAATATACTCTCTACTATTTACCCTACCTACTAATATATCTTATATACTCTCTATTATCTATCCTACCTACTAATATATTTAATATTAGTCTGAAAAGAGGGAAATATCTATATTATTAATAGCCTAGTATATCTAATATACTCCCCGCTATTTATATTACCTATTAAATACTAGGTAGTAGGGGTAATTTCCTAACGTAAAAATCTTGAATTTTTACAGGTATTTTCTAGTATAGTTATAGAATAAGTTATTTAGTTAGTTAGAAATCTACCTAGTAATTAATTAAGCTATATTATTTATTAGGATTATAGGAAGTAGTATAAATAAAATACTTAATATATATAGAAGTAAGGAGGTAGTTAAGATAAGAAAAGCTTTATAAATCCTATTAAAGGAAGGCTAATTATAACCTAGATCCTTTTATAAGAGAATAATCTCTTATATTATAAATAGAAATTAGTAGTAGCTACTTTTATACTAGCTTTAAATAAATTAAAAGAGATAGCTCCTAGTACTTTAACTTATCTTTAAGTCCTCTACTTTTATAACTCTAAAAATATTCTAATAAGTATCTTTATATAAGGATATAGTATATTATACTAAGAAGACTAGTATAATATACCTTTAATATAACTATATAATAAGCTTAAAGTAATAGAAGATTTATTTTAATTTCAAATACACCTCTTTAAGGTAATTTAGAAGGTCTAGTAACTATCTTTAATAGCTTATATATTAAAGGGATCTAAGTGTATAATATAAATTTATAATCTAGTCTAACTTCTCTTATAATTAAAGCTTATAATTAATATAAAATAAGGGTAATAATTTAAAGTAGTTATATATAATTTATATAGCCTTTAAAGATATTAGTAATTACTAGTCTTTATAAAATTAGAGCTAATATAATTAATTTATTAGTTATATTAAATCCCTAGAAGCCTTTATTAAGGAGTATAAGCTTATAAATATAAGACTCTTAGATTTAAGTATATAATTTATAATTTATAATTTATCTTAATATATATAAGCTCTATTAGAAAGTAGTAAATTAGAATAAATAGATATAAGACTAGAAGAGAATTATCTTAGATAAGAAGTATCCCTTTATACTAAGTAGTATAGCTAATTTAGCCTTAATATACTAGAACTAGAGATACTAGAAGGAGGCTAAGAAGTTATAAGTATAAGTAATAGAGATAAGTAAGAGGGTACTTAGTAAGAAGTATCCTAATATATTAATTAGTATAGCTAATCTAGCCTCGATATACTAGAACTAGGGACGCTGGAAGGAGGCTGAGGAGCTGGAAGTACGGTTTGAAAACACGCCTCGGGAGGTAGCAAGGATAATCCGGTATCGTATAGCCTCATCTTTTGTCTCATATAATTTATCGCCTTCCGCGCAACGTTGGATGGGTCGAATGGATCAACGTCGAGAAACGAGTCATGCTTCCAGATATCTCCCTCACGGACTCTAAACGTAATACGGACCTGGGTGGTGTTTAGACTGGTGTCCACCGAGTCGACTCTCTTCTGATACTGTGACGGCGTTCGAATCAGAGCTGACGTCGTCATCTTTTCCCCTGTTTCCTGCGCATGGTCACGGGGTTGCACCTCTTCCCTCTGGTCCACAGCCGCAGACAATACTATACCACCGCCTCGAACCTGACTATTCCCGTGGTCACTGCTGGAGGCAGGTAGACCATCACGATGTGGTGAGTCATCCACAGCCGCCTTCAAATCAATTTGCATCCTACGTTTTAAGGTCTCCGGTCTTCCTATTTCTTCCTCGTTGAGTGAGTCTTGGTCGAGGAGAGCTTCTTGTTCGATCCCCTGTCGCTCGTCTCTCTCTCGTTCCATTTCTTCCATCCGCGATTCCCTCTCAAAAGCTGGAGAGACAAAAGCCGGCGAAGGTAGAGCGGGAGAGACAGCTGATTACGGCGGCAGTTATAGATATGCGTACTCCGTCAAGGTTTATATAGACTGCGACCGTTAGGTTTCTACTAATCTAACGGATAATAAGGTTTATACCTGATTATCTCTATACTATAGCCCTCTACTAGGCAGGCCCTATTAATAGACTTCTCTCTAGGCTAGTATAAGATTATATAGTCTTAAGATATAAGGGAATATAAATATATAATAGCTTATCTATACTCTTCCTTAGATATAACTTTATCTAAGATTATTATCTATATAAGGTAACTATATTCTAGTATTACTAGTAAAAGAATCTCTAAGAGGTTTATATATTTATTATTATTAGAATATACCCTCCTATAAGTCTTAACTTTCTAGTCCTATTACTACTAGACTTACTTAAGTTAATATTATAATAGACTCTTCTTTATAAAGCTAGCTTAATAACTATAGACTTTATTTTTAACTACTTTAATTTAAGACGCCGTACTATTTCCTTTTTTAATTTAGTAGACTTAGCTTTTAAATTCTTATAATTATAAATCCTATCTAATTATATCCTCTTTATTAGCTAGTAGTCTATTTAGAAGTCTCTTTTTATAAGACTTAGTAAAGGATTAATAGTAATTAATATAATTATATTAAGTAGATTTATTTAAGAAGGCTAATCTTTTATTAATAAAAGAGGTATTTACTATATAAGTTTAGTTATATATATAAGGATTAGTTTAATTAATATACTAGGATTATTTAACTTTAGTATACCTCCCTAGATTATTTATTTATTAGTAAAACTAGATTCTATATCTTATATATTTCTTAAGACTACTTACTATTAACCTTCTTACTAAGGTAGTAATATATAATATAAATAGTAATATTACTAAAGTATTCTAAGAGATTTAATATAGACTTTAGAATATAATTAAAGGCTCTCTTTAGAAGTAGCTCTTTAGTATTACTATATTATATAGTAGTATTATAAAGTATAAGTAGAGCCTTTATAGAATTATTCTTCTATTAAAGAATAAGCTTATCTTTATTTAGAGGTATTATAACTACTATAGATCTTTAAAGGAATTTATACCTTAAATAGTATTATCTATAAGAGTTAAAGTAAGTAGTTAGTAGATACTAGGTATTATTATAAAGTAGCTTACTATCTTAACTAGTAAATATACTATACCTTTAAAAGTAAATTATTATTAGTAAATATATATAAGATAATATAGAATAAATATTATATAGTATTCTTAGAGTCGCGGTTATTTTTTACCTAATACTAGTTAATCTAATAGATTACCTTCTACCTACTACTAGGGATATATTTTAGAATAAGGTTAATATCTTATAAATAATTAGTAAACTACCCCCCCTCTTAAATTACTTTAAAGAGATCTACCTAATATTAAAGGCCCCCTTTATCTTTATTCTCCTTCTTAGAAAAGAAGGCGCTAATTCTTACTTCTATCTAATAGAAGATAGTAATTATAAAGGGATTTTAAACTTTATTATATAGATAGATAAATTAGACGGTATTAATAGTCTAGAATATATTAGTAAACTAAATCAGCTCCTTTTTACTAAATAAATACTTTAGCTTTCTCTTATTTATAACTAGGCCTTCTTTAATTAAGGTATTTCTAGTCTACTAATAGAGTAATATTTAACTCTAAGGATATTAGATATTATTATAGTATATACTAATATTATATACTATATATCTATCCTCTTTATTAATATAGTTACATGTTACTTAAGTAAGTCTATTAAAATACTACTCTATAAATATATTTATTAAATTAATAGTAATCTTTTTCTATCTATTATTAATAATTCCTTAGCTAGTAGTAATAATAAAGTAAAGAAAGTCTTATAAGTCTTATTCTATATATAGACGCTTAATAGTTTAATAATATAAGGATAATTAATATTACCTAAGATTAAGAGATTCTAGAGCTTAAGTTTAGAGTAAGACTTAGGGGTTCTTCTTCTATTTATATAAAAGTCTAGACTTTTATATATACTAGTAAATATTAAAAATACCCTCTAATATCTTTAAAATCTAGTCTTACTTTACTATTCTTACCTTTAAAGTAGTAGTAGGTATTATATATTATAATCTTATATACTATATTAAGTCTACCTCTAACCTTTAGCTTTTTATTAAGAATAAGTAGGATTATTTTATCCTTAAAATCCCTAAGAATAATACTTTAGAAGAAAATAAGTATTATATACTCTTATTACTCCTTATAAAACTTCTTTATAATATTCTTATAAAAAATACTTAATAAGTATTCCTTACTAAATAGAAGCCTTTAATTAAGGTTATATTAATCTTAATCTTAATTTACTTTAATAGGTTTAAATATTAAGTTAATATATCTAGTTTATATAAAGATTTTAAATACTTATAAATTACCTCCTAAGATATAATTTTTTATACTATAATACTTATACTACTTAATCTTACTTTCCTTAAGTACTCTTTAAATAGCTCTTAAAGTAATAATATTATTAAGAGTATTTACTAGAATAAAATTATTATTATTATAATTATTATAATAGAGGTTATTAATCTTATCTCTAAGCTACTTTATAATTAGTATATTATAACTTTACTAAAGACTACTAGTATATAGAATCTATATTTAGTAAATAAATATAATAGAGCTATACTCTAGCTATTATTCCTTTATAAATCTTCTACTAGCTTTTCTTTTTTAGCCTTAACTTAGTTAGAGTTAATCTATTATTAAAATAATAATTAGAGTAGGATATACCTTAATTAAATTCCTTAAAATTAAAAAAACTACGTCTTTATTTTATACCTAAAGATAAATAAGTGTAATTACTTTATTAGTTAAAAGTAAATCTTATATTAACCTTAAAGTTATTATCTTTAAAAAGTCTTTTAAGGCTCTAGGTAAGTATAACCTTATTAATATATTAAAGTAAGAGTATTTATATTTCTATACTAGAATATTAATATTTACAAGTAATAAAATTACTATTATTAAAAATAATTCTAGTTTTATAAGGAAGTATAAGCCCTTTTATAACCTATTCTCTTTATAACTTATAATAATAACTTTAAAAGATTAGTTTACTTCTTAAGAATACCTTAAGAGCGCCTAGGCTTATTTAGGTTATACTACCCTATTATACTAGTAGAGATATTTTAAGGCTTCTAACTACTTACTTTATACTATATCTATTTAAGACGTCTATTATAAAAGGCTAAAATATACTTAGATATATCTTTATACTATAGTATTATACTTATAAGCTAAGCTAGTAGGCTAATATATTTTAACTATTTCTACTATAAAGAGCTTATAAGCTATCTACTACCTAGGACTTATTTTTTTCTATAGGTAGCCCCCTTCTATAGCCCCTACTAGGAATTATACCTAATTAGTACCTTATATACTTTACCTTATTAGTATAATATAGGTTAAACTATACTAGTAATATCCTATTAAATTACTACTTAGGTTTATAATTTAATTAAACGCTTACTAACTATAAGGGGCTTACTACTAATATTATATAAAAAGACGGAGAAAATAGAGAAGATAAAAAGATAAGAATATAAGGTAGAGATTTAAAGGTAGTATAATAGTAAAAATATATTTCACTTATACCTTTAATACTAAGGGCCTAGGAGAAGGCGAGGTAAATTACGTAATATAGTAGTAGTAAGTTGGAGTATAATATAGTTCTATATATAATTAAAGGTTAGTAGCTAGTTACTATACTATACTAATTAGGTATAATTATAAGCGGGGGGTTATAAGAAGGAGGCTACTTATAATCTAAGACTAGTAAGAAATAACTAGTTATAATAGCTTATAGCTCTATTAGCTTAATTATATAGCTAAGAGCTTCTATTACTATATAAGAAAGCTTACTTCTACTATTATATATTTCTCTATTTATAAGATATTTATAAGGATAGTAGATCTTATTTAAATCCCTCTCCTAATATTTATTTATATTATACCTAATTGTTTCCCGCCTTATAATTACTTACTATAAGGTAATTAGTAAAGAATTATTAAGACTATTTAAACTTAAGGAGATAAATATTAAGATTTTATATATAAAATTAAAATATCTAGGTATAACTATTATTATTAAAGTTAGGCTTATAATACTAATAATATAATATAATTAGAATCTAGATATATAAGTTAAGTATATAGCTTTAATATATAAATACTTAATTAACTTAATACTAAATTCTATATTAATATCTAATTTAGTATAAGGTTAATATAGAAGATATATTATATAGTAGATTCTTATACCTAATAATAGCTTATAGCTAATTTTTAAAAAAGCTTAGTATTATAATTGTTCTTCTAGAAGAGGCTTTAAATTATATTAGAAGCCTTTAAAAGTATATATATATAAAAGCGTATATCTCCTAATATATTATATATTCTTTACGAGTTTAGCTTAAAAATAAATAATAGCCTACTTTAATATAATTTATTCTAGAGTTATAAATCTAATAAGTAAATATTATAATATTATAATATCGCTAGATTATACTTTAAATTTAAGGCTAATATATAAAGAACTTTATTATATTAACTACTTTATTAAATAGAATAGTAGAAGCTAAGATAACTTATAGTCTTTAAGATAAACTAGTATATATTAATAAATCTATTTTAATATAAGTTACTTAAGTTCTATCTTCTTTACTATAATAGAATATCTCTAATTTTAGACCTTAAGCTTATTATAACTTATTAGTTAGTTAATAAGTCCCCTAGATTCCTTTCCTAGACTAGCGCGAATATTAAATCTCTAATAATTCTTCTTATTCTACCTACTTATATAATAACGCTTTATAATATTTTTTATTTAAATAAAGTTATATTACTTACTTTTAACTATCTAATACTTTAGAATTAATAAGAATTAATATAGTAGTTTAAAAGATATATTAGAATAAATAGATTTACCTACTAATACTAGTCTAACTATCTAATATCTTAATATATTCCTACCGCCTAACTAATTTTTTCTTTTTACTTTTCTTTTATTATTAAATACCTTATTATAGATATTATTCCTCCCCTTTATAATCTACGCCTTATAAGCTATACTAATTATCTTTAAAGTATATATTATTACCCTTCTTATATTAAATATAGCTCCTCTAGCTCCCTATTAATACCTTTTAAGCGCGTAGCTCTTTCTAAGCTATACCCTAATACTATTAATAAGAGGGTTAAATCTTATAAGAGTAATAGTATAAGGTGTATTAAACGTTTAAAAGAGATTATTTTAAGAACCTAGGTTAGATCTAGGAACCTATTAGTAAACCTTAGAGATATTATATTAATAGAACCTCGCCTTAAAGAAATACTATTAGATACTTATCTTAATAGCTACCTTAATAAGGGTATTACTCCTTAATAGCGTATAATAGTTATTAATATAACTATTTAAGTAGTTATTCTACTAAGGAACCCCTAATAACCTACTCCCCCTATTTTTAAAGAGACCCCCTAAGATATTACTCCTCTACTAGCTCCTAAATATTATCTAGAAATATATTACTAGTATACCTACTAGTAGGCTAATAAAGATAATAATATTAAGTACTAACCCCTTATTTAATAAGGCTTATACTAGTAGTAAAATAATATATATTAAGGGTAGATACTAGGCTAGAGATATTAAGTATATAAGGATCCTTATATAATAAGAGATATAGAGCTTTACTAGATTAATAAATTATTTAATATAACTAGTAATATATACCCCTATTATAATATACTATTATAGGAAAATAAGTATAATAGCTTAGAGGATAGTTAATAGCTATATTATAATAGTAGGAAGATTAACTAGCTATACCCTAACTAATTATATAAGCTAGCTAATATTAATATATTACTTAAGAGGTTAGGAAAGGAGGTTAAGGTTAATATATAATTAATTAATAGATTACGAAGTAATATAGATAATATTATTATTAAGAGATAATTTATAAGAAGGAGGATTATATATAGTAAAGAATTTTTAGATAATATTATTATTTATAATAACTATCTATCCTTTACTAGTAAAGGTATAACTAATATTAATACCTATATTAATTAAATTACCTTCTAGATCTAGGGGTCTATTTATTATCTAATAGGTCCTCTTATTACTAATAATAGCCTTAAGCTAAGATTTACCTAGATCTATATACTAAATAATATATAGAAGTAACTAGATATTTACTATTAATATTTTAATATTTTAAATTAAGATACCTTTACTTCTACTTAATATACCCTCTAGTCTATTAACCTATACGTCTAGGGGTTTAAATTATACTATAATTACCTTAAGGAGGACAAATATTCATATCTAATAGCTAAATATTAAATAATAGGATAAGAGTACTTATAATTACCTTACCTTTATAGAAGTTACTTACATTATAATAACTCCTAATAATATTATAAGAGGCTAGATTAAGTAGGATATTTATATTAAAACTATTAAGAGAGGCTTTATATTAATTCCTAATTAATATCCTTCTTATATAGCCCTCTAATATCTACTCCTATTTCTATTTAGTAAATAATTATAGTATAACCGCCTCCTATTAGCTAGCTATTAGCTTCTAGGTAACTATCTACTATATATATTACGACGGAACTATATTATTAATACACTTACCTAGTATACCTTAATTAGTAATAATAATAAACTAGAGTAGAAAGAGGGTAGTAACCCTAAGTAGGAACTAGACTAGTATATTACTAGTAAGTATATACCTTAAGGTTATAATAGGTCTTAGTAAGTAATAATATATTAATATTATATAAAATAGATATAAGTAAGACTATTTAATATATTTCCCTAGTTATTTTCTAGACTTAAATCTACTTAATTATAAATAGTTCTAAATAATTTAGATAATACTTAGAGGATAGTTAATATAATCTAAATAATTAGCTAATTAATATCTAGATCTAGCCTAGTTTCTTTAACTATACTATTAATAGTAGATATCTATTTAACTACTAGGCTACTAATATCTAGATATTAATAGAGCTTAATAACTTATAAACTAACTATTAAGTTAGGTTTTAGTACTATAAGTTAGTACTAACCTTAATACCTAGTACTACTTTAAGTACTAACCTAAATACTTAGTACCTATTTCTAGTATTAACTTAAAAAGCCCTTAGTACCTTAATAACTTAGATTAGACTAATCTAACTCGCTAAGGTATTACTAAGAAGCTAAGCTACTAATAAAATAGTAAGGGGTACTAAAATAGTATCCTTATAATATAAATTAAAATAGTTTTATATAATTAAGAATTATTTTATATCTAATATCCTTTATATATCCTTTATGATTATATAATAGTCTATATTACTATTCTATATTATCCTATTATTTCTCGCCTCTAGGATTTATAATATATTAGTCCCTCTAGAAGTATTAAGTTCTACTAGCTCTAGTAATAAAACTATTTAATTAGGATTTAATAATCTTAATATAAATAATTTTATATTAAGTAGTATTTATCCTAGCTAATCTATAATTTAGGTTAGATATAGTATATTAAATAGATTCTTTTAAGAAAAGAGAGTACTTCTTTAAGATACTATTTAAAGCTATTAAGAAAGATTTTCTAGATTTAATTCTTATAAGGAATAATATATATATTAAATAGAGTTAATATACTAAAGTCTAGTTTAAAGTATAGTAGTAGTAAATAGCTATTAATTAAAGTATTAAAATAAAGTCTAGTACTAAGATTAAGGGTCTACTCTAGATTAAAAAGATTATATTAAGTAAATAAGCTAATATTTAAGATAACTTTACCTAAATTACTTCTATAATTAAAGGATTACTAAAGATTACTTATAAGAAGTATAATAAAGTTCTAGACTACTTAATAGCTACTAGTAATTTAAGTACTTCTAATATAACGAAATATCTTAAAATAAATAAATTTTTTTTTATATAAATAGCTTAACTTATTATTATAAATAGAACTTTCTTTAAATTAGATAAGTTATCTATAATAATATAAAATAGTAATATAAAACTAATTATCTAGGATAATAATAGAAGAAAAGTAATATTAGATTTTCTACTAACTTTTCTTAAGAGAAGTAGAATAAATAATTATATAAATACTTTCTTACCTTAAATTAGTCTTTTTATACTATTAATTAATTAGAGTTATAGTAATTATTATTAATAGCTTATCTAGATATAACCCTAATCTATTATACTAAATTATAAAGTATAATCTTTTAGATTTTAAAGGAATATATGTAAAGATTAAAGTAGATTTAAAATATCCCTAATATATTTTTCTTATACTAGATACCTAATTAAGTTCTTAGAAGGTCGCCTATCTTAGAGTACTAGTCTACTATATTAATACTAATTTTTAATATTAGGAATATCTTATTACTTTTATACTACTTAATATCTATTATTCTAGATATTTACTTATAATAGAAATAATAAAGATATTAATTATTTATAGAATTAAAGATAAGCTTTTTAAGATTATTATTAATGATATTAATAATAATAGAATATTAAAAAATAAACTAGAGAAATCTATTACTTAGTAAGATACTTAGTAGGATAAATTATTAAACTTTATTCCTTATTTAACTTATATCTTTAACCTTATAATATAAGACTTTTTTAAAGCCTTAAACTTAGAAGCTTTAAGTAATATAATAGTATTATCAGAGGATACTTAAGTTAAAGATATTTAAGTAAATATAAGACTATCTACTATTATTAAGAAGGTATAGTATTATAAAGGTAATATAAATAGGTAATATATTTATTAATATTTAGAATATATCCGCGCTCTTATAATAGCTATTAACTTATCTTCTTAATAAAAGCTTTATTATATATAGCTATAAAAAAGCTCTATTAGAAGACCTTAAAAACTTATATTAGATATTTATATTTATTAGAATTTTACCTACTTTATACTTTATTATATATATTAACTATATAACTTTTTTAATATTTAGGTAGATAAAAATTTAATAAATCTAAAAATAAATAAGATTAACCTTAATAAATATAAATAGTTAATTATCTTATTACTTAGAAATTATTAAATCCTATTTATTAACTTACTATAATAGTCTCTTAGATAATAAATATAGGTTTATATTTAAGTTTCTAATTATATAATACTCTTTTTAACTACTTTAATAATATAGAAATAATAATATATAATAGTAAGATTATTAATAAAGTAAGTATTATTTATACTTATAAAGTAGCCTTAGTAAAACTTACTAAGTATTATTTTAAAATAGAAGGTAAAGATAGATTAATATATAACCTTATCAATATTCTAGACCCTTCTATAAAACTAAGTCTATATAAGACTTAAGATAAATAAGAGGAGTTAAATAATAATAAGACTTTAACTTCTTATAAAGAGATATATAAAAATTAATTTACTAATTACTTTTATAAATATTATAAGATATTACTAGCTATTAGAAGGACTAATATATAAGAAGTATAGAATATAGATAAGGTAATATAATATAATAATATAACTAAGTTTATATTATCTAGTTATAGCCTTTAATAAGAGTAAGGAGAAGTCTACTTTAATATCTAAATTACAGATTTCTATTTTAAAGTAAAGCTATTTAATACTTTTATTCTAAAAGTCTACTAGAGGATATTCTTATATAGGAGTATTAGAAAAATAATACTTTAGCTTATCTAAATTTAATATAAATAGCTAAGGATATCCTTTTATATCTAATATTATTTATTAGTATTAAGAGAGTTTTTAATCTTACTTAAAGAGTCTATTTATAAGATTATATATAATTAGAACTAGAGTTTATAAAATAGGTAATACTACTAAAGTATTATAATTATATTATAGTTATAAACCCTAAAGAAGCTCTTATTAAGCCCTAGGATATTCTTTAAAGGGAAGAGGATACTAATTAAAGTATTAATAGAGGTAAAGATCCTTTTAAATTAGAATTAATAGATATCTTAAAATAAATAGATTAGGGTTTAATCTTTTATATTTAAATTATATATAAAGAGTATAGTTATAAATTATATTTAATTTCTATATAAAATTATAAAGGTAATATAAAAAGGTAATACATTTCTTTATTTTACTATAATACTATAATACTAGGAGTATTATAATATTATAAGAATACTATAATATCCTAGGCCTACCTTCTACTCCTAAGATTATAAACCCCTTACTAATCTTAACTATTAAATAGTATAATATTAAAGCTCTTTACTAATTCCTTTATAAGTTATAAATCCCTTTTTATAATAGTAATATACTTAGTATAGATATAAAATAGATTTAAGTCTATATTATAAGATATATTAGTAAGTCTATATTATAAGGATTAAATAGTAATATAAAGAGATAATTAGACTAACCGCGAGGTATTACCTAGACTATTAAGACGCTAATTCTTAGCGATTCGATACTAGAATCTAGTACTAAGTATTAAGAAAGTTACTATATATAGTATACTAGTATACTATATATAGTAACACGCTAAAAGGCTCGGAGAGTCGGTACTAAATTATAGTACTAATATCTAACTCGACAGTTAGTCTAGAGATAATATACTTACTTATAAGAAAGGATATTATAAATACCTTAGTAGTATCTTATAATACTATTAAAGCTAAACTTTAGATTTAATATAGCTTTATACTAACTCCTACTATATCTACTATTACATCTCTTATAATATAACTAAGTAGAAGCTTTAGGATAAGGGTTTTAATAGTCTTTTAATATTATTTTATCTCTCTTAAGGCTTTAAGGCCTAAGTTAACCTTATACTTTTATCTTATTAGTACTAACTATAAAGGATTAGCTAATTATATTTTAATATATTACCTTTTTATATTACTTTTCCCTTCCCTCTTAGTAGTATATTCCCCTTTTTATATATAAGCTTATCTCCTCTTATATTCTTAGCTATTTATACTATCTACCTATTAGTATATAAAATAAGAGATATATTATCAAATAATATTATAAGTCTACTTAGTATAAGCTATTATTAAAGTTATTAAATATATATAATAATAGATAAAAGAAGGAATATAAGGTTTAGATATTTTAATATAAGGTAAAAGTAATATTAGACGGAATATTCCGCGTAATTATAGGTGTAATTATAGGTAGAATTACCCCTTAAAATCTTCTTTCTAACTCCTTCTACTTCTATATACTTATTAAGTTATAGTAAGATAGGCTATTAATATATAATAAGTATTTATTATTAATTATATTACTTAGAAGTATTATTAGATAAATAATACTAACTTAATACTCTAGTATAATTTAATCCTTTAAGCTAGAATCTTATATTAGTTATAAGTAGAGAATACGTAAAATACTAGGATAATAATAAGAAGCTATTATATACTAGAAAATACCTATAAAAATTCAAGATTTTTACGTAGAAAAAGTATACTTAAAAGTATAGTTCTTTTATTCCTTAGTAAGTAATAGTAGTTATAAGGTAAATTTAAGTTTAAATATAATAAATATATATATATAAACTACTATAAATACTAACACCCTCCTTAAGTATTATAGGGGTTATAAGGTAAATATTAGTAAAGATATTTATTTTAGACTAAGGGATTATTTATAATAGTTACCTAGTACTAGAGTATTAACAAATAGTTATTAAGCCTACTTATATTATAACTCTATTAAAATATTACTATTTAGAACTAATAGGGTATAACTAAGTATACTATTATTAGACGACTTATTATATTAGTTATTAATAGGAAAAGATATTATTATTATTAAGATAGAAGCGTTAAAAGACTAATACTATCTACTAGGTATCTAACTAACTACGAGATATCTAGTATAATAATATTCTATTCTACTAATAACTTCTATACTACTAGACTATTTAACGTAATTCTTAAATTATTATATCCCTTATATTATAATATATCTTTTATACTCTTATAATAACTATTAATAGTCCTACGGGATTTATTATATTAATATAGAGGAATCTATTAGACGTAGGAGTTAATATAACCTAGTATTTATCTAGCCCTCTAAAGTTTAACCGGCGGTATTTAATAAACTAAATAGTAGAATAGCTTATTTTTATTATTAGAAAGTCTAATATTATAGTCTAATATAAAGATATAACTATATAACTAAGTATAGTATTAAGCCGTTTTTATACTTCTAATATTATAATTAGTATTCTTATAAGCCGCTAAGTAGCTATTAATAGAATCAAGGTATTAATAATAAGTTATAACTAATATATTAGGGTAGTCTACCTATTATCTAATAGTACCTACTTATATATAATATTTCTTATTATTTAGCTAGATATATATTTAGGAGTTTTAAGCCTAATAATATAGAGGTTTCTCTATCTTATTACTTATAATAGAGCTATATATAACTAATTATAACTAAAAGTAGGCCTAATCTATAAGTTAATACCTATATACTTTATTAATTAGCCTTATAATTTATTAATAATTATAGTAAATACTAGTTAGATAGGGTACTACTTATAAATAAAGGGGGTAGGAATCCGCCTATTATTTTCTTTAGACTATAACGGCGTCTTAAATAGTATTACCTTCTTACCGTTATAAGTACTACTTATAATCTCCCCTTTAAAGATATATTTATTATATCTTATTACCTATAGTTAGGTCCTATTATATAGATATAGCGGATTAAGGTTCCTTAGTAGTATAACTAGTACGCCCAGCTTAACGTATAGCTTATAAGATAGTAGGGAGGGTTTATAAAACTTATAAAAGTACTTAAGGGGGAAGAGTTTATTATCTTCTTTTAATATAATATAATTAATACTCTAGTATATTATTATATTACTAGGGATACGCGACATTATCTTAGTATTAATACTAGTAATATCTTTATTAGTAATAGTAAGAATAGCCTATTTTAATAGAAAAACCCTTTAAGAGATATTTATCCTAATATTAATATAAATATTCTTATCTAAATTATTAATAGTATTTCTAGGGGTATAACTATATTTTTAATATAATACGTCTTTATTAGTAGTAGGGCTTTTCTAGATATTAATATTATTATTAATAGTAAGGAGATTACTTATAAATAGTCCTATTTTATAATATATAATATAATATATAATATTTATTAGGTTAGGATTATTAAGTTACTTATTAATAGTAAGATTTAAATATATAACCTTATTCTAGAAATAGGCCTTTTAAAGATATACCTTAATAACCTAGCTACTAGATCCTCCTAGAATAACTAGGAGTATTTATCGGAAGTTACTATAAAAGTAGACTACCTTACCCCTAAAATAAGCCTAGTTATTACTATAAATATCTTAAAGGCTATAACTAATAGCTTCTATATTGTATTAACTCTATATAAGAGATTTATCCTAAAAGATAATATAAGCTTACTTAATTAGCTTAGCGAGATTAGTCCCCTTTTTAATCTTATATAAGGAGGTAGTATTAGAGTCTAGGGGTATCTTAAACTATAAGTAAGTAGTCTAACCTCCCTATAATAGCGTTAATATAATACTAGAAGATGCTACTACTAGAGTAACCTTTTACTAGGAATATAGCCTTTTTATAATAGTATTTTAAACTATTATCTTACTAGTCCCCCTAGTACTATTAAGGAAGAATAGTATACTTAGAGTACTAAATTTATTATTAATATTAGCGTTAATAGCGGTAATAATCTAATTAGTAGCGTAGCGTTAAATAGTATTTAACCTATTCTATAAGACCTCAGCCTTATTAGGGGTAATTTAGTAAGATATTTCTTCCTATAAAAGTCTATTTAAAATATTATTAAAATTATTAAATAGAATAGTTAGAATAGATAGGCTATATTAGGTTAGATCCTTAGTATATTTAGGTATTAATTAATATTCTAATTAGCCGTTAATTAGGTAAAGGGCGTACTATTCTATAAATAACTATTACTTATAATAATTATCTAGTATCTAAAGTATTAAAAAATCCCGTCGTAGGAGGTATAAGTAGTTATTTAAGATATACTCCTTATACTTATTCTATAAGGTAAGGGCGTTAGTAGGTTAGATTTTAACTAATACTAATATAAAAAGACTACGTAGCTTATAACCTCCTTAAAAATCCTTTCCCTTATTAAGGATCTTATTAGTATATCTATTATTTTTAGTTAACCTAAGCTTTATATAAGCCTCCTTCTAACCTATTAGCTAGCCGTCTACTATCTAGAGGTTATTAAATAATATAGCCCCCTTAATATAATAGAGGAGTAGTTAGTAATAGTAGAGATCCTTTATTTTTAGATTAATAAAATTAATATGCCTAAGAGTCTCCCCCTTTTTATAGATTTTCTATCGTTTATTTCTTTTACTCTATATAAAGAACTTAGGAAAATCCGCGTATAGATAGTTAAGTAGATCTCTTATAATAGCTAGACGTTTCTTATTCTATTTTATAAAAGGTAATAGCTAACTATTATTATAAGCTTCCTTAGTAAGACGGTTTATATTAAAAAACTCTATTAATATAGTCCTATAAAGCTTATTACTATCTATTAGCTTTTATTTAACGGCCTTATTAGTAGCCTAGTTATTAGCCGGCTTAAAAAGGGTACTCTATTAGTCTAGGAGGTAGATTTATAGTAGACTGACCGTCGAGTCGGGTTTCGGTACCATGAATTGGTACCGACCCGAATACTCGGTACTAGTTTAGGTACCAACCCGAATACTCGGTACCTACTTCCGGTACCGACCCGAAAAGCCCTCGGTACCTTGTCGAGTCGGGTTAGACCGACCCGACTCGCCAAGTATCGCCAAGACGCCAAGCCCCTAATAAAATAGTAAGGGACACTAATTTTTTTTCTAGAGTTACCTCTATTCTAAAATTAGATTTTTTTTAATTAGAATTTAAATACCCCCCTTAATTCCCTAGAGATATGCATTACCTTTTTGCATTACCTTATTTACTTTTCAGAATTACCTAGGTAATAATAATGATAATAATTAATAATATAGTAGTAAATCCTATATATAGTAAGAAATACTACTATAAATAGATAATATTACTAATATTATAGTCTTAATTTTTATAGGGATATGTATTACTTTTTTATATTACCTTATTTACTTTTAAAGAATAACGTAGGTAATAATAATAATAATAATAGAAAAAAAAATAGAAAATATAATAAGAAATACTACTAAAAATAGAAAATATTACTAGAGAAAAAAGTCTTAGTGAGTCGGGTTAATACTTCGGTACTAATACTTAGTACTACCCTATAGTATTAACTCGAATACTCGGGCCAGGAATTTAGTATTAACTCGCTAAGAGTCGAGTCGGGAACCCGACTTGAGTTCGAAGTACCGACCCGACGCGGTTAGTCTAATTTATAGATACTTTATATAAGGCTTTATAATACTTATACTAAATAAGAGTATTTTCTAGATAGCCTTAGTAGACCTAATCTAGTAAGCGGATTAATACTTTATAATCTTATCTATTAACTCCCTTTACTATTACGGCTAGCTATTAGGAGTAGGGTTATTATTATTACGCGTATAATTCCTAGTAAGGGAGATACTAGCCTAATTAGGTCCCTTATAAATATATTTATATAGATAGAAAATAGACTTAATAGAGCTGTAGATCTTAATATTAATATAGGGACCGTATTTCTTTAATAGGTATAGGTTATAAGGGATAACCTATCTATTATTAATAGAGGAATTAGGTTTAGGGGGGCCGACTAGACGTTTATAGAAAGGATAACTCCTATTAGATATAAAAGACGTCTCTTAGCGAAAATCCTTTAAAAAAGCCTTATTATAATAATTCTTCTCCTAACTAAAATATCTATTACTAAGTGACCCTAGTATAGTAATTATAAACTATATATTATAAGACTAACTTATATAGTATATTATTATCCTATTAAGAGGGGATAAATACTTAAATAATACTATTAATATTACTAACTATCTAGATCTAATCCTCTTCCTATATAATAAGGAGAATATAAGTATATAAGAGACCTTACTTCTAAAACTTAATAATATAATAGTAGCCTATATAAATACTAAGGATGTATTACTTAAGGAGGTCCTTTATTAGCTCCTAGAGCTTCTAATTAAAGATATAAGTAATTAGATTATAATAGTACTCTAATATCTAACTAGGTTCTAGTAAGCTTTAAATATTAAGCTACTTAGGATTATATATAAAGGTAATAAAAAAATTAGGTTTACCCCTTTTTTAGATTATTATTATAGTGTCTTATATTCTCGCTTTTATAGTATATAGGCTTCCTAGTATTATTAACGGGAGGATAGTTACCTTACTACTAATATCTTTAAGCGAGATATCTAGATTAATACTAAGCCTATCTATTAGGCCGGAGTAGTAGTCCGCTATAAATAGTCTATCAATTTTAATAATACTAATTTAGATTATTAAGCTCTATTAATATTTAGATATTAGTAGCCTAGTAGCTAAATAGACATCTACTATTAATAGTATAATTAAAGAAATTAGGCTAGATCTAGATATTAATTAGCTAATTATTTAAATTATATTAATTATCCCCTAACTATTATCTAAATAATTTAGAACTTTTTATAACTAAGTGGATTTAAGTCTAGAAAATAACTAGGAAAATATATTAAATAGTCTTACTTATATATAAGAGTACTACGTAATAACGTAGCTATTAAGTATTATAAACGGTGCGTATATATATATATATAGAACTCTCTATTCTTATTAATAGTAAGATTAATTACTACCCTTCCCTTTAAGGGGAATTCCCTCCTTTATATATTATAGGAAAAGGGGTAGTATAGTACTATTATATACTATAAATACTACGTTAATAGTAGTACTATATTCCTAATTAATCCTTATAATTATCTCCCTATCTAGGCTCTTAGGCTTTAAGAGTATAAAAGGTTATAATTTATAAGAGATACTCCCTTAATAATAGAATATTACTTTAATAAGAGCGTAATAATATAACTATCTATAAGGCCTTCTAAGCTAAGCCTTAATAATATATAGTTTTATTAAATTATAATAATTATAAATAATACTCTTATATATAATCCTTATATTATAATATATTCTTATTATACTTCCTATTATCCTTTATTAATTTATTATAAAAGTAGTTAGAAGTCTTAGTATTTTAAAGTAAATAGGAAGTTATTATTATTAATGGTTTATTAAGTACTTAAGGTATACCTTCTTTATATAACTTTAATATTATTCTTTTAATTATAATATCTTTATTTTTTATTAATTATATTAAGTTCTTTTTAAGTCTTATTTATATTATTACCCCCTCTACGTCTTATTATACCTCCTTATACTTCTAGTAGTTATTTTATAAGTAATCCTTAATAATAAACTTACCCTTGCTACTAATTAAAAGAAGATTACTATTACCCCCTCTACTTATAATAGTATATAACCTCCCTTACTAAGCTACTCCTAGCCTATTCTTATATTATCCTATATAATATACCTTTATTATATTATATCTTAATTTAAAGAGCCGTAAGTCTAATATTTTTAATTAAAGCTTTACTTACTTTTTTAGAGGGATAACTTACGCGCGCGCCTCCCCTAGGTTAATAAGATATAAATATTATAAAGATCTTAATATTAAATATTAATAGGAGATCCCTATTTATATTTACCGCGCTTATACGCGCCTTCTTTAGTCCTTAGATATTATAACTACTTTAAACGCCGGCTCTAACCTCCCTTAACTTACTAGATTCTAGTAAACTTTTAATAGGCTTATTTAATAGTATCATTATTACCTTTACTACGCCTCCTTTACCCCTACTACTACCGTAGCTCCTATTAGGGTTAACCTAGTTATTACTATTTATATTATAAATACCTTAGAGGGTATTCTTAATATCCTTTATTAATATATATATATTATTCTATCTCCCCTTTTAAAGTACTTTTAAAGCCTTACTAATATATTATAAGAGCGCCTTCCTCCTATTATAAAGGATAAAGAAGAGGATAATAAGGAGGATACGCCTATTACTAGTAGTAGTAATAGTAATAAGCTTAGCACTACTATTAATATAATATAGCGGCCCTCTCTTATAACGCCCTTAGTAGTCTAGTTATATTAAGTATCTTCTCTTTTTTATTAATAATAATAGAAATTATTTCCCCTTTTATATAATATAAACTTTATACTTTAAGGTAATCTTACTTAAATCTTTCTAATATATCTAGTATATTAATTAAGTCCTACTTATATAACTATTAATTATAATTATAAGACTAATCCTTCTACTTTACTAAGTATTAAGGTTTATTATAAGAGATTTTATAATTAAGAATAGCTTTAACTTCCTATTTATTTTTATCCTTTATAAGCTCTACTTATATAACTTTTATAATACTCTTATTATTACTCTAATATAACTTTATAAGTAAGACGTAAAAGATATTATATATATAAAAGGTATTAAGTAGTTATAACTTATATACCTAACTACTAATATAATTAAGGACCTTAAAAGGCCTTAAATAATATTATAATAGTTTCTTAATTACTTATATTAATTTAATATACTTTATATTTAATAAGATATATTTACTTATATTATAATATCTTTACTTTTATTATTTATTTATATACTCCGCTTATATAGCTTATATTTAATATAAGTACTACTTTAAACCTTCCTTATATTTTTAAAGTAATTTAACCCTTTCTTATATTAATAGGACTTCTCTTAATAATAGCTCTAAAAGCTTTATATCTAGCTTAGGTAAGTAGTTATAAAGCGCCTTATATAAAAGTAACTAAGTACTAGTATACTTTATATAATTATATATAAACTCTACTAGATAAAGTAACTCTACCTAGTTATCTTATCTCTAGGTAGAGTAGTAGTATAAATACTATTTAAGCGTACTATTCTACCTCTCTATTTAACCATCTATTTAGGGATAGAAAGTAGTACTAAGCTTTCTTTTTATATTAATATTATAATATATAACTACCTAGAAGCTACTTATAAATACTATCCCTTAATTATTAATAATACCTTCTAGCTAATTAAACTTTAAGAAGATTTTATAATATAATAGGTTAGTAATATTAATAGTATTAACTATCTTTATAATAGATAAATATCTAGCTACCTTAATATAATAGTCTATAATTACTAAGATTATATTATAAATACCGCCTTTTTATTTACTTAAAGGAAGATCTATAATAAAATCTATTATAATTTCCTAAAAAGGTCTTATAAGTATTAGTAATAGTAATAGTATATTATAAATAGTATATCTACGCGGCTTTATTAATTAATAAGTTAAGTATTCTTATATATAATTACAAATATCTTATCCTATTAATTTCTAATAGAACTTCCGCTTAATAAGCTCTTATATACGCTTTTATAAGTAGTAGCTAGTATAAGGGTTATTATAATAAAGTTTTAAGATTTCTTATCTAATTACTTTATTACTAGGTATAAAAACTACGCTACCCTTATAAAGGACCCCTATCTTATCTATTAATAGAGATATATTAGCGGCCTTTTTATAGCCCTAGGACTTTAATAATTATTTCTTATTATAAATATCCTTATCTCCCTCTTAAAGATATTAGAGTATCTCTAATATTAAGTTATTATACTTATTTTATACGCGCTCTATTATTAATATAATTATAATATACCTTTTAAGTACTATTTAATTAATATTAAATTATCTTATAATAGGGTTTAAGCTATTACTTATACTACTTTATATCCCTAAGAGCGCGTTACTCTCCCCTATTTTTAGGGTATAAGGCTCTCTAAGCCCTATCTCTAACCTTTTATACTATTTATAACTACGGGCCTTATTATCTTATAAACCTTTATAAATATTATATATATAATACTTATTAAAAGGAATATATCTAATATTCTTTAACTTATTTTATAATATTAATAGATAAGTATCTTCTTTATTTATTATTAATATATAATCTAGTTACTTTAATAGAGTATTAGCTAGGTTCTTAATATTTATATAATAGTATATTTTAAAGTTATATATTATAAGCTTTATTACCTAATATACTTATCTCCTTATTAATAATAATATTATCTAGAAATACTTTAAGTTATTATAATTAATAATTATTATAATTAGGTATAAGCTACCTTCTAAGAAGTACTTTTATACCTAAAACGCCTTAACTATTATAAGTAATTCCTAGTTATAAGTCTTATATCTAGTCTCTACTAAATATAACTTATAAGAGTAGAAGGTAATAGGATACTATTCTACTTCTACCCCTTTAATACTAATCAGGAACTTTTATAATAAAATAGTTATAATAGCTAGAATTAAAGTATTAGTCTCTAATTAGATTTCTCTTATAAAGTTAAAATATATAAGTAGTAGTACTTCTTAAAAGAGTTACTTTAACTACTTAAACGCCGCTCTTATAATATTACTTAATATTAACTTTCTATTTTTAATATATAGATAATTATTTTTTAGATAGTCTATTAATATTATAGTTATAAAGGAGTAGTACTTAATAAAATAATAATAGAAATTTATAAATCCTAGAAAGATTTAAATATCCTTAATACTTCCTAGTTTAAGCTATTTAATTATAGTATCTACCCTATATAAATCTATATATACGCCGTTATAACCTATAATAAAGCTAAGGAACTCTACTTTTACTATTATAAATTTATATTTCTTTAAGTTAATATAAAGTTTAAATTTATAAAGATATTAAAGTATAACCTTTATAACTCTAATATAAGACTCCTTATCCTAGGAATAGATAAGAATATTATCTAGATAAATAATATATATAATATTAACCCTCTTTGACGAATATATAGTACCAATCTGCGCATGATAGAACTTCCTGTTGCAGCCACCTGCAGTATAACCCGGCGCAGGCACTGCATCTGGTTAGAGTCCTGAATGTTCGACTTCAATTTGTTGTCTTCGGAGTTCCCAGGTCGTTAGTTCTCAGCTGTAAGGGCGCACGCAGCTCCCAATCCTACTGGTTAATCATATCTAAGCCCAGCTGTCATGATTCTCCGATACAACCAAGCCACGTGCTACCTTCCTCGCTAGGAGACTTCCTCAACGACTATTCTAGTCTTTAATTATAGCTGAGCTCTCTTCAGCCCTCGTGTAGCAGCTCTCTACTTTTACACGGCAATTATCTACATGGCAAACTAACGTACCTAGTCTAGAGCTGTGAACATATTTTATCACAAGGCTAGGACTTTACGTCACAAGCCTTGACCCTAGCGAGCCGGTACAGGTTCACTCCATATACAACATCAAGAAAATCAGCTGCCAAGGGAGCGTCGCTTTAGTGGCCCTATACGTTAGTAATCTATATCGATGCCACGATCCTACGTCGTAATCTGCTACTCCGAACCTTCATGTCTTAGCTGTGACTACATTGGCTGCATTGGTGGCCTACGCCCAGCATCCCACGACGTGTATGCTAATAGCATTCGATCTCCGCACGGTGGCGAACCACCACACCTACCGCTCTACCAAGCGCTCGATAATCTCCGGACGACTATCTCTCCAGGGTTTGCCAGGCCTCCTAGAGCATTAGTGCGTCTTAGGGCACCCTGAGCCTCACTTATAATCTCCTATATAACTACGATGCCAGATGATCGTCTGTAACCCAATTAACCTATTGCCGATACGCCATAGACAGCTTTAACCGTTCCTCGAAAGTCCTTTACTCTAACACATGCCCTTTTTAAACATCTACGATTCCAGAGCGTGACCGGGATAACTTTGCTAATAATGCTTGCAAGGATCCCCCACTACCAGTACCTTTAGTTCTGTGTTGAACCACGCCTTAAATACACATGTGAGATATGTAATCTATACGGGTGACGAGATTACCTCAATTATAAGCGTGTGAGAATTCTACTTTGTTCTAAATGATTACGATCCTCGGTCGGAAACGTATCTATTATCATCTCGACGATGAATACGTACGACAGATCTGAAGCCCCGTTCCAGGCAGAAGATCTGGTCTCATCGATTCATGCTGTTCAAGAAGACGGAGTCATATCGCGTAGCATTATTAGCGCTGTTTTAAATACGGCCTACTTAAGTACCAATTCCTCCACGCGAGATTTCCTGCCCACGAGATTTTTGGTAAGAAAAAGGTCTTAGTAGATCGTATAATAGAGCTATCTGTACTGGGATACTATATGTATATACCCCTAGAGGATCTAGTAGTAAAAATACCTGTTTTGTAAAATACTGCCTAGATACTGCATACATGATTTGGTTCACCCTCCGTAGGGGACAAACGTCTGAATTTTAGGTAAGGGTTACTAGGAATTAGTAGGGTTCAGCTATAGTATAGCTACCTACCTTACTAAAAACCGACTCGAGAAAGTCCCGCTAAGACTTTATTAATATATACTTAGAATAAGGTAGATATATTAATAAGTCTAAAAGGTATAATTATATATTTAAAATAGCTATACCTTATATAAAATATAATCTTCTATTTATTATCCTTTCTTATTTATAAGTAATAATATATATCCTTAAGATCTAACTTAATTAAGTACTTAATATTAATTAATCTTATTAATATTTTATTAATTAATAGAAGTAGATAGTAGTTCTTAGTTATAATCTTATTAAGTACCTTATAATTAATATATAAATATAATATTCTATCCTTTTTTAGTATAAAAAGAATTAGTATACTTACTAAACTTATAGAATAATAAATCTACCCCTTTTTTAAAGCTTACTTAAGGTACTCCCTTAGTACGCGTAACTCTTTCTTTAATAGGTTATAAAGTAGGTTAAAGGGAAGTTCCTTATTCTCTTTTATATTAATCGCGTAATTATAATATATATAATCTAGTAGCGTCCTAGTATTCTTAATTAAAAAGATATCTTAAAATTCCTAAAATTTTAAAGGGAGCTTAACTTTAAATGGTAGGCTTTTATTACCTACTCTTAAATACGCCGTAATAAATATAATACTATTAAGCTACTCCTCTAGGGCTTTAATAGTATTAAAGTACTCCTTAATATTACTTTTCTTAATAGGAAATTACTAGTTCTATATAAGCTAATCTACTTAAGGATTTTATTCTTCTAATTATAAATACTTAAGGTAGAAGTTATAATTAAGATTTACTATTATATAAAAGGCGCCCTTATAATATTATATAATACTATTAGAATTAATAAGTTTAATTTCTCTTATATAAGAACCTAGTAATAATATTAGGTTCTTAACTCTATTATATAAGGTATTACTAGAACTTAAGTTTATTTCTTAATCCTACTCCTTTATTAAGTATATATTAATATAATTAATATTTACTTTAAAGTTAATTAATATAATAAATTCTCTTTATAAGCTCTTAAGCTCTATTTATATTATAATAATAAGTTATTATATCCGCTTCTTCCCTTATATTATAATAGTAGATATAATTATAATACTTAGGGGTTTTTTAAATTTAAGCCTCTCTTAGCTAGCTTATTACTAGATATCTTATTAGCTATAGGCTTATTAGCTATAATACTTATAACTATTAATTTTATACTCTAGTAATCCTTAATTATATATCCCTTCTTTTAATAATTATAATATTTAATAGTAGAGAGGTTAGGCTTAGGCCTTTAAAGAAGGTATAATAATACCCTAATACTACCCCGCCCTTCTTACTTTATATATAGGCTATTATCTCTTCGCCCTTAGAAATTTCCTCTTCCTCTTTAAGGATATTAACCCTTAGTAGGAGTATTATCCCTTTAATCTTTATATATAAGTAGTACTATATAAGGCTCTAGTTAGGTTACTAATATAATAAGAGTATCCCTTATCTCTAGGATATTAGGTTATATTATAAGTTAATTATAAAGATCCTTATATAACTTATTTAAAAGGTTATTATAAAGTATATACTCTATTAATAGCTTAAGTTATCTTTCTAACCTAGTAATATAATTTATAAAGTCTATAATCTTTTAGTATTCCTTTTACTTAGCTTCTAAGTAGTACTTACTAGTTATTAGATATTAATTTTAAGGATCTTCTATTTAATCTATTAAGAAACTATTAAAGTATTCCTAGGACTATTCATCCTTTAGTATATCCTTTATATATTTATATTACATAGCCTTAGGGTCTAGGGCTATATATTATAACGCGTATTAGATTTTTATAAAGTTATTAAGAAAATAGGCTATACTTATTTTAATTATATTAATTATATTATTAAATTATTCTTAATATTCCTATACTAACTTCCTATTATATATACGTAGGTCCTACGGCCTAAGAATATAGGTTTTATATTAAGGATACTTTAGTTCTAATTCTTTTATTAATAATAAGTAATATTAATAACCCGCTTAAGCGGCGTTATTAATATATATTTCCTACTCTAACTCTTATAAATATTATTATAAATCTTATATCTACTACCTCTTAAAGATTTCTTCTTTAAGTTCTTATATCCTTTATAATAGTACTTCCTAGGTTTTAGGTAGTAGGGACTAGGTTTATACGCCTAGTAGCTACCCCTAGATAGTTAGTTATAATCGCGATATATCTATTATTAATTTATTAATTAATTCTTAAGACTCACTTTCTTTATAAGCTTAATCCCTTATATTTAAGCGGGTTATTTACGCTAGTTAACTAACCTTTTTACCTTACACCCGTAATAACCCTTCTCCGCTTATCTTATTAATAGTCGGGCTACTACCCTTAAATAGGGTAGAGCGATTAGAATATAAGGGTACTATATAATAATATAGCTATTAAGTACTATAAACGGTGCGTATATATATATATATAGAACTCTCTATTCTTATTAATAGTAAGACTAATTACTACCCTTCCCTTTAGGGGGAATTCCCTCCTCTATATATTATAGGAAAAGGGATAGCGTAGTACTACTACGTACTATAGACGCCACGTCGATAGTAGTACTATATTCCTAACTAGTCCTTATATTATATCTATTTTATATAAAATTAATATCTTATTACTTACTAAGACCTACTACGACTCTAAGGTATATACTTACTAGTAATATACTAGTCTAGTTCCTACTTAGGGCTACTACCCTCTTCCTACTCTAGCTTATTATCGCTACTAATTAAGGTATACTAGGTAAGCGTACTAGCGACACGGTTCCGTTATAATATATATAGTAGATAGTCGCCTAGAAGCTAATAGCCGGTTAATAGGAGGTAGTTATATTATAACTATTTACTAAATAGAAATAGGAGCGGATATTAGAGGGCTATATAAGAGGGATACTAATTAGGGATTAATATAAGGCCCCCCTTAATAGTTTTAATATAGATATCCCGCTTAATCCGGCCTCTTATAATATTATTAGGAGTTATTATAATACGGGCGACTTCTATAAAGGTAGGGCGATTATAGGTACCCTTATCCTATTATTTAGGATTTAGCTATTAGCTATAGATACTTATAATATTAATAGGATATTATAATTAATCCTCCTTGAGGCGGTTATAGTAGGATTTAAACCCCTAGATATATAGGTTAATAGACTAGAGGGTATACTAAGTAGAAGTAAGGGTATCTTAATTTAAATTATTAAAATTTTAATAGTAAACGTCTAGTTACTCTTACATACTATCTAGTATATAAATCTAGGCGAATTTTAGCCTAAGGCTATTATTAGTAATAAGAGGACCTATTAGATAATAAATAGACCCCTAGATCTAGAAGGTAACTTAATTAATATAAGTATTAATATTAGTTATACCCTTACTAGTAAAGGAGAGATAATTATTATAGCTAATAATATTATTTAAAAATTCTTTACTACGTCTAGTCCTCCTTCTTATAAACTATCTATTAATAATAATATTATCTACGTCGCTAAGTAATATATTAATAAATTATACCCTAACCTTAGCTTCCTTTTAAGGCCCTTTAAGTAATAAGTTAATATTAGCTAGCTTATATAACTAGTTAGGGGATAGCTAATTATTCTTCCTATTATTATAATATAGCTATTAACTATCCCCTAAGTTACTATATTTATTTTTTTATAATAATATATTATAATATAGATATCTATTAGTAGGGATATTAAATAAGTTATTAACTAGGTAGGGTACTATATCTCCTATTATATAGGGATCCCTATATACTTAATATCTCTAACCTAGTATCCGCCCCTAATATATATTATTCTAACGCCGGTATAAGCCCTATTAAACTAGAGGTAGATACTTAGGATTATCTTCTTTAGTAGCCTATTATTAGGTATACTAGCGACGTGTATAAAGATAATATTTAAGAGGTAGTAGAGGAGCGATTTCTTAGGGGGCCTCTTTAAAGATTAGGGGAGTAGGTTATTATAGGTTTCTTAGCGGAATAACTACTTAAATAGTTATATTAGTAAGGGCTATACGCTACTAGGGAGTAATACTATAATTAAGGTAGCTATTAGGGCGAGTACCTAATAGTATTTCTTTAAGGCGAGGTTCTATTAACGTAATATCTCTAGGGTTTACTAGTAGGTTCCTAGATCTAACCTAGGTTCCTAAATTAGTCTTCTTTAAGCGTCTAATACGCCTTATACTATTACTCTTATAAGATTTAACCCTCTTATTAATAGTATTAGGGGATAGCTTAGAAAGAGCTACGCGCTTAGAAGGTATTAATAGGGAGCTAGAGGAGCTAAATTTAGTATAAGAGGGGTAATATTATATTATTTAAAGACGGCTAGTACGGTTTATATATTATAGATTATAAGGGGAGGTATTAATATCTATAAGTTAGTATTAAAGGTAAAAAAGTAGTAGGAAGAAAAATCTATTAATATAGTAGGGAGGCGCTAAGATATAATATAATTAGACTAATTTAAGAGGTAAATCTATTAATTCTAATATATCTTCTAATATAATAGACCGATATTAATTATTTTTAAAGCGTTAGATAGTAGAAAGTAAGCTATATAATATTATTTAGATAGAAAATATTATAAAGAGTAGGTATATATATAAGTAGAATACGAAGAAATATCTAAGTTCTAATATTCGCGCTAGTCCTAGAGGGGTAATTAGGGGACTTATTAACTAATTAATAAGTAGTAATAAGCTTAGGGTCCTAAATTATATATTTTCTATTATAGTAAAGAGATAAAGGTATTTAATAACTATATAATAATATCTAAGAGGATTAAGAAGTTAAAGGAATTAAATATCTAGAAGATAGCTAGTAAAGAAGATTATTATTATAGCTGATTTATAATATAGAAAGAAGATGTATTCTCTATATAGTAGGAAACCTACCTAAGTACGTAGAGTATAGAAGCCTTTTATAAGGAAGGCGTACTAGGTAAATAGTACTATTAATAATAGCGATAATAAGTAAATACTTATAGTAAATACCTATAATAAATAAAGCTATTATCCTAATAGCTATAAGTTATTAGTAAATATACCTTAATTAGAAGTACTTAAAGTAAAATAGAGATAACCTTATAAGGTAAGTAATTTTACTTATATACTACTATTACTAATCTATCCCCTAGCTCTTATACTAGGGCTATTTACCTCTTTATATTTATAAATAAGCTCTAGAGCATTTAATAATTAATAATCTAGTATCTATTAGTTACTCTTAGGCCTATATCTAGCTATCTAGTTTCTATAAGAGGCGTTTAATTTTATATTTAATATCTCTATTAATAATAATAGAAGGAGTAGGTAGGTAGTAGTATTAATATATATTATCTATAGGATTAGTAGTAGGTTTAAGATAGGCTATTAAGATAATATTATAGATATATATTATATTAGGTAATTCTAACTTATAAGCGAGACGTCCTATTTATTTAAAGACCTTAAAAGGTCTAATAAACTAAAGACTAAGCTTTTAGATATAATACTAGGAACCTTATATCTCTTATATAAGTATAAGTTTATAAGGTTACTTATATTAAAGATTCTTACTATATACTTTAAGTTATAGTAGTCTTTTATTATAAGTAAGGTAAAAGTAATAGTATCTTTTCTATTAATATAAGATAATCTATATTCTATTATAGAGATAGGTACTTAAATAGATACTTAGGGTACTTTTATAGTAAGTAATAGTGCTTTTATATAAGGTAGTAAGGCCCTTATTATTAAGGTTATTATAATCTCTATATTAGGCTTTAGTAGGTCTAGTACCTCCCTTATTTAGAAGTTATAGAGTACTTTAGTAGGAGTTCTATTTATAGATATATACTTAGTAGAATTATTAAGAGTAGCTATTATCCTTAGAAGAATAGATAGCTATAGTAAATTATATTTAATAGTAGTAATATAGTACTAAAGGGCTATCTTAGTAGTCTAATTTAATTATTCTAATTAACTATCTATCTAAGAATACTAGGTTACTAAGTAAAGTAAATTAACTTTTAAATGATAAAAGATAGTTTACTATAACTATACTATAAACTTATAATCGCGGTCTAAAGTTATTACTTAAGGTAAACCCTAGTTAGTATTCCCTAATCTATTAAGTAACTTTACTACCTAATCCTTTACTATCTAGGTCGTCTTACCTAGAATAAAGGTAATTACTTTAGAAAATTTATATATAACTATTAAGATACTATTAAAGCCTTTTATAGTTAATAGAAGTACTAGGATAAAGTTAATAGTAATTATATAGAATAGCTAAGTAGGTGTTAGGATAGGCTATAGTAACTTATATAGCTTATATTATAGTATCTAATTATACTAATATTAAGGGTAATAGCAGATAAATTTATAAAGCTTCTTAGATAAGTTATAAATATATAAATCCTCTATTAGCCTTTTATATATATAGGTATAGCCTAGGTATCCTAATTTATTATATATAAGCTTAAATACTTCTACTTTTATAATAGAAGAGATATATAAATATAGCCCTTATTTATAATATTAAGTTAATATAAGGATTCTTAGGACTTACTAACTTTAATAGATATTTTATAGAAGGCTACTTTAAGAAGGCCTTACCTCTTATAAATATTATTAAGAAAGATATAAGATCTTAATAGAATTTTAATTAAAAGAATACTTTTACTAAACTTAAGTAAGCTTATATAGATCTATTAGTACTTAGTACTTTTTAAAGTAGAGAATTAGTATATATTAAGATAGATACTTTAGACCTTATAATTAGAGCTTACTTATATTAGTAGTTTAATAGTAAATAGTATCTAGTAGTATATTACTTATAAAAAATAATACTTATACAGTAAAATTATAATATATATAATAAAGAGCTTTTAGTAATTATTTATACTTTATAATATTAGAGAGTATATATTAAAAGCTATTTTAAGCTTACTATTTATATTAATTATAAAAATCTAGTTGATTTTATAATAACTAAAGAGTTAAATTAATAATAAGTTAGATAATTTAAACTTCTTAGATAGTATAAATTTAAAATTTAATATACCCTAGATAAAAATAATAGATAAGTAGATACTTTAAGTAAATAATCTAATTATATATTAATAAAAGATATTACTAATTAACCTATTTTAAAATAAAAATATAATAGATTACTTATACTAGTAATAAACTTAGTAGTAATTATATATATTATAATATATATAAATCTAAAACTTGTGGAAGTATATATTAAAGATCCTTTAACCTATAAGCTTAGAAGATAGTAACTTAACTAAGACCTATTATTATATAAATAGAAGTTATACTTACTATTAAAAGTAGTTAAAGAAGTAATTAGAGATTATTATAATAATAATCTACTACTAGGATATCTAGGAGTTTCTAAAGTATTAGAGATTATCTAGAGATTATATACTACGCCTGATCTCTAAGTAGTAATTAAATAATATATTAAAGAATATATAATATATTAGTAGAATAAGTTTATAAGATATACTAAGTATAGATAAATTAAGTTTATAATAGTTCTAGATATATTATAAAAGGATATTATAATAGACTTTATTATAAAGCTACCTCTCTTAATTAATCTAGTAATAAATAATAAGTATAATTTAATAATAGTTATTATAAATAAGCTAATTAAGTATACTGTTCTAATTCTATATAAGGAAATATTATAGTTAAATAGCTTAGATTTATCCTCTTAAATAGACTAATTAGAGATTAAATTATATTAAGGTTAATAACTTTAAATAGGAATAAATTCTTTATATCTAACTATTAAAAGACTTTAATTACCTTAATTAAAACTAAAGTAAGGATAATAATAGCCTATTATTTATAAATAGATAGATAGACTAAATATATAAATTAGATTATAGAAGTCTATCTTAGATATTATATTAATAAAAGGTAAAATAATTAGATTTTACTACTCCTAATAGTATAATTAGTATGTAATAATAAAAGATTTAATATAATTGTACTATCTCTATTCTTTACTAATTATAGAAGATATATAAACCTATTCTTAGACCTAAGATAAGGACTAAATACTAAGAAAGTACTAGTATTAATATTAAATATAAAAGATTTTATAAAGATATATAAATATAAAAATAAAAATAGAATACTTCTATAAAAGTAATAGCTAATAAAAAGAGAAAAAATAGACCTTAATTAAAGAAAGGAGATAAAGTATACCTTCTTATAAAAAATCTAAGAGTATAAGACTAAGTAAAAAACTAGATTATATTAAAGTTAGACTATTTTTAATTTTAAGTTAAAGGGAGATATTAATTATAAGTTATAATTTCTATTTAATACTAAAATCTATTTAGTCTTCTATATATTAATATTAGAATAAGCGGACCTTAATACTCTATTATAATAAACTTTTTATTATAAAATAGAAGAAGAGAATAAATTTAAAGCTAAAAAGATTCTATTATAAAGAGGTTAGAGCTACCTAGTAATATAAAAAGGATATAAGGACCTAGAAAATACCTAGGAACTAATTTTAAATCTTATAAACTATTAAGAGCTCCTTTAATAGTATTATTAAAACTATAAATACCTTAGATTATCTAGTTAAATACCTTAAGAGAAAAGGCTATAAAACCTATAAATTTAGTAAATAAAGTAGATATAATAAGTACCTTTCTAATCTTACTAGCCTTCTTAAGTTCCTTTAAATATTCTAGCTCTTCTATATTATTAAGACCTTTATCAAATATCTATTATTTATACTCTTTTAGAAAATACTTCTACTAGTAAAGATATTTTAATTTTACTTATTTTTAATAAATAATTTTATTACTTTAATAAATAGCTTTATTAGTAGCTTCTTATACTACTTTTATCTCTATCTCTTTATAATTAGGCTTCTTTATAGCCTTATTTATACTAGAGAAGTAAATAACTAATATAACTAGTTTATATTACTTTCTTAGCTAAATATATTCCATATACTTTTAAGAAAGAAAAGATACCTAATACTTCTTTTAAGACCTTATATATTATAGGTATAATACTATTATAATAAATCCCTTATAAATAACTTAATCTAATAGTTTAATATAATATTATTAAGGATAAGATAATATAAATATTTAATTAACCTTTAAGATAAAGGTTTAAGGAAGGAGGGGTAATATTATACCCTTAATACGCGAGCCTTAGTAGATACTACAAGTGCTTACTAAGTTAAATATACCTTAGTATAGTAATTTAAGTAATTACATAATAGGTCGCTCTAGTTAATATTAGTTAATTAAGGCGAGCTAGGTAATTACTTAATAAGTCGCTTTAATTAATATAGGTTAAGTACTAGTAATTAGTATAAATATAGAATTTCTTATATCTATAAAGATAGTATTATATTCCTTCTAGATAGAAGCTTTATACTTTACTTATATTATCTATTAAATTAATCTCCTAGATACTAAATATAATTTTATACTAGACTAGTTTAATATAAAGCCTACTTACCTTCTCTTTAATACTCCTCTTTATAAGATCTACAATAGATCCTAGTTACCTTTATAAAGATCCTAGGTTATAATACTAAAGTACCTTAATTAATTTAATTATAGATTTTAAGCTTATAGTATATACTATTTTATTCTCTACTATTATATTAGCTAGAAAATATAGAATAAGTTATTTATAATTAATAGTTCTAGTAATAGAGTTAAGCTATTTCTTAGCTATATTATAGATATATTAAGGTAGTATCTTACTTATACTCCTTATAATTCTAGGTTAAGGGTCTTTATACCTTAATAGATATACTCTATCTAAAATTACTATTCTAATAGCTATATTAATAATTCCTAGTACTAGTATTTATAACTACCTTATATATATATTATATATTATAGTAAGTTTACCTTTATTATTAGAGGGTTATAAGCCCTATTCTAGAATAGATACTATATAACCTATTTATTATAATATAAAATATGGGTTTAATAAACCTACTACTATTAATAGCTATTATTATAACATAGGGATAAGTTTATTTATTACCCTACTTTTACTTTTATAATTAGGGCGCCTTAATAGTATATTAGCTAGGTTTATCTTATCTAATCTATACTTAATAATAAAGTTATAGATTAAGAGCCTTATTATCTATCTAGCTTATTAACTATTTAAGGCCTTAATAATAATAAACCCTTTAAGTTATTATAATTAGTAAGTACTTTAACTAGAAAGAAATTACCTTTTAGGTAGTATCTCTACTACTTAAAGATTATAACTATTATAAGTAACTCTTTATTATAAGTTTTATAATATTCTTTAATAAAATTCATCTTCTTACTTTAAAAGGCTATAGGATACTACTACCCTAATTCCTAGAACTATAATAGAATACTAGCTAGTCTAAAATCTAATATATTAATTTTAGCTTATATAAGTAATATAGGATTAAAGTATCCTAATATTAATATATTAAGAAATACTTAATAAAGTATATTAAATATATACTCTATTTTATTAGGCTAATTAAAAGGACCTATTTTAATACCTTTAATACTACTCTCTAGTAGCCCTATTAAAGGTAATATAATTTAAGAATAAAAATAATAAAAATAAAAATAAAAATAAAAATATATAAACTTAAGAAAACTCTATACTTTATAAAAGCTCTTTAGCCTAGGTTATAACTAGATAGTATCTGCCTTATACTAATCTATTATAACGCCTTTAATAGATATAATAAATTCTAAGAACTCTTCTTCTATTATAAAGAACTAATATTTCTTTAAGTTAATAAATAATTTATACTATTAAAGTTATATAAGTACTTAATATATATAATTCCTATACTTTATATATAATTCTAAATAGATAAGAATATTATTAAGATATATAATATAAAATTTATTTAGTAACTCTATTAAAGACTTATTAATATAAGCTTAAAAGGTTGTTAGAATATTTATAAGATTAAATAGTACTATTAAATACTTAAAATAATTATATTATATATAAAATATAGTCTTCTACTTATCTCCCTTTTAAACTTAAATATAACAATATATACCTTTAAGATTAAGTTTTATAAAGACCTTTACTCTATTTAAGTAATCTAATATCTTATTAATTAGAGGTAAAGGATATCTATTCTTAATAATTACTTTATTTAACTTATAGTAATTAATATATAGATATAGGTCTCTATCCCTCTTAAAGATATATAGGATTAGTAATCTTATAAGACTCTTAGAGTACTTAATCTATCCTTTTACTAAGGCTTTATTTAGATAGTATCCTAACTCTACTAACTTTATATTTAATAGGTTATATAAGAGTTTATAAGGCGGATTACTAGTTATATTAATAATATAATTACTCCCTTAATAAGATAGTAGATATCTAGCTTCTTTAATAGAGAATATATTTAAGAACTTACTAAACTCTAGAAGTAATACTTATAAATTAATAGTAAGTTCCTTATCTAGATTAATAATATTAGAAATAAGGATTATATAAATAGTAGGCTATTTCTTTAAAAACTTTATAAACTATTATTAATTATTAATTCTAAAATACTACTTCCTTATACTTATATTAACCTTAATACCTATTATATACTATATAAGTCTATTAATAACTAGTAGTAGTCCTATCTAATTAATTATATTAAAAATATAAGTATATTAATAAGAAAAACCCTAACTATTAGTAGTTTAATATATTATATTATATCTATTATAATAGAAGATAGGCTTACTATTTATAAAGCCTAGATATAGTAACTTAATATCTTTAATATATTTTAAGCTTACTTTAATAATATAAGCTTAAGAGATAATATTTAGTTATAAGTTATAATTAAGATATCTCTTATACTTAAAAGGCTTATACTTTAATATTATCTTAACTTTATATTAATATAATATTAGAGGTTAAACCTCTACTCTTTATAACCTCTAATCTAATAATTTAAAGTCTTTAATAAGGTCTTATCTTTTCTCTACTCTTTACTTACATATTAGCCCTATTTACTTATAATAGTAAGATTTAAGTATCTCTCTTTCTATTAGAATCTACTTTATTTTAGTAGATTAAAATAATTTATAAAATAGTAGCCCTTTTTATTATAATTTTAATAAGTAATATCTAATAAGTCGCGTAATTTAAGCTTATTATATCTACTCTTATTATTATAATTACCTATTTCTTATCCTCTTATAATATTATCCCTATTTATTTATAATTTTTTACCTTTATTATAATCTAGGTATTTATATAATATATTTTACTAGCTATTCTTACCGAAGCTTTTAGCCTTATTAATATTAGCTTTAAGATATACTACTAATAATAGGAGTTTATCCCTTATATTAGATAGAGACCACTAATTTATAAGGGTAATTTAAAGCTCTTTAATAAGTTTAATATATAAATTTATTACCTACTTATTTTTAACTTTTTTAAGAAGTTAGGTTTTTAAAGATATTAAGTATATTTTAAACTTATAAATTACTTATATGAGGTATTAATATATATTAGTATATAATTAATATATACTTAAATCCCTATTTATAAGATCTTTAATATAATTTAGTAAAAAGTTTATAAAATCTTTCTAACTTAATATTTCTAAAGGATAAGAATATAAATAAATAACTTAAAGTTATTCTAATTTACTCTTAAGCGCTAGTATTATAGATAGAATATATAATATCTATATAATAAAATTAAATAAAGGTTATAAAAAAGATATATTATATTATTATATCTAGTCTTAATATATATAAATATTCTTATTATAATAGTTAAGAATAGGAATTAACTTTAATATACTTTAAATAAGACTCAAGTACTCCTTAGCTCTATTATATATATACTTCTAACCTATAATACTATTATTATAAAGAGAAATCTATTCCCTTAATTCTAAGGTTATAATATCTACTTTAACTTCTTTAAGTTATTAAATTTATAGTAACTCTTCTTACTTATATCTTACCTATATAAGGCGTTTTATTATAAGGGGAATACTTCTTTTATAACTTTCTATATCTCTCTTAAAGGTATTTTTAGTATTATTAGATTTATTTATACCCTTAATATAACTTTCCTATCCCCTTTCTTATAGGCTAGGATTATTATTAATAGTATTAAATAGACTATTTTTATCTTAATTATACTATAATAGTATATTACTTATAATTCTACTAGAGCGAGTTATCTTCTTACTATAATAGAAAATACTAGAATTAAGACCTTAAGCTTATTACTACTTATTAGTTAGTTAATAAGTCCCCTAGTTACCCCTCTAGGACTAGCGCGGATATTAGAACTTAGATATTTCTTTATATTCTACCTATATATATACCTATCCTTTATAATATTTTCTACCTAAATAATATTATATCGCTTACTTCTAGCTATCTAATACTTTAAAAATAATTAAAATCAGTCTATTATATTAGAAGATATATTAGAATTAATAGATTTACCTCTTAAATTAGTCTAACTATATTATATCTTAGCGCCTCCCTATTATATTAATAGTTTTTTCTTCTTACCTCTTTTTTACCTTTAATATTAACTTATAGATATTAATACCTCCCTTTATAATCTATAATATATAAACCGTACTAGCCGTCTTTAAATAATATAATATTACCCCTCCTATACTAAATTTAGCTCCTCTACCTCCCTACTAATACCTTCTAAGCGCGTAGCTCTATCTAAGCTACACCTTAATACTATTAATAAGAGGGTTAAATCTTATAAGAGTAATAGTATAAGGCGTACTAGACGCCTTATAAAGACTAACTTAGGAACCTAGGTTAGATCTAGGAACCTACTAGTAAACCTTAGAGATATTACGCTAATAGAACCTTATCTTAGAGAAATACTATTAGGTACTCGCCCTTATAACTACCTTAATAAGGGTATTACTCCCTAGTAGTATATAGCCCTTACTAATATAACTATTTAAGTAGTTATTCCACCTAGGGACCCCTAGTAACCTACTCCCCTAGCCTTTAAAGAAGTACCTTAAGAAATTACTCCCTAGCCTCCCTCTAAATATAATTAAAGTACCTATTATTAGTATACTTAACGGGGGGCTAATATAGAGGATAATACTAAGTACTAACTACCTATCTAATAAGGCTTATACTAACGGCGGAATAATATATATTAGGGGCGGATACTAGGCTAGGGATATTAAGTATATAAGGATCCCTAGAAGTAGGAGATATAGTACCCTACCTAGTTAATAGATTATTTAATACCCCTACTAATATATATCTATACTATAACGTACTATTATAAAAAAATAAATATACTAGTATAAAGAATAGTTAATAGCTATATTATAATAGTAGGAAGAATAATTAGCTATCTCCTAACTAGTTATATAAGCTAGCTGATATTAACTTATTACCTAAGGGCCCTTAAAAGGAGGCGGAGCTTAAGGTATAATTTATTAATAAATTACTTAATAATATAGATAATATTATTATTAATAGATAGTTTATAGGAAGGAGGACTATATATAGTAAAGAATTTTTAGATAATATTATTAGCTATAATAATTATCTCTCCTTTACTAGTAAGGGTACGATTAATATTAATACCTACGTTAATTAAATTACCTTTTAGATCTAGGGGTCTATTTATTATCTAATAGGTCCTCTTATTACTAATAATAGCCTTAGGCTAAAATTCGCCTAGATTTATATACTAGATAGTATGTAAGAGTAACTAGACGTTTACTATTAAAATTTTAATAATTTAAATTAAGATACCCTTACTTCTACTTAGTATACCCTCTAGTCTATTAACCTATATATCTAGGGGTTTAAATCCTATTATAACCCGCTTAAGGAGAATAAATTATAATATCCTATTAATATTATAAGCGTTTATATCTAATAGCTAAATCTTAAATAATAGGATAAGGGTACCTATAATTACCCTACCTTTATAGAAGTAACCTATATTATAATAACTCCTAATAATATTATAAGAGGCTAGATTAAGTAGGATATTTATATTAAAACTATTAAGGGGGGCCTTATATTAATTCTTAATTAATATCCTTCTTATATAGCCCTCTAATATCCGCTCCTATTTCCCTTTAATAAATAGTTATAACACGACTACCTCCTATTAGCTAGCTACTAGCTTCTAGGTAATTATCTACTATATATATTATAATAGAACTATATTACTAGTACGCTCGCCTAGTATACCTTAATTAGTAGCGATAATAAACTAGAGTAGGAAGAGGGTAGTAACCTTAAGTAGGAACTAGACTAGTATGTCGCTAGCGAGTATATACCTTAGGGTTATAATAGGTCTTAGCGAGTAATAAGATAATAGTTTTATATAAAATAGATATAGGTAAGACTATTTAATATATTTCCCTAGTTATTTTCTAGACCTAAATCCGCTTAGTTATAAATAGTTCTAAATAATTTAGATATTAGTTAGGGGATAGTTAATATAATTTAAACAATTAGCTAATAAATATCTAGATCTAGCCCGATTTCTTTAATTATATAATTAATAGTAGATATCTATTTAACTACTAGGCTACTAATATCTAGATATTTATAGAGCTTAATAACTTGAATTAGTATTATTAGAATTAATAAATTATTTAGGCGGACTACTACTCTAGCCTAATAGATAGGCTTAGTACTAATCTAGATATATCGCTTAAAGATATTAGTAGTAAGGTAACTATCCTCCTATTAATAATACTAAGAAGCTTATATACTATAAAAGCGAGAATATAAGACGCTATAATAATAGTCTAAAAAAGGGGTAAACCTAAATTTTTTATTACTTTTATATATAATCTTAAGTAGCCTAATATTTAGAGCTTACTAGTATCTAGTTAGATATTAGAGTACTATTATAATCTAATTACCTGTATCTTAAATTAGAAGTTCCGGGGGCTAATAAAAGACCTCCTTAAGTAATATATCCTTAGGGTTTATATAAGCTACTATTATATTATTAAGTTTTAGAAGTAAGGTCTCTTATATACTTATATTCTCCTTATTATATAGGAAGAGGATTAGATCTAGATAGTTAGTAATATTAATAGTATTATTTAAGTATTTATCCCCCCTTAATAGGATAATAATATACTATATAAGTTAGTCTTATAATATATAGTTTATAATTACTATACTAGCATTCCTAGTAATAGATATTTTAATTAGGAGAAGAATTATTATAATAAGGCTTTTCTAAAGGACTTTTACTAAGAGAAGTCTTTTATACCTAATAGGAGTTATCCTCTTTATAAGTGTCTAGTTAGCCCCCTTAAACCTAATTTATCTATTAATAATAGGTAGGTTATCCCTTATAACCTATATCTATTAAAGAAATATGATACCTATATTAATATTAAGATCTACGGCTCTATTAAGTCTATTTTCTATCTATATAAATACATTTATAAGGGACCTAATTAGGCTAATATCTCCCTTACTAGGAATTATACGCGTAATGATAATAACCCTACTCCTAACAGCTAGCTATAATAGTAAGGGGAGTTAGTAGATAAGATTATAGAGTTCTAGTCTATTTACTAGATTAGGTCTACTAAGACTATCTAGAAGATACTCTTATTTAGTATAGGTATTATAAAGCCTTATATAAAGTGTTTATAGATCTACCTCCTAGACTAATAGCATACCCTTTTTAAGCTAGCTAATAACTAGGCTATTAATAAGGCTATTAAATAAAAGCTAATAGATAGTAATAAGCTTTATAAGACTATATTAATAGAGTTTTTTAATATAAACTATCTTACTAAGGAAGCTTATAATAATAGTTAGCTATTACCTTTTATAAAATAGAATAGGAAATATCCTACTATTATAAGAGATCTACTTAATTATTTATATATAGATTTTCTAAAATTCTTTATATAGAATAAAAGAAATAAATATTAGAAAATATATAAAAGAGGGGAGACTCTTAGGCGTATTAATTTTATTAATCTTAAAACTAAAGATCTTTATTATTACTAACTACTCCTTTATTATATTAAGGGGCTATATTATTTAATAGCTTATAGATAGTAGATAGCTAATTAATAGGATGAAAGAAGGCTTATATAAAGCTTAGATTAACTAAAAATAATAGATATACTAATAAGATCCTTAATAAAGGAAAGGATTTTTAGGGAGGTTATAAGCTATATAGACTTTTTATATTAGTATTAATTAAACTCTAATCTACTAATATCCTGATCTTATCTTATCTTATAGAATAAGTATAAGGAGTTTATCTTAAATAACTATTTATACCTCTTATAACAGGATTTTTTAACGCTTTAAATACTAGATAATTATTATAAGTAATAGTTATTTATAGAATAGTATACTCTAATCTTAATTAATAGCTAATTAGAATATTAATTAACCCTTAAATATATTAAGGATCTAGTATAATATAACCTACCTATTCTAATTATCCTATTTAATAATTTTAATAATACTTTAAAAAGGCTTTTATAAGAAGGAATATCTTATTAAATTACCCTTAATAAGGCTAAGGTTTTATAAAATAGGCTAAATACTAATTAATATTATACTACTAATTAGATTATTACTACTATTAATACTAATATAAATAATAAATATAGTACTTTAAGTACCTTATTCTTTCTTAATAGTACTAGGGGAACTAGTAAGATAATAGTATAAAATACTATTATAAAAAGGCTATATTCCTAGTAAAAGATTACTCTAGTAGTAGTATCTTCTAATATTATATTAATACTATTATAAGGAGGTTAGACTACTTACTTATAATTTAAGATACCCCTAGACTCTAATACTACCTCTTTATATAGGATTAAAAAGGGGACTAATCTTACTAAGCTAATTAAATAAGCTTATATTATCTTTTAAGATAAGTCTCCTATATAAAGTTAATATAATATAAAGTCTATTAATTATAGCCTTTAAGATATCTATAATAATAACTAGGCTTATTTTAGGGGTAAGGTAGTCTACTTTTATAGTAACTTCTAATAAATACTCCTAGTTATTCTAGGAGGATCTAGTAGCTAGGTTATTAAGGTGTATCTTTAGAAGGCCTATTTCTAGAATAAGGTTATATATTTAAATCTTACTATTAATAAATAACTTAATAATCCCGACCTAATAAATATTATATATTATAAAATAGGACTATTTATAAGTAATCTCCTCGCTATTAATAATAGTATTAATATTTTAAAAAGCCCTACTACTAATAAAGATATATTATATTAGAAATATAGTTATATCCTTAGAAATACTATTAATAATTTAGTTAAGAATATCTATATTAATATTAGGATAAATATCTCTTAAAGGGTTTATCTATTAGAATAGGCTATTCTTACTATTACTAATAAAGGTATTACTAGTATTAATACTAAGATAATATTATATATCCCTAGTAATATAATAATATACTAGAGTATTAATTATACTATATTAGAAGAAGATAATAAACTCTTCCCCTCTAAGTACTTTTATAAGTTCTATAAACCCTCCCTACTATCTTATAAGTTATATATTAAGCTAGGCGTATTAATTATACTATTAAAGAACCTTAATCTACTATATTTATATAATAGGACTTAATTATAAGTAATAAGATATAATAAGTATATCTTTAAGGGGGAGATTATAAGTAGTACTTATAATAGCGAGAAGGTAATACTATTTAAGACGCCGTTATAATTTAAAGTAAATAATAGGTAGATTCCTACCCCTTTTATTTATAAGTAGTACCCTATCTAACTAGTATTTAGTATAACTATTAATAAATTATAAGGCTAATTAATAAAGTATATAAATATTAACTTATAAACTAGGCCTACTTTTAGTTATAATTAATTATATATAGCTCTATTATAAGTAATAAGATAGGGAAACCTCTATATTATTAAGCCTAAAACTCCTAAATATATATCTAGCTAAATAATAAGAAATATTATATATAAGTAGGTACTATTAAATAATAGGTAAACTACCCTAATATATTAGTTATAACTTATTATTAACGCCTAGATCCTATTAATAGCTACTTAGTAGCTTATAAGAATATTAATTATAATATTAGAAGTATAAAAATAGCCTAATACTATACTTAATTATATAGTTATATCTTTATATTAGACTATAATATTAGACTTTTTAATAATAAAAATAAGCTATTCTACTATTTAATTTATTAAATACCGCTAGTTAAACTTTAGAGGGTTAGATAAATACTAGGCCGTACTAACTCTTATATCTAATAGATTCCTTTATATTAATATAATAAATCTAGTAGGACTATTAATAGTTATTATAAGAGTATAAAAGATATATTATAATATAAGGAATATAATAATTTAAGAATTATATTAAATAGTCTAATAGCGTAGAAGTTATTAATAGAATAAAATATTACTATACTAAATATCTTATAATTAGTTAGGTACTTAGTAGATAATATTAGTCTTTTAATACTTCTATCTTAATAATAACGCCGTCTTTTCTTAATAATAACTAATATAATAAGTCATCTAATAATAGTATACTTAATTATACTCTATTAGCCCTAAATAGTAATATTATAATAGAGTTATAATATAAGTAGGCCTAATAACTATTTATTAATACTCTAGTACTAGGTAACTATTATAAATAATCCCTTAGTCTAAAATTAATATCTTTACTAATATTTACCCTATAACCCTTATAATACTTAAGGAGAGTCTTAGTATTTATAATAGTTTATATATATATTTATTATATTTAGACTTAAATTTACCTTATAACTACTATTACTTACTAAGTAATAAAAGAAGTATAGTTTTAAATATACTTTCCCTATGTAAAAATCTTGAATTTTTACAGGTATTTTCTAGTACTTATATAATAGAAGAATTTATCTTATTAATAGTATTTACCTAGGTACTATCTAGTACTACTCCTCATACTTAGGCTAGTTAGAAAGCTACTACTATTATAGTAAGACTACTACGTAAGGCTATTAAGTAATAAGTAAAGTAAATACTTATTAACTAGTAAATAGCCCTACTTATAAGTATATATAAATATAAGGGGCTTAACTCCTATCCTAACTATCTAAACTATTACTAGATTTATATTAAAATAGATAAGTATTATCTTATAAATTATAAGAATTTTATATAATAATAAGTAGTTATAGATCTTAATAACTATTTAACTACCTTAAATAGGCTACTAAAGTATATAATCTAGGAGTTAAATAAGAATTATACTTAGAAGAGGGGTAGAAATTACTTAGTAGCTCTATTAGTTACCCCTTTAATAAGCTTATTAGCTAGTTTAATTATACCCTAGATACCTACTTTATAAGTATATATAATAACTCTATCTAGCGTATTAGTTACTAATATTTTCCTACTATATATTATATAATAAGAGTAGAGGTAAATAGATAAAGAGGATACTTTAAAGGCTTAAGAAATAGCTAGAGTAAAGGTATTATAATTAAGTCTCCCCCTATTAAAGTATAAAATTATTAATAATAACCCTTCTATTACGGTATTACCCCCTATTTAATAAGTAATATAGTAGAGGGTAATAATTTAAGAGGATATATTAAGTAGTATCTATTAAGTTATTAGAATATTAATAGGTTATAATAGGAGTATATATTAAACTTAGTATAAAAGAAGTAAAATAACTTTAAAAGCCTTTAATTAAAGAAGATAGATCTAGAGTATTTATACTATTAATATAGTACTACTATTAATATTAATAAGGCTTTAATAAGAGATATTAATAAGTATATTAAGTAGAAGTATATAAAGGGAGGCCTTAGTAATTATAAGGCTTTAATAAGAGATATTAATAAGTATATTAAGTAGAAGTATATAAAGGGAGGCCTTAGTAATTATATAACTAATAATAGTATTAATAAGGTTAATAAGAATAAAGAAAATAAGAATAATATTAATACTTAGAATTTAAATATATAAAGTAGGATTTTTCCTTAATAGTAAGGTTATAAGCTAGAAATACTCCTCCTTTAATATATTTAATACCTATTAAAGAAGTAATTCTAGCTTATTATTAAGTAGGTAGTAGTCTAATAACTTAATATATTAGTAGATCTATAAGAAATAAAGTATAAATTAGATAGAGAAAGATAGTTAAAATATATTAATTATATTATAAAATACTTTATATATAGCTTAGAATAGAGGGTTCTAATTATTAATCTAAATACCTTAGCTTATCCTTTTAATATATATTATAAGTATATAGTCCCTAATAATTATATTTAGATCTATCCTCTAAGGCTAGCTCCTTTAAAGGCTAGGGTAGAGTAGACTTATTAATTAGGAGTAAGGCCTAGTATTTAATTCCCTTTAAGGGGAAAGATCTATTATTTTTAGTAAGAATTTAGTATTTTTATTATAATTTACGCCCTAGACAATCTAATTATATACTTACAGGCGCCTTAATTAGGGGCCTGCGCTAGTATAAGTAGCGCTAGTAGCGCCTAATATACCTTATATAGGGGTGTCTAATTATTTATACTATAGCTATAATTTCCCCTTAAGGGCCTTATACTAGTAATTCTTACGCCGTTTACACCTAGCGCCCCCTTATATAGGGGCGACTAATTATCTTAGGGGCTTAAAACCCTCTATTATACGCCTTAAACAGACCTTAACTAGGCTAGGGGCCTTAGAATACTACTCTAGGTATAGCCTGTAGTAGCGCGTCGTTATACTACTATTACCCCTAAGCTATTAGGCTAATAGCCTTAGAAGGGGAGATAGTTATTATAAAATATTTCGTATATAACCTAGAATAAGGGGTTCTAATTATTCATTTAAATACCCTAGCTTACTCTTCTAATATATATTACAGGCGTATAGTCCCTAATAAATTAACTAGTATTTTCCTTATTTTTTAGATATATTCTCTAGGTACTCTAGGTAAATATTTAATAGATTTAATATTATATTTCTAATACTTTAAATAACCCCCTTACTCTACCTATTTTTATACTAGTAGCCCTTAAGTAATATATAGTATTTTATAGAAATTAATTAAAGCCCTTAAAGTTATTACTATTTATATAAGCTATTATTAGCTTATTATTTTACTTAATCTACCTCTTTAACTTTATAAATAATATCTTAATAGGATTAAGATCTAATAAATAAGGGGGAAGTTTAATAAAGATAATACTTATAATATAATAGATTTACTCTAACTCTTTAAAGTTATAAATAGATATATTATTTATAATAAAAATAAACTAAGAACTAGGAAAAGAAGTTATTTAAAAGAGGATTTTTATTTAAATAAAATTATTAAAAATATCTAATATAATAAAGTTATAATAAATCTCTTAATTAATATATCTATTAATAGTAATTATAAGTAATATACTCTACCTCTTACTATATATTAGATATTCTTTTTATATCGCGCTTATCCTACTTAGTACGTATCTATATTTCCTGAATCTAGACTACTTATCTATAGTACTTTTATCTAGAAATATTAACTAGTCTACTTATTAACTTATAAGACGGAGGATCTATTTAGTCTTAAAGAATTAATTATATTAGTATATAATCTTTTTTACCTACTTCCTACTCTAGCTAAGTTACTTAATTATTATATTAATAGCTTATTATATTATAATAATATTAAACTTATCCTAGAGAAAATCCTATATCTTATCTTAATAAGCTATTAGCTAATATACTAGGAAGTTAAGAAGCTTCTTTATATAATATATTAATAGTATAAGATAGTAACTACCTTATCTAAGTATATCTCTTAGCTATTAAACTAAGTTATACTTTACCTAATTACTCCTCTATTACTTAAGCGTCCTCCTCTTTACTAGGGTAGCTAATAGTATATCCTTATCATTATATCTAAGGAGTAGATAGCTAGTAACCTCTTATTATAAATAAGAGCTATTAGCCTAGGGTATATTATAGGTAGAAGGAGGTAGTAGAGGCGGTAATAGTAATAAAGATATTAGGTAATAGGTATAATTATATAATTATATATAGCCTTAATTATAATATATTTAGATAGCTTAGATATCTACTAAGTACTTATTAGAGGCTCTAGAGATATATTAATAACTATAGTACTAATTATATAAGGATTTTCTAATTTTCTCGGGTAGTGCCAAGACCGCCACATGAAAGTTTTCCGACGATATCGATAAGTGGCAGCCTTTGTACCGTGGTGAGCATTCATGGCAGTGTCTGATGCAAAATTACCGCGGGCTCTATTGGAGAAGACGCGACCAAATGCCTTCGCGATGTTGATCAATCATATCAGAGTGAACCAATTTCTGCGACTATGTATCATTCTCTCTGTATCTCTGCTATTTCTCCTTCCCCACCATAGCTTATACTACCTTAAACTCTACCCCGGGAATCTCCCCCTCCACCACCTCCAACGTCCCCTCCCCAGGCTCTACCTCACTCAAGTTCCACTCCCGACTCCCCTCCTCCACCATCACATCCTCCTTGGTGCCATATCGCCACCAGACCCCCTCAATAGCCTCCCTCTCCACATCCACCCGATACCGATGCCCGCTCTCTAGCCCGTCAACCCCACACCCATGCACGCTCCTTCTCGTCCTCTTCTCCTTCCCCGTCTCCTCATCGATCTCCCACCCCTTCTCCACCACGCTTCGTGGTTGCGGTCGAGGCCCCTCTGCCCCTCCTTGAGCAAACGCTGTCGATACAGTCACCGGGGTATTTGGATAAAGGGTGAGGAAGTACCGTTCGTCTCCGGAGCCCCGCGCGCGTGAGATTGGGAGACGTTGGATTCGGATACTGCTTTGTGGGATGGCGGTGGGTGGTGTGGTATTGAGGTCTGTGATGGGGAATTGCGCTTGCGACATTCCAGAGGCAGGGTCGAGGGGCGTGTTCCACGTGAAGAGGATGAGTGGGGTGGGGGAGTGGGAGGTTAGAGTAACGGAGAGGGTTGGCGGGCTAGGGTTGCTGAAGGTGTAGGTCTCTGGGTCAAGGGAGAGGGAAATGGAGATTTTGGGTGGTGGTGAGGCTGCCATGATGATGGAGGAAGTAGGGTGCTGGGTGCTGGCTGGTACGACGAGTAAGGAGAGTCGGTTGAATCCCTTATTTCCCTTGATGAAAGCACAGGGTGGTTTCTGGCTGTCCTCTGTTTTGGATTTGTTGATTTTCTTATCGTACAGGAGGAAAGAATATCGAGGGTTTAGAAAACTAAAGAATCTAGTCTCTGGAAGCCGATCTCGCGGTGGGTGGAAATCTGGTCACATGCTAGTAAGCGAGGTAGCGATGACTGATGTATCGACCCTCCAACACCCACACAAGATTCGCGATATCTATATTTGTAGAAGGTGTTGTGAGGGCCGCACCCTTGACTTGCGGAGAATTCCATTTCGAAACAGGCAAAATCGCTCTACTCCGCCACTATTCACCCCACCATGTCAGCCTCCGGAGAAGGCTGACGCAACCCGCCGGGCCTTTTCTTCAGGCAAACCAGCATGACCGAGCGAGAGCGCTTACAGGGGGTGTTCCTGATGACATCTACAGGGTGGGGGTCATACACTTTTAGGTGCAGTCAATTGATTGTAGGCTCTAAGAGCTACAGAACAATTGAGCACATGAAAAGGAGGTGATCTCGTGGCTACTTGGCATCCTTGTGTAGGGCTAATTTCCAACAGTTCCAGGTATATCGATTACGACTCCCTTTAGTGTCGTAGCAGGCACAGGAGTTCTTGTTAACTTAAGGCCAAACGCTGCAGGTATTCTAGGCAGCAAGCAGTTGTTCCTTAAGGTAGTGCTCAGCTGGCCGCTAGCACTAGATTCATGGTACACGCACGAAAAGAAATTTGCAATTTTGGAGTTTTCACACTGAGTGGAATTCCCCAGAGTATGAAATGAAAGCGAGAAGCTGACGCTAACCGCTCCTCTATGCCATTGTGGATATATTGGTGACCACGTTAATAATAGCACTGTTCCGATCTAGGTCGGCAACATCTGTGTCCAAAATATGTCAAGGTTAGCATCTACCCTCCTTTCTTGCGTCACCTCAGACTCATTGAAACATGCATTCCTCGATGACAAATAGGGCGTGGAGGAGGACGCCTTCCTCTAATGTCTCATGTCAGTACCCGCCACTCAACGACGGTGCTTACTATGATCCTTCTCAGCTCCACAGCTCCAGCCTTTTTGGATGATTGGTGCGAGCATATCCTCAAACCTGGCGACAACGAAAGCTGCAACGTAAAGGAGGTATAAGCTCCGAGGGCTTAGAGGATTGTGCTGTGCTCGCTTTTCTACTCGTGCCTTCCTATACCGCCGCCGCCTCCTGAAGGGGAAAAAGCATCCGTACGATGCACACAACTATTCAGGTGACCGCCCTGTATAGCTGTGGCGGCGAAGCTTCCTTCTCAGCTGCCACCTCATGCAGTCACCGTACTACCATTGTCAGGCCATGATGGAGTAGGATGCCAACGTGTCCTGCCACACGGTAAAGCTGGGAAAGGCTGCGTGCTGAGAAAGGATGCGTGCTGGGAAAGGCTGCGTGCTGGGAAAGGCTGCGTATAAAGTCACTCCATTGTCTTCAATTTCGGTGCATTCAAATTTTGAGAAGCGAAAAGAAAGCATCTTAGTCCTTCCTACTCTCTTGAAGCTTCGCCAAAATTTCCAAGATGGTCCGCATTGTCTCATTCTTAGCTTGTGCGAGCTTGCTGCTCTCACCCGCCTTCTGCGCTCCTTTCTCACCCAATGCACCAGTCATCGCTCGAAACGTTCTGGCCAAGCGGGCCGAACCAAACACTGGCGATGATTTCCCAGACACTGAGCCCCACCCAAATAATCTGGATAAAGTCGAGGCAGCCTTCAACGATGCAATCGAGCTAGCATATTATGCCCTCAACGATCTCGCCACGAAGGACAACACCATCTTGAAGCACTACTTCAACGAAGGTGACAAAGACAAAGTGAAGAATGTCTTCCAAACTCTCATCGGCACCACACATATACCGGAGAACCCAGCGACCGGCAACGACAAGCTTGGGCACATTTTCGTGCAAACCAAAGATCCTAAGGGCAGGTGTAAAGGTGGCCGCACCTTGGCTTTCATGGAGGACTTCAATACCGATAAACCTTTCATCGTCCTCTGCCCCAACGCCTTCAAGAAGAAAGGCGTTACCGTCATCAAGGGAGCAGAGCAACCGGCAAACAATCCCAACGACGCCAAGTTCTACATTAGTTGCGACGAACTCAAAGCAAATGGCCACGTCAGCTACCTGATGAACTCCCTCGGCGCAACTTTCTTGCATGAATACCTGTGAGTTCTCCCCGCTACCCAGCCCAGGCACACCTTGGAAGACTTTCCCCCAAGAGAAAAAGAAAGTAAAAGCAAAAGAAAACTCCACACCATCGTGCTTCTTCTGAAGCTGGTATCTATCTATTTGCTAATGAATCATCAACACTTCACAGCCACTACGACAACCTATTCAAACCAGTGTGAGTATAGATGTTTTCCCTCCAATCCCTCTTCTACCACCACCATTTTCTTCTACTGCCAGAGGTTTTCGCTGACACGGTCCCCCCTTACGTAGTGTTGGCAGCATCATCGACCAACCCAACGGCTACGGGCCCGTGAACGTGTACAACAAACTCGCCAAAACAATAGCGCTCAGGAACGCGGATAGTTACATGTACTATACTCTCGTAAGTGCCGTTCCCATATCCGCCACCCTCTGGCCCGCCCAGCAAACACTTCCTTGCTTTCCCGCTGACTTAGATTTGTGATTTGCAGGAGGTCTTGTGGACGGTTCTTTGTGAAAAGACCGATGGCTTCGCTGCACCCCGCGCGGGCACTGATGATGCGGATCCGGATTGCGGGAAGCAGACCTGCCAGCCTTAAGTTAGTTGATTGATTGAGGCTTCGGAAACCCCCTTTTTCTTTTTAGGTTTTGTTCTTCTTTCTTTCGGGGTTTAGATGAAAGTGCTGCGGAGTCAGATTCTTCAGGGTATTGTAGATTTTATCGGCTAGGTTCCTTTTGGTATGAAATGGAGGGAAAGGGGGAAATTACACATTACCGGGGCGTCGCCAGAAGTTTATTATGCAGCAACGGCAATTCAAAGGTGGGGCAACAACTCAAGTAAGCGGTAAGAGCAGATTGAATTAAGACGTCTTGAAACGCTTCGCGGGCGTCCTGGTCCTTCACGATGATCGATATCAATCTTTCACAAGGTATGCCTGCTCGCTTGCTTTTCTGGTCTTCTTTCTTGCTTTTTCTTCAGCCACTGTCTTGTACAGTAACCAAGGAGTCGAAAACAAGAAGGATTGTTGGAGACTATCACGGCTCCAATTATTCTCAGCTTCCTTGTCAGCTCGAAATACTTATTTCCACGCAACTGTCCCCTCTGGTGATCCAAAGCGACGACACTTCCGGCTCCCGCCCCCAAAATATTGTATCATGTTAATCCGTATCCCATATCGATGAGTGGCAACAACAAGGCCCTGTAGTCCATGTAGAAGCGCACTTGCCGGCAGTTCAGTCGTCGGAAAGGCGATGGCTCCCCTTTGCAATTTCAAGCCTACGGCGCCCTTGATATCAGCACGGTCGTCCATTCAGCTGGTTGGGAAGTCCTCCTCTAACATTCATTCGCTAATACTATATAGATCTCCGTGAGCAGCGAGAGGGATATCGAGATCTCAATTACCACAATTGCGTCTCTTTGGGAAAGAATATGGTTCGCTCCATTGATCGTAGAGTGCCAGTCATGATGCGCGAGTATGCCCCTTTGGAGATCTGTACGATGGCATGACACCCTGTGCCATCCCACATTGATATAGTATAGCATCGACGATCCAGCTGGTTCATGCAGGATCCATCCCAAAGCCCGCCTCTTCCTACCAGGCAACTAGCATACGAGGACGTCAGAAGATGTTTTGAGCCGAGACCCACCTTTGTTGCATGCCGCGACACCATTCAATAGTACACATTAGGTCTCTCTTCACCTACGAAAGCATGGGCTTGGGGATAAGCCCGCTTCCCAAATCGTCCGCCATGCTGTCCACATCCGAGGAGGGGACGTCGTACTTGTCCATCCCTGAGAGCGCGGTCGAGAGGTACTCCGTGACTGGGTTCTGCACGTCGGTCAGGTCCTTGTTCAGAGGATGTGAGATATGCGTCTCCTAAGTGCGCGCTGATGTGGAGATCACCCTTTTTTCCTGAATCCTCGTGTAGGCACTTCAGCTGGCATCTTGTTAAATATATTGTACGGCAAATTACAAAAATACCACACTTTTCAGGAATATTTTCAAAAATACCACCCCTATATTTTAAAAATACCACACCGGGGACTTACGCACTCCGGACGCTGGGCGCATCAGTCCCAGGGCCGCCTTTCAGGCCTAAGACTCCGGGCAGAAGACCCCGTAGCAGCCCCCGTAGTAGCCACCGTGGTCTAGCTACCTCGGTAGGGTTCTGGACGCAATTACCTAGCCTGAGAAAGGAGCGCTAAGTACCCTAAGCTCTAGGGATAAGTCCCTAAAGAAGTTATATTTTACCCCTAAAAATTTTATTCCTTATAATAATAGCGACGGTTAGGAGGTCTATATAAGAGGTCTCTAGGCTAGCCTATGCCCTAGGGACGGACTTACCGGAACGGGGCTACTGCGGGGGCTACTACGGGGTGTTTCACGCTGTAAGAGGGCTGATACGCCTAGCGTCCGGGGTGCATAAGTCCCCGGTGTAGTATTTTTAAAATATAGGGGTGGTATTTTTAGAAATATTCCTAAAAAGTATAGTATTTTAATAATTTACTATATATTATACTATACTATACTAGAGAGACTATAAGGTTAAAGTATATAGGATTAAAATTTTATCTAGCTTATATATATTTATATCTATTAAAACTATCTTACTTAATACCTTATACCTAGGCGTAGGGTTAAACGGCTAGCTATTAGTTAGGTAGTAGGTAGTATATTTATATAGAAACTAATTATTTTATATTACTTCTACTACTAGGTTAAATAGAATACTAGTTATATTAAGCTTATAATTTATAATAGAATAATTATATATAATAATAATCTATTTATAAGTTAGTAGATTATCTATCTAGATTTATATTATTCTAATTTACTAGCTAGCTTTTTAGAATACTTAAAGAAGATAGACTAGATTCTAGAATAATATATCTGTAAATTTTAAAACTACTTATAACTCTAGGTAAATCTCTAAGTAATAATAGTAAGTTTAGAAACCTAGAGTAGATAGTAAAAAGTTATAAAAATAGTAAAAATAGAATAATATAGAAATACTATATTAGTTACTAGAAAATACCTATAAAATTCAAGATTTTTACTTAGAAAAAGTATACTTAAAAGTATAATTCTTTTATTTATTAATAAGTAATAATAGTTATAAGGTAAATTTAAGTCTAAATATAATAGATATTTATATAAACTTTTATAGATACTAAGACCCCCCTTAAGTATTATAAGAGATATAGGGTAAATATTACTAAAAATATTAATTTTAGATTTAAGGGATTATTTATAATAGTTACTTAGTACTAGAGTATTAATAAATAGTTATTAGGCCTACTTATATTATAACTCTATTATAATATTACTATTTAGGACTAATAGGGTATAATTAAGTATACTATTATTAGATAACTTATTATATTAATTATTATTAGGAAAAGATATTATTATTATTAAGATAGAAGTATTAAAGATTAATACTATCTACTAAGTACCTAACTAATTATAAGATATCTAGTATAGTAATATTCTATTCTATTAATAATTTCTACGCTACTAAATTATTTAATATAATTCTTAAATTATTATACCCCTTATATTATAATATATCTTTTATACTCTTATAATAACTATTAATAATTATACTAGATTTATTATATTAATATAAAAGAATCTATTAGATATAAGAGTTAGTATAACCTAGTATTTATTTAGCCCTTTAAAGTTTAATTAGTAGTATTTAATAAATTAAATAGTAGAATAGCTTATTTTTATTATTAGAAAGTCTAATATTATAATCTAATATAAAGATATAACTATATAATTAAGTATAGTATTAGGCTATTTTTATACTTCTAATATTATAATTAATATTCTTATAAGCTACTAAGTAGCTATTAATAGGATCTAGATATTAATAATAAGTTATAACTAATATATTAGGGGTAGTCTACTTATTATTTAATAGTATCTACTTATATATAATATTTCTTATTATTTAGCTAGATATATATTTAGGAGTTTTAGGCTTAATAATATAGAGGTTTCCCTATCTTATTACTTATAATAGAGTTATATATAGCTAATTATAATTAAAAGTAGGCTTAGTTTATAAGTTAATACTTATATACTTTATTAATTAGCCTTATAATTTATTAATAGTTATAATAAATACTAGTTAGATAGGGTACTACTTATAAATAAAGGGGGTAGGAATCTACCTATTATTTTCTTTAAATTATAACGGCGTCTTAAATAGTATTACCTTTTTACTATTATAAGTACTACTTATAATCTCCCCCTTAAAGATATACTTATTATATCTTATTACTTATAATTAGGTCCTATTATATAAATATAGTAGATTAAGGTTCCTTAGTAGTATAACTAGTACGCCTAGCTTAATATATAGCTTATAAGATAGTAGGAAGGATTTATAAAACCTATAAAAGTACTTAAGGGGGAAGAGTTTATTATCTTCTTCTAATATAGTATAATTAATACTCTAGTATATTATTATATTACTAAGGATATATAATATTATCTTAGTACTAATACTAGTAATATTTTTATTAGTAATAGTAAGAATAGCCTATTTTAATAGATAAACCCTTTAAGAGATATTTATCCTAATATTAATATAGATATTCTTAACTAAATTATTAATAGTATTTCTAGAGGTATAACTATATTTCTAATATAATATATCTTTATTAGTAGTAGGGCTTTTCTAGATATTAATATTATTACTATTACAACTATAATTATTAATATAGTAAAGTAGTAGAGGTTATAGAGAAGGGAAGCTTCTTATAAGCCTAAGACGTACCTACGGAAGGCTTCCGCTCTCTACGCTACTAGCTATATAGTAATAATTGTAATAGATACTAGTAAATAAATAATACTATTATCTTAATAGCTATAGTAAAATATTAATAAAGCCTAAATAAGGCCCTTTATACTATTACTAATTAATTACTATTAATATTATTAAACTTTATTACTAAGTTAATAGTATTCCTTACTAGTTCCTTTTCTAATATCTAGTAGTCTTCCTTAGGGCTATAGTTCTTCTACCTAATAAGGTATTTAGTAGCTTATCTATAGTTATAATATATCTATTTCTTATTAATTAACCTCTTAATCTCCTATTCCTCCTTATCTTATCCTTTAATAATAACTAGTACGGCTAGGCGGTAATATTAGTACGGGTTATTAATAGGGTCTATAATAGGCTCTAGATAGGTAATAGATATAATATTATAAATCCTTATATTATTAGGAAGGGCGAGTTTATAAGCTAATTAACTAACCCGTCTAATTATTTAAAATAGCCTAAATAATTATTAGCTAGTCTTCCTAGATTAGATAGCTAGAATATAGTAACCCTAGTAGAGTTATAGATATATTATATCTCCTACCTTAAAGTATATTAGAGTATAATAGGTATTATAGTAGTCCTTTATTTTTATAGATATAAAGGTAATAGTATCCTTTATATTAATATATAAAGACCTATAATTAGTTATAATTTAGCTAGGATATACTAGTATAGCTAAGGCTTTATTAATAAGGGCCTTATTATAGAAGCCTTTAGTAGGGTCCTTTAATTATAAAAGATCTAGTAATTCTTAAGTCTTAAATCTATATAAGACTTAAGTAGGTACTAGATAGGTAGAGCTATATTTCGTGGAGTTATTTAGTAAAATTAATATCCTATTAATAATTAAGGGCTACTACTAGGAGTTATCTAGAGTAGTAATATAATACTAGAGGGCTATCTTAGCCGTTTAGTTTATACGCTCTAATATACTATTAGTTTATAAATACTAGGCTATTAAATAGAGGAGGCTTACTTTTAATACTAAAAAGATCTACTTCTATATTTAATTAATAAACTTTTAATCCTAGTTAGAAATAATAGCCCTTAATATACTCTAATTTAAAAGGGCGAGACGGTTAATTAATTTAGTAGCCTAGTCTTTTCCTAACTACGTATTCTTACTAGGAATTAGGGTAATTACCTTTAAGAATTTATTAGTAATTAATATAATTAAGTTAAACCCGTTAGTTAAATAGGGTAAGGCTAGAATAAAATTTATAGTAAGTATATAGAATAGCTAGAGAGGTATTAAGATTAGTTATAGAGACTTATAAGGCTAATATCTTAGGGTCTAATTTAATTAATAATATAGATAGTATTAGATAAATTTATAAAGCTTTATTACTATATTATAAATATAAAGTCTCTTAGTTAGACGCTTATAAGTCCGGGTATAACCTAGATATCCTATCTTATTATAAGTAAGTTAGAAGACTTCCTTTTTTAGAGAAGTTAGGATATATAAATAAAGGCTAATTTTATTATTATTAAAATATAATAATTTATTAATAACGTGATATAGTAGCTTAGTAGTATTATTACCTAAGGCTTTATTCTCCTTTATTATTAATATTAATCGTACTTAACGTAGTTTAAGAAGGCCCTTAATTAGACGTTATTTAAAATTAGGACTTATTTCTACTAGATTAACTAGGAAAGCCTTTATTAGTATAGCCTTAAGTAAGTTACTAGTATTAATAGGGTAGTACTTATAAGTAGCTAGTCTAGAGAGGGCGTTTAGAATAATATTAGATTTCCTAGGCTTATAATAGATATCTAGTTAAAAATATTATAGATATTTAGAGGCGTAAATAAGATAAAGATTTAGCTTTTCTATTAAGGTTATATTTAGACTTATCTAATAGGCTATTAATATAGCGGTTAAATAATTAGTATAGATAATAGTTTCCTACTTAGTAGCCTTAATTATATACCTAATCTTCTTTACTACCTAGATAATCCTAGTAATTTCTAGCTCTATTAGCTAGTATTAAGTCTTAGCGTTAGTAAGTAGGCGGCTAAGGAAAAAAATTAGTAGCTATAACTTCTACTTAGGGAAGTCGCTTATAAAAGCCTTTATTAGACTTATAATATAGTATATATATACTCTAAAACTAAATTCCTTACTTATATTAAGATCTATAAATAGTTAGAGTTTCTTATTAAAATAGTATAGGATTACTAGGCTAGTAAATAGTTTCTAGAGCTAATAGAACGTATTAAGCTCCTTTAATATAGGCTTATTAAGATAAGTTTTATAAGCTAATTTTTTACGCGTATTACCCTAAATAGTAGAAGAAGGCCCTTATTATATTATAGTATTACGTATAGACTTATTAAGATAAGTCTTTTATAATTAAAGGGGTTTTATAATAGTAGTATAAAAGGTAATATATTAACGTAAGTACCCCGTTAAACTAAGGTACTATTCTAGGGCTATTAGGTTAATTAGGAAGCGTAGATTAGTAATAGTAGCTAATTTCTCCTCTATTATAGTAAGTCCTAGGGTATCTACCTTTTAGCCTAGGAGGTAGATTAATAGGAAACTAAGAAAGGATTTCTTAAGTAATAGGTATATATTTATATTATTAAGGGCCTAGAATACCTAGTTAAGATAGTTAAGGTATTCTTCTAGAGATCTTAAAAATATAATAATATTATTAATATATATATAATAGAAATATTAAAATAGCTAGAGAATTCTATTTATTATATATTATATATAGGCTAGGGAGTTATAGTATCCTATAACTAGGATATTAAATAACTCTTAGCCTTAATAACTAGCTATTATAAGATAATAATAATATAACTTATTAATAGACTATTAATAAAAGAAACTTACCGCGTTAATAGTATTAATATAAGTAGTACCTTTTAATAGAGCTAATATCTTAGCTTATAATAGGATAGGATATATATCTAGTATTATAATTTTATTTAAGGCTCTAATATCTACTACTATATAGCCTTTATAAAGGCCGTTTATAAATTACTTCTAGACTATAAAATATAGGAATAAAAATAGGGTTAACTCCGTTATCTAGTCTATTCTACCCTATCTATATAGCTTATTAAATTTATTATTAATAACTTCTTTATCTACCTTCCCTAGGGGATAAACCCTAGCCTAGCTAGGTTTATAGATTTCTAGCTAGTTATCTACGAGCGGGATATCTATCTATTAAGACTCTAGGATATATATTATAGTCCTAGTATCTTATTATAGGTTTAGGTACTTATTAATAATATCCCTTAATAAGGCCCTTAATTAGGGGGAGCCGTAGACCGTTATACCTAAAGAGTAAGTAGATTCTATCTCCGGGATTATAGTAGTAGGTACTATTATTATAAATACCGTAGTAGCGGTAATAAGATATTAGAGACTAGTTTTAACCTAGTTAGCTACCTTAACTCTTTTAGGGGGCCTAGTAGCGAGGTTGTTATAAAAGGCTTTTATAGGGAAATAGCCTAGAGTATTATATTTAGTAACTTAGTTAAGTTTTATATTCTTAGCTAACTTAATTTTACTATTAGTATTATTTTTAATAAAGATATATAATATACTATGATTAATAATATAGGTATAAATAGAAAGATTATCTAGCTTATTTAGCTTAAAGATTAAGTCTCAATCCTTTAGAAGATTAAGTAACTAATAATAAAGACTAGTAATTTAAACTTACTTATTAGAGTAGGGGCTAATAACAATATTAGCCTAACTAAATACTATAGTATTAGTATAAGTTCCTTTACTAGAGACTTTAATAGGGACTTTAAGGTTTTGATAAGAATAGATTATTATTAAATTCCTATTAAGGTTAATAATAACACCCTTAGATTTAAGAATATTAACTCTAATTAAGGCTTTTACTAAGAGATTATTAATTATATATAATTCCCTCTTAATAAAAGTAGTACTATTATTATTAGGAATATATATTAGTAGCTTAGTATATTTATTAATATTATACTTCTTACTTCTAATACCTCTTACCTTTATAAGCGTTAGTATTTTAGAGATTTTAGCTTATAGGAACTACTCTAATAAGAAAGTCCTATTTATTAGACTTATTATATAACTTATATCTATATAAAGCTTATAAAGCGGGCGGCTAATATCTAGGATAAATTTAACCTAAGTTATAATAAAATAATATCCCTTAAAGGTATATCCTTTTAAAGTAGTCTATTTAGAAGTACTTTAAATAATAGTCTATAGAAGGCTTTAGTAGATACTACTAGCCTTAGCCTCCTTAGATAATATTATAATAGCTATTAAGGCCCTTATTTTATAGTAAATACTATAATAGATATAGTTATATAAAGTATTATTAGATAGGAATATCCTAGAATATTTCTAATAACTAAAGGCTTTATTAGATAGCTAGATTATTAGGAAATAGGTTTTAATAGTATTATTATCTTAATAACTCTTAGGATCTTAACTATATTCCTAAGAATTATCTAGGTATTAGCCTAGACTAGGGTTAGTCTAGTTTATAGACTAGTAGTACCTATCCTTATAAGTATTATAAGTTACCTACTTATTATAAAGCTCTTCTTAAGGATTTCTATCCTTAATAGTAGCCTAGTATATATAAGGCTATTACTATACCTAATTATAAAGCTTATATAAGTAATTACTATTTAAAGCGTTTAATAGATAGCCTTAACCTAGGTTATAATTTTAATATTAACTCTACCTAGGTAACGCGTTTCTATTTATAATTTATAGGAGTTATTAAGAATTAATAATTTATACCTACTAAGGGTTATTATTAAAGTTACCTTAATAGTTTCTATATAGTATAAATAGTATAAATAGTTAGGTAATTAGATTCTAATTATTATAATTTAGCCTTAGAGCCCTACTACTATAATTAAAACTATTACTACTAAATTAGTAAGGAGGATTATTTAAATAAGAAGTATATTAACTTAATTAAGGATCTTATTAATTATTAGAATAACTATCCTACTTTATCTTAAAGCCTTTCTTAATAAGGCCCTTATTTCTATAAATATTAAACTAAGTATCCTTCTTATATCTAAGTTCTTTAAGGAGGCCCTTAATTATTAATTCCTTAGTTAGTAATAATAGATCCTAATATAATTATCTATCTATATATTTAAATACTAGGAGGACTTAGGCTTACTTTATAATAGTAATATTAGTATTTTTACTATTTAAGATAATACTAGAGATATAGTTAGCTAGATCTTATTAATTTTAAGCGTCCTTTACTATATAACAGATATTTTCTAGTAGACTTAGCGACTTACTAGGAGAGTCCTAAGAATATTCTTATAAAGTTATATACTATTTAGTAATACTAGTAGAGTTATTTTATAATCTAATATAGGTAGTATATAATAATTAATTAGTAAATTAATTATTAGCTTTCCTAAGTAGATATAAATCTAGATTTAATTATATAAGAGTTAGATTTATAGTAGTAGCTTTTACTTTAACTCTATTAATAAAGCTAAAAATATTATAATAGATATTATAACTATCTTTAACTTTAACTAGGGGTATATTAGGATCTAGATTAAAATACCTAATATCCTAGGGCTTAAATTAAGGGGTAGTAACTATAAGAGCTAGGGTTATAGTTATTATAAGCTAATAAGTCTAATAACCCCCTACCCTAGTATTTATACTCTAGAAAAAGGTAGATATTATATTAAACTATTTAGGCGTAAAGCCTCTAATAGGTAAACTCACCTAGCTAGCCTAGCTATTACTATTACTATTATTATTTCCCCTATTATCTACTATATATAAAGGCTCTAGTAGATTAGGAAGTTCTAGTCCTATTAGGTAATTATAGATAGCCTCTTCTACTAAGGTTACTCTTATACCTACTAAGGATAGAATAGACTCTATTAATATTAGTATTAGTAAAGTTAACTTAAGTAGTAAATAGATTAAGATCCCTATTAAGGAGGTAGGTATTAAAGGAGGCTATTATAAATAGTACCTTATAGATAAGATAGCTTTCTTAAAATAATAATTTACTACGCGGAACTAACTCTTATTAATAGCGTAATTAGAAGGCTAGGATATTTTATATATATTAAAGAGTCTAATAGGCTTTAAAGATAAAGACCTAGTACGGTACTATTATTCTTATAAGGTATTAGAAGAGATATAGTTAGTTTATAATAATCTAAGATTCCTATTAATAATAAGTATTATTAGGAAATAGCTAATATTATTAATAATAATAGTATAATTATATCTAGTATTAATAAAATCGTGTAATTAAAAAGTAAGGATAAGGGTTTCCCTATTAATAGCTAGGATAAGTAGTAAGTAGTAAACGGGGAAATATCTAGGAAATATCTAAATTTACTTAGTAAAATACTAAGGTTTCTCTAAAAATTCTAATAGTCTAATAAAATCCTAATACTATTAGGATGTAGTAATATATAATAAATAAGGCTCTTATTAATTATAGGTTTTAAAGAGACTTTTATAGATATTATTAGTTATAAAAGGCTTCTTTAACTAGCTTAAATAAGTATTAAATAGAATATATAGAAGACTTATAAGGACTTATACCCTAAGGCTAGTACTATAATAGCTAGTATTATAGATAGCTAGTACTATAATAGCTAGTAGATTCTATACGGCTTATTAGTAGTTAATAGTACTAATAGTAGCTAATATAGTATTACTACTATATATTATAATTATTATTATTAATATAGTAAAGTAGTAGAGGTTATAAAGAAGGGAAGCTTTTTATAAGCCTAAGATATACCTGCGGAAGGCTTCCGCTCTCTACGCTACTAGCTATATAGCGATAATTATAATAATTACTAATAGTAAGAAGATTACTTATAAATAGTCCTATTTTATAATATATAGTATCTATTAGGTTAGGATTCGTCGGTAATTTCTAAAAACCTGGAGGGGTACCTAGGGCCGGCCCCGGGCCGCCCCGGGCCCCTAGGGCCGTAGTTTAAGAAAGCTTGCCCTAGGGCCGCAGGGGTAGACACGAGTCCGCCCGGGGCCCTAGAGGCCGTAAGGGCTACCTACCTAGCGCCTAGGGCCGCCCTAAGATTAAGCTTCTAGGCGCTACGTAATAGCGTCACAGCATCCTATAATTAGGCTACTAGGCGCTAGGTAATAGCGTTAAAGTACCTGTAATACTAATACTATCGCATTATTATTAATACCCCGAGTTAATATAGCTACTACGCTGTCGCCCCCTATTATAGCCTACCCTAGCGTATTAGCCCCGCGTAGAAATCGGCTGAATCGATCGATTCCGGGGTCGCTTTTAGGGTGGCGTTAGGGGTAGCTCCGGGGTATACTACCCGAGTCCCCCGTCGATTATAGAATATTAAAACTTTTAAAGTTCTACTTAGTAAGTAGCTACGTAACATGATTTCACTTAGTAATTAGTCACGTGACTTCCTAAAATCTACGGACTAATAGATTTTAAAAATATTACTTAGTTAGTACTTACGTAACTCTACCCTTAAAGCCTAGAGTAGCCCCAGGGCCTTATAATACGCTACGATAGGCCTAGGGCTAGCCTAGGGCCCCTAGGGCCGGCCCTAGGCCTGCGGGTATAAGGCCTTTACTAAGGGTATAAGGGCGAGTTAAGATCTTACTAATATTATTAAGTTACTTATTAATAGTAAGATTTAAATATATAACCTTATTCTAGAAATAGGCCTTTTAAAGATACGCCTTAATAACCTAGCTACTAGATCCTCCTAGAATAACTAGGAGTATTTATTAGAAGTCCTTATAAAAGTAGACTACCTTACCTTTAAAATAAGCCTAGTTATTATTATAGATATCTTAAAGGCTATAACTAATAGCTTCTATATTATATTAACTCTATATAAGGGACTTATCTTAAAAGATAATATAAGCTTACTTAATTAGCTTAGCGAGATTAGTCCCCTTTTTAATCTTATATAAGGAGGTAGTATTAGAGTCTAGGGGTATCTTAAATTATAAGTAAGTAGTCTAACCTCCCTATAATAGTATTAATATAATACTAGAAGATACTATTACTAGAGTAACCTTTTACTAGGAATATAGCCTTTTTATAATAGTATTTTAAACTATTATCTTACTAGTCCCCCTAGTACTATTAAGGAAGAGTATTATACCTAGAGTACTAAATTTATTATTAACATTAGCGTTAATAGTAGTAATAATCTAATTAGTAGTATAGTATTAGTTAGTATTTAGCCTATTTTATAAGACCTTAGCCTTATTAGGGGTAATTTAGTAAGATATTTCTTCTTATAAAAGACTATTTAAAATACTATTAAAATTATTAAATAGAATAGTTAGAATAGATAGGTTATATTAGGCTAGATTCTTAGTATATTTAGGGGTTAATTAATATTCTAATTAGCTATTAATTAGGTAAAGGGCGTACTATTTAGTAAATAACTATTACTTATAATAGTTATCTAGGATCTAAAGCGTTAAAAATCCTATTATCTTATATCCTAGTATAATATCCATCTCAAGGGTTTTTACTAAGATATAGCTAAGATAGATACTAGCCTTACTAGGATATAAGATAGGAGGTATAAGTAGTTATTTAAGATATACTCCTTATATTTATTTTATAAGGTAAGGGCGTTAGTAGGTTAGACTTTAACTAATACTAATATAAAAAGATTATATAGCTTATAACCTCCCTAAAAGTCCTTTCCCTTATTAAGGATCTTATTAGTATATCTATTATTTTTAATTAACTTAAGCTTTATATAAGCCTCCTTCTATCCTATTAGCTAGTTATTACCTCCCTCCTACTAGGTCACCCTTCTATGCTAGGCTCGTGTTTTAGCCCTCTAATACCCGCTGGTAGTGGCGCTACCGGCCCTACTACCGGCCTTCCTACTAGGTTAGCATCCTCTTTTATAGCGTCGGGCTATTAAGTACACCGTTTAACGACCGCTTCGCCCACGACTCCTTCTTAGCTAACGGGGGTAGTAGAGGGCGCCGTCTCCTACCTCTTCTTAGTTATAACTAAGACTTGATCTTTACATTCCCTCTTAGGACCGTCTTATATATCCCTTAGAGGATCTTACTCCGTAGCAGGGCTTTATTAAAAAAGTCTCTCACCGACGGGATTCCCGCCTCTACCTCTAGGACCGGGATTAGGGTGGCCTTATACGCCCCTAGTACTTTACGTAGTCCTTTATTCTAGATTATTATTAGGGTCTTTACATGCTTCCCGACCGCCCTAGGGGTATTCTTTAAGTTATATTATATTAGCGCCGCGAACGTTATTATAAGCCTTACTACTACCGCGTATATAAGCCTACTAACCGGTAGAACCGCGCCCTATATAGAGCCGGCGACGTAGTAGAGCGCCTGAATCTAGTTACCTATCTTAGCTTATACCTTCTTTAGGTATACGTTCTAATTTAGCTTACTATTAAGCGTAAGTCCTAGGACCCTAATCAACGTCTTTAATTTAACCTCGATTCCTTTAAGCTTAACTATTACGTCTATCTTAATACCCTTAGTTCTACGGGTTATATAAACGAGCTCGTACTTCTTTAGCGTAAACGAGGCTCTATAGGTCTTTACCTACCGCAGGTATACCTCGTAGGCTATATCTAGAACCTTGCAGTTCTATTTAATACTCCTACTATAAGCTAGTAGATAGACGTTATCTATAAATCTACCGACTTAGATTAGTAGCTTTAGCTTTTTATACTCCTCGATTAGAGGAGTATTAAAGAATAGGAATAGGATCGGAGAGATAGGCGAACCCTAGGGGATCCCTATCTCTACTATCTCTATCCGACTCGTCTTCCTACCGAGGGTAATCGAGGTCGCCCTCTCCGTAAGGAAGCTTGCCGTCTAGCGTACTATCCTCTCTAGGACCCTCTTTATCTTTATCGTGTGGAGTAGTCGGGAGTAGGAGACATAATCGAAGGCTCCGGCGATATCTAGGGAGAGGAGGCTCGCTATATTCCTCTTCTCTATTCCCTATACTATATAGACTGTATTAGTAATCATTTCTAGCGCGGTTTCTACTAATCTCCCTTACCTTACACCTATCTATTCCTCCGGAAGGAGGTTATTAGCCTCCGTATAATCTCTAAGCCTAGTCACTATTACCGTCTCGAATATCTTTCCTAAGGTATCTAAGAGGGCGATCGGCCTATAAGACTTAGGGTTAGCGTAGTTCTCCTTCTACGGTTTCTTTAGGATTACTATATTAGCCTCCTTAAATTTCCGGGGGTAGTATCTAATCTTGAAGCACCCCTAGAAGAGATAGCGGATCTCCTCCTCCAGTTTACTATACACAGCCCGTAGGAACCTATTTAGAATCCCGTTTATCCTAGGAGCCTTATCCTATAATAGTCTCTTTATAGAGCTGTAGACTTCCGCTTCCGTTAGATCCCCTCCCCCTAGTATCGGGCTTAGGTACTCTACCTCGGCGATATCTTTTAAATCTACCCCTAAAGGAGCTAGGAAATAGGTTTCTTAAAGGCGCTCTACCTTCTCCTCGAAGGTAGCCGCTAACGTCCCGTCTTATCTACTTAGGGAGGGGAACTTAGGTAGGGCTCTTAGTAACCTACTCTTGTTCTTTCCCTACCGGGCTAGTGCCTATACCCCCTAAGGGTCTTCTAAGGCCTGGTGTATAGCCCCCCGGAAGTAGAGGGCTTTCTCTCTTCGGATCACGGCTACCTTCGCCCTTTCCGCTTCTTTTAGAGTCTCCCTCGTCTCTATATTACGGTACTAGTAGTAGGCCTTTAGTTCCCGCTTAGCCCTTTACGTTATATCCCTACAGGCTGAGTTCTAGAAGGACTTTACCTTGCTAGACGGCTTCGCCCACGGAATATATTCCTGTATAATAGCCTGGAACCTATCTAATATCTACCCTAGGTACTCGTCCGCCTTACTAGCGGATCTAATCTGGGGGAGTCCTAGCGATAGTCTAAGCTACCGGGCCCTATTCCTTATATTCGTAGCGACCCCCTCGTCTTTAAGTATCTTCTACGCTCTCCTCTAGACTAGGGTTTAGCTTTCCCAGCTCCATTCGAATTTAGTATACACTAGGAGATAGTTAGATCTATACTAGAGGTCCGCCCTTAGTCCGCAGTTTCGGAGTACGTTAGTAGTACCCTCGGTAGTAAAGACTAGGTTAATCGCCGACTTTAGGCCTCTCCCCCGCCATATTACCGTACCCTCTAGTAGGGCGACTTCTATGCTATATTTACTCGTTTCGCCTAGTAATACGTCTACTATAGCGTAGTATATACTTCTCCCTTTATTATTCCACCGAGGGTAGTAGAGATTAAAGTCCCCGAGGAGGATATATTCCCCTAGCCTCTTTAAGACCTCCGCTATTAGGGGGATTATTATTAGGTCGTCCTTTAACTTATACGTCGTTAGAGAGGGGCTATAGATATTATATATCTAGATATCATCCACCTATATCCCCTATTACCCTTTCTTAAGGCTAACTTTTAGCGAGTAGTAATCGCCGCTTAAGAAGTCCGCCTTCTAGCTCTCTATATTAACTCTTTTATTAATATAGAAGTATACCCGAGTACCCTCCTTAGCTTTATAAACTAGGTAGAACCTGTTATAAGATAGGTCGTATATCGACTTAGTCCTCGGGTTAGTCTATAGCTCTTATATTACTAAGACGTCTATTTACTAGACTTTAGTATCTTCTAGGAGTAGTGTTTACACGCCGTCCTTTTCTTTTCGTACGTTATACTACAGGATCTTAAGCGGTTATCCTACTATATAGCCGGTATAGGGCTAGAGTCTACTACCATTTAGTCCTCTATAGCCTGGGCGTCCCTAGGTGCCCCCTGGGGTAGCGGGAGGACCTGTTATCTTAACTCCTTCCGGGCTATCTAGGCCATCGTGGTTGGCCGCCCTCTTTACCGGGGAGGGGCTAGGTCTAGTAGTTCCTTTTCCGCCTATACCGGTAACTTCCTCTTTCTTAATGTACCTTAGACTACCCTGAAACCGTCTGCGTCTATCCCCTTTCCGTTGCGGGTATTATTTTCCCGTAAGCCCTGCGTGTTATAGAACGCCGGCCTAGTCCGGCGTCTTTATACCACTCTCTAGTACTCCCTTCGCCTAACCGGGCAGTCCTTACTCCAGGCCTCGTGGCCTCCTCTATAAGCAGCGTATATTATTACTCCTTCGCCCGTAACGTGGTCCGCTAAGCTATAGCTACCTGCATAATAGCCGTACCTCTCCTCCCTTTAATACTCTCGCGTAAAGTATCTATATCTATGGCAGTTAAAGTATTATCTTATCTCTGCTCCTTATTCCCATCTCTTATAGACTAAGAGGCTACCACTAAGAGCTATCCCTCCTCGTACCAGGCGGTTGACCGCCTCCGGCGTCGATACCCCAATAATAAGGGTTGAGCACAGCTTCTTACTCCCGTCTCGCCTTGGTTTCTCCGCATGCCTCGCCCACCCGAAGCTAGTGAAGTCGGTATTCGGGTGGGTGACGGCGTTATCTTCCCTGATTCTCGCTAGTCCCTTCTCTTGTTCCTTATTATTCAGGAGGTTTAAGCACGCCCCTTTAGCCGCCATATAGAAGGCCTTCCTTAGTACTTTCGCTGATAGATAGGCTACGCTCGCCCATTCTTACATCTTCTTAAGGGCCTCACGCCCTTTAACCGTTACTATCTGTAGTACTATATCTTTTATACCCCTAGTATAGGCACCGATAATGTTCTTTATAACTGTATTTGCCGGGTTAATAAAGCTCTTTATAAGCTCCTCTTTCTCTATCTGGCTTACTTTCCTATAGCCTTCCTTATCCTCGAACCTTACTGTTACCTCCCTTATCTTCCGGTTATCTAATTACTTAAGTGGCTGGCTACTAAGAGCTCCCCCGAGGCCCTGTCCTGCCCTCAGGCCTTAGGCCTGCTAGGGCCTAGGTCCCACGTTAGCTCTAATAACCTGGGCCTATAATCCCTTATAACCCCCTACCGACGCGTTTCCGTCCCTCCCCAGTCTTTCTAGACGCGTTTCTAGCTCGGTAATACGTGCCTCTGCGTCTTTAAAACCTCCTATAACGGTATAGAGGGCGACCTAGGTGACGCCCCATGTCGCCTCTATTATTTCCCTAAACTAAAGACTCTAGATCGCTTAGATTATATCCCTTACCTTTATAATAGACGTCGTAATATTTTAGCCTTCTTAGCCCTATCTCCCTTACTCTTTTACCCCGATCTCTAGGGACTTTAGTAGTATTAGGGGTCCTGTTATCGCGGCCCTAAGAGTCTCCCCTACCCCTTCCCTTCTAACGCTACCTCCCCTCTCTCCCCCCCTACCCTCTCCTCCCTTATTACCTTCATGTGAGTTCGCTTGTAACGCCTAGTACGTTACTTGCAGTCTCTGCGCGTACGCTTATTCGCCCGTCGTCTCCGCTATTATAGATAAACTATATATTATAAGACTAACTTATATAATATATTATTATCTTATTAAGGGGGGATAAATACTTAAATAATATTATTAATATTATTAACTATCTAAATCTAATCCTCTTCTTATATAATAAGGAGAATATAAGTATATAAGAGACCTTACTTCTAAAACTTAATAATATAATAGTAGCTTATATAAATACTAAGGATGTATTCCTTAAAGAGATCTTTTATTAGCTCCTAGAGCTTCTAATTAAAGATACGGGTAATTAGATTATAATAGTACTCTAATATCTAACTAGATACTAGTAAGCTCTAAATATTAGGTTACTTAGAATTATATATAAAGGTAATAAAAAATTTAGGTTTACCCCTTTTTTAGATTATTATTATAGTGTCTTATATTCTTACTTTTATAGTATATAAGCTTCCTAGTATTATTAATAGGAGGATAGTTACCTTACTACTAATATCTTTAAGCGAGATATCTAGATTAATATTAAGCCTATCTATTAGGCTAGAGTAGTAATCCGCTTAAATAGTATATTAATTCTAATAATATTAATTTAAGTTATTAAGCTCTATTAATATCTAGATATTAGTAGCCTAGTAGCTAAATAGATATCTACTATTAATAGTATAATTAAAGAAATTAAGCTAGATCTAGATATTAATTAGCTAATTATTTAAATTATATTAACTATCCCCTAACTATTATCTAAATAGTTTAGAACTATTTATAACTAAGTGGATTTAGGTCTAGAAAATAACTAGGAAAATATATTAAATAGTCTTACTTATATTTATTTTATATAAAATTAATATCTTATTACTTACTAAGACCTATTATAACCTTAAGGTATATACTTACCAGTAATATAATAGTCTAGTTCCTACTTAGGGTTACTATCCTCTTCCTACTCTAACTTATTATTACTACTAATTAAGGTATACTAGGTAAGTATACTAATAATACGATTCTATTATAATATATATAGTAGATAGTTACCTAGAAGCTAATAGCTAGCTAATAGAAGGTAGTTATATTATAACTATTTACTAAATAGAAATAGGAGCGGATATTAGAGAGCTATATAAGAAGGATACTAATTAGGAATTAATATAAGGGCCCCCTTAATAGTTTTAATATAGATATCCTACTTAATCCGGCCTCTTATAATATTATTAAGAGTTATTATAATATAAGTAACTTTTATAAAGGTAGGGTAATTATAAGTACCCTTATCCTATTATTTAAGATTTAGCTATTAAATATAAACGCTTATAATATTAATAGGATATTATAATTAATCCTCTTCAAGGCGGTTATAATAGGATTTAAACCCCTAGATATATAAGTTAATAGACTAAAGGGTATACTAAGTAAAAGTAAGGGTATCTTAATTTAAATTATTAAAATATTAATAGTAAACGTCTATTTACTCCTATATACTATCTAGTATATAAATCTAGGTAAATTTTAGCCTAAGGCTATTATTAGTAATAAGAGGACCTATTAGATAATAAATAGACTCCTAGATCTAGAAGGTAGTTTAACTAATATAGGTATTAATATTAGTTATACCCTTACTAGTAAAAGAGAGATAATTATTATAATTAATAATATTATCTAAAAATTCTTTACTATATATAATCCTCCTTCTTATAAATTATCTATTAATAATAATATTATCTATATTACTAAGTAAATTATTAATAAATTATACCCTAAGCTTAGCCTCCTTTTATAGCCCTTTAAGTAATAGGTCTATATTAGCTAGCTTATATAACTAGTTAAGAGATAGCTAATTATTCTTCCTACTATTATAATATAGCTATTAACTATCCCCTAAGTTACTATATTTATTTTTCTATAATAGTATATTATAATAGGGGTATTTATTACTAGTTATATTAAATAATTTATTAACCTTATAAAGCTTTATATCTCTTATTATATAAAGATCCCTATATACTTAATATCCCTAGCCTAGTATCTACCCCTAATATATATTATTCTACCGTTAATATAAGCCTTATTAAATAGGGGGTTAGTACTTAGTATTATTATCTTTATTAGCCTACTAATAAGTATACTAGTAACGCGTTTCTAGATAATATTTAGGAGTTAATAGAGGAGTAATTTCTTAGGAGGTCTCTTTAAAGATAGAGGGAGTAGGTTATTAAGGGTTCCTAGGCGGAATAACTACTTAAATAGTTATATTAGTAAGGGCTATATACTACTAGGGGGTAATACCCTTATTAAGGTAGTTATAAGGGCGAGTACTTAATAGTATTTCTTTAAGGCGAGGTTCTATTAATATAATATTTCTAGGGTTTACTAGTAAGTTACTAGATTTAACTTAGGTACTTAAATTAGTCTTCTTTAAGTATCTAGTATACCTTATATTATTAGTCTTATAAGATCTAACCCTCTTATTAATAGTATTAGGGTATAGGTTAGAAAGAGCTAGGCGCTTAGAAGGTATTAATAGAGAGCTAGAGGAGTTATATTTAATATAAGAAGGGTAATAATATATATTATAAAGATAATTAATATAGCTTATAAGGCGTAGATTATATAGGGGAGGGATAATATTTATAATAAGATGTTAAATAATAAAAATAAGGTAGGAAGAAAAAATTAGTTTAGTAGTAGGGATATATTAAGATATTAGATAGTTAGATAATATTAATAGGTAAATCTATTTATTCTAATATATCTTTTAAACTATTTTATTAATTTTTAAGATTTTTAAAGTATAAAATAGTTATAAGTAAGTTATATAACTTAATTTAAATAGAAAATATTATAAAGGATAAGTATATATATAAGTAGAATAGGAAGAAATATTAGACTTTTAATATTTATATTAGTCTAGGAAAGGAATCTAGGGTACTTATTAACTAACTAATAGGCTATAATAAGCTTAGGGTCTAAAATTAGAGATATTCTATTATAGTAAGAAGATTTTTAATTTAAGGCTTTTAAGATTTAAGCTTAAGCTAAGCTACCTCTTATTATAAAAGTAGCTAGAAACCTCTCTAGCTTACTTATTAATTAATAAATTTAAAAATAGATAAAAAAAAATAGAATCTAGGCTAGAAATAGACTAGTAAGATATATCTATATTATCCTTCTTCTACTTCTCCTATTTAAGGGGGTAATTCTATTAAAGTCTAAAACATTCCTACTTAGTCCTAGTTAGTCTAAGTAAGCGGGCTACTAATTTATAAGTAGGCTATTAAAACCTACTTATTTTATACTCTAAGTACTTTAAGTAAGAGTAATAATATAAGATATTCTTACTAAACCTACTCCTAAGTACTTATAATACCTTAAGTAGACTATAGATTTTTATAGATATATATAATAATTAGATATTAATATAAAGGAAATTAAAGAATCTTATATATAATTTATAAGATCTTAGCTTTCTAGAATATACTATAAAAGTAAGTAAAGTATTATATAATACTAATACTAATATTTAAAGTAAATAAAAGTATTACTTATAAAGTTATACTAAGATAATATATTAGTTTAAAGATAGATTAATTAATATAACTTACTAGAACTAATATTAGAAGTTTAAGATTAATATAATAAAACTACTTATTTATAACTAAAATATAATTATAATATTACGTCTTAGTAAATTAGTTATTATCTATTACCTCTTATATAGATTTTACTTACTTATAAAGTATTACTAATTATATATTCTACTATATAAGGATATTACTATTAATATATTAGTAAAGTTATAATAGGTATAATAGGTAGATAGATACTTATATATAATAACTAAGAGCTTCGACGAATATAAGAGTAAGTATATTCTCGATATTTTTAAATAAATTAAATAAAGAGAACTAAAGATCTTAGAGAGGTAGATAAGAAATAATAACGCTATTATAAATCTCTAGAATATTTAAGGATATATGTAAGATAAATTATAATATATATTTTTTAGATGGAAGTGAATATTTCCTATATATTAAGCTCTGTGTAAATGAAGGAATATCAAGAAAATGTTAGTAGTATAAATGTATCTTGTTCCTTAATAGGTAACGGATACTATCCAACCAAGATTATATGGTGATCGCTAGTGTACTGTAAGAGCCTCAGGCGACTCGACACGAGAGTCAGGGAGGCGTGGTATGGTGAATCGTATCGACAACTCAGATTGGCCTGATGCAGACTGTCCGTACAAGCCAGTATAGCTACTGTTTCCAATACCTTGCAGGGGTGGCAAGCGGTGGCAAAGTCCCTTTACTAGACACGTTGAGTTTTTTTGAATCGGGTAGTTTCAATTGGTGGTACAATCGTGAGAACTTACACTTTGAAATTTGCTTACCGTCAGTGTTGTAAGGATAGTTGTGTTCAAGGCCGCTATACGAACGATGAAACGTATAATAGAAGTTGACATTGTAAATTCGACGTGAATACATAAGCCCTTTGGCAGGGTTTGTGGGTGTATTGAGCAATTCAAGGGTAGATGCGGAGCCCTGACCGGATCGGTGCAAGGACGACAATCAAAGGTCTGATTCGATGGATACGATAATGAAGAGCTCGCCGAATATACGCGTAGATGAAGTCTCTCTCTCTTGAATTACCTCTAAGCTATCTTATCCTTTCCCTTGTCCTTGGAGCCAACATTGTGTGCAAATGGTAGCCAAAACAATGATAGAAGCACCACCACAGCGAAGAACGGCACAGAAGCATTTTGCCAGTCAGTCGGCCACTTTCTCAGCCATACGCCCCAGGATATGATGGGCCCAGTGAGGATGAGCAGGTGATACACGGCTACCTTATAAAAAGCGATCCCGAACGTCGCATGAAGCCCCCACGCTTCTTCCTTCTCCTCGTCGCGATCAATGTCCCATTTCCTTTGACGTTTAGGCAGCCGCTCAAGGATTCGGTATCTGCCACAGTGATTGCGACCTTTGCACTCGTGGAAGATACTCATGACGTCGAGCTGTGACTTGATGCATGCCTTTTCGCACCCATAGAAATTGGCATTGAAGACGCTGCTGAGGACAGGAGGATTTCGATCAGCAGCAAATCGATAGTCCATATCAGCCACTGAAGGCATCTCTTCGGGGCCTGGCATGATCTCGTTCGGGTTGGCTTTGTAGAACTGGTTCGTCGTCACTTCTTTGTTCAGCTTGGGAAGGGCATGGAACATACCATGACGAACTCGCAAGCCTGGAAAATCCAGATCGAGAAAATCCACCGTATATGTCCACGCAACAATTGAAATTGAACTTTCATTTCATCGAAGAAGCTGTCATCGTCTTTACAAACGTTCACGTCAATTTGCGCCAGGCGAGTCTTTGAGCTGTGCAGGCGTTTTGAACCCTGTACACCGAACAGTATGTACCCATTGAGTTTGCTTGGTGGAACAATGTCCACAGTAACAACATCATCTGAAGCATCGTGTTCCTGCTCCGACGATCCGTTATCATCACCTTCTGCGTTATCGCTAGGAGGGCTCGAAAAGCCAGTATCAGTTGTCGATGGAGATGACCGACTATCAGAAGATTGGGAACGTGACACTTGACTAGAGATCGATAATTGGGAAGCAGAACTATGTCCTGACAAAGTTGTTGCAGAGGGCTGTACCATAGCCTTGACAGGAGCAGTTGCTCTCAATGAGCCAATCACAAGGTGAACCTTGTTCCTAGGGAATTCCGACCAGTGAGTGTGGTGTAATTGCTGTTGGCGTCAGTCCCTGTGATCTATGGTTGAGCAACTAGTGCTCACTCACGCATTCCCACTCTACTCGGACTTCGTCCGGTTGGAGGGGCCGGAAGCTGGCTATAAATGGCCACCAATTCCATTGCTTTCCGGTCAAATGTTCAACATATCGCTTCGCATCGTTGAAGGCGGTGTATTCTTGTCCGTTCAGAATACGGAGGCTCTCCGATATGCTCTTTCTAGGATCCTCAATCAAATGCTTTCTACTCTGCCGATGTAGTGATGCTAGCAACCCAAGCCTCAAATTCAGGAGCTTCGACGAGGAATATAATACTGCTGTCCAAGCCGCCACCTGTACAATTCTGACGCAAAAGTTGCATCGCTCCTCCATTGTGGGGTTGTGAGCCAATGACTTGGGGTATTTGACTCCGTAGTAGAGCATGAAGTAAGTGCTCACAAGAATCGTTAGAGGGAGGATATGCCCGAGTATGAATCCCCAAGACTGTACTTTGACAATACCATCAAGTTCGGCGTGGCTTTGATATAGCGCAATAGGATCACATAGTCGGTTAATGGCCTCATTCCCTTTTGTATCAACGCGGAAATGCGGCGTGTCATCGTTTGCCCTCAGATGTGTTGCCTCAGCATGTCTTGACAATTTTGTCTTCCCTGCAGGCTGCAAAACAGGATGGCTGCCTTGTGAGTCTCTGGTGATACGGTTTACCAGCAATCGTGGTGGATGATGAACGATATGAACGTTCGGGTCCTCTTCAAGCCGCTCAACCAGTTCATCGGTCCTCTTTTTAGACTTATCAGGCAACGAATCGCTAGCCACTATGGTTCTGTCCTCAATCTTGCCAGTCCCAAGCTTGTCCCTAATCGACTCAACCCGACTATCTTGCTTATTGACCGGTATCGGATGGAAGATCATACTACTGGCAGAGTAAGATGACGTCCTATCACTAGTTGCAACGTCTTGCTTGATCAGGCTTCCTTGCTTGTAATTTATGAGACTGTCTAAACCTGTGGTATTCGAAGCAGATTTCGAATCTCCCGGATCGCTGGAAGATTGCTGCGAGTTTAGGGCCTTTGGTCTAGGATTGAAGGCATGACTGCCGTGAGAATAACGCGAAGTTGCTCTTACTCTACACTCGCTATCCTTGGCATCGCCTTCGCATTTGATCTTGGCATTTTCTGGGGGAATTGTAGGCAACTTGAACTTCGCAGGAACATTAGTAGAGTATTGCGGTTCCATCCAGCTTTCCTCGCTACTGGTTATGCTTGAGTCATCCCGGCTCCCATACGTACTGCTTTCATACATGCTGCCACTATACAAACTGCTAGTATCGCTCCTGCTTGGGTTCGGAGCGCAGGACAATTTTCTAATCATAAGGCCTCCCCAAGCCTGTTGTCTTCGGTTTCTGCTTGTTGTTTTCGGCTTACCATCAGGTATTTGATATGCTTCGGCTGTGCCTCCAGTGTCACATAGAAGTTCATGGCCGCCGACAAAGGCCAGCCGCTGATCTTCTCCGATGTTACTCTCCATGCTTCGATGGCCTTCCTTAACGAAGAGCTTCCTGGTCTTACTGCGCGATTGCTGGCAATTCTTAGCACTATCCAGACTAGTGCTGGACATCGTACGGTCTGTCCTGACGACCAACGCTGAAACCAGACGTACAGGGTCTATCCTCGGCATTGGCACTGCGCTGGATGCGGGTTCAACGTCTCCTATTGATGATGGGAAGTTAATGTCAAACAGCTCCCCTCGCAGTGCCGTTCGGCCGCAAATGACGTTTATATTTTGCCCGATGAACAAGCCGAGTCTTTCTCCTGCGTGACTTGCGACGTGCTCCATGAGCGCACCAGCTGATTGATATTTTGAAAGTGGCAGGTTCTTCGGTATGCATAGGGCACACATGAAGCCGCCGTGCTCGGTATTCGTAGGTAGATGACATTTTGCTAGGAAACTCAAGCGATATTGTACGGCGTAAGCTTGGCGAATAGCGTTGTCTGGAGTCCAATTTCCTCCAATCTTGCAAGCTAGGCCTTTATACGCACAAGTTGGAATGGCACAGCTCCAGTATCCATATCGACTAACCTCCCATGCCGTAGGACTTTTATTCTTGAGGGTCTCAGATTGCCTCCCCTCCCCAAAGCTGTACGCTCCTTTGCAGAAGTCGTCAGTATATGACGGCGGCATCTTAGCAGATGGCGGCCCATCCAAGCTAGATGGTTTGGGGATACCGGGAGCGTTAGCTGGTTCCATCTGCATTACCCGAGCTGACGACTGCCACGAACCTTTCCCTAGAATGCGCAGCGACCTTCGCGGATGGAAAATCTGTGGCGAGTATGGTAAGGCCTGCATACCATCCCCTTCAACGAGACTCTTCGCTACAGTAGCAGCTTGCGCTAATCGCAGAGAAGATTCATCGAGCGCGGCAATCGATTCCATTCTTGCAAAATTTGAGGCGTCAATCAAATTTCTCGAATCGATCTTCGAGTCGGTATCTCGAATTGACAGTAAGCTCTGCAGTACTTTGTCTTCGAAGTAGGCGAGGAAATTTACAAGCGCTTCCGTAGCGATTCCTGTTCTGGATTATCAGGGCATCCATGAGGACAAGAAGGCATGATGCTTACCGTCTTCGAGGCTAAACCATAATTCTCGACCATAATCTTCATTACGAACCTTGATAGCTGCCTCTAATTCTTCTATATTGTATCGGAGAGAGTCTTTGAGAAGCTTGGCATAGGTTAGTATCCTTTTACCTCCCTGTATACTTGTAATCCAACAAAGCAGCGCTTCAGCCTCCCGATAAGCCGATGCTGCTCTTTCAGCAATGCCGCGTATAGATACAGCTACTGTTGGTGGGGATTTTCTGCGGTACAGTGACCACGGATGGGATAAGACTGTTCTTTGCTGTTCGTGCCGTAGTCTTTTTGGGAAAACCTTTGTCAGTGGGGGCAGCACAGTGTAAGGATCTTCATCGCGGTTGGAACGGTGCTCTGGTGGTATGCCCGCTGGCTCTTGGCGTACTGATTGGGCAATTGCTGCATCTGCTTGCGAACAAGATTTGCCACGCCTATTGTGGGTTAATTCCTTGGACATTTTAGGCTTGGATATTGTTGGGGGTGATACGACTGCAGTATAAGGTGCCATAGGAGTCCGAAAAGGAGGGTCAACGTCATCAGTATATGGCTCCACATCTTTCCCAAGGGATACAAGGATAGATGTTAATTCTCGATTACGCATTAGAAGCCTTTTAGACTGGCATTCGAGACTGCGAATGTATTTGCGTTTTGATCGATCATCGTAGTGCATCTTTTGGGCCTATATCACGTCAATCGGTTACAACATAGCATCCAAACATTATATGCACGTACCCTACGTCTGTAATCAGCTCCCCTGGTAGTTGAGGTTTTTCCAAGATCGAGGGTGTAGTCCATCGTAGCTATCAAATCTCTTTTAGGTTCGTCCTCGACTTATAGATTTTTGGTCTAGACCCACCTTTATCCTCACTTGCTTTGACGTTCTTTGGCTTTGGGCTTGCCATTTCGGGCGAAAGGTTTCCTGAGTCCCATTCAATTTCAAACGTATTGGCAAGGGAGACCTCGCCTGAATTTGCTTCGATTTCAATTGGAGTGCTCTTAGGATTTTGCGAATCGTCATGATCCCGACCTCTAGTGGGTGTTGATCTAAGTCCGCCGCCTCCCACCACCGTTTCTGATTCAGCAACGACTACACAGGGATTGCGTGAAAAGGACGCTCGGTCACCGCTGACCGTCCTCTCCCACCAACCAGACGCTGACTGGTAAGAGACTTTCATGAAGTCCCTTGGTCGGATGATGGAAGTGTTCCCGTCTCGTACTTCCTTGTCAATTTGCGCTCTGATATACGAAGCATCGGGATACGGAAAGTGCGTCAATCGAAGATCGAGTCCTGGACTGAATAGATCTCTTGAGGTGTCATAGCCGCTGCCCGACAATAGCGCAGCGTTAATGGGAACGGCCCATATGCTAGCGCTATCAAATTCGGGAACATCCAAAGATCCTGTGGTGTAGTGTGTATTATCTTTGATCCCTATTGTGAACGAAGATTGGGAGGTCAATACTGCCATAGATTCGCGCTCATACGGCCCTCTGTACGACGCATCAATATCAGAAGCTGAGGCTTTGGTCACACCAGCACTGGCACCTGCTCTGAATCGTTTGAGCCAGCTCGGCCTTCTTGGACTAGGCGAGTACTTTCCTGCGGATTCTCCACTCGTTTGGGCTTCGCAGTCATCCTTGGTCGACGAAATCTCATTGTGATCATGAGCTGGCGGCATTACAGCTTGACGTCTCTTAAGCTCACAAGGACTATTACCTTCATAGATGCTGTACAACCTGAGCATGCAAGTAACGGATGAAGTGCTGGTAGATTTGAAAAACTGCCTGGTCCTTCTGAGTCTCGCATATGGTTTATCGAAGTGCCATTAGAACTTACCGCAGGGCCCGCTCAGATTCTAGAGGTTGTACAACCACGAAGCTTTCGTTGTTATCAAACCAGTATCTTACCCTCCCGATGTCAGGGTCCTTCAACATGCTTTGCAGACTGTCAGTACAGCAAGACTCATCCTAATCGGTTGCAAGTAAATACCTGTGTAATATGGGCCTAAAGGGAATGCCAGCTTTTGGCGGCTGCCCAGACGCTTGCGCCCAAATGGCATCAGATGCAGACGCTTCTGACCACCGTCCGATGATAGTACGCGAAACTATATGTATCATCTCCTGACGATCTTCCTGGACGAGCAACCCCAGCTTAGGATTTTCCCCTTTCAGATTGTCTTTCTTGGGCTTCGGTCTTACTCTCACGAAGGAAAGCATGTCAAAGCCATGGCGGGCCTTATAATGTGAACCTAATGTATCTTCTTGGCAAAACTTATATACGAACCTGAGGTCACCACAGTGATAGACTTGCGTATGCTGGTACCTCGTGGCGTAACGTTCCAGGTCCGAGGATCTAACGAGGCCTTCTCCGCAGGCGTAAATTGACTTTGGTAGGGCACTCTCGTGGTAGAAAGACCAGGTATCGGTACGAGCATCCATATAAGCTCCTGCATTTATTGAAGCTCTTACAAGATTTTGCCAGAAGTACTGTATCTTGCCTTTATTGGGTTTTATGAAGACCATAATTTCTTTCGTATTGTTATAGACTGTAGCATCGCACTGTGGATAAAAGGGAATCCAGCTTTCGATAGGGATTGTATAGTACCCTCCATCATAGTGAGTGTTCGAATCAGGAAGTTGTGCGAAAGTTTTGAACAGGTCTCGTTCACTCAATACTCTTGAAGCCATGTCAGGAAGGTTGAAGCTGGTAGATCCATACGTAGGCGACTCGTGTAGCCGTTGTTCTTGAATAACCAACTTGCCAGCCAAATCTGGGGTTCTGCTCCCATCCGTTGGTTGTACTATCTCTACCTCCAAACTTGACTGAGACATCCCAAATTGATGTGCTTGCATCCTATCCTGTAAGTGGACGCCATCAATTCGCGCTTTTATCTCGCCCTCGTTCTACACTGTCTTCAGTGACAGTGTCCTCAATCAATCGGGATCAGAGACGTACAGCATCAGAATTCTTGCAGATCACGTTGGCCCTCTTGCAACGTCCGCAATGGGGAAGACCTTGGTCACACCGAGCTTTCCATTTCTTACACCTGTAGCATCCAAAGCCAACGTTCTCGATCTTTCCAGAGGAGTCTACGGACACTTTGGGGGAAGCATCAAGGAAGTCACCTCTAGCTCCACGATCATCCGCGCCCGTTATCTTAAAGAACTTCCTTATGTTGTAGGCTCGCATCCATTCCCAATGCGCGAAATGAGGTTCTCGATGAGCCATACCTACAGCCTTGTTACGAAAATTGTGTTGGCTCCATGAACAGGAGCTGAAAGTATTCCGGCTCAGCTATGCGAGTAGGGGAATCTGAAATTTGCGTCAGAAGAGCAGGCGATGACAGGCATAAGAGATTGTGAGTATTTCATGATTTTTACTCCGTAGTTTACTGGTAGTTCGCCCACCCCCACTTCGGAAAAATCTGACGAGGCTATGTAACAGATGCGGGGGCTGGGGCCTATCAGGGCATAGCCCGGAAATATATGTACTCGTTGATAGGTCACCAGTGTGGCACTGGTAAGAACGCTCTGCAACCGCAGCCTGAATACTTGGTATTCGTAGGCTGAGGTAAGGCAAAATACTCCTATCATTAGTGCCTTGAAAATCTTGGAGCAGAGACATGTCGAGTCTATTGCCACACGACGTTCAATCATCATCGCACCAACACTAATAATGTATTCTGCATCTACCTGAAATATTTCCGCTCTTGGATCAGTGCTGCACCAGCGTTCGGATACACCCTTGAACCGCGATGACGTCTGGGATTCGCACTCCACAAAGTCGGATGATGCCCCTTCCGGCGGTAGCCACATGGATAGAGTCTCATGATATCCCAGCATGATGTGGACCATGCGTACATCCAGACGTATGATGTGTATAACATATTCTTCTGTCTATACCTGCAGACCCCGCAAGATAAACCTGTCGTTATAACATTTCAGTACAGGCGCTCTAACAAGGCTGATCATGTTCATGATGCTCCTCCACGGAGGGTCGCTGGCTTGTTTGCCGGGAGTGTAACGTTACGGAAATGTTCTCGTTAATAGAGTAAAGTAGTAAGCTTGCAGGTAGTTCACCAAGGCGCCGCTGCTACCTTGCGTATCTGTGTATGAGGAAGGATTGAAATACCGCGAGGCAAAAGTCCTCATCTAATCCGTGTAAGCATATGTATCTAGGGCAGAGCATGCAGCTTGCCAGCAGTCGAAGTCGGTCCTGCAACTTCAGGCAGCCAGAGCTAACCCTCTTCAGGCTAGCGGATATGTCTCCCTCCGCATATTTTCCTCCCAAGTTTTCACTCCACTCATTACATATGGTACCTCGCAATCTTCAGGGTGGACTTGCACAGACTCAAAGGGATCTGAGACTACATACCCATGGGTTGTGACCTGCCCGACTATAAAAAGCCCAACAGGATGGCGAAGGAACGTATGACTCATTGCAGGCCATCCTTCTAGGTTATAAACGCTTCGAAAGCTCATTTGTAGTCCGAAGACCATTCCAACTTCTGCAGATGGTTCGTCGATATGAGGCTCTCCGATCTCCCAACGGAGCTACTCCTCCTACTGCCACAGCACCTTTACAACATTGAAGATTTCGTCAATCTTTCCTCGTCATGCCGCAAATTCCACAAGGTGTTGAACAGCACTTCCCCAAACACCATTCTCCATATGGCTGCGGCATCTGCAAGCGTGTTCTTTCGTCCCTCTCCTCACTTCCTGGTAGCGGCCACAGCGCGTCAGATTGGCCATTGGGCTCTTCAGAGCGACGCAAACTACAAAGGCCTACGTGAAGCTTTCCGTGGCGGCATGAACAGCCTCCTAGAGCTTTGTGTATCAAAAGCCGGCTTGACTATGGACGACATACGCCGGCTCCATTCCTGCCGCTTCTCCATCATCAATCCTGCAAGCGACATGATAGATCGCTGCGCAGGCGAGCAATGGTACGACGTACCGGACTTTTGGAACGGTGGACGTTCAGATGCGTTCACGATCAATGTAGAGCCTGACAGATCGCTTTTCCAGATCATCATTTACGGGGAATTGTTTAGCTCGACCATGGATGCGATAGTAACCTGTGATGCGTCCAGGCGTCGCTTTGATCTCGACATGCGGCTAGACTATATAAAATACTGTATCCCAGATTACTCGTGTTGGTGCGGCTATGTCGGAAGCCCAGACGGCAACAGAGCGTTGGAGGTACTTCCTGTGGGCCCATATACGCCGTGCAGACGTATCGACTCTATGACGCCTGCCGAGATCGAGGCGCTGACCGAGCCACAACTATCAGACTTTTCCAGATTCGCCTACTCTCAAGGCCTTACTGATGACCAGGTCGGCTTGAATCATATCTTGGGGTGTCGTACGTGGCGCGAAGCGTGGGAGGGTATTCGGCTCAGCTTCGGACCGGACTTTGAGGAAGAATGGCGCCAGGATTTGTGGCATGCAGCTGTTCAGCAGCAGGGCTTGGACGGACTGGAGTTGCTTAGACCCGGAGGCGTGGAGAAGTGGCGGAGCAGGCTTCAAAGAGTCAGAGACAGCATTCAAGCGATGCCGGCACAGTCAAAGCCGGAAACCTATCGATACGGGATAAGAGGCAGCGAGGCATCGGATGCACCGGATATGACGGCGGAGGTCCTTATTTGTATGACTGGATTTTGGGGAACATGATGTGTTTGCCGTACTGGATAGCACGGTAGTGGGAGCTGGATATGTCTAAAAGAAATCGTGAAACAGATCTTATAGATCACAGTTGCAACAAAAACCTCTTTCCAACATGCTGAGGGCGATTTTCCAAGACCTGCGACCTCTTGAATGTGGCGTGGTTGCACTCGTAGCAGACCGAATACATTGACAGACTAGCGTATAAAAGGTACTCATTCCCATACGTTCGCATCTTTAAGATCTCAGTCTGGAAGGGCTACACAGCTTACCAGCTTGCTCCGTCGACGGACGGAGTGACATTGGTCATAACGGTCTAGGCTATGGCATGTTCGTCGGATAGTCAAACGGGTCAGTGATATATCTACCTCAGATCATACAAAGTACAATGTCCGAAAGCATGACGTACCAACTAGGTACTTTTCCACTGAGGATGGGGGTGCCTGAATTGGGTCGCATGTATGTATGATGGCTTTTGTGTTGTCACAAAATGTGGAAGGCTGTTGAACAGATTCTTGCCAATCGAGAAGGCTGAGGAAATGTACAAGTACCCCCGTAACGTAGTATACTTCATCACTAGTGCGATTCGAGGCTCTGTGCGGAGTTCCACGCGATTAGATCAGCGAGTACGCTATATTTTGAAGAGGGAACGGTATTCCTTGGAGATGTCAAAGGGATGAAACTATACTGTTCTCTCATCATGCTAATCCTCGGCCACAGTAAGAATACTCAGTAGTTCTATGGCAAGAAAACATATTATTGAGCAGCGCAATTGACAGTTCATTCGAGCGTATCCAAAGGTATCTGAAAAGGAGTACAGCAGACATCATATCGAAAAGCCTCCAGAACGTGGGATGATATCGAAATTTCCAGGATTCTGAGAGGGCATAAGCAAATGACAAAGCCAATCTCCCAGATTGGATGACAATAGCCCAGTAGTGGTACGGCCAATACCTCCAGTCTTGATACTGCGATAATTAGATATTGGAGTGTCTTCTAGACCACATCGCTAAGGTATTCTGTCGTATGCTCAGTCGACGAATATCTTTGAAAGCCGTGCATAGTATGGGGCATCCTCATCTTAACTCATCGATGATTGATGTCAATGCTTATCGTTGTTTAGCCCTTGGCACCTGCAGATTTTCATATAAATGTTGACTGTCTAGTTATTTGTTGAGAGTTGATGAAGGATGATACAGCATTGAAATCTGACCTATTAAATCAGCCAAGCCACAGGGCTGAATCTCACCTCCCCTGACACTTTCCAAGGCCTCTTATCCACACTACATGTTCCTGACTGCAAGCAGAATGGCATCACGATAGAGTTAGACGCTATGGCAACTATCGGCAACTGGTTTCAGCAGCTCGATTCCCAGCTCGAGCATGTCCTCAAAGGCTGGGACATCTACACCACTATCCTCCTCCTCGTTCTGGTCACATACCTCCTCTACCCCCTCTTCTTTACTCCAGAACCAGATGTCCATCCTATGCTCCTGGCCCGACAATCGACCGCGTCACCTGTTCGGCAGCCAGGTGAATCAGCCACGTTCCGCTGTCTAGAGACCCCTCATGGATACCCTTTGAAGACGGGGCTGAACGTGAAAGATCCGGAAGCACCGAAGTGGACGGCTGGAAGAGATGGGGACCTGAGGGATGTCTGGAGACGAGCGATGTCGGGGCCGGTGGGCAATGATGGCAAACCTGCAGGTAAACCAGGCAAGGTAGTTTCAGTGCTGGGGAAGGAGGAGGTCATTGAGTTTAGCCTTGAAAAATTGACCGCTGAGCTCAATGCTGTGGGACAGCACATGCAAAGTCATGGAGGTCGTCGAGTCGCCATATATCTGCCAAACTCGGTAGAATTGCTTGTCTCATTGTTTGGTATACAGTCCAAGAGCCTTGCAGCATTACCACACTGACTAGGAATAGCCGCTGCATTCTACGGTCTCACCCCAATCCTCGTCCCCCAAGATCAACAGTCGCTCGATACTCTGGCTGGTATGTTGGCCGAGACCAAGGCAGATGTTCTGGTTGCACCCGCTGGTGCTGTACCTCTGAAGGGGCTGCTTCGCAAGTACCCGGGCCTTCAGCAGGTGGTGTGGGTAGTCGAACGCAGTAGCCGGCATATGGACTGGAATGAGGTGCCCGAAGGTGAAGGGGGAAAAGCGGACATAGCTGTCTGGAACGACATTATTGACGACAAAGCCTCAGCTTCCTTGGAGCTACCTACAGCGATCCCCGGGGGTGACTTGCCTAATCTAGTGATGGTGGAAGAGGACAGCATGAGTGCATTCGACACCTTCGAGATCGTGGAGTTCACACAGAAGGTGCATTAACATTGGACCCAGAGAAATACTGGAACATGACTAACACCCTTATAGAACCTGGTAGCTGCCATTGCCTCTCAGATCTCCGTCCTCCCACGCAGCCATCGTCTTGGACCTACCGATCTCCTCACACCTCTCGCCTCCCTCACAGAAATGTATCCCCTCACCGTAACCCTCGCAGCCCTCTTCTCCAACGCCTCCCTCGCTCTAACCCCAGTCAACGGACCAAACGTCCCCTACAGCGCAGCTTTCGCAGGAATATCCCCAACCATCGTCATCGCCAGCAGCCAAACAATATCCAACCACTGCAAAGACCGGGAAAGGGTCCTCCTAACCAACAAACTGGGTATCGGCCACTGGTGGAAATCGCGCTCGTTAACAGCAGGCATCATGCCCAACCCCCCCACAAAAACACCCACCCCCCGTCTCATCTACACCTACGACAACGCAGCCGCCTCCACCCCTCCCCTTCCCCCCACCGACCTCTTCAACCTGAAAATCTTCACCGGCGCCCGCTGCATATACGCCTTTACAAACTCCCACGTCGCCGGCGCCGTCGCTCAAACCAACATGCTCGATTATCGTAACCTTGAAAAGAGTCAGGGTGAGAAATCGCATTTCGGTCCACCGCTCAGCTGTGTGGAGATCAAGCTGAAAGATGATGAGGAGCGGAGGAGTGGTGATGCCAGGCCGATGGGACGGTTGGTGATTGGTGGTCCGGCTGTTGTGGGGGGAAGGGTGGTGGCGGATCAGGTTATGGCTATGACTGATGAGAATACGTTGATTTATCCGTAGTAGGTATCGGCATTGGCCGCGAGAGTCATGAACATCTGGAAAGTAGATTGGGAAATGTGGACATGACATGATGCATCTGAGCTACCTAATTCTATCATGAGATTTGCAGCTGTAGATGGTACAGTTCTCACACATCCGATATTGCCAATCTTCTTGCACGCACGCAATCTCTTGTGCCTAGAAGGCCAAATCTTATGATTCTTCATCAATCTACTCTCCTTACCGCACTCAATCATCTATCCTCTTTCTCCGTCTCTATCCCCCACTCTTCCCCACCCCATTTTTAAGAAATAGAGATCCCCCCTAGATTTATCAATTGGAAACGGAACGAGATTCATCAACTTCTGAAATAACGCTAGCTTCTTGCTGATTTAAGATTTTTGGGTGGATGGGAATGTGTGTATCGATTTCCGTGTCATTATTTCCTGCTGGTGGGGTGTGTCAAATGGGTGGGTTGACCCCGAACGATGGGGATATAGGTAGGTACCTTGGTCATGATATTCAGACGCAGCACGTAGGTACGTAGTGTGGGCTTGACTATAAGCGGGAGAGATACAGTAGGATCGTTCAGCCGAAGGAATCCGTAAAGAACGTGAAAGATAAGGGGGTTTTAAGGGCATGGCGGATTGTGATGGTGACAGAAACGGAAAGGATTCGCATTTTTAATATATACATTCCATGTTCCCAAATACTTTTGTATTAAGTTACCCATTAGTAGCACTCCGATGCCGGCTCAAGATCTCCTGCGCCCCCTGCACATCCTCCTCATTGACCTCTCTATCCGCAGCCTCCGCCTCGCTCTCCTCGCCAGCCTCGACTTCGACCTCTTCATCCTCATCGTCGCTACTCTCATCGGCGGTCCTGGCGCCCTGATATGGCGACGCTGGCTCCGGGGCGACAGGCCTGCGTTTCCTTTCAAAGTCTTGAGCGTGCGCTTGTCCCATGATGGTGCCCACGCGCTGAAGACCACGCTGCATAGGAGTGCTGGTGAGGGTGTTGCGACGACGGAGGGAGCCGGACGATGGCTGAGCTTCGAGGTTGGAGGTGGTAGACGCGTCGCCACCGCCGAATGTTTGTGGCGAGTTTCGCCAGGTGCCGTGTTGGGGACGGTGATCCTGGACGGCCGGCGGGTTTGCCGCATTGGTGTCGGCCTCCTCTGACGTTGACGGCGTAGGCGGCTCGATCTCGTACGGCAGCGGAACATCTCTCGAGGCTCGGAATCGACCGACATTGGTACAGTGCTCGTTTTCGACTCGGAAAAGCGTCCACATGCCTCTGCGGCAGACTTCCGAAAGGCCGATGAAGAAACTAAGGAGGGCGGAGTGTTGGAGCTCGCCTGAATAGATGGCGTAGAAGATCCAGTTGAATCGGAGGATGGGGTCAATGATCATGGCGAGGTAGTATACCCAAGGGCGTTTATACCCAAGCACGTCCCGGAGGAAGGGATGTTCGGCGTATGGATTACAGAGACCTACGATTGTCAGCGATATATCCTTATAAATAAAATGGCTACGGCATACTCCAGTCCATAGCAAGGTCCCACACAGCTGCAGAGATTAGTCCAAGAATAGTCATGATCTGTAGAGGATCGACTTACAGCAGTAGATGGAATTAATGGTCGCGCACGTAATGAACAGAGCCTTTACTGTGTAGTCTTGGTCGATTCTGTACAAGCTAAGTGTCATGTAGAAAAGGATGGTAAAGGTGTATTTGCCGCAGTTGACTAAATGAGGAAATGCATTTCGGGTATCATAGAATCGTCGCAGACACTGCAATGTACGCCAAATGCCGGGCACGGTCGAAAAGAAGCCAAGAAGCCGTGAGTGGGTCGAGTTGCATCGCCCAGGGTTGTTCCAGTCCTGGGTGTAGAGGCAGAAGAATAGCTCGATGTTCTGTCGAAGTGTTAGATTTGCTCGATTCACAGGTGCTTGAGTCTATGTCGCTTACCCCCATGGCGTATGTCTGCGAACAGTACATATCACCAAGAAAGAAGTCTCTGAACTCCACAGGATACAACCCAGCAAGCAGTAGTCGAAACTAGACACTAGATTAGGGATGCAATGTTCGTAGAGGCTTGGACACGCACATTGGAATAAGCCCACCACTCCCGGCTTCTGTGATAAAGGATAGGCGCCGGAAAGAAAAGTAGTAGTACAGTCAACCCGATTAGAAGTGCAGGCCAGTACAGAAACATTGGGTGGATGGTAGGTTTCTGGAAGTTGAGCCATAGAAACAGGCCCAGCAGGAACAGGGCTACACAGGGGAGCTATGCGAAAATAAGTATACATGCCCAGCTTTCTCATCCTAGAGCTTACCTCAGAAAGCTGATGCCAATCAAGATTGTGTCTATTGTCAAACTCGAAGATGAAGACATAATTGATCCTCGCCGTTGTCCAGATTCTGCAATCCAGGCAAAACAGAAGGAACAGGGATAAGCTTAGGAAGTAGCCAGCGTAGATCTGCGTCGTGTAAGTTTACCAACCAGTGGACCTGTAAGGATCAGTCACTTACCTGCAGAAGATAGCTCGTATGGGTCCTAACAATGACGTTCGGATCGTTTAGCATCTCAGCACCATACACTAGACCTTGGAGACCAAAGACCAGTCCAGCTGCAAGAAGCAGGCCGTTGCGGAAGATGCTGCCACCGAAGTCACCAGCCTTGGCGCTCTTGCTTCTGAGCTTGCCCACCGCTATCTTATGGTTTCCGCGCTCGAAGTACCTTGCGTAAAGATCCTCCACGGCCACAATCTGACCCTCGAGGATCTCACTCTGAACGAACCAGGCTTTGTTCACCTTTTCGGACATGTAACGTCCAGTGGGTCGAGCCTTGATTGCCTTGTCATACTTCTTGTTGATTTTGCGGAAAGCGGTACGGTTTAGAAAGACATAAGATTTCAGCAGCTCAAGACCCCTGTAAAACTCTTGTAGAGCAAGTTTGAGCTTCCTCTTAGCAGACCGGTATGGGACATCGTCTTGGGTCGGTCGTCGAGAAAAGTCTCGCCATCCTTCTGGTCGATCGGTATTTGGGGGGTTCACGCCTGAAGAATGCTGCGCTTGTGGTCCTCGAGGAGAACCCCATTGCTGAAGTGACTTTGTCACTTTACCAATGCGCGTATTACGAGCCCCTATGGCGTTCTCGATGGGCTGGATCCACTTCAGGGCGCTAGAGACACTTCGTTTGTGTCCCCCATTGCTATTTTCAGCGCCATTCCTCGTTGCAAGTCTTTCGTCCTCGAGCCGCGCCCTTTCTGCTGCTTCCTTCGCTATCTGCTCAGCTCGGACTTCTTCTAATCGGCGGTCGCGCATTTCGTGTAGCTGCTGTCGTAATAGCTGTAGTCTAACGCTGTTTTCAGCTTCCTTCATCTTGTAGAAAGACTCAACTTTGTCCAGCTCTTTATCGAGGAATGTGAAATACTCTGCTTGACGTATATCGTATTCCTTGTATGCCTCCAATGGAACGTCACCTATATGAGGCGAGTCACCAGCAGCAGCGGAGAATATCCTTCGTAGGCGACTAGGACGTAGAGGAGCTGTACTTCCCCCAGGGGTCGAAAAAGTCCTTCGCGGCTTGAAGATATTGCGCTGTTTGGGTGATAGCTGTGAAGTTGTCAGTGGCGTGTGGACAGTCCCAACCGTATAGGCATCCCTAGTGTTAGGGTCGAGTCTATTGGAGGTAGGTGGAGTCATATGAGGATTAGGGTTGAAGCGACTATGCCGCCATGCTCGATTATGTCGAGGAAATTGCTCTTCGTTGGGCGACAAAGCAGGATCTGGCAGCTCGAGTGACGGCGGGCCCATGGGTGGCACGTTGAAAGGCGGGGTGGGTATGATGCTGCCATAATTCGTTGCTGCACCGCTACCCCAGAGTGAGTCTGACTCATTGGCTGTCTCAGTTGCAGATATTCGTTTGGGTATGGCCATGGGGGCAGACGCATCCTCCTCCTCCTCCTGATGCTCCTGCTCCTCTGGATTACTTCTCGAGATGCCATATCCCGGTGATGGAACGCCCAACCGTGACGACCTTCCACCTTGAAGAGTTGGTTTGGCTGATCCGTATGAAGTGAGAGCTGAGGATCGGTAGTCCGGTGTGGTCTGAGCAGAAGAATTTGGTGATGAAGCATGGTTACGAATGGGCGACTGAAGGGTGTTGTTGAGCAGGTTCGAAGGCAGCTGGCGTCCGGGAGTCTGGGGGGTTCGATTCACACTTTTTAGGGCGCGAGCTACCACCTTGACCTTCTTCTTGCCAGTCTATCGGTCCGCCCACATGGTCAGTCAAGCCTGCCCCGTGCAGCGATTCGGTTGCACAGACCTTGTAATCGAAGTATTTCGCCCTCCATTCTGGGACCAGATCTTCCTCGAGCTCTCTAAGGTTTCATTAGCGGCGGTTACAAGGTACGGGGGCCAAATTGGAGGAGAATACTCACTTGGCAAACTTCATTGCTAGCAGAACGTCGTCGTGATGGTGGTGCAGAAAGCATCGCGGTAGAGGAGGTGCAAGCAAGGATGGATGGGGAGCATTAGAGAGGCAGTCGAGGAAGGCACCAGTCCACAGCAAACTACTACGTAAGGACTGTGAGGTAAGAAGCGCGAATTGGGCGAATTGGTTGATGCTCTAGAGTCGCATATCAAGTCGTTAAGAAGGATTTTACACTTTTTTCAATCCTGTCTTTCGCGGACGTTGAGCTTGGCGCGGCGGCTCTCCGCTTGGACCCGAAGCACGTGCAATTTCCCCAGGAAGTTTACGGAGCACTCACTTAAGAGCGTCGCCCGTACTTCCTCTATCCTTATGTACTAACGTACCCCTTATTCTTCCACACAGTGGCGAATGAATACCAGTCCGATCGTCGCTAATGTTCTTCAGGCGCTGTTGATCATCACTTGTCCCGCAGCTTCATCCTTTGGTGCAACGTGTTTTCCAACGGAGATGTCGCATCCAAAACCCTTCGTCACCGCGCCTAAACCCTGGACATCTTCAATCGTGCTCCTTCTACTGGTATAAGAATGAATGTTGTGTGACATGATGTTCTTGCGTGCTCTGCCCAGACATCATCTCCTCCTTTCAATCCTCGATATAACATTTGCAAAGGCTTGTGGCAGGGTGAATGTAAGCCGTTAGATGACGAGAAGGAGAATTCAAGGGAGTAGCTCAGGGCCAGATAGGATGCCATCGCAAGCCTTCATGGCTTGGGTACAAACCTTCTGTTGTAGTCGTTGATGGTGGGTAGATTGGCTCCAGTCGACTGGACCGTGTCGGCTATGCTGCTGATTGCATGAGAACAGAACATGGGTTTTGATCATGGCAAACACATTGACATTTTTCTGAATCAATGCATGAACCAGTGCATCAAGTAATGGAGATACTAATCGAATTAGCCCACAAAAAGATCCCCCATAGGCATTGATCTTGCTTGATATCATGACGTTTCTACCTACTGCTGAACTCATCCCAGCATACGATCGTCCCGTTAGCAATCCCGTTGTCAAACAATCCATGATGCCGCATGACGACGGCGCTGCTCAGTCCATGTGCATGTTATATTTCATTGCTTTTGCATGCTAATCTATCGAGCATCTTAGTGTTTGAGAGGTCATCCAGTCATTGCTGTTAAGCATGGTCTGTGAGTAGTTCAAGAGCGTCAATGCCGGGATAGCTCAATAGCCCCCATCGCCTCCACCCCGTCCGCCTCTGTATTCACCCGAGTCCCCTCCATCGCCTCCACCACGTCCGCCTCCGTATCCGCCTTGGTTGCCACTATAGCGTCCCTCATCACGATATCCGAAATGCGAAGGGGGGTCTCGCTCATTGGGGTCGTAGCCGTCACGGTCACCATAGTGCTGGTCGTAGAGGTTCTCAGCGCGCTCCTTGGCTTGGTGGTGGGCACGCATTTTGTCGTATTCGTTCATACCTGCTGTACGTCAAAATGTGAGATGTCAACCGAAGATCGATCTCGCTCACCATGAGTCTCGGCGAGCTTGTCGACTTCACCGCCAGCGAAGCCAGCAAGGAGCTCCTTGGCGAATGCGTGGGAGACAGGTTTGCCTACACTTCTGTGAGCCGACGGTACGAATGATGCCAGTCTGGAATATTGCGTACCCTGTTTGCGTTGGTTGTCTTCGAAGAGCTTCATGCCCTCGAAGGAAGCGGCGCCTGCAACGAGCTCATGGGACAACTTGGCTTCACGCTTGGGCTCGTTGTAACCTCCATCGTTGTCATAGACCTCTTGATGGTCATTCTGAGCGTCGTCTAGTCAGTGACAATGGTCAGCACCAGGCAAAGCAGGGTAGTACATCTGGGGGAGGGGGGTAAATTGATTGGAAGACGGGTGTGAACATACCCCAACCAAACATGATTGCTGATATTCTAGAGAGAGATAGGTAGAGGCTGAAGGAAGTGAATGTAAATCTACAGCTGTTGGAGCGTGGTAGAAGGTGATAAGAGTTGTGGAAGGAAAATGAGAAGAGAAGAGGAATGGGTGAGGTTGGATAATATAGTTCCGTTCAGCAAGACCCCCACTAATTGCCCCGCACCAGAATGAAGGCCACCAAAGGCCGCTGAACTGAAACAGGCAAAGCCAGTTTTAGACAGCGAGCCTGATATCCAGTCACGTATCGTTCCGGGGCGTGGCTACCATGATCCAAACGCCGGCAAAGTGACGTCGAGTTGGTGACAACTCACAGTAGAACTAACAGGGATGGAATTCCAGTGAATTGCATCCTATTTTTGAGACTGCCATGTTTCCATAATTCACACCCTCACACTGAGGAACTTATCCATTCGAACGTCACATAGTAAGTATCGATTGGACATTGGGGCTTCGATACCAAACACGAATTAAGTGCAAGGCCAAAATAACTCCCATCGTGAAATTTAGATCTGAATGCAAGATCCTGTTCCTGAATCTATTCTATATTTAGATCTCAAACGTCGCACTGATTTCCTGCGCTTAATCACTGCCAAATTTGTACTTTATGCGATCGTGAGTGACGTATTGAGGCAGGGCGGCATGTCCACTGGTCTCCTTACTGTTGGCGATTTCTCCTCGTCTCTCCATCTCACTGTCACCCCTCCGCCGACCTCATCACCCCAACCCACCAACGTGCTCCTCCTCCTCCACGGTCTAGGAGACACCTCATCCTCTTTCACAAACCTTGGCAGACAGCTCTCCCTACCCGAGACAACATGCATCTCCCTTCAAGCTCCGACCCCTCTCCCCTTCGAGCTAAGCGGCTTTCATTGGGGCGATGACATTCAGTTTGATTCGGCTTCGGGCCAGATGGATCTTGATACTGGCTTTACGAAAGCAGTCAAGGTTATCAAGCAGGATATCGTTGAAGAGGTTCTTGTTGGAAAGTATGGTTACAGACCCCGGGAGATCATGTTCTTCGGTTTTGGCCAAGGTGCAATGGCGGCGCTCGCTGCTGCAGTTTCCATGCCAAATCAGGAGTTTGGAGGCATCATCTCCATTGGCGGTCCTCTGCCAGTTTCTTGTATCTCGGCAAAGGACATCAAGACCCCTATCTTGGTTCTTGGCGGCCAGTCATCCACTCAAGTCACCCGTCCAAGTCTGGATCAGCTGAAGCGTTGCTTTCAGCATGTGGAGTATCACAAATGGGACAGAGCAGGGGATGGCATGCCTCGGGACAGGGAAGAGGTGCTGCCAATCATGCGTTTCCTGGCGAGACGACTGAGGAGTCGCAAGGGTGTTCCCGAAGGGAGTATAGAGATTGGTCAATAAGTGGCTAGTAGCCAGGGAGATGCAGGACAGCTGGAAATATGACGCTCTCATTGAGGAACATGTTGGGGGCAGCACCATCTCTAATGTTGCAATATTCGGCGTCCTTATGCCTTTCGATGCCCACATTCCATCGCCAGGTCTTCTACGGCACCCCAAGGACCTCATCGATTCTCCATGCCTAGAGAATCTTGGCTCCATATTTGCGTCAGACAGTGACTACAATCACTGGCAATGGGAGCAGAGTGCCAGAGTTTGCCAACTCCTAAACGCCTTAGTTAGGATGTTCAGAAGAAGCGGACATTCTCATGGTGATCATTGCCAACATATCGAACGCATCGAAGCAATGAATGCCACGAATCATCGATAGTTTGAAGCAGGATTCAAACGGCTTACAGGCTATAGGTTCTAATCATCGCCTTGATATGACAGCTGAGTGATGGAAGCTACTGACGCGCATTGGTTTCGTGACATGAAGGCTTTCCTGAGCAGCAAACGCGCGGTCTATCGCAGCCTATATCTCACAATATAGACCTAAGAAGGAGCGAAAAAGTACGACAAGATCCAACAGTCTACGCTCTTTCACGCTTCAATGGCAAAATCACAATACATCACCTCGGATCTCACAAAGTAAAGTATATCGACCGCGCAGGTCCGCGTCTTTTAACTTTTGATCGTCCTGTTCGCTGCCATACCTCTAATCTCTTCTACACGAATTAGGTCAACCACGAAGTTTATGGCTGCGACAGCTATATTGAAGCTCGAAATAGGCCAGTGTTTGCATGGTGAGCTTGGCGCATATTCTTCAGGATCGCGGAACGCCTTCATGGGAATATTTGGGGAGCTATTTCTGCAGTACTTCTTTGACTGATTTCGCTTGAGGAGTGACGCAGACTCTTAAACAGTGGTTGTTAAACAGCTCCAGAGTCCCGTCTGCAATATGAGCGCGTAGTCTCTGGATCTGTCCATTGACATCCCTCTATCCGCGGAATGATCGATTTTACCGACACACCCCCCTCTTTGATAAGTACTCGAGCATCTAGACGCCAATTTATTGTACGCCTCAAATCCCAAGACTTTGGAATATTCTGATGTGTTATGAGGTCTGGTATGGTATGATATTAGTGTGACGGGGACGTCTTGATGTTCCGGAGATACTTATGGTTTACAACTTCGAAACGATGGTCGACTTTTACGATACAGTGTAATATTTCCTCGAGGCTCTACGTTGCCATTCCTCCAGTGACACACGTTTCTTCAGCTACGAAGAATCCCATCATCCCTCGTCAGCAAACTTATACGCCCACCCATCACCTCTATACCCCTCCCTCTCCGTAACCTTAACCCTGCAATCCGTCTTGGGCGGATGAATCGAGCTCGCAACGCTATTCCCATCCTGCTGCGGTATAACCCACCTCCCCCCATTCCCCACAGGCCGCAGATCGAACCTCGCAACCATCATAGCGACCGAACATGTAATCTCCATCGTCGCGAAGAACCTGCCGGGGCACAGCGTCTGTCCCCCGCCCCACGTCCTGTTCGCGCCGGCCTTGACGTCCGTCGTCTTGCCCATGAAGCGGCGCGGGTTGAACGCTTTGGCGTCGGGACCCCAGACCGGGTCGGCGTGGATCAGGGCGCCGGGGATGAGGAGCACGGAGTCCTTTTTGAGCAGGTATTGGTCGGCGAGGACGGTGTCTTGCGTTACCCAGCGTGAAGTTTGGGCTTGGGTGCGGTTGCGGAGGACTTCGCGGTAGGTGGAGACTAAGAGCGGACAGGCGTCTTGGAGGGTGTTGATGTCGAGTATATGCTTGCGTGGACGCTGTGGAGGAGTTTCGGTGGTCATGAAGGCTGCGATCTCGGCTCGGATCTCGGTCAGCAGCGCAGGGTCGGAGTAGATTTGGAGTATTGTCCAGAACAGAGTCGGTGTTGCGTTGATCAGCACGCCGATGGCGTCGCCCATTTCGAAACGTGAGATTTCGTCGATCGAGGCGCCATACTTCTTCCCTACGTCGCGCCTTATGGTCAAGACGCCTAGACCGTCTTTGTCGTCGCCGCGGGCGTAGTAGGCCTTGATGGCGTCGACGATCTTCCGACGTGCTTTCCAGCCTTTTGAGGCTAGAAATCGGGGCGCTACTCCTAGTAATATCTTTGTGAAATCACGGTCGAAGTCCCTGCGATACAAGCATTAGTCCTGTGTGTGTAAAAAGCAGACTCGTCATCAAAAACGGCGGGAGCTAAAAGGGGCATGGTGGTTGACAGTACCACACATCAAGGCTCCCAGCAGTAGTGATTTCATGCGTTAGGAGGGTACCGAAGCCGCTCCACATATCATGTACTAGACTGTAGCATGATCTCCTAAAGGAATGACATCGAATACCCTTGGAGGGTTTTAGGATGGGGGAGTGTTCTTCGATCGTTCCTTTCTCCATTGGTGACTCTACTAATGCTTTTGCTGACTTCTCATCCTTAAACTCACCAGAAGTCGTCTCCCAATTCTGGTTGACGTTTGAATGGATTTCCAGGGCCGTAGATTGCTTCAGTACTCGCGACCGTAAAACGAGGCCGGATCCACTCGAAGAGGTCTATCTCACTCTGCTCACTCGCTGTTGCAAGTTCATCGAAATACGTCTCCATAATGCTCAGCATGTTTCTATGCATATGATCGAGATTGGGTCCCGCAGCCATGGCCGTCCGCATTCCTCTGCTCGTTTCGTGCACAAGACCCCAATCTCCATCGTCCTTGTTCAGGTTCTGCTTGATGATATCCATCGTGTGTCCATGAGAGGGGATATCAAACATCCGCGGAGACATGGCAGAAACGAAGGGCATGAACGAGATTGTTTTCTCGTTACGCTCCACGGCCGTTATTAGATCGGCCGAGGTGACGATGTAGGTCCTTTTGTTGAGTGTTTGCAGGGTGAATATTGGCAAGTTGCTGTTCTTCGTACTGGTCTGCGTTAATTATCGTAACTGATTTAGAGTCGGTCCTGGATTTACCTGAGGCTTTCGAAATAGAGCGGACCGTTTCGTATTAAGCCTAGTATGTGACCCACGTATGGAATCCAGTGTGGAAGCACGGGTGGCTCTCTTGGATCGTATTTGGGGGAGAAAAGGTAGACGAGGGAGATGTAGCCAATAATTACCACTACTAAGAGAAGCGCTGAGGTCGAGGCTGCTGTGGAATCCAACATATTGCAGACTTGGACAGCTGAAGCTCTATGTCTCAGCAATCAGTGTAGGAATATATATGGCGCTTGCCGAGAATGCTGTCGAATGCATAGACCATGTACGGTAGGAGTGGGCTTCTCGAGATACAGCGGTAGTAAGTAGAGCAAGAATTGAAGAAAATTTCGATTCCACACAGTCACTGTGGTAAAAGAGTGGGTTGTATCATCGAACGGATGCGCACTGGTCGCAAAGAGCTCTGCATCTTATGTAGCAGTCTTCCCGTTGGCCATTTCATCGACCAACACTCTAGCAGAATGTTGGATGCATTTGATTGGCCTGGGTCTACTAGACAGGGGTTCGAGCTGAGTCTTAGTCTTCAGGAGGATCAATTGACTTCAGTTGCCAGGAGAAGCCATGTCAAGGACACTAATTACGAGTACAGTAAGGTAGCACGGTAGATACCTAGGGGATGATTACTAGCGTGACTGTATGTTTTAATTTCTAATTTAGGTACTCCGTCGAGTCCAGTTCACTTGCTTGCCAGCACAGTATATACTCGAGCCTAATACCCTTGCCTTTGGGTATAAGCTTAAGGGATTGGCACGTTCGCAAACCAGTCACAAGTACAACATACATCCTGATAATTTTCTGATATCTAGTCTACATCATCCAGGCATTTCAAGACTATGGTGGGTCAATTTCCTTACCCTCCTCTTCCGCGTCCTCATAGGCCTTGTTTCCACCCGCTCTCACCTTTGCTGCTTGCTTCCGTGCCTTCTTGCCCAAAGGTGCACTGTTCTCCTCGCCCACATCAACCCTGCTTGGCCACTGCTGTTGCGCCTTCAGCTCGTCTTCTTCGCTCCATTCCCGCGGCAAGATTGCGAAGACCAGATATGATGTATGCGTCTTCAGTTCCGGCTCCGCCTTGTGGATCAATCGCCCTTCTTTGTACAGCTTTCTCCCCTCCTGTGCACTCCTAATGTTTTCGAGCCGCTGGTGCTTCGATACTTGTTGCACGGGTATCTCTTCGCCAGAATTGGCAGTCTCTTCATGATAGACTTTTGTCCGTCCCTCAACCTCCCGTAACCGTGTGAGCGCCTCATTGACGTCGGCTGGCGAGTCATTGACGCCCCTCAAACCCTCCTCTTGCAATCCAACTCGTTCACGACGCACCTCGAATCGCTTGGCGGCTATCTTGACCATCTCGACGTCAATCCAGCCCAGGGAGCGGAGCGTTGAGATCGTCCGGGTCACTTGCTCGATGCAGGGAGAGAAGGTACAGAGGTGTACTGATGAGGAGGGGTCGAGTGGACAAGGCTGGGCGCTACCGTTGGCAGAAGGGTTTCGGATTAGTTGTTTCAATGCTAGCCATGGAGCTGGAAGATCCAAGAACACTGAGTTCACTTGCATGGCTGATGGTGCCGTGACACTAGGGACGAAGCCGTTGGCGCAGACGTCGCGGTGGGTGAGCTCGACTAAACCGTCAAGACCATGCTCCTTAATCTCTTCCTTCAGCTTCTCTGCACGCTGTTCGTGGAACTCGAAGCTATAGACCCTTCCGTGACGTTTTTTGGGCGGAGTGTGCATCTCAACACCCTCCTGCTTTTGGGTTGTTTGCCCATCGTAGACTGCCCTCGCAGCTGCATGTGTAAAGGAGCCGCTACCTGCGCCTGCTTCAATCAACCTCGTCCCAGGCCGTGCTCGTATGCGGTGTAGTATATAGCTATAGTCAGGGGTATATACGACTTGTGTTCTATGGGGTAGAGATGCCGTCCATATCTCAGGCGTAGGAGGCAAAAGATGCACGAATCCTGTTGCCGCCTTGGTAGCCACCTTGGGCTCTACCACCTTCAATTGCTCCTTTTCTACATCCTCCCCCACATATATAGCTTTGTCCGGCTCACTACCCCTCTTCCTCTTCTTTCCTTTCCCCTTGCCTTCCCACCCTTTTCGTCCCCTAGACCCTGTATCAACCGCCGAAGCACGTACTTGAGAGCCCCACGGTACGCCGATTAGGGTACTATGCGGGAAAGAGCCGAAACGTGTGTTTGTGACCTTTCCTTCTGAATAGCCTTCGTTCTGAGTGTCGCGGGTGCGAAGGAGGGTGGGTATCAGGAGGTCGCGCTTTAGGTGGAGGATGGCGAGAGTGTCGGACTGGGCTGTTGGGAGAGTATGGAGAAAGGGTGAGGTGGTAGTGATATCGGAGGCTGCCATTGGCTAGGGAGGATTGGGATGATTGGTAGAGAAAAGAAATATTTCACGTACGAAGGTACCTTTGCAGGGCTGGGCTAGATGACTTGCAGCGGGAGCTAAGGTAGCGAGCTGTCAGATCTATATAGAGAAAGTATAGCTTGGCATGCTCTCCAGCTCCTGGGTGACTCCTCGCTTCTCAAACCGTGACCTGTTCGTTTCATTCATGTGTCTTGTCATCCTGCGATCGCAGTCTAAGTTTCTCCTTATCTATCGCACTTCTCGGAACATAGCATTCTTTTCAGGCTACGGAAACCGAGTTACACAGCTTTCATCATTTCCTCAAAGGCCAGCTGTATCCTTTCCATTATTGTTTACAACTTCAACATTCGCCTTGAGAAGAATGACCACAGCTACACAGCCACCATGGAAAGCACCTGAGCGGCCCGAATATATAGAAGCTCCAAAGTTGGAGATCTATAATTCCCTAACCCGCAAGAAGAACGCCTTTGTACCCATAGATTGGGAAAACAACACAGTGACTTGGTATGCCTGCGGTCCAACGGTATACGATGATAGTCACCTGGGACACGCCCGCAATTATGTAACCACAGATATTATCCGACGCATCTTACGAGACTTCTTTGGCTTCAAGTTGAAGTTTGTAATGAACATTACTGATATTGACGATAAAATAATAATACGTGGCCGCCAGCGATATTTACTTGATGAATTCACGCAAGGGAAGCTCGAAACGTATAAAGATCTCACGACTGTAAGAAGAGCAGCTTTGAGCGCTTACATCCAGAAACATGTGCCGGACGTACCGTCAGACTCGAGCCTTGGAGACATTGACAGTACAGTCACCGTGGCTAGGGAAAAGATCACTGTAGGAAGCGTGCATTCTGACAAAGAAGCCAAATTCCTGATGTACACGAAAACCATTTTATCGGCTTCGCGAGCGATAAGCGCCCTCGAAGCACAGCCAGACGTATCCCAAGATGATCTCGACAGTCTTGATGATGTGATCATGCCCTATCTCGACGATCTATTCGGAGGCTCAGTAAATCGCCATGATGTGTGGACAAGATTGACTGCGCTCTACGAAGCGAGGTTCATGGAAGACATGCGAGCTTTGAACGTCCTAGATCCCGATGAAATCACTCGAGTGACAGAATATGGCCCTCAAATCGTGAGCTTCGTAGAGCGAATCCAGCATAACAAATTTGCGTACGCCACAGAGGGGAACGTATACTTTGATATCGGTGCATTTGAGGCCGCCAACAACTATTACGCCCGGCTGGAGCCATGGAACCGCAATGACACCAGCTTGCAGGCAGATGGCGAAGGTGCTTTGACCGAGGCAAAAGCCGGGAAGCGAAGCGCTGCAGACTTTGCTCTTTGGAAATCATCTAAGCCTGGTGAGCCGAGTTGGCCGAGTCCGTGGGGCCCAGGGAGGCCTGGATGGCATATCGAATGTTCGGCTATGGCTTTCGACAAGCTAGGAAGCCAGATTGATATTCACTCTGGTGGGATAGACCTAGCCTTTCCGCATCATGACAATGAGCTGGCTCAGAGTGAGGCATACTGGGCGGACCACTGCGATGGTCACCAGCATCAATGGGTCAACTATTTCCTCCACATGGGCCACCTTTCGATTGCCGGCAGTAAAATGTCTAAATCTCTCAAGAACTTCACCACAATAAGAGCAGCACTCGAGAGTGCTGAATGGACTCCTAGATCTTTGAGGATTGTCTTTCTTCTCGGAGCATGGCGAGATGGAATCGAAATCACACCCTCTTCAATTCGAGAAGCTAGTGCTATCGAGGACAAGATCAACAATTTCTTCCTTAAGGCGAACGAACTCCTGGCATCAGCACCTGAGCAGGAACTGGTTAAAGATAATTACCTTACCACTGCCCTTGATAAAGCAGAGGCGGATACCTACAAATACCTTTGCGACTCTTTCTCTACCAAGCCAGTCATGGACACAATCAGTAGCTTGATTACAGCATATAACGATCAAGCGAGCAAGTCACGAGTAAACTCTGCGGCGACTCGCTCAATCGCCTTATGGGTGACGAGGATGGTAAACATTTTTGGTCTCAACGGTACTGCTGGACCCAACGACACCGTGATCGGCTGGTCTGGACTTTCCGTACCCGAGTCTGCGGTCCCAATACTCACCGCACTCAGTCGCAAGCGGGACGAATTGCGAGTCAAAGCCAAGACTGGTCTAGCTAAGCAAGACCTGGAGCCTGTCGCGTATCCGAGGAGAGTCTTATCAGTCACACAGATGGACCAAGAAGCTCCTTTCAGGAAAATACTAGCAGACTTCAACCAAGAGATTTCAGATCTTAATGATTCAACGAATCTGGCCAAGGATGTCCTCAGCCTTACTGACCGCTTGCGAGACGTAAACCTCTTTAGCCTCGATGTGTATTTGGAGGATCGAGAGGGTCAGCCGGCTTTGATAAGGCCTGTTACTAAGGAGCTACGCGCGGCTAAACAGGAGAAGGAGGATCGAGCACGGCAAAAGCAGAAGGCCAAGGAGGAGCGAGAGAAGGAAGCTACTTCGAAAGCAAATAAAGGTCGTCTAAGCCACAGGGATATGTTTCGAACTGAGGAGTACAGTGCTTGGGATCCGGAAGGCATACCAACGCACGAGAAGGGTGGGGAAGAAGTAACGAAGAGCAAGAAGAAGAAGTTACAGAAGGATTGGGAACGGCAAAAAAAGTTGCATGAGGGTTGGATGAAGGCAAATGCACCCTCGGCAGATCTGGAGGCTGCTCAGGTTCAAGGCGCATAGAAATTTAGATACCCAGCGTCAAATTCTGTAATACTATTGTGAACCAGATCAATCGGAGGATACTCTTTCGGATAATTCGTTCCGAAGTGTCAAGAAACTGCCAATCATGCGTCTTCGCCTGCTGTACATAACGTCTTTCTATAGCAAAGAAGCATGTAGGATGACGTGCACTTCTTCGACACTTTTCTGATATTCGGCTTCACCACCCTAGACAGCAACGTCTCTCGTGATACTAAACCCTGCAGTTAACAACTTTCCAGCATGATATCCTGAGACCTTTGACTGGCTGTCACAGCTTGCCTATCCCTTGGAGCAACCACCGTCATGGTGTCCATTCCTAGGGCTATCACCGCCCTTAGCTCAACTACATTACGCATTATTGCCTACATCTTCTTTCGATGGGTAAGTCGTATAGACCCATACACCTTGACATATGCTAACGATCCTCCAGATCCCAGGGCACCAGCTCGTCCCTACAATTTTCACCGTAGCGCTGATCTACCTCACTTCGTTCCTCTACTCATGGTTCACTACAGACCAGCAACGGGCGTTACACGGGAATGAATTGGGAACAAGATCAAGACCCAATGGGAAAAGTTCAGTGAGGTCAATTACAGGCGTGGGGAGCAAACAAGCACATAAAGAGCCAACCCAGAGCACACTAGAAGTGATAGTCAACGGGCACACATACAAACATGAGCACCAGCATAAAGGGTCGACTCTGCAGAAGCTCGAAATCATACTCCTTGGAGTGCCAAATTCCAAGTCCATAGCATGGAGCCTGGCTACTCTAGCCGCCAATGTTCTCTTGATCCTTGGAACTGTCGATGTCGTCTATCGGGCGAAGATATCCTACCCTAGCCACGACTGCGCATTTACAAGAGTCGGGTATGTATCAGACACGAGCGCAAAGGTAATGATCCGCGAGCCAGACATTGCACAACTACCAATCTTCATCTCTTATCGTGGAGCCCCGAACTCGGGAGTGGACGACTCTTGGAAATCCGCAGGACAAATACATTTCCTTTCGAATGAAACGGACTACACCTACACCCAAGTCATAGCACACTTGCGCCCATCGACTCAGTATCAATATGCCGCTTCAACGAATCATAGCGGCTTCTTTACAACTGCTGCTCCTGCCGGACAGATGGCCCCTGGGGCTACCAAATTCACATTCTTGACGTCGAGCTGCATCAAACCGCGGTTCCCATACAACCCATTCTCACATCCCCTATCTATACCCGGCTTGAAGCATCTAGCGAAATGGATACCGGAACTCCACGCGTCATTCATGCTCTTCCTAGGTGACTTCATCTACGTCGACGTGCCCCACCGATTCGGTGTCGATGCCGAAACCTACCGTCGAGAGTATCGTCAAGTATACTCCTCGCCGGACTGGCCTGCAGCATCCAAAGATCTACCCTGGCTGCACGTCATTGACGACCACGAAATTGCCAACGACTGGGACAAGCAGTCGCAAGATCCGTACTCCGCCGCCATCGACCCCTGGGACCTCTACCACAGCTCGCTCAATCCACCAGCCGCCTCTCACCCAAATGCCTCCTACTTCCAATTCACCCAAGGCCCCGCATCCTTTTTCATGATGGACACCCGCCGCTACCGCGACTCCGAACACGCCACGAACGCCACCTCTCACACCAAAACCATGCTAGGCGCCACGCAACTCGCCTCACTCCTCCACTTCCTCGCACGCGACGAGCCAGCCGGCGTCCAGTGGAAATTCATCATCTCCTCCATCCCATTCACACGCAACTGGCGTCTCAACGCCGCGGACACGTGGGCCAACTACCTCTCCGAACGCCGCATCATCCTAGAAGCCATGTGGGACGTCGGCATGCGCGGATCCGGCATCGGTGTCGTCATCCTCAGCGGCGACAGACATGAATTCGCCGCCACGGCGTTCCCACCGCCTGAGAACGGCAAATGGCCCCTCAGCGCTACGGTCCATGAATTCAGCACGAGCCCGCTTAGTATGTTTTACCTGCCTGTGAGGAGCTATTGGGAGGTTCCGGGTGAGGACGAGGTGTGTATCAAGTATGCGCCGGATGGGAACAGCAAGTTTGGCGCCGTGGAGCTGGAGCGGGTTGTGGGTGGGGAGCAGGGGCTGTTAAGGTTCAGGCTTTTCGTGGATGGGGTTGAGAGGTGGGATTATGTCCTTATGACGCCGCCGGCTGTGGGGGGTGGGGGGAGGGTGAAGGATGCTGTTTGGGGATGATTGATGATGTTGCATCGAGGGGGGATTATGCATTGCGTGGCGCGGCGTAGACTGATTTGGTGGGATGGATGTGATACCCAGGCTTTGTAACACTGCGAATAGTCGCAAGATAGCAGGTCATGAAGCTTCGTTTCTTGTTCTTCTGTGGCTCTATATTGGAGGAAAGTGATGGTCCGCTGGGTTAAGGTTAGGATATATATTGATCAAAGCCGCTACTTGAGGCCTGTATCCTAGGCATATCAAGGGTGACCACCCCCCCCAAAATTCGCAGATTCTTCAATATATCAGCATGACCTACTCGACAATTCTCCTCCTCCCTCAAAAGAATCCCAACCAACACATACACGTCAACTTCCATCCTACCTCGCCCCCACCCCCGCCCTCGCCTGCTGCGGGTTCTTCGCCGACATCTTCGGATCCTTGACCCCCAACGCCCCACTCCGAATCAACCTTCTCCTCTTCAGATACTGCTCCACCTCCCCCTCCACACTTCCTTTATCATGTTTCGGTTTCCTAAGTATCCCTGATTAGCCCCTTTCCCCACTCCCACAATCCCAGAATCCCCCCTCCCCTCCCATCCCATCCCATCCCATTCAAGTAAAAAAGAACATACCGCATATAATACAACCTCGCCCTCCTCGCCCTCCTCTCCGCCCTCTTCACAACCTCAATCCCCTCCACAACCGGACTATAAATCTTAACCCACATCTCCACCCCGACCATCTTCAACTGATTCCGCAGTAACACGCTCGTATCCAGCCCCCGCCTCCGTATCGAAAGACACACCCCCGCAAACGGCGTCGAGGTCGTGAAGGTGGCGAGCAGGATGTCGCCGACGCAGGGGGTGTCGGGGTTGGAGCGGTCGAAGAGGCGGGTGCGGCTGGAGGTGGGGTCGAGGGTGGCGAGGTGGGTGGTTGTCCAGTCGGAGATGGGGGTGGGGTGGGCGTTGCGGGTTGAGGGGGGGGGAGGGTAGGTTTTTATCTTTTTGGCGGCTAGAGGTGGGGAGGGGGGTGTTAGTGAGGGGGTATGTGATGGGATGGGATGGGGAGGGGAGAAGCGTACGGGTGTGGGTGGGGCCTTGGGTTAGTTTGAAGGGGGAGCGGGTTGGTGGCATGGGGGGTGGTTGCCATTGTGTGGGCGGCGGTGCTGGTGTTGTGGAGAGGGGACGTGGTTGTATTTTCTGCTGAAGCGGTTGGCGGAGGAGTTGGCGGATGGTGGATATTGGTCGTAGTGTCGGGGCTGTTGACGACATTGTTGATAGATGTTGCTGAGAAGGTAGGTAAAGAGTTATCGTCGTCGTTAGGATGAGCTTGATCGGATTGGAAAAGCGCGCTAAAACATTTCTTGCAGATCATCATCGATCTCTAAGTTTGTCAATCCTACAGCGACTCAATCTTCTCCTTGTATCCACTCGAGCTTCTGATTGACTGATAAAGCTCTTGCCGAAGCTCTTCCTTAGGATGGCCACCATCCATCCATCACCACTCACCTGCTGCCGTCCCTGTCTCCGCCTCCTCGCCCTCCACCCCCGATCCTTCACAACTACTCCCCTACGGAAAAAGCATGGTCCGTTTGCCCTCCCTCCTTCCTCCCCCCTCAAAAACCTCTACCTAACATCCACCACTCCCAGGCCCCCTCCCAACCTTCACCCCCACCGCCTCCCCCGCCCTCGACGCCCTCCTCTCCACCTTCCGCACCAACATCTTCCTCCCCTCCCACCTCATAAAACCCCAACACGACCTCCTCTACCACAAAAAACACCACGCCCTCCTCACTGCCGACGAGCCCGCCACCGTCCGTCTCGGCAACGAAGTGCTACAGCTCCTCCCGCTCGATCATCGGAAAGATGAACCTAACACGCGCGCGTCGTTTGCGAAGGTCATAGCGCTGATGGGGGAGACGGGGGATTGGAAGAACTTGGCGGGGTGGTTGGAGGGGTTGCGGACGGCGAGGAGGAGGGTGTGGGGGTGGCAGTTGGAGAAGGTGGTGAGGAGGGCGGTGGAGGGGGGGAGGGTGGGGGTCGTGCATGATTGTTTGAGGAGGGTGGAGGGGACGGGGTTGGGGTTGTGGGATTTGCGGGTCGCGAGGGAGGTGGTGTGGGGGGCTGTGGCGAAGGCGAGGGAGGGGGGGTGGAGCAGGGAGGGGGTGGAGAGGGGGGTCAAGTTTGCGGAGGATGTGTGGGAGTTGATGTTTGATCCTAGGCATGGGGAGAAGATGGTTGGGAGGGAGGATGCGAAGAAGAGGCCGGAGGTTATTGGGGTGTTGGTGCAGATGCACGCTGCTAAAGCTGTGCTGTTTGGGGAGGGCAAGGATGAGGGGGGAAAGGTGGAGAGGTATTCGGGGTTGATGTTGGCACGGTGGGAGAATGCGGAGTTGACGCTCGATGAGGAGGATTGGAATGATGCCAATTACAAACTCCTCATGTGGGCGCCCGTTTGGCACGGTATGGCTCTGGCACAAAAAGTCCTGGATCCTTCCACGCCGCTGGCGAAGAATCTGAGGAAGAAACTCACTCGGGATGTGGAGCCGCTGGTACAGAGGGCTCCGGCCGTCTTGTCGGCACATGCCCCCGAGGAGGGGAAGCGGAGGGGGCTGAAGATTTATGAGGAGTTGAGCCAAGTTTCTGTATAGAACTTCTAGAGGCTGAGCATCTGATACCGTTCTCGAAAACGACTGATGCTTCGAATTGTTCGCCTATCGATCCGACGCCGTGAAGGCATTGGACCTCCCAATTGCTGGAGAGATATTTACTCTATATAAAGGTTCTCAGCGGCTATTACAGATAGTACATACTACCAATGGACTATCATCCGTATCCACAGCGTGGCGACTTATATGTGAAATCACGGATACAATCACAGTAGCACCAGTTTGCGGGAGATAGGTCAAATATCACTTACCAAAAACCCAACCCACTGATACAGAAGCCTCGGGTGCACCGTCGCCCATACATGAACCTCCTTCACCTTCACCTTCACCTTCTCCTGCAGCCATATGGCACGCCTTGGAGTAGAGTAGAACGCGGCGTGATGGACCTTGCGGATGTCTTCGCACTTGGAGCCTGAAGGAAAGGGATGAGAACCTCCTCCAGAAAAGGGTCATGGTCTTATCTCAAAGGCTACCTTCCATAAAAACATGGCTTATAGTGGCTATTCACCCCTTCACCTCAGCCAGGGCCTCTCTAACCTTTCCTACCGCTTCTCTCGCCACTGCTCGCTCCCGAATGCCGACCTCGTTAATCTCAGGCGGAACTTCTTCAACAGCATCCCTCATCAGACTCTCGATATGCCGAAGCACTCGCCTACCCTCTTCCCTGATGTTCATCTCCCATTCACCTCGAGCAGTTTCCCATTTCTTCTGTAACCTTCGCAACGAGTATACCAGGCCTGTAGCAGCGATGGCACCAGATTCGTAGGGTGAGGTAGTCGATATTGAGACGTAGAGCAGCGCAGATAGCGATGATGCAAGGATATTAGTCGATACAGTCTGCAAAAGCAGTGTTTGCGAGAGAGCCTGTAGTGGAGGAACAGTAAGGCTTGACAGTGTTGCACGCGCACGGGTCATATCCTGCGGCCAAGGTCGCTCGATAGGTGGTAATTCATAGAGATTTGTTGCCGGCGGGATAAGATCAGCTGCAGTGGGTGCAGGTGGGCTGCCACCGAACTCCTGCTCCTTTTCCGCATCGTGTGCTGCTGCGGGCCTCAGTTTGGGCGATCCTAGTAATCCCGACTGATAAATGCGGCCAATGATCCAGATCATTTCTTTTTCAGCCTCGACGAGCCATGCTCTCTGCAGAATCTCGGAGGCTACGTAGCCTACGTCGTCCACACGCCAGAACAACTTCCACCACTTTGTCTTTCGCCAGATTTTGCTAGCAATGGCAACGTTGAGCCGATCACGGAGCTCATTATGTGCGTTCTCAGCCCATCTCGTGATACCCTGAGATATGACCACTTTGGTTGCAGAAGGGACAGCGGCTGCCTTTTCTTGCTGCACTGTCAATACCTCTTCGCGCAAAATCCCTTGATCAACCTTGTCACATATGGTCTGTATTAGTCCCTTCACGACAGGCTTCACAGATTCTGTATGGCTTTCTGTCCCTTCCAACAGCCATGCCGACAAAACTGGCATTCCAGCATCGAACCACATGTGTTCGTACTCAATTGACTTGTCCAGAGACCTTCGGAACGTTTCAATGGCTGCCTCGGCCAAGGCTAGGTTGATAGGGGATACTGGCTCATCGGCTTTATCCCGTTGCTGTAAGGTACTCCATGACCAGTCAATGACACCCTTGAACAAACGACCTTCCTGGCCCTTATCAGCATGCGCTTCTAATGTAGCAAATGTGTCCAAATTTTTCAATCCCTCTTGGTACATGAGCGCTTTGTGCACAGGATAGGTCATCATTGGGGGCCTGCCATCTGTTATGTTCGCCAATTCAAGACTGGGCACAAGGAAGCTTGCGGCGCCTTCATTCGTGGGCTCTGTCATAGAAGTGATGGTGTGAATAAGGATTTCGATCTTGTGGTTCTGGAGGATTGGGGAGGGTATTTGAAGAATGCGAACGAGCGGATGTCTGTCGTCTATGCCTGCGTTCTCGGAGTATCTGCGCTCACGTGTAAGCCTGTGCCATCTGCAATGTACTGTTGTGACGCTACCGTAGAAGTAGAGCCTTGTCATCGCCCTCATCTATTCCCGTGAGTTGTCTCTCCCAACCTTGCTCAGCAGCCAATGGATCCGCCAACAAAGCTTTTGTGAGCCTACGAGCTCCACTCTGGCCATTGAGTCCCAGAACTACAACGGTCATCAGTACGTGACATCACCTTATCAGAACGGCTCCTCACTAGCGACTCGAGTGACAGCATTTTCGGACTCGAGTCCGCTCAGCGCCAGCTGCAATTGACTCGTATTGATATAGACCCCCGCGTCCCTCCCGAGTGCCTTCAAAGCTCTATGAAGATTCTGAGATGCAGCGGGTACCTCTCGCTTGACATTGACCGCAGTCACCGACGGGATGGTTGAAGTTTTACGACTTTGTCTTTCCACTTTGCGGAACACCGAGAACCTTGAGTTGCCATTATTGTATGTTGAGAGAACCCGCTTATGCCGACAACTTGGACATATGTAAGGATTCGGACGTGCGTGGTAGAGCTTGCTGGCCAGGGGTAATCTTGGAGGCATCTGGTGTTGCTGTTGGACATTCTGGCGCGTCCATCTTCAACCAACGCTTAGCGCGTATTTCGATTTTTATATTGACAGGCATTGATAGGCTTATGTATGTACTCAATTATGAAGAGACTCAATTGAAAGATCCTAAGGGTGCTTGGCTTCGACTCTGGGACTACATAGTCTTGACTACTTATCAAATACTTCAAATGTAGTCCGCCTCACCAAATCAGTCTGTTAACATGATCCATTAATTGAGTATACTCAAACATTTCATTAGGAAGGGACCGGACACAGGGTGATCCAGCTATCCACTGCTAAGATTATAGAAGATCATAGCTCGAGACGCATTCCCAAGTCTTTTGCCACTCCGTCGAACCCCTAATGCTGCGTCTTCTAGTCCCTCAGGTATCTCGGATACTCGTCAATGAGGGCGTGATATATAGAGGAGTCCGTCAAGCATTTCATGACATGGTAGTAGACGGACATGAGAATGCATCAAAAGACTATGAGCCAAGGCGTCTGCCTTTCCCCGCTCCAGCAGACCTAGTTCTTAACGTTAGTCATGTGCATCTCAGGAACAGTCTCGGAAATACATACACGCTAATCCTGCGAGCGATTTGTGAGATATTTTGATCATTATCCGCTTCAGTACTGGCGCGTTGCAAAGCTTGCTTGCGGTCTTCCATGCTCTTCCTCGAGACCTCATCATGGCTAGGGGGCAACCTCTCGTTCTGCAGGTCCACCTTTCTCGCATCTTCAAAGTTGTGGATAGCTTGTTTGATACCCTCGGCTCCAAGCATGAGGGTACCCGCAGGCAGTCTGCCGCCAGAAGCCGTTTTGAGCTCGGTGACTCTCTCTGACTCTTCTCGAAGGACTTGGAACACACGCGAAAGTCGGCCAATGGCCAGGATTTTATTCTTGATTGCCCGTCGCTTCGCTTCGGTAGACTCGGGATCCTTCTGTTCAAGGGGTGGTGACGCAAGCGCAGGGGTGACAGGAGTGGGCGTTTCTTCTCCAACTTCGAGTTCTTCTTTTGAGCACGTGTTCAAGATTGCGATCAGCATGTCAGTGATCTTCTCCCCTACGAACGGCAAAGACCAGGTAAACACGTCCATGAAATTGGGCAGCCAGTAAGGGTGGGGAGTGCAATTGAATTGTCGGATGTTCATAACGTTGTTCTCGTATTTGAGGACCGCAGCTTTGTTGTTGTAAACGTCGAGGTAGTTGGGGGCGCTGAAGATGGTCATGACGCTGGGAAAGCCGGTCGTCCTCGTCTTTCGATACATCCGGTAGCCCGCATCTTGAGCTTCGTGTGCGCGGATTACGGATAGCAGATTGTTCTTCTCCAAGAAGGCGCATGCAGCGGGATATGAAAAGAAGTATGAGCACCCTCGGACGTGGTTATGCACAAAGAACTCTGAAGTCTTCTCCTGCCCAAATTCTTCAAGTGGATCTGCCCAGAGGATGTCGCACATCAGGCCATGGGTAGGTGGCTCGCGGAATCGATCAATCTAGACATGTCAGCGAATGCGGTTTCAAGCGCGTTTGACGAAGGCCGGCTTGACGTACACTCTTAAGGTCGTCAAGGGTATGTAATTCAGGGCTCAGCCCCCCATGTATGCACAGAAACTGCTTATTCATAATAGCAGCCAAAGGCAATGCGCAGAAAGACTCCATGCATGCCTCATAGATCTTTTCTGAGTATTTGTGTTTGCACTCCAATTTGAAGGTGAAATAGTCTGTCAAATGCCTGCACTCGTGGTTTCCCCTGAGCAACCAAAGAGTGTTAGGATACCAGATCTTGAGTGACCATAGATAAAGCACACACTTGCAATGTCGTCAGCCAAGCTGATCAGGGATACGCAAGGCAGATACCCACTTCAATACTAAAATACCCACGGTCAACGTAGTCACCCAAGAACAAGTAACGAGTCTCTGCAGGATCCCCTCCTACTTCGAAGAGTTTCATCAGATCGAAATATTGGCCGTGCACATCACCACAGACAGTGATTGGCGCATCCATTTCCAGCAGGTTAGGTTCGTTCCTCAAGACTTCTGTTCCCCTCTGTATGATCCATAGCGCTTGTTCTTCGGTCAAACGACCCTCGCGGTAGAAGTGTTGCTTGAGGAACGGAAGATTCGGCTTATTGCGATCTTGAGGAGAGTAGAACTCGTCCTCTGTCGGAGGGCGAAACGCGGGCGCTTGGACATCTGGAGATAAGATCAACGGATTGCACGTTAGGCTACCTTTAATTTTATACCTTTGCATACACGCTCCTGCGTGCTGACTTGATTGCCATCCTCCATGGTATGCAGAGTAAAATCTATCTCTGGCACAGGTCTTCTCTGCGCCACAGCACGAGCTGTGACGTCCATGTGATTATTCGTTCCAGCCATATCGTCCGTCGCTCTCGAGGCAAGGTTGTGAACGGACTTGAGCAAGATTCGACTTCGAGGACTCGATGAGTATGTCTTCGAGTACTTGGCTTGACCGCTTGAAATAGGAACAACGGAGGATTGCGGTAGATGTGGCTAGTCGAGACGTCTCTAAATTCTCCCTATCATGACTTCTCCGCGTCTAGGCCTTCGAACAGCAATATTGCTGCTGGGTTATGTATACTGGTTGGTGGTAGCCGTATCGGAGGCAGGTCGAAGTATTTGTGAGCGCACGCGCCAGTAGAAAGGTGGGGGGATTGCAGAGGGAAAGGGGCAAATTCGGGGGGGCAGCAAACGTTACAGCTCAAGATTCCAATGATGTGAACCTCATTCAATTCGTCAAAATGTCCTGCAGCCTGGATCCTTCGTGACTGAGGCTGAACAGGTAGAGGGTCGTGGTACTATGCGACCAAGGCACACTGCGAACAGGATTCTTCGAGGGCGCTTGGGACATTGCCCCGCGCTTGTTGGTAGCCTAGGCCCGCCCTACAAGGAGCCTCTGGGGGGCCCAATCGGCGACCTGCTGTTTGCGCCCTGTTACTGGAGGAAACTCCAACAACGACAGACTACGCCTTCGATAATCTCGGATCTGGAACAAGGACTGAAGATGTACAAAAGCCGTAAGCTCATCCCCACCGAGACGGCAGCTTTACTGGCACTGATCGTCCGACAGGGTCCCACCCGTTGCTTGCCCAGATCCCCTTAACCGTTTCTCCATTCATCTCACTACCAACCGCTACCACGCTACCATACACATACAAGCCTCTACCATCGACATTGCCGCCTTCATCAACCGCGGATGCTAATGGCGTCGAGCGAGAGAAATACGTTGTGTCAAAATCAGGGCATGCGGCGTCCCCGCAAGAAATCATAGCATCGTGTAAAGCACTACAAGCACACATTCAAAAGATTCAAGATGACGCAGAGCAGACGATACAAGACTGGGAGCAAAGCTTAAAGGATCAGGAGTTGGCGGAGAAGAGAAGGCTGGCGCCTGGGTGGCTAGATAGGGAGGAGAAGATCTTGCAACCGGAGAGGACGAGCGAGATGGGTGTGTCACATCCATCCATTGCTCGAGCCGGAAGTGCAAACATTATGGACCAGCTAGATGAGCACGAAGCTGTCGAAAATGGTCAAGACGCAACGATCAGGCCTGCGGGTGACGAGCTTGATCGAGCTTTTGGCGGCATGGGTATTCAGAAAGGATGATCCGAGCTGGAGTGATGCAGCGGCAAAGTAGCGCAATGCTTCCACGAATGTGGGAAGCACGCGTGACTTGTGCATTGCAAAGGCTAAGGACATGATCGAACGTGCGAAGAATGCGACCACAGTACCAACAGGACTGAATATGCCACTTGAACCTCACCAAAGTCCGATGCAACGATTGCTTCTCAGCTCCCTCTCTGGGTCAAGCTGTCTTGCCTCTAGACTCAGCCGTCAAACTGACGTAGCTCGGATCGATAGCTACAACTGCCCCGTTTTCTGCTTGCATTTAGCGGCCGAATCGAACTGAAAAGGCACGAGAACAACGCTCGGTGGACACGCGGTCAACTTCGCTTTGCCGCAGGCAACAAGAAGAAGCCGGCAAAACTGGAGTGGACATGAGAGACCGGTCCTATAGCTGCGCAGTATTGTGCAGAGATCGCTGGCCACTGCTGCATGAGCTGCTACAACAAATGCATGCAAGTATGGTGCCGAGCCAAATAAACTGGATTACTCCCACGTCAATCAGACATGTGGGTCGGAAAGATACTTTTGGGGGAGGAATCATGCAAGAGTACTTCACAAGTGTACGGGGTTTGGAGTAATGAAACCCATGTCCCACTGTGACTTTGCTTTCCCGATACATATTCTGTCAACGTATGCCAAGTAGTCACTTACCATATATGAACAACTCGACATTACCTACCTACTCATAATCAAGATCAAGACATAAATAGCGTGCTACGAACGGTCCACCGGTCTAATAGCATCCGGGAGCTATAACCCTAACCCTATACACACCTCTCTTATCCATACCTACTCCTCCAACGAACAAGACTGAACACCAGCATGGAAGTCCTCCACTCAGCCCCCACCACCTCATCATTCACCCCCCTCCCCACCCACCAATCGCAAACCCCAGACTCCTTCTTCGACGGCCCACCAATCCTCTACTACCACTCCCCATCCGCGACCCTCAAAACCCACGCCAGCGACCTCGCCGCCGCGCCTGCCCTCTCAGTATTAGCCAGAGGAGTACATCGGCACTCAAACGGTACAGCCGCCATCAACGAGACCACCAAGGACGAAGACCAGCATGATGAAGAGATCGAAATTCAAGGCGTCGACGTCTGGGTGACGTCCGAGTTCGTCTTCCCGATCCCCTCCCCCCGCTCCACCCCACTACATAAAACTGACAATACAATCTCCACCTCAGACGTTTCATCCTCTACTCCCCCACCCAAAACACCGGCCTCTCAATCCCCTACCCCTCCATCTCCCTCCACGCCATCCAATCCCACCCCGCCCGCCTCTTCCTCCAACTCCTAACCGCAGCGCAAACATTCGACGACCACGATCCCGACTCTACAATCTCCCTCACAATAACGCCCTCCCCCACTTCCAGCCCTCCCACCGAAGCTCCCGCCGTCGCAGAAGATATACAAACGGAAACACAGTCGCCAACGCAACTCTTATACGCAGCACTCTCCGACTGCGCAAATCTCCATCCAGATCCGCTCTCTGGCTCCGAAAACGAAGGCGACGACGGCCAGAATCCGGCTATCAGTTTCGAAGGCGATGGCGATATGAATGGCGTATATCCGTTGAGTAATGATGGGGTGGAGGGCGGAGGTCCTGGGCTACCGCCACCGATGCCGGGTAGTGGAGGCTGGATTACGGCGGAGAATGTGGGGGAGTTCTTTGACGAGGAGGGGTATTGGAGGGGTGGGGAGGAGTTTAGCGCTAGTGAGGTGTTGGGCCTGCCGGGGACGGGGTTGGGGGAGGGTGCGGGGAGCGTGAGGGGGAGGGAGGAGGGGGAGGGGGATGGGGAGGGGGTGGAGGATGAGACGAAGTGGAGACGGACGGGGTGAGGGTTCGCGTTCGTGTTGGGTTGTCACTATTGAGGTTGTATGTGAAGAAGGGCGAGATACGATTCCATGAAATGAGATGGAATAGATATCTACAGTATCAGGAACAAGATGGTATGACAATTCGAACAAGATAGCTCGATAAAAACATCACCCCCAAAAACCCCTCACACCTCTCCAAAATAACCCTCCCCATCATAAAAACTCGACGGCGTCCCAACCCGACCTCCCGCACTCCCAAACCCCATCGTCTTCTCCTCCCCCACATTCTCCTTCCCTTTATCCTCAAACACATCGTCGCCAATACTCAAATACCGCTTATGCTCCCTCGACCGCTTGCTCTGATGATTATTAACCTCGCTGTTCTGCCGTCGGAGCTGCATGATGCTGGTGCGGAGGTCGAATCGCGGGCTGTTGTTGCCGTGAATTTTCCCGATACCGTGGAAGGGTGAGCGGGATGGAGAGCGGGATGGGGATCGAGATTTTTGGCGATTGGGGTTGGGGTTGGGATTGAGATTGTGTGGTAGAGAGGGCAAGGCTCGTGGGCCGCGGATGGGCGTTTTGGGTCCGCGCCAGTTTGGGGGGAAGGGACGTTTGGGCGGGTCGGGGAAGTTGAAGAGGTAGGATGGTGGGCGGGAGGTGGGCTCTGATGGGGGCTTTGGGGACAGTTGGCTGCTTTGGTGGAAGATGTTGGAGTCCTGGTGATCGGTGCCAGCGGTGGGAGGGCCTGGGAGGGGCCAGGGGTTGTCGGGTTGGTTGCCGAATAATGATTTGGCGCGGTTCGGTTGCAGTCCTGCTGGTGTTTTGTGACTAGGCTTCCTCGTTGGAGTCGACATGGCCGATTCGGCATCGTCGTACAGTTCGGCCATGGAATGCGGAGGCGAGTAAGGTGGGGAGAGCTTCGAGAGCTGAGCAACTTGAACGTGTTCGGGGGGTGTGTAATGGACATCGAACGTTGCTCGTGACGGCGGTCGGAATGTCATGTTTGGTTTATGTGCGACGATGTGCTTTATTGCAGTGCTCGGAGGATCGTTGGGTTCTTCGGCTCGAGATGTTGTAGGCGAATCGGCGGGTATCGGTTTGTTGGAGATGTGAACACTATTTTGACGATGGTGCCCGCTTATCGTGTCTCCAGTGTCACCAGGTGGCTTAGACGTATATTCATCCCAGAGGAGTCGATTGTCAGTCGCGGTAGGGGATGGGCGTTGGCCCGAGGAATACAGTTGGCCTTCATTGCCCGAGATCGGGCGAAGAACGCACATCGAAAATCGCTCGTTGGGCGAGTCTTCGTGAATGTCGAATTCGGTATGCTTTCTCAGAGGAGAAGAGGGCGAGGTAGCCCGCTTGGCTTTCTTCTTTTCTCCGCGTCTGGGCGTCTCCGCGTTCGACTGGGAATTTGATCGAGACTTACGCTTAGTTAGATCGGTACTGGATGCGGTGCGCAACGCAGGATCAATTAGTGACATTGACAGACTACTACTTACGCTGTCTGCGAGACTATTGTCGATGCTGGCGCGATAAGATCTTTGTGAGTGTATTTGCGGCCGATGCTTCGGTGACTCTGAAACACTCACTCGACTTGCTTTTCCCCGGACTTCCGAGGTACCCCATAGACTCTGATCCTTGGGTGTTGACTCAGCGATTGGGGATGAAAAGAAGGGCGACGATAGACCGATGGATGTCAGACCAGTCTCGGCATGCGAAAGGATAGTCGATTCCTCGTCGTTGAGGATAGAGGTATTGTCGCTAAAGAGACTCCCACAACCACTAAAGTCCGTCGGGCTTTTGGCTCTCTGATCCTGCGCGGATGCGAATTCGAATGGCAGCGGCGGTAATAGATGTGTAGGAGCAACACCAGGGTCCTGGCTACACACACTCATAGATCTTGGAACGTGCGTTTTACGCGGTGCAGATTGGGTTCCACGCGGGGCGGACTGTGTCCCACGGTCGTGAGCGTCAGAGACAAGGAGACCAATTGCAACCCTTTCCTCTCGGGCCATTTGGGACACATTTCCATGGGACTTGCTGCGCCGTTTGTCATGGAAAAGTGGTCGAGGTTTGAGGGCTCCATTGGGAGAGGACCTTTTATCAACCATATCTGGGAGCCTGCGGTCTGCGGTAGCCAAGGGTTCTTGCACATCCTTGTTCTGGATGATGTCAAGACTGGGGGGCTGCCTATCCCGTTCCTGAGAGAGTCTTAGCGCTACGTCTGTATTTCGTTTTGGCGAGAAACTCCAGACGCCCTCCTTTCGATTTCTTGGGGTAGTAGAAGCCTTGCTGGAGAGGGGACTCCCATCCGAGCGAATACAGCGCCGAGGTAGGGGCCACATAGGAACGATAGATTCGTGGTCCTTTCGATTGATTTCCTTTACTCTCTCCAAGCTCTTCAGGACGGGACGTTTCTCCAGCGTTTCCCGTGATGACATTGGGGTGTATAGTGAGCGCTTATTCCGATCCTGGAGGGAGCGACGCGCTGCTGCTCGGGTGCCCGGCATACGTGCAACGTCTTCGTCTGTAATGCTCATATGGCTTGGCGGAAATCTGTCGATGCCTCCGTCTGCAGCTACAGCGATCTGTGCCAGTCTGTGCCTATGCTTGGCTCGCAACCTCCATCGGATCAATAGCATGCTTATCGCACATAGTATCACGACTGCCCCTGCCGCGATCCCAACTACGATACCGACCTTGATGCCCATTATTGTAATATGCCGTAATTTGTGTTCGGTGACAATGCTCGATGTGTCGCATTCATCATGTTCAGGGAAGACTGGGAAAACTCATCAAATTTAGGAATGAATGAGCGCCAAACAGTTACAATTGATTAGGCAGTGATAGGGAGGCAGGAAATCTTAGGAATGCAAGACGTCAACAATCATGGGGAATACCGAACATTCCAGAGAGATGGAATCCACATTGCTAATAGGACCAAAAAGAAAGTAGAGAGAAAGTGAAGGATAAGAAAGCCCTACAAAGCTTTGCTGCACAGCTTCCATCGTGAGCGCCTTGGATGCATCGCATCACTATTCTCATGACAGTCTCTAGATCTGCTGCATTTTCCGCTCTAAAGCAAGCCTGTCTATGTGACGCTCTACAAGCTATCGGTATCATGATACACAATTCGTTGTAACGTTGCCGCCATAACGTGATTTTGGAATTGGCACAACACCGGGCGAAAACACACAACTCACGGCTTCCTAGATGAGGCAGAGCATCTCTGCTGCAGGTTGTACATGGAAATAAGTCTTATGGGAACTCGGAGATTAAGGTGGTATCAGCGAACTAGAGTCCCGCTCTAAGCCCAACGGAGTAAGGCCAATGGAATTATATCCATCTGTTGCGATGTTGGAATTCAGGCCGGGTCAACCTCAGTAGTTACTAATCAGGACTAGTCAGGGGGCCTTAGTAGACTAACAGAGATTTCTTATAATAGTTATTCTATTCTATTCTTTATAACTATATCTATCTATTAATTATTATAATACTACTAGAAAATACCTGTAAAAATTTAAGATTTTTATATTAGAAAATTACCTCTACTACCTAGTATTTAGTAGGGAAGGTAAATAGTAGGGAGTATATTAGATATATATACCTATTCTAATAGTATTCTATACCTAATAATAAGATAGATATTACCTTCTATTTAAACTAATATTAAATATATTAGTAAGTAATATAAATAGTAGAAAGTATATTAGATATATTAGTAGGTAGGTAGCTTATATATATAATAGTATTAGTTATATTTTATATATATATCTATTCTAATAGCGTTTTATACCTAGTAATAAGATAGATATTTCCTCCTATTTAAGCTAATATATACCTATTCTAATATTATTTTATACCTAGTAATAAGATATATATTTCCCTCTATTTAAGCTAATATTAGATATATTAGTAGATAAGATAAATAGTAAGAAGTATATTAGATATTTTAGCTTATAAATACTATAGTATTAGCTATATTATATATATATACTAATAGACTAATATAAATTATTCTAATAGTATTATATACCTAGTAATAAGATAGATATTACCTTCTATTTAAACTAATATTAGATATATTAGTAGGTAGATATTAGATATATTAATAGGTAATATAAATAGTAGGAAGTATATTAGATATTTTAGTAGGTAGGTAGTTTATAAATATAATAGTATTAGCTAATATACTAATAGACTAATATAAATCATTCTAATAATATTATATACCTAGTAATAAGATAGAAATTACCTTCTATTTAGACTAATATTAGATATATTAGTAGGAGATATAAATAGTAAGAAGTATATTAGATATATTAGTAGGTAGCTAGCTTATATATATAATAGTATTAGTTATATTATATATATATACTAATAGACTAATATAGATTATTCTAATAGTATTATATACTTAGTAATAAGATAGATATTACCTTCTATTTAAACTAATATTAGAAATATTAGTAGGAGATATAAATAGTTAGTAGATATATTAATAGATATTATTATAAAATAGGTAAAATATAAATAATAATAGGATTTTTATTATTTATAATTTATATTCTAGCTATTAATATATAGAATTTAGTAGATATATCTATTTATTTAGATATATCTTTTAAAGTACTAAATAGTTATATATAAGTTATATAACTTTATTTAAGTAGAAAATATTATAAAGGGTAGGTATATATATAAGTAGAATAGGAATAAATATTAGACTTTTAATATTTACTATAATTAGTACTAGTCCTAAGGAGGTAATTTAAGGGACTTTAAATTAATTAATAAGTTATAATAAGCTTAGGGTTCTAATATTAGTATTTTCTATTATAGTAAGAAGATTATATTATATATAATTTATATATAAATAACTTATTAATATTATATATTTTAATAGGTTATAAGCCTAGGTTCTATATAACCTAGAAACTATATAAATTATATAGTAAGCTTTTTACTAGACTAACCGCGTCGAGTTAGTACTTTAAACTCGAGTCAGGTACCCGACTCGAGTCTTAGCGATTTAATACTAAAATCTGGTACTAAGTACCTCGAGTTAGTACTAAGGTAGGTACTAAGTATTAGTACCGAAGTATTGACTCGAATCGCTAAGACATTTTTTCTAGTAATATTTTCTATTTTTATTAGTATTTCTTACTATATTATTTATTTATTTTTCTAATTATTATTATTATCATTATTACTTAGGGAATTCTTAAAAGTAAATAAGGTAATATAAGAAGGTAATGCATATCCCTAGGAAAATAACGACTATAATATCAGGAATATTTTTTATCTATTATAATATTTCGTACTATATATAGGATTTACTAATAGATTACTAAGAATTATTATTACTACTATAAACTAAGTAATTCTTAATAGTAAGTAAGATAATATAAAAAGACAATCGCTAATTAGCTATTCCTATAGAAATAATAACTATAATATTACTAATATTTCCTATTTATAGTAGTATTTACTATTATATCTATAATTTACTACTATATTACTAAGCATTATTATTATTATTACCTAGTCTAACCTAGGTAATTCTTTAAGGTAATACAAAAAGGTAATGCATATCCCTAGGGAACTAGAAGGGGTATTTAAATTCTAATTAAAAAAAATCTATTTTTAGTATAGGGGTAATTCTAAAAAAATTCTGGGGCTCCTTACTATTTTATTAGGGGCTTGGCGTCTTGGCGATACCTTAGCGATTCGAGTCGGGTTAACCTAATTCACTAAGGTATCAAGGCCTTAGCGAGTTAGTACTAATAGCTAGTACCAAGTATTTCAGTCGGTACCTAGAGCTAGTACCGAGTATTCGGTCGGTACTAATTCTTGGTACCGAATCCCGACTCGACGGTTAGTCTACTTTTTACTAAGACTTAAGATAGTTCTAGAAGAAATATTTCTAGAACTATTTATAATAGGTACTATTATATCTAACTATTATAAAATTTAGAAGTTTAAGGGTACTAAGTTTTATAAGTTATAAGAGATTATTATATATATATTACTTATAATTAATAGTATATTTAAGTTTTATTAGACTAAAATATAAACTACTAACTAATTCTAACTTACCTACTACTAGAGGAGTAAGACTTTCTATTAAGGAGGTAGATAAGAATAAATAGTAAAAGTATATTAATTTAGAGGAATAAGTACTTACTACTATTTATATCACTATATTACTACTAGAAAATACCTGTAAAAATTAAACATTTTTACGTTAGAAAATTACCCCTACTACCTAGTATTTAGTAGGTTATTAGCCTATTAATAAGATAGATATTTCCCCTTATTTAAACTAATATTAAATATATTAATAGGTAGAGTAAATAGTAAGGAGTATATTAGATATACTAGACTATTAATAGGACGGATATTTCCTCTTATTTAAACTAATCTTAGATATATTAGTAGGTAGAATAAATAGTAGGAAGTATATTAGATATATTAGTAGGTAATATAAGTAGTAGGAAGTATATTAGATATACTAGGCTATTAATAAGATAGATATTTCACTCTATTTAAACTAATATTAGATATATTAGTAGGCAAGGTAAATAGTAGGAAGTATATTAGATATATTAGTAGGTAGATAGCCTGTAAATACGATAGTATTAGCTATATTATATATATATATACCTTTTCTAATAGTATTTTATACCTAGTAATAAGATGGATATTTCTCTCTATTTAGACTAATATTAGATATATTAGTAGATAAGGTAAATAGTAATATATTAGTAGGTAGGTAGCTTATAAATACGATAGTATTAGCTAATAGACTTATATAATAATATAGATTATTCTAATACTATTATATACCTAGTAATAAGACGGATATTTTCCCCTATTTAAACTAATATTAGATATATTAGTAGGTAGAATAAATAGTAGAGAGTATATTAGATATATAGACTAACTACAAGGAATTAAATTTAGAATCGAATTTATAAAGTTATATAACGCTAAACTTATATAAGGTATAAGCTAGCTGTAAGTAGTTTAGTAATTCGAGTTAATACTAAAGATAACCCCTAAGTACTAAAAAAACAGTTAGTCTATAAATATATTAGTAGGTAGATAGCTTATAAATATAATAGTATTAGCTAATAGACTTATATAGTAATATAGATTATTCTAATAGTATTATATACCTAGTAATAAGATAGATATTTCCCTCTATTTAAACTAATATTAGATATATTAGTAAGTAAGGTAAATAGTAGGAAGTATATTAGATATATTAGTAGGTAAAGTATTATAACTAATTTATAATATAGAAAGAAGATGTATTCTCTATATATAGGAAATCTACCTAAGTATATAGAGTATAGAAGCCTTTTATAAGGAAGGCGCGCTAACTAATAATAGTAATAATAAGTAAATACTTATAGTAAATACCTATAATAAATAAAGCTATTACTCTAATAGCTATATATATTAGTTATTAGTAGATATTACCTTATATAATATATTAATTAGAAGACTTTTAACTAACTAGTACTTAAAGCAAAAAAAAGGGGCGTATAAGGTAAAAGAATTTCACTTAATACTATTATCTACTAGCTCTTATACTAGGCCTATTTCCTTCCTTATATACCTAGACGAGGTCCGGCGTATTTAATAGGTAATAGTCTAGTACCTATTAGTCGTCTTCTAAACTATATCTAAGCTATCTAGTAAGGTACTAAGTTAACTAGCTATAGTTATAGTAAATACGGCGTTTTTATAAGAGTCGTTTAATTTTATATTTAATATCTCTATTAACGATAATAGGCGGGGTAGGGAGGTAGTAGTAATAATAAGGGTCCTCTACTAGATTAGTAGCTAGCTTAAGATAGGCTATTAGGATAATATTATAGATATATATTATATCTAGTAGGTCTAGTTAATAAGTAAGACGTCTAATATATTTAAAGACCTTAAATAGACTAATAAACTAGGGACCTAGTTTTTTAGATATAATACTAGGAACCCTATAGCCTTTATAAAAGCGGAGGTTAATAAGATTACTAACCTTAAAGAACTTAATTATATACTTAGAATTATAGTAGTCTTTTATTCTAAGCGAGGTAAAAGTAATCGCGTCTTTTATATTAATATAAGATAGTTAATATTCTATTATAGTAATAGGTATCCGAGGTATTTTAGTAGCTAGATAGGTTACTTTTATAGTAGGTAATAGTACCTTAGTAGGTAATAAGGGCCTTATTAGTAAGGTAGTTATAATCTCTAGTAGTATATAATCTACCTTAAGCTTTAGTAGATCTAAAGCCTCTCTTATTTAAAATGTATAGAGAACTTTAATAGGAGTTTTATTAGTAGATATATACTTAGTAGAATTATTAAGAGTAGCTATTATCTATAAAAGAATAGATAGTTATAGAGAATTGTATTTAATAGTAGTAATATAGTACTAAAGGGCTATTTTAGTAGTTTAGTTAGATTATTCTAATTAACTATCTATCTAGGGGTACTAGGCGGCTAAGTAGAGTAAATTAACTTTAAGATAATAAAAGATACTTTATTATAGCTATATAACAAATTTCTAATTATAGTCTAAGATTATTACTTAAGGTAAACCCTAGTTAATATTAGCTAATCTATTAAGTAACCTTACTACCTAGTCCTTTACTATCTAGGTAGTCTTACCTAGGATAAGTATAATTACTTTAGAAAATTTATATATAACTATTAAGATTCTATTAAAGCCTTCTATAGTTAAGGGAAGTACTAGGATAAAGTTAATAGTAATAGTATAAAATAGCTAAGTAGGTATTAAGATAGGTTATAAAGACCTATATAGCTTATAATATAATATTTAGTTAAGCTAGTATTATAGGTAATATCTAATAAACTTATAAAGCTTCTTAGATAGGTTATAAATATATAGGCCTTTAGTAAGTCTTTTATATATACGGGCGTAGCCTAGGTATCCTAATTTATTATATACTAGCTTAAATACTTCTACTTCTATAATAGAAGGGATATATAGACGTAGCCCTTATTTATTATCCTTAAAATATAATACCTAACTAATAAGCTTATACGCTAGGGTTATAGTATTATTATAAAGGTTCTTATTCTACCTAACTATCTTAATTATTCTTACCTATTAAGGTTTACCTTAATACCTAATAACTAACTAATTCTAAAAGGTATTACTTATCTTAATAAGGCTAATAGGGAAGTATTTTATAGATAAGGTATCTAACTTACCCTCTATATCTTAATATAGATAATATTTACGGCTTACTAGTCTTAATAAGGTATTAGGTACTATATTTACCTTACCTAGTTTATAATAAATATCTAAGTGAAATTATTAAAGATATTCTAATACTCTAATAAGACGGAGATTAAGTTTCTTAGTTAAGACTATATTTAAGCTTATTTACCTAACTATTAAGACTACTACTAAATAATCTATATAATTAATTATAGTAGGCTTCCGCGTAGCCTTAATTATATAATAAACCTTCTTAATAACTTATACTAACCCTATAACTTTAAGTTTAGTAGGCTAATACCTAGTCTTAGCATTAGTAAGTAAATAACTAAGAAATAAAATAGGTTACTAAGATTTTTGCTTAGGGAACTTAGGTAGCGTAGTTACTAACCCTACTATTATAGTAGTAGAAGAAGGCCCTTATTTATAAGTATCTTTAATAGTATAATAGATAATAGCTTTAAAACTAAATTTCTTACTAGCGTCTAGGTTAATAAATAGTTAGCGCTACTTATTAAAGTAGTAAAGGATGCTTAGGGAGGTAAAAAGCTTTTATAGGTAGTAAAAAGTATTTAATTCTTTTAGAGTAGAGACTAAGACCTTTAGTCTACTAGCTATTTTCTTATATACATTACCTTTAACGCTAATTAATTCTATAAGTAAAGTTTTATATTATAGTAAAGGCTTTATAATAGTAGTATAGAATACTATATACTACTTATTATAACCTATTATACTAAGGTATTTCTTAAGCTATCCTAGGGTATCTAGGAATATAAGTATAGTAATAGTTATAAGTTTCTTAGCCGCCGTTAATAGACTAAGCGCATCGACCCTTTATCTAAGTAAATAGATAGATAAGTATCTAAGAAAGGACTTTTTTAGAGATAGATATATATTATATTTATCTAGTTTACTAAAGATTTTATAGAGGTACTTAAGATACTTATCTAATAATATAGAGAAAGTCACTATATTATCTATATATATATAGTAGAAATAATAAAACTCCTAAAGTATAGTATTAATTATATATTAGATATATACTAGGGAGTTCCTAAAACCTATAATAGGGATATTAAATATTTTCTAGCCTTTATAAGAGGCTATTATAAGATAATACCTATAGTCCTACTTTATCTACTATTAGTAGAAGAAGCTTACTATATTAACTATTAAAATATATAGAGTATTCTATAATAGGGTAAGTATCTCTAATTAGAGAGGAATAGGGTAGGTATTAGGTATTATAATCTTATTTAATACCCTAATATCTATAATAACGCGGCCTTTTAAGCTATTAGAAGTATTTTTCTAAATAATAAAGTAGGGGAAGGAGAACGGCGTAGATATATTTATCTATTCTAACCTTCCTTAAGAGTAAAGCTTATTAAACTCTATATTAATTACCTCCTTATCTCTCTAACTAAGCGGGTATACTTATACTTAACCTAGCTTATATAAGTCTTCCTAATTATTAAGTAAGGGGATTTCTATATACTATAATTTAGGAATACTAATAATATTACCGGTGTCTTTCTATAAGTTAGGAAATTTATTAACTACGGTAGTAATTAAGGTAGCTACCTAGGGTATAGTACCGTGAATTATAACCCTAGTAGGGTAATATATCTTAACTAGTAATTTATTAAGGGCCTTATTTACTTGCCTTATAGGAGAGCTTATTATAGCTATAAAGGCTACTATAGTAGTAAGTAAACTGCGTATACTAAACCTTACCTAGCTAGTTATCTTAGCCGGAGGTTTACTTATAAGAGCTTTATTATTAGGGTTAATAAGAAAATAACCCGCTAATTTATATTCTACTACCTTACGAAGGGCCTAGTTACGCGTAAGTATAATATGGCTATTAGTATTATTATAGATAAATATATAAGATATTACTATATTAATAATATAGGTATATAGTAATAGATCGTTTAAAGAGTTAGGTTTAAAAATAAAATCCTAGTCCTAAGGTAGTTTTAATAAACGTCGTCGAGAACTAGAAATTAGTATTATAAAATTACTATAAGGTGGAATTATAGTACGTGCCTTAGTAAATACGGAGGTACTAATTTAAGGACCTTAACTAATAACTATAATAGGTATTTTTATATTCTAATAGGATCTAATTTTTATTAAGTTATCCCTAAAGTTAATAACTATTTACTCTAGTTTTAAGATATTTATAGTAATAAGTACTTTAGCTAATAAGTCGTTTATAATATAGAATTTATATTCTATTAAAGTAACTGTTCCGTTAAGGCTTTTAAAGAATATAGGGATCTTAGTAAATTTACTAGCGTCGTGTTTCTTATCGCTAATACCCCTTATAGTTATTAGGGTAGGTATCTTTTCTATTAACGCCGTAGGAAATACTATAAGTAAGAAGTCTTAGTTAATAAGACTTACTTAAGTACTAGTATCTGCGTAGACATAGTATTTATCTCCCCTAGTAGAAAATGTAACGGGGACTATAGTATAGTAATACCCCCGGAAGCTATAGCCTTTAATAGTAATATCCTTAGAATTAGACTAAATAATAGAGGGCTTAGACGATTTACTTAATTTACCTGCTTTACTAGTAGAGGTAGGTATTACTAAAGGCTTTATAAAGGAATAGCTAGAATAAATATACCTATATAAGGTATTACTTAATTTAAATAAGGAAGTATAAGTATAGTATATTAGTTTAGGTAATTTTAGATTAATGAAGTAGTTCTCTACTATATTATTAATGTTTAATTTATCGACGGCGGTAGAGCCTAAAGGCTTTAGTAGAGACTAGTCTTAGTCTGCTTATTAATCTACTTAAGACTAGTTAATACCTTAATAGTACCCTTCTTTATAAGTATTATATTATCCCTTATTATTAAGGACCTTATTATTATCCTCCTCTTTATCTTTAGTACTTACTTAGTAGGCCTAGTTATTATATAGACGCGGAGTATTATAGGCATTTACTTAGAAAGGCTTATTCTAAAAAGGTAGCTTATAGTAGGGATTCTTATTATTAGTATTATTCTACTATATCCTAGCTGTTATATTTATATTTCCACTAGTAATTTGTAACTATTAGCGACCTCTAGGTGAAATCCTTACTTAGATATTTTATAGCTACTATTAATTATTATTACCACGGTTTTATAAATTATAGAAAGGATTACTAAATAGCCTATTTTTATAAGGATTTAATAGGTTACTATAAGGTCTGAAATTATTACCGTATTAGCTATTCCGCTAATATAGATTTAAATTAAAAGGAGGATAATTAAAATTAGAATTCTACTAACCTTATTTACTACCTTATAGCTATTACTTATTTACTTATAACGAGGACCTTATTATATCTACGGAAGGCTTCCTATATATATTAAACTAGATATCTTTCTCGTAGCGAAGCTTTATAAGAAGGCTACTAATAGTAGACTTCTTAGTTAGATAAGGTAAAGTCTATTATAATTCTCCGTCTATATATTTATACGCTAACCTAACTTATATATCCTTTATAGAGGTAAAGCTAGCGTTTTTACTATTAAGAATAATAGTATTAATGTAATTAGCTAGATTATAATAATTCCTTATATCTTTAATTATATATTAGATAGATTCGAGTAAAGCTAGTAACTTACCTAGGGAGTTACAGAATCTTACTTTAAGACTCTTATACTATTAATTAATACCGTTAGGATTATTATATAAGCCGGAGCGGCCGAGTTTATTAAGCTAGTTAGTAGGGTTAGGAGGTAAGTCTTCTAGCCGTAGGTAATATATAGTAAAGAACTTAAGTACTCTCTAAGACTTTACTATAAGCTCGTTAGTAGTAGGGCTACCGCTTTTAAGGAACGAATTAATCTCGTATAATTAATAGATTACTTAATTAAGGAGTACTAGATTAAGAGCCAGCTTATTAATTATATACTACTAGGGAGGTAGAGGTAATAGTAAGTAGAGACGTTGCCTTTTACTTTAGAGTAGCGGTAAAGGTAATAGTAAGGGACTATAGAGGTAGAGGATTAAGTAAATATACCTAGATATAGTATTTTAGTAACGAGGGCCTTAATGCCTCGTTATTTTAACTTAATAGCTAATAGACCTAGTATAGGAGCTAATAGACTAGTAGCCTTTTATCTAATAGCGGGGATAAAAAGGTAGGGAGTAGAAGGCTATTAAGGACTAGTATCGTAAGGCTAGTACTACTAGGGCTAGTAGTTCTTATTAATACAGTTATAGTACTTAGTAATATTAGAATAAGATCTATAGTATTACTACTATATATTATAACTAATTTATAATATAGAAAGAAGATGTATTCTCTATATATAAGAAACCTGCCTAAGTACGTAGAGTACAGAAGCCTTTTATAAGGAAGGCGCGCTAACTAATAATAGTGATAATAAGTAAATACCTATAGTATAAAGTAGTAGAATAAGTAATTTATAAATAATAATAGGATTTTATTCTTAATCTAATTATTCTAGCTAATAGTATATAGAATTTAGTAGGTAAATTTATTTATAATAATATATCTTTTAAACTCTTATACTAATTTTAGTTATTTTTAAAGTATTAGATACCTTAGAATAAGGTAAGTAATATAATTTATCCTAAAAATTATAAAAGGAGTAGGTATATATATAAGTAGAATATAAAAGATATTAGGACTTTAATATTCTTTAAAAAAGTAGCTTAAATCTAAATAGAAAAAGTAGTAGAAGTTCTCTATAAATATATTAGCTAAATAAGTATAAGAGATCTTTAAGATTTAAAATTCTATATATTCTATTATAGTAAGAAGATTAGCTTATAATATAATTAAAACTCTAATAATAGTAAAAGAAGTATAAGTTAAATAAAAGTTATTATATAAGATAGATTCCTATACTACTAAGAAAGTAATATACTTTACCTTATATAAGTTTTATTTAAATAAACCTAAAGACTTTTATACCTACTTTACTAAATTTAAGAAGTATATAAAAAAGCTTTTATAAATAGAAAGTCTACTAGAAATAGATTTCTAGATAGAAGTCTTTAAGAGGAGTCTACTAGATAATATAAATATTAGTAAACTAGGAACTTATATAGAAAATCCGAACTATTAAATCTATTAAAAGCGCTTTTTTTTATAGGTAAAATACTGATGATGAATAGGAAAATTTCAGGTTTTTTTTATTCTAGCTAAAAAGTCCTAAATATAGAAAATCCGGATTTAAGGCCTTAAAGCCGTGATTCTCCTCTAGCGCTAGGAAGAAATAGGAAGCTCGCTAGAGTTATAGCGGCTACGTCGTCAATGCTAGCGTAATATAGGTTTTAAATACAGTCGATTTATATAATTTATATATGTATATAGTACCCTCCCTAGCCTAGCCTCGTTTCTTATACCTATATTACGCCTGCGATTATTTATCCTACTAAGTATTAGTACTATTAACTACTAATAAGACTTAGTACCTTATTATAATTACCTAGTTAGTACTAGCCTAGTATAGTTATATTATAGCTTATTAGTAAGACTTATCCCCTATTAGTCCTATTACCTAGTATTTCTAAAAGTTACTAAATACGTATTTTATAACTTATAGTATTATAACGAGCTCTAGGGCTAATATATAAGCGTATTAGTTATATATATATAATACGCATATTTTTGTAATTTACAGGTTTCCTAGTTTACTAATATAGGTTACTACCTTTAAAATTAAGGTAGAGGTAGTAATTTATTTAAGGGAGCGTAGTAAAATACTTTTATATAAGTTATAAACTTCTAAGGAATTATTATACCTTAGGGTAGAGGTAGGTAGTTAAGTAGCTATTACCTTAAAGGGTATTTTAGATATAATAAAATAATAAGTAAGTCCTTTCTTTATATATTTTTTATAATATATATTAATACTTTTATAAAAGAGGTTAACTACCCTTATTATAATAGAGGTTAATAAGGAGTTAAGAGAGGTAGGTATATTATTATAATATTCTACTATCTTTATATAAGTTAATTATATATTATGAGGAGGATAATAATAATAATAAAGAGGGGATAAGAGAGATAAAGGAGGATATAAAGGAGGAAGAAGAGGTTATTATACCTTTTACTATTATATTACCTACCCCCGCTTTTACTAGCCCTAGCTACTCTTCTTATAATAATAGTATTATTAATACTACCCCTTCTACTTATAAGATCTACGCCCCTTACGACCCTTATACTTCTCCTACCCCTATTATTCCTACTCTTATACCTACTCTACTAGCTCCGCCTACCCCGCCTACTTATATTAAGGATATTACTTTATCCTTTAACTTATCTTTTATAAGCCCTAGCTCGCCTTAATATACTCCCCTTATATAACCTTAATACTACGCCTTTAAATAAAGATTCTTTTCTTAGATTATAAAGATTTTCCCTTTAATTAATTCTTTTCTTATATACCTCTTTATTAAAATCTCTATTATATAAATATAACTTATAACTTACCTTATATAACTTAACTTTATAATTAAATAATCCTATTATAATAGTTATATACTAGCGTTTTACTTATAATATTTCTTTATTATATATATATTATTATATTACCTTTATAAGTCTTTTATATTTATATCCTTAATAGATATTTATTAATTATATTCTATTTTATAATTAAACTACTTAATTAAGTAGTATTAAATACCTTTACTTTTTATCCTATCTAGAATTTATTCTACCTTATAATATTCTTTACTATTAATAAGTTTTAAAGGGGGTATAAATAATTACTTACCTTTATTAAGATAGCTCTAATATAGTTCTAATAAAGAAATATAAAATATAGGATAAATTCTCTATACTATTAAGAGACTTAAGTAGTATACTTAATATCTAATTATATTTACTACCTTAAAGGGACTAGTATACTTATATAATAGTTTTTAATTTAATCTTTTCTACTTTAAGTTCTTTATAACTAATATTACTAGTTCTCCTATTATATAAGATTTTAGGATATAAAGTTTATTATAAAACTTTATAATTTATACTTAAATAATCTACTATTAATCTACTAGTATAACTCTTACTTTTAAAAGGTTTTTTATATAGTCTTTAACTATAAGTACTCCTCTATTACAACTGTAATTATTAATATAGTAAAGTAGTAAAGGTTATAGAGAAGGGAAGCTTCTTGTAGGCCTAAGACGTGCCTACTAAAGGCTTCTACTCTCTATACTACTAGTTATATAGCGATAATTATAATAGATACTAGTAAATAAATAATACTATCATTCTAATAGCTATAGTAAAATGTTAGTAAAGCCTAAATAAGGCCCTTTCTACTATAGCTAATTAATTACTATTGATATTATTAAACTCTATTACTAAGTTAATAGTATTCCTTATTAGTTCCTTTTTAGATATCTAGTAGTCTTCCTTAGGGCTATAATTCTTCTACCTAACGAGGTATTTAGTAGCCTATCTATAGCTATAATATATCTATCTCTTATTAATTAACTTCCTAATCTCCTATTCCTCCTTATCTTATTCTTTAATAATAACCGGTACGGCTAGGCGGTAATATTAGTACGGGTTATTAATAGGGTTTATAGTAGGCTCTAGATAGGTAATAGATATAATGTTATAGATCCTTATATTATTAGGAAGGGCGAGTTTATAAGCTAATTAACTAACTTATCTAATTATTTAAAATAGCCTAACTAATTATTAGCTAGTCTTCCTAGATTAGATAGCTAGAATACGGTAACCCTAGTAGAGTTATAGATATACTATATCTCCTACCCTAGAGTATATTAGAGTGTAGTAGGTATTATAGTAGTCCTTTATTTTTATAACTATAAAGGTAATAGTATCCTTCGCGTTAATATACGAAGGCTTATAATTAGATATAATTTAGCTAGGATATACTAGTATAGCTAAGGCTTTATTAATAAGGGCCTTATTATAAAAGCCTCTAATAGGGTCCTCTATTTATAAAAGGTCTAGTAATTCTTAAGTCTTAAATCTATATAAGACTTAAGTAGGTACTAGACGGGTAGAGCTATATTTTATAGATTTATTTAGTAAAGCTAATATCCTATTAATAATTAAGAGCTACTACTAGGAATTATCTAGAGTAGTAATATAATACTAGAGGGCTATCTTAGCTAGTTAGTTTATACGCTCTAATATACTATTAGTTTATAGATACTAGGTTATTAAATAGAGGAGGCTTACTTTTAATACTAAAAAGATCTACTTCTATATTTAACTAATAAACTTCTAATCCTAGTTAGAAATAATAGCCTTTAATACGCCCTAATTTAAAAGGGCGAGACGGTTAATTAGTTTAGTAGCCTAGTCTTTTCCTAACTATATATTCTTACTAGGAATTAGGGTAATTACCTTTAAGAATTTATTAGTAATTAATATAATTAAGTTAAACCTATTAGTTAAATAGGGTAAAGCTAGAATAAAATCTATAATAAGTATATAAAATAGCTAGGAAGGTATTAAGATTAGTTATAAAGACTTATAAGGCTAATATCTTAGAGTCTAATTTAATTAATAATATAGATAGTATTAGATAAATTTATAAAGCTTTATTACTATATTAAAAATATAAAGTCCCTTAGTTAGATACTTATAAGTCTAGGTATAACCTAGATATCCTATCTTATTATAAGTAAGTTAGAAGACTTCCTTTTCTAGAGAAGTTAGGATATATAGATAAAAGCCTATTTTATTATTATTAAAGTATAATAATTTATTAATAACGCGATATAGTAGCTTAGTAGTATTACTACTTAAGGCTTTATTCTCCTTTACTATTAATATTAATCGTACCTAATATAGTTTAATAAGGCCCTTAATTAGACGTTATTTAAAATTAGGACTTATTTCTACTAGACTAACTAGGAAAGCCTTTACTAGTATAGCTTTAAGTAAGTTACTAGTATTAGTAGGGTAGTACTTACAAGTAGCTAGTCTAGAAAGGGCATCTAGAATAATATTAGATTTTCTAGGCTTATAGTAGATATCTAGTTAAAAACGTTATAGATATTTAGAGGTATAAATAAGATAAAGATTTAGCTTTTTTATTAAGGTTATATTTAGACTTATCTAACAGGCTATTAATATAATAGTTAAATAATTAGTATAGATAATAGTTACCTACTTAGTAGCCTTAATTATATACCTAATCTTCTTTACTACCTAGATAATCCTAGTAATTTCTAGCTCTATTAGCTAGTATTAAGTCTCGGCGTTAGTAAGTAGGCGGCTAAGGAAAAGAATTAGTAGCTATAACTTCTACCTAAGGAAGTCGCTTATAGAAGCCTTTATTAGACTTATAATATAAATATATATACTCTAAAACTAAATTCCTTACTTATATTAAGATCTATAAATAGTTAGAGTTTCTTATTAAAATAGTATAGGATTATTAGGCTAGCGAATAGTTTCTAGAGCTAATAGAACGTATTAAGCTCCTTTAATATAGGCTTACTAAGATAGGTTCTATAAGCTAAATTTTTACGCGTATTACCTTAAATACTAGAAGAAGGCCCTTATTATACTATAATATCGCGTATAGACTTATTAAGATAAGTCTTTTACAATTAAAGAGGTTCTATAATAGTAGTATAAAAGGCGATATATTAATATAGATACCCTATTAAACTAAGGTGCTATTCTAGAGCTATTAGATTAATCGAGAAGCGTAGATTAATAATAGTAGCTAATTTCTCCTCTACTATAATAAGTCCTAGGGTATCTACCTTTTAACCTAAGAGGTAGACTAATAGGAAACTAAGAAAGGATTTCTTAGGTAATAGGTATATATTTATATTATTAAGGGCCTAGAATACTTAGTTAAGATAGTTAAGGTATTCTTCTAGAGATCTTAAAAAGATAATAATATTATTAATATATATATAATAAAAATACTAAAACGGCTAGAGAATTCTATCTATTATATGTTATATATAGGCTAGGGAGTTATAACATCCTATAATTAGGATATTAAATAACTCTTAGCTTTAATAACTAGCTACTATAAGATAATAATAATATAACTTATTAATAGACTATTAATAAAAGAAACTTACCGCGTTAATAGTAGTAATATAGGTAGTACCTTTTAATAGAGCTAATATCTCAGCTTATAATAGGATAGGATATATATCTAGTATTATAATTCTATTTAAGGCCCTAATATCTACTACTATATAGCCTTTATAAAGGCCGTCTATAGATTACTTCTAGACTATAAAATATAGGAATAAAAATAGGGTTAACTCTATTATCTAGTCTATTCTACCCTATCTATATAGCTTATTAAATTTATTATTAATAACTTCTTTATCTACCTTCCCTAGAGGATAAACCCTAGCCTAGCTAGGTTTATAGATTTCTAGCTAGTTATCTACAAGCGGGATATCTATCTATTAAGACTCTAGGATATATACTATAGTCCTAGTATCTTACTATAGGTTTAGGTACTTATTAATAATACCCCCTAATAAGGCCCTTAATTAGAGGGAGCTATAGACTATTATACCTAAAGGGTAAGTAGATTCTATCTCTAGGGCTGTAGTAGTAGGTACTATTACTATAAATACTATAATAGTAGTAATAAGATATTAGAGATTAATTTTAACCTAGTTAGCTACCTTAGCCCTTTTAGGGGGCCTAGTAGCGAGGTTACTGTAAAAGGCTTTTATAGGGAAATAGCCTAGAGTATTATATTTAGTAACCTAGCTAAGTTTTATATTCTTAGCTAACTTAATTTTACTATTAGTATTATTTCTAATAAAGATATATAATATACTATAGTTAATAATATAAGTATAAATAGAAAGATTATCTAGCTTATCTAGCTTAAAGATTAAGTCTTAATCCTTTAGAAGATTAAGTAACTAATAATAAGGACTAGTAATCTAAACTTATTTATTAGAGTAAGGGTTAATAATAATATTAGTATAAGTTCCCTTACTAGAGACTTTAATAGGGACTTTAAGGTTTAAATAAGAATGAATTATTATTAAATTTCTATTAAGGTTAATAATAATACCCTTAGATTTAAGAATATTAACCCTAATTAAGGCCTTTACTAAAAGATTATTAACTATATATAATTTACTCTTAATAAAAGTAGTACTTTTATTACTAGGAATATATATTAGTAGCTTAGTATATTTATTAATATTATACTTCTTACTTCTAATACCTCTTACCTTTATAAGCGTTAGTATTTTAGAGATTTTAGCTTATAGGAACTACTCTAATAGGAAAGTCCTATCTATTAGACTTATTATATAACTTATATCTATATAAAGCTTATAAAGCAGGTAGCTAATATCTAGGGTAAATCTAACCTAAGTTATAATAAAATAATATCCCTTAAAGGTATATCCTCCTAAAGTAGTCTATTTAAAAGTACTCTAAATAATAGTTTATAGAAGGCTTCCGCGTTATAGTAGCTATTAAAGCCCTTATTTTATAGTAAATACTATAATAGATATAGCTGTATAGAGTGTTATTAGACGGGAACGTCCTAGAATATTTCTAATAACTAAAGGCTTTATTAGATAGCTAGATTATTAGGAAATAGGTTTTAATAGTATTATTATCTTAATAACTCTTAGGATCTCAGCTATATTCCTGAGAATTATCTAGGTATTAGCCTAGACTAGGGTTAGTCTAGTTTATAGACTAGTAGTACTTATCCTTATAAGTATTATAAGTTACCTGCTTATTATAAGGCTCTTCCTAAGGATTTCTATCCTTAATAGTAGCCTAGTTTATATAAGGCTTATATAAGCGATTACTATTTAAAGCGTTTAATAGATAGCCTTAACCTAGGTTATAATTCTAGTATTAACTCTACCTAGGTAACGCGTTTCCATTTATAATCTATAGGGGTTATTAAGGACTAGCGATTTATACCTACTAAGGGTTATTATTAAAGTTACCTTAATAGTTTCTATATAGTATAAATAGTATAAATAGTTAGGTAACTAAATTCTAATTATTATAGTTTAGCCTTAGAGCCCTACTACTATAATTAAAACTATTACTACTGAATTAGTAAGGAGGATTATTTAAATAAGAACTATACTTACTTAATTAAGAATCTTATTAATTATTATAATAACTATCCTACTTTATCTTAAAGCCTTTCTTAATAAGGCCCTTATTTTTATAAATATTAACCTAAGTATCCTTCTTATATCTAAGTTCTTTAAGGAGGCCCTTAATTATTAATTCCTTAGTTAATAATAATAGATTCTAATATAATTATCTATCTATATATTTAAATACTAGGAGGACTTAGACTTACTTTATAGTAGTAATATTAGTATTTTTACTATTTAGGATAATACTAGAGATATAGTTAGCTAGATCCTATTAATTTTAAGTATCCTTTACTATATAGCAGATATTTTCTAGTAGACTTAGCGACTTACTAGGAGAGTCCTAAAAATATTCCTATAGAGTTATATACTATTTAGTAATACTAGTAGGGTTATTTTATAACTTAATATAGGTAGTATGTAATAATTAGTTAGTAAACTAATTATTAGCCTTCCTAAGTAGATATAAGTCTAGATTTAACTATATAAGAGTTAGATTTATAGTAGTAGCTTTTACTTTAAATCTATTAGTAAAGCTAAAAATATTATAATAGATATTATAACTATCTTTAACTTTAACTAGGGGTATATTAGGATCTAGATTAAAATACTTAATATCCTAGGGCTTTAACTAAGGGGTAGTAACTATAGGAGCTAGGACTATAGCTACTATAGGCTAATAAGTTTAATAACCCCCTACCCTAGTATTTATACTCTAGAAAAAGGTAGATATTATATTAAACTATTCGGGCGTAAAGCCTCTAATAGGTAAACTCGCCTAGCTAGCCTAGCTATTACTATTACTATTATTATTTCCCCTATTATCCGCTATATATAAAGGCTCTAGCGGATTAGGAAGTTCTAGTCCTATTAGGTAATTATAGATAGCCTCTTTTATTAAGGTTACTCTTATACCTACTAAGGATAGAATAGACTCCGTTAATATTAGTATTAATAAAGTTAACCTAAGTAGTAAATAGATTAAGGTCTCTACTAGGGAGGTAGGTACTAAAGGAGGCTATTATAGATAGTACCTTATAGATAAGGTAGCTTTCTTAAAATAATATTTCGCTACGCGGAACTAACTCTTATTAATAGCCTAATTAGAAGGCTAGGATATTTTATATATATTAAAGAGTCTAATAGGCTTTAAAGATAAAGACCTAGTATAGTACTATTATACTTATAAGGTATTAGAAGAGATATAATTAGTTTATAGTAGTCTAAGATTCCTGTTAATAATAAGTATTATAAGGAAATAGCTAATATTATTAATAATAATAGTATAATTATATCTAGTATTAATAAAATCGTGTAATTAAAAAGTAAGGATAAGGGTTTCTTTATTAGTAGCTAAGATAAGTAGTAAGTAGTAAGCGGGGAAATATCTAGGAAATATCTAAATTTACTTAGTAAAATACTAAGGTTTCTCTAAAAATCCTAATAATCTAATGAAATCCTAATACTATTAGGAGGTAGTAATATATAATAGATAAGGCTCTTATTAATTACAGGTTTTAAAGAGACTTCTATAGATATTATTAGTTATAGAAGGCTTCTTTAAATAGCCTAAACGAGTATTAAATAGAATAGTATATAGAAGACTTATAAGGACTTATACCCTAAGGCTAGTACTATAATAGCTAGTAGACTATATACGGCTTATTAGTAGTTAATAGTACTAATAGTAGCTAATATAGTATTACTACTATATATTATAACTATAAATATTAATATAGTAAAGTAGTAAAGGTTATAAAGAAGGGAAGCTTCTTATAAGCCTAAGACGTACTTATAGAAGGCTTCTACTCTCTATACTACTAGCTATATAGTAATAATTATAACATCCTCCTTCTAGAAAGTTATCCCTAACTTTGTCTTCTATATATAGATTATATCTATATATTATATAAAATAGTAAATAATCTAGTATAATATAAATACTATTATAATACGCGAATTTAGCTATTAAAAGTAATATAACCTAATTATCTTATTCTTTATTTAAAAATACCTTAAGGTAATATTTTAATATTTAGTTTTAATATTTAATCTACCTATCTATTTATAAAAAAAAGGTAGTTCTTAGTTATCTCTTTATTTTTATATAATAATAGACTTCTAACTAATAGGTACTTATAAATAAGGATCCCTAATCTAATATAATACCTATTAGTAAATTATATTATAATATTCTTAAAATAAAATCTCTACTAATTTAATAGTAGTATAAGTACTCTTAATTAGAAAGTATTAGACTATCTTTATATACCTATTAATAATTATAAGAATAGAATTATATATAGAATTTCTATAATTACTAGGTAGTAAGCTTATAATAAAATCTATAAAAGTTCTTCCTAAGGCCTATTAAGTTATAATAAGGATATTATATTATTATAAGGTTTATATCTAGGGGCTTTTATCCTTTAATATATTTTATAAGTTTAGATATATAACTTAGTATCTACTAATATTCCACTCTAATAATACTTTTATTAGAGTAATTCTAAGGTTTTTTATAACTTAAAATAACCTATTAAAGTATTATTATAATACCTTATAATAATTTCTATATATAATACTAAATTATCTAATATATAAAGTACTCCTTTAAATTTTAGTAATCTTATTAAATTAACCTTTTAAGGCTATTTAATAGTATTTTACTTAGAAGTTATATACTTTTCCTTATCTTTCTATTTAGTAATAAATAGATTATTACTTTATAATAAGAGGATAAGTTTTTTTAGGGATTCTAATCTAGCTTTATAAGCTACTTTAAGTTTAATAACTACTCTTATTAATACTTATAAGATATATTATTTATAATTAATAATCCTAGTAATAGTATTAAGTAGTAGTACTATTATATTACTTTAATACTAGGAAGGTAGCTTTATACCCCTTTTATCTAAATTTTTAGGCTTAGTTAAGGGTTTTTTAAGTCCTCTTAAGCTAGATAAGTTTATATATTTAATTATTTCTTCTATCTACTTTTAACTAGAGATAATACTTCCTAAATTTACTAGCTTATTTTATAAGGTAGGTAGAAGCTAGTTAAATAATATCTTAATATTATTATAATTAAGTCTATATAATAAAGTATTTATAAGATTCTTCTTATTAGGTTAATATTTAATATTAAAGTTATTTATATTTATATTTATATTTATATTTATATTTATATTTATATTTATATTTATATTTATATTTATATTTATATTTATATTTTATATTCTACTATCTAGTTACTTAGAGCTAATAAGAGCGGTTTATATCTAACTTATTAGAGGAAACTATAATTTATAAAAGAAAACCTTATCCCCTACTCTACTTATTTTATACTTCTAGATCTTTAAATATTATATACTACCCTTTTTTATATTCTTTATACTATCTTATTCTCTTCTTTTACTAGGGTTACCTATCCCTTTACCCTCTAATTAGAACCTATCTACTCCTACGCTACCTTAAAGAGTTATTCCCTTATTAGTATAAATTAGTTAAATATACCTTATTAGATTACCTACTTAGTTACTACCTTTAACCCTTTTAAAGTTAATATTATCTAATAGAAGTTACTTAACCCCGCCTTTTAAAGTATCTACCTCCTCCCCTTTATATAATTAGGGTAGAATATAAGTATATACTTAATATTTTAATACTTTTATTTATATTTATAACTAGTACTATCAACCCTAGATACCCTCCTCTTATATAAGAAAGCGCGTAGTCCTATCTTCTTTATATATAATTAGATACTTATAAAGCTCTTAGCCTTAAAAAGCCTTATATAAAGGCTAATTCTTATCTCTTAAACCTCCCCTTTTTATACTACTATCCTTATATAGCTAGGGATACCCTCCTAGTATCTTAGCTACCTCTCTTTTTACTTCTCCTTTACCTACCTTCTTATCTCCTTAGGGGTAGGGTTATTCCTCCTTACTACCTCCCTACCTTTTAGGCTCTAATCTACTATTTTAATATCCCCTCCCCTTATTACCGCCTAGAGGGCTCCCCTTACTTAGGACTACTTCTCTTTTATTAGAGTCTTTATAACCCTCTTTTCTCTTCCCCTTTTCCCTTTTAACCTACGGCGGATCCTCGCGTTCCCTTCCTTAATTAGTAGGTAGATCCCCTATATTATTAGTACTTATAATATTAACTAGTTAAGGCCTATCCTTATTAATAGGACCCCTAACTCTACCTCTAGTACTTATATATTAGTTACCTTAAAGGCCTTAAGTACTATTCTTAGGTACCCGTTTTATATAATTTCTAGTATTATAATATTTACCTTCTTTACCTTTAATATCCTCTTTAAGCTATATTATATCTCTACCGCGTAGGTTATTACTAGCTAGATTATAATATTATATACCTATCTTATCCTATTAAGTATAACGCCTTATATTAAGCTAGTAATAACTAATAAGGCTAGCTTTTATATCTCTATCTTTAACCTTACCCTATTAATATATAGGTCCTACCTTAATTTACTATTAATATAGAGTCTAAGGACCTATATTAAAGCCTTAAGGCGTACTACTACTATTTTAAAGTCTACTATTACCTTTATATTAAATCTCTCTAGGCTCCTTAATAAGTAGACTAGCTTATACTTATAAGGGGTAAAGGTTACCTTATATATATTTACTTAATAAAGGTATATCTTATATACCTTTACTAGGATTTTATAATTCTCTTTAATATTTTTATTATATATTATTAGGTAAATATTATTAATAAAGCCCCTAATTTATACCTAGAGTTTTATCCTCGCGTATTCTTTTATAAGTAGGGAGTTAAAAAATAAAAATAAAAATAATAATATTAGGGATCCTTAAGGGATCCTAGTCTCTACTATCTTTATTCTACTTATCTCCTAGCCTAATATAATTATTATAACTCTTTCTATTAAGAAGCTTTATACCTACCTTATAATAAGGGTTAAGACCCCTTTCTTCTTTAAGTTATAAAGTAACCTTTTATAAGAGATATTATTAAAGGCCCCTATAATATCTAATAATAATATACTTATTATATTAGGTTTATTATAGTTTTATATTATATATACTACCTCTATTATTATCTTAAGAGATATTATTATTAACCTTCCCTTCTTTACTCTTATCTATTATAAGGGTAGTAGCTTATATTCCTTTATAAGGTTACCTAGCTTCTTTATAATAACTACCTTTAATACCTTCTTTAAGGTATTAAGTAGGGTAATTAGATAATATAACTTTAACTCTAAGTAATCCTCTTTCTTTAACTTCTTTAAGATAATTATATTAGCCTTCTTAAACTCTATTAAGTAATATCTAACCCTTAGATATACCTAGAATAAATATATAAAGCTAGGTAGTAGCTCCCTTTCTACTATCCTTAAGAACTTATTTAAGATCCTATTTATCCCTAGTATTTTATCTTATTTTAACCTATTAATTACCTTATAAACCTCCTCCTTAATAACTCTTATATTTATTATTAGGGGTATCTTATATTAAAATCCCTAGATATTACTTAGATCTACCCTTAGGGGTAGGGGGAAGAAGGTCCCCTAGAAGATATCTACCTTCTCTTAAAATAACTCTACCTTAAGACCCTCCCTATCCTTTCTAAGGGTAGGGAACTTTAGGAGTTCTTAAGGTAGTATACTTCTCTCTTAGCCCTATTTAACTAGCCTTTAAAGTCTATTAGGTATTTAAGACGCCTTATATACTACCTCTTTAAAATAGAGTATCTTTACTTTCTTTAATACCCTCCCTTTAGTCTTCTAGGCCTCTTATTATACCTCTAGACTCCTCTAGCTTCTCTTATAATTATACTTTACTCTAAGCTTTAGCGCCGTCTTTATAACCTTTATATAATCTAAGTTCTAGAAGGACTTTACCTCTAGGGAGGGCTTTACTTATAATACCTCCTTTTCTATAATTTCTGCTAGGCCTTAAAGTATTTTAGCTAGGTAGCTATCTATCTACCCCCTAGTTATTAGCTCCCCTTCTAGTAATAAATATTAAAGGGCGCCTACTTACCTCTTTATCTCCTTTAAGTCTATTAACTTTTATATCTTTTATAATTATAAAGCTACTACCTCTACCTTAAGGCTAACTTTAATATATACTAGAATATAATTAGACTTATAATAGAGGTCTAGCCTAATATAATATTCTAGTAATATTTACTTAATAGCCTTTATTATAAATATTAGATTAATAGTACTTTCTACTTTCCTTACCCTCTAAGTTATTATATCCTCTAGTAGGGTAAGCTCTATTCCCCTTTCTTTTATAATATTTATTAATATATCCGCTACTTTATAATATATATATCTATCCCTATTATTCTAATTTAAGTAATAGAGGTTAAAGTCTCCTATTAATATATATTCCCTAAGTTAACTTAGCTACTCCTTTACCCCTAATAATATAAAGGGGCTATCTATTAAGGTCTTAAACTTTAAGCTAAGGTTATATATATTATATATCTAGAGGCGCGCTAGTACTCCCCCTTTCTTCCTTATAACTTATATCTCTAGGGAGTATAAGTCCCCTAATATAAATTTAACTCCCTATTTATTAATATTCTAATACTTATTTATAAAGAAATATATCCTTGTATCCCTCCCTACCTTATATACTAGGTAAAATACTCCTCTACTTAGGTTATATATTAAACCTATCCTCTCTATATATAATAGCTCCTAAATAGCTAGGATATCTATTTATTATACCTCTTTATCTTTTAATAGCGCTATTATTATTATAATCTACTCCCTTTATATATTATATTATAATAGTTTTATTATCTTTTATACCCTTATAAGGATCTCTATTAGATATCCCTTATAACTTCTATTCCCTTAATAATTAAGGCCTCTTATACTAGTATTTCTTTTAATATCTATTTATTAGGCTTAGGTATATATACGCCTTACGCGCCACCTTATAACCTACTTCAAGTAACCTTCCTTAGAAATATAGGGTAATGTCCTAGTAACGGGAGGCCTAGATTAAATCTATACTTAGTAGATATATATCTTCCTAGCTATCCCCCGTTATTCTTCTAAGTTCCTTAGAGATTAGTTCTACTAATATAGTAGGCCTACTACCTAATCTATTAGTAGATTTACACCTATTATTAAACCCTATAATATAACTCTATATCTTTTATTACCTAATACGCCGCTATAGAGCTAGCGGGTATAGGCCTTATAGTTCTAATCTCTCTCCCTTTCTAATAGAAAAGGCCTAGAGTTATTCTTATATTAGGTTTACCTTATAATAATTAATAGGCCGAAAGTAATAACTAAGTAGAACTACTACTATATAGAATATTACTAGAACGCCGTTATAGCGCCTTAATAGAAGGAGGACTCTTTACTCCTTCTACTCTAGATAAGCTAGAATAGCTACTAGAGGAGGCCTAGAATAAAAATTATTATCTTAAATAATAAAATGAATTAGCTATATTACTAGCCCGTAATAAAGTACTTTATAATCCTTAGGTTAATATTAACCTAGGAGTTTAGAATATTACTATTTTAGCGCCGTCTTAACATGCTTATATATACGTACTTCGCCCTAAAAGGATAAGACCTTATAAAGGATCCTTTAAAGGGGAGTACTTATATTAATTCTATAAAGTCGACGTTAAATTTATTATAAGTCTAGAGTATTTTACTATAAATAAGTCCTATATAGCCTGTTATATAAACTCCCTAGAAGGGAACCCTAAAGCTTAATAATATACCTATTTTAGGAGTTATAATCTTACTAATATTATATTTAAATTCTTTAAGAGGTTTCTACTTAACTTAATTATAGATCTAGCGAGCTACTATCTCCTTACTTATAAAAAGTAGAAGTAGGTACGTTAATATAATAATTAAAAGGTCTTAAATTTTAAGGCCTATTTAAAGGAGTTAGAGTCTTATTTACTACCTTTTAATAAGGAGTATAAGGCCTATATTTTCCTTATAAAGCTCTATAATAAGTTAAAGAATAAAATTCTTAGTATTAGTAAAATTACTAAGTAGTATAAAGAGATATTCGCTTAGGCTATTATACTAGAGAATACTCTAGAATATAAGCGCTATATAGGTGGCTTAGGTTCTTAAGGAAAATCTTAGGGTAGGTCTTAGCTAAAATTAAAAGGCGGTAAGAAGTCCTTAGAAGACTAGGTTATAAAGGCAAAGGGTTTTAATAGTAGTAGTAGTAAGTAGTCGCGCTTTAAGGATAATACCTTAAAAAGGAAGGCTAGGCCTAATATTAGGATAGATCTTATAGTCTATTTTTACTATAGTAAAGAAGGCTATATTAGATTAAATTATATTAATCTTAATAAGCCTTAAGCTTATTTTAGTATTAGTATAATATTAGTAAAAAAAGAACTAGCCCCTTAACTACCTTAAAAGAGGGGTAAGAAGACTAATTAATAGAGATAATATTATTAATCCTTATAAAGGGTTAGGTAGAGTTATAAGGTAACTAGTATTAAGTTATAATACTTTTAAACTCCGGGTTATACCTAAATTTAATTTTATAAAAGTTTATAATCTAATAGGATCTAAAGCCTTATAGAGCTGTCTTATTATAGGTATAAGCGCTTAGTAGAAGCGGTATATATATCTATAAAGCCTACTAGTTATATTACTAGTTAGTAGATAGCTAGGGCTACGGAAAGGAGTATACTACTCTTTTCTATATAGTAGATTAAAAGGGCCCTAATATTATTTTAGGTATACTGGGATTAAAATAATAGTATATACTATTAGATCTAGAGGCGGATCGCTAGCGCTTTAAAGTTAATTCTAGTATATTATAGGTTAATAAGCCCTAAGTATTCACCTAAAATATTAGGAAAGAGCTAAATATATTTATTATTATATACGCTAGTATAGCGTCTAGTAAATAAGAAGTCCCCTAACTCCCTAGGGAATTAAAGGCCTTTACTAACATCTTTTCTAGTAAGAAAGCGGGTACCTTACTTATTTTTAAGGAGGATAACCACGCTATAGATCTTATAGAAGGTAAAGAACTACCCTATAAGCCGCTTTATAATTTATCTTAAACTAAAGTAGTAGAGCTACGGCGCTACCTTAAGGATTTACTCTAAAAGGGGATTATTCACCGCTCTATCTTATTAGCCGGAGCACCTATTCTCTTTATACTAAAGAAGGATAGTAGGCTATATCTATATATAGATAATAAGGGGTTGAATATTATAACTCTAAAGAATAGATACCTATAACCTCTTATTACTAAGATATTAGACCGCTTATATAGTTCTAAGGTTTTTATAAAGTTAGACTTAAAGGATACCTATTATTAGATCTATATTAAGGAAGGTAATAAATAGGAAACTACTTTCTAAACTCGCTATAACTACTTTAAATATTTAGTTATACCTTTCAGGCTCGCTAACATACTAGCTATATTTTAAGCCTATATTAATAGGGCCTTAGTTAGTCTAGTTAATATAACCTATATAGTATACCTAGATAATACTCTTATCTATAGCTCTAACCTAGCGGATTACTAGTAATATATTTAGTAAGTACTAGAACGGTTATATTAGTTTTCCCTATACGCTAATCTAAAAAAGTGCTAATTTAATATTAAAAGGGTTAAATTTTTAGGGTTTATTATCTTAACTAATAGTATTAAGAAAGATCTAGAGCGTATAATAATAATTAGGGACTAGCCTAAGCCTAACACCTATTAGGATACGTAAGTCTTTTTAAGCTTTATAAATTTTTATTATTAGTTTATTTATAGCTACTCTTATATAACTAAGCTACTTACTAGCCTACTTTAGGGTAGTAAGGATAGTAAGAAAATAGGTCCTTTAGATTAGACTATTACTACTAATAGAGTATTCTAATTATTATAGGATACCTTTATATTAGCGCCGTTTCTACGCTACTATAACCCTATAAAGGCCTTAAGGATAGAAATAGACGCTTTAAATTTTATTATAAGTACTATCCTATTTTAATAGGATAAGGATAGTAACTAGCGACCTATTATATTCTAGTCTTAGAAGATAATTAACCTAGAATAAAACTACGAAACCTATAATTAGGAGCTACTTACTATTATAACGGTAATAAAAAAGTAGTAATACTACTTAGAAGGAAGTGCTTTTATAGTTAAGGTATAGACTAATTATAATAACCTAAAAGGCTTTATAAAGTAAAAGTAATTAAACTCTAGGTAAGCTAAATAGGCGCTTAAGCTCGCTACCTATAACTTTAAGATATTCTATTACCTAGGGAAGTTAAATCCTACTAACGCGCCGTCTCGCCGACCTAATTATAAGGGAAAATTACCCCTATTATAAAGCTCTTACTAACGCTATAGAATAAGCTTACTTTATAGAAGAATAATAGTTCTAAAGAAATATAAGCTATTATTACGGTTATAACACCTGCGTTTAAAATTATAGGTATTTAGGTTATTATCCCTAGAAAGGATATTATAGATATTCTAGACTTAGCTTATAAGGATACTTAAAGGCTTATAAAGACCTTAATTTATAACTTATAAAAATATAATAATTAGGTAAAGTCCTTTTTAGAAGCGCCTACTAAACGATATTACTATAGATATTCTAAGACCTAGAGTTTAGACTCTAATAGGCTATTAACTTATAAAGGTCATCCTTATATTCTAAGGAATAAAGCCCTACGTATTAAACTAATTAGTCGCTATTATAATAATCTATTATTAGGATATTTTAGTACTAAGAAGATATATAATCTTCGTATATATAAATACTATTAGAATAGTAGTATAAAATAGGTTACTAAGTATTATTAAACTTATAATATCTATTAAAGAACTAAGTTACTACGCTATTATACTTATAGCGAATTAAGTTTATTACCTATTACTACTTAACTATAGAAAGAAATATCTATAGACTTTATTACGGGGTTACCCCTAAGTAAGGCTAAGGGAATTATCTATAATTCTATCCTTATAATTATTAATTATTTTACGAAATTAGTTAGGTATATACCTATTATAATAATAATTAATACTACTAAGCTAGTAGATATATTCTATAATAAAATTATTTACCGCTATAATATACCTAATAGTATTATAAGTAATAGGGGTTCTATCTTTATAAGTACCTTTTAATTAGCAGTCTATTTTTCCTCTAAGATAAAATACTACCTAAGTATAGCCTTTTACCTATAAATTAATAGGTAGACTAAGTATTAGAATTAGGTATTAAAATACTACTTACGTATATTTACTAATAATAAGTAAACTAATTAGGCTAGATAACTACTTATAACTAAATTCATATATATAAATAGTATTTATTCCTCTATTAGAACGATACCGTTTTTTCTTATATACGGTTATTACCTAGAAGTTTATTAGGAACTTAAGGACGAGTCCCTAGAAGGGAGAATACCTACTATAAATAATAGAGTTAGAATATTATAAGTTATAAGGGATAAAGCTATAAAACGCCTTTAGGCCGCCTAAGCGTCTTAAGTAAAGTACTATAATTAGAATTATAAGCTATAGATATATAATATTAGCAATTTAGTAATATTAGCTATAAAGAACTTAAAGTAATAACGCCTAAGTAAAAAGTTAGCTTATAAGTATATAAGACTATTCTAGGTTATTAATAAGGTCGGTTTATAAGCGTATTATCTACTATTACTACTATTATATAAGATCTATAATATATTCTATATATTACTAATTAAACCTTACTATTAAAGAGACTACTCTCTTATAGCAGATATCTTTATATAAGTACCCGAACTTATTAATAATAAGGAATAATAGAAGGTAGAAGAAATTATTAATAAGGTTAATAATAAATAAGGTATCTAGTATAAAGTTAAGTAGACTAGTTAAGGTAGTAAATATAACTAATAGGTACTAGATAAGGACCTTAATAGGTCTTATAAACTAATAAGAGCCTATAATATATTAGCGTAATTAAAGCGTAAATAAAATATTAAATATACTCCTATATTAAATAAGCGGCGATAATATAATAAATTATAATATAAGTTAAGACTATTATCTTTATATATATTATATAATAATTAATCTCTTGTATATAAGTATACTTATAAGTATAGTAATATAGTTTAAAAATATTCTTTATTAATATTATCTAAGGAGTTAAGCCGTTAGTAATATATTATATTAGAAGAATACTTTTAATCTTAATATAATTTAATAAGGATACTAGAGATATATTAATAAAAGATAAGCCTAGGTATCTTATACCTAATAAATAACTTAGGTAAATAAGATATATAAATAACTTATCTACGTTAAAGTATAGTTATAAACTAACCTTTAATTATTAAACCCTTTAAAGTCTAAAGGCTTTATAGGGTCGGGATTATCTAGCGTATTCTTATACTACTAAATACTATTAAGTTTAATCTAGAGGAGTTCTACCTAACTCTCTAACTTATTATTCTATATATTTAGCGTATTAATTAAAGCTTATAAGTTAGTAATAATATTAGGCGCTAACCTAACTATTAAAACTATCTACTTATAAGCTTTCCGCTATTAAGTTATCTTCTTACTAAGCTTCTTTCTCCTTATTAAATATATATCTACCTAGCTAGTCCTAGTAATAGCGCGTATAGATTTCTTTACCTTCCTTTAAAAGGGAGCTAGGATCTATTATAATAAGTACTTGTACTATTATAGAATTAAAGGGTTAATATACTTACCTCTATATAATAATTAATACTATAATAACTATTAGTATACTAATAATAAGGGGGAGTATTACCTCGTTTATAATTATCTAAACCCTTTATAAAATAAGTCTTATAAGGAAGAGATATACTACGTAAGTTAGTAAGCTATTATATAATATATATAAGTAAATATACTTAAAATAAGTTAATATTTATATATAATATTAATATATTAATAAATATAACGCGATATTAATAAGATATTATAAGTACTTATAAGAGAAATATTATATATAATATATAATAAGAATACTATATATATTAGTAAATATATTTTATAATATTATTAAGCTAAAGTAAGTACTTATAAGAGAGGTTAAAGTAGTTATAAGAAGTTTTAAATATTAGGATAAGAACTTTATTAATATCCTATAATACTATCTTAGCGTAGTTTCCTTTAAAGCTATTTAAATTATAATAATAATAATAAAGGTTCTATCTAATTTTATAACTAATATATTAGAGTAACGCGTTACTTATTATATATTATATTTATAAATATTTAGTCTATTATTAATAATAAAGTATACGCGCCTACTAGTTAATATTACCTTCTTATTCCTATATTATTACTAATATATATTACTAATACTTATACCTAATAAGTTATTCCCTATTAGTATATAGTAATATTAATTATATAAAAGTATTATATACCTTAATACTTAAAATTAATAAGCTAAGTATCTAACTATATATTAAAGGTATTTAGAATAATTCTAAATTATATTATATATTATCTTAGTATAATTAAAAGATATAAATAATTTAAAAGTAAATATATACTATTTAAATAATTTATTAATATACTCTATTATTAACTATTATATAATATTATTACCTCCTTATAAAAGGTTTTAGTACGCGCGTCTAGCCTAGCTAATATTAATATTATCTTAATAGTAGTATATTAAATAACTCTTTTCCCTTATTTTTCCTATATAGTTTTAAGGTTTTTTAATAAGTATTCTAGTTAATCTTATTAGTCCTAGGGACTAGGGCCTAGGAGGGGAAGTACTTATTAGGCTTAGGTGTATATACGCCTTACGCGCTATCTTATAACCTACTTTAAGTAACCTTCTTTAGAAATACGGGGTAATATCCTAGTAACGGGAGGCCTAGATTAAACCTATACTTAGTAGATATATATCTTCCTAGCTATCCCCCGTTATTCTTCTAAGTTTCTTAGAGATTAGTTCTACTAATATAATAGGCCTACTACCTAATCTATTAGTAGACTTATACCTATTATTAAACCCTATAATATACTCTACGTCTTTTATTACCTAATACGCCGCTATAGAGCTAATAGGTATAAGCCTTATAGTATTAGCCTATCTTTATTACTTATAGAGTAATTAGCCTTCCTAGCCTATTCTATAGTATTACTACTAGTAGTAGTATAATTCCCCTTTCCCTTATATCCCCTTAGGAACCCGTTTATATTATAACCTTATTAAGGTCCTTAAACCCTAATATAAGCTTCCTCTTCTTCCTCGCTACTACTATTATCTACTCTCCTTAGGGCTACTTCTAAGTATCTTATTACTTATTTCCTCTTATAAAGCCCTTATATAACTTCTTCTTATTTTCTACTATCTTCTAGTAGAGTTTATTTAGCTCCCTTACCTTAATTATATACCCTTACTCCTAGGCCGTATAATTATTCTTCTTATAATTATTATATCTCTTAATCTCCCCTTCCTTTACCTTATATTCCCTTAAGTTATACCCGCTAGTATAGATCCTATATTATACTAGGCTCTTATAATATCCTACTATATATTTATACTACTAGTAGTTAAAGTATTATATTATAACCCCGTTCCTCTCCTACCTCTTATACTTTAAGAGGTTATACCCCTCTACTAAGCCCTTCTTAATTACTTTATCTACTATCTCTAGTATAGGGAGCTCTAATAATAGTAAGGCTTTCTCTTTCTCTACCTCTCCCTCTCTCCTCTCCTATATAACTACTTATAACTAGGCTACCCTTATAATCTTTAGCCCTAGGAGGTTCTTTTTATTCTATTAGATAATTACCTCCTTTACCTCCTTTTATTTTAATATATCTACTACCTTCTTTAATACCTTATATATTATAACTAGGAAGGTTTATCTTAATACCCTTATTAACTTATATACCTTCCTTACTTAATTATTATTCTCCTCTAGCTCCTCTCTTACCTCTATCTCTATTATATATAATATAAGGTTACCTCTAACTAGGTATCTTACTATTATAATCTCTTATATTCTTAGGAATATAATTATCTTAAATCTCTCTATTAGCTACTCCCTAGTAAGTGCCCTTACTATTTCTCTCTTAATCCTATCTTTAATCTAGATTATTAAGGTCCTAGCCTTCCTATTATTTATTACTTTAAATCCCTTCCTTATAATATTACCTATTATTATTATAGTAAATATCCCTTAAGGGCTTATATTACCTATTTTTATACCTATTAGGCTCTAGCTAGCTATCTACGCCTAGCTCCTTCTACCCCCTTATATTTTCCCTTCCTAGGATTACTCTTCTACTATTTTCTTAAACTTATATACCTCCTTAAGCTATTAATCTATTTTTATAATAAACTCCTTTATATATTTAAGCCCTACCCCTACTATCTATCCTATCTTATATATTATTCCTCTCTTTAACGCGTCTTATATAATTATTATAACTTCTAAGGCCTTTACTAATATTCTCCTAACGCGTATTCCTTTATTTTTAAGTTCCTTCCCCCCTACTAGGCTTCCTAGCCCCTACGCGGGTATCCCTCCTCTACTCCTTAGCCTACTACCTCTACTACTACTACTACTACTTATAATTCCTCCCCCTATACTATATCCTAATATTAGGACTCGTCTTACCGTATATTAAAGTAATTTTAGATTAAGTTTTTAATTTCTTTAAAATAATTATCTCTTATATTAAAGTTGTATAATTAAATAAATAGCTTATTTAACTTAATAACTATTTAATTACTTTACTTATATAAATTCCCTAAGATTATTATAGTTTATAAGTACTTTAATAGTATAATAACTACCTTTTATATAGTATTACTATTACTTAAAGGCTTTAATAATTATTAATAGCTCTTAATTATATATCTTATATCTAGTCTTAGTAGGTATTAATTTATAAGACTAGAAAGTTATTAGATATTAAGCCCTATTATTATCTTATTAGAATAAGATAGTAATTATAATAAAATTAGATATATCTATTTTAATCTAAATCTTCTTATTAGGATTAAAATATTTTAAGATAGGTATAATTATAAAGGTATAATATAGATTATAAAATACCTTCTCTTTACTAGTACCTTATATAAATAGTCTTAACTTTTTCTTATCTTTACTACCTTTTAAAAGGCTAGTTAAGGGGGATACTATTTATTAATAGTAATATATGAAATATTAATAGAAGTTTATAAATCCTAAAAATACTTAGACTTCCTAATATATAATTAATACTAGCTAGTCTTAGATAGTAAATACCTTATAACTATCTATTAATATACTATTAATACTTATAATAAACCTAAGGAATTTTATTAAATTAATATAAAATTTATATTTCTTTTAATTTATATAGAGTTAAAACTTTTATAACTACTTAAGTACTTAGTAGATATATTACTTATAACTTAAGATATCTTCTAAATAAATTAAAATATTATTAAGGTATATTATATAAGTTATATCTACTAGGCCTATTAAAGCTCTATTAATATAGGCTTAGAATATAGCTAGGGTATTTATTAACTTAAATAATATAACTATATATTTAGAGTAGTTATATTATATATAAAATACTATCTTCTACTTATTACCCTTATAAATATAAATCTTATAATAGGTATCCTTAAGGTCTAACTTAATAAATATCTTTATACCTTATAAGTAATTAAGTATTTTATTAATTAAAGGGAGAGGATAATAATTCTTTATTATTACCTTATTACCTTATTTAACTTATAATAGTTAATATATAAATATAAGCTACTATCCTTCCTTAGTATAAATAAAATCGGAGCCTTAGTAGAGCTAGTAGACTCTTATATTTAATCCTTTAACTTAGTATTATCTAAGTAAATATATAGAGTTTCTAACTCCCTTTATAATAAATTATAAATAGGCTTATAAGAAGGCTTATAACTATCTATATTAATAATATAATCCCTAGGCCTAAATAGGGGTAGCTATCCTACCTCCTTATTTAAAAAGATATCTAAAAAATTATAAAGACTTTTAAGTAGCTTTAATACTTTATTATTAGAGCTCTAGGTTTCTATCTAGAATAACCTAGTATAAATAATAGTATAAATTACTAATTTACCTTTAAGAGTATTTATAAATACTTATAACTCTAGGATATATATACTAGTAGAGTCTAATAGAAATTACTACTTTTAACTCCTTAGATCTACCTATACCCTAGCTTCTAATAAGGTAGGTATATTAAGAATAATAAATAACCCCTTCTTCTTAATTATATAGAATATACTAGTATACTAACCTAGCTATCCCTAGCTATTAATAAGGTGGTACTCTACCTAGTATATATTATAGTAATAGCTAAACTAGTTATTTATCTATTTAAGAATTAATAGCTAATAGCCCTTTAGAGGTTTTAGGTTATATTATTTAGTAAAGCTTTAGGAGATAATATTAATCTCTACTCCTATATTTATTAAAAAGTCTATATAGTCTTATATACTTTATATATTAATAGAACTATTAATATTAATATTATAAATTAATAATAAACTCCTTTTAATAAGTAAGCACCTTAGTATTAAGGTTTAAATAGAGGCGCGCTTCCTTTTTTTAATTTAATAGTCCCTTTTTTAATAGTATTAATAGGTATTATATTTAAGTTCCTAGGTATCCTAGGCTTATAATAGTCCTTATTATAATACCCCTTCTTTTTATAATTAAAATATATTAACCCTTCCTTAATATCTAATAACTTATTATAATTATTAGTAGGTTAAATACTTCCTACTTTTATAGAAGGATTGATACCCCTATCTTAACTTCCTTTCCTCTTTTAACCTTTATTCTACTTATTAGAATAATCCCCCTTTTTAATAATATAACTATTACCTATTATTGTTCTAATATAATATTACTAATTATTCTCTAACTAAGTAGTAAGGGTAATTAGGTTTTCTTTAATTATAAGGGGGTCTTAATAGTTTATAAGAGCCTTTTAAAGGTTTAAATATAACTTTAAAAAGAAGTTAATCCGCTAACATTCCTTTTAAAAAGGAGGGATCTATAATTTAATCCTACTTAAATATATATTAAAGCTTTATATTAACTAGTTAGGGTTCTATTATATATTTAAATATAATTATATATTATAAAGCTAGTAGTTTACTAGGTCCTTAATAAGGTTTAATAAGTACTAAGTAAAGTACTCTTAGGTAACTACTCTCTTTAATAATAACTTTTTATAATAATTTTATAACTTAGTAGGTTTACCTTTTAAGAATTATATAACCTAAGTAACCTTTATAAACTTAGTTAAGAATTTATTAGATATTAATTAAAATATAATATCTATAACTTAATACTATTTTTTATACTTATATATATTCCTCCCCTTATAAAAGGATAAGTCCTTAGGTTTTAAGTAGCTTCTATAGTATTAATTATTAAGTTCTTCTAACTAGCCTCTAATAGACTAACTTAGAGTAAAACTATTAAAGATAGATCTTACCTTAAGGTCTAATATACCTTATATATTAATACCCTAATTTAGAGGGTAGTCCTTTATTAAGCTTAGTCCTAACCCTTATTATATCCTACTTAATAATCCCCTAGTAATTTATTATAGATTTAATAAGGCCCTGTCTACTTTTATTTATAATTAAATTATTCTTTCTTAAATACCTTAAAGCTTTCTTTCCTTTATTAACTACTCTTCTTTAATTTTAATAATAGTAATAAGTTTATTAAGTATAATTATACTAGTAAGGGTTTTATTAAAAGGTTTATTACTAAGTATATTATTTATTACTTTAATATTTCTTATATTAAACTCTAGTATTATAATAATTTTATTATACTAGACTTTTAATATATTTTTATTTTATTTGGTATTAGATATCTTTATATTATTATATTATTATAATCCGGACTATCCCCCTTTAAAGGTAGAGAGATTAGAACTATTAAGAACTAGACTAGAAGGCTAGTTCTTAAAGGCTAGAATAGATACTATAAACTATTAATAAATAGGTAGTATTATAAAGGTAGACTTAATACTCTAGTAACTTTATAGTTATAAAAGAACTTATTTCTACCTTCTAAAGAGGTAGAGGGAGGACTATTTAAATACCCCTTAAGGAAGCTATCTAGCCTCTTAGATATCTAGATAAAAGGATATCTATTAGATAATAAGAGGCTAAACTAGTAACGCTAGGATATTACTAGTAAGCCGTAGTTATACTAACTAGATATATTAAGATATTCTAATAAGCTAATAGCCTTATTAATACTAATAGCTCTTAACTCCTCCTTAAGAGGATTAAGCTATTAGACTCTAAGGTAAGACTAGTAGTTACTTTAAGAGTAGGAATAAATAAGTCTTTAATATAATAGCTCCTAAACTTTAATATAATAGGGTATACTATTATAAGCCCTATTAGAGTATATTAAAGCTATTTATATATAATAACTATTAGAGATACTTATATTACTTATAAATAATTTAAGAAGGAGGAGAAGATAATATATATCCTTTATAATAATAGTACTTTTAACCTTAAGAAATATACTACCTTAATAATTACTCGCCCCCTTTTACTTTAGGGAAGAAAAGCTCTATTAGGCTTAGATATAAACTCCTTACCTCTACCTCTAAATCCTTCTATAAGTAAGAAGTCCTTAAAGGCTAGTATTTTAAAGATTAAAAAGCCTACTATTAAGACTAATAAGCCTTTTCTAAACCTAAAAGCTCTTCTTAAGGTAATTAATAGAGAAATATATATAATTAGTACTATAAGCTTAAAGAGATCTATTAAACCCTTATAAGATATATTAATAATACTACCCCTCTATTATTAGACCTAAGTTAATATAGAACTACTAGATATTACTAATACCTATAAGTTATTCTTACGCCTTAGAGAGGCTTAGACTAACCGTCGAGTCGGGATTTAGTACTAAGATTTGGTACCGACCGAATACTCGGGTTAGGGTCTTAGTACTAACCGAAATACTTAGTACCTACTTCCGGTACTAACTCGCTAAGGCCTCGATACCTTGGCGAGTTAGGTTGACCTGACTCGAATCGCTAAGGTATCGCCAAGACGCCAAGACCCTAATAAAATAGTAAGGAACCCCAAATTTTTTCTAAAATTACCCCTATACTAAAAATAGATTTTTCTTAATTAGAATTTTAATACCCCTTCTAGTTCCCTAGGGATATGCATTACCTTTTTACATTACCTTAAAGAATTACCTAGGCTAGGCTAGGTAATAATAATAATAATGCTTAGTAATATAGTAATAAATTATAGATATAATAGTAAATACTATTATATATAGAAAATACTAGTAATATTATAGTTATTATTTCTATAGGAATAGCTAATTAGCTATTATCTTTTTATATTACCTTATTTACTATTAAGAATTACCTAATTAGTAATAATAATAATACTTAGTAATCTATTAATAAGTCCTATAAATAATAAATAATAAATATTCTTAATATTATAGTTAATATTTTCCTAGGGATATATATTACCTTCTTGTATTACCTTATTTACTTTTAAGAATTCCCTAGGTAGTAGTAATAATAATAATACTTAGTAATATAGTAATATATCCTATATATAATAGTAAATATTACTATAAAAAGAGAATATTACAAATATTATAGTCGTTATTTTCCTAGGGATATGTATTACCTTTTTACATTACCTTATTTACTTGTAAGGATTCCCTAGGTAATAATAATAATAATAATTGGAAAAAAAAATAGGAAATATAGAAAGAAATACTACTAAAAATAGAAAACATTACTAGAGAGAAAAGTCTTAGCGATTCAAGTTAATACTTCGGTACTAATACTTAGTACCTACCTTAGTACTAACTCGAGGTACTTAGTACTAGATTTTAGTATTAAATCGCTAAGACTCGAGTCGGGTACCCGACTCGAGTTCGAAGTACCGACTCGACGCGGTTAGTCTAGAGAGGCTAATAGGGCCTTAGCTTAAATAAATAAGGTATTAAAACACCTTATTACTAAGTATATTAGGGTAGTAAACTACGTGGAATAGCTAGATATATATATTATAATCTAATCTAATATACTTATCCTAATAAAAAAGATAATTAATAAGATACTACTAGTATTTATTATATTAGTAATAAAAGATAAGTAGGTATAAGTAGATATTAAAGATACTACTATATATAATTTATTAAGAGTAATTTAAAGGAGTTAGTTAGTACTTATTTTATAATTTATAATAGTAAGATAATTAGGGAAAATATAGGATTATAGCTAGATACTACTTATATATTTAAATATAGTCCCCCTCTTTATTATAATACCCTAGAGGCCTTTAAGGCTTATATAAAAGGGGTATAAGATATAAAGGATCCTTTAAAGTAGTTAATAAGCTTCTATCTAGTATAATTAGCTGCTAATATCCTTAAGGATAACTTCTTACTCTAATAGGCTAACTTCTACCCCTTATAAGGGTTATAAGGAATAAGAGGAGGAATTATAAATAGTAAGTAAGTAGTAATTAGAGCTAAAAGAGTAGGAAGGAGCTATTAGGTATAAGTCGCTATTAGGTCTATAGTATTATAGCTCTTATATAGCTAAGAATTAAGACTATTATAATAATAATACTATATACTATAAGTATAATATAAGATAGCTACTATATTTTAGCCTGTAAATATAATAGTAATAGCTATATTATATATACTAATATACTAATTTAAATTATTCTAATAGTATTAGATACCTAATAATAAGATAGATATTTCCCTCTATTTAAACTAATATTAGATACGTTAGTAGGTAAGATAAATAGTAGGAAGTATATTAGATATATTAGTTAGTAGGTAGCCTGTAAATATAATAGTATTAGCTATATTACTAATAGATCGATTTAGACTATTCTAATAGTATTATATACCTAATAATAAGACGGATATTTCCTCCTATTTAGACTAATATTAGATATATTAGTAGGTAAGGTAAATAGTAGAGAGTATATTAGATATATTAGTTAGTAGGTAGCCTATAAATACGATATATTAGTAAACTAGGAAACCTATAAATTATAAAAATATGCTTATTTTACGTATATAATTAGCTAAGCTTATATATTAGTCCTAGAGCTTAAAATAATACTATAAGTTAAAAAATACGTATTTAATAACTTTTAGAAATACTAGGTAATAGGACTAATAGGGGATAAGTACTACTAATTAGCTATAATATAAGTATATTAGGCTAGTACTAACTAGGTAATTATTATAAGGTACTAAGTCTTATTAGTAGTTAATAGTACTAATACTTAGACTAACTATTTTTTTAGTACTTAGGAGTTGTTTTTAGTATTAACTCGAATTATTAAACTACTTATAGCTAGCTTATACCTTATATAGGTTTAGCGTTATATAAATTTATAAATTCGATTCTAAATTTAATTCCTTGTAGTTAGTCTACTGATACTTAGTAGGAGAAATAATCGCAGGCGTAATATAAGTATAGGAAACGGGGCTAGGCTAGGGGGGGTACTCTACGCGTATATAAATTATATGAATTAACTGTATTTTAACCCTATATTACGCTAGCGTTAACGACGTAGCTACTATAACTCTAGCGAGCTTCCCGTTTCTTCCTAGTACTAGAGGAAAATCACGGCTTTAAGGCCTTAAATCCGGATTTTCTATATTTAGGACTTTTAAGCTAGAATAAAAAAAACCCTGAAATTTTCCTATTTATTACTAGTATTTTACCTGAAAAAAGCGCTTTTAGTAGATTTAGTAGTTTAGATTTTCTATATAGGTTCCTAGTTTACTAATATAGTATTAGCTATATTACTAATAGATTAATTTAAACTATTCTAATAGTATTATATACCTAGTAATAAGACGGATATTTCCTTCTATTTAAGCTAATATTAGATATATTAGTAGGTAAGGTAGTAGAATAGATAATTTATAAATAATAATAGGATTTTTATTATTTATAATCTATATTCTAGCTGTTAGCGTATAAAATTTAGTACGTAAATCTATTTATTTAGATATATCTTTTAAACTACTATACTAATTTCAGTTCTTTTTAAAGTATTTAATACTTTAAGATAAGGTAAATTATATATTTCATCCTAAAAATTATATAATAGGTAGGTATATATATAGATAGAATACGAAGAAACTTAGGGCTTTTTATATTTACTATAGTTAGCGCTAGTCCTAGAGAGGTAACTAGAGGACTTATTAACTAATTAATAAGTAATAATAAGCTTAGAGTCTAAATTATAGATATTCTTTTATAGTAAAGAAGATTAACTTATTTCTAAAACTAAAGAAATCTATCTCTATTAGATTAATACTAAAGGCTAATATACTAATATACTAATAAAACCTATTAGCTCTATTAACTTTAGCCTAGCTAGATAATAATTAAGACTAGCTCTAAGTAAAGTATAAGGGTATTTAGATATAATAGTTAGTAATAGAGAGCCTACCTTATTACTACTAATCTAAAAGAGAGTATTAGAATTTAAGCTAGGTTAACCTTAGTAGTTACTAATTAGGACTAGTTGGGGGGCCTTAATAGACTAATAGAGATTTTCTTGTAATAGTTATTCTATTCTATCTTATACTTTAGTAGTAAATTATACCCTTACTAGCTTAGCCCTATATCTTAGCATGATAAGAATTAGATACCTAATTATTTACTTAATATAAATTACTATTATTATTAATACTATTAGCTATATATATATTAGTATAATACGCTAAGATAAGATTAAGATTAAGAGACTATTAGATAATATTCCTTAGATTAAGAATACTAAATCCTATTATAAGAAGTATATACTAGACTAGATTCTTAAAGAAAATATAGGGAAAGGAGCTGTAAGTTATACTTAAATCCCTATTAACTATTATAAACTAGCTATTAATCTACCTAAGGAATAGCTAATACCTTATAATCTATTTAGTATCTTTATTACTCTAGTAATACTTAAAGAGGTAGCTATCTATATAAATCTTAAGGTAGAATAGTAGTTTAAGGATAGGCTAAATATTATAGAGGAATACCTATATATAAGGAATTAGGAAGATATTAAAGGGCCTAAAATTAGGGTATAACTAGGAATCCGCTTACTTATAAGGTTAGAGTATATACCTTAGGTAACTTACTACTAGAACTAAAGCTTTATTACTCCTATTTTTCTTTTAATCTAAGAGGTAATAATAGTTAGGCGATTTAAATAGATAAAACGGTTCCTTAAGATTAATAACCTATAAAAGGAACCAGATAATATTAGCTAGAAGAAGGACTTCCAGAAGAAAGTAGGCCCGTTTATTAAAGGTTAGTAAAGGGGGTATTTATTATATTTTATACTAGGGAGTAATATATTAATTAATAAATTTCTTATTAAGTTTAAGGGGAGATCTAGGTATACTATAAGTATATTAGTTAAAGTAGGTAGTAAAGGCTTTAAAATCTATAAGATATATAATTAAGACTATCTTATTAATATCCTTTTTACGTTAAAGGTTAGTATTCTTAAGTTTCCTTACCTTTTATAAAGTAAATACATTGATTTTAATATTACTATATTAGTTATAAGTAAAATTTAGCTTATAACTATTATAATAAAATTATTGTACACGCTCTACTTTTTAATATTTATTAGTAATCTCTTTTTAAAAAGTTATATTTCCCTTATCTATTTATTATAATAACCTTTTATCTAAAATATATACTAAGTATATTAAAGAAGAGATAAAAAGTTATACTAGAAGTTTATAATAGATTAAAAAGGTATACTAGTTAAAGACTATATACTAGCTTACTATAAGATATATTAAGGGGTAGACTTTCTTATAATCTTATAGAGTTATTATTTAACTCATAATATCTTTACTAAATCTTCTTTATAACTACTACCTATTTATTAATAACTTCTTTATATCTAATAACTCTATTAACTAATTATAATATAAAGGTATAGCCTAGAGTAGTATATATAAAATATAAGGCGGATTTCTAATAGAACTTCTTACTATTTAAAGTAAGGCTAAGAAAAAGGAATACTAGGGATTAAAGGCCTAGTAATATATAGATAATAAGTACTTATATATTATATAAGTTAATAATAATATTATATAGTATATAATATTAGGATATATACCTAAGGAGCTAGAGGAGATATAGTAGATAAATTCTAAGAGAAGATATAGTATTCCTAAGAATACTATTAAACTAATACCTTAAGATAATTAGAAGAAGTATTATATTATATAGAAGGAAGGCCTACTAGAGCTATATATTATTTATAAATATAATATTAATATAAATAGATATAACTATTATACTTAAATAGTAATAAAGTATATAGATAAATAATAGTCCCTTTACTATTAAGTTACTCTACTTATCTTTATACTAATATCTTCTATAGCTAATATATATTAACTCTACTATATATAATATATAAATAACTTAGTAATAGTACTTACTTATATAGAGTTCTAATATTCTATTACTATAAAGCTAATCTAATAATAGTATAAATCTAGATAAAGGATACTAGGTATCTAGATAATTAGTAAGATAGTAGACTTATAATAATATAGCTTTGTCTAAATATTAAATAGTAGAAAAGCATATTACTAGCTATATAAGGATAGGAAGGATAGTAGGTTAAAGAATAAGTGTTTTATATTAAAGGAAATTTTAGGTAATACTTATAAGAAATAATATGTTTTATAAACTATTTAGTAATATATAGTATATTAAAAACCTCTTTATAAATAGAAGAAGGAGTAATTTTTAGATATATATAAGTTATAAGACTATTAGAGGGATTAAGGGAAAATATATTATAAATTATACTAAAAAGCTATTAAAAAGTTATTATTCCTATATAGATTTCTTAGATATAATAATATACTTCTAATATAGATAATTTATAAAGTTATAATTAATATGCTTTTAAAAAGCGATATTAAATTTAGGGCTACCTAGGCTAATATTAATGTACCTGTACGAGCCTAAATAAGATCTTCTCAGCCATTTTAGCGTTAAAATCGAGGACTAGCGGCGGGTAACCATAGCAACGCGGCAACTAACGGTATTAAGGTAGGTAAGCGAGGGTATGACTTACTGCCGAAGCATGGGATATAGCTATATCCATCCATTAGTTATTATAATACTATTGCACTACACCCAAATCACGTGCAGATGACTCATTGACATCATACATTTCAACATGCGAGTCGTCATACGAACAGTCATCATTACATACTTGATATTGCCCCTGTTGGATTTAAACCTATGTTATTTACTAACACCAAAGTTTCGAATCGCTCCTGAGTTAATCCACTCCTGGCCTCCATCGATGGTAATGAAAGACACGACTGAAGGCCCCCTGAAGGGTGGCAATAGCGGTAGCTTCAAACATAACAACACAGTCGCTCCCAACGAAGACAAGGTGTTCCCTTTGTTCGACAACCGAGGCAAGACAGCTATTGTGACTGGAGCTGGCGCTGGAATAGGGTTAGCTGTGGCCCAAGGATTCGCAGAATCTGGTGCAAATGTCGCTATTTGGTACCACGGCAATAGGAAAGCCCTTGATAGAGCAAAGGAGATTGAGGAGGAGTATGGAGTGAGGTGTGAGCCGCGAGGAGTCTTCATATGGGGACGCTGCTGATAGTGTATGAATGTCCCAGGTCGAGCATACCAAGTTAACGTGACAGACCAGAAGCAAGTTCAAGAGGTCGTTGATCAGATCGTGGAAGAGTTCAACGGTCGTCTTGACATTTTCGTTGCCAATGCAGGCATTCCTTGGACGCAGGGCACGTTCCTTGATGGTGACATCAATCACTACCGCAAGGTTATGGCTACCGATATGGACAGTACATACTACTGCGCATATGCGGCCGGCCAGCATTGGAGACGTCAGAAAAAAGAGGGGACGGATATACATGGCAACAAGCTCGAGGGGTACCGAGGCGGTAGCTTCATTGCTACTGCGAGCATGAGTGGGCATATCGTCAACATTCCTCAGCTGCAGGCTGCATACAACGGAGCCAAAGCTGCGATCTTACACTTTGTGAGGTCAATAGCCGTTGAGATGGTTCAGTTCGCTCGTGCAAATACCGTTTCTCCCGGCTACATGGTTACGGAGCTATCCGACTTTGTACCTCCAGAAACGAAGTCAATATGGAGAGATAAGATACCCATGGGACGAGAAGGAGAACCTCATGAACTCAAGGGAGCATATCTCTACTTGGCCTCCGATATTTCGAGCTACGTCACTGGAACGGATATCATTGTTGATGGCGGTTACAGCCTACCATAGGCGGGACACTGCAGTGGACAGGACATCGCAACTATTTGGAGATACGTAGCCATATAGACAGAAATGGAGAATGTGGTCCACGCAGATGAAGATGTGGAGCTTCTCGATTCTCCCGGAAAGCCAGTATTGCACGCATGATGGGACGGTGAAGATCATTAGACCTTGTACCGAGAGTTGGAGGAGCTACAGAAGCTATATTATAAACACGACTCTTTGAATGGACTCGTTTAATACTTGGCCTCTTTCTGGAGTGCTCGAATGCGGAGTGATAAGGTTTCTTCCGCTATCATGAGAAGCCATCGTTGCTCGTGGTAATTGCAAGCGTCTGGTTGGTGGAGCGGAGATATCCTGCATGCAGCAGTGGCCGTAGTCGTAGATATCAAAACCCTGCATGAAGATACAGCATTCCTTTGGGCTCGAGGGTCTCCGTCCATGTCCACTGAGAGCCTTTGCAACATTTAGTCCACGGTAATGCTCTCACTCTTTATACTATCCCTGCACGCCTGCACCGTTCGCTGCCTGACCTCAACGTGTCAAGGGACTTTGAATTAATTCAAGCGACAATCCGTATTCATTTCCTTGAGTTCACAGCTGTCAACACTCCTTCCATGTGGTCATTGTAGTCATGTCCACAGAGTTCGGTATCTCACTGCCGAAGCGGAGGTAGTTCTAGTGTGAGACAGTGACGAAGCTCAACCGTGGTACGAGTCATTATTCTTGGAAACAGACCACGAAGAGCTTCATGAATACCGGACTCCAATCTGAGCTTTGTCGTTGCAGTGAGAACAAAGCTTTTGACCCTTGCATCCAGCCGACGATATCTACATAACCACCCCCCTGCATAAAAGATTTGCATATCTGCCAGTCAGCATTGGCAGCTCCAGGAATATCTTCACGACTCGTCTTTTCCTTTCTTTGCATCAGCTTGCTAGAACACACTGTTATGGCCGCAATCGACTTTCGCAGCCCCGCTCCATCATACCAGCATCTCCAAAACACTCACAGGAATCCTGTGCCCTCTACAAAGGCACTTAGCCGCAACAACGACCTTCGGCCACTCAGCAAGATTGTACCAGACATTGACTACTCTGGACAGCAACAACGAAATGCATCTCCCTATGCCCCATACGCCAGGCAGGGTCCACACCCACCAAACACAACTTCACCTGCATCCCAGCAATATCCCAACCAAATGGTCAAATCCCGACGCACCCTCTCACAATCTACAACATCGACTGCGGTCTCTGGATATATGCCCCAACGCACACCATCCAATGTTTCCTCCGCTCTCAGTCGAAACGCCTCCACGCGTTCGGGCGCTTCGACCACACCGGGCAGCTACGTAGCGCTGATGCGGAAACAAAAGGCTACTGTATGGTGCGATCGAGCACAACACGAAGATCCGCGATTGGCGGCGCAGCACAAAGCTGCAAAGATAAGAGCGGCAAGAGAGATCACCGGGAACGTGGCCGAGGGCCGAACAAGCACAAGTGGCAGCATGGGTAGCGGAAGCTTGGGCGTCAGAAGCAAGATCAGGCATCATGGTCTGCCTAAAGCTACGGGCTACAGCTACGCGAACATGGTCGGAGGAGGGGTGCCGATGCGATTGAGCGCTAGCGAAGTGGGCGACGAGGCAAATCACTACGACGACGATAGAAAGACGAGCATGAACAATCAACGGACCAGCATGGGAAGAGTGTCGGGCGATAATCGATGGCTGGACGTTGACCCGAGGCGGCGGAATCGGTACAGCCAAGGTAGCACCGCGAACAGTGGACCAGGGGAAAGCCCGAGTGAGGACATACCAGAAATGGAAGAGACACCCGTACCTCGAGATTTCCAGAACGCGGGAAGTGGATACTTCCCGCCCTCCTCCGGACATACGAGTGCCAGTTCATCGGAGCATGAGAATAGTTTTGGCAATGTGGGACAAATGGAAGCCCCGAAGTCGGAAGAGAAGCCGAGAAAGACATCTGATGATCTGAGGAGGAGGGGAAGTGTGGATGAGAGGACTAATACCATGGGGTATATGGGCCAAGGGAGGCTTTTCGTTGCCAATCCCGACTTGAGTGATTGAGGTCGTTGGGCTTGGAGTTTCCCTTTTTCGCATCTAAGATACACATACTAATCACAAGTCATCTTTGGAAAATCTCAGGCTAGCTATTCAAAAGGACTTATTGTGTTGATGATCGAGCAGAGCTCGGTTCTCACAACGGTATTGGAATAATAAGACTGCCTTAACTATCAATGGGATCATTAGTGCTGCACCCCAAGAATTTCCTATGATAGCATCCTCCGCCTCCGAGAGCTGCAAGTCCTAGGGACGTTACCTCTTCCACCACCACTGATCCCATCACCAGCCCAGCAATCTCATCCACCTCGCAGCATCTCTCACTGCTCCAATATCAGTCCTACCTCCCGAGTACTCCGTATATACCCCCTATACAGAGAATGCACGTTAGATAGTATATATACTAAGTATAAGTATACGGGTTCGGGGTACAGATATCTCGTTAGAGGCAGACTCTTAGGCCTCTAAAAGCCTCTTAGTCCTTAAGGCTCCTTGCTATTAGATGCCTATGCTTAGTACATGCTATTCATGTATACTGTACTAAGTAGGCCTGACCCCTGAAAAGGTCGTCGTATATGCTGTTTGACTCGCCTATGCGGAGCCTCCACTGACCCCACCGGAAAAGAAACTCGAGCTGGGACCCGTAACATTGCTCTGTCTAATTCTATACAATATCAAAAGTAAGCTATCGAAAACTCAAGGTACTTTAGCGTGTTTAGGTAGCTGAGATTTATACTTTTAGGGCGCCTGGGGGGTCGAACAAATCATACTGGGTGGATGTCTATAGATATTCTTGACCAATAGATTTCCTTAAATAAAGCACCCCGGGGTATATATATACATTATCCGGGCTACGAGATTAGTTTTTAAAGATCTAGGCTAATACTTTTCTTACTAAAAATCTTATAAGGAGGAAATCTCGCCGTAAATCTCGCGGTATTAAGAATAGCGCTAATAGTACTACGCTAATAACTAGGCGTATCGTGCACGCCGTGCTACCCTTCCCCTTCCCCGTAGTAGGTACCGACCGCCACTACCGTGCGCACGGTATCTGGGAAGTCACCCCCGCGAGAAAATCGCCTGAATCGACTAAATCTAACCTTAGAAACTTACGGGTATTGGTAGGTAACGATATATACGCTACCTGAAAAGGGCTTAGCGCGCCGTTTACGTTACGATACTCGTTCCGTGACGATATCCTTAGCGTAGAAATATTAATATTTCTAGATTATACTCTAATACTTTTATAGATATAATATCGTATTAAGTATATTACCCTTACCTTATAATAGCTGATACTGTAATATTATCTTTACATACAAGAGGCTTCCAGTAGCCTTATTGGTAAAATAGGCTGTGCGTATCATTTGGTTCACCCCCCCAGCGCCCTTAAAGTATCGAGCCAGTCCTACACTTGGCTTTTCTTGGCACAGTGATTTACTGAATCTAACACCTTATGATTGTGAAGTATCAACCAATATAGAGCCGCTTTCACTGGTCCAATTGGACTGTAATGGTCATCAAGCATCAAGCTAACGGTAGTACCAGCCAGGAGAAGTACCAGAATGGCTCTACGGTAACACCCCGTAGCAAAGATGAGGCTACAGACATCCAGAGATGGAGACTCCTCGACGAGCGGGGCCGACAGACTTGGCATTATCTCGAGACTGAAGAAGAGATAAAGGCCTGGCCTCAGAGTACAGCTGACAGGTACTTCTTGGGGTTGCCTTTGGTCAGCACCATTCCAATCTCCTGCGCGTCCAGATGTTCTCAGTTGACTGACTGACAAAGACGTACTAGCACCTGCCAGACCTTCCACAACCCACAACAGCCCTCGACTGTGTTCAGCATGCCCTATCCTTTTTCTCTCGCCTACAGCTCCCTCCAGGTAATTGGGCGTGCGAGTATGGTGGTCCTTTGTTCCTCCTCCCGGGCGTGGTCGTTGCATGGTATGTCACGAACACACACATACCAAAATCGGTTGCTCTCGAGATGAAGCGATATCTATTCGCCAGACAAAATCCGAACGATGGGGGCTGGGGCCTACATATCGAAGGCGAGAGCACAGCTTACGGGACGACCATGACGTATGTTGTGCTGAGACTCCTGGGAGCAGATGAGGAGGATGAAAGGATGATTAAGGCAAGGGGGATGCTACACAAGTTGGGCGGGGCTGTCAACGGACCGCACTGGGCAAAATTTCTCTTGGCTGTCTTGGGACTAATGGATTGGGAGGCTGTCAATCCTGTGCCTCCAGAGTTATGGTATGTTCGCCAGCAGTGATAACCGACTGAAACAGTCACGACTAATGCTAGACTGTAGGCTGCTTCCAGACTGGGTTCCAATTGCTCCATGGCGATGGTGGATACACATGCGGATGGTCTTCCTCCCAATGTCCTTCATCTACTCCACGAAATTTGTGTATCCTCAAAATGCCCTCATCCGTCAGATCCGCGAAGAGCTTTACACACAACCATACTCCACCATCGATTTCCCGTCGTATCGTAATAGCATAGCACCGCAGGATAATTACCATCCGAAATCCTGGGTTCTCAATATCATTAATTGGATCCTTGTCTTCATCTGGAATCCGTTTCTCAGGACTAAGTCGCTCAAAAAGCGGGCGGAAGATTGGACCTATGAATTGATACAATGCGAGGACGAGAATACGGATTTTGCCGATCTCGCTCCGGTCAGCGCCCCTTTGAACCTGATCGCCTGCTACATCCGGGAGGGAGCAGATAGCTACTCTGTGAAGCGGCATCGCGAGCGTTTGCCTGAATACTTATGGATGAAGAATGAGGGCATGCTTGTGAATGGCACGAACGGAGTACAAACTTGGGATACTTCTTGGCTTGTGCAGGCTGTGATGGAAGCTGGACTGGCCGCTGACCCGACGTGGGCGCCCATGTTGACGAAGGCTCTGGAATTTCTGGAAGACCAGCAAATGAGAGACAATTGCCGAGAACAGGATCTTTGCTATCGACAACAGCGAAAGGGTGCTTGGGCTTTCAGTACGAAGCTACAGGGCTATACTGTTAGTGATACGACAAGCGAGGCACTGAAAGCTGTTCTTTTGCTCCAGAATGAATGTGGGTTTCCGGCTATGGTTTCAAACGAGAGGATTCGAGACGCCATCGATACACTACTGACCATGCAGAACGCTTCCGGAGGCTTCGCATCTTATGAACCAACACGTGGCTCAGAATATCTCGAGTATTTGAATGCTGCCGAGGTTTTTGGCAGGATCATGGTAGAGTATGATTATCCAGAATGCAGCACGGCCGTTGTGACAGCTTTACGTCTCTTCTCGAAATACAACCCTGCGTACCGTCAGAAGGACATTTCGCAAGCTTTAGAGGGTGCTCTCAGATACATTCGTAGAGCGCAGCGTACAGACGGCTCTTGGTATGGGAGTTGGGGCATCTGTTTCACGTACGCCACCATGTTCGCCCTCGAGTCGCTCGCTTCAATGGATGAGGTATATGGGAACAGTATTCGAGTGAAAAAGGCATGTGCTTTCTTGATCGGCAGGCAGAGGAAAGATGGCGGCTGGGGTGAGAGCTACAAGAGTTGCGAATCTGGTGTCTATGTCCAGCGTGAGAGTCAAATCGTAATGACTTCGTGGGCACTTATTGGATTGATGTCTGTCGATTATCCAGAGCGGGAGCCCCTCGAAAGGGCAGTAAGGCTCATAATGCAACGGCAGCAAAGGAATGGAGAGTGGAAGCAGGAGGGTATCGAAGGAGTTTTTAACAAGAGCACGCAAGTTTTGTCAAGGTCATTCCAACATTCCCGGGTCGCTAATTATTAATTCAGTATGATCTCGTACCCGAATTACAAGTTCACCTTCACCATAAAAGCACTGGGCATGTTCAGTAGGAAATACGGTAACCCTCGGCTTTTGTAAGACGATGTGTCAGTACAACATAAGATCTGCAAAATTTCACCATTAATCGCACGGCTCTTCCTCAGGATCCTGAGAAGTAGTAAGGTTTCTGTCTTTTAAGACAGTGGCAATCATCTACAGACATTCCGTGTACTTAACTACTATGCTCAACTACCTGCGTATCGGTAGTCAGCTTTGCTTGCATAGCCTCGCAACAGCCTTTTGTGCCAGCTCTTGGAGGCTCCACGTGCCCGACGGTAGTAGCTAAAACGGTGCCAGACCTTCTAACAGACTGCCTGATATATAGCTGGATAAGAACGACCAAATACTGCATGCAGTCATGGGCCAGACAGCATCTTCCGGAGAACTCAACTGACCTGTGTCAATTAGAAGAATCCTTACTCCCAGCTCGTATGGTTGCAGCCTTGCAGTCGCTTTCTTCGTTCGCGGGGACAACCTGGCTCTGATACGATTGCTACGTTGTCTACAGCCTTCGTCCCATATACTCCATGGCATAGATTTGAAGTTATCGGTGAAGACTGGTGTCCCACCTATTTGACAGCTAAGATCTACGTTGGCAACGCTTACCTCCAGCATAGCGTTGTGAAGGACAAGACCCTTACGAAACTGGGCCTATGTGACACAGATGGCGGGTTCATCAACACTCAGCATCTGTCACTACTGTGGGTCTCGTTCTGAAAGCTCCCCCTCCAATCATGGGCTAATCTTACGAGTGTCCAGGCTTTGGGACTAAGCTATCGGTCCTTGCACTCCATCGAGATCCATATGAAACGCCAGGGTTTCGTTCTGTTGAGCCTCATCAATAGGCGCACTAGGATATCCTTGCTGAGAGATTAGATTCACAATTCTGATGCTGCGTGTTGAGCGTTCAGTGCCGTGTGGCAAGTCAAGATGTTATCGTTATCAAAAGCCAGACCCCTATCCACGAAGTCAATCTCGATCATTCTGTGTACCCCAATGACAGCTAAAGATAAGTGGGGTCGAAATGACACCGAAGAATCCTTGTGTCCGTGACATGCAGGTCGTCACTGGCTAATGACACTTTGCGTTGAGTATTGACTGGGGCAAGGCCTACCCTTTCTAACTTTTCGCTGGGATGTTATCGCTGCTTATCTCCTTCTCTGAAACATTATATCCTCCCTTCTTGATATCTATCAACTAATTTTCGTCTTCCAGGAACCTACACTCATCTCCTCAAACACACAAGAGTCTTGAAGAAACGAAAATCAATATTCCCACAAGACCCTTGAAACATTAGAAAACACAACAAAACCATGAAGATCTCCGCCGGTACCCTCGCGGCCATCGTGCTCGTCTCTCCAGCTCTCGCACTCCCAGCACCGCTTCTGTACGTTACAGAGTCCCTTGATGAGCAACACCATTGGATCTTCATGTCTGACGTGTGCTACAATAGTAACGAGCTTGCCAATACGGCACCTATTCTCGAGCCTCGTACCGATGCAAACAAGGACACCGTCATTCTGAAGCCTCGCTCCGAAGTGGCCGATGATACTGTTACTTTGAAGGCTCGCGAGGACTTAGCCGATGAGACCGTCATTCTCAAGGTAGGTGTCCTCTACCCCCAAATCTATCTTTTTCGTACAGATTTCAAATGATGTGATGTGTTCTGGGGTGGAAATACTCCCTTCTCTGTTTCTATTATCCCTAGCGTGATCATAGAGATTGCAATGCTGACGCATACGATATCATCAGCCTCGCGTCGAGCTTGCCGAAGATACCGTTATCCTGAAGCGTGCAGAGCCAACCAACGACACTGTTACCCTGAAGTATCGTCAGGAGCTCTCCGATGATACTGTCACCTTGAAGCCCCGTCAGCAGCTTTCCGACGACACTGTGACCCTGAAGCGTGCTGAGCCAATTGACGACACTGTTACTTTGAAGCCCCGTCAGGAGCTAACCGACGACACCGTGACCTTGAAGCGTGCTGAGCCAACCGACGACACTGTTACTTTGAAGCCCCGCCAGGAGCTCTCCGACGATACAGTGATCCTAAAGCGAGCTGAGCCAACTGATGACACTGTTACCCTGAAGCGTGCTGAGCCAACCGACGACACTGTCACCTTGAAGCCCCGCCAGAAGCTCACCGACGACACCGTAACCCTGAAGCGCGACGAGACTATTATTCTATAGTCAGATTTAGATCGTGTTTGCAATGCTGGTAAGTCACCGCAGATGATGAAATGAGGACATCCATCTGACTGGTCCTCAAGGATGATAGCGGACGGTGAATGCACCGGATTGGTTCACTGATAGAGGATATGTATGGCATGCAATGAATCTAGACAGAGTCGCCTGCGGATTGCAATATTCTTTTCTTAGAAGGAGACAGCTTTTGGAAGACAGAAAGCAAACCTTACTTATTCTTGCGCAATAGTGATCTATATGAACGTGGCTTGCTAATGCTGTCGCACAATGAGCATCATGGATGCGTGACTAGTCTAGCGAACATACAAGAGGATATTATCCTACATCGATATCTTCGATCACTGAGCTTTATTCTACGCTAGATGCAAGAGATGTATACCAGACACATCTACAATACTTCCACTCGAATGAATTCAAAGCATCGTTCGTACAAAGAAAGGGCGAGGTAGATCTCACCGGCACCCACAAAATGGCTGGGATATGCTGTATGTGAGGAAGTGGTTTAAAGTTCGTACATCTATCGGACTGTTATACTTGCGAGAGTGGGAAAGTTGTATGATCGTTTCAAATTATTTTCACCGCATAATACTAGGTCTTGTTCGTTCCCGATATAGGATTTTTCTATATGAGGTTGACATCTTGGTCTTCATCTACAATGTCACCATCTCGCGACCGTATTTTCCAAGGTTTCTACATCTTTAGTTTGATTGACGGCTGCATTATTATGGGTGGTTGTGGTATGGTGAGTTGTTAGCGTCCTACCTGGTGCACGTCTTCAAGCTTCTGATATGTTGTATCTTCTGTAGATTGTGCGTGGTACGCGGTGGTCTTTTGACTGTGGCTCTTCAGATGTTAGTAGCTACGGTTTTCTTGCTGGGGCATTTGAGGGTGGGAAGTGGGCATAGGGAGGGTTTTGATGGGTGAAAGGGTTGGAGAGTGTGTGGATTATATACATGATAGCTTCAATCACGGATGGATGGGATTTAGGTGGTACAACAGGTGGTCTGAATAATCAATCATCGAGGAAGTCAGCGGGATTGGAAGCAAAAATAGCGACAAGCTAGTCGGGAGAGCTCTCGAGGATTCAAATCGTGTCGCCTTGTAATGTTTACTTTGCTCTTTTGACAGCAGGCACTGTTTCGAGCCCAGAGCCTATCTTCACTCCAGGTATCATCACCAAAATTTCAGATCTCGGTGCCGTCGCGTCGGACAAGGCAACTACGACCGTAAGGGATGTGTCTTTCCACTGCACTTTCCGAATCGTCCAAACCTTCTCATAACAACCACGACACCCAACTCAGTCATGTAGTTCCACCTCACTACCTCAACGTGACGAGCTACCAACGTCGCCTGCGCCAGCAACACTCAACTAGAGCACGAACCCCAAGCTCTCGTCCTGGTGCCAGTAAACAAACAATCACCAATAATGAACGACATCAACACTTCCACACGCCCACAACAGTTCGGTGTCGGCAACCCCTCCTCTCATCACCACCGCCCAAAAGCAATGAGCCTCCTCAACCTCCTCCTTCTAACCGTCATCATCGCATGTCTATCCGTCGCCGTCATCTACCATATTTACCATACCTTTTTGAAGGACTACGCGCCAGCATTTGAGGATGTCGCGCCTCGGTATGCGAGCAAGTTGAGGAAAAAGAAGAGACCGCCGGCGTTGGATCTGGGTCTGGGAGGTGGAGGTGGTGATGTGGAAGCGCAGTCTCGGTGGTCGGTTGCTGTTGGTGGTGGTGATAGTGGTGCGGATTTTCACGCGGGATTTGGAGGTCATGACAGTTCTTTTGAGTGTGGAGATGAGGGTGAGGGTCGAATGGCTACGGGTGTCGATGTCGATCCTGATAGGGAGGTGTTGAGCCCGTTTTCGCCGGCGAGGGCGCGGGCAAGGAAATATGGGGAGGGGATGGGGGATGTGGATGTGGAGGCTTGTCGGGGTGGGAAGGGGGAGGAGGAGGATGAGATGGGGTTGGGGAGGTACTTTTTTGGGGACGGGGTGGGCGTTATGCGGTATGAGAGTTCGGGGAAGGCGAGGGGGTGGAAGGAGGGGTGAAGGGGTGAAGGGGGGATAGGGGGTTGGGAGTTGGGGGTTGGTGATGGTTCGGGAGGGTTTGGTGCTCGGATGGAAGGGGAGGGGTGAGAAGTGGGTACGTACTGCTATGGTGCTAGAAAAAGCTGCATCAGCTAAAGAAATTCTCGGCGAAGCGAAGGCTGTTCGGCCTACTGTTCATCGAATGCCACAAATACTTAGTCATGGCTTTCATTACTCCACTAGCCTTCTAAAGCCCTGAACTTTGACTCTTGGCCACTCTACTGGGTGTTTCATAATTGAGTGCTTTTCATCCGGTAATACTTCTTCCTTTTCAAAAGGAATCTGCTCCTGAGCCCTTTTCCAAATGATGCGCCAATTCGGCCAGATCTGCGTTGTTTGTTGATTTATTGTGAGTTTCGGTTTCGTTTCTTCGTGATATCGATGCTGCAAATTCTTCGACAGATAGCCTGTCACATGACCGTCGATATATCTCTTGAATCTCTCCGCCTGTGATTTCCAGAAGTCCAGGGTGGAGGGGTAGAGGAGGGTTGGGAGGATGTTGGGGGGAAACATGTTTGTTTGGGGTGGGGTTGGGTTTGGAGTTTGGGGTTTGTATGTGTGGGTGTATGTGTGGGTGTATGTGTATGTGTGTGTGTACGATTTTAGGGAGAAATTGGTATGCAGAGAGCTCTCGAGGCGGGATCTGTAGGTGCGTTTTTGATGGGGGGGATTGGGGCTTCGCGTTGTTTCTTTTGTTGGTGCTTTGTCGATGTGCAGTGGGGGATAATGGAGTGGACAATGGACAGGTGGGTGGGTGGGTTTGTTCTTTGGGATGAGCTGGGGACAATGGATGAGGTGTAGGAGGGTCTTGATGTTGTTGGCTGTCTATCGTACACTATCACGTACTAGAAGTGTGAATGTGCATAGCGACACTTGAAAATAGGCCTCGAGACTTCTCCGAGAATCGTGACCAAACAGGAATGGAAATCGAGAGGGACGATTCATGAGGGAGAATTCATGGGAAGAAGGTAGGTAGGATGTGTATGAATTACTTAATACTCACCCTTTTAGAAGTTCACAATACATATGTTGTTGTTGTTAAGTGATTAATTACAGTTGAACGGCGGCGGATGTTGATGGTAAGGTCTTTCAGACTCGATAGCTCAAGTCGCGACTGAACTGGGTTACTTGTCATTGTGCACCGATTCGTCGTACGGTTTTGACGCACTGAATGGATTGAAGGCTGTATATTGCGAGTCGATCCAATTAGTGGGGAGAAGAAGGGGATTGTGGAGAAGGGAAAAGGAGCGCGGATGAGCGAAGTGGGAGATGAGATATATTGAGGAGCCGACGTGTTGGGAAGGAGGATGTGATGTCTCAGTATGTGGCAAGCGGCATGGATTCGAGGCTTTCATACTTATATGAACCTTGTGGTTGTGATGTAGAGGAAGGGATGAAGAAGTGCGCTCATGGAGGAACTGCTTCGCTTCATCCGGTCACATGATGTTTGCTTCGTATAATTCTGTTTCTCATTCTACCAATTTCGTCTCTGGGAAAAATCCCCTCATCTAGCACCAAACCTCCTCTCCTAAATTCTCCATAAAGGAGTGAATGAACTGAATGGAACTAAGTATGCGGGTGGAATCTCAGATTCATCAGTCAGGTACTCTCAGAGCTCAATCCAGCTTGTTGTCATGGCACGTCATTGGGATACCCATACAGATCCAATCTCCAGCACAGTCATCGAAGGCCTGGCACGGGTCGCCTGGAAATTGTTAGCTCCAAATTCCCCATTTCTATAAAGATATGCAGAGGGCTTACCTATACACCCATGACCCGACGCGCAGGTTGTGGGCTTGCCCGCATAGTTTGGTGTGCTTGAGGTGGTTGACAAGACAGTATTGCTTGCAGACGAGGATGACGTGGCCACCAAGGTTATCATGGTGGTAGGAGTAACACTAGGTGTCACTGAAAAGGAAGTGGATGATACAGGTGGCTCAACGACAGGAGTGACAGAGGGGGGGGTAGGCTGGCTAGGTGGCTCGACGACAGGAGTGACGGAGGCGGGAGTGGGCTGGATAGGTGGTTGAACGACAGGAGTAACTGAGGCGGGTGTGGGCTGGACAGGTTGTACAGGGATAGCTGCTGGAGTGGACGACGGTGCTGGACTTGGGGATGGAGTACTTGAGGAGCTCGGTGATGGACTCTGCCCTCCGACTGGGGACCCGCCGCCAGACCCGCCAGAGCAGAGGCCGGAGGTCGACGGCTTCGAAAAGACATAAGGGTCCGAGGAGCTGGCGTCGTGGCAGGAAGTCCCATCCCATAAAGCGCCAGATTTGACCGGGAGTGTCGAGGGTGGACTCTGGATTATGGTCTGGCCTGGGATCGAGCCAAACGTGTCTTCACAGAGAACTTGGGCAGGGCCACCGCTAGTGCCAGAGCCGATCCAGAGATCGACGTGAAGTGCTTTGTTGGTACTGTAGTCCGTATCTAGGGGGAGGATTAGTTTGAGTGGAGGGGTGGAGATGAGACAAGATGCATACCGCACTGCACACAGTAATCGGTGAATTGGAAGTACTTTTGTAGGTACGGGACGTACACTATCTCACACTTTGTGAAACCAGGATTGTTTCTAGCAGTCGCAAACGTCTCGGGATTGGAGTAGGTTCCGATACCTTCATTGGCGTTAGGTTATCGGCATTGGCCAGGGAGACGGGTAGAAACGCACCTCCAGCTTTCCCTCCGTTATTGCCGCACGAAAAAGCAACGGTATCTCCACCGTCAGCCATGCCATAGAAAGTGAATTTCACATCGGAAGTTTCCTTGCAAGTTCCCTGAGAAAGCACGGCGCTGAAAAGTAAAGACTGGACAATGGCGATGAGAAGGAGTGACATCTTGCCAGAAGAGTGTAATGAAAGTAGTAATGATTGGATGAATGAATGGATGAATGAATGAATGTGGGGTTTGCAAATGAAAGACTGCCTGCAGAAATGCTGGAATGGTTGAGACGAAAATGAAACGAAGGGAAGTGGAAGGAAAAGATGGGCAGGTCACAAAGAAGTGAGAGGGGAGTCGTGCCATACTCCTACTCACTAACCCATTTACAGGCGTCACGCCGTAAGTGTGCAACAGGCTGGACGCAGGGTCGAGATTCCTGTTGGGGGGGGGCGTCGGCTTCCTTTGATCCTTTACTCTTTAGGGACAAGGACAAAGGGGCAGTGCGGCTGACAGCCACGGTCCGTTCACGTTGCGGTGAGCATAGAAGATCGCAAGTACTGTGAAGGAACAGATCCGACAGGATGTTTGGGGCGCTTGCATCTCCCTGCTGGTTGGCGAAAGGTATGTTGGGGCGCAGTCAGGGGTATATGTATAGGGGTATATTAGTGCGTTTCATGCTGCCTCTGCCCCTCAAGCTGAAGGTCTGACCCTCCGCCGTAATATATACATAGTAGATGAAGGATTCAACACATAGCAGGTCACCTTTATCGATTGTTGAATTATCGTCTGTCAGATACGGTGCCGCGGTGCGCATGAAATAGAAAGTGGAATTCATACGTGGTGGAAAAGAAGTCACCCATGGCAACAGCTAAACTCAATCAGGTTCAGGTTTCTTTCACATTTTAGACTAACCTCTATAAAGCTAGCTAGCTTTTGTAGGCCTAGCTGCCGCCAGGGTCGACCCCTTCCGAGTCGTCTTCGTTCTTCAACCATCAACCTTCAAGTTATAGACCTTGACAGAGTGATCAAGACATTGACCTTGCATCCTTAGCTCTCGAAGATATGGCAACCAATCTTGCTGCGCTTCCTGGTGAGATACTCGAGCTCGTCGCTGCTTCTCTGGATCTTACAAGCCTACGTTCTCTACGTACGGCTTGTAAAGAGCTGAATCGGAAGACCTTCCACTACTTCTGCCTCAGCTGTTTCACGATAGTACGGACTGACCTTTCTCTCAAGAGCTTGAGAAAATTGATACATATCTCAGATGAGCAGCCGCTTAGAGGATACATTCATACTCTTCTAATCGATATACATCCAAAGGATAATTGGTACGAAGACTTTCAAACCGAATTTCCATGGCCTCGAACCTCTTCGGGAAGTCTCAAAGCTCCCCTTCCTAGAGCACAGATACTGCAACATATTCTGGCTGGTAAATTGGTGCATTGCAGGTCTTTTCATATTCAGGGCTGCACACCTTTGCCAGGTGTTGATCAACCGGATTACATAGCGCCAAGTGATATCGTTGGAATCCTTCTGATCATTGTCGCCAACGCGAGCTTACCAGTCAAATCATTGGTGGTAGATTTCCACTGTTCGGGCTGGGAAGATCCGAAGCAGCTTTACTTGCCACTACATCAACGGCCGGGGTTCACATCTGGATGGGCTCACCTTCAAGAGCTCTTTGTTGGCATTCCAATGTGCCCGAAATACTTTGAATGGGTGGGAAACCTCATCTCACGCGCTCCGATACTTCGGAAACTATCCCTAATGTTCTATTATCGCTCCCCGTTCTCATTCATCGAGAGTATACTATCTGGGCATGGATTGAAAGAACTCCAGTCCTTTAACTTGACAAACCTTTTTGTTACAACGAAACAGATCCTGGAGCTACTATCCTGCTCCTGTGAAAGTCTTCGAGCGCTTTCTCTACACCGCATCACCATAGACCCAGGCGATACCTGGGAAAACGTGATTGAGGGACTGAAGAGCCGTTTCCTCGCACTGAATAGCATCTCCTTCTTTTGCCTCGAAGAGCGTCCATTGGCGCAATCTGCCAACATCTGGTTTCCTGCTCTTGGCGAGGATCACAAAGTTCCCCGTCTAGAAGAAACGGCCAGTCCAAGATGGGACTGTCACCTGCTACAGCCAGAAGGATTGCCTATCGAATTGAGCTACGAGAAACATTGTGATGAGGTCGTGGTGGCTGGTGTCAGCTACCACGGCTCCAATATGGGGACTTTCCTCGATATTCTCGTTCAATCTATAGAGAGAGACCGGCGACATTGGTGGTAAGACCTGCTCCGCCTCTTCACTGCATCTCTTGGGCTGCCGAAGAAGTGGAGATTCTCGACTACAATCAATTGACGTTGGGATTGCACGTTCAAATCAGAGTCACGGAATATGTAATTCCGCGTGTACCTGAGGTATGGAGCATCGATACAACCTATCACATGGTTGAGTGGATATATACTTAAAGGAGCTAGAAGGTTGAAGGCAACGACTTCTGCACTATAGAAGCTATATGTGCATTCCTCATGCACCAATATCTAGGTTCTCATCCGCTACTTTCAGGCACGAGTCCCTATGCGGCTTGGACAGCAGCAGCAACACAAACAGGCTCCGATACATCAAGGTTCATCCGCCCGATCATATATAATGCACCGCTTCTCCAAGTACTGCTCTACAATCCAGAGGCCCGATCGCTCTTCTAAAACCAACAAACATATATCAGACCGCAATCCTGCTCCCAATGAAAGTTCACCCATCTGCATCGAACGACAACGATTTATATACAAGCATGCTACAGCATAACCTCCTGACCAATAAATAACTACACTTCGCAATCAAGAATAACACGAAATATCGATACACGACGACCCTCCTTCCCAACCCGTGAAGCCGGACAAGCACTGGAAACAAGAGGCTGCAAAAAGTGATAGATGACCTAAGCACCAGTCGCGATACACATGGCCGCACCGAGATGTACTGTACTTTCAATCACCTGGGCGCATACACTATTGATCTCTAATGCCGAACACAACTCATCATAATCATCGTATCGCGTCATTGAAGCCAACAAAGGCTTTTATCTACCGCCATTGGGAAATTTCGGAGTGCTGCTATTGAGAAGTTGCCGCCTACTCCAACGGCACGTGAGCGTGATACGACCGTCCTGAGCTCGTGAGCCGAGGACTATATAGTCATTCGCTTTCTGTGGAAGCGTGGTTGTATGAGGTCTGAGTGTTTTTGCCGCTCATATCTCTCTATGTTGGTTGGGTTCGGCTACTACTCTGGAAGTGACAAAATATTTGAACAATGTTGCCGGAAGAGGTATTATCAAATGACGAGAGAATGCTTGACATAGAAAACTATGGTGTAGATATCATGTCTTATCCTTTCTTTCAGCGTCCGCAAATTTCAGCCTACTGGTGAAGTTGAGCATTACCCACATACCCAAGCGCAATATTTGCATAGAATCCAATCCTCAATATATGATCATTTGTTAGATGTACATGAGATCAAAAGTCACCCATCACCCATCACCCATCACCCATCCACATTATCACATCATCCGCAGAACAAGACCTCCATACCCAACCCCTCATCCGCAGTTCACAAGTAGAGATTGATTATACGCCCCCAGAGATGATGAATTAGTACCATAGCAATCCTTTGGAGCCCAGCAACGACACTCTCCCACCGGGACAAAGCCGAAGCGGAGCAGCAATGTGAACACTCACTAATATCCTGAATGACCCCAACGAATTAAAAGCATCGAATGAGGAATGCTGATAAAAACGGATTCCGCGTTGTGGGTTTTCGTTACTTGCGATTAAGAATATCACGATGGTTTTGGCTCACTGCGGTAATGTCATCTCGGTACTTGCTCGCTATTCTAAATATCTTCAGTCGGGTCGTGTGCACCTACTCCGCATCATATCGTCCAATAAGAGATCAGAGAATAGCTGACAGGACTTGACCCTGATAGATCGGCAACTGCTTTCGCGGGCAAGGCGGTAGAGTCGAATATGGCGTCTCTAGATTTAATGGTCCATGGTGCTGCCTGTGACGTACTTTGTTCAATTGAGACGATGATGGAAGCAAATAGGGGGCGGTGTTAGGTTTGATGGTCCATTCTGGTAGCAATATAAAGCTATCCCATGTTCCTGGCAAAACACTCGTTCCAGGAGTTGTTACCGAGGCACAGCCGAGATGAGTGCCATAGTCGCCAGGACATGGGGTAGACCGAAACCTGCTATATTCATTCCGACGACTGCTTATAGGTTGGATGAACGGAGATCCGAGCCTGATTAGATGGGGCCTGGATTAACTCTATCTAATCTCGGGGAATATCGTCGTCGCTTAGATATGGTGGATTCGATTATTGTTGATGAGAGGCGTGGGGGTGCACGGCACCTTGGGGCGCATTGATTGTTTTGTGAGATAAAATCCTGTTCGAAGGTATCAGATGTACCGCGTCCGTACAGATTCTTTATCTACTCTCTGCCGCATGCTTCGTTGAGCTGCGTTCTTTTTGTATGAGTGAGCTAATGGCGCAAGTCTAGGGCAAGCATGCAACGTAGACTGTGCCATCGTTCCGGGCCAAGCAACCAGAACCATGGTTTTGCAGGCTCACCCTGGATATTCGGGTTTTCCCTGCGGCTGGTGGCAGAGGAAAGAACTTCAAGTGTATCCACAGCGGTATGTCATCACCAGCTCGCAACGCCTGTGATAGTGTGTGCGAATTCTTCTAATCCTGGAACACAAACAGCCAGAGCTATCTCCAAAAAGCCTGCAGCTAAGTTTTCCCAACATAATCCATCCTGACTTGAGACTTATCGCGATTTCCCTCTCATCATTGTATCGCACGGGTCTCAATCCCGGCTATATATCAATATGAGGCTTTTAATCTATATACTTGCGATTCGCGACGACGGTTTGACGGATGCGCACGAGTTGATCTGCGCTCCGGAAAATAAAAGGTGGACCGGCGCACTTTCTGACAGCTAAGAGCTATATCTATCAGCCAAGAATGATAGTCCGGAGAATTTCAGTGGGGGATCCGTGTACGTGGGAGTGTCGATGGACGCGATTGCTTGCATACTTCGCGTGCTCTGTACCCGAGAAAACTTCCAGGAGATAAGAGCGGGATAGAGTGCCATAGAGGTTCTTTTGTAGGGTACAAATGGAACCGGTGGCCCCGAACGATACTCGACTCGAACATTCTCGGTATTCCCTGGCTTTTCTCACGAATATTCATCGTGAAAGCTCATACCACTCGAACATCTTTCGTCATTCATTATGACCATCCTTCATACGGTGCCTTTGTTACTCTCTCTCATCCCTCTAGCCTTATCTGCTCCCGCAACCTCCCTCACACTGCCTAGTCTCGTATTGTCACCAAATCTCACCAGCGAAGGGGATGGCAATTGCGCAAGCTCATCAAGGTTTCCGAGCTGGAGTGCGAGTGATTGGAATATCGCGGACTGCTTCCAGGCAGTGAACAGGCTTTACCTCAAAGAGGTGTGGAGCCGCCCAGAGAAAGAGTTCGAGTTTGTTGCCAGAGGAGCATCTGCGACTAAGCCCGATCTTGATCCGCAAAGGACGCCGAGGAAGTACACTGTTGGTATGTTGCGAAGCCACTACTGCATAGCGTGCTGCGACAAGAGGCTGACAAGAAGAAGGGTCCTGCGTTCTCACTATCATGATGCTGGATCGATATACTCCTAGTGAATTACCGAACGGCAGTGGGTACAATCCGGGGCTCAGGACCGACGAGAGCACCTATCGCAGGATACACGACGCCGCGAAACGCATAGAGACGCATTGTGCGCTTACCCACCACCCTGGATGGGCAAGGATAGGTAAGTGACGATATCTCTAAGGTTGCGCGGAACGGGATGCTGATCGATTCGAAGGGGACAATCTTGGAATCGGCGTCTTTCTCTGGGCCACAAACTCGAACATCAACGAGCGCACTCCCGGCTTCGACGGGCTTTCGGCGGAGCTGAGTACCAACGCTCTAGGCACAAACTTGACGCAGGAAAGGTGATGGGCAGAGAGACACCGAACATGTGATGAGGTGTTGGCGATCGGGAGTCTTGAAGCCGCATAGACCGTTTAGACTTCAGACCATATAGATATAGACAAGATACCCTTTTTCGATCTCAAACGTGTGCCCACCCATTCCCGACGAGCACTTGCATCTCATTGATCAGGCAGTACGTTCCAGGCTCCGCGATGTCAGGATTGTCTTTTGCCCATCTTCGGAGTCGACTATTGATCGTAAAACCCTTGAGCGTGGCTGTGGTGAACCAACGCCGAATTCGGTTCGCCCAGATCCCCGATATTCTTTGTACAGTTCCAGGCCAGGAGGACCCTGAGTGTACCGCAGCGTAAGCCTCCAGATTGTATCCAACACGCACGTCAGGGTTGAGCCAAACGCCTTGGGTTCGGGTGAGAGGGTTGTCGGCATGTATCAAGCAGCACTCCGAAGCCTCAACATGCTGTAGCGCGAGATCGTCGGATATGCCACGAAACTTCAAGGGATCAGGACCGTAGAAGGATCTTGCGTCAAAAGCGACTATACCATTCCAGCAGCTCTGCACGGGTACGGGCTGGTTGGACATCATCGCATCGCGGGATGCTTTAGACCTAAAGTATGGATATGTAGATGACACCGCCTCATGCCCCTCGCTATCTCTTAACGCGAACGTATCATAATAGTGAGGTGGTTTCTTAAAGTCGAGAGAGCAAGCAGCTGCATATTCGCCGTCTCGTGTGGCAAGGAGTTTGGCAATGTCCGAGTTCTGGCACAAGGCAAGTCAGAAGAAGAAACGGCGACCAGAGTCAGGAGACATACGTCAAAAACAACATCATTCAGGAAAAGCACTTTGTCAAACTTGATCCCTTTTGTAGCCAGCTCGTTGAGTGGCTGTAGTGACCAATTTCGTAGTTTCGAAAGATATGGTATTCGCCTCAGCTCTTTCTTGCCCCTGGGAGTTTCGATCCATCCCGTAGTGGGCGGCTTTTGAATTTCATCCAAATGGGTGCTTTCTTCCAGTGTAATTGTTCGTTTGACATCCAGCTCATCTAAATCACTTTCCAGCATCCTCAGAGCGTTCTTGGTCTCGTCCCAGCTTCCACTTTCGTATATGGAGATATACACATTGTGAACGCCAAAGTATTCCACCAAGTCAAGCACTGCTTTGTTCCAATTGTCTTGCAGAATTCGTGCGTTGTTCCAATGGATGCTGACGATGAAGACCCTCTGGCTTCGCATATCAGGGATAGACTTGAAGTCCGAATGCCGACTGGGTAGAGTGGAACTCAAAGAGTACAAATCAGTCAAGGACAGAGCAGCTAGGATAAGGAAGACCACTCGAAGGACTCTGGACGAGGTGGAGCGACGGAAAGATGTAAGCCCAAGCATGGTGACTCATTGTAGGTGCAATTGGCCTCACCAACACACACACACACAACAGTCCGAAGAGCCTGCAGCGACAATCCCATAGAAGCAATGGCTATGTAAGTCAGAGATCAGACCAAAGCGCTGCAAAAGGGGTAGAACTAAGAATTCCTAGCGCGTTCCGGACAAACTAAGGGCCCGGTCCGTCGTAAGAAGCATCATTAGGCCAGCGCTGCTCTTCAGGCCCCAGATATATATATAGGACCCTATATATATACGGAGTTCGCATGAATGTTCTCTGAAATGATCAGGTATCGCGCCTTGTGGCTATTCGCGCAAGTACGTTGCCCCTGCAGACCGCAAATGAACGGCGAGTAGCCACCTAGAGTGCCATATCGTAGCTACAACATTCCCCACCATGTACAGGAAAATCGCCGTCGAGAGCTATAATATTGAGTATCACAGTACCGGCGTAGCAAAGGTGTCGTGCATTTAGGTCCGAGGACGCACTTGGTCAATTTATCGTATGGATCCGGCCTTGGAGCTGAAAAGCATTCTTGCGAAAGCCTCAATTCCAAGCCTGGAGTCGCCATGGCAAGCACCAATGACATCTCTTCTGCGGGTCGCTATGATAGAGAAGAGATCCCATCTGCTCATCAAATATCGGATCGGGAGGGTCGCTAGAGATGGACTTGATGGTGCTTCTCTAGTCGCTGGCTTGGACCGTCTGCAGCCTAGGTTGGGTGATCACGATTGGAATGGATCGTCAGTAAATTCGCGTGGCGGCAGTGAGTTGATTGAGACTCCGAGTTTGAGATATCACTTACATAAAAAGATAGTCCGTAGACGTTGTGCCACACCGTCGAACCTTCTCCCTGTACATACTAGGTACTATCTCCTGTTCAATGAATCAATTGGTCTACCTAGCTGTGGCTTACAACAGTAGAGAATACTTCCAAGGCCTTGTTGCACGCGAGCCTATCCCTTGCTGGTCAATCAAGTAAAAGCTGTCTGGAAGCTGAGTGGTTGCAGAGAGGAGATGAGAGTATTACGTGTGAAAGACCGGCGTGAGAAATTACCATCAGCTCTGATGTCCCCAAACAATTGCTTCAAGGATCCACCCTACAGAATCGAACATCCCCAATACTCTGTTCCTGACTCCACCCAACATAATCAAACATGAACGGAACCACAGTATCGCATGCTTCCCTCCTCACAACTGCCCTTGGCTACACTAACACCGATAGAAGATACAGCCTGGCCGATCGATCAAATCCCGTCTAGCTTACAAAAAAGTCCGCACCCAGTAGGGATATCCACTCGTTCCCAGGCACCAGTAACCCGGCTGAAGGTTCATAGAGATGTTGAAGCCATAGCGCAAGGTGTACGAGCCATCCAGCTCACGACAATAGAATTCGCGGTGGTAGTATTCGAGGAGGTCGAGGACACTACTCGGTTTTGGCATGCTTGGATCGTAAGTCACGCCTGACTGGTCGAGCCCTGCGACAGTATCAGCACTTGTAACTATTGTCGTACAGACCCTGCAAGAAAGGTCCGACCTTCGCTTTGAACACTGTCGGCTCCGCTAATGGCGTTGACAGCTGTGCTTGGAGGCGCTGGTTGCTTGATGATAAGTTAGACGTGACATGGAGGTAGAGTAAAAGGGTCACAACATACTAGGTAACGACCGTGAGCCATTTTCCTTCGATGAAAATTCTGATTTGAAAGTGTGATCATGTAAATGTCAAGCGAGTGTGAAAAGGTCTGTGAATGTTCTGCTGTTCAAAAAACGCAACATGAGTTTGGGAAACCAACAACTTTATAGTTCCACGAGTAATACGGAAAGCGGCGTATTACGGCCATTAAGCCCTTGTTTATGGACCAGGAAAGTACGTCTTATAGGCTCTTTCGGTGTTTGACCTTCCGCATGTGGCGATATTGAACCCTGACTCGTAAGTAGTATTTATATTAGCTCACTACCTTCTACCTGGAACACGATCATATTTAATTTGGGGTCCGGTCAGTACTGTCTGACGGCCTATGAAAAAATCGACGCAAAGGTTGCCACACGGACGATGCAAGACCATGCACCTACACTATCAGTACGGAGCGCATCAGCCTTTCGACTGATCTCCTTGACAGTACAGTTTTTGCGCCCGGATGATGAATGCGATATATCTTTCACGTTAGGATCGTCAGCGATGTATGACTCACTGTGATAAAGGGCTTATTCATGGGACAAAACAAAAAAGAGAGGGACAATGATCCATTTCCTTTTCCATAAGTACGCACGAAGGCGGACCGGACCATGCACTTTGATCAAGGTAGGCTTCTACTGCGACAGTGATGACGTGTCTGACATAGGTGTCTGGCTGACAACCCGTGGTAATGATCATACAGGTCGCTTCGGAATAGACCTCATGTTGCATCATGCACGAAACCAGGGGCACCGAGAGCGTTGGCATCGACCTGAGCCACTTGTAACATCGTAACGTTTCGGCGAGGGAATCGACTCTAATTCCGTTAACTGGCATGATGATGGGACATATTCAAGACTTCATCAAACAATATTGTGCGAGTCGGGTAGCACAGCTTTGACCCCACACTTAGAAGCCACGATAACGGCCGGAAAAGTCCACACAGGCTGACGCCACTAGTGTACCCGTGGAACGTACAGAACCTTGATAATGCTGGTTGAAGACGATGTTACGTTCACTTGTCCTCGCTGGTGCCGTTCCTGAGACTTAGCCGGGGACGGTGTCGTATATCGAAGGACTCTGACTGATATATATGTTCGTTCTGCGAATCTTTGGCTACTGGCAGAAGGTTTCAGGTAGATGTTGTCGAAAACATCATGTAATCCCGAGATGCCTCGAAGATGTGCTGCATACTTCGAAATTGGGTTGATTCTGATGCATACTTACGGCATAGACATTTCGATGTTCACACGTGATAAAAATACTGTACAGACAGACGAATTTTTGAACGCAACGACGATCGACTTCGGGTGGCACAAAACATAAAGAACAAAACAGCAAAAGGGAAGGGCTTATTAACGCTAACTAAGTCTGGTGTAGTAGCCTTGGCAGGGCGGCGCCTTCTCCGTCGTTTTGTCCATCATCTCTCCTGTCTGTCAATCACCGTGCCAACGATTCATCGAAGCAGCGGTTTGGAGAAGCGAACGGATATTGTGATAGACTGGAAGCTAATGTTGACGTTTCGTATATGTGCAAAATCTATTGCTTGAAGAAATTTGATGGAAACCCCCTTCAAGCCTGAGTATAACTATTGAACCTCCCTACTTCGGGCTCTAAACATTGCTATTCTGAGGGTTGCATGTAATAAACCTCGCCAGTCTCGGGTATCATGCCAACAAGGCTGACGATCACTGAGATCAGCGAAGTTCGACTTTTCACTGTCATTGGCCATTCGCAGCACCTCAATCGACTCATAAATCTGAATGTTCTGCATGCGGTATACTCGGTCATCTTGTGACTGATTGTCTCACAAACGTCTTGGTTTAAACGGACCGATCTCCTGATCATTCAGCGCGAGCAAGGTCGAGGAAGTAGTCGGAAAAGCCTTCATCGCCAATATGATGTTCCAGGTTTGATACTGGACCTAAGGGAATCAGACATACGAACATTATGGATAAGTCGCTGGACTTGCGTCTACGACATTGCGGCAGAATCACCTCCACGAACTTCAGAGTGACTGTCTGTCAGGTTGGCGGTTGCGAATGAGTCCTTACTTCCCAAGCAAACCGTATAGTCTTGTCGCTTGAAGACATGTTCAATGATAGCACTTCACTTTGGTACAAACACGCATTTGAACACGACTCCAATGGCATAGCCCGACTCAACAGAGCCACACGGCACATCTTTGCAATGTGAGTCAATCCATAGCTTTCCCACAATCAGGGCAGGAATCTCAAGATTGTGACAGAAAACCTGTCCTCCATCTTCTTCGGGGATATCGAGACCTAAGGCTTGAACAGTGGCTGGGACTCGATCTGTCCTAATCAGAGGTACATGGAGTTGTTGCTCATCCAAGCTCCCTATATTGAAACCCTTTCCTTTGGCTTTCTCCCGCCATGCTGTTAGAAGAGAAAAGCTGATTTACGATCTGTCATCCAATCATCGCATTAAGCTGCCCTCTACCAGTAAAGACCAGCTCGACCAGCCAGATACCACAGTACACACCCAACACGAGCACCATCGTGAAAGCAAATGACGCGATACACATTGCACAGCTTAAAATTACAACCAGTACAGAGCCGACGGCTTTCACAAACTGCCAGGAAGGTATTGGCTCAAAGGCGGTAATCACCAGCGTAAGGGCCCCGAGCTTGAATATAATCCGTTGCGAAGCCTGTATGGACGAGGAGTTGTCGGACAAGACTTTCAGAATTTGTGTATACATTTCAGACAAACCCGATATGGCGCTGGGTGATGGTAGGCAAACGGAGGCGTTGAGGATGTGCATACGCCACCCTATCGTTGAGAACCTACAGGGGCTATCGCGAACAATGTCTGTCCTCTTAGGTTTCTGAGACTGACCTGTGGAGGGAGGACTGTATAATATGACGGAGGTGCCACTACTTTGAGAAGAGTGTGGGTAATGAAGGGTATTGGGGATAAGTTCGCTACTTTGCGAAGACGCCACTGGAGAAGATAGCATCACAAAGGCGAGGAGACTGAAAGCTATTGCGACTCTATTCTGGCCCTTGAATTGCATGATAGGGGTGTATGGTTCTCGCTGGCTATTGCCAAGGCAAGGTCAGGACGCAAGACATTCTTCAAGAGCACACGTTGTTGCATATTCATGATCTCTCCCAACGCGTGTATCTGAGCTCTGCGAGGCACCAAATGCAGAGTAAAGTATGCGCACAACACTAGCGCACTGGCGCGACGCGATAATTGGCGAATTGTTGAGTGCAAGCCTGAGCGCTATAGGAGCTTGCGACTCAGGGGGCCCCGATTACAGCGAGAGCCACATATTGCGATTGACTCGGCGGTACTTTCGATGCGGCCTGATGCCATACGCATGATGAGAGCTCGTCGACGAGACGCGAATAGAATTGCGCACAGGCCTTCTGAAAGATATGCAGCCGTTATAACAGGTGTTCAAGATGTCAAGCAAGGATAGCAAGAATGGGTTACTCCCGATACTAGAGGCACTGTAATGAGTCTTGTTTGAAACAAACGAGCATCATTGTAGAGTATCGACGCAAACTGAGTATGCGGATGGATGTATTCACCTTACTACGCAATACATACTACGCAATACAGATATGGTCTGACGATTTCATCTGAACGCTGATGTTTGATTTTGACGCTGCTTACACCTCAGTAATTTGATTGTTCGCCAGCTTGACGAGCTGGACTCCAATTTTAGACGACGCATTGTGGTGCGAAGCAAGGATCTTGAGCAGAAGATGTTTGTTCTTGATATGAGAAAGGGGTTGCTCTCATGAGAAAGATTTGGCGAGGAAAGGAGGCATGTAAGACTGACATGTACACTGTAAAGATAGACTCCATTATCGTTCTAGCGGCAAAGGTTATTGGAGCTTCAGTATATTGAGCTGGATTTCATGATGCCATGGGTGAAGGTACTCAATCCCGATGCTGGAGGTAAAGTCCCTTACGAGGTTGGTGTTGTCTTGCTGATACGGTGAACACTAGAAGGGTCAGTATATCAATATCCTAGCTCATATTCCACCTAGGTACGTTTCCTGAGTAGTCGGCTGATACTACCTATTATTCTAGATTATTCGTTACCGTTGCGTTTCATACTGCATCGAGATACATCTTCTCCACGAATTGTACCAGGTGTCCAAGATTAGTGATGTTAAGCAGAGGAAAGCAATCTGCGAATTTGTTAGTTCGCGATGGATATGTATTACAAAAGGTCGAATAGCAGGATATCTACTACACTCCAGATAGGTCGCAGAAGTGAATATTCCCAACGCTTGGAAGATGATACCGTGGGAAATGCTGATCTTTGGGAAAACGGCACGAGCACAGAATAGTCACCGGAAAAGCAAAGCACCAATATTCCGATGAAGTTCACGGCTTTGATGCTCTAGGACTAGAAGGTTTCACCTGGAAGAGGCGCATACCTGGAAGGGGCGCACTCTACAGGGTAACAGGGCAATTAGAGTAATCTACAGCATAAACATCGTCTTTAATAGTTCTTATAATCTACCGACTTACTCTAATATTAGAGTTACCATAACATATTAAAGTGCTCAGGGTGAGAACCTTGAATTAGTCATCTTCATTAGGAGGCATTCGGGTGACAAAATAAACTTGTGGTGGGGCTAATATCGCCGCCTTGGCGGGAGAACACCACCAAAATTACTACTGTTATCTCCACTATTCGTTATTCTGACTATCTAATATCCTGTTATCTGGCCGTCTAATCTAATAACGTCTTGAAGTCGTTGTTTTATCGTTCTTACTTGATGATTTATGTAGGCCTGAGTACAGCGGTCCCACCCTTCCAGGATAAGTTCTCTTGTACTAAAGTCGTCCCAATGAGGGTATTTTCGTGAGTATTGCTTAGGTGGATTCCAGTAATTCTCAATTGGTGCTAGATCTAGGGAACCAGGGCTGTTTTTATACCATTGTAGGCCATTTTCTCGCTTCCAAGTGGCGACGATGTTAGTCTTACTCCCATGGCCGTGTCCTGAATCACCGTCTTCTTCGAGGGTAAAGGAGTAGCCTTTTTGCCGTGTATCTTGGATCCATGGCTTGACGATTGGCTCTAGAATATTGTTATAATAGACACGCTGTGACATCTTCCCATTCTTATTACCAGGAACGTCATAGAAGACTAAATCAGACCGGAAATTATAGCCAACTGCGGCCCATACATGGAACCGCTTCTTCTCTTTTTTACTAGGCTCACGGTTCTTATCAAGTTGTAGACAATCAGGGCAATAGCGTGTCCTAGGCTTCCGAATAATCCAGGATTTCTTTAAAGGCCCGTAGCTAAAATGGCACTCATCGCTAAATAGGACGTCGTCCCAATCCTCTGGCTCCGGTCGTTGATAAAGCATGTCTTCAGCGAATTATACGCGTAGCTTAGTAAGATGATCAGTCACCTATCCTTTCCGGTAAGCGATATATTTATGCCAATCCTTCTAATATAGAGCTCTTTATACCGTCCTCCAACTCCATGTCTTGCCTGATATATCAAGATTTATAGCGTTAGGGACCTCATCCTAGCTAAGATTATAACTATCAAAACCATTCTTATCAATCGTTTCCTCTATAGCTTAGACTTCCTCTGGTGAGAACTTTTTCTTCCTTCTACGTGTTTCTAGTTTTACTGGATAGTGGCCGGTTCTTCGTGAGGTAGGATCGTTGATAATATTTGAAATTGTCTGCTGTAGAATAGAGAGTTGTCTTGCTATTTCGCATTCACTAAGGCGCTGGCGACGATACATGCCTCGTATCTCGCCATGGAGCGGGCTATAGACGTGTTAATTATGTGCACGAGCTGAGGGCGACGACATGTTATTAATAGAATGAGAATTTATAGAGAAATTAGTAGAAAATTGCGTGGTATTCTCCGCTAGGCGTACTTACCCCACTACAAGTTTATTTTGTCACCCGCCAAGGGAGGCTCAATTAGAATCGGGACGGGAAGATAACTACCCGAAGCCGAACCCGATGGCGTGCACGTGACCATTGCAGGACGTCATTACTAGAGCCTTGGCGTCTTGGCGTTTTGGTGTTATTTTGATATTCTGATAATATACATCCCTTGATAATTCCATCAACCTGGGAAGTTCCATCATTGGCAGCTATCAAAATCACAATGACATCCTCCATCCCTAGACAAATGAAGGCTTGGCAGTATTCGCAGACTACCGGTGGTCTTGAGAGAAACCTGAAGTACAACCCCACGGCCGCTTTGCCATCAAATGCGACCTCGCTGCCGGCAGATAAAACCCTCGTACAGGTGATAAGCGCCACGCTCAACCCTGTCGATTACAAATTCCCTGAAGTCCCTTTTGTCAGTCGTTTTCTCATCGGACAGCCGGCATCCCCTGGTCAGGACTATGCCGGTCGTGTCATTGCTACCGGTCCCAATACGAAGAAAGTCTCCTCTCAAGATCTAAGGCCTGGTCAGCTAGTCTTTGGCAGGGTGGACCGCCCGACTAAGTTTGGCCCTCTGGCCGAGTATATCGTGGCTTCAAGAGCAGGTTGCGTACCTGTGCCGGAAGGCGTCTCTCCAGATCACGCTGCTGGGGTTGCTACTGCAGGGATGACAGCCTATCAATGCATTGTTCCCAACGTTGAGCCTGGCCAGCGTATCTTCATCAATGGTGGCAGCGGCGGCACGGGCACCTTTGGGATTCAAATTGCCAAAGTCAAAGGCTGCTTCGTTGTTGCCAGCTGCTCTACCCCAAACGTCGACTTATGCAAAACCCTTGGTGCAGATGAGGTCATCGACTACAAGAAGCAGGATCTGGCGGCAGAATTGACTCGGCTTGGAATGTTTGACCTGGTGGTGGACAATGTGGGAACGCCTGCGGAGTTGTTTTGGCAAGCACGCCACTTCCTAAAGGAGGGTGCCAAGTGGGTGCAACCTGCAGCAGGCTTCGGCCTCGGCGATATACGCGCATTGGCAGCTCGCTCCCTGTGGCCTAAATTTCTTGGTGGAGGAACGGCGAAATTTGAATTCCTAAAAGTGGTCAATAACTACGATCAGGCCATGGAACTGGGACGCTGGATGCAAGAGGGAAAGGTGAAAGCGGTCATTGATGAGGTGTTTGGGATGGAGGATAAAGGCCCAGTCAAGGCATTTGAGAGGATGAAGACTGGACGCGCTAGAGGCAAGATCGTTGTGCGGGTTGCGGAGCAATGAAAGACAGGAATGTGAGATATCGAGGATCAAATTACGGGCGGGTGTCAAGGCGACCATCCCGCCCTGTAGCGCAGTTAGCTTAGAAGGGTTCACCTAGTAGCCGTCCAGCCTTATAGGGTTCATGCCCGTAAAATTAGGCCCAACATCGTTAACCCTAGGGCGTGCTAACGGGGCACTAAGCGCCCTAAGTTCCAGGGTACGGTTCCCTTAGGAAGTTGTATGATTCGCCACCTAAATTCTAATGTTCATAATCGATGGCAACGTTTAGGAGGTGTACCCTGGATAGACCTAGTATCGGTCAACCTAACTGAATTCGTTGGGTAAACGGTGCGCGGGTAGGCCGCTAGGCAATACGTAATACGATATTTTTAGGGGTGGTAATAACAGCAGGAGGTTTATGCGTGGGGCCCTTGTGCGCGCGTAGATCATGCACGCAGGGGCCTAGTAGCCCCCGAGCTTAGGGGCTTTAGGGCCGGGAAACCCCTGGAAGTCGAGGGTGTGAGCCCTATAAGGCTGAACGGACACTAGGTGTCGACGGTCGCCAGGTGAACCCCTTCTACGATACGTACCTTATGTTGCACAACAACATAGACGTCAAAGGAACGGTACCAAATCAACTTGTCACATTGATGCATTCAATGATCATATAACCCCCCTATTGATCTATTGATCTCTCTTCCTCCTGCACCCCCAGTGGTCGGTGAGAGGCCGGTTGAGCCGATTGGCTCGCCTACAACACACAACATACACTAATAATGGAGGTTGAAGGATCGCTTGCTACCTGCAGGTGGGCTACGAGGACCGAAGGATGCCAGCCCTCGGTAGTTCCGAATACAAAAGAACCCAACTTCTTTCTGTTGAAGTTGCATCGTTGCGATGCCCGGTACGTCAATCACTCCTCGAAGATCGTTCTTCTTGGCTACGGTCACTCCGCAAAACACAGAAATAATGAGATAGTGCATGAACAAATGTCCTGACTATCATTAAGTGCTCCGGCAGCCGACCGCAATGTCAAGACTCTCAAGAACAGCGCACGCTATGATAATCGTGCTACTTTCGACTGTCGTCCATGCTTCAACGACCAACAACAGAAGTATTACAAAGAAACCTATCCAAAACTGGGGCACTCAACAGCCTTATGGCTTGGTTGATTGCTCAGCACGTCTGGCCTGCCTGTTGTTAGAGTCGATTGTGTATGGACTGACATACCGCAGATCATGCGGCCTACACCTCGGCTTCAGCAGGCTTTGCGAAAAATGTAACCCGGAGCACTGCGCTCGTCTTCAATGAGTCGATGCCTCAGATATCAATATCTTTTGAGGAGTACTGGTGCAACAGTATGTGGAACTCGTGGTTGGAGGTAAATCCCGAAGACGACGGGATCGAGGACCTGTTCTACGGTCTTCCCGCTGAATCGAGAAGTCCTTGTCTATCGCTCGAGAAGGCGCATTACACCAGCTGGGCTGCCGCTTCAACCATTTCGCCATGGTCACCCATAATAAGCCCACCATGCTGCGACACATATTGCGATATAAAAGCTTCATCAGCCCAGCTTTACTATTGGCCTACAACCCCTTCTGCTCCGAATGTCACTACAATGATAGGTGAAGGTGGATTCACTTTGTAAGCTCCAGGTCTGGTCGGCAAGACTACTAGCAATGCTCATCATGTATGCTCTAGTACTTACCCATCCGTCTATGTTGTGTACATGGACGTCTCTGCGACGGGCCCTTGTGGGATTGTAGGCTCGACATACACCCGACTGACGCACCCTTTTGCTCTGGAGGATATAAAAACACACGCACCTGATGGACCAATGGGTGTTGCTGCTCAATTGGAACTTTCCGATCTCTTCAGCAATTGCACGGCTCGGAAACCAACCGAGACTTACACGATGCCTGCATGTGCGACTCAGGCTGGAGGGCCCGCCAACCAGATCGGCGGTCTTGTGTTTTCACCTTCTTGTTCCGCTCAACTCGCAAGCTACAACAAGAAGGTATCATTTGAAAATGTGCACTGCTATCCCCTTCTTTATTATCCTAGTACCGAAATTCAAGAACTTGATCCCGCCTGGACAACCTGTATTGCACCTAAGTACGCGCTTGTGTTCGATCCTCCGCGTACACTCGCTCCAGCAGCTGCCATGGTTCCGACTCAAACCAGTTCAGATCATCAGTCGGTCGCTGCTGCTCCAGCTCCTATCGTTGGTCCACTAGCACCATCACAGACTCCGCCCCCGAGTCAGCCCGGACTAGCACCAGGTTCAGGGAATGATCCAGGCGGAAACGACGCCCCATCGCAGGATCCGGCAAAGATTGACCCTCCTTCGGGCAAATCCCAGATGCATGCCGCGCCGGCTAGTAATGCCCCAGCAAGTGGTCCTCCATCAAACAATCCTCTGGTAAATGATCCTCTCGCGAATGATCCTCATTCCAACAAGGCTTTGGCAAGTAGTTCTCCATCAAACAGACCTCCGCCCATTGACCCTCCAGCAAGGGGCTCTCCAGCCAATGAGCCTCTCGGAAGTGATCCTCCGACCCACGATCCTCCATCTAGAAATCCTTCATCGAATGACCCTCCGATAGGCAACCCTCTCGCCAACGTCCCTCCCTTGAATCATGCGGCAAACGAACATAACTCTCCTGATAGTGATCCGCAGAATGGTTTCAAGCCCGCTCAGAATCCTTCGGAAGGCCGCTCGCAGTACCCAAGCCCATCGTTCGCAGTCCCCATTGCTGGAGGTCAGAGCTTGCCAGGCATTATCATCAATCCAAGCACAGTGGTCATCGCAGGTTCAACAATTAGACCTGGTGCATCAGCAGTGCAGATTCAGAATCACCAAGTATCCTTAGACCCTGGAGCTTCGATTGTGGCAGTTGACGGCCATGAACATGCTCTATTTACTACAAGTCCACTGCCAGTAGCTTGGGGCAACAACAATGCAGCTCCAATGGAATTTCCAACCGCCGTCTACGGAGACAACATCGAGGCGGCGTCCAAGCTCGGCATATCAGTTGAGGGACAATCCATCTCTGGCGGAGCGAACTGGGCAACAGTAGCTAACATACCAGTCCCTCTGCACCCGACTGGTGCCTTGGTTCTCGACACGTCGACAACTCAGGGAGTACTTTCGCTCTTGACCACTTCATCACAGCCTTTCACAACTGCAATAGAAGCCGTAACCATCCAATCGAATGGTGTCGCAGTCGCTGTGAATACACCAAATCCCAACGTTCCGGCAGTGTTAGTTGCAGGCACATCTGCTTCAATCATGACCAATGGCGTAGTGATGGCTACAACAACGGCAACCCACCCAACACCAGCTACACCAGCGATCATCATGGCTGTAGGAACGGCAGTGACTCGTCTTGCCAATGGTAACGTTATCATATCCGGTTCCACGCTGATCCCGGACGCACCGAGTATAACTATAGGTGGAATACCAGTCTCTCTTGGGAGCAACAGCTTGGTTGTAGGAACGTCAACAATCGCTTTGCCGTCCTCACCATCGACTTCCTCTGTCCTGATAGCGGGTCAAATGCTACCTATATCTCTCAGTCCAAGCGTCGTCGCTATAGCAGGCACACTCATCCAATCAGGGCAGACGGCGATGACGATATCGGGCACGCCAGTCTCACTGGGCACGTCTGGACTAGTGATTGGCTCGTCCACGATACCATTATCGAGCACTATCCCAGTTGATGGCGTTGGCGGATACATATTTTCTGGCTTTCATGGTGGGATGAGCGTTCCTTCTACAACAAGTCCTGCGGCAATCCTAGGAAGCGGAGCTAGGCTACGGTGGAGCGCTTTGACTATTGTGATGTCTATAATTATTAGTCTTAACCTCTTGTGAGAACTACTATCAGGGTCTCACCTCTTTACTATGATAGGAAACATGGATTACGACCCTAAAGCCTACTTAATCCTATATACCTTCTACGTAGTATAATGATACGAAAATTATCTGATTGAGGATAAATCAATTACGGTGCAGATGTCTCTGTAGGAATTAAGGGCGGAGGCTAATTCACTTGTCTACCTGCCAAGGTTCACCGGTCTTGCATACGCTGAATGTGTTGCCTGGTCACAACGAAGGATTGCCGCTAGAATAGGCTGTGCCTGTTGGATCCGCGCCGGGATAACTACGTAGGCACTGGGCGGAGTCATACAAAAATAGACCGCACTCATTTTACTAAGTATCTTCATACCCTTCTCTTGCCTACGATTACGATCTCGCTCTGAACGTCTGTTGACGCTTCTTTTCGCCTCTGCAACCTTCTCTTCCCAAAAAGCGCCCTCCGCGACCATGGCGCCGAAATATCGTACTGGAAGCAGCAAGAAACAGAAAGATGCCATTGGCAATCGTCACTATTCGCTCCGAGCGATAGCGGCTACGTCGGCAGCATGTGGTCTTCTTATCAATATGGTTGCCATTGCAAACATTGGTCGCATCAACAGAGGACATGCTGCCAGGGTGTTGATTTCTTGGGCTTTCTTACCAGTAAGCGATACCGTTGCAACTTGTTCTTGCGTCCTTCGTCTGATGGCTTGCAGCTTCTGGGTTCCCTTGCTTGGGATGCTGGACACCTCACGTTGAGCGGCTTTTCAAGCATGCACGCGAGCCTTCAGATTGCTGGCGACGTGCTCGCCTTCCTCGGATTCCTGGCGATTCTGATCACGAACGGTATTGTATCTGACACATTGGGATACGAATCTTTCTCCGGATCGACCATCTTGCTGCTGGCGTACGATTCCTTTCCTTGGATCATCTGCGCGTAAGTCGTCCCTATCGCTCGCCATAATTTGTCAAATATATTGAGAGGAAGCTTGTAGTGCTATGCACCTCTTTCTCGCGTTTATCTCGCTTCTCACGACTCTCGATATCAATACGTTTCCGAGGATCAGGGTTGAGTGGCCGGAGGGAAGACATGCATTACTTGCTGACGACGAAGACTTCGACGAGGGTGTGGAGGAAGTACAGTCTAAGAATAAGGGGGCTGTTGATGGAGGAAATGATGAGGAGAGTGCTCCGTTGCTAGGCTCGTCTTGAACACTGGATCCTCACAAGACGTACTCGGGGAGGTTATGTTGACTTCGTTGTAATAGGACAATGAGAGATTGCAATGGAGTTCGTGAGGTGCTTCATTAAGGAAGCAAGTGGGTGGAATGTGTTTAGATGGTTGGAGATCTGAGTTGCAAGGCTTTTCCTGATCTTGTGTCCAGGTCATGGAAGTTCAGCAGGCGTACACAAGACTCAAGCTTATCCATTCACGTTACGATCATTTGCGAGATTTCCTCGGTCTTTAGTAAAGTACAACATACGATCGCAAAATCAACCCTTCCGGCCGTATAGTTTTTCTTCCTTAGCAGCCTTTAAGTCCAACTCGTTAATACCAACTCTCTGCTAATCCCTACCATTCAGCTTATTCGACAGATCCTTAACCAAATAGACATCCGCATACAGCTCCGCCACGCCCAAAAACAATCCCACCGCATCCGCATTTCTTTCTCCATCCTTTCCCTCCCCATACCGTAGCGCATGAACCAGCCTCGCTCCGACCCAACCCGCGGCATCCCGTTCATACTGCGCCAGCTCCTTCAATCGGCCCTTCACGGTCTCTTCGTCTCCGGGGGCCTGTCCGTTATTCAGTTCAGCGAAATCGGCACAGTTCACATTGCCCTCCGCCCTATCCCTCGCCATCGACCCTAGGTCGTTGTACATTCGACTCATGACCGCGATTCGGGCGCCGTAATCGGCGCCTAGATACCGTGTCGTGGAGGTAGGTAAGCCCCCTATAAGGCAGGTGAGGAAGGTGAATGAGAAAGGTGCGGAGACGGAAGGGGCGGCGATTGTGTGGAGCCAGTGGTTGAAGGAATAAGGAAGAGACGGCTTCTGGGAGGCATAAAGGGCGTTGGTGAGGGATTGGTCAAGGTGGGAATTGAGAAAGGTGGAGAGTGCTATTCTGAGGGCGGAGTGATCTTGCTCGGAGGCGCGAACGATGCGTGGGTGGCCGAGGACGGTATCGATATATGGTGATAGGGTGGCGCGGACGTCGGCGAGGGTAGGCGGACAGGTCGACTGGGGCGCCGGCGACTCTTGGGTTGGAGAATGGGCCAGGGGTTGTAAGTAGGATGTCGAGTGCTTGGCAGTGTGTGGTTTTGTACCATTGGGGAGAGGGTAATTTTCGGCATTACGTCCGTCGCACATGGTCTGTATAACGGTCTTAGCTTCTTTGAGATCGCCTTCGCCGAGCTGTGCTATCGTTGTCTCCATGTACTCGTCCACGCGAAAGTTGCAGAGCGTGAGCACCATCATATCCCACAGCAGGTATGTGTTCAGAAAGAGTTTGCGGACATTGTTGACAACAACCCACGTACAGGGGATGAAGCTTAGGTACTCATTCTTGGCTGATTGCTCGCCACCTAGAACAGTGGTGTGGGAAGATCTTAGTCGGGGAAGGAAGACCAAGCCTTCTAGTACACAGAGATATATCTTCCACCTGGGCTCTGATTGAAAACACTGCAGTTCGCTGAAGAGTTGCGTAATCTTCTTCTCTTCTTTGGGCGCTATCTGCACAAGGCTTTTTGCTTTTTCGGTCCACTTATGACCTTGCTTTGTTTTGTGTATGGCTGCCAAATAATACGCCTCAGACAGAAAAGGAGAGCCGTACGTGACCTTTTCAATCCATAGGTATTGAGGTTTTTCCCAACTAGTTCCGCATTCGCGGAGAAAGCGCCGACTTTGCTGTATCCTTATTAGGATCTCCTCTGGTAGCTTATCGGAGAAAGGAAGAGAGGAGAGAGCTTTTAGCGTTAATACAGCATATGCCATTGTCTCCAGGGCCTGGTCAGGTCCACCCAACCCAGCAAGGCTTTCACCCATCAAGGTCCAATTGAGAATCTGGAGCAATATGACGGGAATGCGATCTTGCAAAAGTGCATCTGGAAGCTGGCCAAGATAGCCCTGGTCCCAGAGCTCGAGGAGTCTGACAAAGGCTTCTGCGAGAAGCATCATCGAATACTGTGAGGAGATGTTCTGAGAGTCTTTAGCCCCCAGAAATGATCGTCGCGCCTACTGTCAACTTACCCATTTATCTTTGGAGGCTCCGCACCACCACGATGCGCACAGGAATTCAGCTATGTTTTCTATGTCGACTATGTGATCATTGGCGTTAGGGGCTTCCAGTACTGCCCTCAAGACATTGCAATTCGCGCTGAAGCTCGCATCACGCTCGCCAAGATAGGTGCGAAAGTGATTGTTCTCTGACCTGAAGTGTTCCGTCAAAGAGTGTGCGTGGACCCGACGACCTAAGAGATTCAGACTCAGTATCACTTTTGCGCTGTCGTCAGCATCCGCTTGCACTGAAGGGGCTGTCCGGTGAAGTCATCAGCATCAAGTCAAGTTCTCGGTGATCGCTATAACGTACCAAAACCGAGAAGACCGTTCTGTGCATGGTAGTGATGCTCTAGATATGACGCGATTGGGTCTATGGTATCTTGGCCCAGAGCTTCTTTGGAGAAGCCGCCTTGAAAGAGCGTGGACATAACCTACAAAATGTGAGTCTTGCTCCCTTTGCCGACGTAGATCAGTCGCACCCAAGAGGTTTCGAAGATAGGGGTTGGGAAGACGCTGGGGACTGAACCATTGCCCTTCCCTGAACCTTCCAAGATGACTCTCCAAAGGTAAAATTCAGCTTCTTGATCCCATGAAGAGACGTTCATAAGATACGCTGCTGTAGACGCAGGCGAAGCCATCATACTTCCGAAAACCTTGCGATGACGAAGACGGTCGAAATCAATCTTACCAACAAGCGCCTCCAAAGAGTGAAACAACGTTGTCTCTGTCGTGTTGTAAAGCGAGTCCGGTGTGAAAGCTTCCATCTTTATCTTGCCGATTGCAAGGAGAGGACGCTTGGCCGGAAAGGCGACATGGACACCTTCATCTTCAAGCATTGCTAGCAGAGCTGGGACCACAATTTCGAATCCGACGGGCAGACTGCCGTCGATGACCAGAGTTTGCAAAGAACCCTCAAGACAGCTAGTGGCACTCTGGATAGCATCTTGAAGCTTGACAGCGGAGTTTGTGCTACCTCGATGTCGTGTCAAAGCAAGTAGAGCCCCTAATGTATTCACTATGCCGTCTTCTTTGGTGGCGTAAGATTCCCATCCTCCGTTGGAAAGTTGTTGACTCAAGAGATATTGGAAAGATTCGGGGAAAAGCCAGCGTTCAACTCCTCCCTCCTTCTTTGATATCATGGACAGCCACGCAGTATCGTAGATAGCTGTTGTGACAGTACATAGATTCGACTTTGCAATTCCATCGACAAGGCCTTGACACAGTAGTCGTGCCCGTTGTTCAATATCCGCGTCATCCATTGCTAGAGTTTCCTTGAATGCAAAGAATAAAGAATGTAGGTATTCCAGAAACGCGTTTATTAACATCTATTGTAGGCATAGCAAAGCTGATGGCCGGTAAGCTAAAGCGTCCGCAGCGACAGGTATGACATTGCTCTGAAACTGCACCGATCGGCATAACGCACGGCCATGCTTGGATGGATCGCAGCCTTACGCTTCAATTCCAGGACGTTGAATTGCCATATCGGACATATGCTCTCGAATTAGCGTAAGCGCCCATGTAGAGATGCTTCACCCAAGCCCTCTTACCTTACCTATCACGTTATCCGTCAACCGTGATTATGCAGCTACATTAGGCCCTATGCATGCACGGATGTGTTCCTCGATTGGGAATCTACTTCCTGCAGGGATATTCCTCCAATGTTGGCCAATTATGGTCGCAACATTGACCCATAAGGCAGCTTGTAATCAAATAGTGCAAAGTAAAATTCACGCTTGCGTCGACATCGTCTGTAAGATCTGCAATGCCGACGTATACTCTGTATGGGGTGTAGCACCAATTTGCGTTATTGTATGCTCCATGGGAGGGACCATTACCTCCGGTATCTGTAAAGTAAACAACGTAAGATATTCTTGTCTCTTTGCGCGCTTTACCCCACGATCCAGTGGGAATTATGCCTTACTTCGGGTGATAGTCCCTTCCACAATATTAACAACAACTCCTCTTCTGATGCTGAACCTTCCATAATAATAAATCCTCAAGCTATACGACGAACATTCTTCGTGCACCACGATACCTGTCAGCTCTCACCATGGTTCTCCAACCTATCACACTCTACTCAGCTCGTATTCATGCCTTTATGTCACCTTAGTGCCAGCAGCTAACACCCTCAGCGTTCGGGCCCAATCCTTGGAAGGTCTCTCTTTCAAAGGCCCATTCTGCGCTTATCACAGCTCACCCCCACTCAGGTCGCCATAATTCTCACCGAACTTTCTATCCCCTTCGAGACTACCGCCATCTGGGATGCCACAGAGCTCAAGAAAGAACCCTTCATCACTGAGGTTAACCCCAACGGCCGTGCACCAGGTGAAGCTTCCTCGCCACTCATAGTTCAGTGGAGACCTGTATGCTAAAGACACACACTTAGCCATCGAAGACCCCAACACCGGCATCGTCCTCTGGGAATCATGTGCCATAATCTCCTATCTCATCGCGGAATACGACAAGTCTCACGCCATCTCCTACGCCACGACCCCCGAAACGTACCTTCAAGACCAATGGTTCTTTTTCCAAGCCTCGGGACAGGGTCCATACTACGGTCAAGCAGCTTGGTACGTTTGATCCTGCATGTCGTAGATAGTTTCCCTTTGGAGTGTCTTAACGTCTTGTACCCTTCTCAATCAAGGACCAACCCCGGCTCACCACGATCCCTCCCACAAAAGGTTCAACGTCTTCCACCCGGAAAAGTTACCGTCAGCACAAAAGCGCTACAATGACGAGCTGAAGCGCGTTGTCGGCGTACTGGACGGCGCGTTGGCCAAATCGGAGAGCGGGTGGCTAGTTGGCGATAAGTGCACTTACGTGGATCTCGCTTTCTTCATGTGGGACGAGAACATCGAGACAGTCATGGCGCCGTTCGAGGGGGTTTGGGACCCGGCCAATTTTCGTGAGTCTTCCCCGAGTCATTCTTTCCAACTTGGTACCATAGGGTGGGCCGCTCGACATGTTTTGAGAGCACTCTGCACTTAGTATCCTTGTCAAGGTGTCCTGCAAATCAACACGAATGACATTGCTAACTACAAAAACTCGTACAGCCAGCTGGCAAAAGTGGCATGGGCGTATGGCGGAGAGGGAGGCTGTCAAAAAGGTTGTGGAGGAGAAGGCGAAGATACTGGCTGGGACGAAGCATTAGTCGAAGCATTGTAAGATGGCACACAGCCTCTGAGAGTCCGTTGCTGTTAGGTACAAAGAGAGTACGCACCTGTACTAGAGTATTACTGCTAGTACGATAGCTGTAGTTAGTAAAATAGCAGTTGCTCGCAGAGCAGGGCTATGTCAGACCACCAAATGGGCCCCACCTCGCTTGACCAAGCGTACAGGGACTTTCCCCTTCATCTTCAGAGACATTAGGAATCCGACGCCAGTGGAAAGCTCTCGCTCGGCTTTTCGTCTCGCCGTTTCCCAGAGCGATTGACTGGCAGCTTTCCCAGCAGCCTGGCTCTCATCGACGGCTAATTCCACGCTATGGTCTTTGAAGATCGTAGCCATCATAGCACAGAACTGAGCCTGCGCGAAACGTTTACCCATACACGCTCGGGGGCCGTCGGAGAAAGGTACGTATGAGCCGGGCGTGGGACTGAAGACGGAAGCGCCTCTGTCTCTGTCCAACCAACGGGAGGGATCGAAGGAAGATACGGGATATGGTGGCCCATCTCCAGCAGTAGGGACAGCTGAGGGCCAATGTTTCGGATTGCGGTGCGTTGCACTGGTGTTCATCAAGATGAGAGTATCGGCAGGAACAGTGTAATCACGGCCCTCGAAGGTGAACAATTTTGGTGTCTCCCTAGTAGTTTTAGGGAAAAATGGTAGAACGCTATAGAGACGTAGAGTCTCGTTCATCACGGCACCCACGTATCCGTCGAGAATCTTGGGGAAGTCTGCCTCAAAGGACCAGTTGCTTGGTGGGCGATCACCCAAAATCCTGTCTAGGTCGGCTTGCATAGCCTTTTGAAGATCTGGGCGGCAGGCGAGAAGAGCTATGGCGTATGTCAGAGTGTTGGCACTTGTTTCGTATCCAGCCATGATGAAAACGAAGATGTTTCCGAGGACTGCAGCGGGAGAGATCCTTGTCCCTTCGGCATCCGTCTTCGAAGTCTGACCGGCTTGAACGAAAGATTCTGCAAAGATGCTTAGCCGAGAAGCCACAAGCTTCGGGCTGGGTGGTGTTCACCTAAGATGGATTTTTCATTTCTAGAGCCATGTCGTTGGAGGCTTTCCGATGTTTCGTCTCGCATTTCTTCCATATACTTCCGCCACTCGGAATAAGCTGCTTTGGCTTTCCTGTGCGCGTCAATGGGAGATATATCTGTATGGTCGATTAGCTAAGGACAATCCTTGCATCATCTTATTCTCACTCAGAAGTGGTGGCGGCACGATGAAGAGGATTGAAATATTGTCCACCATCGAGCTGATAGCGCCTCTATAGCTCATGGTATGTCCCTTGGGGAGCTCGTCTTGCCGTCCCGTAGCTTCTGCCCATTCCATTTGGCGATCAAAGCACACATAGCTTAAGACCTGTAAGGTCAATCTTGCTGCGTCTTCGTTCAGCTGCGTAATTGGAGTGTCCAAGCTTGCCCATCGTCTAAGCAGCGCCGATGTTTGCCCAAGAGATTCGGTCCATGCGGAGCCATGGGTTCTATCGTTGAAGCATGGAGCGGCGGTTTTCCTGTAGATCCGGGATTCATCTCCCTCGGTGGCAGTGACAGTGGGCCCGTACATGTTCAGCATACCCATCATTTCAACAGGTTTGACAAAATCATAGTTCCGCTTGGAGAATTGTAGGATTGTATCTGGATCGCAGGTCCATAGAATATTTCCACCCGCAGACACCACCATGAAAGTGTCGCTGCCTTGCCGAGCGAACGGTCCATAACCCTCGTGCCAAACTCGACCGAAGCGTGACAGTCTGCAGATTGTCATTAATTGGGAAATGGAAGACGTTAAAAAGGACAGCGTACGGCAACCAGCTCTCCGTCCATGTCTTGGGCAAGAGTTCGAAAAGTGGCGCCAACGGCTCTTGCAGGATGAGCCACCAGATGGCTTGGAAGTAGACCCTAGTTTTTCATCAGCTTGTGGCACCAGAGATGATGCTTTAGGCAAACTCACGGGGACACCACATATGGCAAGCCGGAATGCTTGGCTTTAGCAATGTTTAGACGCAGAGCACGAAATTGGAAGTAGCACAAGACGGTGACCAGCGAGATTGCCGCAATCAAGATCGATGAAACCATCATGGATTGAGAGCGCTTGAGCTGAAGAATGACAGTGGTTTGATCGAAGTGGAGGATGGTTGGTGATGAGGGGAGGGACGACTTGGCGCGCCAAGAATGATTACATACTTTAGCTAGTTCCATTCTAGAAGGGTTCACCTGGAAGAGGCGCATACCTGGAAGGGGCGCACTCTACAGGGTAACAGGGCAACCAGAGTAATCTATAGCATAAATATCGTCTTTAATAGTTCTTATAATCTACCGACTTACTCTAATATTAACTTCATGGATATTACTTAATTAATGGAGTATAATGGAACGTGAATGGTAGGAGATATATTCTAGGGCTAATTAAAGCTAGTGACCTTATAGGGCTGAGCCTCTTCCGCCCCTTCTAGGTGAACCCTTCTAAGGCTTGGCTTATAAGATTACCTGTCACATTCATGTGGATAGTCCATTGTATCATCAATATACTTATTTACTAGTTATTGACATTTCTCCTGGGTGTACGAGGCTGCACTCAAAATAACATGTTCAGCGCTTCTTAAGTGGTCATCTTTCCTGATGGTGCCTGAAAATAGGGTAATCACGTGACCATTTGCGTACGCGGGCCATGGCCGGTAAGGTGTCATAATACCGTCGAAGTGTCAGAGTCGAAGCAGAACTGTCAGTACCACCGGACACCGTATTGTTTGTACTTCATTCTCGAACAAGACATCACATGTCCATACGAGCGCAGTTAGCAACCCGTCCCAACTTGAACCATGTCTGATCTAAGCCACCTTCTGGGTTCGTGGGGCCATCGCGCAGTGAGAACGGAGTAAGCGTGTCAAGACTACTGGTGGAACTTGATGGAAATAGGAGGTGAAGGGGATGCTCGCGGACTTCCATTATGACGTTGGCTTAGATTTGGAAGCTCATTCGTGTAGCCTGCAGGAATTGGGGAAGATTAATACCTAGGCTACAAGTTTTTCACATCTTAGCGGCATAACCGCTTGTTTGTGATCAATCCTCGGGGTGAGCATAGCCGGAAGGATTCGGGATCACATCGCTGCATCTCAAAGATGGTGGTGTGAGGCCTTTTGAGCAGGGTCCGAGGCAAGCTTCAAAGGAATCCTTCCACATACAAATCACTGACCGCTGCGACTACAAGCAAGCGCTAATTCAGTAGAGGGGTTGTTTCCTGAACTGGAAGGTCCCTTGCGTGCCAGATACAGCATGCGGTGTGAACATCAGCGGCTAATTTGACAGCACGAGCCGTGTGCCGCGGCGTCCCGATCCTCCACTCCGCCCGTCCGTAATCAAAATTGAGGCACTTTCCTTACATATCTTACACAAGTTCGTAATTTTCTCATTTTGTGCCAGGGATGTGCGCTGTCGGATCGCCTTTTCGGCATGTGATGACGCAAACCTTTTGCCTCGATCCTTAGCTATCGGAGGGCGTTGCCCACCGGGCTAAGATGCATGCCACCAATTATGGCCGAGAAGGCATTGAGGCTCAAGAACCAAAGTCTTTAGAAGTTGCTACAGGTATTGTTTGCACTCCTAGACATTCATCCCCCTTATGACGAGTCTACTCAGAACTTAGCCATCATGTTGGCTGAAGATTACTCGTTCTTCTGGGCGTTTCTGCCTCTGCCTGTCTGCCTATACGTCCTCTCTATTATCTCTGTACGTTTGCAGGGCCCCAAAGCTCCTCTCGTTGGCTTGAAATCAATCTTCGAGCCCAGGTTTGTGGCCAATTTTCGTTTCTTCAAGGACTCTGCAGCTGTCATAAATGAAGGCTACTCTAGGGCAAGCAGCTTTGCACATGATTGTATGGCCTGTACGCTGACGCCAGCAGTCTTCGAAACGGGCGTTCAAGTTCGTCAGAAACGATGCAGATATGGTGGTGCTACCGGTCTCTATGGTCGAGGAAATCAGAGCGCTACCTATAGTAACAGCCAACCCGACCGTCGCTCACGCTCACAATCTACTTGGGTCCTACACAAAGATGAACCTTATTCTTCGCAGCAATCTTCACTTTCGGATGATTCAGACGAAAATGACACCAATGTTAGGGTCATTGACAGGACCAATGGAAGAAGAAGTCAAATATGCTACCGAGAATCATTTCCCGAGAAGCGGAGAATGGACCACGATCAAGCCTTATCATACAATATTGGACCTTGTAGCACGGACAAGTGCTCGAGTCTTCGTCGGTTTGCCGTTATGCCGCACCGACAAGTGGCTTGAAATATCTACTCAATTCACCGAGCAGGGTAGATCTGGCCTTGAGGCTTTGTTCACAGTCTCGCTAACTGTATGTAGTCTTTGTGAGCGTCTGTTTTATGCGGTTGTTTCCCACATGGGTGCATCCATTGCTTGCCAAGCTCCTGCCATCGATTCGGAAAGGTCATGGCTACATCCGGCAAGCCCAGAAGCTCTTGGTCCCTGAGATCCTCCGTCGTAGGGAGATGATGGCGGCCGGGAAGCTCGAAACGGGCACTAAGGATACACTGCTTTCCTGGATGATGGAATGTGCGGATGAATCTGAATCGGACCCTGATCACCTGGCTCATCTAGAGATTGTGATATCCCTCGCTGCTATACACACATCGCAGATGAATGCCGTTCACGTTCTCTACGACTTGGCCGCACATCCGGAATATTTTGAAGAAATAAGAGAAGAGATTCGGGAAGTCGTGCGTAAGGACAGTGGCTGGCAAAAGACATCTTACGCCAAAATACGAAAGTTGGACAGCTTCATGAAGGAGAGTCAGCGGTTCAATCCTCCTAGTATGCTGTCTTATCACAGAGTCATGCAAGAAAACCATATACTTAGTGACGGAACTGCGTTGCCAAGGGGCTCCCACATATGCATGCCTGTCAATGCGATCCAAAACGATCCAGAGGTAACACCCAACCCTGACGTATTCGATGGCCTTCGCTATTACAAGTACCGCCTGAGGCACGGAGAAGGTCATCTCCACCAATTCGCCACTACAGAGAAGAATTCACTTAATTTCGGGCATGGGAAATATGCGTGTCCTGGTCGATTCTTTGCAAGCCTTGAGATCAAGGTAATCCTGGTACGGCTCATTATGAATTACGACTTCAAGTTGACCCCGCATCAAGGGAGACCGGCAAACCTCAAAGCGCACGAGTTTCTCTTTCCAAATCCTGATGGAGAATTGCTCGTTCGGAAAAGGGGGTTGGACACCGAGTCTCCCTTTTGAAGCGTATATTAGATAGTAGCAATAGTGGGATAGCGTTCCTGACTCTGCGTAGCTACGTTGGCTCCACTCCGATCGATTGGATCCTTCGAGGAGGGGGCATAGGTGCCGAGTCTCCTTTCAGTGAGGCAAGCCTCATTCTCTCTGGTGAGCTTGCACCTCATAGCTCAAGGCTGATTATCGATTCCCTTTCAAAAGCTTCCCGAAAAGTGTAGTATCTTTGTAATTTACCGGAATGATTGCCATTGCTGAAACAATCAACTCTTACTTTCCACAACGACAAGACGACGCTAGTGTCAACGTAGAACGTTTGCCCTATGCAAAAGGACGCTAAGGTATGCTACTCCGATGCTTTGCCTATCAGGTGCATCCTGACCAATAAGACCTGTTGGTCAACGGACCCGATTTGACGCAACCACTAGGAGACAGCAAAGTCCTCCATGGAGAGTGCTTTGCCGTTGCAAGTAAGGATCTTTGATATGTAGGCTGCGGCTGAGATTATGGAGAGGTGGCATCTTTGATAATCCTCATGTGATTTAAAGCCGACTACGACCCTCCTTCACAAGCATGCCCTACTCGACTGAACCTGCGCCATCATTAGTCCACGTAACGCTTAGATATTCGAAATGATGGGCGCTATACACAAATATCAGCACTATGCGCGCGCCTTTCTATTACAAACTAGACAAAGTGCGCGCCCAACAGCATTGCCACCGGGCGTCATCCCCAACTACGTCAATCCGACTACTATTAGCGACCAGGTCATTATTACTAGTTTGACACTCATAGTCTTTTCGAGCATTTTCGTAATTACGCGCCTACTTACGAAATGGAGAGTGGTCAAAAGATGGGGCCTTGATGATTGTGAGAAATGCTAGAATATGTCCAATCAGAGCTGACAAGTTCCTCTAGTATTGATAGCGTTCGCTTTTGTGAGTAGGAAAATCCAGGCTCGTTGTCAGAAACAGTGGTAGCTAGAATGGCCGATTACCTGGGAATGTTGGACATCACAATTTGGAAAAGTGCAACCCTGTAGCCAGACGGAATTGCACCCCGTCCAAAGCTGTTCGGTTGTCTCGGGATTATTGCTCTACCATTGCTATCTTTTCTGATATCTTACTTGCATCGAGCATGTTGTGTAACCCCCAACAAGGATCGATCTGACTAAGGAACAGCTTTTGGCCTTAGCTAGGGCGATAGTTTCTACAATTAGTAAGCTGGAATGGTATCTCTGCATAGCTGCATACAATGTTGACGATGTCAGATGCCGAAAAATATGACCTCGGACATCACGTCTGGGACATCAACCCGAAGGACTTTATTGTAAAGGGGCAGATGCAAAAGAATGTGAGATGCAACCCCAAGAAAGGGGCATATGGACCTCAAGACTCACGCAGCTGACCGAGATCTATCAAGTTACTATACATCGGCGACATGCTTTACCTCATAAGCATCATGTGCACGAAAATCGCGATCCTCTTGCTCTACGTCCAGCTGTTTGGAGTCAGGAGACCCTTCCGGTATCTATGCTTCGCAATGATGGGCATCGTAGCCTTATACTGCGTGATATTCTTCTTCATCGAAGCTTTCAACTGCAACCCCGTTGAAAAAGTGTGGCACACTCTCACATACAAAGGGGAATTTTCATGCTTCGACAATAGCATGGTGGAATTTGTTATTGGCGGATTCAACATTGCCACAGATGTGATAATTCTGGTGATGCCGGTCCCGATTATCTTGAATCTGCATATGGATCCTAGGCGTAAATTGGGTCTATTGGTAGTATTCAGCACGGGTATTCTGTGAGTCTTGACTGTTTTTCACGTCTAATTGGAAGAGTTCAACTCATACAGGACAGTGTCGTTGCTTCGACGATTGTGCGAGAGATCATCGTGATACGAACGCTCCGAGACTTTGATCAGAGCTGGGTGACAGTACCTGAGACTGTATGGCTGTAAGTAGAAACCGATGTCCTTTCCACGCCCATCGCGAAATCGCTAGAATTCAAGCTGAGACTTTGCCAATTAGTACCGTTGAAAACGACATTGGCATCATCTGCGCTTGTCTTCCGACTCTCGCGCTACTCAGAAGCACCCGCTTCTTCTCAAAGACGGTCCCAAACTCACTACAGTATCTTCTTCGCAGGAGTGGCTATCACTCTTCCAAAGGCTCTACCTCTAAAGGCTCTTCCTCCAAAATGTCATCGAAACGGATAGGATATCAACTCTCTGAAAGCGGTGTCGAGCTCGTCGATGCCCCCAAAGCCAACATCCATATATCTGCTTGCGACGACAGAATACCTAGTGTGACGCATGAGTCTGGAACCATTCGCCGAGAAACCGATATGGAAATCACATACTCAAAACATCGAGATGCATCGGAGCGGGTGTGACCGTTTCACACTCGACTTAGGGGCGGTACGGCACGTCACGAGCAGCAACCGTAGGCTCGACTCATTAAAGCTCATTACACTAATTTCAATACCCAGCCATCCCATTTGGAGGTGTTGAGCAACTTGATCATGGCTATCTGCATAGTACTCTAAGGAGGTGAAACTCTGTTAGCAAGTTCTATGCCAAGACGCTAGTATAGATGGGGCTAGATGCTCATTTCTGACAGGAGGGAAGCTTGCGAACTCGTACAGGAAAGTAAGGCAGTACCACGTTCCTACCAACCGGTTGTAGACTCTCAACATGACGATTGATCCCACCATCTTCCCACACCGAAACCAAACGTGGCAGCTCGATTTGTGCGTCCGTAAGCACACACAGGCATCGCTACAAGGATCAAGGTTGTAACAGGATCGACAGTGCTTGGGCCAACTAGTATATACCGCTTGCAGGGAGTAAATTGGGGGCTGAGTAAAGGGGCGGTTTTGCGCGTATTAGCGGCCGAACTAGATAGCTGGCTTGCCTCCGAGCCTCCTTCCTATCCGGACAGTGCATAAGCGCAAGGTGATAGGCTTGTGAGAACATGCATGTGTTGCAAAGGCTTCTGCTTCCTGCTTCCTGCTTCCTGCATGCTTCATGCAGGTTTGCTGCCGCGTGGAATTTGTAGCAATCGTGGCAACGGTCAAAGGCACGAGGCGAGTAGCGGTCAGGATTGACTTTGGCGTACCAAAGTACCCAACGTGTCAGATTGAATGAAAATTACCGTAATATTGTAACAGGAAGGTAAGGTCTAGGTTCTTTACGAGGGATTCCTTTCGTTGATATCAATGTCTCTCGCTTCGATCGCTGTTGAAGCTGGTAGCTATCAGTTATAGAATGGGTGTCCCTTTATCCGTTGTCTTGTTGATCTCTGCTTCCAGTGTTTTGTGCTGCACCCTGGTCCGTAGCTTACGGCGTAACATCGCCACCGCCCAGGCCACGGGCCTCCCTATCATTATCGTACCTTTCTATATCACCAGTATTACCTGGATGATCCTGCAACCTATCTTCATCCCACTTCTCGAGCGTCTCCCAGATACATGGACGAAACGATGGCTTCCGTATGTGTCCCCCTTTCCTTTTGGATTCCGGCACATTATTGACGCAAGCTCACCAGGTTCTCCCTCTTCGGTCGAGGATGGAATTATGGCTACCAGCCATTTCAAGTTGTCGGAGCCGACACATTCATAGCAGTGTCGCCCACCCGAAACGTGATCCATACCTGCGATCCCGAGGTCTCCACGCAGATCTTCCGGCGCAGTGAGTTCACGAAACCGGTCGAGCTGATTGAGCTGCTGAACGTTTTTGGGCCTGGATTGACGGGCTCCGAGGGGGCAGAAGGACGTCTATATAGAAAGGTCACTGCGCCTTTCTTTACAGAACAGACTGTGGACCAAGTATGGAGAACCTCGATTGAGAGCGTCGAGACTTTTATGCAGAGTGTGGTCGCATCGCAGGCGTCCAAGAAGTCCAATAGGCGAGGTCTACGATCGATGGTGGCGAGCATGACTTTGCACATTGTGTTCACTGTCTGCTTTGGAACAGACGTGGACAAGAAATCACCCCAATTGCAAGAAACAAGTTTCATAGGCCACAAAACTGGCTTTTACCAAACAGTCCTCTCCTCTCTCGATCATATCGCCACGATCGCTTTCATGCCAAAATTCATCCTTGGTTAGTACCTGCAACATATCCTTCCCGAACAAGATCCGCAAAGCTTGAACAGATCTCTAGACTTTTCGCCTTTTCCCATGCACAGAACAGCACGTCTTCTGTCCTCAAGGCTACAAGACTATCTGTGCGACCTGCAAAGGGGCGCTAGTACTGGCACCCACAACCAAAACTCAACGTTCAAGCAAGCCAATCTTTTAGGTTCGTAACGGACCCCACTCCCTTTACGAATCTACTGACTCCTCCCAAGACCTCCTTTCCCAAGCAAGCCTTCCCCCCCCTGCGATTATAGGCAACACTTTCTCCTTCCTCTTCGCTGGCCACGAAGCAAACGCGAACACGCTGACCATCACTCTGTTCCTCCTTGCCCTGCACCCCTCCATCCAATCCTCCCTCCAACATACCATTGATCTCCACCTCGCCGATTGCCCTCCCAGAAGTTCAACGTACACAACCCACTACTCCGTCCTCAAAGACTCCCTCGTTGTGGCTGTCATCAACGAGACCCTACGCCTCTTCACCATCCTCCCCTTCCTTCCCAAAACCACACCCGAGCTCCCCTCGTCAATTGCTGTCAAAGGGCGAATACATGTCCTGCCACCAAATACACTCGTCCTTATAAACACAAGCGCCACCCACCGCCATCCGGCGCATTGGCCAGCTCCCGAAGCACCGTGTTACGGCTCGGCGCCACATCCAGTTTCTTCGTTCAATCCAGGTTATTGGTTGCATCCACAGCCAGGAGGCGGCCTCTTCTTGCGTCCGCAGCGAGGCTCGTTTGTCCCTTTTTCCGATGGTGCGCGCGGGTGCCTTGGGCGACAATTTGCGATGGTGGAGCTGTGCGCGCAGCTCGTTGGCATATTCAGTAATTGGAGCGTTGAGCTTGTCGAGGATGAAACGTCGGGATGGGAGGGGGCAAAAGCGCGGGCAGAGCAAATCCTGTCAGAAGGGGTCGTGTTCGATATGACCCTGAGGCCGATGGAGATGGTACCAGTGCGGTTTGTGAGGAGGGAGGTCAAGACTAGATCAGAGCCAGTTTAGAGGGGCCGACGTGCCACGACGCAGACGAAGGTCTGGTCTATTGAAACGCCGTCTTGTAGGAATTCTGATTTGAGCGTGTCGAATAGTTCATTACCTTTGCTAAATGCTTCCGTACCCCTCCCATGTGCTGTGGCAACGTCTTCGAAGGTAACCAGATGGCTCAGATTGAATAGCATTCGGTACGGATCTGGGACAGGAATTCGATCATCGGCTACAACTTCAAGGCCTGCGCCCGAGAGTCGGGTGCCGAGCTGTGGGACCCAGCTGGTATGACGCAGTCAGCAATTAGGCAGTATATTCTGGGAACAGGCGCACAAACTCCGTCTCTGCGCCTGGTCCTGGCTTCTTCATCAGCTCCACTAGTTTCTCGGCGGAGGGCGAGGCAAGGGTGGCGCTGGTGGAGGACATATCTGGCTCGCTCCATTGGAGGTATCCGCCAGGCTCTACAATGACAATATCAGCAGGTAGCTATTTGAAAAGACTCTCCATGTAACGAGGCCCTCCTGCCAGTTGATCTCTCTAAGGGAAGAACAGCATAGAGGCATGGAGGTAAACATACTCAGCAGGGTCATCAGGTTTCGAATCAATGACCCCAGAGACTTGTTGTTGACCAGCGTCATGAAATACCGCACATGCACCACATCATATGCCGCGTTATACCGAGCTGGAAATGGTGTGAAGGCGTCGTGGGTACAGAGATGCACGTTCTGAGGGAGCCATTGTTTGGGTGGAAACTGCGCATCGGAGATATCGAAACCGTCAATACGGCCTGCAGATTCAACTTGGACGGATAAAGAGATGGGGTAGATGCTGTCAGATTTAGCGAAAGTGGAAGCAGGAAGGTTGCAAAGGGCACACCCACGCCGTCCCAGTACCGATGTCTGCAATGCGAAGGCCAGCGATGTGGATGGGGATGGAAGGGTGGATAAGGTAGCCAGTGAGTTGGGTGTGGAGCCAGTGGTTGTAGTTCAGGCTTGGAAGCGAAAGTTAGCAATCGCGGATTAGTGCGTGGTGGCAGGGGGAGGCACCGAGCCATAGAGCGGTGATCTCGTCTGAACATGTAAGTATCTTGGGCAGAGGTGGAGGGGGAGGCCATCATGGATGGCGAGATTGATCGTGTGCTCCTCGAGATGCAAACGTAGCCCAAGCACAGGCAGCTTTGGTGTGGGGTTGCCTCGAGTAGAACGGTCTTCGACGTTTCGGCTGAAACACCCAAAGGTCACCGATTACAGGACCTCGGGATCTTACTCAGAAAGCGACATGCATCCACTCAATCTATACCAAACGACGAAATATTGCACAATTACATGAGCGCATATCATGAAATACAAAGGATCAAGACATGCATGGCAATCACCCTAGGCAATCACCCTAGTGCTGCAGTGTAGATGCGTTGTCAGCATACCTTACTAGCACGTACTTGCATGGCGGCTAGCGATGCATACTGCGGGCTTACTCTGACAACCTGCATATATTTCTTACACTTCTTCCGTGTCACCCAAAAGCCTTCGGACACCGCTCGATCTTGACTAGCTATGTAGGTAGTTCGCTAGCTGTGTTAGCGACGCCCCAGCCTCAGATTCTTAGAGGGAGGGCTGGTAAGTTGCGTACAATTGCCCACGGCCCTACTTTATCTTCTACCATTGGGCAATTAAATGCGACGAAATCGCAAAATCGGCCTGGGCCTTGGAGTAAGGATATCATGTTTTCTCTACACCTACAATTTTGCCGTTTTAGCCACAATTAAGTAATCATTATTGACGTCTTCGGATGAAAGAGTACTGTGTAGATATATTATGCTTTTCATGTTAGCCTCCTTTAGGAACGTCTTTAGGATGGCATCTTCATCTGTGCCGTTCCTTGGGTACATGATATATTTCGTCTTGGTGCTAGATCTTTCAGCTGTACTAGAGCTGGAAGATCGCTTCTACTTGAAGGTTGAGCGAGGCTAGAGGTTGTCGTGTAGACATCTGAACAATATGTAGCTAATGGACTAAGGACGATACTGGGGTATCTAAGCCAACGCATTGTGACTAGTACTGATAGCAACAAACTACTAGATATGCTGTTCTGTTTCTGGTGAACATGAAGATTATCGGATGAAGATTGAGGAGAGAGCTCCTGTTGGCGTTCGAGTAGTAGATTGAAAAGGTAATCGGGAAGCCTTGGGGTATCCTGCTCTTATGTACCCTTTGGAAGATAAGATATGTCATGGATAGTGTGGTATTAGATGCCCATCTCCAACTAGCCATTTCACTGTCTTCATATTAGATTGACGTATAGAGAATGGATTGAAATATGTTCCAATACCGCTTTTAGGCGAGTTTGTGCACGAGAAAGGATGGGACGCCTTCTGAAACCAACGACAGGAAAGGAACCCACCATTTTCTCATAACAATCTCTGCTTGTGCAGAGCGACCAACTAGGGCCTTTGGTCTAGACTTGTTCGTCTGTGGCAGGAAGATTTCAGGCATGTCTAATGGATCGGAGAATGCTAGTCCAAGGCTTGTGATGGTATCTGGATCCTCATGCAAATTGGCAATGAAAGTTAAGATAATTTTAGAATCCAAAGTATGGTGATGGAGATAATGGCTTGGACGACAAGGAGTAAATCCTTCTAGGTATAGAGTAAGCGCCGCCCTATCATCGCGCGACTGCGAGCATGGTGTTGGTACCTACAGTAGCGCACAATAGGCAGTGGGGGGGAAAACTAAGTGCTTTAGCGGCCGCCTGTTAGAACTTAGTGACATTTGCGGGCCGGTCGTAGGGGGCCGTTAGCCAAACTCTCTCTTTTAGGCGGCCTTTGACATCTCCAAAGCGAAGGCAATACCTGGCAGCTTGATTGGAAAAGCCTTCTATACAGGAACAAGGCACGTACATGCGCTGTTACAATTTCATACTACTAGGATCTAACGCAAACCCATGACAGAGGAGATTTAGAGACACCCGTGAAGCCGTGAGATGATACCAACTTTGACAGAGTAACCCCTGCACTTACCCTTGACCAGGGCGGATTGCCACGTTATTAAGTTGCATGGCTAGACCCTAAATCGCCTATCTACTGCAGGGGCTCTTGCCGGCTGCACGCCGCTATATGAGAACGTTTCCATCACAATTCTCCCGTACTACTTAAAGCCCGCGCTATCCATTACGATACTTCGGCCTTTTTTCCTTTTCACTCATATCCTTCATGCTGAGAATCAATCCTCATTGTCTAAATTAACTCGACTCTCACTGAATACCGATCAGGAAAGGCATCTCCTTTATCCTTCAAAATGCTATGCTTCTGCTCTACTTTAGCCATAGCAGCTCTCTTAGCAGTAGCTGACGGTCAGCTATCTATTAAAAATACTGACTTCTCCTACGGGCAACAGTCCCGCTCTGTGGGGGGCAAGGCAGTCTGTATTAGTGGTGTCGTACAAGTAGCAGTCGCTGCGAACAATAGCAAGATCCTCATCTCCGCCCCCAAAACCAATGCTGAAGTCACCGAACTCTACGTCGAATTTACGCAAGTCAACAGCAGATTGGCCACCGACTCAATCGGTAGCCCCGCCTCGGTCACGGATACTTACGGCATATACTCGAAGCTCTGCCTCCCTGCCGATCCTGCATCAGCAAAGAAAGTCAAAAACCTTCAAGTCCTCACGCATGGGGGAACTCTTGATCACACTTACTGGGATATTGCCCCAGGTTACAGCTACGTGGATACGGCAGCTGCCGCTGGCTATGCCACGCTTTCATACGACAGGTTAGGATCCGGACTTTCAGATCACCCTGATCCGGTACAGATTGTGCAATTACCCATCCAGATCGAGATCGCTCACCTACTAGTGCAAAAGCTCCGTCGCGGCGAGATCGGGGGCCGCACTTTCGAGAAGGTAGCCGGTGTAGGTCATTCACTGGGCAGTGCGATCACTCAATCAGTCGCGGCCAAATATCCCAAGGACTTTGATGCCCTCATCTTGCAAGGCACTTCCACTTTCTTCAGCTATGCATTCACAGGTGTTGCATCTGAAGCCGCGCAAATCGCCAACACAGACCCCTCAGGCCGATTCAAGAACCTGGCGGACGGCTACCACACACCAGGACCGTTACCACAGACGATCCAATTCGCCTTCTATCGGTACCCCGGCTACGACCCGAAGAGTAAGCTTTCTCTTTTCTGTACATATTCTCTCGTATCCTTATTGATCTCAGCGCAGTATTCGCCATCCAAGTCGCGAACAAACAGACCAACGCCCTCGGCGAGATGTTTACACTGGGCTCCGCCTACGCCCCCGCAACCGCATTCACTGGCCCTGTAGACATTGTCAACGGCCAGAACGACTATTTCTACTGTGGCGGCGACTGTACGTACCCAACGGACCAGGCCGCGGCTGCAATACCGGCATATTTTCCGGCTGCTAGCAAAGGCTCGCAGTCTTACCTCGCTCCCAATGCAGGGCATAATGTTAACATGCACTATTCCTCGATATCAGCTTTCCAGCAGATGACAGCATTCCTACAAACCAATGGCATTCGCTGAAAGTGCGGTGTTAGCCTAGGGATTTATCCTATATCGTAGCACGGCATCCGTTAGAGGTAATGCTGAGGTTTTACAACGCTTGTATTCCCAAGGTACTACATTATTAAAGATAGGACTATTTAAGTAGATTTAAATACTTAAGGTAAAATAAATAGAATATATTAGAACTCTAATACCTTACTTAGAATTTCTAAAAACTAAACTAGTATAATCTTATACTATAGTATATCTAGTATCTATTAATTCTTAGTAAAAGCTATTAAATTTCTAATTATAGTATTTCTCCTTTTAATATTATATTATATAATAAAGATATATATTACTAGAAAATACTTATAAAAATTTCAGATTTTTATATAAGAAAAGTATACTTAAAAGTATAATTCTTTTATTTCTTAGTAAGTAATAGTAGTTATAAAGTAAATATAAGTATAAATATAATAGATATTTATATAAATCTTTATAAATACTAAGACCCTCCTTAAGTATTATAAGAGTTATATGGTAAATATTATTAATATTATTAATTTTAAATCCTAGAAATTATTTATAATAGTTACTAAGTACTAGAGTATTAATAAATAGTTATTAGGTCTACTTATATTATAAATCTATAATATTATTATTATTTAAGACTAATATAATATAACTAAGTATACTATTATTAAATAACTTATTATATTAGTTATTATTAGAAAAAGATATTATTATTATTAAGATAGAAGTATTAAAAGACTAATACTATCTACTAGATATCTAACTAATTATAAGATATCTAGTATAGTAATATTCTATTCTATTAATAACTTCTATACTACTAGATTATTTAATATAATTCTTAATTCTTTATATCTCTTATATTATAATATATCTTTTATACTCTTATAATAACTATTAATAGTTCTACTAGATTTATTATATTAATATAAAGGAATTTATTATATATAAGAGTTATTATAACTTAGTATCTATCTAGCTCTTTAAAGTTTAACTATTTATATTTTAAGAATAAAATAGAAGAATAGCTTATTTTTATTATTAGAATATCTAATATTATAATCTAATATAAAGATTTACTTATATAACTAAGTATAGTATTAAGCTATTTTTATACTTCTAATATCTTTATTAGTATTCTAATAGGCTACTAAGTAGCTATTAATAGAATCTAAGTATTAATATTTAGTTATAACTAATATATTAAGAGTTTTATTTTTAATCTACTTATTCTCTAATAGTACTTACTTATATATAAGATTCCTTTATATTTAACTAGATATATATTTAAGTAGATTAATTATATTAAGTTAGTACTTTAGATTTAAGTTAGATATCTAACTTAAGTCTTTATAATTTAATACTAAAATCTAGTACTAATTATTTAAGTTAGTATTAATTTAAGTACTAAGTAGATTAACTATATTAGATTAGTACTTTAAACTCGACTTAGATATCTAACTTAACTCTTAGTAAGTTAATACTAAATTCCTAGCCTAAGTATTTAGGTTAGTACTAATAGTTAGTACTAAGTATTCAAGTTAATACTATAAGATAGTACTAAGTATTAGTACTAAACTATTAACCTAACTCGCTAAGATATTAGTTCTACTTATATTATTTTATTAAGACTATAATATTAGGAATATTCTTTAGTTATAATAATATTTCGTACTATATATAAGACTTACTAAAATATTACTAAGTATTATTATTATTACTAACTAGGTAATTCTTAATAGTAAATAAGATAGTAGCTAATTAACTATTTATATAGAGATAATTAATATAATATTACTAATATTTTCTATTTATAGTAGTATTTAGTACTATATATATAACTTACTACTATATTACTAAGTATTATTACTATTATTATCTAGGTAGTACCTTTAAGTAAATAAGGTAATATAAAAAGGTAATATATATACCTAGAGAATTAAGGGAACTATAAAAATTATAATTAAAAAATAATTTATTTTTTAAATAGTACTAATCTAAGAAAAAACCTAGGCTATCTAGCTAATTTATTAGTAGCTTAGTATCTTAGCGATACCTTAGCGAGTCGGGTTAGTTTAACCTAACTCGCTAAGGTCTTAAGGGCTTTTCAGGTTAGTACTAGAAACTAGTACTAAGTATTTAGGTTAGTACTAATTTGTAGTACTAAAACCCGACTTAATAGTTAGTCTAGTACTATATTATAGTCTAATCTAAGGTTATATAACTAGTTATATAACTAAGGCTTAGTATATATATATCCTACTTATATTCTTCCTAGATAGTTTAATAATTATTTATTATTATTATATCTATATAAGCTATATCTTTATTATAATAAATAGTAGTAATATTAGATATTCTAATCTAGTAATATTATTACATCTATTTATTATACTTAATACCTAATATTTAGGCTATTACTTAGAGAGATAGAAACCCTTATAAGAGAAAATCCCCTAGCTATTAGTTATAACTAGTACTTTATACTAATATTAATCCTTTTTACTTTTTAATTAGAAGTAAATCCTCTAGCTAATTAGTTATAACTAGTACTTCTTCCTAGGATAATCCTTTTACTAGGCCTATTATTATTATATTACTAAAGATACGTAAGTATAAAGAGGAGTAGGAGGAGAAAAAGTCTCTAGAGAGCTTAGTTAATAGTAGAGATAATAGCTAATTAAAGCCTCTAAATTTACTTAGTTTCTCCTTTAAGTAAACTTAATCTCTTAGTATATTTATTAGTATAACCGTAGCTATTACTATTAGGAATAGTATTAATAATACTATTATAAATAGCTTAATAAAATACTTTAGAATACTAGTTTAAACTAACTATTAAGTTAGGAATTAGTACTATAATTTAGTACTAACTCGCTAAGCCTTTTAGCGTATTACTATATATAGTATACTAGTATACTATATATAGTAACTTTCTTAATACTTAATACTAGATTCTAGTATTAAATCGCTAAGAATTAGCGGCTTAGTAGTCTAGGTAATACCTTATAATTAATTTATACTAGTTTAACTAGAACCTATTAGTAGTAAAGAGGAGGAAGTTAAATAGCGTATATATTTTAATAATAATAATAATAATAATAATATTCCTATTAAGAAATTTATAGAAGAAGATATTATTATTTCTAATAAGAAATTAAGAGGAGAAGATATTAGCTTTTTTAACCCTAAATATAAGGATAAGAAATTAGGATATTCCTAAATTATTATTTATTAATATTAGTAAATATATTATTTATTCTAATATCTATATATTTATTAATAAGTTATAAGATCTAGCTTATTCTTATAGTAATACTATTATAACTACTATTATTCCTAAATACTTCTATAGTAGAGTACTTAGTTAGTATATTATAAAGCTATTAAACCTAGGAAAAATAGGTTTATATAATTTATTAATAGCTATATATTATTCTACCCTTATTAACTAATAAAGAATATAAATATTAGTTATCCTAGTAACTATTATATCTTTATTATTTAGCCTCTATAATATTAGATACTAGTCGCCTAGAGTATAGATTTAGTAAATACTCTACTATACTAGAGCTACTAATATTAAGTCTATTTATTACTAATTAATATTAATTTAAAATAGCTTATATATTAATATATATATCTATATCTCTCTACTAGCTAAGTTATTAATACTAGTTATATTCTTTAAATATATTAATAATAAAATAGTTATATAGTAAGAAATAGCTAATAAGCTATTCTTCTAATATTAATATATATCGTTATAGTAATAGCTACCCTAGTAGCCTTATAACTATTAATAGATAAGAGGTAGAGATAATACAAGTACTTAGGGTAGGTTTCTAGTAGAAATCCCTATTAGTAATAGTAAATAATATACTTTCCTTACTAAGGTTACCTTTAATAGCTTTAAAGTATATAAAGATAATAATAATAATAATAAGGAATAGGTCTAGTTATATTAGTATTTATATATATACTTTTATTATTTATAACTCTATAAAGTTTCTATTCTTAATACCTTTTCTCTCTATTCTTTAAATAGCTCCTTATACTATACTATAATAGGTATAATACTATAAATCTATATATTTTCTAAAGATATTACTAATTAACTAGAAATTACCTATTAGAAATCTAGTATAATTATTCTAGATCTACTAAGGCCTTTATATAGAAATATTAGAAAAATTACTTATAGTAACTATATCTATATATTTATACTAAGGAGGATTATAAGTATATAAGTAATAACTCTAATTAGTTAGAATAGATATACTATTACTATTATATTACTATTACTATATAAATAGTAGGGACGCTATTATTTTTTCTTTTAGTAGGTAATTATTATAATCTAATCTAAGGTTATATAACTAGTTATATAACTAAGGCTTAGTATATATATATCCTACTTATATTCTTCTTAAATAACTAGTTATATAACTAAGGCTTAGTATATATATATCCTACTTATATTCTTCCTAGATAGTTTAATAATTATTTATTATTATTATATCTATATAAACTATATCTTTATTATAATATACTAAGTATTAATACTAAAGTATAAACTTAAATTACTAAGACTTTAATTTAAATTTTAATATTTTATTAAGACTATAATATTAAGACTACTTTCTAGTAATATAAATAAGTAATATAATTATTTAGTAGTTTCTAATAGATAATTTAACTATTTAGTTAGATATATTTATAATCCTTTTATTCTTTACTATCCTTTTCTCTAATATTATAATCCTTCTAATTACTATTATACTTAGAGTAACTATTTTTTAGTACTTAGGCTAGGATTTTAGTATTAACTTAACTTTTTAAGTTACTTATAACTAGCTTATTACTTATATAGGTTTAGCGTTATATAATAATTATAAATTTAATTTTAAATAGAACTAATATAGTTAGTTTAAAGAGGACTATTAATAGTTATTATAAGAGTATAAAAGATATATTATAATATAAGGAATATAAGGAGTTAAGAAATATATTAAATAGTTAGGTACTATAAAAGTTATTAGTTAAATAGAATATTATTATACTAGATATCTTATAATTAGTTATATTATTAGTAGATAGTATTAGTCTTTTAATACTTCTATCTTAATAATAATAATAATATATCTTTTCTTAATAATAATTAATATAATAAGTTATCTAATAATAGTATACTTAGTTATATTCTATTAGTCTTAAATAGTAATATTACTATAGAGATATAATATAAGTAGGTCTAATAACTATTTATTAATACTCTAGTACTAGGTAACTATTATAAATAATCTCTTAAGTCTAAAATTAATATTTTTAGTAATATTTACCTTATAACTCTTATAATACTTAAGGAGGGTCTTAGTATCTATAATAGTTTATATATATATCTATTATATTTAGACTTAAAGTTACCTTATAACTACTATTACTTACTAAGTAATAGTAGAAGTATAGTTTTAAATATACTTTTCTTATATAAAAATCTTGAATTTTTATAAGTATTTTCTAGTATTATATATAGGTTTTACTACTACTTATAATAATTTCTTTTTTATATAATTTCTTTAATTATAAGTATTCTTCTTCTTCTTTTTCTCTTTTATAATAGTAGTAGAGTAGCTTATTACTAACTAGTAATATTAAGATTATTATAACTCTTTTAAGATTATAAGTAGACTAACCGCGTTAGGTTAGTACTTTAAACTTAAGTTAGGTACCTAACTTAACTCTTAGTAAGTTAATACTAAATTCCTAGCCTAAGTATTTAAGTTAGTACTAATAGTTAGTACTAAGTATTCGAGTTAATACTATAAGGTAGTATTAAGTATTAGTACTAAACTATTAACCCGACTCGCTAAGATATTAGTTCTACTATATTATTTTACTAAGACTATTATATTAGGAATATTTTTTATTTATAATAGTATTTTATACTATATATATAACTTACTAATAGATTACTAAGCGTTATTATTATTACTAACTAGGTAATTCTTAATAGTAAATAAGGAAATATAGAAATATAATAGCTAATTAGCTATTCCTATAGATATAATAACTATAATATTACTAATTCTTTTCTTTATAATAGTATTTACTATTATATCTATAATTTACTACTATATTACTAAGTATTATTATTATTATTATTACCCCTAACCTAGGTAATTCTTTAAGGTAAAATAAAAAGGTAATATATATCCCTAGGGAACTAAAGGGGGTAGTAAAATTCTAATTAAATAAAAATCTATTTTTAGTATAAGGGTAATTTTAGAAAAGTTTAAGGGTTCCTTACTATTTTATTAGGGGCTTAGCCTCTTAGTAATACCTTAGCGAGTCGGGTCGGGTTAATCTAACTTACTAAGGTACTAAGGGCTTTTCAGGTTAATACTAGAAACTAGTACTAAGTATTTAGGTTAGTACTTAAATAGGTACTAAGTATTTAGGTTAGTACTAATTTATAGTATTAAAACCTAACTTAATAGTTAGTCTAATTATAAGTAATAGGTAGTAGATAAGATAAATCCTAGTAATATTAAATTAATTTAATTAACTAGAGAATTTAGAATAGTAGATATTACTAGTATATTATATTATTATCTAATAGTTTTATAGTTAATACCTTACTTAATTTAAATCTATTATACTTACTTAGAGTTAATAGTAGTAAATCTACTAGTCTACTTATAACTAGTTAATTATAAATAATAATAAGATAAAGGTTAATAATACTAGAACTTAGTTATTCCTAGTAAAAAAGTAGTAGATATTTACTATTAACTATTTAAATAATACTAGACTTAATATTTATAATATATTAGTACTATATAAGTTACTATAAAATAGTAATATAAGATAAGATATAGTCTTACTTAATTTAACTAATTAGTATTATAGATACTTATAATAGTACTTACTAAATATCTTATTCTTACTATTAATAAGTATTTATAAGTATTATTAATTATATAATTAGTATATATAATATAATCTTTTTATACTTAACTAATAATAGTTATAAATAGTTATAAATAGTACTTATTAAATATCTTACTCTTACTATTTATAAGTATTTATAAGTATTATTAATTATATAATAGGAGATTATAAATTCCTAGACTAATAGCTATTTTATATAGATAGTAAGTAAGGTAAGTATACTACTAGGGTACGCGGTTAAGTAGAAGGGTATATATTAGAGAGTAGGTATAGTAATAGGTTTAGTATTACGTGTAATTATAGGAATAATAAGCTAATAGATAAGTCTATTACGCTAGGGTTATATTAGCTGTAAGTTAATAGGTAGTATTATAAAGAATAACTTCGATTAGTATTAAATAGTAGAAAGAGTCTAGATAGATTAGATAGGTTTTATAATCTTAATTTCAAGTAATTATTTAATATTATATAATAGTTAATAGCTATATTAGATTATAGTATTTACTAATTATATAGATTATTAAGTTAGTAATTTAATTATTAAATTACTAATTTAATATAAATAATAGCCTAATTAAGCTATTATTTTAATATCTTTTATAGTTAATCTATTACTTACCTATATTTATATCTATTCTATCCCTCTTATAACCTTCCTCTACTATTATTAATAGTTATTATATACCTCCTAAGTATACTTTAAAGTCTTCTTAAGATATCTTAGGTACTAGTACCTTTACTATTACTATTACTAGTACGCCGGATCCTCCTTTTATATCCCTATAATTAAGGATCTTAATATAGCTCGATAAATATATAATTACTAGCCTCTATATAAATATACCTCTTATATCCTAGGAACCTCTTAATAATAATAATATCCTTTCCTTATATTCCTCTTAACCTACCTTATAGAAGTCCCTTTATAAAGAGAGAGGTTATAGGAAAGCTAGGCTATATAATATAGAGCTATTATAATATTTAAGGAGGTATAAGAGAAGGGGGACTAGGAGCTTAGATATCTTATAATTAGATAGTTATAATAAGAAGTATAAGAGAGGTAGGTAGAAGGGATAAAGTATATATAAAGGAATACTTCTTAGTATTAAAGAGATAATAATACTTATTAATTATACGCTTATTAAAGTAGGTATATATAGACTTTCTAGTATAAATTTATAGTAGAAGGATATATAATAGGACTTTAAGATATATACTTACTATTCCTACTCTTAAAATAGTTATTAATAAAAGGTAGTAGTACTACTTAAATAATATAAGTATAAGAAGGAATATAATAGGAGATCTAGGTATATAATAACTAATAATAACTTTATATAAGTACTAGATTAGTAGTAATTAATAGTTAATAAAGTTTAAGCTAGAAAATATAAAAAGAAGTAAGATATAAAAGATAAGAAGGAGAAAATATAGGATTATAATACTAGATAAGATATACTCTCTACTTACTAGGGTAAAAAGGTTATAAGGGAAATAGAGAATACTAGTTTTAATAAAATTCCTTCTTATAAAGAAAATAATAAATAAGACTCCTCCTTAAAAGGCTTATATATCTTACTCTTATTTATAGTAATATTATTATTATCCTCTAGTATAAGTATTATATTAAAAGGTTCCTCCTACTAGTAGTAAAGCTTAAGTCCTTAATACTAGAGTAATACTAGCTACTAGAGTAGTATTAGTATTAGGAGTAATCTTAAGGATAAAGCTAACTCTACTAATAGTACTATCTATTAGTTATAATAACTATAATAGTAGAATAAGAAAAAGAATAAGGGGATAAGGTTATAAAAGGATAGGTAAAGACTTAAATAAGTATAAAGATCTTATTTAAGTTAGAATATAACTACTATTTTAGTTAATTTTATAAAGTAAAGTTTAAAATTCTTTAAATCTTATAATATAAGAACTCTAGTAATAATATTTATAAGTATTAGTAAGCCTATATTAATAAGTAGTACTTAGGCCCTTCTACTTACTAATATTAATATATTTATAATAACTAGTACTTAAGACTTAGCTTTAATTAAGTAGCTAGAATTTATTTATAAGTAGTAACTTAATATTAACGCGGAATTTAAATATTTAATTAAAGGAATATAATAGACTTATAATATATTAAATATACTTTATAAGGAGTTATAAGCCTTTATAACTCTATTATAAAAGTAAATAGGGGCTTAAAAGGACCTTATTTAAGTACTTTATATAAATTAAGTCTTATATTAATAGTACCTAAGTAAAGAGATAGAATAAATATAAGAAATACTAGAGAATATTACTAGTAAGATTAGTCTTACTATCCCTATAAATAATAATATACTAAGCCGTCTCTAGATATCTAATAGAGAAGTTATAAGTATAGTATAGTTATATATTAATAGGCTTAATAGTATTAAGGATATAGATTAAGTAAGTAATAATAGAGACTTTAAAAGTAATAATAATAATAGCGAGTAAAAGAGAAATACTACTAAGGATTTTTATATAGAAGTTAATAAGGAGCTTAGTAAAGACGGGGTTAATAATATATAGTAGGAATATTATAAGACTAGTAGATATAATACTTAGGTATATTTTATAACTCTAATATATAAAATAATATAGAATAATAGAATAACTAATAGTATAAACCCCTAATATTTAAGTAACTTAAGATTAGGATATTTTAGAATAAGAAGTAGAAAAACTAAATAGAATATAGAAGTAGAAACTTTAGGTAAGAATAAAGAAATAAGGCCTTATAAGATATTTACTATTTTATAGTAATTATATAAATAGGTTATATTACTTAATAAGGGCGGGTTTCCTATATTTCTTATATATATTATAAATTTAGGCTAATTTATAACTTATCTTTATAAGCTTCCTTATAACTTAAATTTAATAATAAGCTCTTAATTAGTAATATAGTCTATAAATTAATAGTATTATAATATTAGAGTTAGGTAATTATATATAAATTATAGGCTTATAATCCCTTTAATTATATTATAAGGCTTAATATAAAGAAATATACTTAAGTAATTATTAAGTAGAGTTAATTACTAATAAATATTAGTATATTATTAAAGGCTTTATTTTAAATTAACTAGATACTATATTTTAGCCTTATAAATAGGTAAAATAGTTTATTAATAGTACTACTATCTAATAGATATTATTAATAGGTATTAGCCTTAATTTTATTCTATACTTAAAGGTATTTATTACTTAAAGTATCTATATTATATTAAAATTATACTTAATAGTAATTTATATACTAGCTATTCTTCTATTAAACTTTCTCTTTTATATATTTAAGTAGCTTATATATAGTAATATAATAAATTCTATATACTTATAAGCTTTATTACTAAATAGATCTAGAACTTACTACCCCTAAAATACTTAATATAACTAGTCTTATATACTAGAAGTTTATAATATTATTAGGTTATTCGCCTTTCCCTTAAATAGGTTATATAATATATTAATTAGACTATCTAGGTATATTACCCCTAATTATATTATATTATATACCTTTTTATATATAAAGTAGAAGAACCTCTAGTCTTCCTTTAGTTAATAAAAGTACTAAAATATTCTATTAATAAACCCTTAAATTATAGACCTCTTATATATTTTACTTATATATTTAATCGCCTTTATATACCTCTAGATCCTATTATATTTAAGAATAGGATACTAGCGTAGGATAGGATTATAGTAATTATATAAGTACTTAAGCATATTATTAATTATAATAGAAATAAAGGAGGGAGACTAGTTAAATATTATTAATAACTTATATAAAGGACGTAGGTATAAGAATTTTACTAGAATAAAATATAAAGTAAGCTTTAAGCTAGGCTAATAACTATATTACTAGTTAATACTTTTAAAGTTAAAATAGGTAAGTAATTAATATATCTTATCTTTAGTAAATCTAAATATCTACCTTATTTACTTAGGTAGGAAATTATTAAGACTCTACTCCTTACTTTAATACTTAATTAATAGGATATAGGTATAATATAAGACTTAGTTAATATAGTATAAACTAAGGATAAAGAGGGCTAGAGTAGTTATATATATAAGTTCTTTATTAGAATTAATATTTATAATACGTCGTTATTAATAATATAGATAAATAGATAATTACTAAAAGGGGTTTTATAAGTAAATCCTAGATAGATAGGGCTAAGTAGTAATAGCTTATATTTAAGTAAATCTAAATTAGGGTTAGCGTATAACTAGACCTATATAAATTATTAAATAAATATTAAATAATCTTACTATAAAACCTATCTATTACGCAGGACAAACTTAGTATCTATTTCTCTATACTCTTACTTTACATCTTCTTTATATATTTAATACAGCCGTCTATTCCAAGCTACTACAATTACACGGGCCCCTATTAACGAATATAAGGTGTAATATACTCTCGACAAATTAACTATAATTATTCGTTTTCCATTATATAGAAACGATTTCTAGAAATAGAAGAAAGGCAGGATGTCGGAGTTTTAGCGGAATGGAAGGGAAAGCGCAATTTATTGCATTGCAGAATTCCTACATTGCGGAACAACTGCCTTACACATCGAGTGGTTCGTAGTAGCATTAAACTCACGCATATCCATGACTTGAATCAATCCAGTAACAGATCCTTTCTCACTTTATTTAATTGATTCAGTATCTCCAAAAGATGCTATGTCTCAGACTTATCTAGGTCTTAAATAAAATCGCTGTCGTTCGTCCGAGACCACTACTATAAGCCCCATAGCACATCTCCCCTCGCCGTTCCCAGAACACCCGACGGGGACTCGTTGAGTATCTCAGTCACTGCGGAATTAGAAGGAATGCACGTCCCCTGCTGCATGGTACTCGGATGCAGTTGTGGTCCCCCTACTAACTCCATACACATGGCGCATGTGTGGCTGGTAGTTGAGGAGGCAGGAAATATTCGATATTGAAGATATACGACATTGTTCGATTGAACGCGACTTCGTAAGTGGAAGAAGACACAAAACCTACAGCAAGCGACCTAGGCCCACCCAAAAAAACCAACCCTGAGATCGCGATCATCTTCGCCCTTTGGGCTAGTCACAGTGGGTTTTAGGACAAGATTATACCCTCAAGCCGCTTGTCATGTATCTCCTTCTTTTTCATTTACCTAGATGCTAGGGTAAGCGTAATCATTCTTAGTCTTTTGATTGTATGTATCTAGATGCTATATATTTTGCAGTAATTCCGTCCCACTTACGGGCTGTGTTACTCACTCGCAAGAGGCGCTCGGCCGCCATGGCATTGATCGAGCTGCCTTGCGTGCGAGAATATGGAAGCTCGTGATGATGCAGGCCGGGTAAGCATAAGGAGAATATGCAGCATACGAGTATTGCTCAGCCACAACATCTGACCAATCGACTCCGACTTCGCCTGCCTCAAGCTGCACAAGTTGACCACTTACTCGACGGAGTCCTAAGCATAGCATAACATCAAGGCACACTCCAGCCCTTTCAAACCCAACCCAAAATCACACACTTCATAATCTTGGCCTTGGGCAGGTCGTCTCACCACCCTCATCCGTAACGCTATACCCGACCCGTCCGTTTATGCAGAAAACCAAAGCTTCAATGAAAGAATCCGTGCAAGGACCGCCCCTAGTCCCGAGCGGCCTGGGCGCCAATCACAGCCAAGCGTTTCATAAGCGCGAAACCGATATACGCGACCGCTAACGCCACGCCACGAGCTTTACGTTTTGGTTATGGAATCACAGCTGTTTCTAGGGTTTCAATTTGGGACGATATGAGGAGGTGGCTTTGTGAGAGAGCTGAGATTGTGGGGAGAGATGCCTTACGTTGCACCGTGCCATCAGTCGAAGGTTTTCTTTCAGTTGGTTCCAGAAGATCGCTTCACGTTCTGAATTTTGTTGGCAATTCAATGTGCAGAAGCAGAACAATGACTGATGTAGGACGGAGCGGCGATGCTAGAGATATGATATTGATGAGACATTTGCCAAGAGGTAGATCGATCAGCCTTGCCCTTACCACAGAACGGCGCTGCTGATGCTTTGGGATTAAAAATTCAGCCTTGTGAGTGTCCTTGCATCAGAACGTCTTGAAACGCCTCCCCATTGACACGGCAGGCTAGGCGAAGTCAAGGCTCTAGGCTATTGATTATGCTATCTTAAGATCATCAAACACGCTTGATCAGACTCTGGTACCTGCATGGTGAAACATGGAAACGGAACGTGCACAAGTTTCGATATCTTCGTCAATATATGGAGACCAAATATCCTTCCATGAAAATTAATTTTCCAATCAAGCAACACACACATCCTCCTCCTAAGAAATCACCCCAGAATCCGCCCTCTTTCCCAAACACAACAGCCTCATTTCAAAGTGACACTCTCAATCATCAGTACACCCCCACCATGTTCTCCCTCATCACCCTCACATCGACCGCCCTCGCTCTATCCACTCTCCTCCTCTCCACAAACGCCAACCCCACTCCCGTTCTGCAAGCTCGCGATCACTTCGTAAGCCTCCAGTCTCCTCATCCTCCCGCCGCTTACCAAACCCAAACTGACTCCATCCTCTCTAGGTCATCGACTGCGTGAATACTCATTATTCAAGTCTCCATCTTCAACCAGGCCAGACCCTCACACAGTGGTGCACCGGCCCCAACGTACGCGCCAGATGCGACTCGAGCGGCAGCACCTCCTACGTCCCTAACGCGGACCCCGTCTGCCATGCGTCATGTCAGTGCGTGACAGCGGCCACGGCCCCGGAGGAAGCTGCGAGCGCGTCGTCTAGTGGGTCGCCGCCCCCATTCCAGGAGGAACCTCCGATATCACAGCCAGCCGCTGGACCCGTTAACCCGGTGCCCTCTCCCGCGTCGGCGCCAAGCTGTCCGGGGACGTTCAGGCTGACTCCGAACCTGGGTCCAGATATCCCAGCAAAGCCGATCCAGGATTGGTGTTTGAGTGCGGCGGTGGATACCACCTGTCAGAACGGGCGGGCTGTTGTCTTAGGATCCGATAAGTATAATGTTTGCAAGGTCAACTGTAAATGTTAGGTCGGATGAGTCGCTAGCTGGCTGGTATGATCAGGGGGTGAAGTGCCGATGCTTGACTATTCAACGATTGAGAGAGTGGAGACCGTAGAGCCTTTTGATGTATAGTACAATAGATGTTGAGCGTAAGTATATAGAAATATTGAAGGTTACTGCAAAGCTCATTCTTGCAGTTGCAAGACTCGACATGAACAGTGCCAATGTTTTATGATGCAGCGGGCATTGGGGTAGGTTGAGCATCTGATAGCTTGAAACCTCTTCGTCGAAAGGATGTGGTAGTACGTTACCTTGACTGGTCATATCGACGCCGCCGTAGAGAATTCCACACGAGTGGGACGGCTCCGCAGATCGCTTGAGACTTTGAGATTCCGAGATAGTTTGGAGGACAACACTGTGACGTTTGAAGTTTGTTCCCGTGAAGTCTAGACCTCGATGATATGTAAGTTCTATGTGATCCGCATCTTAAGCAGCCCATGACAAGATGCGGCTACATCTTATATCATTGAGAAACAAATATCCGGCGGTCTTAGTATCGTCGTACAATTTTTATGTGGCGGTCTTGGCATTCCTAGAGAAAATCGTATAAATATCCTACGAATCCCTACCCTTATAGAAGAACTCACCTACTTCTAGTCTATACTTACTTCTAGTTCACGCTTTCTCTTTCTATAATAATTAATTTTATATAACTTATTTTCGTAATATAACTTATAGATAGACTAATCGCGTCGAGTTAGTACTTCGAACTTAAGTCGGGTACCCGACTCGAGTCTTAGCGATTCGATACTAAAATCTAGTACTAAGTACCTTAAGTTAATACTAGGGTAGGTACTAAGTACCTCGAGTTAGTACCTAGGTAGGTACTAAGTATTAGTACTAAAGTATTAACTCGAATTACTAAGACTTTTTTCTCTAGTAATATTTTCTATTTTTAGTAGTATTTCTTACTATATTTTCTAATTTTTTTCTAATTATTATTATTATTATTACCTAGGGAATTCTTAGAAGTAAATAAGGTAATATAAAAAGGTAATATATATCCCTAGGAAAATAATAACTATAATATTAGGAATATCTTTTATTTATTATAATATTTTATACTATATATAGGACTTATTAATAGATTACTAAGTATTATTATTATTACTAACTAGGTAATTCTTAATAGTAAATAAGGTAATATAAAAAGATAATAGCTAATTAGCTATTCCTATAGAAATAATAACTATAATATTACTAATATTTTCTATATATAGTAGTATTTACTATTATATCTAGAGTTTACTACTATATTACTAAGTATTATTATTATTATTACCTAGCCTAGCCTAGGTAATTCTTTAAGGTAATATAAAAAGGTAATATATATCCCTAGGGAACTAGAAGGGGTATTAAAATTCCAATTAAAAAAAATCCATTTTTAGTATAGGGGTAATTCTAAAAAAAATTTGGGGCTCCTTACTATTTTATTAGGGGCTTAGCGTCTTGGCGATATCTTAGCGATTTAAGTTAGGTTAACCCGATTCGCTAAGGTATTAAGGCCTTAGTAAGTTAGTACTAGAAGTAGGTACTAAGTATTTTAGTTAGTACTAAGACCCTAACCTAAGTATTTAGTTAGTACTAAATCTTAGTACTAAATCCCGACTTAATAGTTAGTCTACTTATAAAGTATTTAAAACTAAATATTTCTTATAATAAAATATTTCTTATAAGTAGCCCGCCTATTAATTTATAAAAGCGATGTAATCTAGCTTAAGAGAACCCTAGAAAGGGACCTTAAAGTATAGAAAGGAAAAGCTCTAGTATACTAGCCTCTTAGGGTTAGACTAGAAGTAAGTTTAAACTAGAAGTAGGTAAATTCTTCTATCCTAACTATATTAATTATAATTAAGTAATTCTAAAGCCTAGATATATTTATCCTTTAGTATTTTAGACTTTATAATAATATCTAGCTATTATATAATAGTTATATATAAAAAGGGGCTTAAGTAGCCTACTTCTATTAATTCCTAATTAGTATCCTTCTTATATAGCCCTCTAATATCTACTCCTATTTCTATTTAGTAAATAGTTATAGTATAACTACCTCCTATTAGCTAGCTATTAACTTCTAGGCGACTATTTATTATATATATTACGACGGAATTATATTACTAGTATACTCGCTTAGTATACCTTAATTAGTAGTAATAATTAACTAGAGTAGGAAGAGGATAGTAACCTTAAGTAGGAACTAGACTAGTATATTACCGGCGAGTATATACCTTAGAGTTATAGTAGGTCTTAGTAAGTAACTAGATATTAATTTTATATAAAATAGATATAAGTAAGACTATTTAATATATTTTCCTAGTTATTTTCTAGACCTAAATCCGCTTAATTATAAATAGTTCTTAATTATTTAGATAATAATTAGAAGATAGTTAATATAATCTAAATAATTAGCTAATTAATATTTAGATCTAGCCTAATTTCTTTAATTATACTATTAATAGTAGATATCTATTTAACTACTAAGCTATTAATATCTAGATATTAATAGAGCTTAATAATCTAAATTAGTATTATTAGAATTAATAGACTATTTAAGTAGACTACTACTCTAGCCTAATAGATAAACTTAGTACTAATCTAGATATCTTACTTAAAGATATTAGTAGTAAGGTAACTATCCTTCTATTAATAATACTAAGAAGCTTATATACTATAAAAGTAAGAATATAAGACGTTATAATAATAGTCTAAAAAAGGGATATACCTAATTTTTTTATTACCTTTATATATAATCCTAAGTAGCGTAATATTTAAAGCTTACTAGAACCTAGTTAGATATTAGAGTACTATTATAATCTAATTACTTATATCTTTAATTAGAAGCTTTAAGAGCTAATAAGAGACCTCTTTAAGTAATATATCCTTAGTATTTATATAAGCTACTATTATATTATTAAGTTTTAGAAGCGAGGTCTCTAATATACTTATATTCTCCTTATTATATAAGAAGAGAATTAGATCTAGATAGTTAGTAATATTAATAGTAATATTTAAGTATTTATCCCCCCTTAATAAGATAATAATATATTATATAAGTTAGTCTTATAATATATAGTTTATAATTACTATACTAGGGTCTCTAGTAATAGATATTTTAATTAGGAGAAGAATTATTATAATAAGGCTTTTTTAAAGGATTTTTACTAAGAGATATCTTTTATATCTAATAGGAGTTATCCTTTCTATAAATATCTAGTTAGCCCCTTTAAACCTAATTCCTCTATTAATAATAGATAGGTTATCCCTTATAACTTATACCTATTAAAGAAATATAGTACTTATATTAATCTTAAGATTTATAACTCTATTAAGTCTATTTTCTATTTATATAAATATATTTATAAGGGACTTAATTAAGCTAATATCTCCCTTACTATAAATTATATATATAATAATAATAACTCTACTCCTAATAGCTAGTTATAATAGTAAGGGGAGTTAGTAGATAAAATTATAAAGTATTAATCCGCTCGCTAGATTAAGTCTATTAAAGCTATTTAAAAGATACTCTTATTTAGTATAAGTATTATAAAGCCTTATATAAAGCGTTTATAAATCTATCTCCTAGACTAATAATATACCCTTCTTAAGCTAGCTAATAACTAGGCTATTAATAAGGCTATTAAATAAAAGTTAATAGATAGTAATAAGCTTTATAAGACTATATTAATAGAGTTTTTAATATAAACTATTTTATTAAGGAAGCTTATAATAATAGTTAGCTATTATCTTTTATAAAATAGAACGGGAAATATCTAGCTATTATAAGAGATCTACTTAACTATCTATATACGGATTTTCCTAAGGTCTTTATATAGAATAAAAGAAATAAATATTAGAAAATATATAAAAGGGGGGAGACTCTTAAGCGTATTAATTTTATTAGTCTTAAAACTAAGGATCTCTACTATTACTAACTACTCCTCTATTATATTAAGGGGGCTATATTATTTAATAACCTCTAGATAATAGATAGCTAGGTAATAGGATAGAAGGAGGCTTATATAAAGCTTAAGTTAATTAAAAATAATAGATATATTAATAAGATCCTTAATAAGATAAAGGATTTTTAAAGAGGTTATAAGTTATATATTCTTTTTATATTAGTATTAATTAAACTTTAACCTACTAATACCCTTATATTATAAAATAAGTATAAGGAGTATATTTTAAATAACTACTTATACCTCTTATAATAAGATTTTTTAATACTTTAAATACTAGATAATTACTATAAGTAATAGTTATTTATAGAATAGTACGCCCTTTACTTAATTAATAGCTAATTAGAATATTAATTAATACTTAAATATACTAAGAATCTAACCTAATAACCCTACCTATTCTAACTATCCTATTTAATAATTTTAATAATATTTTAGATAGAGTTTTATAAGAAGAAATATCTTATTAAATTACCCTTAATAAGGCTAAGGTCTTATAAAATAGGTTAAATACTAACTAATACTATACTATTAATTAGATTATTACTACTATTAATACTAATACTAATAATAAATTTAGTACTTTAAGTATACTATTCTTCTTTAATAGTATTAGGGGGACTAGTAAGATAATAGTTTAAAATACTATTATAAAAAGGTTATATTCCTAGTAAAAGGTTACTTTAATAGTAGTATCTTCTAATATTATATTAATATTATTATAAGGAGGTTAAACTACTTACTTATAATTTAAGATACCTCTAAACTCTAATATTACCTCTTTATATAAGATTAAGAAGAAGACTAATCTTATTAAGCTAATTAAGTAAGCTTATATTATCTTTTAAAATAAGTCTCTTATATAAAGTTAATATAATATAGAAGCTATTAGTTATAACCTTTAAGATATCTATAATAATAATTAGGCTTATTTTAAGGGTAAGGTAATCTACTTTTATAGTAACTTCTAATAAATACTCCTAGTTATTCTAGAAGGATCTAGTAGCTAAGTTATTAAGGCGTATCTTTAAAAGGCCTATTTCTAGAATAAGGTTATATATTTAAATCTTACTATTAATAAGTAACTTAATAATCCTAAACTAATAGATATTATATATTATAAAATAGGACTAATTATAAGTAATCTTCTTACTATTAGTAATAGTATTAATATTTATAAAAGCCCTACTACTAATAAAGAGATATTATATTAGAAATATAGTTATACCCCTAGAGATACTATTAATAATTTAGTTAAGAATATTTATATTAATATTAGGATAAATATCTCTTAAAGGGATTATCTATTAGAATAAACTATTCTTATTATTACTAATAAAGATATTACTAGTATTAATATTAAAATAATATTATATATCCCTAGTAATATAATAATATACTAGAGTATTAGTTATATTATATTAGAAGAAGATAATAAACTCTTCCCCTTTAAGTACTTTTATAAGTTTTATAAATCCTACCTACTATCTTATAAGTTATATATTAAGCTAGGCGTACTAGTTATACTATTAAGGAACCTTAATCTACTATATTTATATAATAGGATCTAATTATAAGTAATAAGATATAATAAGTATATTTTTAAAGGGGAGATTATAAGTAGTACTTATAATAGTAAGAAGGTAATACTATTTAAAATACTATTATAATTTAAAGAAAATAATAGGTAGATTCCTACCCCCTTTATTTATAAGTAGTACTCTATTTAACTAGTATTTATTATAACTATTAATAAATTATAAGGCTAGTTAATAAAGTATATAAGTATTAACTTATAAACTAGGCCTACTTTTAATTATAATTAATTATATATAACTCTATTATAAGTAATAAGATAGGGAAACTTCTATATTATTAGGCTTAAAACTCTATCCTATAGGGATAAATAAACTGTGACCGCATTTTATTTAAATAGTACTAAAATTTTAATCGCATTTTATTCGATTTTCTATTTCTAAATAAAATGCGGCTCGAACCCTAACCGATTTCTAGGAAAAGTATACCGTTAGAAAGCCCTTACTTAGCCCTATAAACTAACCTACTTACCTACCTTATTAGGCTTAGTCTCGACTTTATATAATTTTCGGAATACTAGGATTTTCTTGATATTCCGGCCTCGACGGGTAATCTACTACTAGTACGAGCTTATTTTCTCTCGCTCGTTCCTTTAGCTATATATAGAAGTGAAATATATAAAAAGTATATAGGGATATAGAGCTAAGCTTAAGCTATCTAGCGAGCTAATTTTTAGCTAGAACGGATAGAGTTAGCTTAGATCTCTATAATAAAAACTAATAATTATCTAAATTACTAGAGATACTATATAAGATTACTAGATTTCAGTTAGATACTATATATAGATTAGATAGAGAAAAAAATTAGAAAAAATTAGAAAAAAGAAG